>OFJB01000001.1_pt1 | contig 425031 bp, 346 predicted proteins | sample 1775081 | NCBI WGS metagenome assembly OFJB01 (sample SAMN08195771, study PRJEB24354) | sludge metagenome | isolation source: initial sludge from phenol fed wastewater aerobic bioreactor | place: India: Nagpur | collected 2016-06-05 | reverse complement strand
CTGTTACCCTTACCATCAACTAACTAACCAACCCCATTCCTCTCACTCGTTTTGGACCATATTGGGGGACTCAATCAGTCGAAGCGCGCCATTCGGGGGCAAAGGTTGTAGTCCTCTCGCCTGATTTTAGCCAGACCTCGAAAGTGGCGGACGAATGGGTGCCAATCCATCAGGGACAGGACGCCGCTTTTTGGATGGCGGTAAATCATGTGATTCTCAAGGAATATTACACCGATAAGCAGACGCCATATTTCAACGACTATCTCAAACAATACAGTGATTCCCCGTTCCTTATTACCCTAAACCGCCAAGAAAACGGCGCTTATCGCGCTGGCAAGCTGCTGCGCGCCAGTCAAGTTGCGGGAACGGAAAATGAAGAAAATGCGGAATGGAAATTTTTTGTCATCGACGCCAAATCCGGTGAACTCAAAATGCCGATGGGAACCGTCGGCCACCGATGGCAAAAGAAAAAGGGTGAGTGGAATCTCAAGATGCAGGATGCGGCAGGAGCGCCGATCGATCCCCTGCTAACTTTGGCCGGTTCCTCCGCTGAAACGCTCAAGGTGGAATTTAATGATTTTTCCGAGGCGACCAATGAAAAGATTTATCAGCGCGATCTGCCGGTCCGCAAAATCGAAACAGCCAGTGGCTCGATTTATGTGGTCACCGGCTTCGACCTGCTCATTGCCCAATACGGGGTCAACCGTGGGTTTGAAGGGCAGTGGCCAAAGAATTACGACGACGATCAGGTTCCTTTTACTCCGGCGTGGCAGGAAAAATATACGGGTATCAAGGCAGAAGTGGTCGTCAACTTCGCCCGAGAATGGGCCAGGACAGCCGAACTGACCGGCGGCAAATGCAGCGTCATCATTGGCGCTGGCGTCAATCATTGGTACCACAATAATCTAATCTATCGGGCACCGATCCATGCAATGGTTCTCTGCGGCTGCATTGGCAAAAACGGCGGCGGTCTCAATCACTATGTCGGACAGGAAAAACTGACGCCGCAGGCGTCTTGGGCTCCGGTGGCTTTCGGCACGGACTGGTCTGCCCCGCCACGCCAGCAAAATGCGCCATCGTTTCACTACATGCATTCCGATCAATGGCGCTATGACCGTGCCTTTAGCGAGATGTGCCCAGTGTCCGACAGTGAACATCCGATGGCACACGGTCATACGGCGGACAAACAGGCGATGGCCGTCCGCGCAGGCTGGCTTCCCTGTTTTCCTCAATTCACAAAGAGCAACATTGAGATTGTCGCGGAGGCTGAAGCCGCAGGCGCGAAGACTGACGAAGAGATCATCGCCTATGTCGTTAAGCAACTCAAAGAACGCAAATTAAAATTTGCCATGGAAGATCCCGATAATCCGGAATGCTTCCCACGCGTCTGGTACATCTGGCGCGGCAACGCGTTGATGTCTTCAGCCAAAGGGCACGAATATTTCCTTAAACACTACCTGGGCACCCATCACAACGAGATTTCCGAGGAAGCGGCAAGGAGCGAAGTGAAGGACGTGGTCTGGCACGACAAGGTGCAACTCGGTAAATTCGATCTCATCGTCGATCTCAACTTCCGCATGGATACCTCGGCGCTCTACTCCGACATCGTTCTGCCAGCGGCGACTTACTACGAGAAAAACGATCTCAATTCCACTGACATGCACACCTTCATCCACCCATTGCAAGCGGCGATACCGCCTTGCTGGGAGTCGAAGAGTGACTGGCAGATTTTCCGAGGCATTGCGCAGGCTACGTCAAAGTTGGCGGAAAAATTCTATAACAAGCCGGTAAAGGACATTGTGGTGACGCCACTCATGCACGACACGCCGGCCGAAATGGCGCAGCCAGGCGTGAAAGACTGGGCCAAAGGCGAATGCGAGGCGATTCCCGGTAAAACAATGCCGAATATGAAAATCGTCACGCGCGATTACACAAAGATATATCAGAAATTCATCTCTCTCGGCCCCAACTTCCGCAATAACGGTCTCGCCGTCCACGGCACACACTATGATATAGATGATCTCTATGACGCCTATTGCAAGGCTAACACGATTGAAGCCTGGGATAATAAGGAATATCCCTCCCTGCGTGACGAGAAAGATGTTTGCAGCATTATCCTTCATTTCGCGGCGGAAACCAATGGCGAATTGGCTTATCGCGCCTATGAGGCGGAATCGATCAAGACAGGCATCGACCACACCCATTTGGCCGCACTCCATCGTGGTGTACGAATCACCTTCGAAGATATTATTGCGCAACCTCGCCGCACATTGACCACTCCATACTGGACTGGCATTACCAACGGCACCCGGACTTATTCGGCTTATTGCCAGAACATCGAAGAGCTTATCCCGTGGCGCACATTGACGGGACGCCAGCATCTCTATCTCGATCACGATGCCTATGTGGCCTTCGGCGAAAACATGGCAACCTTCAAGCCTCGCAATGATCTAGCCAGGACTTGCGACCTGGAGAAATCGAGCCGCCCCACCGGATCAATGGTCCTTAATTTCCTAACACCACATGGCAAGTGGCACATTCACTCCACCTACGGCGATACGTTGCGGATGAAGACGCTCTCCCGTGGTTGTTATCCGGTATGGCTTAACGACAAAGACGCCGGACTGATCGGCATCGAAGACAACGACTGGGTCGAGATCTACAACGACCACGGCGTTGTTTGCACCCGGGCTATTGTCAGCGCACGCATTCCACGCAGCACCTGCTTTATATACCACGCCCCCGAAAGAACGCTTGGGGTGCCCAAATCCCCGGAGCGGGGCAATCGCCGGGCTGGAGGTCACAACAGCCTTACCCGCGTTCGGCTCAAGCCTCTTTTCATGATTGGCGGTTACGCCCAATTTACTTACGCCTTTAATTACTGGGGACCTCCGGGGGTTAACCGCGAGACCTATGTCATGGTAAAAAAACTTAACAAAGTGACGTGGTAAGAAATCTCTATGGATGTCCGAGCACAAGTCTCAATGATCTTTCATCTCGATAAATGTATCGGGTGCCATACATGCAGCGTTGCCTGCAAAAACATTTGGACCGACCGCCCCGGTGCCGAATACATGTGGTGGAACAATGTCGAAACTAAGCCGGGTACAGGCTTCCCCACTCATTGGGAGGATCAGGAAAAATTCAATGGCGGCTGGAAGCTCAACGACCAGAAAGACCTTAAACTCCGCTCCCAGAACAAGGCCGACGCTTTTCTCAAGCTCTTCTATAATCCCAACCAACCCACGATGGAGGATTACTATGAACCATGGACTTACAAGTACGCAGATCTCTTCAGCGCTCCGGCGGGCAATGACCAGCCGATCGCCATTCCGATTTCGCAAGTAACCGGGGAGCCTATCGATATCAAGTCCGGCCCCAACTGGGACGACGACCTCTCCGGTAGCCCCATTTATGCCGAAAACGATCTCAACCTCGACAAACTGACTGAAGAGGAGCGCAACCAGCTTTTTGAAGTCGAGCGGCTCACGATGTTCTATCTTCCGCGTATCTGCAATCATTGCGCCAATCCGAGCTGCGTCGCCTCATGCCCCTCCGGCGCAATCTACAAACGCGGCGAAGATGGCATCGTTCTCATCAACCAAGAAAAATGTCGTGGATGGCGCGCTTGCGTTGCGGCCTGTCCATACAAAAAAATCTACTACAACTGGAAGACGGGCAAGTCGGAGAAATGCATCCTCTGCTATCCCCGGCTCGAAACGGGCCAGCCGCCTGCATGTTTCCACTCGTGCGTTGGCCGCATCCGTTATCTTGGCGTGTTGCTCTATGATGCAGAACGCGCTGTGGAGGCGATGAAAGTTTCCAATCCTTCCCTCGTCGAGGCTCAGCGCACCGCCATTCTTGACCCAAACGATCCAAAGGTTGTTGAAAGCGCACTCAAGAACGGAATCAGTGACGAGTTCATCGAATCGGCACAAAGATCGCCCGTCTATAAATATGTCATGGAATGGAAAATCGCCCTGCCTCTCCATATAGAATATAGGACGATGCCGATGCTCTTCTATGTCCCTCCCCTGCTTCCGGTCATGGGCAAATCACTTAATGGAACTTATGAACAGACCGGGGAAGGCTTTTTTACAGGACTTGCGGAATCACGCCTGCCGATGAAATACCTGGCCTCGCTTTTCAGTGCGGGAAATACAACCGTGATTGAGGACGTGATGAAAAAGCTGATGGCTGTCCGCTACTATAAACGGCAGACCAGCGTCAACGATATGGATGTCTCGCAAATCCTGCGCGAATCCAAATTGACCGCTGAACAAGCGCAGGCGATTTATGAACTGACGGCCATCCCGACCGTCTATGAACGCTACGCCTTGCCGCCGCTACAGCGCGAGGAGGCCATTGAGAATACCTGTAGTCCACAAGCCTGCAAAGGATGCTCAGGCCTTGGTTTCAACGAAGCGCCAGCCCGAGGATGTTAAACCACATGGCCCGAACTTATTATTACGCGTTGGCGCAATTGCTTGATTATCCGACTGCGGATTACAAACAACGCATCACGCAGGTCAAGGTGCTTCTACTGGTCAATCAGGAACAGGCCGCCCAAGTGCTGGAGCGGTATCGAAAATCTATTGAAGCCATCAGCATGGAGGGACTGGAAGAACTCTTCACTGGTACTTTTGACATGATGTCGGTTTGCATTCCCTATGTCAGCATCCACCTCTTCGGCGAGGAGAATTTTAAGCGCGGCGAATTCATGGCGCGATTGAATAACCGTTATGAAGAGACTGGATTTAAACACGGTGACGAACTTCCAGACCATCTCTCGGTGATGCTTCGTTACCTGGCTCAGGCTGAGGATGGTGAGGCCGCGGAGTTGGTGAAATTTTGCATCCTTGCACCCTTGGAAAAAATGATTAGCAAGCTCCATGTTAAAAATCCCTATTCGCATCTGCTGGACGTCATCGAAACGACTCTGAAGACCGATTTCCCGAAAATCGTCGCAGCGCCACTGCCCGTTGAGCAAAAATCTTCCTTTGGTTCATGCCAAACCGTCAGCAATGAGTGTGGCTGTTCCCTGGTACCGCCGACAAACGAATTTCTTGATATGAAACATTTAACCGCGACACGCTCATGACGGACGCCTTTTTATTGATCGGACTTCCTTACCTTGCCGTGTTCACCTGCGTTGTCGGGTGTTATTACCGCTGGAGGACGAGCCGCTACAGCTATTCCTCCCTCTCTTCACAGTTTCTTGAGAATAAGCAATTGCTTTGGGGATCGGCACCTTGGCACATCGGAATTATCGGCATCCTCCTCGGTCACGCCGTTGCCTTTTGCCTGCCGGAAGTCTGGAACAGCCTGATGTCCCAACGAGTCGTATTGATCATCGTCGAGACGATCGGTATCGCACTGGCCATTTTGAGTATCGCCGGACTTGGCGTTCTGATTTTCCGTCGCCTCACCTCGGCGCGTATCCAGGCAGTCACCAGCACGATGGATATTGTGGTCGTGAGCCTGCTCATGATTCAAATCATTTTGGGACTTCTCACAGCACTCCAATATAGATGGGGAGCCGCATGGTCTACTGGAACCGCAACGCCTTATCTGTGGAGCCTAGTTACATTACGGCCGGATATATCATATGTGGCCGATTTTCCGATGCTCATCAAGCTCCACATCGTTTTGGCTTGGGTGCTGGTTTTGATTCTGCCCTTCACCCGGTTGGTGCACCTTCTCGCCGTCCCCCTCGAATATCTCTTCCGCGCCCCACAACTTGTGATCTGGAATACGCGCCGTCGCCAGGAGAACGCGATCGTTGCCGAAATTAAGACGGAGAGCCGCCGTGAATTTATCAAGGCCGCAGCCGGCATTACGATCGCGGGCGGACTCATCTCCATTGGTGCGTTTGATAAGCTGCTCAATTTTTTCAAGGGGACACCTCATGACGAAACGGCCGAAGTCGACATTCTCGCCAAAAAATTGCGTCGTCTCCAGCAAACGGCCGAAGAGCGCGCCCTGGAGCTTGAGCGCAAGAAAAACGAATATATCCAGATTGCCACTCTCTCCGAATTAAGCCCAACCAAAGGAAAATATTTTATCGATTACGCAATGAACCCGGGCTTGGTTTTCAAGGGGGACAATGGACTGCCTATTCTTATTTCCGCCAAATGCACACATCTTGGTTGCACCGTTGGCAGCGAGGTCGATGGCCAGGGCCGCATTCTCTGCCCATGTCACGTATCCTATTTTGATGTTAAAACCGGAAAACCAAATGACGAGGCTCCCGCCAAACTGCCACTTCGCCATTTCAGTTGGGTGCTCATGGACGAAAACGGGAAAATCATTCTCCGTCAAAATCCGGGAAAACCCGTGGAAGGAGAAATTACCCCTGAAGTTCTAGCTAGGGGCAATATCTATATTGTCAAACCGCACGAGGAATCCGCCTGATGAACTTTCGAAATTTATTTCAATCCGCGCTGGATTATGTCAGCGAACGGATTCCCGTTGAGAAAATGAATTTTGAAGCGATGGTGGCCAAGAAGGAAGTTCCGCTCCACCGTTTGAGTTGGGCTTATTACATGGGTGGACTTGCCCTCTTTTTCCTTCTGGTGCAGGTGGTCACCGGCCTCATGCTCCTCTTTTATTATCAGCCAACGGTTAGCGATGCCCATGCCTCGGTGGAGTATATCACTGAGCACGTAGCCGGCGGCGCATTGATCCGCAACATGCACGCCTGGGCGTCCTCAGCCATGATATTTTGCGTCATCGCCCATCTTCTTACAGCCTTCGCGATGAAAGCCTTCGACAAGCCGCGCGAAATCACGTGGATCACCGGCGTCCTATTGCTCCTGATCACCTTTGGTTTTGGCTTTACCGGATATCTTCTTCCATGGCATCAGATCGCTGTCAATGCCACCAAGATCGGCATGCAATCCATTGAACAAATCGGACAGTATCTTCCCGGCCAGATGGCTCTTTGGCCAAAGATGGTCAAAGAGATTGTTCAGGGGGAGGCTTCCGTCGGACAAGCCACCCTGAGTCGCTTTTATGCGATTCACGTTATCCTTCTTCCTTTAAGTGTGGCTGGCGTTCTTGGGCTTCACTTGCTGGCGATCCAGCTTCACGGAATGAGTCGGGGTATTGATGAAGCGCCGCGCCGCCATGAAAAATTCTTCCCATTTTTTGTCATTAAGGATCTTACGGTCTGGAGCGTGGCTTTCCTGTGCCTTTTCGTTATCGCCCTCTGCCTTCCCTTCGAATCGCTTTACTCCTATCCACTCTTCGAACCCTTCAACCCGAAGGGATCTACACCCGATGGCATTAAGCCGGAATGGTATTTCTATTTCGTCTATTACCCGCTTGAAATTCTTCCGTTTTGGGTGATCCTGCTCGGCTCGAACCTGGTACTCGCCATTCTTTTCCTTGCCCCGTGGCTATTTAAGGGGACCAGTCGTAAAACCCTCCGCCTGCTCGCCATTGCCGCCGCTCTGTACATGATTGTGATGACCGTCTTCGGCGAACACATCTACCACCTGTTTAAAGGAACTCATTAAATGAATTTTCGATTTTTTCTGCAATTGACAGTCACCATCGGACTAGCGGGCGCCTTTGGTTTGAGTTCCGCTTTCGGCTATCCCGAGTACCAGATGTTCATCGTCAAGCATTCAAAAAAATCGGTCAACTGTGCGATGTGCCACGCCAACCCGGACGGTCCGGATGGAAATGCCGCTGGACAAATCGGAGGACTCACTCCGGAAGAACTGAATCGCCTCTCCCAGGCGCGTGCTGCCTTTGAACCTGGAAAAGAAGTGGACAGCCCGATTTTAAACGAATTTGGCAATCACATCATCAAGAACATTGGACGGACAAAGTTTATCGAATTACGAAATTCACCACAGCATCTGGCAGAGATGCTCGATCCAAAGAGCGACCTCGATAACGACGGAATTTCCGATGCGCAGGAATTTCTCGAAGGGAGCCATCCCCTTATGAAAACCGACGGCAATCCGTGGAGCCTGTTCAAAACCAACTTCCAGCGCAACCTGCCACAAATCCTTCTCATTTGCGTGGCGACCCTGGCTGGAATCTACGGATTGATACATCTTTTGCGCGGCTTTGCGATTGTTGTTGAGGAACCTCAAGAGGACGAATAATTAAACATCCATGTTTATCTACGGAAAAACTTCGGCCAATGCGATTGCAGTGATGAGTTTTCTTGCCGCGGAATCACCCCGCCGCGCCGGGTCAGCAGAAATTGCAAAAGTTCGGGGCCTATCCAAGGCGCTTACGGCCAAGCTGTTGACCCAGCTTGCCAGCGCCGGGTTGGTGACGGGGCAACCTGGGCCAGGCGGAGGCTACACGTTATCCAAATCGGCCAGCAAAATCAGTCTAATGGATATCGCCAAACTTTTTGAGCCCACGGAATCGCCCTCGCCCTGTCCCTTCGGGCGTAATTGGTGTGGGAAGGGGGATCCTTGCCCGCTTCATGATAAGATCTCGAGCATGCTCGAAGACAACCGTCGATTCATGGAAAAAACACGACTTTCCATTTTCACGATGAAACCAAAGTAAACAGCCAGAAAATCCATCATCATGTTTATCGAGCCCAGTCCCCATGCTTCAGCCCAAAGTCCAAAGCCTCTAGAAGAATCATTTCCCAACGCAGCCCTTGCCTGGCGCACGTTGGGAATCAGCACGATCAGCCTAACTCTGGCTTTTTCGGTCTGGTTCATGTGGTCGGCTATACCGGTACACCTCAATAAAATTGGTTTCAATCTGTCTCGCCTGCAACTTTTCTGGCTTACATCAACACCGATCATTCTCGGGTCCCTCTTGCGTATTCCTTATAGCCTGACCGTCTCCATTTTTGGCAGCCGTCGGAGCTACGCAGTAGTCACATTTCTCTTGTTGTTGCCGTGCATCGCCACCGGTTTTGCCGTGGTGAATCCTTCCACGCCGTTCTGGGTACTGCTGCTCTGCGCGGCATTGACGGGAATTGCGGGGGCCAACTTTGCCACCTCCATGGGAGTGGTAAGTCTTTGGTTTCCGAAACAAGCCCAAGGTACCGCTCTGGGCATCAATGGCCTGGGCAACCTTGGCGTTACCGTTGCACAATTTACCGTACCAATAGTCATTGGATTTTCCCTGCTCGGTACAACAAAAGAAATAAGTTCGAATGCCTCCTCTACGTCTCCAATTTACCTAGAGAACGCATCTATCGTCTGGATCCCATTCATCCTGCTTTGTTCTGCAGCAATCTGGTTCGGCACCGTGGATTTTCCAATGCAGCCAAGAACTCTAACTTCCCAACTCATGGCGGGAAAACGGTTACATACCTGGGTGCTTTCCACTCTTTATTTTCTAACTTTTGGTTGTTTTGTCGCCATGGGAGCTTCGTTGCCGTTGATAATTAAAGAAGTTTTTATCAATGCACCTGGTGGCGCACCCAACCCACTGTTTTTTGCGCCATGGGCCGCGGCAATCGCCACATTAATGCGCCCTTTGGGCGGTTGGTTGGCGGACAAAGTTGGAGCGGGCTTCGTCACTTCGATCGCCATCGCAACGATGGCCTTAGGTGGTTTTGCTCTCACGGCTTTTCTTGCCCCTGATTCTTTCACCGGATTCTTTGCCACGATCATGGTAATTTGTGCTGCCTCCGGACTGGGCAACGGCAGCGTTTTTAAAATAATTCCGCATGTGCTGCCGGAAGATACAGCCGCAGCCATTGGTATTGTCAGTTGCATCGGGGCATTTGGAGGATTTTTTCCGCCTTTGCTGTTGGGTTGGACCATGAATCAATTTGCCAGCCCTTCCTTTGCCTATCTTGGCATGGCTGTGTTCGCCCTGTTATGCCTTGGAATCAATGCATGGTTTTATCTGAGAGCTTCCTCCCCAACCCGTTGTTGAATGCACGGATCAACAACATTGACTTATTCCCTATTCGACTCGAAATAAGATCGTTTTCGCTTCCTTTGCTGCAGCCGCAATGGTTTCTTCGGTAGGCGCCGTTTTTCCCTTTTTAATGCCTAGCGAAGAAAGCTCAAGATGTTTGAACCCAGAAAATCCGGCCTGCTCCATGGTATTCTTGGCGCATTGAAGTGGGCAGCCGTCAATCACCAGTATTCGTTCAGCTTTGCGCGCTGGATTAAGAATGGCGTTTACGCGACCGCCGATTCCTGCCAAGCAAAACATTTTTCCCGCTCCTTCCTTCGTCAGGAGCCGTGCGGTACGATCAGCAATTTCACCCGTATCAGATCCTCCAGAACAAGAAAAGATCAAGGTTGAGCTCGATTTTATTTCAGAAGATGTTGTGGGTAGAGGCATAAAAGAAATCAATTTTATCAGCGTCAAGCATTGAGATCGGATATCGTTGAAAATAGATCCGTCGTAACGACCGGTCAACCGTGCGATCAAGGAAAATAGCAATTGCTTGATCTAGATCAAAGTCAGGCTCTACGTAGACCCGCTATGCTAAACGCATGATACGCCCAGAAGCATTCGTCTCCAATTACTTGGACGGACGCCATTCCCAAAAAGGGACTATTGTATGAGTTCGATGTTGATCAAAGACGCCGCTACTGATGATGAAGGAGATATAAAAAGGGCCAACTTAAAGTCCTCGTTACCACTTGCATTTTCGTCAAAAATTCATAACAACCGAGAGCGCTTTCTGGCCGCAGCGCGTTGCATGCCACTTGATCGGCCTCCGGTCTGGTTGATGCGCCAAGCCGGGCGCGCACTACCAGAGTATCAAGCACTCAAGGGAAAATACACTTTTGTTGATCTGGTTCGAACTCCTGAGCTGGCGGCTGAAGTCACTTTACAACCGATCCGACGTTTTGATTTCGATGCGGCAGTCCTGTTCAGCGATATTCTGGTTATTCCTGAAGCGATGGGGCAACCGTATCATTTCTGCGAGAGCGGCGGTATCGAGATGGAGTTTGCCGTGCGCACTGCCAGTGACATCAGCAAGCTCGACCATCGGCATGTCACCGAAAAGCTTCAATACGTCGCGGATGCCTTGAAATTGATCAAACCCACCCTTAATGGGGGTACCGCGCTGCTTGGCTTTGCCGGATCGCCCTGGACACTGGCCAACTATATGATCGAGGGCTCCAGCGCCCGCGATTTCACCCGCGCGAAGTCACTCTACTATACGGAGCCTCTCCTTTTTGGCAAACTCATGGAGAAACTCACCCTCGCTGTAGCCGAATTTCTCAAACTCCAAATTTCTGCCGGGGTGGACGCTGTGCAGATTTTTGACAGTTCGGGAGGACTACTTGCCGACAACGCTTACAACGCTGCTTCCGGGTGCTGGATTCGCCAGATTATCGATTCCCTCGAAAATAGAGTCCCTGTCATTCTCTTTTCCAAAGGCACACATGGAAGATGGACTTCCCTCACGGCCACCGGCGCCAATGTGCTAAGTCTGGACTGGACACAGCCCCTGGCTGAAATCCGTTCCTTTCTTCCCCATAATGTAGGTGTTCAAGGTAACCTCGATCCAATGCTGCTGAGCACCACACCGGAAATTGTCACCGTGGAAACGACACGCATTCTCCAAAGCATGAAGGGACGGACAGGCCATATTTTCAACCTTGGACACGGCGTCACTCCCAGTGCAAAACTAGAATGCATCCAAGCATTGGTGACAACTGTTCGCAATTTTCTATGAGCACGCTGCACGTCGATCTCGATCTCATCAGTAAGTATAATATTCCGGCGCCGCGCTACACTTCTTATCCGCCCGCGACACACTTTACGGAAATATCCGCAGAACTCGCGATGAAGCGTATTCGTGAGAACGCTTCATCCACGCGCGACCTTTCCCTCTATTTTCATCTGCCCTTCTGTCAGACTCTCTGCTGGTTTTGTGGGTGCACAACGGTCATCACCACCCAGCAGGAAGCCAGCGCCCGGTACATCGACTATTTGGAACGCGAAATCGGCTTGATGGCCGGAATGCTCAACCGCGAGCGCAAAGTGACCCAACTCCATTTCGGCGGGGGCACTCCCACCTTTCTACGACCGGATGAAATTCGACGACTCGGGCGATTGATCCACTCCCGATTCACTCACGATTCCGAAATCGAGGCCGGTGTTGAAATCGATCCCCGTCGCGTTGTCCGTGATCACATTACGGCGTTGCGGGAAGCCGGATTCAATCGCGCATCGCTCGGAGTCCAGGATTTTAATCCCGTCGTGCAACAAGCGATTCACCGAATCCAATCGAAGGAAGAGACCGAAAGAACGATTCAATGGCTGCGCGAAGATCAATTCGTCTCGCTCAATGTTGATTTGATTTACGGTCTGCCGCATCAGACCGTCAGCTCGTTTGAACAAACACTCAATGAAGTCATCAAGCTCAACCCTGATCGCTTCGCCATTTTCAACTACGCCCACGTTCCCTGGCTCAAGCCAGCCCAGAACATATTGAAAGCGCTGCCATCACCCGAAGTAAAATTGGAGATGCTCAAGCACACCATCGAGCATCTCACCTCCAGCGGCTATGTTTACATCGGTATGGATCATTTTGCGCGTTATGATGACGAACTCGCTGTCGCTCAACGCAACAAAACCCTGCAACGCAATTTTCAGGGTTACAGCACTCGCGGTGAAACGGATATTTACGCGTTCGGCATGTCAGCCATCTCTCAGGCCAACGACGCCTATTGGCAAAATCAAAAAGAGCTTCCGAAATACTACGGCGCGCTCGATGCCAATCAATCTCCGATTGCAAAGGGCTATGTCTTGACAGAGGACGACAAGATCCGTCGCCAAGTTATTATGCGGCTCATGTGCGATATGAGTCTCGATTTTGCGTCGCTCTCGGAAATCATTGGCACCGATTTCCGCAGCTATTTCGCAGACGAGCTTGACACACTTTCTGATCTGGAGGCCGACGGCTTGATTGCAACCAGCAACAGCGGCGTGACGGTAACTGAACTGGGCCGATTGCTCATCCGTAATATTGCCGTGCGATTTGACGCCTATAACGTCAAACGCAAAGAATCTCAATTTTCCAAATCGATATGAATTCGGTTGCCATTATCGGTGGAGGCATTACCGGCCTGACAGCGGCTTTTAGATTAAGCCAGCGTGATATTCCCGTCACACTTTACGAAGCCGGGAATCGAGTCGGCGGCCCTATTCAAACGCTCCGCGAGAAGGGTTATCTTTCCGAGTTTGGTCCCAACACCATTCTTGAAACCTCGCCCAAGATCACAGCCTTGATCGACGACCTGGGGCTGGGACCGCGGCGGCTGGATTCCAACCCAGCGATGAATAAAAACTACATCGTTCGCGACGGCAAAATGCGGCAGCTTCCGTTGTCTCCGCTCCGCTTCGCCACGTCACCACTGTTTTCCATCCCGGCCAAGCTGCGCATCTGTCGCGAACCTTTCATTCGCATGAAACCGGACGTCGAGGACGAATCGCTCGCTGACTTTGTCCTGCGGCGGTTGGGACGCGAATTTCTCGACTACGCCATCAATCCGTTCGTGACCGGCGTTTACGCCGGAAACCCCGAGGACTTATCCGTCCGCTACGGATTTCCCAAACTGAAAGCGCTCGAAGATAAACATGGCTCCATCATGCTGGGGGCGATTCTTGGAGCCCGTGAACGCAAGAAGCGCGCTGAAATCGAAAAATCCAAGGCAAAGAAATTATCCTTTGATGAGGGACTCCAAGTTCTCCCGGATACGCTCCATGCCAAGCTTGGCAGTTCGATCGAATTACGTTCCGAAGTCACTTGTCTACGCCAAACTTCCGAAGGTTGGATTGTTATTGTTCGCGTAAATGACCGCGAAGAACAGCACACTCACTCCTCGGTCATCTTGGCTGCACCCGCTCACAAGATTGCGCAAATCCAAATAGAGGCAGATCAGCCCATCTGTTTTTCTCTATTGAAAGAAATGCGCCATCCGCCCGTTGCCCGGATCACCATGGGCTTCCGCCGCGAAGATGTGACCGATCCACTGGAAGGCTTTGGCTTTCTTGTACCCAAAGCCGAAAACCTCAACATTCTGGGCACGACTTTTTCGTCATCCCTTTTTGCCAACCGTGCTCCCGCCGGTCACGTTTTGCTGACGACTTTTGTTGGTGGTTGCCGCCAGCCCGAACTCGCCACGCAATCGGCAGATAAATTGTTCGATCTGACTTGGCATGATTTGCAACGAATCCTGGGCGTGCGAGGAAAGCCGACTTACCAACATCATTGTTTGTTCCCGCAAGCGATTCCTCAGTATAATGTGGGATATAAGAAATTTGCTGACTTCATGAACGCTACGGAAGCACAGCTACCCGGTTTTTACTTCGCGGGAAACTATCGTGACGGGATTTCTGCTGGCAGTTCAATCGTGTCAGGACACGATGCCGCGGAACGAGTCGTCCAATTTCTCGCCGCGTCCAGCACTGACTCCATTCCACACGCTGTATCCCTATGAGTCGGAAAGGAGTCTTGCTGATTAATCTCGGCTCACCGGACTCCACCTCCGTTCCTGATGTGCGGAAATATCTGCGCGAGTTTCTAATGGATGGTCGCGTGCTCGACACGCCATGGCCTGTTCGCTGGTGCGTGGTCAACCTGGCCATCCTGCCTAAACGCCCGGTCGAATCCGCCGAGGCTTATCGGAAAATTTGGACATCCGAAGGTTCGCCGCTTGTGGCCATCAGCCGCCACGTTCAGGAAAAACTGCAAAAACGCTTCGGCAACAATCTGATTATCGAACTCGCCATGCGCTACCAAAGCCCCGGCATCCGATCCGCGCTGGTTCATTTGAAATCGCAAGGTGTTCAAGAGCTACTCGTTTTTCCCCTGTTTCCTCATTATGCGATGTCGAGCTTTGAAACCGCGGTGGTTCGCGTTCAAGAACTCGCTGCTCTCGCCGCACCCGGAATGCGCTTAAAAATCGCCCCACCCTTCTATAACGATCCCGAATACATCACAGCGCTTATTGCCAGCGCTTCGGAATACCTCAAATCGGATTACGATCATTTACTCTTCAGTTTTCATGGCCTGCCGGAAAGGCATTTGCGTAAATCTGATCCGACCGCTTGTCATTGCCTTAAATCTCCTGATTGCTGCGAAACGCCCAACTCCGCACACAAAACCTGTTATCGCGCGCAATGCCTTGCCACCGTTCGCGCTTTCATTGAGCAAGCGAATATTCCCACTCATAAATTTTCCATCTCGTTCCAGTCCCGCCTCGGCCGCGATCCCTGGTTGAAACCTTACACGGATTGCGAATTCGAACGGCTCGCGCAAAGCGGCGTGAAGAAAATGCTAGTCATCTGCCCGGCATTTGTTTCCGACTGTCTGGAAACGCTTGAAGAAATTGCCTTGCGCGGCAAGGAGACATTTATCGAAGCGGGAGGCAAGGAATTCGTCCTCATTCCTTGCCTCAATGAACACCCACGCTGGCTCGATGCGCTCGAGACGATGATCCACCGCTATTCTTTTGAATCCCTATAATCTGGAGATAGCGGAATGGACGATGTGACGGTTATTTCAATCGATCGAACGTTTTCCGCAAAATATCGAGGTCGCTGGGGTCATTTTTTGCACGCAAAGAGTCGATCCACTTTTGTTCGAGTTGATTCTTCGTTGGGCGATCTACTTTAAAGAAGACGCCGAAAACCCCGGGAAATGGTTGATCCGCGAGCTTGTAGGCTGCCTGTTCATCGGTGACATCATGGCGATTTTCGTCTTCAGAGGTGCCATCGTGTGTTTTTTCTTCGATAAGCTTGAAAACGCCTCCTCTTCGGGGATTCGCGGCATCAAAAGCATTGGAATAGAATTGAACACATTCGGAAAGCACTTCAACAACAGCGAAGCCATTATGCTTCATGCCACGCTCCATCATGTCGATCATATGGGCTGGATTGGAGGCGCAGGTGCGAGCGACAAAGGTAGCCCCATTGGCAATCAGCTTCTTCATTGGATTGACAGGGCGGTCGATGGCACCGGCCGGGTCTGTTTTGGACTTGTAGCCGACAGGTGATGTGGGGGATGTCTGCTTTTTGGTCAGGCCATAGACTTGATTATCCATAATAACGTAAAGCATATTTACATTTTTACGGGCACAATGATCGAGGTGATTTCCACCGATGGAATAGCCGTCGCCGTCGCCACCAAAAACAAACACGTGAATATCCGAACGGGAAAGGCTCACGCCTGTTGCAAATGGAACGGCGCGTCCATGGACAAAATGAACGCCATGAGCATTAACAAAATATGGAAAGCGGGAGGAACACCCAATGCCCGCGATAGCAACGATATTTTCATGGGGCAGATTATTTCTTTCCAGTACCTTGTAGAAGCTGGAAAGCACCGAGTAATCGCCGCAACCGGGACACCACGTGGGATGGTCGGCCGTGAGCTTCTTTTTGGTTAACTTCTCTTGTTGTGGCAAAGCGGGAGCCATGGCATCTGCGAGCATAGGAATATTCGTGTGTTTTCAGTTAGCGTTTTGCGAAAGCACTGTTAAGGTGCACCGTAGTGCGATCAAGAATCTCGCGTACTTTGTAAGTCAGTCCGTCGGTCTTGGTGATGCTTTGAATCTTCGGATTACAGTAGCGGGCCCGAAGGATGGCCGCGAGTTGGCCGTAGCCGTAAACACCCTCATCGTTCATCTCCACCACAAACACATGATTGAAACCTTCGAATATCGTCTCGATTCCAACTGGCAGCGGATGAACGTGGCGCAAGTGGATTGACGAAACGCTATCGCCTCCCGATCGGGCTTTGTCAACAGCTTCGCGAATTGGTCCATAGGTGGAGCCCCATCCGACAAGAAGAATATTGCCTTCGCCTGGCCCATGAATTTCCGGGAGCGGGAGTTCATTCGCGAGTTGGCGCAGCTTGTCGCGTCGCTTTGCAGTCATGGCCAAATGCAATTTCGGGTTTCCCGTTGGGTGACCGAGCTCGTCATGCTCCAATCCAGTAACAAGCGGATATTGGCCATCCGTGATCTTGACTCCCGGTGGCGCATGATGGGTGATTTGACCCAATGTGTACGGCTTGAATCCGGCCGGGCGCGGAGAAAAATCGGGCCTGGGATCAGCCATTAATATACTGAGATCGGGCTCCTCGAATGCCTCGATACGGGTGGCCAGTGAAGCGTCACTCAAAATGAAGACGGGAGTGCTATACTGCCGGGCAATTCGGGCAGCCTCAATAGCAATATAAAAACAGTCTTCGACGGTTTTTGGTGCGAGCACGACGCGAGGGCTGTCGCCATGGCCGCCGAATATAGCCTGGTTCAGGTCGCTTTGTTCGACATGAGTAGGCAATCCGGTACTCGGCCCGCCACGCTGAACATTGACGATCAGGAGAGGAATTTCCGCCATGGACGCCCATCCAATGGCCTCGGTTTTGAGGGAAATACCCGGCCCGGAACTTCCGGTGACGGCGGTATGTCCGGCGAAGGCATACCCCAGCGCCATCGCGACGGAAGCCAACTCATCTTCGCATTGAACAAAAAGCCCGCCGTACTTTGGAAGCTCGGCGCGAAGTATCTCCATGATCGAAGTCCATGGAGTGATCGGGTATGCCGCACCGTAACGAACACCGCCTGCAATGAGACCATAAGCCAAGGCCTGGTTGCCGTCCATCGTGACTTGAGGGCGTGCATCCGGTTTTTTCTCCGTTTTTTCAAATTGATAGAGATCGATGACATTACCAACCGGATAAGCGTATCCCGCGTGAAAAGCCATGAGGGCGTTGTTAGCCACGCTTGGATCTTTTTTGCCAAAGCGCTCTTCCATAAGTTTCTCGATCTTGGGCACGCTCAAATCAAATATCTTCGCCAACAATCCGAGTAAGAAAATATTTTTTCCCTTGTCTTTGGCTGTGCCTCCGAGCGCCTCCACCGTTAGGCCAGTCATTGGCACGCCGATATAAAAATGACCTTTATCGGTGAAATCAGGCTGCACGTGATCGGAATCGTACAGAAGAGTCCCGCCCTTTTTCAGAAAGCCGATATGGTCTTTGTAACTATGCTGGTAAAAAGCAACGAGGAAATCAGCTTCATCGCCGGCAGAAAGTACTTCCCCGGAGCCAATGCGAACCTGAAAAATGGAAGGCCCTCCCGAAATAGTAGACGGGATGGTCATGTAAGTCATGACATCCTGCGCACTGCGTCCGGCCAGTCGCGCGAGAAAACCGCCGACGGCTTGGATACCGTCCTGAGAATTTCCAGCGATACGGATTACGGCATCGTTAATGAATTGCTGGCGGCGAGCCGTATTCTGTCCCTCCAGATTCCCGGTGATGGAAGAAAGGTCGTTTATATCCGCATGTCCGGCACAACTTGTGAAATCCGATATATTTTTTTCTGTCATATTATTATGCTAGGTGCTCCCTTGGACCTCTCGTTCGAGCTTTTTATAAGCATTCTTCGGATCAATCCTTCTTTTTGAGACTCCAACCCGTCCATAAGCCGTAGATAAACCATGCCAGACTCATGATGCCGACGGCAAAAATCGTATCGCCGATGGTCCGCAGCCAACGCAAGGTTTGCATCTGCGGCGTGTGCAGAAACTCCGCCGAACGGGCATACCACATGCCGTGGTTCATGCTCGCCACGGTTTGCAAAAGCCCCACGGGCAGGAGGGACAAAGTCACCATGAGAGCCAATCCAATATTGAGCGCCCAGAACGCAAATGAAAGTGGCCCTTCCTTCCATTCATTGCGGCTATCCGCGCACCGCAGGCAAAAGAGCATCAAACCGATGCCGAGCATGCCATACACCCCGAACAGAGCCGTATGGCCATGTACCGGGGTCGTATTCAAGCCTTGCATAAAATAAAGCGCAACCGGCGGATTGATAAAGAATCCAAAAACTCCCGCTCCGATCAAATTCCAAAAGGCAACCGCGATGAAAAAGTAAATGGGCCAGCGAAAGACGCGCAACCATGGCCGCACCCGGCTCAATTTCAAATTCTCCGCCGCTTCAAAACCGACAAGCGTCAATGGCACCACTTCCAGTGCACTGAACACTGCACCCAAGGCAATCACACCCGTGGGAGTTCCGGTGAAGTACAAGTGATGCATTGTTCCAATGATGCCGCCGAAGAGAAAAATGGTGCACGACAGCAACACCGCTGCACTCGCCGTCGCGACGCGCAAGAGTCCCAGACGGCAGAAGAGAAATGCCATGACCACCGTGGCAAATACTTCAAAGAATCCCTCCACCCAGAGGTGCACCACCCACCAGCGCCAGTACTCCGCCATGGCCAGATTCGTGTGCTGCCCCCACATCAGGCCCGCGCCATAAAACAAACCAATCGCGGCAGATGCGACGAGGAAAAGTCCGAGCAAATGACGGTTTGCTCCGGGTTCTTTGAAGGCGGGTGAAATGGCGCGAATCACCAGACCGAGCCACAGGAAAAGTCCGACGAAAAGGAAGAGCTGCCAGAAACGACCAATGTCCACGTATTCGTAGCCTTGGTGGCCAAACCAGAAATTCGCATTCAAGCCCATGCGCTGACGGGTGGCGTACCATGTTCCGAAAAGCGAACCCACCACAATGATGAGCAAGCAGACAAAGAGAAGATTGACGCCCTCCCGCTGGAATTTCATTTCCTTCCCAGCCACGGCGGGCGCGATAAACAGCCCCGTCGCGAGCCATGCCGTGGCGATCCAGAAAATACCGATCTGCACATGCCAGGTGCGCGTTACCGAATAAGGCAGCCAATCAGCCAAAGGGATGCCGTAAAATGCCGTTCCTTCCACGCCATAGTGCGCCGTGGCCACACCCACCGCAATCTGCACCACAATCAGAGCCGTCACCGTCCAGAAGTATTTAAACGTCGCCCGCATGGAAGGCGTGACTTCGAGATTTGCAAATGGATTGCTCGGCGGCGGCTCGGGCAGTTCATCTTCGAGCTTCAAGGCATGATACCAGATCATCACGCCAATACCCGCCAGCAGAAGAACAAAGCTCGCCACCGACCACAGAATCATGGAGCCGGTCAATTGGTTACCAATCAGCTTCTCCGGCGGCCAGTTGCTCGTATAGGTGACAAGTTCTCCCTGACCATTCGGTGTGACCGCATTTGCAACCGTTGCCGAACGATTAGTGCCGCACGCCCATGTAGCCCAGAAGAAGAACGCGTTCAATTGCTTCTGGCGCTCATTACTTTTGATCGTCTTCGCCGGAAGGGCATAAGCTTCCCGAAGCTGGTGAGGAGTCATTGTGCCATCACTTAACCACGCAATATCAGCAGGAAATTCACGAGCATCGCCAAAGAGCGCGGCATAATAGCGATTCATGGCATCGACCGCCGCAGTACGATCCGCCGAAAGGGTGATCGTTTCCGTCGCTGGATCGTAAGTATTGGTTCGAATTTCTTTCTTCAAACGTTCCTGAAGCGCTGCTTGATTCGGCGCGTCGAGGTCCTTGTAATCTTTCTGAAAATCGCGTTGCGACCACAGTTGCAAAATGAAAAGGGATTCGCGATGCAGGTAGTCCGCTGTCCAGTCAGGTGCGACGTAAGCCCCATGCCCCCAAATCGTGCCGAGCTCTTGTCCTCCAATGGATTGCCAAACGTTCTGGCCATTCTGAATATCCTCTTTCGTCAGAAGAACGGCCCCATTGGCTGTCACCACCTTGAGTGGGACCGGTGGCTTATGCTGCCAGATTTCCCAACCGTAATAGCTCAATACGGCCAGGGAACCGATGGTAATGAACGCGAAGGCCAGCCAGAGTTTGAAGTAACGCATAATTTTTTGAAGGGTAAAACCAATTGTGGATAAGTCTATCCACAATTAATAAGCCAAGCATTCTTGCAGTCAAGCAGATATCAGGATATGTTTGTCCGATATATTTATATAAGCACCCCATATGATCATCTCTCAAACTGCGGAATATGCGCTTCGGGCCATCGTGTGCCTGGCCGCCGGTGACGGTCACGCCCAAACAACTCAGGAAATAGCCGAAACGACAAAAATTCCAGCGGACTATCTTTCCAAGATATTGCAAAATCTTCGTCGTTCCGGACTAGTTTCCGCTCGAAGAGGTCTGCACGGAGGCTTTGTGCTTTCAAATTCTTCCGCTGAAGTGAGCGTTCTTGCAGTGATCAACGCCATCGATCCGGTCGAACGCATCGTCACATGTCCGCTTAAACTGGACTCACACGGCTCCCATCTATGTCCGCTTCATTGCAAATTAGATCAAGCAATGGAAACCATGGAGAAAGCTTTTGCCGCTTCCAGCATCCGTGATTTATTAAAAACTCCTTCAAAAAGCCGCCCGCTGTGCGGTACGCCGGGAAAGAAGAGAGCCCCGCAGCTTCGAAAATGAATGATCTCGAATCGCTTAAGGTATCTACGGTAATCAGAATCATTTTGGTCATTACTCTACAACAAAAAGCCAATCGATGAAGCCCTGCTTTAGGGTAATTCTATACAATATGGCCTGCGTTGGGCGGATTAATCCGCGGCACCAAGATTAACCGAGCGATGAGGGAATTTGCACACCCAGTTAAAGTTCTATGGCTTCGGCAGACTTGAATCAAGCCATCGCTTGTTCTGTTATCGTGGAAAAACTCGGTGCAAATTAACCCTTGAAACCGAATCGGGGTAAAGGCACCACCTTTTTCGTCCGTCTACCCATCACTGGTAAAAACACGTTTCTTCGATCCATTCACGAAAAGTTACTTGGAACGATAGAGGCAGAGCAGAGATAGATCATCCGGTAGATGGATTTGACCGCAATACTTGAGCAATTCGCGTTCGATGCGTTCCAACGCCATCTCTGGATTACTGTAATCTTGGGGATAGGCAATATGGCAAAATCCATCCATTCCGAGGGCGTTTCCAGCAGCATCATCAATTTCGGTAGCACCATCCGTATAAAGAATTAAACTGTCGCCGACTTCCATGCGTTCCTGAACGGGATGGTACACGGTCTTATCAAAGAGTCCTAGGCAGGAATCTTTCTGGCTCAAGATAAAGATATTCCGATTCTCTTTGATTAGCAGAGGCGATACGTGTCCAGCGCTGGCATAGGTGATGATGCCAGTAGCCGCGTCTATGACACAATGGACTCCCGTGGCGAAATAATCATTTTTGTTGGCCAGAGTATGGAACCGGGCGTTGAGTGCCTCCAGAAATTGGGTCGGATCACCCAAGTGATGGCGATATTCTTCCCACAGCGCCCGAAGCTGCATAGTGTAGAGGGCCGCCGCCACACCATGTCCGGTCACATCGGCCATGAATACGACATAATGATCCGCATCGAGTTGCTCGACATGCATGAAATCGCCTCCAACCGCATCGCGTGGAACACAGCGGGTAGCGATTCGAAGGCGTGAGTCCTGAACCAGTTTGGATCGCATGGCGCTTTTTTGAATTAGTCGTGCTCGATCTAAATCCTGGATCGCCTCCGTGACATCCCGGAATATCTCCACACCGCCAATGATATCCCCCTGCGCCGTCCGCAGAGGAGCGACGGAAACCTCCACCGGAATACGGGCTCCGGTTTTAGTTTGAGCAAATACCAAGATCGGCCTCTCGCTTGACGCACCGGTGAGAATGGAGCGAAAAAGCGGACAACGATTGCCCCTGCAAAGTATATTGCTGTCCTTATCGATGGGAACGAGAAGATTGTCCGAACAACGGCGTCCTACCACCTCATTGCGCTTCCAACCTGTCATACGCTCCGCCGCTCGATTCCAGAAAATGATCTGCCGATCGCTATCGGTGAGATAAACACCGTCTGGCATCGCATCCAAAATAGAAAAGGAAACCTGTGTTTCTTTATCGAGTATTGCGTTCATGAAGGAGGTCCGTTGGAGATTTAAAGGAGGCGCACAATCGGTTCAGACAGACTCTTATATACATGGATCTTCTTTGACCTATGACCGTTCTTTAAAAGCATGCCCCGGAATAACAGCTTCAGAAGGAAGACTTCTCTTTCCCAAAAAAAGTTTTTCCGAATCGCCGGACAAAATATTTACAGAATCTCTCCTTCTTTCCGGCATAGTGATTTTTTTATGTTGAACCGTAACTTTCTGGGCACGTTTCGGACTACTTGTGGAATGATCGAACGGAAGTGTCTCAACGGCGTCCGTCCTCAATTCGTATTGGCGGCCAGGTTCTCTTGAAACCCCTTGCCCTCCACCAACCATAGCCTGCAATTCCTGTACGGCGGCACGCAACTCAGACGATTGAGCGTTCAGTTCTTCAGCCGCTGCGGCTGTTTCCTCGGCATTGGCGGCATTGCTTTGAGTAACCTTATCCATTTGAGAAACGGCCGTGTTGACCTGATTAATGCCCGTGCTTTGTTCATGGGAGGCTGAGGCAATTTCGGCAACCAACTCATCTACCTTATACGCTTTGTCAACGACTTCGCGTAGCTTGACACCGACCGACGTGCAGATTTCCACGCCTTGATCACTCTTAGCGATAGCATCCTGGATCTTGTTCGCTGTTTCCTTGGCAGAAACGGCACTTCGATGAGCAAGGCTACGCACCTCATCGGCAACAACGGCAAATCCCATTCCTGCGTCCCCTGCCCGCGCAGCCTCAACGGCTGCATTTAAAGCAAGAATATTGGTTTGGAAGGCAATTTCATCAATGGTCTTGATAATCTTGGAAATATCATCACTGGATTTCTTGATGGCTTCCATCGCGAGATTCATTTTTTCCATTTCTGCCGTGCCGCTATCGGCAGCTTGACGGGCTTCGGCAGCCAAAATTTTAGCATTGACGGCACTTTCGGCGTTGTGGGCGGTCATGCTCGCCATTTCTTCAATTGATGAACTGGTTTCTTCCAGTGACGCGGCTTGCTCGCTAGCCCCTTCGGCCAATGATTGGCTCGCCGAAGAGACTTGTCCGGCTGCAGCAGAGGTTTGCTCGGCACCACCGGTGAGTCTCTCAATCAAAGAGCGGATGGGCACCGTGATGCTACGAGTGATGAGTGTGGCGAGAAATGCACTCAATCCCATCGCGATAAACAGTCCAACAACCATTGTTAATCTCGCCGCTACGAGGGACATGGCTGAGAGATCAGCCGTTTCAACCGTACGAGAAATAGCCGTGTCGACGATCTGATTTGTCGTTTCAGTGAGTTCAGTCGTCAATGCAACTCGGTCGTTTTGTAATTTCACTTCATCTTGCAGAAGAGCAACCAAGTTATTGGCAGCTTCTTTGTAATTCATGGCGCTTTCCCTAGCTTTCTTGAGTTGATCCATGTTTGACTGACGATGAATCAACGGAGTTACTTCATTGAGGATGCCGTTCATGGCGTTAAAATGTTCCAAACTTTTCTGTACCGCATCCGGATTATGTTCAATCAAGGAATGGGTGGCCGCGATGCGAATTTGGTTTCCTTCATTGCGGCATCTGGCGATAAGAGAAATCTTCAGGGCACGTTCCTGAAGTGCTTCAAGCGGAATTTTTGCCGATATTTCTTCTCGTAGTTTTTGAACCTGAGTGTCGAAGAGCAGATTGAAATTAGTAGCAAACGCAGCTCCATTTTCGTAAATAGCTGTGATATTATTTTTCTTGGCTTCCTGATTTTGAATGGTTTCGTCAATTTTTTTCGTGTATTCTTCGAGTCTCTGAGCCAATGGATCAACCGCCGCACGCAATTTAGGCAGGTGAGGAGAACGCATCGCCAGTTCTTTTGCTTCAGCTACCTTAGTTTTGATGGCCTGGAGCGCCTTTAATGTGATCCCCCGTTGTTTTTCATCCCCGGTTAAGCTGTAGGTTCGTATTGCCATCCGCATATCAGCCATTTGCTTTTGCATCTCCCCGAGAATGCTCAACTCTGCAGCGTATTCTTTGGAGAGGATTTGAGCTGAACGAGAAGAAGCCGTCATTACCGTAATGGCCATGCCTCCTAAAATCAGTGAGATCAAAACAAGCACCGTGAAACCCAGTGCAATTTTTTTTCCAAGCGTCAATTTTTTCATAATGGTCCTTTCCGATTGTCAGTTTGGTTAATGCATATATTGTGGACGTTCTTATCCATTTTTATGAAACCATTCTCTTTCATCGGACAAACCTCACCTATAATTTAAATATTTAGACTCAATGGAACCCTAATAATGGAACAATGTATTACAAAGAATTATTTTTCTGGGCTATTCCACCAATGCCTCAGTTGAAGCGCCCCAGATACCCTGAAGGCTCTTCCTATCTTGCTTAAAGATACGGATGATTAGCAAATCTTCTTCTGAAACCTCCACGGTCTTACGACCGTGGGCTCTTCAGATCCAGAACGGACGAATCCGTTTTGACTGGCGCATTACATAGGAGCATCGGGTTCAGGCAAGACAACGCTGATGGATATTCTGACCTGTCTGGATACTGCAACGGAGGGAAAAGTATTGCTCGACGATATGGATGTGGCATCGCTTGGCGACGAGCCTCGTAGCGCCCAGATTTTTTGGGAATCAAGACGTTAAGAAAAATGAACGCCGTTTTGAGATGGCGTTTTGTTGCGGCCTTGTAAATTGGTGAGAAATCATCACGGATGAAATCGCCTCGGGAATAACTCACGTTCCCACGCGAGGAATGTCCGATATGAAAGAGATGGCCATAAATCAGGTCGTTTTTTCGATAACGCCCTTGCTCGGTCTATCTTGTACAGAGTTCAGCCTTAACTTAGGGTTGATCCGTTTCCAGTGATCGGGATTTACGGGCAACGCAGAAGTACGTCCCGTTTCCAAATTGACGAAATAACCGTGCTGCCGAATGGTTCCTTGCCGGATTAAAGACCAGAGCAAATGTCCCGCATAATTGGCCATGGTTGAATTAATAAACAGGTCTTGGTGAAACAGCGAGTCCGCCACGGAACAGGAGGGCTGATTATCCTCTTTCACCTTTGTGTCCACCATTTCGGGAAAAAGGTCAGCGGCGTGTGATAATCGAACGAGGTTCAATCGTTTTTGATCCTGCTTAAAAATCCCCTTCAACTCTCCCACGATCACCTGTCCGCTTTGAGCGCTATTTCCACAGTCGAGCCAATAACGCACACCCCGACGATCCGCCCATTGCATCAATTCCCGGCGAGCGGAGCGACTGTCCACGCATCCGATAATCAAATCCACGCGATTATATCCAATCCGACTCTGACGCACGGGGCAGATTTCTGCCTGCCAGCGTGAGCCGTAAAACTGATTCAACCGCGTCACCAATACCTCCGCCTTGGGACGCCCCACATCGTAAGGACTGAACGGTTGCCGCCCGATATTGGCCTCCGAAACCATATCGGGATCAACCACGTCAACCGACAGCCCTCCGGGATGTCCCAAACGCAGCAAGCTGGCATGGATGCGAGCCAAGTGATGAAGCACCTGCGCCCCTGTACCGCCACAACCGGCCAACACGACACTAATGGATTGAGCTCGCCAATGGGATGGGCAGAGATGCGACTCAATTGTTTGAGCAGAGTTCACCTTCATACCAAGGCAGTCTACGGGGAATCACTTCCCCAGATTGAGGTGCCGCGTGGACAAAAGGGTTTCTATTCACCACAATGCGACAGCAATATCTTTACACTAATCCTTGCTGACGTTTTGCCCGAAAATGGTATAGTAATCTTACATGAAGAAGCCGCATCAAGAATTTTGGGAACTTCATCCGGGATTGGTTTGGTCCAATCCGGACGCGCCCGATTCCGTTTTGATTCGCGCGGCTCTCTTGCGCCCTCGCTTCCAAACTTTGCTCGATGTGGCGATGGAATTTAGCTTGGAACGATTGCAACAGGAATGGGAGCTGTTAAAAACCGACCCCGAGGTCAACACCCGGTCGGCCCAACCAATCGTCGAACGTTGCTTGCGCAATATCGAACAGGGGTGGCATCATGCTGCCGCCTGAAACAGATAAAGCATGGAAAGCACTCAAAGAAGATACCTTGCTCAGTGGCGGTATCTTGGTAGGCGGAACTGCGTTAACCCTCCAGATTCAGCACCGGATTAGCGAGGATATCGATATTCTATTCCCGACGACAAAGTTGCCACGTCAAAAGCTTCAATTGCTTTTGAATAAATTGAACACTGAAGGTTGGAAGGTCGAACCCAATGACAATCCGGCGGCTCTTGACGAATTTGGCAGCGCCGGAATGGAGTTGGCCGATTTTCAGCAAGATTTCCTGCTCAACGGCAAAACCAAGCTTTCCTTTTTCGTCTCCGACGAACACACCCAGCGATTGATCGAGTCTAAAGCAAATGTAAGTGGAGTTCGAATCGCTGGGCTTACTGAACTATTTGCTCTGAAAGCGGTGCTCACCTCGCAACGTTCCAAGAGCCGTGATTGGCTCGACCTTTACCTGTTGATGCGGCATCATGGTTTCACAATCCACGATTATGCGGCAGCCTACGCCAAAGCGGAAATGACGAGCGCATTGGAAACAGGGCTCACTCGACTTTGCTCTGGAACACCGTCCTCTGCCGATGAAGGGTATTTCTCGCTATTAAAATCGCCTCCAAGTTTGGAAGAAATGGCGACTTACTTTCGTCAACAGCGAGACCTTTATGAGCAGCATCTTGCCGCTGTGGCGATTAAAAGCCGCTCGGAAGTAAAATAACAGGCGATTGTCGTTCCTTTTTTCCGCATCACTTCGCCCTGCCAAACGGTAGGCACAAAAAACAGAACCCTCATTTTGCCATCAAAGCTTGTTCGAAAGTTCGGTTTGCCGGAACGAGTTGTTGCGCGGGAAAAACATCGGCGGTCGCCATTTTCTTGACCAAGTCCAGATAGGTTCCCTTGCGAACCAAGCTCCCCTCACCCGCATGGGTAAAGGCGGAATGGAAAAAGAACCGCTCCCAAAACTCGCAAAGGTTTTTTTCTTTGCGGGAGGCCTCCTGCAAGGTGCCGGTACACATCTTTCCGTCATCATCCAGATTGTAAAAAGGGGCATGGTATAATTTCGTGGACGCCACGGGGCGCGTATTTTCCTTCAACGCGAATATCCGCAGATCGTTTTGTCCCCGCTTGACGAGCACGAGGGCTGGACAGGCGAGCGGCACCCTGTCGAAGCGATTCATGGCCTCCTCCTGCGTTTGCCAGAAGAATGCCCGTTTACCGGCAGGCACCCACCATGCGAGCCGATCCTGATAAACGCCCACACAGCGTTCCGTCGGGTAAATGGGAGGAAGCGGTTCGGTAAACGATTCCAAGTGTTCCCGCAAAGCACGGAAATTCATCAATCGACCGGGCTTCAATCGCACCTGACCCGATGCCGTGTCGATGTCATGGGCGGTGGCTACGGCCTGTCGGGAGGAATCGCCCGATTGATAAAAGACCACGGCTTGGCGCGGACTCAGGTTAACTGCGTCCGGTGCCTCATATTTACCGAACAGATTCATATCCCCTCCACTTTCATGAGCAACGCTTCGCTCTGTCGGGCAAGCTGTAAAATCCGTTTCGTCCGATCAAAAACGTAATACAACCACTCCTTATTTTTGGCGTCGAAATGGCAATACCACGACTCGTCGCACATCGCCCCTGAGTTATAGGCGTCCTCCATACTTTCACCGCAGATTTGGGCGATGTTGTCGTCCTGTTTCCATGAAAAGATCAGCGCGGGCAATGTGTCCTCCTCAGCATAGTCTATGGGGCATTCAACGGGAGGCGCGAATGGCTCCATCTCGTCTACTTGCTTCAGAATTAAGCCACAGTGTTCAATCAAAGAACGAAAACGAGAGGACGGATTCTTCTCCAATAAGGAACGCAAAAGCTCCTCAGGATCTTCCACCGACTCAAAAGCCCATCCGGGTACATCCTTGCCGAAAAACCCTTCCAACGTCGGCACATCCTCCTCATTGAAGGCGTTATCGTAGGCACGAAGTTCTTTTATAGCTTTCTCCCGCGTGTCCTGTCCGTCCCAATAACGATAATAGAAGTCGTTCCGCGCCGACGCAGGGCCAAAACAACCAAGAGAACATCCAAATCCAGTCACGAGCGCCGATTTCACCAATCGTCCCAAACCCGGAACGCTTTCTTCCAACTTCATCAAAAAATCCCCGATAGGCCGCTGCTGCCATTCCAGAGAAAGAGACAACCGCCACAGTTCACGCTCGAAACGCAGTCCTACTTCAACTGGCAATCCATCTCCCTGTTCGGCCTCTGGTAATAACTCACATAACACACTCCGCACGGTTTCCTCAGACGATCCTTTCCAGTCACCTTCCGATAAAAGTCCAGCCTGCCCGAATCCCGACAAAAGCTCTTTTTCGCGAGCACGCTCGAACGGGGGACGCAGTTGCAGGGGTATGGCGTCCCCGGCTTCAATCGGCAGGGAAAGCCACGGCACGGCTACAGGAGGGAGCTTAACAGGGCGGAGATGAGCGGGTCTCTTTCGGGTTCGCTGTCCGATGATTGTTGACTGATCCATAGAAGCTGCGCCGTCCCTTGAAATTCCTTTGCATTCAATCGGGCTATTTCCTCTTCCAAGGGACTGGCGTTTTTGCGTTGATCTGCGTCGAAGCGTTCTAAAAGCTTCGTTGCATCATGTTCCATTGTTTAGCCTTTCAGCCCCACCTTGGTAATGAAGCGGTAGGATATTTTGCCGTTCTTGATGTCCGGCCCTTCCACCAACGCATTGCCCAATTCGGGGTAAAACGTGGCGTAGTGCTCCCGTATTTGTTCCGGGGTCATGGAAGAAGAAATTTCCTGCAAGATCGTTCCGTTATAATGAAAAACCCGCTCTGCGGCCTTCACCGATAATTGACCTGCCATAGTGTAATCCTCTCGTAAAAGTTACGCTGCCATTCGAGTGTCTGCCTCTTCTTCCACATCCTCCGGCGGTGTGGATGACACCACAGCGACAGGAGGTTCCGGCAGCGAGGAAGTCCGGGAAAAGAGATCGGGTAGCGGAGCCTCTTCGGGTTTCTCGTTTGCCTTGGGAGTTTCCTTTTCAGTCGGCTTGCTTACCGCCGCCGGTTTCGCGGGAGTGGAAGTTTTTTGAGCTTCACGCTTCTTTTTCAGAGCTTCGTCCGCTTCCTTCTTCAGTTCGCCCAATGAGCTACGGAATTGTTTTTTAACCAGTTCCGCCTCCATCAGTGTTTCAACGAATGCTTTGTCCAATTCCTCTGGCGTTCCGGTCAATACCAATGGCTTGTCGAGGATGTCATGGCCTTCACCCGTATTGTTTTCCCCTTTCTCGTCCGTCTTGCGTAACAGCGCGAGGACGGACATTTCTCCAATCGCACTGGTGGTGATAGTGAGTGTCAGGCTTGCACCCAACGTCAGTAGTTTGAGTTCGGTAAACATATAGTGAGACTACGGGGTTTCTCAGGCTACTTTTCGCTCGGGTAATTTCGTCGAATCGAAAGAAAATTCCTGCTGCACCAATGCTTTGCCAATCGCCTGAACTTCTTCACGAGTTGGAGCTTGACCCTGTGGTGGGAGTGCTGGAATCGCTTTTTCCTGTCCAGCGACCAGCGGCAACCACGGCATCATCCAATGCAGGTTGTTCCAACCGTGCCAAAATTCCATCGACAGGACATTGCCGTGCAGGACACGACAGGGAATCCCCCAAAGAGTCGTATTGATATAGGCCATGTCGCAAGCGGTGGGATTGATGTCGATAGCCGTCACCCGCAGACGATGAACCTGATTCGTGCGAGAGAATTTGCGACCCACGGCCAAGATCATTCCTCCCGCTCCGCAGGCCGGTTCAAGGACAGTCACCGGATTACTGGAATCATCCACATCTCCCACAGTCATCTCAGCCATCAACTGACAAATAGAGGGAGGCGTGTAAAATTCGCCACGCGCATCGCGGCATGATTTACTCGCCCGCTCCAAATAGATCGGCCCCAATAAATCGGTAAACGGAGCCGCCTCCATTTCGATGACAAGCTGTCCCAACGCCTCGGAAAATCCGTTCAACTCTTCAGGCTTCCAGCGTTTCGCTTCCTCCAGATATTCGGTCTCGCGCGTCTGTGCGGCTAATGTACATGCCGCCAAACGGCAAAATCCGGCAAAGACCTCATCTGGTCTTCGTGCATGATTGGAAAGGGATTCGAGACGCTTTTGAAAAGGAATGCGTTGCGGCTTGTTGGTTGACATGCCGGGAGGCTACGGGGATGCGGCTGAGAAGCCGGAAAGATGAAATATGCCCCGTAGTCTGACAGCATGCCCAAACATGCAACTCAATTACCTGGTCAACCATCTGCCACATTACTGGATTTCAATAACATCGTTCGCGCCAGCTATCTGCACCGATCCCGCGATCCAAAGCGTTCTCAAATCATTTACCGACTCGCTAAATGGGTGTCTTGGTTCGCATCCAAGGTCTTGCCTCAAGTCTATGGTTGCAAACCAATCTCCTATGTCGTTGTTCGAGATTCCATCAACCAATGGTGTGTCGTGTCCAAAACCACGAAAAATGTGACGCGAGTCATCCTCGCCGGGTATCTTTTCAAAAAGCAGGCCGAAAATGCGCGAGACGCGCTGTTTTTCGTGAATGCAATGGCGGTGAAAAATGGCTACAGCGTAAAATGGATGGCCGACTTCGAATATGCACTTTCCGTCAAAAACTTCCTCAGCCGGTTTACCGTGGCTATCTGGAATGCCCAAACATTGCTGCCGAGTGGATCGCCTGAACTATGGTTTGCCCAAGCAGCCATCACATGTGACAGCACGGTTGCAGAGGCTTGCTCATGGGGTGTCATCCTTACCGAAGCACACAAACGCCGGCCCCGCGACTGGATGCCGGAAATCACTTCCGGATCGAAAAACAAAAACTCAATGACCGCGCTGTTTTGACCATGCTATAGAAGCATGCCTTGAAATAGGCATCACCTCTCCTCCAAAATCTGTTATTTGGTTTTGAGAGAACGGCGAGTTGATTTGGCGTGCGGACGCGGCGCAATCGCTGTTGATAGCTTCTGATCATCTTCGTGTCCTGCTTGCAGCATCGTATCGAAAGCGCCCATAACATCGGCCACACCACTCAACGGGATCAGGATCGTGTTGGTACGCCGGTGATCACCTGTTTCGGTGACCCGGAGATATTCTCCGCGTGGATTCTCATATCGCCCGATCAGAAATATTTTTCGCTCCACTCGAACTACCGTTTCGGAGATGCATTTATCCATAGCTTCCTTGAATGAGGTATTTGTCATCTTCATTCAGCTTAAACCGTGCGGCAAGCTTGATCTTTATATGGGTAGCCCCCTCCCCGAACGCTCTCTCTTATTCCTTTCCCTGTGGATGGCCCATTTTCTTTAAAAAGGCGATCATACTTTTAGAAACGGGAGGCATGACAGCAAAGTCCCCATATCGCTTTTGAAATTCCGGCCAGGCTGAACTCAATATCCCTGATCTTCTTTTGTAGGGGTGTATCCAAACCCACTCCAAGCAGTACGACGGCTCACGATCAGACCACTCTTCGAGTCGAAAGCAACAGGCACCAATGCAATGAGAAACGCCTACTCCATAGGCAATTCCAAACGCATGCGCGAATTCATTCTTACAGAGATGCTCGGCATCATACGGTGGCGAATCGTAACCGGCCTCCCTTTTTATGTAATATCCAAGCATTTCGACAAGATACCGAAGCCGATGGTACCTGTCAGACGGGATGACCCAATGAGAGTGATTGCCGGGAAGTTTTGAAACAAAATATTCTTTTTTGGGATCGCGAAACCGCGGCGCATCTATTTGAAAACGGGGAGTCTTGCTAAATTCCCTAATTTGTTTTTCAAAAGCCACGCAGGATGTCTTACCACGCGGCCTGGTTTCCTGTCGATGGCGCTTCGCTCACTCCTCCCGGATGCGACGCACCTGTTTCATCGCCGCGTTGGCCTGATAATCGGTCATGGCATCTTTCGGCTTGTGATGCTCGGGAAATGGACGTTGCTTACTTCCCTCGCCGCCAACGCCATCTACCACGCAACGCTGCTGAAAACCAAATGGCCAACGGATTGCCGGATTCTGAAAACCGTAAAGCCAATACTGATTTGAAGTATCAACCAAGCGGCTTTCGGCAGGATAAAGCTGCACAAATTCGAACTCGACTCCAACGATCTCATTTTTGATCCACTGGAAATGCCGCCAATCCGTCACCGGCTCCTTGTCCAACCGTTTGATCGAAAGCTGCGTCAATGCCAGAATTCCATCCGGTTTCAGATAACGCACAGCGACTTCGTAAAGATTGTTTTGGTAGACTGCATCGGGCACCGCCATCCTCGCCCGTTTAAACGTAGCGATCTGGTCTTGAGTGTACTCGGCCCGATAAAAAGGAGTCCACGTCATAGTTCCTCCTCGCCTTCCAATTCGACAGCTTTGTTCAGTGGACGGCATGGGTACAACCCCAAAGGCATGTCCCCATCCCCAATTCCCCACGCTGTCGAAAGGATACGCGGCTCAAGCGCCTCGCCATCGATGCCAGCAATCAGGTGAGCCACACACCGGGACTGACCATCCTGACCTGTCTGGAGATAGTTAATATCGACCTCCCCATATTCGCCTCCGCCGGAAAGTCTCACCTGAATTTCGATGCGTTGTTCCGGTGTTCGTCCCTCGTATCTCGCCTCAACATCAAGCCCAACCTCTCCGCGTCGAAGCTGAGCAATTACTGTCTCTGCCGCCGCTCGCCTGATTTTCCACGGCAAAGCTGCCGACAACTCAGCAACGGTGGTTCCATCCACCGGGTCGCTGGGGCCAAAGCGCACAATAAAAATAGACAGTGTTTCAGCTTCATCCTGAAGTTCGTAACGTGCCATGCCATCGCCTGTTTGAATTTCGTCAATCGTCGTAGTCATAATCTTTAGAATTTCTCCAAGACTACGGGGCGATTCCGTCTCACCGTTTTGACCATGCCAGAGATGGCTAGTAATCTTCCGGCATCAAGACCGTCGTAATAGAACGATCTGCCTCAGTGATGATCCAGAACTTTACACCTGACTGGCTGTGATAGACCGAAAATAGCCGGAATCCCTGTTCAAGAGACTTTTCATTCTCTTCCAAGTCATGTTTGTCCACATCGCCCCAATCCCCCGAATGATGTCGTCGCATGGCAACGAGCACCTCCTCCATTGACAGAATCGACTGAGCATTGGCAGTGATAACTGTTTGACCTAAGGAGAATTTCGGCTGCTTTGAAGTAGTCATGAACTGAAGACTACGGGGAAAATTCACTCTGGTTCGAATCGGTCTTTCTGTCGAAGTTTCGTCTCACGATGAAACGTCACCCTATTGGCAATCCTTGTTCTTCAAATAGTTCCATTCAATACATACTCCAACAGGGGCAAAGATCATTGCCGTCACGCGATTTATGCAGTCCCTTAATTCCTTTGAGCGCCTCAAACTCCTTCGGCGTTACGCGATAAAATTCCCCTTCCCGATTCCAGCTATAATAGGCCTGTCGCTTTCCCAGTATTCGCGTCATTTTTTCCCGCGCCCGATGTGACGTTGTTTTGATAACCCAGATTTGAGCCGAGGGCATTTCTCCCTCAAACATCATGGATAATTGTTCCAGCATCGTCGCCCCTAGGTACAGGATGTTTTTTCAGGCATAATGGCTCGACCAGACCGGCTGTCCCGCCCACTTGCATGATCCCCCATATTTGAACGAGATGCGTCCATTCTCATCCAAAGGCTTGGTAACGGGGTCTCCACGAAACTCATTGCGACGGGGCTGAGTCCAACCGCACATGTTGCCGGTCTCCTTATAATCCTGTCGGATCGGTCGCACGACAATCACCCGGTCTTTCACTTCGACCACCTGATAATAATCAATGTTGGTTTGATCGTAGCCCCACGAATTATAGATGACATCCCCCACCGCCCAGTGGTCAGCGGCCCTCAGATTCGCACGCTTGGCTGACTTTTCCCGTTTTCTTTCCTCCCGTTGCCGGAGAATTTTTTCCGATCGCTGCCAGTAGTAATCAAAATTCTTCTGGAGGGTTTCCTGCGTGATGAAGGAGTAGTGATGGCTGGGCTTCGCTGCTTTCCCATTCCAAATCGCCATCGTAAACCGGGATACGCTCCCGTGACTGAAATGGCGCGTCACGCCCACAATGGGCAGAGTTTCATGCCGTTTAATTGTCCCCTCTTCCCCAGCGATAATACGAATGGCTTGTTCCTGAGTTCCCCACGTATCAGCACGAATCATTTTGTATAGGCTCAACTTTTACGTCCTGGCTCCGGACGGTTTATGAGTTCACCTATCAGGCTACGGGGAGAAGTTCTGAAGAAAGTCACTGACAGAAACTCACAGCTTTCGCCAAGTAGTCTGCATTCATGCCTACAAATCCAATGTCTCCCGAAATCGGTGACAATGTTTTCACCTTCCTTATCACCCTTCACGGTGATCCCTATGATCCCAGCGGCGAGTTCGACACCAATGGGCCACGAAAGATAAAAAAGATCGTCTGGTTGGCTTCAACATATCTCTGGTCGAAGGAACAACGCAAAATCCGCAAGGCATTCCGAAACATCATCCTTCGAAGGCATGGAGGTGGCTTTCATTTCGACGAGGATCTCGAACCGCTTCTCCAAAAACATTTCGCCTATAGGGGATGGATGTTGGAGGAAGCCATCACCAAGCTCGGCTACGGCCAGCGAAAGAACCGGTGACGAAACCGGCTCCCATCTTACACGGAAGTAATGCCCCGTAGTCTTACCCCTGCGCCACTCAGACAACTTAACCCTAACAGAGGAGCCTTTGCATGGCACGCATGATTAACACTATCACGAGTAACTTTAACCAGGACGGTTGCCGATACGAATATCCCCTAGACTTTGAATCGGTGGAAGAGATCAAGCGTCAGGAACCCATGTTAGTGGTGGGAACTGTCGCATTATTGTCCTGCTGCGTGTCATACCTTGACGGAAAGCCTCTCCACTTCTGCGTTCGTCGCGCTGCGGGTGAGATTTTCTGCAAACTGATGACCAAGGAAGAGTTTCTGGACACCTTCTCTAGAGGGGATGGGAGTGCGGCATGAGCGAGTTGTTTTTCTTCGTCGGACTCCATCAACTTGCCGACGCGAGACACTTCAACCGATCCTTTATTTCAGTAAATCGGTTACGCCGCCGCAAATCAGATTTTCTGGTAAACGAGTGGATAATGGATAGCGGCGCATTTACCGAAATCAGTACTCACGGTCATTATCGCGCATCAGAGATGGAATATGCGGCGCAGATTGATCGTTGGAGTCGCGTCGGGAATTTTCAGGCTGCCGCCATTCAGGACTATATGTGTGAACCGTGGATTATCCAGAAAACTGGCTTGACGGTACGCGATCACCAGCGATTGACGATTGAACGATATGACAGGTTGCGCGCAATAACTGGAGCACGTTTGTTGCCGGTAATCCAAGGATATTTGCCGCACGAGTATGTTGAACACATCGAGCAATATGGTGGCCGGTTGAAGCATGGTGAATGGGTCGGGGTAGGAAGTGTGTGTCGCCGTAACCGGCACCCCTCACAGATCGAAGACATTCTAGTGGCTATCAAAAAGAAGCGGCCTGATCTTCGATTGCACGGGTTTGGCCTGAAAATCACCGCTCTTTATAGCGGCACGGTGCGCTGTCTTTTGCATTCCTCTGATTCGATGGCTTGGTGCCGGTCGGCCAGTTATGCCGGACGAAACGGCAACGATTGGAGGGAGGCCAAGGCATTCGAAAAAAAGATAGATTCCCTCTCGATATCGGAGGCTCTTTGTCAGGGGCAGCTCTTTTAATAAAGCGAGGTATTCAGTTCCTTCCCCTTGCGGACATATTGTTTTTGGGCTGCACCTTGGATCTTGCGATTACTCAAAAGAGGAACTGATTGCCGAGATGGGTTGCTTACCTGGGTACTCTTACGGGCATTGAGAACACTACGATAGAGAATAGTGTTGGCTATATCAGTGGGTGACCGCCTTTTCACGGTTCGAGTCTTGCCCCCGTAGCCTTACGGGCATGAATACATTATCATTGCGGCCACACGCCGCTCCACAAACGGTCCACCTACACTATCGGGAGGGGAATTCAGACAAGGTTTACCAAGTCCAACTTGAACCGAAGGACGATGGTTTTGTCGTCCTCGTGGCTTACGGGCGGCGCGGGTCAGCCCTGCAAACCGGAACCAAGACCAGTTCCCCAGTCGCATACGAGGAAGCCCTCGCCATCTTTAATCGCCTTGTGCGGGAAAAGAAGACGAAGGGCTATACCGAAAGCGAATCGGGGACGCCCTATCAGGGAACGGATAAGGCCAATGAAGATACCGGCATCCGGCCTCAATTACTTAACCCGATTGACGAAGAACAACTCTCCTCCTGCCTGAACGATCCGGCGTACTGCCTTCAAGAAAAGTTCGATGGCAAGCGAGTGCTTCTTTGGAAAACCGGCTCCATCGTGGCCGGGATTAATCGCAAAGGGTTGCGCGTGGGATTGCCCCAGTCGATTGTGGCCGACATTCTCCGCCTGTCTCAGGACTTGCTGCTCGATGGGGAACTCGTGGGAGAGCGGTTCTACGGATTCGATCTGATTCATCTGGATGGGGACGACTTACGCAGCCAGCCCTATCAACATCGACTCGAATGCGTACAGGTCATTCTCAGGTCGTTAAAATCGGAACGGATGCCTGTCATCCAAACGGCATTCACCTCTGCGGACAAACAAATGCTGGTGGACGAAGTCAAACTGCGCCGGGGCGAAGGAGTGGTTTGCAAACGATGGGCAGCCCCCTATCAGCCGGGTCGCCCTAATAGCGGCGGGGATCAGTTCAAGTTCAAATTCACGGCCACCTGCTCCGCGATTGTCGGGGCCATCAACCGGCAACGAAGCGTTTCCCTTCAGTTATGGGATGGAGATAAATTGGTCGGTGCCGGGAATGTGACCGTACCCGCCAATCAACCGATTCCCAAGGTGGCCAGCATCGTGGAAATTCGTTATCTGTACGCTTTCCGGGAGAGCGGCGCATTGTATCAGCCCGTTTATTTACACCAACGTGACGACATCGACGAACTGGCCTGCACTACCGCCCAGTTACGCTACAAGCCCAGCGATACGGATGACGATCAATAAGCCGTTTTAGCCAGAAAGATCACTTCCAATGCCGGTTGGGCGGCTCCGGTAAAGCTTAAAAGCCGCCATTATAAAAAGGACAATACCCATGAAAGATACAAGGACAGATCAGTTACGTGTCCGGCTGCGCCGGGAAGAACGGCAACAACTCGAACAACACGTTCAAAACCGTGGCAAGAATGAAACGATCTCTGATGTCATTCGGGAAGCCCTTAACTGGTGCATTAACCCCGATCAAAGCCTGCATCCCGTTTATGTCTCCAAGGAAACGGCAGCAATAGTAGCCGCTCTCGCGGACGAACTCAAACGCGACCCCGGTGAGGTTGTCAAAGACTGCGTGAATGGCATTCTCGCGCTTGTCGAAAAGAGAAAGCCACTCATCGTTCAAGAAATCCGGCTTCGTCGGAAGTATCAGGCCCAAAAGTAACCGAACCTCGATAACTCTCAAGACACCGCTCCCCGTGAGGATCGGTGTCTTGTTTGTTCACTTCCTTCCTGTTCATCTCCGTACAATTCCTGTGCCGCCTCCAAACGCGCCTCATGCGCCTCCGAATGCAACCGGCGCACAAAATCTTCAGTACCGATCTCCCTTCGCGTAAAATAACCCGTAGCCATCAAAATGACCTCCAAGGTCACGCCACCTGATGGCGCTATGTATCGCAAAGCCTCCTGCTTTGAGTAATCATAAAGAGTTTCCAGAAAGCACTCATAGATCAGTCCGGCCTGGCATTGCTTTTCAACCTGCTGCGCCACGGCACCCGCCTCAACCATCCCACCCTCGCGCAAAAGATAGACGTTTGCAGCAGAAGTTTGCACCACGGTTCCCTCTAATCTTCGTATCCACAGGTAATCCGCCAACCGGTCAAAATAGAGCGGCCAATCTATGCTCCTCATTAAGGCATTCATACTCATCCCCTATTAACCTAATGCGGAGGACTGCCCCGTAGCCTCCCTGTATGAACCCAACACCTGCTTCTAAAATCCTCATTCTTCGTGCTAATTGTCCAAACGAGTTCTCCGGCGTTTCCTATATCACGGTAGAATTTGACGCCAATTTTCCTGCCCGCCTGCGCGAACTTCAAACTCAAGTGCATCGGCTCTTCAAACTTTTCCCCTCAGCCTATTATGGCTCCCTTGAAATAGATGCCTCTGCTTTGGGGATGCACTTGCAGGCCTACCAGTGCACTACCGGACTGGAAGAAATTCTATCCGCCGCCGGAAGGGACTGGGGCGTTGCAGATGTCATACCGGCAGATAGCGAAGAGTGGCTGACTTCCTGTCACTACCTGAGCGTAGGCAAAGGGGGCGACTTGTGGGTCAAGCTATTGGCTAAACATTCCAGCGATGTCGCCGAAGCCGAAATTGACTCCGACGTAATTGCGGCTGTTCTCAATCAATCAGCCCGTGCCTGAAAAAAAGGGATCGGGCGACTCACCCGATCCCTCACACCTGGCTGCAATAGCGCGCGCGTTAGTTGCCCACAGCCGTTCCGATCCTACGTTGCGGGTGACTCACCAGCAAGGCTGAAACTCTCCGGAGTTATACTGATACCGCTCCGGGCTGAACCGGTTCCCGCGTTCACCAGGATACCGAATGGGAGATCGTGGAACGACATTCCGCGGCCGGCCAGAAGCCTGGAGAATCCCGATCGTTCCAGGCTGAAGCAATCACGAAAGGACGCTGGACGGGGAGTCCGCCGATCCCATTCGCCGCCGAATCTTCGCTCTTTTTGAAGAGCGGCGGCGAATGGGATCGGCGGTTCAAGTAGCGGAAGGTATAGGATGTGGCGCTACCCCAGACTCTTGCGCCCGCTCTCCAAGATGTACACGTTATCCCTGAATGGACACGCACCGCAGGCAGCAATTATTCATTAAAAAGATCTCGCTTAGTCAACGCAGTGAATACTTTTTTCCGCAGCTGCAATTCCTTCAAAATGAATTCATTACACTCCGAAAAACCGATATGCGAAACGCACCATGTGTTCACGTGCATTTTCAAGGGTTGACGCTAATAGCAGTTAATTTTGACCTACAGCTACATCCGAATTTTGAATTTTTTCGCTCCATTTTTTCATCCTCTCCTGCAATGGGAAAGGAGCCGTATAAATCCGCTTATATTCAAGACAAGGACGGAGGGGAGGAGCTGAAATAACTACAGCATCAAAGGCGGCATGTCATCTTTCCGAGAAGATGGTCTGTTTGAAAATTGACCTCGGCATCGCCTGAAAAGATAGTCGTGAACGCAATATCATCGCTATAACTTTCAGAGCTTGTTCTCGACGCTCAAAGCATCTTCAGTTTATTTCTTCCATTCTCCTTCCCATCGGCAACTTCCTTTGAGACATCTACCAGATCATGGTTATTTCCTGGTAATCGTAGGCAGGAGTCATCTCATGAGGAAGCTGGAATGAAGCTTGGATAAAGCTGGAATGGCATCCACACTTCGTTCCGACTTTCATCGGTTTGAGGTAAACGCGATCACACCGGATTGAGTGACCGTCGTCCAGGCGCTATCAGCGTCCGGCATGATGAGTTGCCATTGGTTACCATCAGTTTTAAGGGTAATGGTTTTGCCAATGGAATTGAGTTTTCTAAAGGCCTCCGCGTTAGTCTCCGCCCTCTGGTTGACCTTCGCAATTTCAATGCGAATTTTATCTTCGCAATACCTGTTCATCAGGATGGCGATACCGCCGGTGCAAAGCATAACCGCAATCAGAACGAAGGCAGCAATGTTACTCAAGCGCCATTGTCTCTGGAATTTTGCCATGGATTGAACCGACCCTTTGGCCGTCGTAACGAGATTGGAAAAATCTCCAACGGTTCTTGTCGTCACTTCACCAGCTTGTGCGATACTACGGCGGACCGTCTCCGCATTTCCGGCAATGGTGGAAGCAATCTGCCTCAATTCGATGACGCTGGTTTGGATGGACTTTTCGCTCAGCGCCATTTCGGCGTGAATATTGCCAAACATTCTTCGCAACTCTTTTCGTTCTGCAATCAGTTCGGTGGGAATTTGACGGGTGATGAGAGTAAGAACACCCATGGCCTGGCAAACCCGCAACACTTCATCATCGGGCGGCAATTGCCTCAGATAAGCGGCCAAGCTCCAAAAAGCAGACAAATGCGATTCCGGTACGTAAACCGAAATTTCGGAGAATAGATCCCGGTCGGAGCTGGAGCTTGGCATCATGGGAGGAAGCTGTCCTTGATTTTTTCAAACTCAGAAAACAGTTGTCGCCGATAGGCTTGGGCCCGGATAACGTGGCTGGATTTAGCCAGTTCAGGAAGGGAGGACTGACGTTGCGCCACCGCGCTGAGCGTGATGCCGTAGTTGCGTATGGCATGTTGCAATTCTGGCAAGCGCGACTGCATGCGGATTTCTTGCGGTTGAAAGATCCTGCGGAAAGCTTGAGCTTCTGCTGTATTTTCCCAATACGCAAATGGAACTGCGCCATATTCGTGCTTATTCAGAACAATGACATACGATACACGATCCTGAAGTTGTGCAGCCCATGACAGAACGCTCTCTACACTGGCCGGATCGCTGGTGACCAACCCTACCGCTGTAAATGTGAGGATGTCCGCCACATTCTCGTACATATTTTCAAACCACTGGCTGGCCACTTTCCCGCTGCTCGATCCCAAGTCAGCGAGAATAATCCGCGCATCCTGATCTGCGTAATCAATGAACGCGTCAAGTCCAGCCGGTGTATTAATGTCTATTTTTTGCGCCGATTCCGGGAAGAAATGACTGAAACTGCCTTTACTTTTGTTTTCAGTGTCCATGTCTAGGTGCTGGCACGGAATCTGATGTTCGATGAACCATTCGGCCAGGGTGGTTAGAAAAGTGGTCTTACCGGTGCCACCTTTGCCGCCGATGGTGAATATGACTTTTTTAGATGTGGACATAATAAGGTTCTTTTAGGGTTTGAAGGTGAGAGGTTTATTCTCGTCGTAAGTAAAAATCTTCGGTGTCTCAAAAGGAGCCTTGGATCGTTTGAGCTTTTCAATGGCATCGCTTTGGGAAATAGGCCGAACTGGCAAAGGAGTCCGGGAACGCGAAAGGGCAGGCTCAATCATGGTGTAGACAGCCCGGGGCGGTTTTGAACGCACCTTCACAAAATTATGGATACCGGACGGAGCGGCACTAATACCGTGCTGCTTCAGCAAGATTCGGGAAATCTCTACGAAGCTTATGTTTTGTTTTCGCAGGGCAACGATGACTCCGGCTACTGGAACAAGTTTGCTCTGAAACGGTTTTCCGCGTTGTGATGTGAGGGACATGGTTTGAGTGAAGCTTTTCGCCTCACTCTCCTTATTAACACATCGCTTTTTACGAAACCTAGATGACAGACAGGGTGCTTATTGACTCAGTAGAAATTCCACGGCCTTGAGAATCCCGGCTAGAATTCCTGGGCCAACCAAGGCGGTAAAGAACAGGCCGGGAACCCATCGAGGAATTCTGAACCAGGAAGAAATAGAGTATCGGACCATTTCCCGAATAATCCATAATCCGAACAGTTGGACCAGGAACAGGATGATAGCGATCAGGCAATCCAGCCGGACATACTCGGTATAGCGACAGTAAAATGGCCAAATGACAACATTCAGGCACAGCTTCCCAAGCTCATAGGTTGCCAGGGCCAGAAAATAATACCACGCCGCAATCCACGAATACGGAGCCGCCATTTCCTGATAATGCGACAACGCCGCGAATCCCCATGCGATCCCCTTGCAGGCGGCGGCTAAAATCAGAACAAAGATACAGCCCTCGCCCAAACCTTCATTGTAATCCGATGGGGAAGACTTCGCCGGTGGATCAATCAGATTGTCCAGAGGCTTAAAATTGAAAAAATTACCCATAGTATGGCCTAGACTACGGGGGATCATTTATTAGCTTGGAGGAGCGGGGACCGACGACAATAAGGTGACGCTGGCTACCTTTACCCATCAACCATAGATGAAGGAATCAACTTGAAAGAGTGTCTCATAATCTTGCCCGGTCCGTTTGGCAAAGCGGTCTGACAACTCATGGATTCGGTTCTCCATAATCAGGCTTCCCCACCGGGAAAGGTCGTTGCCGCCACGTCCATACCCATCTTTCCTCTTCCGGAATACGGCGGCTTGATAGGCGAGCGTCACCGGAGCCAATCCCAGCCTCTGGTTTGCAGTGGGGTTGGGAATTAATTTCTGGGCTAAAATAAGTTTCAAGCACCGCGCCAGTTGTCGGGTGGCGTCACGCCGGTCGGCTTCCGGGTATTCGTTTAGCAACCGGGACACAGTGCTGGCCACATCTTCCGCATGCACGGTCGCAAAGACCAGCATGTTCAGGTTTGCCGCCTTGAGCGCGGCCCGAAGCGTCTCGATATGGTTGATCTCTCCGAAAGCCATGACATTAACATCCTGCATGAGAGCCAACGCCACTCCCGTGTGATAGTCTTCAATATCGGTTCCCACAACCTGCTGGGTTACCAACGAGCGGTTGCTGGCCAACGCGTACTCGATCGGATCTTCGAACGTCCGAATATGAAGCGCATTGCTCTGGTTCAGATAATCCAAAGTCGATGCCTGGCTGGTACTTTTCCCCGCACAGGGGCCGCCCGAATAAAGAACAAGACCCGGAGACGTATCGCAGAGATAATCCATTAAAGCTGGCTCATATCCAAGATCCTTGAGCCGCGGTACGATAGCCGGGATAAACCGGAAGGTAATCACCCGTTTACCATTGCTTCGATAGCCAATTGCTCGAATGCGGTAAACTCCATAGGTAAACCCGGATTTCATATTCACCTTGGACAGCCCTTCAAAAAGCGACTGATAAAGCAGGTCAAATCCTTCCGTCGCTTCCTTTGCCAAATTCCGGTTCCCCATTTCCCGAAAAGTTCGCACCAGCCGATATACCGGTTCCCATCCTTCCACCAAGTGCAAGTCTGTCGCCCCAATCTTGCCGCCCTCCTCCAATAGTCGTGGAAAAAGAGTATCGGATAGATCCGTTTTGTTCATAAAAGAAGCTGATTCCTATTAACACACCGTCCCGGGGTCTTTGGGTGTGCGTGTTAATAGAAGGGTCATGACCTGTTTCATGCCTCTTCTCTTTGCCTCCAGCGGTTCGGGCATCGCCTCCGCCAGTGACCAAATCGTTTCGGGGATTACTCAAGGAAGCGAGGTGCTGCGCCAAACTTCTCTGCAAGTCGTCAATTCCCTGCTGCCTTTTTGCGTGAACCTCCGAGTAATCATCGGTGGATTTTCGGTAATGTTCGGACGCTCTTCCCTTGCCGAGGAATTAGCAACCATAACCCTGCGCGCCCTTCTGGTGTCGGCTCTCGTGTTCTCATCGCTGTATTCTGAGATCATCGGTTCAGCCGCAACCAAGATGGCCAATGCCGGAAGGCAATTAAGCCCTCAAATTATGAATGCCATGGGTGCCCCGGGATCTTCCGCGGAACCGATCGATTACTGGTGCGATTGGATCAATGGAAAAGATAACGGCGGCAAACCAAGGTTCGGATACGACTACATTTCCACTAAGATCATCAATGCGAAATCCATGGTTCAGGAAGCCCAGCAAGCCCTTTCCAGGGTTGGAAGCAGTAAAGACCAGACAACTGCCGCTACCGATCGCGTTCAAACCGATAGCTCTGTCTCTGGTACGATGGTCAAGGTGCTCGGATTTCTCTTTGGAGGAGCCATGATCGCGGTGGCTATCGCCTTCGCCTGGCTCACTGCTGGCCTGACCGGGGCGATGGCTGCCATCGGGTGCATCGTCTTGGCTGCTTTCTCTTTTTTGGGCGGCTACATAGGCACTCAGATGCTCTACTATCTGATCTATGCCCTAGGCATCGCCGTGATGCCGCTGTGCGTATTCGACCGGTTCAAGGATTTGTGGCTCCATTGGATTTTCTATCTGATCGGCACACTGCTGGCCGTTTTCTTGTTCTACGTTTTCAATGCATTTGGCTTTGGACTGATTTCGCTCATCACAACCCATATCTTTGAGAGTGGATTGCTTTCCACGATTCTTGGTCAGGCTGCTTCCAGTGTCCTGACCTCGATGTTCCCGGTTATTTCGGAGGCATTCCAAAAATTGGGCCTGGGAAATGGCCAGGACATTCTCTTGGCGATGTTTCCCGTCGCCATTTGGCTGGGTGGGATTGCCATCGTATCGGCATTGGTGGCGGGAGGATTAACATTGGGTGGCGTTGGGATTGCTGTCGGGCTTTCATGGCAACGGGCCTTCACCCATGAGGGAGTATTGGAAACGATCACCCGTCTCTTCCAAGGACTTCAGGGAGGAGTTTCCACCATGATGGGAGCATTGGCCAACAGGACGGTTCAGGCGGGGGCCGAAATGGGACGCGGGGCGTTCTCTCTGTTCCGCGGCGCAGGAAAGTTGTTTTTGAAAAAATAAATGCCTACCATTCCCCGTAATCTAATCGTATGAACACAAATAAACTAAGTGCATTACTGATAGTGGTTCTGGGCATCGTTTTGACTAGTTGCGGTTCCAATTCCGCTCCAACCGGAACTTGGGAGTACAAGGAGACCACTTCCCGCACGACGATGATGATTGAATCAGATGGGGTGGTAACGATGGACGTTAAATTCACCGACACACCGAGCTTAAACACCCACAATACGACCAAGTATAGGGAGTTTAAAAACAACCGGCTCGTATTTGAAAATGGCCGGGTCTGGACTTACGTTCCACAAAGTCGGGAATTCATCGCTCCGGATGGAGTCCACTTTATCAAGGTAGAATAGCATCAAAGTATTTATTAATTCCGAGTGATTCCCCGTCCCTGATCCCAATCTCTTTTCGACCGATATGGGGGGCGCTCTAGAAAATCGCCGGCAATAGAGGCTTTGGCCATGTCACGCGCGGTTAGTGCGTCTTTTGTCGCCGCCACTCTCCCGGTTTTAATAGCGATGGCATGGCATATCTGGCCCAGTGCATCCAGCATCATCGCCGGCGCAAATTCGTATTTCAGGGCTGATTCCCCAATAATGGGCAAAAGGTCACCCCAAGTCGGAGCCAATACCTTGAAAAAAATGGGACGGTCATCTTTGGTCAGGACAAGGCCGCCCTGCTCATCTTTCACGCAACGATATTCAAACATCGGTTCACCATCCGTTAGGTTCCGAAGACGTTTTTTGACCGCATTCCACGTTCCTCCAGTCGAGTTGGCTTGAAGGCGGATATTCTTTACCTCCTCGATTCCCGATTGGGCTTGAGCATAAAAATTCCACTTTTTGGGAATGCCTGCGGGAACTAGCTGGCGCAAGAGGCGCATGGAAACATCCCGCGCATTGGCATATTCTTCGAGCAGAATTTTCCTTACCGCCACGCTCTTCCCAAATTGCTGCGCTTTTTCCCTGAGTCGAAATTCCAGATGTTGAACCGCATTCTCGCGGGCTACCTTGAGCTTGCCTGAATCTTTCTTCAACTCCTTGAAACGTTCGCTTCCCACCCTATTGCTAACAATGAGATCCACCGCTGTAGCAAAGTGCTTCCCTTGTGGCGTCAGGCGAATTCTTTTTCCGTTCGCTAATTCCGCAATTCGTTTCCTTTCGTTTCCAAAGGCCGCAATCAATGCCGGTGAATCTAAATTCAAAAGTTGGATCATCATTTCCGCATGCACCGCCCGCTCACCAAGGATCTGCGACGCTTCAATCCACGCCGCCGATGCCGCCGGGCTGAACCGCTTCCCATCCGCAACATCGGTAGCCGCTTTGGCTGAAAGATTGGAAAGCTCGTCTTTGACCTCAGGAGAAAAGCTGATTGCATTCTCGGCACCGTGTATGAGTCCCTCGATCAACTCCTGACGCTTGTCCCATTCCAAAACATTCAGAGGGACGCCAAAAGCAACGAAGTCCGTTGGGGTTTTCAACAGATAATCGAGCTTTCCAGAACTGGCCTGAGAAAATAAGGACTGGGGCGGGGTATAGTGGAGGCTCATCCTTCCTACTATTAACTCATGGCGTTTTTATCTTGCCGTTTCGCGTGCGGAACATTTCCTTCTCCAGCATTGAGCAAACACAACCGCCTCCGTGCTGGCATGGCGCATTAGCTTAATTGGAAAGGCATGAAGGAGTTTCAAGTCTTGCGAGAACCTGTCCCGGGAGCGTCGACGCAGCCCTTCCTCAAGCAAGGCGTCTGCGCCGTATTAACCTGCTTCAAAGAATTGGCCGCAGCCCTGTTGGAGGTTTGCGTAGAGACTGGGGCCGCTTTACAAGAAGAGTTTCAGTCGATCAGAGAAGAATTGCGTCGGGAATTCACCGATCTCTTCCACCGATAATTCATGAATACAAAAAAGAAACCACTTCAACCCAAGGAGCTTGGATGGCTTACATTGAGATTGGCGCTCCTTGTTGGCTTTTCCAGCATCCTAACCGCTTTGTCCTTCCAAGGAACCTGGGTGTGGTTTTATAGGCGTTATCTTGCCCAGAATGAACCGCAGTGGCTGCTTCGCACATGGCCTTGGCTCCCCTATCTTGCTTCCTCTACTCTGGCTGGATTCGCACTGACATTCATCACGATGACGCTCATTAAGATCGTTTTTGAAACATCTCCGAAAGGCCGGATCGTCGATGATCCAGAGTATGAATTGGAGCATAATGGAGTGGACAGTCCCTCCATGAATCATTTGGAGTATGTGCTTTGGTCTTGTGATGGCAATGACGGGGGCGTTCAGGACGATTTACGCCTTTTTCACATCCCTGCCGCTTTACCCGCCATAAAGCTCGTTCCCGTCAATAATCTTCCTTCGGAGGAACAAATCGACAGCGCGGAAATTTACAAGCAAGCAACTTAATCAACTAAAAAGCCCCTCTTATTATGTCCATAGAACCGTTTCATTTTCCTCAGCGGTTTTTCAAGAATAATGTTGAACGGGGAATGTCACCCTGCAAGATCACAAAAGTTGCTTTGAGCAACCTGGCTTTTCAGCCAGTTAAAAACTAACTTGCGCGATACCTCGGGGGAGAAAAAAGTGAGCGACATCGAATCTAAATTGGGTGAAATAAAAAATCAAATCGCTGAAACCCGGGCACCGTGGAAGATCACTCCTCGTGAATTGGTAGTATGGGCGGGATTTTCACGACGGGGAAAGCAGGTGAATAACATTATTACCCGTGCCTTGCAAAGTAACGGCTTGATTACGAAACCCGACTATCAACTCGCTTACATCGATTCGCCTGTTCTAATGGAACTATCCGGGAATGTTCCTGAAAACCCAAGCGACACACGGGAAGCAGTGCACCGCGTCGGCATGCTGGCCGCTGCCAATAAAGCGCCCATAACTGTCAACAAGAACGATGGAATCAATGTCGCCAAAACCTTAATGATCTTGCATGACTTTTCGCAGCTTCCCGTAATGTCAACACCCCGAAATGTAGATGGGTTGATTACATGGAAATCCATGGCCACAGCAACCATTCGTAATAGCGCCTGCTCAACTGTTCAAGAGTGCATGGTCACAAATCCTCAAATCGTCGATCATGACCACCCACTGCTTGATGTCGTCAACCTTGTCCTTAAATGGGAAGTCGTGCTTGTGCGCGGGGAAGATAAGACGATTACAGGGCTGGTTACAATGGCCGACATTACAGGACAGTTTTTGGAGCTATCCGAAGCCTTCTTGCTTCTTGAACAAATTGAAAACCATCTTCGCCCCTTAATTGCACACAACTTTACAGCGGAGGAATTAAAACAAGCATTGGATCCATCGGATACGGAAAGAGAAATTTCGAGCGTCGATGACTTAACCTTCGGGGAATACATTCGGCTCATCGAAAAACCTGAGAATTGGGAAAAACTCCATATGCCTCTCGACAGAGGTACTGTTATCAAAAGGCTGAACGAGGTTAGAGAGCTGCGAAATGATGTTATGCACTTTCACCCGGATGGCATAGGTGATGAAGGCATTCAAATCATCCGGCAAACCGCATCGTTTTTCGGGGAATTAATTGATCAGTAAGAACGCGTTTAGCCTGTAATCAAAAACTCTGCCCAGCTTTGATATTCGAATCCACCACAAGTAATTCATTTTCTATAAAGACTTGAATCGGGACATTTTGCTGAGCACCAGATATGGCCGCCCCAACCCTCTGGGCCGCGCTGGCGGCTACGGACGCTTTCTCACCCGCCACGCGATCAGATCGCAGTTGAAGGCTTTTCAACCGCTCCTGTAGCAATCGCTCCTGCTCTCTTTCAATTTCGGAAACGAAGTTCTGACGCGTGGCCAATTCTTTTTGCAATTCCAGCAATAACTGGGTGATTTGAGGGAGGACTTCAGTGTCCTGCTGGCTGGACCGGATCTGCTGGGCCTCCTCGATCATTTTCTGAAGTTGCTCCATCAGGTCGCGGTTGTACGAGAGTAAATCCTGATTGCGGCGATACTGAGTCATGTTGGCTTTGAGCTGCACGTCGCTGACAGAAATATCCTTGTTGTAAGCATCTGCCTGGGCCTTCGTAGGGCCAATAACCGCCACGATCTGCGGAGTCCCCGATCCTGTCCCGCATAATAAATAGCCTGAGCCAGCCATCAAGCCGCTCAATGTTTCGACCGGAAATTTTAACGCGGGTATCGAACCGGATTGGATCGTAGGCTGATTGCTGTCCGGCGCTATTCCTTGAGCTTGGGCATCCACCATCGTTTGAGTGATAACCAATGCGGAACCGGGGATTGTCTGTGACAGAGCCGAAACCGCATAAGGCAGCATGCTGGTAGCGAATGTCGAGTACGCGTTGCTTCCTGAACTCCCGCTGCTGGACTGATAATTCGACACGGCATTGTAGGCTCCAGAGGAGAGGACATCGTTCAAATTTGCAATGCCACTGAGTGGAATAGTGTAATTTCCCGATCCCAACACTGGATTATACGAGCTGGATGTTGATGCCAGAAAACTCACCAATGTTGCCGGATTGGTCTGCCCCTGAACCCATGCATACGCATCATCCGCGCCTCCTTGGTAGGCTCGCACAAATACGCCGTCGCCCGCTGTCATTTGACCAAGCGTGCCAGCCAGTGCCTTGACTGCGGATAGAACAGACGAGTTGGTAGAGGCTCCGCCCAAGAATGTTTGCGCGGCTCCCTGCAGCAATTGCGAACCCATCTGCTGAGCAAACGAAGTGAGCAAATTTCCTGTCGATTGTGACAGCGGCACCAATTGATACGGCAACGCTCGGTCCATGGCAATGGGCGTACCAGAAGATCCAATCAAATTGTCGATATACCCATAGTTAGCGCCCTGTAAGTTTTGACCGTTGTAACTAAGATCCGTCGCTGATTCCGATTGGGTCCGACCATTGGGCGCTTTCTTAAGAAGCTGGCCATATTTTTCGAGGGAAATTTGCTTGGCCATCAAAGAAGCAATTTTATGGTCCCCATCGACATATTTGCGAAGTGTTTCAATGTCGGGCTGAATTTTGTCGTTGGTGAGTTTCCTCAAATCGTCCAGATCCTGTTTGACCTTATCGGCCCATTCCTTGCCACTCGCGGCAAAGCCATCCACCGTGACCGGTTTTCCCGCCCAACAATTCAGGGTAACAACCCATAACGCGCCTACACAAATTACTATTTTGTTCATCAGGTACTTATTAACCCACGCTATTTTTTCTGAACTTCCGGCACCTTTTGGAGTAGCGCGTCCAAACGCATCTTCATGAACAAACCCTTGGTTTGCGCGACTTGGGAATAATGCTTTCCATGCCACTCATATTCGGGATTCTGGGCGGGAGACGGCAACATGCTGGCTTGCATTAAAATAGGAACATACGTCCGCTCGGAGGGTCTCCAATAGCACTGGCCCACACGCAATTGATTGATCGCGTCAGGCGTTACCTTGCGGCATTCAATCAATTTTTCTGTTACGACCCCGGTTTCCTCCCCTTCATTTTCCACGTCGGCACCGATGATTGTTGCCGTCCGCGAAAGTTTGCTTTTTGAACCGGAGAGGTTGGAAAACCAGACTGCCGTCTCATAGGACTGCGGATTGAACAAAAATACGTTCGGAGTGCTCACCTGAACCTGTTTGGCAAATGTCGCTGACACCTGCTCCAGATCGGCCAATCCTTGCAGTCCGATATGGAGCCGAAACCCTGAACTGCGGGCCTTGCAGATCCAGTCCGCCATTCCCTTATCAATGAAACTTCCAGCCTCATCCACAATCACATCAACCACGCGCCGCTCGGATGGTGACACCGACTGGTAATGATTGGACAGGGCGGAAAGCTGATTGATCAGGATATTGCCCAATGTCGCCATGGCCACGGGTTGACTCTGCACAGGAAACCCAAAATAGACGGTGGCATTCGAATGATACAGTTGATCAAGTTCGATGTCGGGGTTGTAGGAATTTACCGACCAATGCTGGAGTAACTTCAAATGATTGAGGAACCCGCTCATAATGGCGGTAAACTCCTTTAGATTCTTGTTACGTTCGGCCAGAACGCGGGAGTAAGGCTCCTTCCCTTCAGGTCGAAGCTCGGTTCCAAGCTGATTTAGAAGAATGGGATTTTCGAGAAGCAATACAATGTCCTCGAAATTGTATCCAAGCCCACTGGCATGCAGCGCACGGCACAAGCTTGAAAAAATGGTTCTCTGGTAATCCGTATAGTACGAACCATCCGTGCGCTCAGATGCAGGCCGATGCCGGCTATAAGTCGCAAAAATGGCTGAGGAAATGGTATCGACGGATAGTTTGGTCGAATGCAGGGGATTCCAGCTCTGGGACAGTTGATCAAGATCCTGCAAAGGAAAGTTGGCGTAGAACGGGCAACCGGCCTTGAGGCTGTTGTAATAGTACAGCTTGTTCCAGGTGGTCTGATCGGCTTTCCCATCGATGAAAATCACCAATCGCCCCTTGCGCGCTCCGGAGTAAGCCAGCGACAGGAGCAATTCCGTTTTTCCACAACCTGTGGTCCCGACAAATATCGAAGGACGGGACCGTACCGAATCATGGCAGAAAATCGGTGCAATAGCTCCTAACAAGCTTTGTCCGAGATAGGTATAGGCAAATCGCCGCGAATCTACAGGCGGCGTGTGGGTAATCAACGAGACTTCCTCGCTTCTCCGACCCACGACACAGTACAACGCCACTACCAAAACAACTCCCGCTGAGACGAAACAGAAAAAGAACACCGCTAGTTGGAGAAATGTCAGATTAAAGCCCCAGAGCATACTACCTACTATTAAGCTATTACCGGCGCACTGAGCCGAGGACACCTGTGCCCTCTCAATAGCTCAATTGAAAGGGCATGAGCCATGCCCTCGACAATTTGCGACACCACTTTGGTGATGATGGAGCCAGCGTATTTAGGAACCCGGCCCACCGAGTCAACCGAGCCGCACGGGTCGTTACAGCCATCCTCATCGAAAACAAGCTGGCGTGGGAGTATCTCTCCCCTGGCGAAGTGGAAACGATGCTCGACGGCGCTCCCCATGCTTTGGACACAGCGGAGAAAAAGCTATTACGCGGCGTGAAATCATTTTCCGAACTGAAGCAAGTGATTCCTATGCTGGAAACTTCACTTGGCCCCAAGTTACTCGCATTTGCCGACTATCACACCGTTATTACCGCCGAAGGCGAAAAACCTCGGACGATCGATTGGCAAGTAGAATTGCCTGACGAGGAATTGTCCATTATCGCCACAATGTACCAGATGGGGCGCTGGCCTTCCCTTTCCCGGAAAGACTATGATTTTGACTCGCTGCGGGAAAACATCATTCAAAACGCAGCCATCTGGTGCAGCGCACAGGCTGCCAGGAAGGACTGGAATAAGGCCCTGCTTCCACTCGGCCTTCAGGCGCTTCTTGCCATTCCGAAAGCGACCAATGGACGCCGGCTTCGGGCCTCGTTCGCGGAAAGCTACCGGTTGAGCATCCCTTACCAACAATCTGAAGAGTCCCTCCAGGCTTATGTCCGGAAACTGCCCCAGATTCAGTTCATCACCCGTCGGCATAGTTCCATGCTCAAAAAATTTCCCGATCAGTCCCTCGCCCTTTCCACCGCCCTTGATGGATATGCAAAGGGATGGGAGCGATTCACCCCCCTTCGTCTTAAGAAAGATAAACTGATGAATGCTTCCATCGTAAAAGCCATCGACGAATCCATTTGGGGTGAACTGAAAAGACACGAGAGAAAGCAACTTGGCATTTATGTCTCCGAGGATTGTTGGGTGCTGGCAGAAAGCCTTCGCACGGCGGCCGCCAAGAAAATGCAGGAAGGTTTATCCTGGGAAGAAAGCGTAAATATCGCCATCCGGGAACTCCCTGATTCCAAAAAGAAACAGGGCAATTTTGAGGCCGCTTGCCGTTTGGCCATTAAAAATGCCGAAGTTCTGTCTCCAACCGCCTACGACATTACCCCCCATTCTGAGTTAAACGCCATCAAAGGAGGAAATGTTGAAACTACACGAGCCACCGAGATAAATCTTGAGAGCACAACAGAAACTCCCGATTTCATCCTCGATCCTTTCACCGTTGCCTTGGCCGCCTCCCGCCTCCATCGTGAAATCGAAAATATGCTGGAGGTAATTAGCGATGGACCGGTGATGGGACTGAACGCTCTCCGCACCCAGCTTGCCAAACCCCAACACCCCATTTCCAGTGAAGCGGTCAAAGCCTTGGAATCCTTTTTAGAACAGAATGCTCATCCCAAAATGCTCCAAGTCTTCCGGGCTGTTCAACGATCATTCAAAGCGGCTCCGGTTTCCCTTGATATTCCCCCCGTAGCCGAATTGCTGGCGCGTCCGACGGCGCGCCGGGCTGCCGCTGCACAGATAGCTTCCCATCTGCTTGAACATGCAGAGCGTATCGCGCCGTATCTGGAACAAAGCCATTCCCTGATTTAGCGGAAAATAAAAAGGGAGGTGGCGATTTCTCGCCACCCCGGTATCGCTTCTCCTTTCTGTCAGTTTGTGACTACTGATCTATCCATCGTTGATAGTATTAACACACGGTTTTTGACCGTCTCTCCAGAGCGATGGGTTAATTGTACTTGTGACTCCACCACAAGCTAAACCACGCGATTGGGATACCACCCATTATCCCTCACAGCCCCGATCTGTCATTGGAATGGGCCTCGATATGGCCCGCGTTGCCCAGGCGCTCTCCATAATTACCGCTGCTCAAGGCGTGGTAATTCTCGCGCTTGGACTTGCCGTAAGCAACTTGGCCTTGCGTCCTCCCGTCGTACTGGATCAAAACGATGGCTACGTCATGTGGAGAACGACCGAATTCTTCAAACTACGACCGGATAACATCCGGTCCTTTTGCCGGATTTACCTCGGAACACTGTTTACGGTTAGCCCCGGCTCCTACGACATCGCTCCGGCATTGCCCCTCATGACCACAAAACTGGCCAAGCTCTACCGGGAGCAACGTCCGGATGACGCTATCGTAAACTCGAATCAACGCCGGATTTTTATTTTATCAGATGCGCGGCGGTGGAGCGATCCCGAGTTCCCCAGCATCGTCTGCATCGCCGCCCGCGGAGAAAGGGCTTTGTACGAAGTGACACCCAATGCCCAACAATCCTTCAAAATCGAAAGCAGCTATGTGGTCTACCTTCTGTACGTCAAAAATATCCCTCCGACTCCAGAAAATCCCTGGGGGCTGCTCGTACATGGGTTCAAAACACTTGAAGGACAGGACGCTGATCGTGTTTGGAACGAAGCGATACCGCTTCAAGTGGAAGAAGAATCCCCGGCGAAAAAGAAGGAAAAATCCAAATGAAGCGGACCCTTGCCGTTTTGTTTTTGATTTCCGCGTCCTGCCCGGCCCAAGTTTTTGATGTTTCTCCACCACCTCCCGTGGCTCCTGGACTGGGCCAGGGTCGGGATACAAAAATTACCGTTCCGCCTCCACCCCTTATCATTAATGGGAAAAAGGACAAGGATCTCACCGATGACGAACGACGTGAGTTTTTGCAGGAGAAAATCAAAACACTCGATCAGGAGGACATCCAAATCGAAACCATCAATGTGGCTCCGGGTTATCCCGTCACATTACGGTTTACCGAACCAATCCAGGATTTTTCCGTTGGTGATAAAGGATTGGTTTCCGTGCAAAGCAAAGGACGCGTAGCCGAGATCGCCGCGCTCGCTCCTCAGGGGGATACTCCAGTCAAATTCCTGTTTAGCGGAAACAAAATCCGCCCCTATCACATCTTCGTCGTCGATAGTTTTCTCAAAGGCGACAGCATTATTTCGATTCAACCTTTCGTGTATGCGACTGCTAGTCAACCGTACAAGGCACCCAGCCAGCGCGATCTGACGGCATTCATCAAGATTATCGCCAACTATGACGCGTTGCTCGTTAACAAGCGCCTCGATTCAAGAAAAATCAGGCGGACTCCAATTTTTAAGAAAAATCCGGCAACGGGATTTACGCTCTACTACCTTTATCAAATCAACGGCGCGCTCGCCTATACCTTCGCCTATAATAACTTCTCCGAAACGCGCGTCCGCTTCGATGAATCCCGTCTCCGCCTTCAAGTCGGTCACGGCAAGTTCATCCCGGATTACGTGGCATTCACCGATCCCCTTCTCGATCCTCACGCCACAACCACCGGCTACCTCATTGTTTTTAATCCCGCCTTTACCCTCAACCTCCCCGTTGAAGTGATCTGGAATTGATCCATCCATTTATGGCCGTTACCCCAAAAAAGATCATCGCCGGAATCGGTCTTCTCCTGATCGCTAGTGGACTCGTAGGTTCTGTCGTTTGGCTCATCAAATCCAATGGAGCACAACGCGCCCAAAAACTCTATCTCCAGCAATTGGCGAAAAAAGGTCCCGTTCAGGCTCTTCAAAAAACGAATTCTAAGGACAATGTTTCAGAGCAGGACACCGAAAAGCAGGGCGAAACTTCGTCTCCAGAGACAAACGAAACCAATAACCCCAAGGCTGGCATCGTGAATGTTCCGCCCGCAAAGAGCGTGCAAGCAGTCAAAGAAGCCAATGAAAATGTCCCCTCGGCTTTCAAGGCCCCATCAAACTCCTCGAAAAATACCGCTCCTATTTCTTCGGAAATAAACGAAACTCTTCCTGTCCCCAATGAAACGCTCAATCCTTCCCGCCCCGGCCAGGAGGAATCAAAAGGGACCACCTACCTCACTCCATCGAAGGTGTATCCTTCCGAGAGATTCCTTTTTCGCAATCTCTCCAAGACAGCCCTGGATGGCAAAAACTGGGATGGAGGGGACAGTAAAGGACCCAATATCAATGTGGAGACTTTTACACCCCAAGGCAGCGAAATCAACTTGGTTCTCCTGAATAATCTCGCATCCAATAATCTTGAACTCGAAGTCATCGCGGGTGTTTGGTTTCCCTTGTACTGGAACGGGCATCTCTTGCTGCGCCCCGGAGACAGGATTTTGGGCAAAGCGACTGCTGGAAAAAATCGGGATCGGATTTTGGTCAACTTTTACAAGGTGGTCCTTAAGGATGGCAAAACACTTCCTCTTCAATCGGTAGCCCTGCACACGGATGGCACGATGGGTATCAAGGGTTACACGGTTGGAAACGTGTTTCTTCAAAACATTGGTCCACTCCTGACCGATTTTGCCAGCGCGGCAATGGCGGCCTATACCCAACGCTCGCAAAGCACCCTGACGATTGGAGACGTCTCTGTTCAATCCGATCAGGCGAATGCTTCCGTCCAAAACGCGGCCCTCCAAGGAGGCCAAAAAGCATTTCAACGGCTCACCCAGCTTCTGCTCGAAGAGGCTGAGGACAACCGCCCATACATTTTCGTTCCGGCGGGAACCCGTTGCAAAGCTTACCTCCAGCAATATATGGACGTTTCGGTAGCCGATTACGGCAAGTGAGATTTCGCGCATGTTAATAGTGAGGATAAACCCGCCATGAACAGGCTCACTCAATTTGGTTTATTCTTTCTAGCCGGGACATTTCTGGCCGGATGTGCTGGCGGACGGCCTCCGGCCATGGTGGTCGATCCGGCAACTGTCACGCAATCGTATGATTACACCAAGCCGGTTGAAGCCGCCGGAAAATCCCGGCCGGTCTACGTCCTACCGAACGTTTCTTACGGTTGGATGCCCGCCAAGGTCGACGAGCAAAATCAATGGATCGGAGGCCATTACGTGGCAACGGTTGTTGAACCGGGACATTGGGCAACGCTGGAGGAAGCTGAAATCTCAGGCCGCCCTTATGTCTTTGCCGGTGGGGGAAAACCCATCGTTCCGGTCTTGGAACGTAGTCCCGGGCCTACCGGGAATGGAGCCGCGGAAATTGACATCTCGCAGATGGCCGGACAAATCGCTGAAATCCAAAAACAGCTTCCCGCACTCAAACAAAATGACGAAATCGAGCAACTACTGATCGCCGGCGCACAGCGTCCGGACAACAATCAGCCCAAGATTGATACCGCCGCTCCTGCGTTTGCCGGAAAGCACGGGCTTTTAACTTTGAAACGAAAGCCACCTGGGACAGTGGAAATAGTCCCGCTCTTTGATGGAACTGAAAAGGCCACGGTCCGCTACCTCCCGGATCGGAAGGTGTCGGTCAACTGGCGCGGTCAGGAGAGCGTGTTCGAATTTTCCACCGAAAGACAGGAGTACGAGCTTGTCCGTTAATTGGAAACAACTCTTCTCCGACTGGACTTGCCTGACCGCAAGCGATGCGGCGATTTTGACTAAAACGTCACGGCCGACCGTTCGCAGGCAATTACTCAATCTGGAAAAAAAGGGTAAGCTGCAGAAAAGTAAGAACGCCGGGCAGTGCCACGAATTACTACGAGGTGTTTGGTATTGGTCCAAGGGCAAGCACCCTCATTGCGGTTTGACCCACCAACACCATCGGGCCGTAGTTCGTAGTATATCCTGGATCTTACAGCAGTTTCCTAGCTGGTACGTATTTTCGGAGCGGTGCTTACGATACAAATTTGGTTGGTACAATAAACTGGCACCGTATTGGTCGGAAATGGCCCCGTACTACACCTATGTTCCGGATGCGCTCTTCAAGATCGAAGACAAATACATCCGCTTGGAAGTACAGCTTTCGAGAGTCACTGATAACTATTTCGCGACAATGCTGGAGGTAGCAAGAGACAAGCATCCCGTCCTTTTGGTTTGCTTGCCTGAGCAGTTGGATTACTTCGAAAACAAATGCCATTCCATTCCGCGGATCCGCGTCGTGGCACTTGGGCACAAAATAAAGCTCCATAAGGAAGTGGCACGATTCGGAATCGAAAAGAATCCAAATGGCTAGAGCTGCGCCTAAACAAATTTATTTCCGGGAATGGTATCCTATAGCCAAGCACTCAATGTTTTTGCGGCATAATAGACCACCATTTAGTTGCTTCAGCGTCCGTTACCACAGCGTCGTAGCTCGATCGAATGATAGCAGGACTATTACCCATTTCGTAGGCAACCACTGATGGATTCTTATTCGAGGCCAAGCGATAAGTACCAAAACTATGCCGCAAGGCGTTCTGCCGCCACTCTTCTCCAAGATCCGCCGCTTTAGCAAGTTTTCGTAGTCGCTCGTAGAGCTTTACACCCGTTATTACTGACCCCTTTTTTGCTTTGAAGTCGTTCAACCATGCACCAGCCACGGGAGTTAGCGGCGCCATGCGACGGTTGCGAGTTTTTGCAATTTTCCCTCCGACCTCCACTTGTGAGCTTTCCCAACGAATCGCTTCCCATTTCAGCCGAAGAATTTCAGCACTCCTCAACCCACAGAAACCGCCTAAGACAATAAATGGTAATAAAATGCTATCGCATTTCTCAAGTATTTTTACCATTTCCTCGGGCGTAAATATTTCTATTGTTGTTTGACCAGTCTTTGCCTTCGCGGTTAACTCAGCTTCAGTTGCTCGATCTTTTGGCAGATAGCCAGCCGTTTTTGCGAAAGAAAATAATGAGCACAAAATTGTCCGAAAGTTGTTCCGAGTTCGGGCGGATACCTTCAATCCACGTAGCCATGCGTCCAAATCTCGTGTTTGAATTGTTTGCAAATCCACTTTGAAGTCTGCGCTAAATCGATCCATCCTATTTTTGCAATCCTGCAAATAGATGTCGCTTCGATGGTCGGCTTTCTTCGCCTCTAAGAATTCCTTAACAACGTCCGCTACGCGCTTGGCTGGCAAAACCGCATGATGATGCTCACGGTAGTATTGCGCTGCCGCCAACAAAGGAACTCCAACTTTCTTTGCCTCCGTATATTCGTCGATTACATTCACCAATTCTACCCCAAAAGGGGCAAGTTTCTTCTTGGCATACACAAAAGCGTCCCGGTCTTTGCCAGCAATCTGCAATGCAATTCCTTGACCGGACGCAAGCTTTTCGGCTGCATTCTTGGCCTCAGTTTTTGCTTCCGAAAAATCTGAAAAATATTTTCTAACCCTTCTTCCTCCCTCGTGATAGGATACTGTAAATAGATCGTATCCCCCACTTGGGGTACGGTAGACTTTGACAACAATGGAGCCCGACTTGATCTTAAGTGGCCATGACTCCTTCTTTTCTCTTGGTATTCCAGACATTTCCAGACACCCTCCGTTCGTAAAGAGTGTAGCTCCCTTCATGAGCATCAATCAACAAAAACACGCCATTTTAGCTCTTAAATCGGCTTTTTTAGTAGAAATTTTCTATTTCCAAAATTAAATGAAATCCGGGTTCGAGCCCCGTTGGCTCCGCACTTTTTCTCAGAGGAAACCCACTTCCTTGGCAGAAAAGTTTCGGATTTCCAGGCAAATTCCTGACACTTCCTTGCCCCAATTCAGCCCATTCTGGGCTCTCTAACGCTTTTATCCTTCCACCTCGTTGCTCAGGATCGCCCGTGAAACTGAGTTTTAGCCTTGGCGATACACTCTATTACCACATGCAAACTATCGCCGTATCCGATGAATACTACCGAAACCTAATTAAAGCAGCCCACATCACGTACAAGCGACGCAACGATGGCCAAGCAGTACTTTCGTCGACCTAAGGAAGCAGAAAGTCACCCGCTACTCACTGCGATTTTCCAAATACCCCTATGGATGGATGATTACAAATCGCGCGGCACATCACAGTTGAAGGTGAGTGGTAAATACGCCAGCCTCCGCATAGACTACAGAGGCAGCCTTTGAACGTGGGACTCCAACTATCCTCGCTGAATCGCCGCGCGGCGGTTCTTCTCGTCCCAATAGGGCTGATGGATGTCGTTGATCTGGTCGGGCCAGTGGCAGGCGGCGCCTTTGAGCTGTAGGGGCACTTGTAGCGTGATCGGGTTGAAGCGTCCGGCCAATCGGACGGTCATGGGAATGTAGGTGAAGGCTTCCGTCATCGGACCGGCAATGATTTTGAACGCGCCCTTGCAGGTGAAGCCGCGCATACAGTTGATTGAGAGTGTGCGGCTGGGACAAGCCTGCCAGCCTTCGGGCAATTCGAGACTGACATGGACAACTTGCTCGCGAAAGAGCAGTTCGTTCAGATGGATGCAAAGGGCTTTCTCCTCCCCGGGCAATAGCGAAGGGCCATTCTCATAGTCGACAGAGAGCGTGGCATAAGGCAGATCGAAGACGAGTTCGTAGGGCGATTTTTTCCACACGCGCTTGGCGACGGCGTCGCTACCATGGAGGGCGGCGAGGAAGTCGGCGTTCAAGCACGTGGGCTCGTCGCTGATGAGAGGCAAGGTCGGATTCGAACGCTGCGCGATGATGGCTTGGCGCACGACGCGGTCAGTCAGTTCGCCGACCGTCTTGGGCACTTCCATGGTGAATCCATCAATGGCCACAGTCTTGATACTCTCGCCGATGGGATCGATCCATTTTTGCGGAAGACCGGAGCGTCCATAGATGATGCCGAGAAGCGCGCCGATGGTCGCGGCGGTGCAGTCGGTATCGTCACCGCAGTTGTTGGCCAGGCAGATGCTCCTGCCGAAGTCGCCTTCGCCGTAGAGCAGGCCGAGGATCGCAAACGCGATGTTGCCCGGGGCCTGGAACCAGCCTAAGTCGGCATTAGCTTGCACGATGGCTTCGCGGGCTTGCTTGAACTCAGTACGGCTGTCGTAGAGGCCACAGGCCATCTTGACGTTCTGCGCAACGCGGCAATCGTGGGGAATTTTGGAAAGAGCAATCTCGATGAGCTTCCGCACATCTGATTCCACAAAGGCGGTCGATTGCAGTGCTACCGTGAAGACTTCTGCGTAGATGCCCTCGCCGCAATGGTCGCAGCACGAGTCCATGTACGCGAACTCGGCCGCCTCGTCCGGAGAGCCGGGAAACAGACAGGCCCAGATCTCCGAGCGAATCCACGCGCCATTGCTATATTTCCACACGTCGTTGTTGCACGAGCCTGACAGCGGCGGATAGAGGCCATTGACGATATTGGCCTTGCAAACCGAGTACTCATTCCATGGTCCGACGATGCAGGTCATCCAGTACTCACCGAGCAGTCGCGGCGTCAGATTATAGATGCCACGCTCCTCGACCGCCTGCAACCACACCAGTTGCAAATCCAGATCATCGTTGGGTGCCGGATTGCCCTGCATATCCTGTGCATAGAAGGTCACCTCGTTCATCTCCTTCTTGCCCTCAAATGGAAAGCCCAAAGTTCCCCCGATGTTCTTGCCGGTCCAGCATCCCAGCACTTTGTCCCGGTACTGCGTCAGATTGAGCCGTTGTTGCGAGGGCAGGTTCGTGTCGAACATGTCTTTAATTCCTTATTGGTAGATAATTTCGAAGAATGGCGTCGCGTATTTCAATTTTCCGGTATCGAGCGCCACCATGAGCTTTTGCCCCACCAAACTACATTCCACTTCTTCGGCAGGAGTTCCATCAAGATTGAGAGCGTGAATGACAGGCGTTCCTTTTTGATTTGTCTTGATGCTGATAGAAACCTGCGCCGTCTGCATCAGCACTGGATAGCCTCCTATATCCACCATTAGCGACATGCTGGAGTTTTCAAATACCTGCCCCTGATTTAAGGCGTTGGTCGCGACGATAACCAGTAGCCGCTTGGACTGCTCAATACTTTTCCCTTTCTCCAGTGACGCCACGGTTATTGCCGCTGGCACTGAGCAGGATGAAATGGCCACGCTCTGCAATTCGACAGGCTGATTCTGCTTCATAATCGCTCCCTCCAACCGGGATGAGACTACCTTCAGACTCTGCTCCTTTCCGTTGAGTAATATCTCGCCCGTTTCGCTCTGATACACTCTTTTGGAGTAATCCGTCTTGTTTGACTCTGGTAGAATCTGGCTCTCTTTAAGTTTTTGCAGCAGCGATGGAAACAAACTTCCATCCTGCGAGGAAGCCGTGACGTACCAGTCGCGCACGCCAAGATTGGAAAACTCCGTTGGCGTCAGCTCTATATCCGCCTTGATTTTTGTCACACCACCAAATGAAGTCACCTCAGGATAGACGATGCCAACACGCGTCAGCATGCTCAACTTGGCATAGTCATCTCCAATCGCGGAGAGCGTGTTTTTCGGAAATAAATTTCTGTCACTTAAGGTAAGCTGAACCGAATGTGTCGCCTCCTTCACGTCGCGACGCAGCCATGTCAGTGCCATTACAGTCTCCGAGGCGCGCGAAATTGGATCCTGAGGAAACTCAAAAGTATTCACAGGAGGTATTTCGTTGTTGTACCAAGCAGACGGGTAAAGACTTTCGCCTTCGTGACTGTAGATAGCGTCCCAGCCCTGTAGAGCCGCATAGGAACCTAGGTAAAGTCCACGCTCGTGACGGTAGCGGTTGGGCGCACTGTGAGCATATTCCGTCAGCATGAATGGTCGATCGAGAAAACGAACTGCCGCCGCCGCCCGGAAATAACTTGAGTTGATCGAGCTGTCCTGGCTGATCAGCATATCCATGTCTTTGCCGCCTCCCCAGATCTTCCCTGTCGTGGATTTTTGAACCAATCCTTTAGTGGGCGCGTAATTAGGGTGAGCAAAGTAACTATGCTGGGCAATCACCGGCATTTTGGCCCGAACCGGCATCTCCATTGTGCGCATGATCATGTCCCATTGCGTAACGATACCCGGATACCCTATTTTACGCAGCTGGGTCACATACCAATCCGTGGTCGCCGACATGGTTTGGATGAGGAACTGACAGGCATCGTTGGCACTCGCGTCCCCCCGCCTCAATACATCCTCACTAATAACAGGAACATTTCTGAATGAGATGGAATTCTGCTTCCATGCAGCACGCAAGGCTTCTTCTGTGCCATACTTTTTCTGCAGATACTGGCCAAAGTGCGGCGTCAGTTGCTGCATCTGCGCCGCATTGAAGAGTAGTAAATCCTGCTCATTATACGGCTCGAGACAGGCCAGGGCCGGTTCATCCTTGAGAGGTACTCCGGTATATGGATTTTTGTGGGTCAACAGTGTTTCCACTGCCTTGAGCCACTGCTTGCGATAGGTTTCGTTAAAAAAGAGTTGAATTTTGAAACTCTTGTCCTGACTCACATTGACCCGCGAGTAACCCGACTTCGCACTCATGAGGTCGAGGTTAATATAGATTCCGTTTTGCTTTAGACAAAAGAGGAGATAATCAAACTTGTCGATGACGGCCTCGTCAAAATGCGGCGTCTCTTCGACATCTTCCGAAGGCCATCGCGACTGGCTGTTTGCGCCTCCAGCGAACATTGTGTCTATACCTTGGAAGCGAACGATATTGTAGCCACGCTTGGCGATGGTTTCCGCCCATTGTTTGATCTCTTCCTTGGTGGCAAGGTGGAGAGCCCAACTGCAGGACCAGCTATTGAATCCAAGCAATCTCACCGACTTCTCCAAATCCTTTTCGAACGCGAGACGTCCAGTTGAATTGATCGTCAAACGCCCCTTTGCGCCGGCAATTGATCGTTCTCCAGCTATGCTCGAGAAGTCTAGAGCGGTACCACTTTTAATGGCTAGCTTGTCCTTATCTAGATTTACAGATTTCCAATTAGGACCGTTTCGGATGGTCACTACATTATTGTCATCAGGAGCTCGCCTGGCTTCGCCACAGACAAACCTCCAACCGTCGGTTCCGCTCATGACTTTGGCCACGAGCAGGTTGTTTCCCTGCCTCACTGGAAACTCGATCACGTGGTCATCTATCGTAAAGTCATGCGAGTTGTTTCCAACGGGCACGTTGCTATAAACTTTTTCTCCGTTCAGATAGAGTTCCAGCCACCAGTCGGCAGAAAATCCGAATCGCATCCGTCCTGCAGATTTGCTCTGAAACTCGTTATAGAGGTAGGCACAATCTTTTGCCGAGAACTGGGGATTCAGCTTCGCCAGATCAATGCCACTACCGACAAATTCAACTTCTTTAGGCTTATCACTCGCACTGATCCCAGAAACTCTATACGCCGACTCTTGTGCGGAATCCACACCGCTTCCCGCGAACACTAGCTTCCACTTTATGCCAAGGCCATAGGGCAACAATGCCGTTTTTTCGCGCAGGGTCACCGGTCCTAGATACAGTGTTGCTGGAGCACCGAATTTCCCGAACATTAGTCGAGGAATCGCCAGCGGCTCCGGCCAATCGCTGGTGACTTTAAATGTAAACTTGTACAACTTCCAATCCTGCCCCAGCTCCGCCGAACTCACCGATCCCGGAATGATCGTCCATGGAGCATTCAGATGCGCCACCACCAACTGAAATACTCCGGGCTGTGTGGCCTTTCCATAAAAACTTATCTCATAATTATTACCCGATTTAAGTAGCCCCACGCCTTTATAAGTCACTTGCACATCCTGAATAGCCGCTTCGCTGCGCAGCTCATTGAGCACGACTTTTATCACGTCGCCTCCATCTGGCGATTTAATGCTGGTATCCGATTCGAGCAACGCATTACACCCCTTGGCTGCATAGAACCTGAACTCGCTGCGATTGGAATAGTCCCACCGCTTCTCAAATTCTCCGGCTTGAAGTAGGGTGGCGGCAAAAAGTGCGGCGCATGAAAGGGAAAACCCTTTTGCTATTTGAATGGCTGCTGTGGGCTTAGAGTACATAGGATCCTTGTCTTGACCGAAACACAAATCATCTAGCACGCTCAAGCGGCTGATGAGGGCAGGCCTGTAGTTAGTCTATGGCGACGCCGAAATTGCTGGCGCACGGTACGCCTACTTCTTGATTGTATCCCGAGATGCCCGCGTAAGTGAGTGAAGGTGTAATTTTTTTCGCTTTAAGATCCATGCCGCTGACTTCCTTCTGCCCATTTATCCACACGCTGATAGCGCCAAATTCGACATCGTAGGTGAGTTTTACCCGAATCATTTCATGGCTTCGATAAGAAGGAATCGGTCCCGATTTGAGATTGATCACTTTCGCAGCGGTAATGTCTTCTGGGTCTGGATTGAAGAGCAGGGAGTAAGTCGTATTGGTTCTCAAGATCACGCATAATCCGCCAAAAGTCGGATTTCCGAGGCTAGACTTCCCGAAGCCGATACCCATCCATGCCAGTTTCCCCTCCGTGCTCTCGGGCTGGAGTTCTGCCTCGACCGTGATTCGACGCTCTGCGGGTGGCAACTTGATGCGCGCCACTAGCGCAGTAGAGGCGGAGGTGGTTGTGATGCAGCCACGATCATTGGAACGCGTCAACTTTACGTTTGGAGTAGCCTCCCACAAAAGTTTGTCCGAGGATCCAACGCGCATTCGATTGAGCTGTCCCGCAGTAGATCCTGCCTCACCATCGAAGGTATCAGTGATGATTGTTGCGGCTTCCTGAGCGAAGCAGGTAACCGCCATCAGAGCCAGGCTCACCAACACCTCTTTAATATTAGAGAATCGTTTCATATATCAGAGCTAAAGTCTTAAATTTGCAAATGGCAGGCGTAACTCCGCACATCGAGTTACGGATTAACCAGCAGGTAATTGCGCCTGAGATCTCTGTCAGAGTTGAATAAAACCGCGTTCACGCCTTCAGTGTGGCCATCGGCAAAAACGGCCATGATTCTTCCTGTTCCCCGATCACTGGGGCGGGCCCAGGGCGATTTGGGATTGGATACAATGGAATTTGGCCCCATATACCACTCGCCATTCGGTACCGCACGGCTTCCATCTTCTGCCGCCAAAACCATGATGACCTGCGAGCTTCTTGCCCCAATGGATGCAACGGCCAATGCCGTCGGCGCCGAGGACATCCCGGTCACTCCGCTGCGCAATACATCCGTATTGGCCGCATAATCGCTAAGAGCGTTGTGCCTCCCAGACGGAATCAGCGGATCAACGAAGACCGGACTGCGTGTCGTTCCGGGCGCGGGAGGCAAATAGCTAGCGAGCATGCCCTGACACCAAATCGGGTTAGTGAATCCCGTCCCGGCGGCATTGGTGCCACTGATCATCGGATAGAACCCTTGATTATCTGCAGCATAGAGATGTATTGCTTGACCGATCGATCGAAGATTGGACAGGCTTTTGGTTTCCTTGCTCGAGCGCATGGCTTTTGCCAACGCCGGATAGGCCAGCGTCGTCAACACCACGATCATGGCTATGCAAACGCACAACTCGATCAGGGAAAAGCCGGATCTACTATTGATGAGCTTCATACCTCTGGTTATCACGAACTCAGGAGTTAGACCGATGAATATCTTCCGCAGGCCTTTCTAGATTTTGCGTCTGCACCTACTGAGGGCATACAGAATCAAGCTGGCGCCGAGAAATGCCGTGGAGGAGGGTTCCGGCACCGTAACGATCAGGTTTACGATACCATTGGTTGAGGTGTCGATCTGATAGTCGAAACCAGACGGCATCGTGGTGCCGATCGCCAGACCCGCGCCAGTTCGGTTGCCTGTGTAGGTAAACAAGGTATAGATTCCCGTATCAAATCCGCTTAAGGCGGTTACGTTGAGAGTACCATTGAGCGCCAGATCTCCGGTAATGGCAATCAGGTCATCTGTTGTGCTGGCAGCAGCAGCCAAGTCGAAGTTGATGGTCGAGAGGCTGCTGAGCGTCAAGCCGGACCCGAGAGTGAGTTTACCACCCAGATTGACACCTGCCACGCTGATATCACCTGCAGCAAGAATTCCTCCGTCTCCGACAACTACGGCGCGATTGATGGTACCCGTACCACCCAATGTCGCACCAGCGCCTACATTTACCAAGCTACTGCTAGCACTCAACGTACCATTAACCAAAAGGGTTCCTGCATTAACGTTGGTATTCCCAGAGTAGTTGTTATTAGTCCCGCCAAGCGCCACAATACCGCTACCAGTCTTTGTTACCACGTCGATCGCTCCCACATCTGTTCCGCGACGTTGAAGATTGCTCGTAAAGTTAACGCGACCACCGGATGCGGCCGTCAGCGTCAAAGGTTGCGCCGTATCTCCCGCAGTGCCTCCAGTCATAAAGACCGTACCCGAGTAGGTAGAGACGTCTGCCGTCGATCCACCAATAGTGTAATTGGTTGTGCCTGCGGTATTGGATACCAGAGAAATGGATCTACCAATCGTGACCGCTCCAGAAGTCACAAGCTGTGCGGTGGGCGAGCCCGTACCCAGTCCGACTGCTATGGGACTTGTTCCGTTGCCAAAGGCGCCGGCCTGCCCATTGAGGGAGTTTGTGGCAACTTTGACCGTACCACCCCAGATATAGGTGTTACCCGTATAGGTGTTAACTCCGCTCACTACGAATGTGCCAGTGCCAGTGCCGTTGTACGCCATCTGCCCGGTCGATCCAGATATGACACCATTCAAAGACAGCGTTCTGTTGGGTTGCACCATAAATCCGATCGATTGCCCATTGGTATCGATCCCCCCGTTAATGGTCATATCTCCATTGTAGGCAGTAAAACCTGTTGCCCCCAATAACTTCAAGCTGGAATTGATCGTTTGAAGGTTGGACGATGCGTTGGCAACCGCATTTGAGTAGTTATTACCCAAACCTTGCACCGATATCACACCAGTTCCGCCTACTGTGAATGAACTCGCACCTGATGAAAATTTGAGGGTCTTAACCGTGAAATCCTGATCAAGGCTCGGACTAGTCCTCACCGAGCCGGCAAACTGGATATCCGTCGTAATGCCACTCACGGGTCCTCCCGACGGATCTCCCACCCAGTTGGCGCCATCCATCCAGTCGTTACCAGCTGCGCTGCCGCCGTCCCAAACCGTCTGGGCCAACGTCATGTCCACGGAAGTAACCGCCAGAAGCACCACGGCCGCCACGATATGCCATCGTGCAACTATCCTGCCACTCATTACACCGACGTCGACTACGTTGCCTGCTTTCATTTGTTGTCCTTTCACTTGTTGCTATCCAGTTAAATCCGAAAAAATTGAATACCTTGCCCTTCGCGGCTACTGACGTTGGCCGCGAGCATCCCGAAGCACGTAGAGCAGGGTCTGTTTCGGCTGTCGCAGTTCCATGCTAAAGAGAAGGATTGTTTTCATATGACTCGCCCATTTGAATCGGCTCTATTGCAAGAAATACTCATCCACGCCGCAATTCATTGCAATGAGGAGCCTTATTGAACTGTTAAATTTCATGCAAATTCTTCAAGTAGTTCCGGAAGATAGAGGCACCCTGGCCTAGTACGCCATGTAGAAGATGCGGGACAGTTCGTTGCGCTCGATGCATGTAGCCTGCACAGCGACAAGGATATCCACCAGCGAAGCGACTGCGCTCAATCATAATGGCGAAACTTCTACGCAGACATGTCGCGCTGCAAATTTTAGATGGTAACAACATCGGTCGGAGCCTGTATGCGACTGGAACTACTGCTCAGCGTAAGGGTAACGAACTGCCTGGGGGTACTCACCAACAGCTCTGCAGAGGTTTCGTTCTCGACAGAAATCTGATAGGAACCCAGAAAGCCCCGAAAGACGAACTCCCCGACAGCATTGGTTTTTCCTCGAACATCGGTCCTCCACTCCCGATGAATCAAATCGTGGAGTGCTCGGTAGCTGGGTTTGGGCTCGAGCTTGGAGTTCAACAAACCTGGGTACACGTGATTTTCTCCCGCGACGGCTCCTCCATCGGGAACATTCCACCAGGTAATCGCATCCACAATGGGATGACTGAACCAGAGTCGGTATAGCGCGCGCGCCACAGATGCCTGCATGGCCTGCCCAGAGGCACTGTTTTCCGGAGAAGTCAGTGTAATCTCACTGATATGTACAGGCAGTCCGAACGTAGCCAACTCATCAAGCGCAGCCAACAGTTTGTCCGCAACGAAGAGTTTTCCGGCAACAAAGTCGTATAGATCTTGATCTCTGAAAAGATGAAATTGCAGGCCAATACCACCAATGTCGACGCCGCGGTCGATCAGTCGCTGAACCATATCCTTGTAACGTGGCAGGAGGCTGGTCCAAGCGTCCGGAATTTCGTTTATGTAGAAACGGGTTCCTTCCGGGAAATGCTGTCTGGCCCAGTCGAATGCCCGAAACTCATAATCTGTCGGCATAGGAAGAGAAACCGGCAAGCCGCGTTGAGGGACGGCTTCGTTGAGCACATCCCAACGTTCTATATTGCCGTATAGCCGACCTAGTTCCTTGACGTGCGCCTCCCATTGACCAGCCGCCCGATCCGGATTGCGATCCAGCCAGTCCGGAACACTATAATCCGCATGATCCCATACCAATGTGTGCCCATGCATGCGCAAACCTCGCTTCCGGCAAAAAGCGATGACTTGATCCGGCGGTGGACGACGAGCAATAAATGGACTGTCCGCATGATATCGGGGACACCCCTGCACAGGTTCCAAATCCTTCCAATAAAACGGAACGGTGGCACCGTTGAAGAGGGCGCAGTAAGCATCCTCATAGCGACGATTCATCTCTTCGGATGGATATCCTCCCAGCATAAAAATATTGCCTCCAAAATGGAAAGCCGAACAGGTTTGCCTGGCAGCAACGCGGACTCCGGAAAGCGGATTACCGTCCGCATCCACGACCCGCACTACGACGGCACCCTTACGGTGGTTCTCGATACCGGATTCAATGCGGGATTCTAACTCTTGGCTGAAGAGAAAATTGACGTTGGAATTCATGGATGATTGGAGAGTTTGTTTGCAAAGGGCATCTCCATAAGGCGAATCTATAAAGTGGATACGGTTGACACAATCGACGTGATTATTTAACTGTTCAATATGTCGCGCACATCAATCCGCACGTTGGCAGGGCAACTTGGCCTTTCTCCGGCGACAGTCTCCATGGCGTTGCGAAAGGATCCGCGAGTACACCCAGAAACCACCCTCCGCGTGCAGCAAGCCGCAGAAAAGGCCGGCTACGACGTCGACCCCATCATGTCCGAAGGCTTATCTCGAGCCCGGCGCGGCACATTCTACCGGGAAACTCTGGCATGGTGCTGTGACAGTCCCTGTCCCAAAAAAAACCAAACCTGGCTACGCACACTGTTTAAAGCCGCAGAGGAACAAGGCAAGCTCTTGGGTTACTCAATCGAGTATTTTCATTTTGAAAATTTGCAGCCACGAACACTGGCTCGCTTGTGCCGTATGTGGAAAGCGCGAGGAATTCGCGGGGTCATACTCGGACCGTGCGACAAGGAATTGAGCCAGCCTCCCTTCGAGTGGAACGACTTAGCATGGGTGGCTATAGGTCACAGCCTTTCCTTGCCGCTGTTGCACCGAGTCCGTAGGGATTTCGATGCCGATATCGAAAGAGCCATTGTACGGTTAACTCAAAAACGTGTCCGCCGGCCAGGATTCCTGAGCGAACCGGAAAGCCACCATCTATTTCACACATCGCTGTTGCGGTCGGCCCTTACCTATTATCACACGTCAGGGGAGAGTTGCCCGGAGCCCTATATTGAACTTACCTTCAATGATGTCTCGAGATTTCGCGCATGGATCAAGAGCATGCGGATCGATTCACTAATTGTTTCACGGCCAATGCCCCTGCTGCAATGCGCCATGGGCAGGAAACTACCTTCGGTCATTCTGTCTCCAGACGAACAAGGAGCTATTCCCGAGAGATGTGATGGTTTTATCGCCAACTATCAAGCGATGGGTCATGCCTCGATTAACCTGATGCATCACCTGCTGATGAATCGCCACTTGGGCATTCCGGAATTGCCGCAAACCATGCTGGCGTCATCCCCTTGGCATCAATTCAGATCAGTACCCGGCAAGTTCGCTTCATAAAATCATTTCGCCGAGGGATAGGGCAATAGGGGGCATTTTTTTCGGAGGGGTAATCGGCCTACCCACTGGTCGATCACACCTCAATCTCGTGACGACACTCTTTAGCGCCATGCACCCCTGCCTTATTCCTTTCTTCTAATGAAATAAAAGATGTATCCAAAAATGAGGCCTAATACCCAAGTAATGACCACGAATCTAAACCAGGATAAACTACAATCGGAGTTTCAGTGGAGAATCAACCCGGCGCGGAGACTCTTCTACTTCCTTGCCCAGCGGAGCTTGGCGGAGGAAGCGCGGGGGTTGGCGTGGATTTCGTCGCGGGTGGGGCGTTGGACTTCTTCGGCAATCGCGGTGTAGCGACCTTCGCGGAGACCGTTCTGGAAGGCGTGTTTGACGCGGCGATCTTCGCCGGAGTGGAAGGTGAGGATGGCGACGCAGCCGCCTTCGTTGAGGCAGTCGGGGAGGTAGCGGAGGAATAAATCAAGGACGCCGTATTCGGCATTGATCTCGATGCGGAGGGCTTGGAAGACGCGGCGCACGGTATCGACTTTCTCGTCGTCGGAGCTGTTGCGGGGCAAGGCGTCCATAATCACACGCGAGAGCTGCGTGGTGGTGGCGATGGGTTGGCGCGCGTGGGCGTTGACAATGGCGGGGGCGAGGAGGTCGGCCTGCGATTCGTCGGCGTTGTCGCGGAGAATGTCGACGAGCTTTTCGGCGGTGAGGCTGCCGAGCCATTCGGAGGCGGGCTTGCCTTTGTTGGGGTTCATCCGCAAATCGAGCGGTCCGGCGAGCTTGTAGGAGAAGCCGCGCGCGGGGTCGTCGAATTGCATGGAGGAGCAACCGAGGTCGGCAAGGATGAGGTCCGCTCCGGTGATGCCTTGCGCGGCGAGGAGTCGCGGCAGGGCGGCAAAGTTACTGTGACAGACGAGGAGCGCTTCGGGTGGGAGGTCGACCATGGCGCGAAGCCGGGCTTCAGTCTTTGGGAGTTCGACGGGGTCGGTATCAATCGCCAGGAGTCGGCCACCGGGCAGGAGACGGGGGAGGATCTGCGAAGTGTGGCCTCCATAGCCGAGTGTGGCGTCGACGGCGGTTTGTCCCGGCTGGGGATCGAGGATTTCGAGTATCTCGGCGACCATGATGGGCCGGTGCGTACCAGCGGGGGTCTTGCCGGATTCGATCACTTTCTGCACGAGGTCGGGATGCTTGAGGGGGTCGTGTTCCTTGTATTTCTCGTGAAACTTGCGGGGATGGGTCCCCCGGTAACGAGGGCGGCGCTGGTGTTTTTCGGGGGAGGCTGGAGAAGGCGAGGAATCCACAGGGTTAAGCTTACGGAAAAAAAGCGGGGCGTCCATCCTGCGAAACGTACGCTTTGACTTTACAATTGCCATTATCACCGCTCAATCTGATAGCTTAACCACTTTTCATCCGGGATCTTTTTATGCGAATCAAATCGTCTTTTCACTTCGCCGCGCTCTTGTTGTCTCTCCTGTCGCCAACCCTTGCGTTGGCCGATGTGAAGTTGCCGCACGTGTTCGGCAGTCACATGGTGCTGCAGCAGGACAAGCCGATTACGATCTGGGGCTGGGCCGATGCGGGTGAAACGGTAACGGTGCAACTGGGTGAGACGAAGCAAACCGCCACGCCCAACGCGAAGGGCGAATGGCGTGTGACGCTGCCCGCGCGTAAGGCGAATGCGACAGCGGCCACGCTCACGGTGACGGGCAAGAATACGATCACGCTGGATGATATTCTGATCGGTGAAGTCTGGCTCTGCTCGGGTCAATCGAACATGGAGATGGGCGTGAAGCCGTCGCTGAATCCCGAGGCGGAAATCGCCGCGGCCAATTACCCGAACATCCGCCTGTTCATGGTGCCGAAGAAATTCGACACGGTGCCGCAACCGGACGTCGACGCGACGTGGAAGGTCTGCTCGCCCGTGACGATCGCCGAGGGCGGTTGGGGTGGATTCTCCGCGGCGGCCTATTATTTTGGCCGGGAATTGCACAAGACGCTCAATGTTCCCATCGGCCTGATCCAGTCCGCTTGGGGTGGCACGCGCATCGAACCGTGGACGCCGCCGGAAGGGTTCGCCTCGGTGCCAGCGTTGAAGGGCATCTACGACAAGGTGCTCATCACCGACCCGCGCACGCCCGAGCACGCGCAGCGGGTCGATCAGTACCTCAAGTCCCTCGACGAGTGGAGCGCATCCGCCCGCAAGGCGACGGCGGACAAGACGGTCTTGACTCCCTCCCCCGCGTTTCCACCGGAACTGGCAGCGCTGAAGGATCAGCAGCAACCCACGGCGCTCTATAATACGATGATCTATGGCCTGCAACCGATCGCGTTGCGCGGCATCATCTGGTATCAGGGCGAAGCAAATGTGGGCGACGGGAAACTCTACACCGAGAAGACCCGCGCGCTGGTCAACGGTTGGCGCAAGGTATTCAATCAGGAAGATCTGGCGTTCTATTACACGATGATCGCTCCGTGGCCGTATGGCACCATGTTGCCCACGCTGCTGCCCGAATTCTGGGAAGCGCAAGCGGCGGCGCAGGCGATCCCGAACACCGGGATGATCGTCACCAGCGACATCGGCGATATCGCGGATATCCACCCGAGAAACAAGCAGGAAGTCGGCCGCCGTCTCGCCCTCTGGGCATTGGCCAAGACCTACGGCAAAACCGGACTTGTCTACGCGGGTCCGACTTACAAGTCGCACACCATTGAAGGCAACAAAGTGAAGCTGACCTTCGATAACGTCGGCGGCGGACTCGTCTCGCGCGACGGCAAGCCGCTGAGCCATTTCGAACTCATCGACGCAGATACAGGTGGTTTCGTTTCCGCCACGGCGACGATCGAGGGCACGAACCTGATTTTGACAGCCCCCTCCGTCACCAAGCCAGCGGCCTTCCGCTTCGCTTGGGACAAACTGGCCGAACCGAATTTCTCCAATAAGGATGGGCTTCCCGCCACGCCATTCCGCGGCGGTACCCCGCCGAATCGCGATTCCTTTGTGATGCTCGGCGGCGAGAGCAACGGCTATCAACTTGTCTATGATGTCGATCTGGCCAAGGTCGGAAAGACGGTCACCTACGATGTGGACAACCGGGCAAAGATTACCCAGCCCTTCACCCGCATCGGTTATTTCCTCGAACTGACCACGGCAGACGGCAAGGACCAGTATGTCTTTGTCTCCATGGATGCCTTCACCAAGGAAATCGGCAAGATCGGTATTCCCACACTCGACTCGGGAGCCTCGTTCCAGCAAAAGGTCGACAACCTCGCGGTCATGTCCAATGTTCCCGGCATCGCCAATGGCGTGGGTCTGAAGGGTGGCAATATCGAATTCTGGCCGAACAACTACGCCCAGCCGAATGCCATCAATATTCCCAATGCAAGCGCGCAGACGTTTGACTTCGGCGATCAACGCAGCGAGCCCGCCGATGGCTACGGCAGCATGCAGGTGCACAACTTCGAAGCCAAACAGGTGATCTTTGCGGTCAACAGCTGGAAGGCCGGTAACAATCTCGACGCCGGCATCGGCCACTCGACCGGACCGCAACCGGACTGGACCTTCTCCAAGAATGGCGCCAGCTACAAGAGCAAGCGGTTGCGCGTGTTCGTGAAATAAGGGCATAGAGCCGGACCATTGACTTTCCGATCGGCTCCTGCTTACATGACAACCACACACGTGTTAGCACCCTAAACTCACCCTCCCCTTTCATCTCCTATGCTCAAACGTCATCCTCTCAATCCCGTTCTTCAGGCCAGCAACATTCCCTACGGTGCGAGCCTCATTTTCAATGCCGGTGTGGCCAAGTATCAGGGCCGCTACGTCATGCTGTTCCGCAACGACTACTGCAAGCATCCCGAGTCCGACTGGCAGGATTACCGCGCAGGCAAACTCGACCGTCATCCCCCGTTCGAAACCTCACTCGGCTTCGCCACCAGCGCGGATGGTATCTCCTGGGAAGTGGCTCCGGCCCCGTGCTGGAAAATGCGGACGGATGAAATCCTGCGCGTCTACGATCCGCGCATTACGATACTGGATGGCGCCGCCTATGTTTGCTTTGCGATGGATACACGTCATGGCGTACGCGGCGGGATCGCGAAGACGGAGGATTTTTCGAGCTTCGAAATTCTCAGCCTGAGCACTCCCGACAATCGTAACATGGTGCTCTTCCCGGAAAAAATCGGCGGCAACTTCTTCCGTCTCGAGCGCCCTTTCACCGTCTATAGTCGCGGCACTGATCGCTTTGATCTCTGGTCCGGCACCTCGCCCGACCTGCGCTACTGGGGCGATCATGCGCTCGTTCTCGCCGTCGAGAATGTCCCCTTTGCCAATGACAAGATCGGCCCCGCCGCACCGCCCATCAAGACCCCCAAGGGCTGGCTCACCACATTCCACTCCGTTTATCGCGATAATACGGTCAATCTCGGTGGCTGGGAACGGACCTGGCACAAGCGTTACGATGCGGGCCTGATGCTCCTCGATCTGAATGATCCCACGAAGGTCATCGGCATGAGCAAAACGCCACTCCTGACCCCGGAGACACCGTACGAAAAAGTTGGTTTCCGCAACGACGTCATCTTCCCCGGCGGCATGGTCTTGGAAGACAGCGGCGAGGTGAAAATCTACTACGGCGCTGCCGATACCGTGGAAGCCTTGGCCACCGCGCATGTCGATGACCTGCTGGCCCTTTGCACTTCGCCGAAGTAGACTTGGCGAGGTTTTAAATAGCCATTAACCGCCCCCCGTTTATGCCGATAAAGTAAGAACCGGGCCTGAACAATCAGATCCCGGTTCATAGCCATTGGGGCCCTTTATCATGCCAGAAACGAGCACCTCGACCGTCAGTACCCCGAGTAAAAGCGAGCTGGAGCACCGTTACGAGCAGTTCGCCGAAGCCATTTCGTGTTCCAATCTGGACGATTTCTACCGAGTCGTTCTCGATTCCATTCCATCGCCGTTACTGATTGTGGAGAAAGACGTTATCATCGTCGACTACAACGTCTCCGCCGATAGCCTGATGCGGGAGCAACGCGAGGCGGTGCTCAAGCAGCGCTTTGGCCATGCCATTCATTGCCTGCATTCCCATGATGTAGCGGCAGGCTGCGGCCGCGGCCCCGCTTGCGGGCAATGCCTCGTCCGCAATGCCGTCAACCGCGCGCTCAATGGCATGGTGGTAACGCGACAAAAACTGGAGCTGGAAATAACGGAAACCGGTAAAACCAGCCGGGCGGCTTTCTGGCTTACGGCCACGCCCCTGACTTACGACCAACGGACCTATGCGCTGCTGTTGCTCGATCACGCGGAAAGTCCGCCATAAAAATCTATCAGCACACGAACCGGGGATCGGATAAAGGGGGACATCATGCTCGCACCATCACTTCAACTCGACACACTGAGTTCCAACGGGCTGCTGGACGCGCTGCCGGATGGAGCTTATCTCACCGATCGTAATCGCCGCATTATTTTCTGGAACAGGGCCGCCGAGCGCATCACCGGCTGGAGTCGGGAGGAAGTGGTCGGCCGTAACTGCTCCGATAATATTCTCGTCCATATCGACAAGGATGGGCATCAACTCTGCTCCCACACCACCTGCCCACTCCATCGCGCCATGGAAAACGGCGTGACCAGCGAGGAACCGCTCCTACTCTTTGCCCAATCCAAATCAGGCAGGCGCATCCCGGTGGAAGTTTCGGTCGCCCCGGTACGTGATGACGATGGAGAGGTCATCGGTGGTGTGGAAATCTTCCGCGACATGACCATGATGATGCGTGATCTGAGCCGAGCCCGAGAAATTCAAAAACAATCCCTGCAATTCACCCCGATCAAAGATCCACGCCTGCAAATCGCCGAGCTTTACACTCCGCACGACCTCATCGGTGGCGATTTTCTCCATGTCGAAGTCATCGATGCGGATCACTACGCCGTCTTCCTTGCTGACGTTACCGGACACGGCGTCGCTGCGGCGCTCTATACGATGCAATTGCGCTCTCTCTGCGAGGAACATCGCGACAAATTTGGATTGCCGTCCGAATTCATGGCGGCGCTCAACACACGACTGCACACGCTCGGCAATCAGAATGATTACTTCGCCACAGCCGCGCACTTCGTGATCAATGCGGCCACAGGTGGCGTGATTTACGCTTGCGCGGGACACGAGTCCCCTCTGCTGGTTCAGCCAGACTCCATTATCATCCAACTCAATCACAAGGACCCGTGTCTGGGCCTTATTCCTGATACTCATTTTCACAGCAACCGGACCCAGCTCGCCACCAATGCCAGCCTTCTGCTCTTCACCGATGGAGCCATTGAAATCAATAATGCTGACGGCATTGAATTAGGAATCGACGGATTCTGCAGCATTCTGAACGAACAGGATTTTCACGACCCCGTCGCGGCGCTGGCCCAGATCGAAACGAAGCTACTCGATTTCAGCACCCACCTCCGGCTCCCGGATGACATGACGCTGCTGTGCATTCATCGCTCGTGATGAGCGTCCTCTCGATCTCGGCTTCTTTAAAGATTGCCAGGTTGGCAAGGCTCGCATCACTATGATAGGCGTTCGTCCACGCCATGACCTCGCTCCGCCAATTTCTTCTACTTGTGCTGGTGTGTACCGGCTTGCGTGGAGCGATCCACGCGGAATTGCTCACCAATGGCGGTTTCGAAAACGGCATGAAGGGGTGGCGGCCACTCTGGACCCGCGAAGCCAACGCCGGCACCGCCGAGATGGATTCCAAGGAAGTGCACGGCGGCCGTAACGCGCTGCGCATCGAGCACACCGGTAGCAAAGATCTCACCATGGAACCGATGGCGCTCTTTTCCGTGGAAGCGGGCGACCGTTTTGATCTCGAAGCCTGGGTGAAGCTTTCCGGTACCGATGTGCAGCCGATCACGCTCTGCGTGGAAACCCTCGACGCCCAAGGCAACGTCCAATCCTGGATCCATGGTGCCGTGCAGACCAGCCAGACCGGTTCGTGGCAGAAACTCCAGACCCGCATCACAGTTCCTCCCGGCATTGCCAAAATCAAACCCCGCCTGCTTGCGGCCGGTCCGATCACGATCTGGCTCGACGATATGTCAATGAGGCCGCTTGGAAATTTCTTTGCGCAACGCCCCAATAATTTACCGAGGACGTTCACCGTGACCAACTCCACGCTCAGCGTCACTCTCGACACACGTAACGCAACACTCACTGTCACGGACCAACGCACCCACGAAACGTATCGTCAAAAGGAACAGCCGCTCGCCCTGTGCGTGACCGCAGCCTCGGCCCAGGACAACGCGATCCGCTTCTCGCTATCCCATTCCACCCTCGATGCGCCTGTGGAGGTCACCCTCCGTCTCGAAACCGATGCGCCAGAGTTTACCGTCGAATTGGCCAGTGATGGTCCCCTACCCCGGCCGCTCCAGTTCCCCGCTCCTTTCCTCACCACCGCGGGCGATGCACTCGTCCTCGCCGTCAACGAGGGTCTCACCTACCCCGTCGACGACACCACCATCCCGACACGACGCTATATCGCCTTCGGCGGACATAGTTATTCGATGCCCTTCTGGGGCGTCGCCCACGGCGAAGGGGGGCATGTCGTCATTATTGAAACGCCGAATGACGCCGCCTTGCGCACCGAACGTCGAGACAGCCGACTTGTTGTCGCCCCCGAGTGGGAATCGCAGCGGGGGCAATTCGGTTACCCGCGCCGCCTGCGGTACGTCTTTTTGGACAAGGGGCGCCACGTCGCCATGGCGAAACGTTATCGCTCGTACGCGCAGCAGACGGGTCTTTTCAAAACGCTCGCCCAAAAACGCGAGTCAAATCCCAACGTCGATCTCCTCGTCGGTGCGGTCAATGTCTGGTACTTCGGCGGCGAAGCCGTGGCCATGGCGAAGGAAATGAAAGCGGCGGGAATCGAACGCATGCTCTGGAGCAGCGGCAGCAATGGGAAGGTGATCGCCCAGCTCAATGACCTCGACCTGCTCACGAGTCGTTACGATCTTTACCAGGACATCATGAATCCGGAGAATTTCCCGAGGTTGCAATACAAGCACAATGACTGGATCGCGGAAGCGTGGCCGAAGGATCTCATCCTCAATGCGGATGGCAGGTGGCGGCACGGTTGGGATGTGGAAGCGAAGGATGGCACCATGATTCCGTGTGGAGTCTTGTGCGATAAGCTCGCTCCGGATTACGTGCGCAAGCGCATCGGCCCTGAACTCGAAAAAGCCCCGTATCGCTGCCGCTTCATCGATACCACCACGGCAGCACCGTGGAATGAATGTTACAACGCCGACCATCCAATGACCCGAACGGAAAGTCGTCACTGGAAAATGGAGCTATTGCGCCTCGTCTCGGAGGAATTCAAGCTCGTCACCGGTACCGAGACCGGCCACGACGCAGCCGTCCCCTACGTCCACTATTTCGAGGGCATGCTCAGCCTCACGCCATACCGGGTACCCGATGCCGGACGTCACATGGACCGCATCGTAGAGGAAGTTCCCGAGACCCTGCGCAAATTCCAGGTGGGTCCCGAGTACCGGCTGCCGCTCTGGGAATTGGTCTATCACGAATGCGTCGTCGCGCAGTGGTACTGGGGCGATTACAACAACAAACTCCCAGCCATCTGGGACCGGCGCGATCTTTTCAACATCCTCTATGCCACGCCACCCATGTTCCTGTTCAAGCGCGAATTCTGGCTGAAGAACAAGGACCGCTTTGTGCAGAGTTATCAAAATATCTGCCCCCTCGTGCGCTCCGTCGGATACAGAGAAATGACCGACCACCGCTTCCTCACCCCGGATCGATCCGTCCAGCAAACTGTCTTCTCGAACGGCACGACAATCACCGTGAACTTCGGCACCACCCATTTCTCCCTTCCCGATGGTACCCGCGTCGGACCTGCCGGATTCCATGTTCAACCGCCGGTTCCGTGATCGCCGGAAAACCCTTTAAATTGCCGTGCAACCGGAGTATCCTCATTTCAACCATGCAGGCTGAATCCTTGAAAAAGCTGGACCACGTTTACCAGCAACTCGAACACCGCATTCTTTCCGGCCAATGGAAAGTCGGAGACAAGATCCCCACCGAGGCCGAACTCGCGCTCGAATACCGTTGCAGCCGCGGTACGGTCAGCAAGGCGGTTGCCCGCCTTACGCATGAAGGCATGGTCGTGCGCAAAACCCGTGCGGGAACCATCGTCACCCGCAGCACAACCGATCACAAGGGCCCCGCGCTCGATCTCAACGCCTGCGCTTTCATTTATCCCAGCGACCAACATGAGGGTATCTGGCGCATCGCGCGCGGCTTCCAACAAATGGCCCACCAAGCGAACCGACGCACGCTCATGCTCACCACCGGAGCAGAATTCCAGCAAGAGGCCGAGATCATCAATCGCCTCGTGGAGTTCAACGTGAAAGGCGCGGTCATTTATTCCGTCATTCCCAATCCGCAGGAGCAGATTCATTACGCGCAAATCATTCAGGATTGCCCGTTTCCCGTCGTATTGGTGGAACTGAATGTCCAAGGCACGGGACGTCCCTCCATCGTGGCAGATGGCCTGCATGCTGGGTACACGGTCACACGCCATCTGCTGCAGCAGGGCGCCCGCAAGATCGGTTTCGTGAGTAACTATTCCTGGGTGCCCTACATGCGGGATCGTTATCTTGGTTATCGCCAAGCCATGGACGAAGCGGGTCTGAACGATCTGCAACCGCTGGTCTCACTCGCCCCCTCGATGCATCCAAGCTTTGATGATCCTCTACAGGAACCAGCCGAGGTCGCCCGCGAGTATCTCCAGCAGCACAAGGACCTCGAAGGCGTGGTCTGTGCAACCGACTTTCTGGCCCATGGCTGTGTACGTGCCGCGCAGGAATTAGGCTGGGAGGTGCCGAAAAAATTGAAAGTCGCCGGAATCGACGATTATCAAATGTTGCCCCCCCTCACCCCCGCGCTCACCTCCTACCATATCCCCTATGAGGAAATGGGTCAGGCCGCATTCGCGCGCTTCGAGGAATGTCTGCGCACCGGCCAATCCGATCCCACGGAGCAGCAACTCCGCGGTCATCTCGTCGTCCGCGCTTCCGCTTGATGGGGACCAGACCCCATACTCCTACCCAGGGTATGATAACCCTGGACAGGAGGTTTGGTGGACAGAGTCCTCCAGCCTACAGATAAGTCTCGCGCAGGTGACGCGTGGTAAGTTGTTTGCGGAATTTCTCCAACGTGACCTCGTGTTTCGGCGTGAAGAAGACCGAGCGCGCCTCGCCTGGCAGCACGGAGAAACAGTTGTCATCGAACTCGCCCGCGATTTCGTCCGCGTTCAGATCCACCCAAAACGCCGGAGTCTTCGCCTTCAACGTCACGCGGAACCCTTTTTTCTCAGCTTTCACTTTGATGTCGAGTCGCGACTTCTGCAGGTCACACTTCTTGTAGGCCGTGAAGAAATGGACATTGCGCAAGGTCTCACCGCCCACCTTCCACTCGACGGACAGGAATGTCTCGGTCGGGCGATCGGTGAGTTCCGCGACGGAAAATTTCTTCAGGCGAAGCGACTTTGCCGCGCCGACCTTAGCCGACCACTTGACCGTCTTCAGCACCTTGCCGGAGAAATCGAGTATGCGCAACCGAACCGCGCCGGAGACGGGTTTGAGCGCGTCATTGGTTGCCCAAATTTCAACAGGGCTATCCTGATGCTGGTGCACGGAGATTAATTGCGGCGCGAAGAAGCGCTTGGCCATGTAGTGAAGCGGTTTCCACTTGCCGCCGTAATTGAGCGAGGCCCACGAGCAGACGGGCCAGAGGTCATTCAACTGCCAGTAGAGCGCGCCCATGCAGACGGGGCGCAAGTGACGCCAATGCTCCACCGCCATCCGAATGGCCAGGCCCTGCTGCAGCTGGCTAAGGTAGACGGAATTCTCGAACCCCTCCGGCACGCGGAAGTAGCGGGTAAAGTTTTCCGTGATCAGGCTGTTGCCGCGAGGATGGCGCTGGTGATGCTCCATGATCGGCGACGTGAGATTCCACTGATCCTTCGTCGCGTAGGTGCGAATCGTCTCCAGCGAGGGGAAGGATTGGTAGCCGAACTCGGAGCAGAAGCGGGGCTTGATTTCTAGGTAGTTCTCGAATGGTTTGCCTTCGTGCCAGACCGCCCAGTAGTGCATGTCGCCGCGGTTGTCCACATGCCAGCAATCGGAGTAGTCGCCGGGACCGCCGCACGGACTGCTCGGCCAGAAGAGCCGGGCGGGATCGAGTTCGCGAATGGTATCGCCCACGACGCCTTCGTTCAGACGATCGTATTCGAGCAGACGCTGGGACTTCATGTTCTCGTCCTTGAACCAGCGCAACGCGCCGACGTTTTCATTATTACCGCACCACAACGCGAGCGAGGCGTGATCGCGCAACCGTTTGACTTGATGCCGGATTTCCTGACGGACGAGATCGAGAAAGTCCTTCGTGCCAGGATAAAGTGCGCAGGCAAACATCATATCGTGCCAGAGCAGCAAGCCCTTCTCATCGCAGAGTTCGTAAAAGTCGTCGGTCTCGTACTGGCCGCCACCCCAGACGCGGATCATGTTCATGTGCGCCTGCACCGCGCTCTCCAGCAGATCATCAATCACCGCACGGCTCTGCCGCGACGGCAGCGCATCCGCCGGAATCCAGTTGGCGCCCTTGGCGAAAATGGGATGGCCGTTGACGATAAAGGTCATCGAGACGCCATGCTTGTCTTCGCGGTTGTCGATTTCAATCGTGCGCAGGCCGATGCGCTTGCACACCGAGTCGCCGCTGAGCGTGACGGTGAGGTCATAGAGGGGCTGCTTGCCGAAGCCGTTTGGCCACCACAGTTGCGGCTTCTTCACGCGCACGATCTGACTGACGACATTGTTGCCTTTTTTCAGGCGCACCGTTTTGGTGAGCGTTTGGCCGTCCAGCTTCACCGTGAAATCGGTCTTGCCGTCCGCCGGCGCTTCGACTTCGCAGTTCACCGTCACGTCGACCACGCCGTTGTGATGCTTCTGCTCGGTGGTGACGTACTCGATGCGGCCGACCGAGGTGGCACCGAGATAAATTTTCCCATAAACGCCCGCCACCATCAGGCACGGGCCCCAATCCCAGCCTCCGTGACACTGCACCTTGCGGATCAAATTGCGGTAGGGCGATTGCACTGGGAACTTCGAGTAGCCGATTTCCTCGGCGAATTTCTTGCTCTCGACGATGGCCGCGCGTTCTGCGGAGTCCAACTCGATGCGAATTGTATTTGCTCCAATACGCAGGTATTTCTTCACCTCAAAGCGGTAACGCACGAACATATTACGTGTGTGCGCCACCTTGCAGCCGTTGATGAACACCGTGGCGATCGTATCCAGACTGTCGCAATTCAGAAAAACCGATTTTTCGTCCAGCATCGCGGCGGACACTTCCACGGAGCGTTCGAAAATCCAGTCCTCCTGCGCCAAACGCTGCAACTGTAGCTCGTTGTCCGCCCAGTAGGGATCGGGAATTTTGCCGGCAGCCAGAAGCGCGCTATGCGTATCGCCCGGAAGCGCGGATTTGACGGAATAGGTTCCCGCCTTGTTTTGCAATTTCCATGTTCCGGCCAGTTCGATTGTCTTCATAGTCTCGTACTCAGTGACTCTCGTTTTCTCTGCAACTCGTTTGGACGTCATTCCACCCACACAGGCGGTCGATAACGCGGATGCTACAGCTGAATCTAGCGACAACCCAGCGATCGGTCATAGATAAAAGAGAGGATACGCTGCTGAATAAACACCATGCAATTATGTTGCGCAATATAAAATAATTGTCAAAAAATCGGATGAATACCTAAAACCTCGGAGTTGAAGCGTAAGGCTAGTAGAGACAAATTCCCTCAGATTACGCTTGATTTGTTCGCGATATGTCTATTTAGTGATCAAATAACGCTTCTTTTATGGCATCTATACAATTACCGAAAAATCTGGATCTCGCTGGGTGGGAATCACGCGTCATGGGCTGTTGGCTGGGCAAGGCTGTCGGAGGTACCTTGGGTGGGCCTCACGAGGGCAAATCTGGGCCGTTGAAGCTGGATTTCTATGATCCGGTTCCGACCCAGGTTCTGCCAAATGATGACCTCGATCTGCAGGTCGTCTGGCTCTGCTATCTCCTGACCAACGGCTGCAAAGAAGTCACCCCCGACCTGCTCTCTGACGCCTGGCACAAACATGTGGTCTTCCCGTGGGACGAATACGGTATCTGTCACCGCAATGGTGCATATGGCCTGAAGGGCTATCAGCTCGGTTCAGTCGATAATTTCTTCGGCGAATGTATGGGCGCCGCGATCCGCAGCGAACTCTGGGCTTGCCTCGCACCCGGCGATCCCAAACGCGCTGCCGCGCTCGCTTGGTCCGACGCGGCCTGCGATCATGCCGGTGACGGCATCTGGGCGGAGGTCTTCTTCGCCGCGCTGGAATCGGCCGCTTTCGTCGAGCACGATCGCGACACGCTGATCGATCTCGGCTTGAGCTATCTCCCAGCCAACAGCCGGGTGAAGGATGCCATCCAGTTAACCCGCGCGTCATGGGCCAAGAAAAAGGATTGGCTCGCGGTGCGTGAGGACATTCTCGCCGCGCATGAAAATCCGAATTTCACCGATGTGGCCGCCAACCTCGCCTTCACGATCCTCGGCTGGCTCGCGGGTGAAGGCGACTTCGGAAAATCGATCTGTATCGCGAACAATTGCGGCATGGACACCGATTGCACTGCCGCCACGCTGGGCTCGATCCTCGGCATCATCGATCCGAAGTGCATCCCGGACAAATGGACGAAGCCGATCGGCGACGCCGTGATCCTGAATCCGCAGATCGTTCACCTCCAGAATATCCCGAAGAACCTGCAGGAACTCACCGAGCAGACGATGCGCCTCGCCGGTCAACTGGCCGATTCGAAACCCGCGATCAAGGAGATCGTCTCCCGCGCACCGCAACGCGACGGCGACACGCTCTTGCAGATCCCGGTGGAAATCGGTTTCGCCGAACGCGCCGCCCTCTCCAGCGAGACGGTTCCGACCAGCCTCGTACCGAAAGTGAGCGTCACACTGCCGGGTCACTGGATTCGTCGCGATGCGAAGGAATTCCAAGCCCCCGTGATGCTGCTGCACTATACAATCAACCTGAAGGAAGACGAACACGTACAATTCCTCGCCTGGAGCCAGACCAACACCCGCATCTGGGTCGATGGCAATGGAGTCATCCCGGCCGCTGCCGATGCGGTGGCCGCGCGCCGTCCGCAACAGGGAGCGCCTTCGTTCCATCGCGGTGGTCGTGGACACTTCGCGCTGAGCACGCCGCTCAAAGCCGGCAAGCATGAGCTTGTCGTCGCGTGGGAATGGCCGCACTTCGTGGCCGACCTCGTTGTCGGCGTCGCCAACGCGCAATCCAAGCAATGGCTGCCGTTTGCGCTTCTTAAGAAGTAAAAGACTTCCCGATAAAAACGAACACCCGTTTGGCCTTACCGCCAAACGGGTGTTTTGCTTGCCCACCGACTATCCGATCGGGCGATAGCGTTACTGGGTACAGCGCTCAGCCCTGCTCGACAACCACCATCGTGTGGCCTTCGATCCAGTCAAGTTTCACCGTCACATAACCATCCGCATCCGTGAACGCGACCGATTTGTTCTCCGGCTGCAACGTCACGGCCTTTACCGGTTGCGACACCTTGATGTCGAGCGTGATGTTCCGCGCCGGAACTGCCTCCTCCACCATTTCCATCGTGGCGGTTTTCTTTTGCGGCACGAAGCTGAGCAGATGCACGATGCGTTGACCGGGACGGACGTTCGCCACCGCTTCCACATATTTCGCCGCTTCGAGACGAATTGCCGGCTTCGGCAAAAGTACTTTCAGCGCCGCCGCGACGAGCTGACGGCACGGCAGATTCGCATGCCGCGCGTAGGCAAGAAACACCGGCAATGCAAGCAATGCCTCGTTACCGCGAACTACTCCCGCCGCGTATTCTGACACTTCCAGCTTCGACGGAGTCTGCGCGTGCGAACAGAAATGATTCCAGGCACGTTCGAAGTAAGGCTCCACGATCTGCGCCAACACTTTATCCCCTGACTGCGCCTTCATGCGCACACCACGCTCGTAGAACACATGATCGCTCTCCGCCAATGCACCGCGCGCCTCGGCAGCAAAGCGCAGATAGGTCGTCGTAAACGGCGAGGCTTCACACTCGGTCACCTCGCGCAGAACATGCCCCCCCTTTTTCTGGTAAGCGTCCAAGCGTTGCTTGAGATCCTCCGTCAACGGCGTCGCAGTCGTGACGATCACTACCGCGTAATCCTCCCACTTGGCTTCGGGGAGGACAAAGTCATATTGATAGCCAAGCGGAGTCAACGCTCGATAGACGCCTTCGAATGTCTCGCGGGCGTGATTGCCTGGTAGCTCTTCCGCATAGAGCACGGCGATCTCCTTCGGCGCTTTCGTATCGCGGACAAATGGCTCGCACCTCTCGACGTAATCGTACACTTGACCGATCACATCGTAAGCGCCCTTGTCCAGAATCCCGGCTGGATGCAATTGGTCGCCGATGCTGCAGGCGGCTCCATGCGCGAGCGCTTGCGCGCAATCGTAATGCAACGAGGGCACGGTTCGCAATCCGCCGAAGTCGGCCCAGCTTTTGTGAAACCGGCCCGTCATGCCGAGCGTCGGCATATCAAGCGGACGTACAAAGCGGATGTTCACCGGGAAATATTGATAGCCCCATTGGCCCGATGGCAATGCTTCAACTTCGACATGTTTGAGATACTTCTTCTCATCGCTCAACCGAATTGTCGGACGGCTATTAAAAAAAATCGGCACATCCTTCTGATAGGTCGCCACCAGATCACATAGGCGCTTCATATAGGAATGTGAAACCTGACGCGAGTAGGTCGCACGATCCGTTTCGCTCTCGGGGTTCAATCCCGCCTTAACCATGCCAGCCTTGGCCCAATTCGATACACTTGGCTGATCCCAGCACATATCGAAGAAGAGACCATCGACCGGTCCGAACTTCTTCATCACTTCCTCCGTTTGCGCGCAGAGGTAATCCACGTAAGGACTCGACATGTCGAGGATCTGCCAGCAGAAGGAATCATTAGCCAAGGGACGCCGCCCCACCCGTGAACCATCCGGATTAAGAGCAATCCATTCCGGGTGCGTATTGGCGGCGTATTCATCACATTGCACGCTGATGTAGATCGGCGTGCGAATCCGTTCCACCTTCAGCGCAGCAATCTGCTTTTCCAGCAATCCGCCCTTCATCGTCGGATGCTTCGCGGGTGCATCAGTCTCGTAGTAGAGATGACCGTGGTGACATTTCGCAAATAGCGTAATACTATTGACATGCGCGGCCTTCAAAGTTTGCGCGAAGGCCTTGGCGTCAAACTTGGCCCCCACATCGGGAATGGCCGGACCGGTATGAAAATCGAGATGAATCTGGCGAAAGCGGTGCAGGTCGGAAGAGCTCATAATCCGCACCCTACACCACCGTTTTTGGGATGCAACTTAAATCTGACACGAGTCAGATTTAGAAATAAACCTCGTTTTATTGATTTTGAATTCAAATAGCGGAGCCCGACGACGCTATCTCTCCATCCGGTAGTTCTATTGGCAATCCCATTGGATCCAGCGTCACGCTGGTTAGACGGAACGCTTGCACCAAAGCTTGCGGTCCTTGAACTGAATGCCGCTGAGCTTGGAGAGAATAAAATCAACATGCTCTTCGGCGACATCGACAAACGATTGCTTCGATTGCAGCCGAATCACTCCGACGGCTTCCTTTGGCAATTTCGTCGTACCGATAATGACTCCTACGATATCCCCCGGCTGCACATCATGTTCACGCCCCACGCCCAGTGTAATACGCACCATTCCCGGTTCATGCGAGACTTCGCCCGATTTCCGGTCTGCCTTCAGGCCGCTGCTTTGAGGTGGGCGATCCGCCGGATAAGGACGCTCATTGCGCTGCTGAGGCCGATCGTAGCGGTCCTGACGTTCAGATCGTTCCGGTCGACCCCGGCGCTCGTAGCGGTCTCCTCCACGGTCGCCGCGCGAATAATCATCACGGCGATTGCCGTAACGTTCCTCCGGAGTTTCCTCCTGTGGCTGTTCTTCGCCCACGCTAAAAATATGGATCAACGCCGAGGCAATGTCGGTAGCCAAATAGCCCTGATCGAGCAGCCGACCAATCATTGCATCCTGACGCTCGTACTTGCCCTCGACCAGAGTCTTGACTAAGGAATCATAAAAATTGTTCGCCCGCTTCTCCTCCACCTCTTCTTCGGTGGGAATCCGTTCTCGGCGGATCTTTGCCTTGGTGAAGCGAATGATATTCTGCATCTTGTAAAGCTCGCGGCCGGAGACAAAAGTAATCGCCTTGCCGCTGCGACCGGCACGCCCCGTACGGCCGATGCGGTGGATGTAATCCTCGCCGTCGTGCGGCAGATCGTAGTTGAACACCACTTCGATATCGTCCACATCAAGACCGCGCGCCGCGACGTCCGTCGCCACTAAAAATTCCAGCGCCCGCTTGCGGAATTTGCCAATCACGCGCTCGCGCATGGCCTGGGTCATGTCCCCATGCATCTTGTCCGCCGAGTAACCGCGGGCAATCAAATGCTCCGTAAGTTCATCGACCATCATTTTGGTCGCACAAAAAATAATTCCGAACCGGATATCCTGCAGATCGATCAGACGACACAGCACATCGAGCTTCATACGGCGATCGAGCTCATAATAGACCTGCTCGATTTCCGGCATGGTCTGCGCCTGGGTCTCGACCTTGATGCTGACGGGCTTGTGCGTGAAAGTCTTGATCAGATCCTGAATAGGCCGCGGCATCGTGGCGGAAAAGAAGACAGTCTGACGTTCTTTTGGAGCCTTGCCGAGCACGGTGCGGATATCTTCTACAAAGCCCATATCGAGCATGCGATCGGCTTCATCGAGAATCACCATGCGCAATTGATCCATCTTGAGCGAGCCGCGCTCGATGTGATCCATGACGCGACCGGGCGTACCGATGACGATTTGCGCGCCACCATCAAGACCACGGAATTGGCGCTCATACGATTGTCCGCCGTAAACGGGCACTTCGCGCACGCCCTTCTTATAGAAAGCAAGCTTAGCAACCTCCTCGGCCACTTGAACGGCGAGTTCGCGCGTGGGGCAAAGAATGAGCACTTGTGGTGCGCGCAGCTTGACGTCAACTTTTTCAATGGCAGGAATGGCAAAAGCGGCGGTCTTGCCGGAGCCGGTCTGAGATTGCCCCACCACGTCTTCTCCCGCCAAAAGGGCAGGAATCGTCTGAGTTTGGATATGGGAGGCTTCCTCAAAGCCCATTTGCGCCACGGCCTTCAGGAGTTCGGGAGAGAGGCCAAGTTCGGCGAATAATTTCTTCTGCATCCAGTTTTATAGACCAAGCCGCGCTGTCCCACCAGAACTAAACCATGGGTACCCACTATACATCGGTTACCACGGCTCGACGGAAGTCGGACGCTACGTTAGAATTCACCCCCATGCTCGGCTCCTCACCCGACTTCAATTTATCAGCCCTGCGTACCGCCATCGCTGCCCTCGCGCAACGCGGTCATTACGTCGGCACATCGTCATGGAAATATGAAGGCTGGCTGGGACTGCTCTACGACGAGCAGCGCTATCTGCATCATGGCAAGATCAGCAAGAAACGCTTTCAGGAAAACTGCCTCGCCGAGTATGCGCAGACCTTTAAAACCGTGAGCGTCGATGCGGGCTACTATCAATTCCCCACCGTGGAGTCGCTCGGCAAACTCTGCGCACAAGTGCCGGATGATTTCCGGTTCAGCTTCAAGGTGACCGACGAAATCACGCTGCGCCATTTTCATAAACTCGAACGGCATGGCGATCGCGCCGGTACGGTGAATCCGAATTTCCTGAACGCCGAATTATTCTCCGAACTCTTTCTTGGCCCCTGCTCCGCGTTCAAGGAGAAGATCGGCCTGTTGATGTTCGAATTCACCACGTTCCAACCCACCGACTACGCCCGCGGGCGGCATTTCGTCGATGATCTCGATACGTTCCTCGGCAAGCTCCCCCGCCAGTGGCAATACGGCGTGGAGGTGCGTAACGAGAGTTTTCTGCGCCCGGAGTATTTCAACTGCTTGCGTGCGCATGACGTGGCACACATCTACAATAACTGGAATCGCATGCCGTCTGTCGCCACGCAAATGGCCATCGCCGGAAGCGAGACAACCGATTTCGTCGCCGCCCGTTTCCTGCTCAAGCCCGGTCGCGGTTTCGAGGAAGCGGTGGCGAAATTCAAGCCCTATACCGAGATTCGCGAACCCAATCCGGAAGCACGCCGTGCGTTGCGAAAACTCACGGAGAAGAAAACAGAACGTCCGTCCTATGCCTTCGTCAATAACCGACTGGAAGGCTGCTCGCTCAAGACGATCATGGCGGCATTGGGATTGGAGGAAAACACTCCCCCACCCGCGCCAATTGACGAGTTTGAGGTGTTATAGTGATTAGAACATCTGCGTTGTAAGGCGCTTCCGTGAACCGCCGTGACGGCACACGATGCTGTCCTACAATTTCTCAGCCTGCGATTGCGGCTACAACAAATGAAAAACCCCGTGGCTTGCGCCACGGGGTTCTCACAAAATTGGCTAGTTGCCTGAGTCAGAAGCAACCAACCGTACCACCTATCAACCCACCTTGGCCATGGTGTCGTTCAAGGCCTTGGCGGAAGCTTGCAGAGCGTTGAGTTCTTTCGGCCAGAGCTCGAGCTCAAAATGTCCTTCCACACCCTTGCGGCCGACGACGGTCGGCACGCTGATCGCCACGTTGCGGATCCCGTAGGTTCCATTCACGAGGCTAGAGACCGGCAGGATGCGCTTGCGGTCGAGCATGATGCTCTCGGCGACTTCGTTGATCGCCACCGCGACGGCCCAACCGGCACCACCCTTGCGGGAGATGACTTCGGCGCCGCTCTTCTGGGTGCGTTCGAAAATCTGATTTTGGAAAGTCGGCGTGATGCCGGGGAACTTCAACAGCGGCAAGCCGTCCACCGTGGCGGAGGACCAAACCGGCAGCATCGTGTCGCCGTGTTCGCCGAGGATCAGCGCACGCACTTGCGTGGCGGGCAACTTTAGCGACGAGGCGATGAGCGAGTTGAAGCGCGACGTATCAAGCACCGTGCCGAGACCGAGCACTTGCGTAGCCGGGAGACCGGACATCTTGATCGCGAGGTGCGTCAGAATGTCGACCGGGTTCGAGACGACCAAGATGATCGCTTTCGGATTCAGCGTCGCATCGACCAAGCTCTGCATGATCTGCTTGAAAAGCGATACGTTGCGGTTGATCAAGTCGAGGCGGGATTCATCCGGCTTGCGACGCAGGCCAGCGGTGATGATGATGAGGTCGGTCTTGGCCACGTCGGCATAAGTGCCAGCGCGGATCACCTGATCCGCCGTGTAGGCCGCGCCGTGCATCAAGTCGAGCGCTTCGCCTTCCGCCGTCGCCGCGTTGGCGTCGAGCAGAACGATTTCCTGGGCAATCTTGCCCATCTGCAACGCGAACGCCGCGCAGGAGCCGACGCGTCCGCCACCACCGATAATGGAAACTTTCATGGTGTCTAATTCCTTATTTCTTGAGCTGCTTCATGATTTCTTCGGTCACCTTCTGCACGAGACCTTCGATCTCGGCGTTCGTGACCGGCTCGCTGCTCTCGCTGGAGCTGCAACCGCAGGCGCCAGTGGAGGGACGGCCTTCCATCTTTTCCCACGGGTCGACTTCGCAGAGCTGAACGGGCTGCAGACCGAGGCGGGAATCCGGGAGACCCATCTTCTTCTTCATGTCGAGCAGCTTGCCCATTTCGTCGCACGGGATGCTAGTGCGGTTGTTCGGGAGCTGGTTCGCGATGGCGACGGTGCGGCAATAGGCGTCCGTGATTTCCATCTTGAAGTAGGCGTCCTCGACGCTCGTACCCCAGCAGATGACGCCATGGTTGCCCATGAGGATCGACTGGTGCTTCGGCGCGAGCGGGGCGATGACATCATACATGGCCTGGCTGCCGGGAGTGGCGTAGGGGGCGAGAGGAACGCGGCCCACGAACACTTCGATTTCCGGGATGAGACGTTCCGGCGGTTCCATGCCGACGATCGCGAACGCGGTGGCGTGCACGGGGTGCGCGTGGCAGACCGACTTCGCTTCGGGCACGCTGTTGAAGATCGCCATGTGGGTCATGAATTCGCTGGTGCGTTTCCACGTACCGGCGAGTTGCTTGCCCTGTCCGTCAACCAAACAAAGCATGTCCTTCGTGAGGAAACCCTTGCTGACGCCGGTCGGCGTGCAGATGAAGAGACCGTTGCTCAGGCGGGCGGAAATGTTGCCACCGTTGCCGTCGACATATTCACGGGCCCAGATGCGGCGACCGATGTCGCAGATTTCGGCCTTGATCTTGTCGGCTTCGGGCGAGTTGTAGATCGCATCGTAATCGTTCTTCAGCGGGGCCGCTGCGGCCGTGGGGGCCGGGGCCGAAAGCTGGGTGCCCGTCGTGGCGGGGGCGCCCGCGCCAGCGTCGAATACCAGTCTCACACCGGCTTCCGACAACACATCACGCGCGCCGGGGGTGATTTGAATGTCCCGGTTGTAGCGCAGCGTGGTGGCGCCTGTTTTCACGAAGTCTTCGGCTTCTTTTTGTGCGAATAATTTCATAGTCTGGGGTGCGCCTTATTTCCCGGCGCGTTGGGGTTCCTCGGGTTGATAAAAGTGTTCGTCGATGAGAGCGGCGCAATACGCGTCGACCGCATTCGGCGGTGTAAAAGGGCGGGCCGCCTCGGCACCTTCGCTGATGGCGATCTCCTGATCCACGTCCGCGCCGAGCACGTCATATACGACGATCGACGGGTCATAGACTTTGGCTCCGTTGCAAGTCTCGGCCTTCCACGGCAACGTCAACAGCAGGCGCGCCCCGGTGTACTTCGGGTCGTGCGCCGACAGGACGATGCGGCCTATGGTGGTTCCAATTCTCAATAGAGTCTTTCCTTGTCGATGATACCCATGACGCACCAGCGGGCGGGACTTTTCGGGTCCTTGACGACGTCGCGGGCCGCCCCGCCGTCGCTGGTGATCATCACGAGCTGATGAATGGCTGCACCCATCGGGTCCACCACAATTTGCGGGGCTCCGTCGATGGAACCGTCCGGTCCCACCGGCTGGGCAATGAGGAGTCGGTGGCCGTTCAAGCTGCTGTGCTTGACGGTCGACGTCACATGCCCTCGGATGCGTGCCAGTTTCATTTTTTCGGATTAAAACATGTTCAAGCTGTTGACCATGACGCAACGGCGTGAGCGCGTGAACGTCATCGGAGTCGTCACGCCTTCGCCGGTTGGCGTGGCGATGCTGAAGCTCAAGAAGCCTTCGCCTCCGAGTCCCAACCCCGTCATGCTCGGGCCGTTCTTGATGAACAGAGTCGTGTCAATTTCCTGCGCCATACGGGTCAGGTTCTTCACGTTTTGCGAGTGCATGATACCGGTGTGCTTGTAACCGTGTTCGGACTTGATCGCTTCGGCGAGACCTTCTTCGAAGTTCTTCACGCGAACGATCGGCAGGAAGGGCATCATCTGCTCTTCGTCGACGAAGAGATGCTTCGCATCCGTCTCGCCGATGAGGAGATCCGTCGCGGGAGCGACATTGAGACCGATCTGTTTCGCGAGCACGGCAGCGTCGGCGCCGATGAACTTCTTGTTCACCGAGGCGTGACCGCAGCCCGCGCCCTGTCCTTCGGGGAAGGTAAAGGCAACCTTGGTCAGCGCGTCGACTTGCGAACCGTTGAGCAGGACCGCTCCGGCGCTCTTCATCGCCGCGATAAGCTTGTCCGCAACCGATTCCACGACGAACACTTGCTTCTCGCCAATGCAGAGCAGGTTGTTGTCGTAGGCGGCACCCTGGATGATGCTGCGGGCGGCGAGCTCGAGGTCGGCAGTCTCGTCGACAACGACGGGAGGATTTCCCGGACCAGCGCAAATGGCGCGCTTGCCAGTCTTCATCGCCGAGCGCACGACGGCGGGGCCGCCGGTGACGCAAAGGAGCTTGATCTTGTCATGCTTCGTCATGACGTCGAACGTTTCGAGCGTGGGCTTGAGAACGGTCGTCAACAGATCGGTGATGCCGGTCGATTGATAAATGGCTTCGTTGTAGGCACGGATCGCGATGGCCGCGCACTGGCTGGCCGAGGGATGCGTGTTGTAGCAAACCGCATTGCCCGCCGCGATCATGTTGATCGCGTTGCCGGTCAACGTCGGCACGCTGTGGGTGGACGGAGTGATCGCACCGATGACGCCCCACGGGGCGAAGTCGATGATGGTGAGACCGAAGTCGCCGCTGAACGCCATGCGTTCGAGGAATTCCACACCGGGGACGAGTTCGGCGCAAATGCCGAGCTTCTCGATCTTGTGCGGGAGGCGGCCAATCTTGGTTTCGTTGAATTCGATCGTGCCCCACTCCTTCGCGTTTTGCGCGCTGAGCTTGCGAATGGCGTTAATGGCACCCTTGCGGGCCTTGATTCCGCCTTCCTGCAATTTGAGGAACGATTCGTGAGCCGCGTTGGCGGCATCCTCCATGCGATCGTACACGCCAAAGCCGGTCTTACCGGACTCAGCGGCCGCGATCTGCGGACGGAGGCGGGAGAGCACTTCGCTCACCACCTGGGCAATCAATTTATCATCCATGTCTGAAACTTTCTTTTATTCGGCGAATCAATGGGCCTTGTAGATCACGTTTTTGGCGATATCGATCGTGTCGACAATTCCCACCACCACGGCATCCACCGGCTGTTCCTTGTCCTTGACCCCGTTTCGGGCGGAGCTTCCCTGGACAATGAGCACCAGTTCACCCTCGCCCGCACCAAGCTGGTCAACGGCCACCAGGGTCGAGCTCCCCTTCTTGAATTCCTTCGAGGCGGGTGAGTCGACGTAGAGAGGACGGACGAGCAGGAATTTGCTGCCCGTCATCTTCTCGTTCTTCTTGGTGGCGACAATGCTGCCTTCCACCTGGGCCAGTATCATAATTTTGGGGCGGTCAGTGAGACCGCGTTATTTGGTGGCCTTGGGCAGGACAACGGCGAGGTCGTTGTGCGGGCGGGCGATGACGCTGGCCGACACCACTTCACCGAGGCTCTGCGCGGCGCTCTTGCCGGATTCGACGGCGGCCTTGACGGCGGCGACATCACCGGTGACAGCGACGGTGACCATCGCGTTGCCGACCTGAGTGAACGGGCCGACGAGGGTGACGTTGGCGGACTTGAGCATCGCGTCCGTGGCTTCGACGAGCGCGACCAGACCGCGCGTTTCAATCATACCGACTGCTTGTTGTGACATATCGTTACCTTTTTTCTATTTGGATTGTTGTTAATTTTTCTGAAATGACTTTTTACTTCGCGCCCAGCTTCGTCCAGGCGTTGCGTGCGATGATGATTTCCTCATTGGTGGGAATCACTCGCACTTGAATCTTGGAGTCCGGCGCACTGACCACGGCTTCCTGGCTGCGAATCGTCGCGTTGAACTTCTTGTCGAGCTTGAGCCCGCAGAAGGTCAACCCTTCGCAGACCGCTTCGCGCACCTGCCAGTCGTTCTCTCCGATGCCGCCGGTGAAGACAATGACGTCCGCACCGTCGAGCTCGACGAGAAATTGACCGACATACTTGCGAATTGCTCCGACGAAGACGTCGATGGCTACCCGCGCGTTTTCATTGCCTTTGCCCACCGCTTCCCAAAGATCGCGGACATCGCCCGTGGCGAGACCCGACATTCCCTTGAGACCGGCATTCTTGGAGAGCTCCGACGCCGCCTTGTCCAATCCCAGCCCGCACTCGCGCGCCAGATAGGTGAAGGCAAACACGTCGAAATCGCCCACTCGATTGTTTTGTGGCAGACCGCTCTGCGGTGTCATACCCCAACTGGAATCAACCGCCGTGCCGTCCTTGACCGCGGCAATCGAGGAGCTCCCGCCCAAGTGGCAGGAAATCAAACGCATCTTCTTCGAACCGACGAGTTCCGCCGTACGCTCAGTGATGAAGCGGTGGCTCGCGCCATGGAATCCATAGCGGCGAATCCCATACTTCTCCTCCCACTCCAGCGGCACCGGGAAGCGGCGGTTATGCAACGGAACGTTGTCATAAAAGGCCGTTTCAAACGTACCGACGCACGGAATCCCCGCATACAACTTGTGGCAGGCGCGCACTCCCGCCACGTAGGGCGGATTGTGGGCCGGGAACAGGCTGTAGAGATCTTCCATGGCCTTGAGCACCGTCTCATCCAGGACTTGCGTACCTGAGATGTTCTTGGCACCCACGGGCTTGAAGCCGAAGGCGGCGAGCTCGTGAAAGCTGCCGAGCACCTTCCCAATCAAATGCTTTTCCGCGAGGGAAAAAGCGGCGGCGTGATCCGGGCAGGCATCCTCGCCCGAAACCGCTTCCTGTCCTTCCACCTGGATTTTCCACGGGGAAAGAGGGCTGCCGATACGCTCCACGCCACCGCGCGCCAGAAGGCGTTCGGAAGGCATTTCGAACAAGCGGAACTTGAACGAGGTGGTGCCGATATTGGCAACGAGGATTTTGTTCGATTGGGACATTGTCGTGTGTGGATCAGTGATGCAGAACCAAGACGGCTTATTTGCCGGCGGCGGGCTTGTTGAGGAACTTGCCGAGCTTCGCCAGATCTTCGTGCGGACGGGGGATCACATGGACCGCCACGACTTCGCCGATGGAGGCAGCCGCCGTTGCGCCGGCTTCCACCGCCGCTTTGACGCCCGCGACATCGCCGCGAACAAACACGGCCACGTTGCCGGAGCCGATCTTTTCCCAACCCACCACTTCGACATTGGCGGCCTTGAGCATCGCGTCGGTCGCTTCGAACTGGGCGGTCAGACCCTTGGTTTCAATCATTCCTAAAGCTTGTGCTGACATAGTATCTTTTTCCTTAATGTGAATCGTTGGTGATTTTTAGAGGAAGGTCTTCAACAGATCCGCGCTGGGGCGGGCGATAACGTGGGAGGCCACGAGATTGCCGATGCGCTTGGAGGCTTCCTTACCGGCTTCCACGGCGGCCTTCACGCTGCCGATGTCGCCCTTGATGACCGTGGTGATCAGTCCGCCACCGATGGGGATGAGTTTGACGAGTTCCACGTTCGCGGCTTTGACCATCGCGTCGCTGGCTTCCACCAGGCCGACGTAGCCACGGGTTTCAATGAGACCGATTGCTTCATTCATGCTTGTTATTTCCTATTGTTAGTTGGGGTTGAGTCTTACGAAAACAGATTAAATTATTTAATAAGCTCCATCTTGGTCGCGTGATCGAGATCGCAGGCGTTTGCCTCGTCGGTGTCGATGTGGACTTCCAGTTTGAAGGAGGAATCGACACGCACCAGCATGTCTTCAAATGTGGTCGTGCAGCCGGGGGCCACAATGCGCAACTTCATCAGGTCGAGATGCTTCACGCCGTAAAATTCTGCGTCCTTCGGATGCATGTGAACGTGGCGCATGGCGCGAATGAGGCCGTCCTTCATTTCAATCATGCCCTTTGGTCCCATCACGTAACCGCCCGGCGTGTCCTTGATATCGCCCGAGGCGCGAACGGGGACATCAATGCCAAGTTGGACAGAGTCCGTGTAAGCCAGCTCTATCTGCGTCAGGTTTCGACACGGGCCAAGAATGCGGAGGTTCGGGATGATGCGCTTGCGTGGTCCGATCAAGGTGACGGTCTGCTCGGAGGCAAACTGGCCCTCTTGATACAGCCACTTATGCACCGTCAATTTCGCACCCTTGCCGAAGAGAATCTCGAGATTCTCCGGGCTGATGTGCATGTGACGAGCGGAGCTGTTCACCACGAGTTGCGGCGCAGGGCTGGTAGAAGCCACCTTGCCGAGACGGCGAAAAACGGAGTCGCGCACGAGAGACTCGATGAGCGCACGATTAGGTTGGGCAGTAGCGGACATATTTATCTAGATTCCAACGTTTGGGTTTAAAGTTTGAGTTAAGCTGATATGACCTGACCTTTTTTAGTCTGAATCCCGCGCTTCTCCAGCAAGGCCGGGGTCGCGTCGGTGATCAGGGAAAAATTCGCTTTCCAGTCCACGAGCAAATAATCCGTCTGCGTGTCGAGCTTCTGCGCATCCAAACACACACAGGACTGGGTAGAACGTTTGAAGACTGCGAGCTGAAAGTCAATGACATCCGGCTGGGAATTCCAGATTCCCTCCGCCGTCATGCCTTCCGCGCCGAGAAAGGCGTGGTCGAACTTCCACAGCTTCAACGTCTGGAGGGCCACGCCGCCCAACAGGAGCGACTGGCGATAGAAAAGTTGGCCGCCGAGCAAATGCACCGCGTAACCGCGCACCGGGCCAAGCATTTCGGCGATCGGTAACGAGTTCGTCACCAGCGTCAGCCCGCGAATCGGCTTCTGGCGCAGCACATCGGCCAGCGCAAAGAGCGTCGTCCCGACATCGAGGAAGCAGGTGGAGTTCGGCTTGATCAAATCATGCACCGCGAGGGCGATGCGCTTCTTCGCCTCGGGAGCGCGGACCTGACGTTCGCGGAACGAGGAAAAGGTCTGGTCGAAGGAACTCATCGCGCCGCCATACGTGCGGGTGATCTTGTGTTCCTGCGCCAGCACCGCGAGATCGCGGCGGGCGGTCGCTTCGGAGACGCCGAGCTTGTCGCACAGCTCCGTCAGCGGGAGAAAACGGTGTTGTTGCAGCAGCTGGGCCAGGCGGGAACGCCGGGCTTGGACATACTTCACTGCAACTTTCATGGCGTCACCTTCCGCGATTATATGATTGGAGTCAATCATTAAATTGCAACCGACGCAATTTTGTCACATGCCAAAAACTCGAAACCAGACTATTAGTTTTTATGATTGACTCCAATCATATAAAGGAAGATTATCTAACATCATGTCAAGGAGCCGTTTTGCCCGTCTGCAAAATCGCCCACGCCGAACGCCCTCATCCCGCGCTCCGGTTTTGTAACCCCAACCCTACTTACCCTTTACCCCTCTTTCTCTTATGCCCCAACGTCACTATGTCGCCTGCGATCTCGGTGCCGATAGCGGCCGCGTCATTCTCGGTACGCTCGAAAACGGCAAACTCGCCCTCGAAGAAATCCACCGCTTCCCCACCGGAGCCCTCCCGGTGCGCGATACCCTGCGCTGGAATATCCTCCGCATCTTCGAGGAGATCAAGACCGGCCTGCGCCTCGTGGCCAAGCGCAATCTGAAGATCTCCGGCATCAGCACTGACTCCTGGGGCGTGGACTACGCGTTCCTCTTTGGCAACGAGCCGTTCCTGACCCAGCCTTACCACTACCGCGATGTGCGCACGGATAAGGGGTTCGAACAAGCATTCGCCGTGGTGCCGAAGAAGGAAATCTTCGAGCAGACCGGCATCCAGTTCATGACGCTCAATACGCTTTACCAGCTCCACGCCGATCTGCGCGAGCGTCCCGAGATTCTCAATCTCAGCGAGCAGTTCCTCTGCATCGCCGACTATTTCAATTTCCTTTTCTCCAACGTGAAAGCGGTGGAGGAATCAATGGCGAGCACGACGCAGCTCTATAATCCCACCACCCACGCGTGGGCCAAGCCGCTGATCGAAAAGCTCGGCCTGCCGTATCGCGTATTCCCGAAGGTCGTTCCCTCCGCCTCGATCCTCGGCCCGGTCGCTCCGACCCTCGCGGCGGAGTTGAACTGGCAGGAGACGAAAGTCGTCGCGACCTGTTCGCACGACACCGGCGCAGCGGTCGCCGCCGTTCCTGGTGAAGGCGATGACTGGGCCTATCTGAGCTCCGGCACGTGGTCGCTGCTCGGCATTGAAAGTCCCACCCCGATTATTAATGCGGAAAGTCTCGAGAAGAATTTCACCAACGAAATCGGCGTCGGCGGTTCGATCCGCTTTCTGAAGAACATCGTCGGTCTCTGGATGGTGCAGGAATCGCGCCGCACATGGACGCTCGCGGGCGAGAAGTATTCCTTCGAAGAACTCAGCCATCTCGCGACGGAAGCCCCCTCGCTGCGCAGCCTGATCAATCCCACCTGTCCGCGCTTTGCCAAGCCGAATGACATGCCGAAGAAGGTCGCCGACTATTGTCGCGAGACCGGCCAGCCCGTGCCGGAAACTCCCGGCCAGATCATCCGCACGATTTACGAGAGCCTGGCGCTCCTCTACTCTCTCACTCTCGAAAACCTCGAGCATCTCTCCGGCCGCAAGATCAACCGCCTGCATATCGTCGGTGGCGGCGGCAAGGACAAGCTCCTGAATCAATTCACCGCCAACGCCATTGGCCGTCCCGTCTATGCGGGCCCGATGGAATGCACTGCGGTGGGTAATCTCCTCATTCAGGCGCTCGCGTTGGGCGACATCAAAACCCATGCTGACCTCCGCACCATCGTCCGCAACACCTTCCCGCTCGACACATACAAGCCGGAGAACGAAGCGGTCTTTGCCAAGGCCCGCCATCGCTTTGCCAAGCTGCCCGTGCTAGATTAATTGATCCCCATGAAAATCTCCCTCTTCATCCCCTGCTTCATCAACCAGTTTTATCCGCAAGTGGGGATTCACATGGTCGAGATCCTCGAGCGTCTCGGTCACACGGTCGACTATCCCGAGCGTCAGACCTGTTGCGGCCAGCCGCCGTTCAACTCCGGTTATTGGGACGAGAGCCGCACCGCGGCGGTGAATATCCTCGAAGCCTTTCAGGATTCCGAAATCGTCGTCTCCGCTTCCGGTTCCTGCGGCGCGATGTTGAAAGTTTTTTACGGCGATCTCTTCAAGGACACGCCGCACGAAAAAGCGGCGAAGGAACTCTCCGCCAAGACGTGGGAATTCTCCGACTTCCTCGTGAACAAGCTCGGCGTCACGGACGTCGGCGCGAAGTTCAACGCGAAAGTCACCTTCCACGACGGCTGCCATGGCTTGCGCGAACTCGGCATTCACGATGCGCCCCGCCAGTTGCTTGCCAAAGTGCAGGGTCTCGAACTCGTCGAGATGCAGGACGGCCCCATTTGCTGCGGCTTTGGCGGCACCTTCGCCGTGAAGTACCCCACGATTTCCACCGCCATGGGCGAGGTCAAAAGTGATCTCATCCTCGCCACCGGAGCCGATTATGTTGTCTCCAATGACTCCAGTTGCCTGATGCACATTCAGGGCTACATGGATCGCGAGAAGAAAAAAGTCAAAGGCCTCCACCTCGCTGAAGTCCTCGCCCAAAGATAAATCTCATGATCGCTCCCAAATCCCTTTTCAAACGCGACGCCGCCATCAACGCCGCCGACGTCCCTCGCCGCACCTTCGTCCGCAACGCCCTCCATGGGTACGAGGTCAAACGCGACCTGAACAAAGCCAAGTTCCAGGATTGGCAATCGGCCCGCGAGACCGCCTCGGAAATCAAATTCGAAGGCATCAATCACCTCGACAAGTATCTCGCCGAATTCGCGAAGAACGCGGAAGCGCGCGGCACCAAAGTTTTCTTCGCCAGCACGCCCACCCAGGCCCGCGAGTATATCATCAACCTCGCCCGCGAGAAAAACGTCCGCTCGATCATCAAGTCCAAAACGATGACCAGCGAGGAAATCCACCTCAACGACGCTCTCGAAAAAGAAGGCTTCGGCGTGGTCGAGTCCGATCTCGGCGAGTTCATCCAGCAGCTCCGCAACGAGCCGCCCTATCACTTCGTCTTCCCCTGCATGCACCTCAAGCGGGACGAGATCAGCCAGCTTTTCCACGACAAGATCGGCTCCGCGCAGACGGACAGCCCCGAAGAGTTGACCATGATCGCGCGCCGTTTCCTGCGGGAAAAATACATTCAGGCGGACATGGGCATCAGTGGCGCGAACTTCATCGTTGCGGAAACCGGCATGATCTCGGTCACGGAAAACGAAGGTAATGCACGCCTGACCACCTCCCTGCCGAAGATCCACGTCGCACTCGTGGGCATCGAAAAAATTCTCCCCAAGCTCGAAGACCTCTCCCTCTTCCTCCCCATGCTCGGCACCGCCGGGGCGGGTCAGCTCATGACCGGCTACAACACCATGTTCGGCGGCCCCCGACAACCCGGTGAAATCGATGGGCCGGAGGAATTCCATGTCGTCCTGATCGATAACCACCGCACCGAACTGCTCGCCGATGCGGAGCAACGCGACGCGCTCCACTGCATCCGCTGCGGCGCGTGCCTCAACGTCTGCCCCGTCTTCAAGAACATCGGCGGTCACACCTACGGCACCACCTATGCTGGCCCCGTCGGTTCGGTCATCACCCCCCACCTGCGCGGCCTGCAGGATTGGAAACATCTTTCCGGCGCATCCTCGCTTTGCGGCGCGTGCACCGAAGCGTGTCCGGTCAAAATCGACCTGCACCACCACCTCCTCCAAAACCGTCGCAACGCGGCGGCCGAAAAGCCGGTCTGGTGGGAAAAGTCGCTCTGGATCGGTTTCGCAATCCTCATGCGCCAGCCCACGCTTTACTACTGGCTGACCAAGACCGCTCCGATCGCGCAGTTCTTCCATCCGCTCGTGAAAGGCTCAATTCTCGATCCCATGCAGGCGTGGACCCGCACCCGCGAGTTTCCCATGTCGGCCACGACGACCTTCAAGGATTACTGGAAACAAAAGAAAAAGCAGGGCGCCCGCTAGCCTTCCCACTGAAAACGGAAAACCTCGAACCGAAAACTTTCCTCCATGTCCTCTCCCTCTACTGCCGACAGCCGCGACGCTCTCTTCGTCCGCATCCGCGAAGCGCTCGCCAATCCCGCCATCTCGCACGCTCACGAACATCCGGTTCATCCGGCCAACGTCACGCCCGAAGCCACCCTCTCGCAATGGCTCCCCGCCGTCGGGGCCACCTTTGAGGAGCAACTCGACCTCTTAGCCCGCAACAGCGTCGACCTCAAAACCGAATTCAAAGTCGTCGCGTCGGCGGAAGAAGCCGCAGCGCATCTGAACACCCTCGCGACTGAAAACAAATGGACCAAGGTCGCCACGCATCGCGGCTCCCTCAACGACGCCGTCGCGGCCCAGCTCACCACGCCTGTCTATCGCGTGGATGATCAGTTCGACAAAGTGCAGCTCGAAACCTGCGATGCCGGCATCACCGAATGCGAAGCGCTCGTCGCGCAAACCGGTTCCGTCTGCCTCACCGCTCCCAGCAGCGGCGGCCGTTCGCTCTCCGTCCTGCCCCCGCACCATGTTGTCCTCGCGCGCCGCAGCCAGCTCATCGCCGACCTGCCCGCCGCCTACGCCCTGCTCAAAACCAAGTACGGTGCGAAGGGTTACCCCAGCTTCATCTCCTTCACCACCGGCCCCAGCCGCACCGGCGACATCGAACGCATCCTCGTTCTCGGCGCGCACGGCCCAAAAAAACTGACCGTCCTGCTACTGCCGTAAATGCAGAGTCAAGGATGGAGTGGGAGAAAAGACGCGGGCAATCCCACCATGGAAAGGCGCCGAATGTTCTGCGTTTCTCGCTTCGGATTCTTCCTCGTATATGGCAGGCCGGACTTTACATCCAAATGATGGTGGAATCATTCATGGATGAGACATCTTAACTTGTCCCTCATAAAATGGTATGATTTGACAAGCACAGAAACAGACGTATAGAGAATCTGTATGAAACCGAACCGCCTGATCTGTCTCGCACGGATTATGGGCGTTTTCATTGGCCTTCTCTTCTGCGCCCAGGTGATGCTGGGCCAAGCCGAACATTTTGGCCTCATTTGTTGCTCCGAACACCATCTCTCGGAAGCGTCCGGACAAGACTCCCCTTCAAGCGCGGAACATTGCGTGTGTTGCCAGCCCCTGGCCCATGCCTCCCACGACCTCATCAGCGCACGCCCAGTGAAAACTTTTTTGATCGCAATCACCGACGACCGTATTACCGAGGGCCCAGTCAGGACCATCGATCATCCGCCTCAATTGTCCTAATTACGGCTCACCAGCGCCTTCTCGCGCCCGGTCGCTAGCCGCATCGATTCCATCTATTACAAGGCGTGTCCTTGTAATTCCCCAGCTCACGGTTTTGCTGTGAGCCGCTAAACCCGAATTGAATCCAGGACAATTACCATGCATATCTCTCGCTTCACCAACGTCATTTACGGCGCGTTCACGTTCGTCGTCACCCCGGTCGCCTTGGCCAGCGACATGCCTCGTCTCCAAGTTGAAACCGTTAACACGCGTTCGGCCAGTGTTGTGAGCGCCACGGCGAAACACACCCAAAACAAAATCTATATATCAGGACTCGTGCGCGTAGAAACTCCCTATTCCCCTTCGATTGGCACCCATGTCGACGTCTATCTGCTCAATTCCAAAGGGCAAACCCTTGCACACAAAAAGGATCGTATCGTGACGACCTCTTCGAAGCGGGATCGGACTCAAGGTAGTCAATTCCCCTACGCGGTCAGCTTTGATAACTCGACCGCCGAGAAGGCCGAGGTTGCCCGCGTCGTCTACTGCACGGGCGCTCACAGCGATCCGAGCTAGAATTATCAATCCATACCACGCCGGGATGGTTCCACCCCATCCCGACAACGCACGGAGAAATCATGCTACGAATTCCGCTTAAAAGTAACGTCTTCATCGTGGGAGCATGGATGTTTGCCACAGTCACATACCACGCCCGTGGCGCCGACGCCGCGCGCCCCGAGCCATGGAATATCGAGTCACTTGTCGCCCAAGCGTTGGCTCATAATGCCGAACTGAAATTCTATATGGCAGAAGTCGCCGCCGCCAAAGGACAGCGCACCCAGGCTGGACTCTGGAAAAATCCTGAAGTATCCGGCGAATACGGTTCTCGCCGGATTTCGGACACGGATGGAGCGCTACAGGGCGACGGCTTTACGCGCAGCGTCGCGCTGACCCAAACTTTCGAGTTTCCGGGGAAAGGCTCCTTGCGAAAGGCGATTGCAAATAAGGATATCGCAATTGCCGAACTTGGACTCAAACAGTTTCAGCTCGCCTTGACCACTCGGACGCAAATGCTGGCATATCGCTATCAGGCCGCCTCGATCAATGCCGCCACAGCAGAACTAATCAATGAACGCAGTCATGCGCTCATTGAACTTTTGAAAAAAAGACCCGTCGCGGGAGTGCCCCAGCTATTGGAGCTCCGCGTCATCGAGGGTTCCCAGATTGAATTGCAACAAGCGGCGAAGGAATTCATCCAGGAACGGGAGGAAACACGCTTGGAATTAAATGCCTTGATCGGACTCCCCTCCAGTCACCCCCTCGTCATTCGCCCCACCCTCATCCCCCCGCCCCATCCCTTGGACCGGAATCAGCTCATCGTGGCGGGGCTCCAACACAATCTGCAACTCAAAGGCCGGATCGCCGAACTGGAAAAAGCGGTACAGCAAGTGAGCGCAGCCAAATTGGAAGCCGCACCCGATTTTTCTGTCGGCCCATTTTTCAGTCAGGACAAAGCCGGAGACCTGGAAGAAAACTTCGGCGGCATACTATCGATGACCCTTCCGCTATGGAATTGGAATCAGGGAAATATTGCCACGGCCAAGGCACATCGAGATCAAGCTGATTCACTGCTATTGGAGGCACGGCGCAAAGTGGAATCCGAAATTGCCCGCCGTTGCCGGGCGTACGAACTCAGCCGCAAGCAACTGGATCAGATACCTGACGACCTCATCGACAAACTGAGGAATGCCTCCGACTTGGCCGACCGCCAGTACCGAACCGGAGCCGTCAATGTTCAGCTTTTTCTAGAAGTACAACGCGAGTTTCTCAATGCCCAAAAAATCCGGAACGCAGCCATCGTGGACACCTGGGGCCATTGGCTCGACCTGGCTCTGTTGACCGGCTCCGCTCCCGTTGCACCGGTCATCTCTCAAGCAAAAGCGGAAATAACTCACCAGCCATGATCAACAATTCTCAATGGACAATGATGGGATTGCTATGCGTCCTGACTTTCAGCGTGGGTGGTTGTGGATCGAAACACAAGAGTGACGATGGTCATGAGCACGAAAGTCACGCCGCCGAAGTCAAAAAAAACTCCGATGACCATGAGGATCATGCCGACGAGACCGCCAGCGCCACTTATCAGGAAGGCAAGGGAATCCGTCTTCCAGAGGAGACGCAAAAATCGCTCGGCTTGGAATTGGTGGAGATCGGAGAACAGGAACTCGCACCCACCTTGTCTTCGACCGCGCAGATTTATCGCGCCTCCTCGGAACCCTCTCGCAAACACGGCAAGGAAAGATCCGGGAACGCTTACGCAACTGCCCTGATAGCCAGTGAACTTGCGGACAAATTGGCATTGGGTAAGAAAGCGACTTTCATAGGTAGAGGTAAAAGCGATTCCCTCCGGGAGGGCACGATATGGAAGATCGATTCGACCCAGATGGCAATGCTCGGCAAGACGGAAGTCCTTTTGGAGCTGCCTGATCCAGATCACGCTTGGGCCGTCGGTGATTTTGTCGAAGTCCGGTTTCCTCTCGGAAACAATCGCAAGACATTGACCATTCCACGTTCCGCCATGTTGGAAACTTCCACCGGAACCTATGCCTTTGTGCAAAACGGTGGATTCCTGCTGCGCACGGAAATCAAAACTGGAATACAAACCGATGACGCCATTGAAATCACCGAGGGCCTTTACGAAGGGGACACCGTGGTGGTGAAACCAGTCGAAGCGCTGTATCTCATCGAACTCCGCGCCACCAAAGGCGGCGGTCACTGCCATTAAACCCCGGCACGAAATTGATTATGATTGATAAGATTCTGGAATTCTCAATGCGCCAACGCTCCTTCGTAGTGCTCGCGGTTCTCGCCTTGCTCGGAACCGGCATCTGGTCCGCGTTTCATCTGCCAATCGACGTGACGCCGGATATCACCAACGTGCAAGTGCAAATCAACACGGAGGTTGAAGGGCTGGCTCCGGAGGAAATCGAGAAGCTTGTCACCTACCCGATTGAAATGGAGATGGCGGGAATCCACGGCATGAAGGAATTGCGATCGCTTTCCAAGGACGGATTATCCCAGGTCACGCTTGTTTTCGAGGACGGTACCGACATTTACCGGGCAAGACAACTGACCAGCGAAAGGCTGATCAATGCCACTGATGAGCTGCCGGAAGGGTTGACGCCCAAGCTGGCTCCCATTACGACGGGACTCGGCGAGATTTTCTACTACGTGGTCGATTATAAAAAGGATTTCAAAAACAAACCGAAAGACCGCAAAGAACAATTGATGGAGTTGAAGCTGATTCACGATTTCATCATCAAACCCAAACTGCGCACAGTGCCGGGCATTGCCGAGGTCAGCGCTTCCGGAGGCTACGAAAAGCAGATCGTCGTACTACCCCATCCCGGAAAGCTTCTCGCCACAGGTGTGACCTTCTCCGAGTTGGTTGATGTCATCAAGGAAAACGTGGACAATGCCGGCGGCGGTTCTGTCCAGATCGGCGGCGAACAAATCACCATTCGCACCGAAGGCCGCGTGCAAACTCCCGCCCAGATTGCCCAGCTACCAATCAAGTTCCGCGCTGGCACCACTCCGCTCAAAGTGAGCGACCTGGCCGAGATCGGCATCGGTTCCAATGTACGTACCGGTTCCGCCACCTATAATGGCGAGGAAGCGGTACTTGGATCGGCCTTGATGCTGTCCGGAGAGAACAGCCGGATCGTGGCTAAACGGGTGGCTGAGCAACTCTGGCAAATCGAAAGCCGGTTACCGGAGGGAGTCGAAATCCTCACCGCTTATGATCGGACCATCTTGGTGGATCAAACCATTGCCACCGTCGGAAAAAATCTTTTTGAAGGCGCTATTTTTGTCGTGGCGGTTCTTCTGTTCCTGCTGGGAAACTGGCGGGCCGCGCTGATTGTTTCCGCAGCGATTCCCCTCTCCTTCCTTTTCGCCATCACTGGCATGGTCCAGTCGCGCCTGTCAGGCAACCTGATGAGTCTGGGAGCAGTCGACTTTGGTCTGATCATCGATGGCGCAGTCGTCATGGTGGAAAACATCGTGCGCCGTCTGGGACTGGCACAACATCATCACGGGCGACCTCTCACCGTGGAAGAGCGCAGTCACGTCGTACTCCATGCGGCCAAGGAAGTGGGAACGCCGACCTTCTTTGGCGTTCTGATCATCACCATTGTATATCTGCCCATCCTGTCCCTGACTGGAGTCGAAGGCAAAATGTTCACGCCCATGGCATGGACCGTTATCTTCGCTCTCATTGGCGCCTTGATACTTTCGTTAACCCTGATGCCGGTGCTGTGCTCGTATTTTCTAACCAGCTCGATCAGCGAAAAAGATAATACGGCCATCCTGTGGCTGAAATCCCTCTACTCTCCCGTCCTCGATCGAGCCCTGCGCGCGCGCTGGCTGGCCGTAAGCGGAGCCGTGATCTTGTTCGCATTGTCATTGCTGCTCTTTTCGCGACTTGGCGCAGAGTTCGCTCCCCAGTTGGATGAGGGATCGTTCGCCACGCATATGATCCGAACGACGAGCGTGGGGCTCGACGCTTCGATCGCCATGCAGGAAAAGGCCGAGAAGATGCTACAGGAAAAATTTCCCGAAGTGACCTATACGTTCAGCCGCATCGGCACGGCTGAAATTGCCACCGACCCGATGGGCGTCAATGTCTCTGATACTTATATTTTCTATAAGCCAGAGAAAGAATGGACGAGTGCGAAAAGCAAAGATGAACTCGCCAACAAGATGAGCCGGGAATTGGGACTCCAGATTCCGGGACAAGCCTACCTGTTTTCACAACCTATCGAAATGCGCTTCAATGAAATCCTGGAAGGCACGCGCGCCGACATTGCTGTGAAAGTCTTCGGTGACGATTTCACCGAAATCGAACGTATTGCGGGCGAGGTTCGCGAGGTTCTGGAAAGAGTTCCTGGAGCCGCCGATGTGGAATTCGATGCTTTGGGCAAGGCGCCCACACTGGAAATCAAGCTCAACCGGGAAGCCATGACCCGCTATAATATTCATGCCGCGGAGATCAATGAAACTGTCAAGGCCGCTTTGGCCGGTAGCGAGGCAGGTCGCCTCATCGACGGTAATCGCCGCTACCCCATTGTCGTTCGCTTGCCAGAGGATCTCCGCAAGCGCATCGGCGAAATGAAGCAACTCCCTGTTCGCACCTCCGATGGCGGACTGCTCACTCTCGGGCAAGTAGCCGACTTCGAAGTGAGCGAAAAAGTAAACACCATCGCCCGCGAGTATGGGCAGCGTCGCGCCGCCATCATGGTGAACCTACGGGGTCGCGATGTGGAGAGCTACGTGCTGGAAGCGCAAAAAAAAGTCAACGAACAAGTCAAATTACCACAGGGCTACACAATCGAATTTGGCGGTCAGTTCAAAAACCTGCAAGAAGCTCGCGCGCGATTGACGGTGATCGTCCCTGTTGCGCTACTCGTGATTTTCATCCTGATCTTCATGGCTTTTGGCAGCCTCCGTCAGGCGGCACTCATCTATACAGGCATCCCACTGGCCGTTACCGGTGGTATCTATGCCCTATGGCTGCGCGGCATGCCGTTCAGTATCAGCGCGGGAATCGGATTCATTGCCCTTTCCGGTGTCGCAGTCCTGAACGGCGTGATGCTGGTCACCTACTTCAACCAACTGCGCGAATCCGGCAAGAACCTTCCGGAAGCCGTCCGGGAAGGGTCTCTCACCCGGCTGCGCCCCGTCATCATGACGGCACTCGTGGCAAGCCTGGGCTTTCTTCCCATGGCATTCGGTTCCGGTGCCGGAGCGGAGGTGCAACGCCCCTTGGCCACAGTAGTCATCGGCGGGATTCTCAGTTCCACTTTTTTAACCCTTGTGATCCTCCCCGTTCTGTATGAATGGATGGAGAGTCGCGTCATCCACAACCAAACAACGAAAGCGTAAAATCATGAGCCGTCTCCTCACCCTTCTTGCCGCCTCCGTATTTCTTGGCACTGTCGCCCTGGCCGCCGAAAGCGGTCACTCCCACCAGGCTCTTGCCGGACCCAAAGGGGGTAAAATCGTGGAGAGCCTTCCCCTGCATGCCGAATTTTTAGTGCAGGCAGACAAAAAGGTCAGCGTCACTTTTTACGATGACACCATGAAACCGATCACCCCCTCCACCCAGCAAGTCAAAGTGATCGCCGAGGCGAAGACAGGAAAGACCGTATTGGAATTCGAAAAAACAGGAGCCGCATTCCTTTCCAAAACCACTTTACCTGACGGGGATGGTTATCGCCTTGTTCTCCAGATCAAAAACGACCCCGCAGCGAAACCGCAGAATTTTCGCATCGATTACCACTCAGCGCTCTGCAAGGGGTGTCAACGAGCTGAATATGCTTGCACCTGCGAACACGCAGGCAATTCTCCGCGTTAATTTAACTCATATCGACTCAATAGTCGTCACAAGCCTAATTTCACGCATCCACAAGTTACATAAATGTAATTTTATGCTTTTTTAGTCATTTTTTGACAAAAATGTTGTTTTTACATGTGCCCTTATTTAATATCGATTAAATGAAAAGCGCGGCTCCGAAATTGCCTTCCAAGAGTAAAAAGACCGTAGGAACTCAAGATGTACTCGTGGATCTAAAACCCCAGGAAAAAAAAGCTCTCGCCCTCAAGGCACGTCTTCATGAGGTCACTCCTTCCGATTTTGTGCGGTTGGCGCTGAATCAATACTTCATGACCAGTGTGATTGATGCGAAACTCGATTCCAAGCGACGTCGAGTGAGTTCACTCGTGGAATAACTCGATTAGCCTCAACCCGTGACTGACACCCTATGAATACGCTGCCAGCCACTGCCTTTCCCCCTATTTCCCAGGTGGGTGCATTAAATCGGGACCCTGCTGTCCCCTCCGCCTTGAGATAAGGCGGAGTGACTTTGTATAGCCACCATGAAGCGTATTCTTGTTGTCGATAGCGATATTGGATCCCGGGAATCCATTCGCTCGACTTTCTGGGGAATTTACGAACTGCAAACGGCAGAGACCTCGCAGGAAGCCCTGCACTGGCTCGGGGCGCAACATTTTGACCTGCTCATTTTTGACGCCCTGATGCTGCGGCAGGTAGCCAAAAATTTCATTGAGGAAGCGCGCAAGATTGCACCTGAAATCCCCTTGATTGCCGTCAGCGCTTTTTACCACGAACAGAGACCGGATGAATCCGGACAGCTTCCGAGCATGGGCTTTATTTGCAAACCTTTCGATGTTTTCGAGTTAAGGAATCTTGTCGCCCGCACCTTGGAGACCGCCAATCTCAAGCGCCATCGCACGACCTTTAAAAGCGAGTTAACCCAGAAATTCCCGGTCAATGTCATCGGAGAATCGGGTGGCATTCAGCGCGCCGTGGAAATCGCCCAACAAGCCTCTCAAACCTCTCATCCCGTGGTGCTCTTGGGAGAAGCTGGAACCGGTCGAGAATTTCTCGCGCGGCAGATTCACTCATGGAGTCGACGGGGTAATGAGCCCTTTGTCAAAGTTGAAAATGCCAGCTCGGATGTCGAAAGCGTGGATTCAGCGATTTTTGGCGAGGTAATAAACCTGACCGGGGTGGAAATCAAATCCGGCGCCATCGATGTGGCCGGTAGTGGCGCTATTTTCCTGAATGAAGCCCCCCGTTTTCCGACCGACACTCGCACGCGCTTGAAGGCGGCACTGAAGAGCAAGGTCTTCCACCGCCTCGGGAGCCCCTCCAAAGGAATTCCCTACATCACCCGTTTTTTCATCTCTTGCGACTTCTCCAAGGAACCAGAACCGATTGCGCGCGAATTTCTGGCAGAAATGGAAAACACCGGTCCCATCCATATGATTTCCCTGCCTCCTCTGCGGGAACGCCGTCAGGACATTCCCATGTTGATCGCCCATTACCTGACCCAGAACAGCTCCGGCTCCTCGGCACGTATGAGCGGGGTGGAACCTGAAGCCTTGCAGCGGCTTCAATCCTATTCCTGGCCAGGAAATGTACAGGAACTACGCATTGTCCTAGAGCGCATTTTGGTGCTCCATGGAGAGGAGGAAGTCCTGCGGCTAGGCTATCTGCCGCGAGAAATTGGAGGCAATCCCCTACCCTACCTCGATCCGGAAGTCATTTCCTTCACCGAAGCGACCGAGCAATTGCACCGGCAGATGATCACTAGTGCGCTCAAGAAATCCAATGGCCGGATCAAGACCGCAGCCGACTTGCTCAATCTGACCCCGCGCATTCTGCAGCACCGCATCGATAAGTTGAATATCGAAGCGGACAATCTGTAGAAATTTCGCGCTATTTTTCCGACTCCTCGATGGGCGCTTCGCTCTGGTAGCTGCGGCGCAACTTGATCTCGCGGACGATGAGAGGCATCGTCGTTCTTTTGGCTTCGACAAGATCGCGAATTCCCAGGATGCATTGATCCAATGTCTGCTCCTCCGTGCGGCCCCACGCCTTAGCCAAAGATGTGAGCGCCTCAGCCGCTTCGCGCGTCACCAGCTTGGGCTGCGTAAATCCATTAGGATCAATCAACCACTGAATGAACTCCCGCAAAACACTGGAGATCGTGGCATTTTGTCCGCGACCCTTGGCATATTCCTCAAGAGCCTGACGCACATCCTGCGTCAAGCGCACTCTCAATTGCTCCCGTTTAGGTTGCCTCATACGTTTCTTTTCCTTGAGGAGATTAGCCGTCGGCGGGCATGGCTCATGATTCCATCAACATTTTTTCCCAGACTTTCTCCATGTCAAAGACTCGCTCCAAGAACATCTGCTCTTCACGGGCATTGGGCAGATTGGCCAGGGACGGCAGGAAGATATGGAAGCTGGCCTTGTCCGAACCATTCTGCGCCATCGTCATCGAACCAGAATGATGATAGACGATGAAGAAACAGGTCAACAGATTCAGCCCATATTGTGCCGGCTCGCTCTTTTTCACGAAGAACGGATCGAAGAGGCAGTTCAAGGTCTTCACGGACAACCCGGCTCCGTAGTCGTTCATTTCAATTTTCACCCCGGCTCGCCCCGTTTCATCCGTGGCGGGCGAGGTGGTGATTGAGAGTTTACCTCCCTGAGGCAGGTTGGCCGCTTCATCGGCCAGCAACAATTGCAGTCCGTTTTGAATCAACAGACGATTACCGGTGATGCTGACATTTTCTCCAAGGTTGAGCGAAAGCGCGATTTGCTTTTTGGCGAAGGCCTCCTTTTGGCAATCGCAGGAGATCTGCACCACTTCATTCAGCGAGAACTCATCCGTCAGCGGCACGCGGGAGGATTCGGGGATATTGTGGATGTCCTGCAAAAGCGACACAATCTTCCCCATTTGCGTCTGGGCCGTGGAATAAAAATTCTTCCAATAATCCGGATCGCGCAGGTTATTGATATCCAGATTCTCCCGCTGTAGTTGCAACGGGGCGAGATCAAGGAAGGTCTTCACGGCCGTCAGCGAATTGCGCAGGTGCTGATTCAAGCCCGCTGCAAAAATCCCCAAACTCAGCAGGCGGTCCGTCATCATCAACCGCTGCAAGGCCGCCAATTTCTCCCGCATCAACAAATCGCGTTCGCGCTGCACCAGATAGAACTCCATGCCGCGCTTCAGTGTCATTTCCAGAGTGGGCGGATCCCACGGCTTGTTTACGTATTTGTAAATCGCGCCGCTGTTCACTGCGGCGATGGCGGCATTGATATCCGAATAGGCAGTGGCGAGAATCCGCAACACCCGTGGCCGGGCCGCGCGCACGCGCTCCAATAATTCCACGCCGCTGCTGGCCGGCATCCGCTGATCGGTCATCACGATGGCAAAATGATCGGGATTCTTGGAGAAAATCTGCCAGGCCTCTTCGCCACTAGTGGCAATTTCGACATCAAAGATGTCGGAAAAATATTCCTTAAAATTGGATGCCGTCTGACTTTCGTCATCCACATACAGCACGGCAAAGTTTTTGTAATCGTACGTTTGGTTCATATTTAGTTCCTGTCTGGCTGAAGGGTGACGTTGAAACGACAGAATTCATTCTCCTGACTTTCCACGCGTATTTCCCCTTGATGATTTTTAACGATGCGATGGCAAATACTCAATCCCAGTCCAACTCCCTCGCCTACCCGCTTGGTGGTGTAGAAGGCGTCGAAAATCTTGGTCAAGTCCTGAGCCTTGATTCCCTTTCCGTTGTCCCAACATGTAAGACAGATGTGGCCATTTTGCAATACCGCACCCACTTCAATCCGTTTCTCGGGCGCGGATTTCTCCCGCAGGCTGTCGGACGCATTCTGTAAGAGATTGATCAGCAAATGCAGCAACTGATTACGATTTCCACGCGCCGAGAGTCCCGGCTCCACCTGAATATCCAAGGCGATTCCCATGGAATCGATCTGCACAAACCGCGCTGCCGTTTCAATGATATCCTTCACATCCACCCGGCTAAAGTCGCTGCTGTCCGGGTGGGTAAAGGAACGCAGGCTGCCCACAATATTGGCCACCCGTCCAATGCCATCCATCAGATCCTGCAAGGGCTTTTCGATGGCCTCCCGATTCTCGATCGCGGCATTGGCCAGCCGCTTACGGATGAGATGGGCGGCGGTATTGGCGAAATTGAGCGGGTTGTTGATCTCGTGCATCAATCCGGCACTCAATTGGCCCAGCGAAGCCATCTTGGCCTGATGCACCAGATGCGTCTCGGTTTGCTTGATCTGCTCCAGCGCCTCCTCCAGTTCCTTCGACTTGGCCGAAAGGCGATTTTGTAATTGATACCACAGGACCAGATTGCGACACCGCACGGCGAGTTCGCTGCTGGCAAAGGGCTTGGTTAGGAAGTCGGTCGCTCCTGCTTCCAGCGCCTGCATCTTGGAATCCTCATCCGTGCGTGCTGTCAAAATCACGATAGGCACGGATGAGGTGCCCGGCGTCTCACGTAAAAGCCGGGTCAGCGTGATGCCATCAATGCCCGGCATCATCAAATCTAGCAGGATTAGCGTGAAGTCCCGGGAGCGGGCCAGCTCCAGCGCTTCACTCCCGTTGCGAGCTTCGCAAACCGCGTATAATTCCTTCAGCTGCGCGGTGAGGAAACGGCGCATTTCCGGCTCATCGTCCGCCACCAATACCAGAGGCTTGTTGCGACCATCCTCCACGGGGGAAGTCGTGGTCGCGTTACCCGCCCAAACGTGGGAGGGGAAGAATTCCGCTCGACGATAAAGACCTTCCAGCCATTCCGAGTCAACTGCCACTTCATTCTTTACCACCAGCGGTTCAGTCGCCATCCCTTGCTCATCTTCCTTCGTATTCACTTCCACACGGATGACCGTGCCCTTGTCGACTTCGCTTTTCACGTCAACGGAACCGCCATGCGCCACAGCTAGTTCCTTGACCAAGGCCAGGCCAATGCCAACGCCTTGAAAGCGGCGCGTCGAGGTGGCTTCGCCCTGCCAGAAGCGGTCGAAGATCCGCGACAAATCGCCCGCGGCGATTCCCTTGCCGGTATCGGAAACCACGAGAACCAATCGATCCCCCTCCATCTGCGCCTCCAGTTGCACCGTGCCAGACTCGGGAGTGAACTTAAAAGAATTGAACAGGAGATTAAGGATGATCTTCTCGACCTTGTCGCGATCAATGTGGACCCGGCAATCCGTCGGAATATTCAATTTGCAACCGAACTGCAGCTTGCGCTGCTGTGACATGGGCGTAACCGATTTGGCAATGCCTTCGAGAAACGGAACCAGCTCAACCTGCTGGCGATGCACCCGGATTGTTCCGGAATCGAGTCGCACCAGATCGAGCAAATCGTTGATGAGGCGTAGGAGCCGCATCGCGTTGTTGTACATGATGTCGAGCATCTCCACGTGATCTGATGCCGATTCGCGTGTACCGGGGTGGCGCAGCCGTTCCAGCGGCCCGATCAGAAGGGTCAACGGCGTCCGCAGTTCGTGGCTGACATTGGCGAAAAATGCCGACTTCGCGCGGTCCAACTCCACCAGTTTCGCATTGGTTTCCTCCAGTTCACGACGACTCCGGTCCACCTCGGAACGCAGAGCGTATTCGCGAAACCGCAGGGTGTTCAGGAAGTAGCTACCCGTCACGACGATAATGCCGGTGAGTACGATGAAATAGTAATTATTGAAGTAATCAGAGGTGGTACCGCCTCCATGCGCCACGCAGGCGAGCGTGTACATGAGCAAAGTTAAACCGGTGGCAATCAAGCTCTCCAGAAAATCAACCTGCGCCACCCACGATACCGCGATCAAAACGAGATTCAGCCCCGCGTAATACGGGGATAAGGCCCCATCAGCATAATAGATCATCAGACTGATGAAGAGCGACGGCAATACGAACCAGCCCATGCCCAGAACACGAAAGTGTTTCGTCCCAAAAGGAGTCTCCAGCAACCGCCACAATAGCAGCGCCAGCAGGGAACAAATCAAACGCAGGACCAGAAAGAAACCGCTGAATTGGGGATAGACAAGGTAATCGAGCGAGACGCCAACAGGCATCAGCACAATAACCAACATGCACGCGATCTTGGAGCTCGAGATACGGACGGAGCGGTTATATTCAAAGAAAGCCGCCTTCAGCGCCGCTTGCGCCGCGTTCTCTCCCGGATCAGCTGGTGGCTGGTTTCGGTTTCTCGAAAATACTCTGGTGGGAATCATTGCGGCTTGTTGATCTCAAGGAAGATATTATAGCCCGTCGCATCGGCCAGCACCCGGCAATTTTCCGCCGGAGCGTCCGCCGGGGATAGTGCCTTGAGCTGATCAGCCGTGCGGTAGATCAAATGCCAGTCCATCAAGTATTCCATCATGCCGCGCGACGGATTGGAAGCTTCCACGTTGGTCGCCACCAGCAGTCCGCCCGGTGCCAGCATCTCATAGAAAATTTCCAGCAACCGGCGGCAGATGCGGTCGGAAAGATAATCAAACAACCCGGCGCAATAGACCACGTCGTAGCGCGCGCCACTGTCCACTTCGCCAATCCGGGCGCCTTCCTTGAGAATCTGATGCACGGACCGTTTGATCATGTGCAACCGCGTCGAGCGGCGATGTTTCATCTTGATGTCGGCAAGAATCTTCCCGGTCTGGTCGAGAGTCTCGTCATTGAAATCGAGCAGGGCCAGTTCCGCGCGTTCGCAAAGATCGTCGTAGGCAAAGAAATTCTGGACCTCCTTCGCCGGACCACACCCCAGATTGAACACGCGCGTGTTCAGTCCGTTCTTGGCGCGACGCCGGGTCTCCTTGCTTAACATCTCGGTGAGGTACTTCACGCGATTGCGATGCGCCTCGGCCGGTGCCACCGCCACGAAATGGTTGTTCAACATCTTCGCGAAAAGGGAAGAACCCTCGATCGGATCGCGCAGAATCATGTTCACCATCTCGTAATCGCCGGCATAGCCGAGTGGCTTCTGGAAGGTGCGGTGCAAAAAGGGCGAGCAGAGCACGAGTGGATGTAACTGCCGGCGGGCATACGCACGATGCACCGCGACCACCTCGTCCTTCACCGCTCCTGCAATCGCTTCGAAACGCTCGAATAGCTTTTGCGTCACCGGCAGAATCAGCGTGTTGAGCTTCTCGATGATGGTCAGCTCGATCTTCGTCCGCTCGGGCGGTGGACTGGAACGCACCGTCAACTCCACCTGTTCCAGCCAGCGGCGCATATCGGAAAGCAGTGTTTGCATGTCGGAGACCACCACCTTCAACTCCGGGGTGATTTGCTCCACCTTGCCCCATTCGTTGAGGAGGCGATCGAAATCACCGGCCAGCCGGTCCATCTGCATCACCGGCGAGAGAATATCGAGATCGAGCCAGCTCTCTTCGTCCAGCGTCGCTTCGCACACGAGCACGATGCCGGTATTGACCATGTGATTGACGATGCCGCGGCCGGAGTACAAAATTTTACCACTGACGATGATGCGGAAATTGGAGAGCACCTCGGACAATTGTAGGATGCTGTAAGGATTGTAGACTTCGAAGCTCGCAGTGTAACGGGTCATGCGCAACAAAGTGGCCCGTACGGGAACAGCCTGACTGTTATCACACACTACGATGCTGTCATTATCGGTCTCGGTCAGAACGGTCGTCATAGTATTCGATTCGCTTTTGAAGCCGCCAGGTCTTCGAGTGAATGCCATTACACCCATTTACGTCGTGGAATATTCTTCCCCGGCGACATATGCGGTATTCTTAACAGTTCCCGCCAATGTTGCAACCATGAGATAACAGTGGGCATCATTTCGAGCAACTATGTACCACACGGCATCTTGCGCATGCTATTGATCTTATACGGAAGACATGCCCAGCTTATCACTTCAACAAAGAAACACTGGAAGTAGAGGATTTTGAAAGTACAGCGTTACGGATTCCGGTGTGGTTTCCACAAATCCGGGTCATCCTGAGGCGTTGCGTAGTTCTTTTGCTGCATACCGGAGCCATCCAGACGAATGGCGCAGGCATTGCCGTTGTGATTATATTTCAACGTGATCACTCCGGGAGCAACCTCGCTGAGCCGAAAATTCGGCGCGTCTGCCAGCAGGATCGCATTGGTCTCAATATTTACCGACCGATAATCGCCGAGATAATTATTGAACCCGTAACTGATCACACCGTTATAAGGTGATTTGTCAGACGGACAAAGATAAGCCGCCCCCATCGCGCCCGGCCAGCTTGATGTCAATGCCCCGCCCAGATAGGGAAAAATCCGTCGATGCCATTGCTGGTCGAGTGGCAAACCGCTTGTCGTTTCATAAGGCAGCTTTCCCTCGTTTTCCATTTGGAACGAAAGAAAGGCCGAGTGCAATTGCCGCAGATTCGAAAGGCATTTCACCTGTTTCGTTCGCGCCACAGTCCGATGCAACGCGGGCCAGGACAAGGAAACCAGAATCAGGAGAATGGAAACCACCACCAGTAGCTCTATGAGCGTAAATCCCCGGCAGGTGGATGAATCGCTCTCCCAGTGAATCATAAGTCGAGGCATGGAACCTCCCAAGCCGTTGCTGCGGCAGAATTCGATTACAATGACTGGCAGCGCGGACGGAGCTTCAACAGCACAAAGCAGGCCAACCCAAAAACCGCCAGCAGCGCCGCTGAAGGCTCCGGAACCGCGTCCATCCGGATGGCGTCAATTTCGGTAGAAGTGAGCACCTCGCTGTAGATGCGAACATCATCATACAAAGCCGACATGGTGCGATCCGAAGCCGATGCCGTCGTATTACCGATCTGCAACGAGCCAGCACCGGTATCCACCGCGCCACTGGTAATCGAAGCCGTGCCTAGGGTGAGCAAACTCCCGCTCGCCGCACCTGAATAAAAAGTCGTATTGCCCCCACTGAGCGACCCATCATAAGACACCGACAGAAAGACCCAGGAGTGATCCGAAGTCACCGAGGTGCTCGGCGCTCCCACCGCAGATCCCGTGACTCCATCCACCATGAGGGTCGGTGCAAAGCTATAGCCCGACACATTTTGAAGATTGAAATCAAACCCTTTGTAAGGAATGACGCTCAAGGTGGAAAGCAGTCGATCTCCCGAAGCTGGTAGTGATTGCAAATTCACCCACAAGGTGATGGTAAATTTCGTCAGCCCATCCAGCTTGGTACCCGCGACAGACCCTGTGCTGACAAAATTGGCATCCGTGGTGTTATCCACAATACTTACGGCGGAACCAGTGCCGCTCGGCGTGGAGTTGGTCCAAGTGGCCGTCCCGCTCATCGTGGCATTCAGCGCCGCGCCGGAACCGCTATCGGCAACCAACGTGCCTGTACCTTCGTTCATCTTGTACCAAACCAAGGGAGTCTGCGCCGATGCCACACTCACGCAAGCCATACCCAGCAACCCGAGAACCCCTGTTCTTGCCCATGCACGCCATTTGATTGATTTTTTCATGTCGCTTTCTTCCTTGGATTTCTTTGGTCCTACGCAGCCGCTCCGTTGCAGCCATCGCCTGATTAGAACCTTAAGCCATTCCCTCGGGAATGACCACGGAGGAAGGTTATCAAAATTATTCAATAAGTTATGAATAGTGCTCGATACGTATCGATCCCGAATTCATTCCACGATGGCGCCCTGTCGGCGCAAAGCGGCACGCAAGCGATCCACACTCAGCTCCATCGGATTCAAGCCACTCTCGATGCAAAGCGCCGCAGCCGTTCCGGCAGCTTCACCCGTCGCCATGGCCGCGCTCAATACCCGCACCGCCGAAAGCGCTTCATGTGAGGCAGACACACAGCGGCCCGCCGCGAGCAGATTGTCCGCATCGCGCGCCACGAGGGCGCGGTAGGGAATCGTATAGTAGCCGCCCTTAGGCAAGGAACCTTCCTCACATTGCGACGTCCCGCCATCGGGGCTATGGATGTCAACCGGGTAACTGTTGCAGGCGATGGCATCTTCGAACTGCGTCAGGGCCAGCAGATCCTGACGCTGCAACTCGTAATACCCGGCAATGCGTCGTGTTTCGCGCACGCCGATGCGATGACCTATCTGCGAAAGATAGCACCGTTCAAATCCGGCAATGTGAGGGCGCAGAAATTCCTCGACGAATTCCTCCACTTGATAACGCCCTTCCTTCTCCGCATGGGAGAGCAGGCGGTTGTCGGTCCCCTTGTCGACGATGATGCGCGTGACATTGAATGCGTAATGTCCCGGCTTTCCGGGCAGCGCGAAGGGATAGGTGATGGCTGAGCGTGGATTGCGCCAAGCCCGTTGCAATCTCAACTCTTCCCACCGCTTCACAATCTCACCCCATGCGGGCATGCGGTCACCCTCCACGCCACCGAGCGTAAAAGTGAGCGTCATCGGCTGCGTTTTCTGGTCGCGATGCCGTCCCATTGGGGTCGGCAATCCCGCCAGCGCTGCTACCTGCGCGTCGCCGGAACAATCGATCATCACACGGGCGTGCACTCGCAGCGATGTTTCCTTGTTATGAAACACAGCAGACCGCAATTCCCGGCCTTCCCGCTCAACGGCAAGAAGCGGAGAATAAGTCAGCAACTCAGCTCCAGCTCCATCCAGCAGACGCGTCAATTCGAGTTGCAGCAACTCGCAATCAATTGGCAGCCAGTCTCTTTGAGCCGGATCAACCTCGCATCCACCACGTTGACGCAGTCCATTGACAATCTCCAGCGGAATGCCGCCCACGATCAACCTCTCGTCCTGCGCCGCGCGAAAAGAACTCAGCGGCAATCCAATCGTAGCATTGCCGCCGATGTAAGGAAGCGACTCCACAAGTAACGTCTTTGCCCCCAATCGCGCCGCCGCCACCGCCGCACACACCCCCGATAAACCCGCACCCACCACTAGGACATCATAGCCGCCGGCCTCTTCGACAGGCAGTTGAATCGAGTCGCCCGACGTTCGGGTTTTGTTCAGCACAGTGCAGGGAGATGGTTCCGGTAAAGTCATAATCGTGGCGCGCCGGGAAAGTGATCACGGCACGGTAATTATATAAGCCAACTTCCTTTCCACAGCCATGCGAGAGACTGTTCAGATTTCATCGTTTAGTTATTAATACTGCTCATATCTTGTTTTTTACCTCGCAAAGATCGGCCTTGTTACGCTTTAATTCCCTGCACTCCCCGTTGTTCCTGCAGCAGCCGAGAGTTACACGATCCGCTCATGGCCAAACGACTCCCCCCCACCGCCGAACCGCTTGGTAATTGGTACGATTTCCGCACGCAGCTGGCCTGGATTTACGATGGCCCCCTTGGCAAGAAATACCAACAGAACGAATATCTCTCCCACCCGCAAGCCGCGTGGCTCATCCGCAAAGGCAGTGTCACGCTGACCCTGGGTGGCACCCGGGAACGTTACCGCGAGGGTTACTGGGTTTTTCCGCGTGATAAAAAGGGCTATCAGGAGTTCAGCCCCGATGCCCACATCCTCTCCATCCGCTTCGTGGCCGAGTGGCCGACCGGCGAACCTCTCTTCGACCGCTCCAAGTCGTACGCCATTCCGGCCGCCAAGCTGCCGGAATTCACCCGCATCAGCGAAATGCTGGAGCAGCACGTGGGCCGGGAATATCCCGGTGTGACCGTTGAGCTTCAGCGCATGTCCGGCTCACCCCGCCGTTTTTTCGAGATGCAACGCATGCTCTACGACTGGATGCAGGCGTACACCGCCGCCATGGAGAGTCAGGGTTTGACTCCTCACACCATCGCCAAGCTGGACGATCGCGTTCGCGAGGCCGTCCACATCCTCGAGAAACGCACACTGAACCATCCCCTGCGCGAGCGGGAACTCGCCATTCTCGTCGGCCTGAGCTTGAGCCAGCTCAATAAATTGTTCGTTCGCAATCTCGGCAAAACACCCACCGAGTACTGGGAGGAAAAACGGCTCAGTGCCGCCCGGCTCACCCTGCTCTCCTCCGAACGTAGCATCAAGTCCATCGCTTACGATCTTGGGTTCAGCTCGCTTCCCCATTTTTCCGCATGGGTGAAAAAGAAACTCGGCCAATCGCCCCGCCATTTTCGCCTGCGACGGAGATAATCGCTATTGCCCGCTCCAAAACGGATCCGTACTCAACGTCGGGATCTCGGCATATTTCATATATTGAACATGCCCGTCGTAGAAGAGAACATTGAGCCCCTCGTCATGCGGGATTAACCCGAAGTACAGCGCGAAGCCGGATCGCGTTCCCAGCACGAAACTCGCTTCCACCACCATGGCCGTGGTGGCGGGGCTTGTGACCGTGCCAAGCGATACCGGCTTCGCCCACACATCCGCCCAGAGGGGACTGCCAATGCCGGAATTCAATCCATATGACATCCGGTTGGCATTGATCTGTACGCCAGGCGGGCATTTCGGAGTGCCCCAAATTTCCGGGCACCGAAAGATATTCTTCTGACGGCTGACATTACTCCCCTTGCGCACACAGGGGTCGTTGGCGTTAAATACGTAGCTGCTGGCGGAGTAGCCGCAATAGGTCCAGATGGCGTAATTCCATAGGCCGGTATCAGTGGCACTCGGGTAATTCCGATCCACCGCTGGCAACTGATTATTGTGATCGACCGCATACAAAAAAAGGCCGCTTCCAATCTGGCGCTCGTTGCTCATGCATGTCGAACGCCGGGCCGAAGCCATGGCTTTTTTGAAAACGGGTAACGCCAAGGCCGCCAGCACCGCGATAATCGCCACGACCGTCAACAGCTCAATGAGCGTGAAGGCCCGACGAACCCCGGAGGAAGCTTTCGCAATCATGATTTATTATCGGTTTACTCGAACCGCGCCACCACCAAAGATTGCGCTGGCAGGGTCATTTTTTCCAGCGGTTTCCCTTTAACTCCCCATGGCAAAGACTCGATCTTCAGTACGCCGGCATCTTTGGTATTGTGAGCATCCAACTCATTCCCCCAAATTCCTGAAGCTCCTTGGAAGGAATGCGGCCCGGCAAAAGCAAGATTCATCGTGCGAGCCGCCCCCTGGTTAACCAGTATTAACGTCAGACCTTTGCCATGACGTATGGCGCGGACGACCACCGGACGATCTCCCGGCTCCGAACTCTCCCCCGCTGAAGTCTCCACCGCCACAACCTCCCCTGGCTCGATTCCGCACAAAAGCTTCATCATGTCCAGCATGCCTGTCTTGTAGAGTTCGTTTGTCTGTCCACTACGGTAGACCAACCCCCACGGTCCTGAGGAAAAATTATGATAGTTCGTCCCCGCTACCTCGGGAACAGCCAGACAGCGGAGCAGAAAACTGGCCGTGGAGAGCACCCCATCGAGCGAATGGCTCAAATACCACGTCGCTTTCCACTCCTGATCTTTCAACGCCGGCGGCCACATCGCATGCTCGGTAATGAGGATCTCCACCTTGTGCTCATCGGTCGCCACCTCCCGCACCTGTTTCACCATCGCCTTCAACCAGGAATCAACAAACGCTCCCTCCAATCCTTGAAATGAACCCGGCTTCAGGCTCGGATCATCCTTCATGCGTACCGAACTTTTATAGTAGTAATGCGGCGAAATATAATCCACCTGCGCCCCGAGTGCCCGCAGCACCTTGCCATCCCAGTCGTCCCAGTAACATGATGCCTCAATAGCCAGTTTCGCCTTCGGATGCACGGCTCGGATCGCCGCGATAAACGGCTTCACGGTCTCGATGTATTGCTCTGCGGTCCACACGTACTTTTTATGTGCATTCGGCTTGAGACTCAGCTCGTTGCCCAACTCCCAGCAAACCACCGGCACCGGGTTCGGCAAGCCAAGCTCCACCCGCTTTTGCGCCCAGTTCGTCTTTCCCGGTTCAACTTTCGCCTTGGCATCGCCGGTGAGAAATTGCACCAGATCCGCCGCATCCTGGGGAGTCTCCTTGAGAATATTAATCGTCCAGACAAACTCCGCGCGCGGATCGACCTTCTGCACCCACCGAATCCATTCCACCGGCCCAACCCGCACCAGCCGCGGACTCTCCCATGGGTTCAACTGTTGCTGGGGCCGATCTTCGACCGGACCAATGGCCTGCTTCCAGCGAAACTCCTGCGAAATTGTCCCCGCCATGCGATTCAACGGCAATGGCAATCCCTGACACAGCTCAGCCAGTCGGGAGTCCTCCTGCTGATTCGAGGGGTCCAACTGAACCCGGTCCTGCGAATACCCCCATTCGAAGTTCAGCCCAAAAAAACGAGGAGAAAACGAACGCAGCACGTTCTTCTCATCCACCCGGACATTCAGCGTGCCCAACGCTTTGGTCGCTTCCTCTGCGCGACCATTCAGCAGCGTTAGCACCACCATCACAATCAACCATCCGACTTGTCTACGACTATTCATGCTATGCGGCCTATCTCGCAAAGAAACTTAATGACAACCTATCAATAACCGGTCTTCAGCCGGACATGACGGGAACGGAACAACCCAACCACAGCGACACCAGACACCATCAACACCATCGCCGACGGCTCCGGCACTGTAGTCAGACTGAAGTTATCGATCGACTCCAAACCCGTGCCGCCTCCCGAGACAGATAAGCCCACATATTGAATATCCGGATTCGCGGTAAAGGTGTAGGTACTGCCCGCCGCAACTCCATTCAGATCCAACTGCGTCGCGCCCACATAAACATCGAGCGTCCAATTGGCCAGAGACGTGTTCAGCACCAGAGATACCGCCTGCGCCGTATCCGTCGCAAAGGTTCCCGCCCCGAGCGAGGCCAGGGAATTCGACGCCGCCGATCCACCAAACACCGCCGCACCACCATTATCGCGCATTAAAACCCAAGGCCAACCCGCATCCGAACCATTCATCGCACCGCCAAGTCCGCTCGCCAGCACGCCCGACTGGATAAAACCAAGACTGACCCATTTCGAGCTCGTCCCCGCCGCCAACGTGATCGTCGAAGACAACGTATACACCCCCGGATTCGACACGAAATAATTGACCCCAAGATCGATCAACGCCGTCTGCTGCAAATCCAATCCCGCCGTCAGCACCGTACCCGAAGTCGACCAAGTACTCGCCGTGGCATTATTGAAGGCCTGCCATTTGGCACCCCCAACGGTGATATCCGGCGTCGATCCATTTAAATATCCCGTCCGATTAAAACCATCAGAGATCAGCGTGGTGGCCTGCACACCCCTCGGCAACAGCAATAGGCCCAGGAGTAGCGTCAATGCGAAGGACTTGGATGAATTCATGGAGGTTATCGAGTGAAGGGTTGAGTATGGATTTTCAGCGATGATCCTATATAGATACATTGTTTTTAAATTAAAGACAAGCTCTTTTTGTCGCCTTCATGGAAAAAATCGCCTTCTTTCGAATTGCAATCATTTTTCTCGGAGCCGGATCATACGTGCCGCCCCTAATATTAAATACAATGTTGTTAATTTAAAAGTTTGTGCCATACTTGTCTCGATCAGAGATATTCTCCCCCGCTCCAAATGGAAGTTGCCACACCACCTCCTTGCGATACGATTTTCGGCAAGCCGATTTCTCCCCAGCACACGCCGCGCGAGGCCATTCCGCCCACCGCCGTTTACGAGGAGGATGCCGTCTTTGTCATGAACGATACCCAGAGCCTGATCATCCAACTTTTACGCAAGCATGGCAGCATGACCCGCGACCAGCTTTCCCGACGCTTGGGTCTTTCTCCCATGGGGACTTCGAAACCACTCTCCGCCCTGAGCCGCGCCGGAATGGTCACTCTCGGCCAAAAAGCCCAGGCCGGGCCCGGCCGTCCCTCAAAGTCCGTGGAGCTTTCCACCGACCGCTGCTTTGCGCTCGGCATCACGGTCAAGCATCTCGAAGTGGAGCTCGCCATTGTGAACCTGCAAAGCCAGGTCATCGATTTTCAGCGACTCCCCTTTTCTTTTGCGGGCGGCATCACCGACTTCTCGCCCATCTACTCGCTCGCGCAGCGGATGGTGAAGGCACTCCCTCGCCGGCATCTCTTTGCCGCGGGATTGAGCTTCAGCGGCGATTTCGAGTTCGACACCGAACATATTCTCACGACCAACGATTTTTCATCGCCCGGCCAGGCTGATCAATTCCGACGTCAACTCGCGAAGAAATTGGGCACCGCCGTTACACTCATTCACGATACCGAAGCGTGGCTCTTGGCCGAACGCTGGTGTAATCCGAACCTGCCGCCCAACCCCACCCTGCTGCATGTCGGCGACCGGCTGGGTTTCAGCCTCATGATAGACGGGCATCTCTGCCGCGGTACACCGCACTGGTCCCGCTGGCTGGGCCGCATACAAGTCCCCTTCTCCCAAGAAAAAGCCTCAGGTTTTCTTCCCGGCGCCCTCGCGGGCACTGCCGATGTCTTTTCGTGGATCGATCGCCTGCATCATTACCACTACGGGGAACGCCCCCACATTACGCCCGATGAGGAACGGCGCGAGGTCACCCAGCTTTATCAGCGCTGGAAAGAAGGTGACAGCACCGTACAAAAACTCGTTCAGGAAGGCGCCCGGGATCTCGCCGTGGTCATTCGCAATGTCTGCCTGCTCCTTCCGTTTCAACGCGTTATCTGCACCGGCTGGATTCCGGAAATCCGCGCACTGATGATCGAGGAAATTCGGCGCACCCTGCAAGAGATTCAAACCGCGCACCGTTTCCCGGTAGCGGATAGCATACCCATCGTCAGCGAATCGGCGCTCGGTGAACAAACCGAGGCGGCAGGCAGCGCCCTCTGGGCCATTGACCGCACGCTGGAACTCAAGATGTCCCGGCGCGGCTGGAAAAATTCCAGCCCCAAGTCGCGCGCTTCCGCCGAATAGCCTACGCTTCCGCCTCGCACGACTCGCGGAGATTTTCCAACTCCTCCCAACGCTTGTAGGCCTGCTGGGTGCGCTCCTGCAAGGAAGCCAGCTCCTGCTGCAAGGTCGCCACAAGATCCGGAGTCTTCTGATACAACTCCGGATCGCCCAATCGCGCCATCAAATCCGTTTGTTCGCTCTCCAGCTTCTCGATCAGAGCAGGCATTTCCGCCAGTTCCTTTTTCTCGCGATTCAAAAACTTGCGCGGACGCTCCAGCTTCACGCCCTTCGGCTTTGCCTCAATAGGAGCCGGTTTCGCCTCCGTCGGCGTAGTGAATACCGGAGTGAATGCCGCACGCTGACGCACCCAATCCTCATAGCCACCGGTGTACTCCAACACCCGTCCTTCACCTTCGAAAACGAGTGTGCTGGTCACCACTTCATCGAGAAACATACGATCGTGCGAAACGAGCAGGAGCGTGCCGGTATATTCCACGAGCAAATCCTCCAGCAACTCCATCGTTTCCGCATCGAGATCATTCGTCGGTTCATCCAGAACCAACACATTGGCCGGTTGCAAAAACAAGCGAGCCAGCAAGAGCCGGTTGCGCTCGCCTCCCGACAACATTTTCGCAGGCATGCGAATGCGGTCCGAGCGGAAAAGGAAGTCCTGCAGATAGCTGTGAATATGACGCGACCGGCCCTGGAACTGCACCGTCTCCGCGTCACCTGCTACGTTCTGCGCAACGGTCTTGGCATCGTTGATCTGCCCTCGCAATTGATCGAGGTAGACCACCTGCAAATTCGTACCGTGCTTCACCGTGCCGGATTCGGGCGCGAGCTGGCCAAGCAAGAGCTTGAGCAAAGTCGTCTTGCCGCTGCCGTTGGGGCCGATGATCCCGATCTTGTCGCCGCGCCAGATTGTTGTCGTCAGGCCTGAGACGACTGGAGCCGCTCCGTAGCTGAATGACACATCGCGCACGTCGATCACCTTTTGCCCGGAGGTCTTCCCCTCCTGCAATTCGATACGCGCCTTGCCCTCGCGCTCACGGCGGGCGCTGCGTTCGAGACGCAATTGCTGCAGCGCTCGCACACGGCCTTCATTACGGGTCCGGCGTGCTTTGACCCCCTGCCGCAACCAAGCCTCCTCCTGCGCGAGCTTCTTGTCGAAGAGAGCCCATTGCTTCTCCTCGGTCTCCAAGGCGATTGCTTTGCGCTCCAAAAACGTATCGTAATCGCACGCCCAACTCGTCAGCTTGCCACGGTCGAGCTCGACAATGCGCGTAGCCAGCTTGCGCAGAAAGGCGCGATCGTGCGTCACGAAAAAGAGCGTGACCTTGTGATCGAGCAGATACTTTTCCAGCCACAGGATCGAATCGAGATCCATGTGATTCGTCGGCTCATCAAGCAACAGCACATCGGGACGTCCACCCAAGGCTCGCGCCAGCAACACGCGGCGCTTCAACCCACCGGACAGCGCGGTAAAATCCTGCTCCGCCGGAAGCTTCATCTCCTCGACGAGTTCATCCAGCCGGACATCAATCTCCCACTCTTCCTCGTGCCGCTCGGGCGACAGTCCAGAGCGAATCACCTCCATCACCGTACCGGAAAGACCGTCAGGAATTTCCTGCGTCAACCGCGTCAACACCGTGCCGGGCGTACGCACGAGTTCTCCCGAATTCGGCGTCTCTTCACCGGTAATAATCCGCATCAGACTCGTCTTGCCCGTGCCGTTGCGGCCCACCAGACAGACACGTTCCCCCGGGTCGACCTGAAAGTCGACTTCGTCAAGGAGTGGCAACGCCCCGTAGCGGAGCGTGATCTGTTGCAGTTGAAAGAGTGGCATACGAAAGGGGTGACGATACCGGGTGCGAAAGAAAAAGCGAGCGGCGAGAAATAAAAAACCGGGCAGCCCGAAGACTGCCCGGTTTCTTGTCTGCTCTTGAGACTAGAGAGTCTGCAGGAAGCGCACCAACTGTTCGCGATTCGGGCTGACCGCATGGCGGACATAGAAGCCCGATGTGGCGACCGCGAGTTGCAAGGCATGGGGCATGCCCAAGCCGAGCAAACGACCGATCACGAAACCGGCATTGAAGTGGTCGCCCGCTCCCGTGCTGATCTTCGGCTTGGCCGTGTAGGTGCCCGCGACGGAGAATTCGCCTGTGGCGTCCGCGCCGCACGCATACTGCACCGGGTGAATGACCACGGTATGCAGCTCGAGCTTTTCGCGAATGGCCGCCGCGAGGGCCGCGATACCCTTCGGGTTGGAAGGGGTCTTCTTCAGGCGCAGAACCTTCGCCACGTGCTGGCTCTCGGATTCGTTCAGGCCGAGGATGATGTCATTGTGCTGTTGGAATTCGCCAATGATCTTCAACGCCGCATGCAGGTCGGCGTCCAGACGCTTGGCCGGATCAGCCAGATCAAAGAACATCAACTTGCGGGTCGTCGGCTTGGTCGGCATGTAGTCGCTCAAGAGGCGCTTCCAGATGGCCGACAGATGCGGCAACATCGTCCAGTTCACCATGCCCACGAAATGCGCTTGGTTCCACAGCTTGTGGAAGGTCGTATCGCCAAGACGCTTTTTGATCGTCTCCCACGACACTTCATGCACCGTCGAGTGCTGGCCGAACATCAGCTTGCCGTCGGAAAATTCGAACGCCTGCGTCAGGGCCGGTTCCGCGATGGAATAGACCTTGGTGCGCTTGGCAAATTCGGTGAAAATCGGGTGAAGTTCAGGATAGCCGAGCATACCCACGTAGTGGACCGGCGCGCCGAGCGTGCTCATCGCGAAGGCCATGATCGGTCCGTTGCCGCCGAGCTTGGTGGTCTGCTCGACGATTTCAAAATTGGCGCTCTTGCCCGCCGCTGCCGTGACCTTCGCCCCAAAGTTTTTCAGGCTCGAGTACGGAGTGTATTTCGTGGGCGACTGGCGCTGCTCAACGACCTGGTAGATCTCATCGACAAACCCGTCGAACCCCAGTAAACATTGAAACTTCAGAAGCTGTGCCCGTGAACCAATAAGCCGTTCGGCTGTCTGCCGCGCAAGTCGAGAATCTGTCATAGTCTGCCCACACTAGCAAAAAAAGGGAGACTTGACAAGGTACGATTACAAGCTGGAATAGAAGGTTTTAGCGCTTGATGGCCAATAATAGCATTAACCTACGTTAACTATTTAACCATCTCTAACTCAAAAACTTCCACGGGCTCATCGATCCCTCGTATCTCGCGTCGGCCCAAAGAGCGTGTGATGCAGGATGTGGAAATTTTTTGATTGAGCTCCGAAGTTAGTAATCTTTGTGTGCCAAAAACGCGATTCAGTGCCTCGAGCCGTGCGGCGAGATTTACCACTTGGCCGATCACCGTAAATTCGCAGCGACCACTCGACCCGATCTCTCCGGCGATCACTTCCCCCACGTGCATCGCCACACCGACGGAGAGTCCCTTGGCCTGCAAGGCCGCCCCGGTCTCGGTCGTCAACCGCCAGGCAGCCCGCGCCGCAGCTATGGCCGCATTGTCCTGCCTTACCGGCACACCGAAAATGGCGAGGAATCCGTCCCCCAGAAATTTATTCACCACACCGCCCTCCGACTCCACAATCCGGCAAGCCACCTCGAAATACTCGTTCAACGTCGCCGCCACCTCCGCCGGGGTGTGTTGTCCCGCATAGGCCGTGAAATTGCGGAGATCGCCGAAGAGAATCACGGCCTCCACCACCCGGGGCCGCATCCACTCGCTCCCCGCCGCCACCACTTCGCGCGCCACCTCCGGCGAGACATAGCGGCCAAAGGTCCGCTGCAACTCGGCATTGCGCAATTCCTCTTGTACCTTCCCGCGCACGGTGCGGCGCAGTTGCAGTGCGGAAATACCACAGGCTACGGACACACCGCCCAGCACCAGAAATTTCATGATGGTGATCGCCGGACCCAAGCTCGGAATCTGCCGCAAGTTCTCCTCTGACAAAGCTGGCAGCAACACGCCGTAATAAAGGATCGCAAATTGTCCCACCGACACCAGCCCCGCGAAAAAAGTTAGTCCCGCCTGCAATCGAAAGCCGGTTAATCCAATCACCAGTGCATAAAACAATGGCGGCATGGAAGACAATGCGTAGACCGGTCCCAGGTTCAACTGGTCGAACCAGATCACCAAGGAGACACAACTCACCTGCAGAAAAACATTGATCCATTTCGCCGCAGGAAAATACCCCCACCACTGGATTGCCGCCGCCAGCAGGCCGAAGCCCACCAACGCTGTCATCATCACCCCGCCAATGGCCGCATACAGCTCCGGCGACGAAAACGGTCGCGCCACGGTTAACACCAGAAAGCTGATCACCACCACACCCATGACCACCAGACAACTGACCGCCTCCGATCGCGCCTCGCGCCGCTGAATATCCTCCGATAATGCACGCTCCATGGGCGTCGGCCCTGGCGATTCCGGGTTGGAGGAGAAGCTCGTCACGCGCGGGAAAGATGGACTGAAAGCATCCGCTTTTCAAGTGCACGACAGCAAAAAACCATTACAGTGGTGTCATGTTGAGCCAAACGAACCAACTTCGCCTCGCGGCTTCCCTCGGATTGATTGGCGTGATTCTCGGTGCCTTGGGCGCACACGGTCCGGTGCATGATGTGGTCGTCGCCAATGATCATCTCGACGCCTGGCAGAAGGCGGTTTTCTACCAGTTCATCCACACGCTCATGCTGTTCCTGCTCGCACGCTCCGGCAATCGCGTCGGTCCGTACCTCTTTCTTCTCGCCGGTATCCTGCTCTTCAGCGGCAGCCTCTACGTCTGGTCGTATCTGAACATCCCTTGGCTCCCACACCTCACGCCCATTGGCGGAATCTGCCTGATGATCGGCTGGCTCTGGCTCGCGGTGCAACCCGTCGTCCCGCACAAGATATCGCTGCGCTCGTAGCCTTAGTCGCCGCTTAATTCTGGGTGCAGGGCTCAGCCCTGCTACTCGCTGCGTAGCGCTTCGATCGGATTCAACTGCGCGGCCTGCCGCGCAGGCCACAGTCCAAACCCAATCCCCACCAGTGCGGACGAACCGCACGCAAGCAGCACTGAGAGGACCGAAACGCCCAGTCCCCAGCCAGTGATCTTCGAAAGAATCAGCACCACGATGGTGCCAAAGCTGACCCCGATCAATCCGCCCAGCAGACAGAGCACCACCGACTCGATCAGAAATTGCATCATGATGTCCGCGTTGCGCGCGCCGATCGCCTTGCGCAAGCCGATCTCGCGCGTCCGCTCCGCCACCGACACCAGCATGATGTTCATGATCCCGATGCCGCCCACGATGAGCGAGATGGCCGCAATCGCCGCCAGCAACATGGACAACGTCTTTGTCACCGCCGTGAACGCCTGCTGGATCGACGCGAGGTTATCCACGCGGTAACTGCCCTCCGTCGTCCCCGGCAGCTTCGGCCAGCTCTTGCTCAGTTGCAGCACATCCTCCTGCACTTGGTTGACCGATTGCGCGTCCGCGGCGGTAATATTAATCAGATCATAGTAATTCTTCCCCAGCAGTCGATGCATCGCCGTCTGCAACGGCACCACCACCACATCATCCTCATCGCGCGGACCACTCGCCCCGCGCAGTGGCAAGATGCCGATCACCTGAAAAGGGACGCGATTGATTTTCACCGTTTCGCCCAATGGATTGATCTCACCAAACAAACTTTTCACCACCGTCGCCCCGAGCAGGACCAAACGCTGTCTCGTTTGATTCTCCTCCTCGGTGAAGAAACGGCCATAGGCTGGCTTCGCGCTATACACCTCCAGATACCCCGTCGTCGCACCCGCGGCCTCGGTATTCGCATTTCTGCCGCCCCACACGATCTGCACACGCGTTCTCACCTCGGGCGAGACCCCCTTGATGTTCGCCACGCGCTCTGTCAACTGCTCCGATTGCTTGGGCGTCAACCGGCTCACATTCCCCGTCTGCTGCCGCACCCCGCCGATATTCTGCGCATCCGGCCGGACCACGAGCCGGTTCGAACCCAGTCCCGCCATTTGCTTCGACACCGAGCTTTGCGCACCCGATCCAAGCGCCAACATCGCAATCACCGCCGCCACACCTATCACGATACCCAGCGCAGAAAGACTCGTCCGCAGCTTGTTGATAAAAAGCGCCCGGCTCGCCTGTTGCAGATGAATCCAGAATTTCCGGCTCCACTCCTGCCACGGAGGCAAGGCCACCTCGGGAGATGATGCCGTCGCGAGTTGGCTCACTGCCTTGGCGGATGCGATTCCCGGCACGCGCACTTCGTCGGACTTGATCTGTCCATCCTCAATGTGTATGACCCGCCGCGCATACTCCGCGATCTTCGGCTCATGCGTCACCACAATCACCGTGATTCCCGCCTGGTTCAACCGCTGGAACAACTCCATGATCTCCCGCCCACTGGCAGAGTCCAGATTCCCCGTCGGCTCATCCGCCATCAGCAGCACCGGTTGATTCACCAATGCCCGCGCGATCGCCACGCGTTGCTGTTGACCGCCCGACAACTCGTTCGGCCGGTGAGTAAGTCGCTCACCCAAACCCACCTGTTCAAGTAATCCCGCCGGGTTGGCGGCGTGGTGAGAATGTCGACGGTAAATCAGCGGCAATGAAACGTTGTCAATCGCCGACGTGCGGCTTAGCAAATGAAATTGCTGGAAGACAAAACCGATCGTCTCCGAGCGCAACCCGGCCAGATCGTCGTCACTGAATCCGGCGATATCCTTGCCGAGGAATTCAAAGGTGCCGCCCTCCGGCTTGTCGAGCAATCCCAACAAATGGAGAAGCGTTGATTTGCCCGAGCCCGACTGGCCCATGATCGCAATGAACTCGCCCGGATCAATCCGCAACGACACCCCACGCAACGCCCGGACGGTGATGTCGCCCATGCGGTACGTTTTCGTGACGTTAGTCAGTTTGATCATGATGTTTGGGTTTGCAGCATCTTCCGTCTCGCTTACGGCGGTGGTGGCGCGTTGCTCTTGCGCTTCGGCATCTTCGGCAGCAGGCTGAAGCCCGTGTTGGCTGAGGCCTCAATAGCCTTGTACGAACTTTTCACCACCAATTCCCCCTCTTTCAAACCCGATATTACCTCCGACACTTTCCCATCGCTCAGCCCGATCTTCACCTCCCTTGCCTCCGGTTTCCCAACCGGGGTCGACACATACACCACCCCACCTTGCACTGACGAGGCGGGCACGAGCAGCACATCCTTGTGCTCATTGATGATAAAAGTTACATTCGCCGTCATCCCGCTGCGCATATAGTCCGGGATCGTATCGAGCAGCACGGTGACCTTGTAGGTCGTCACGTTATTCACCGTCGTCGACGAATAGGCGATCTTGTAAACTTTCCCCTGCAACTTCTCTCCGGGAAATCCATCCAGCGTCGCATCCACCCGCTGATCCAACGCAATCTTGCCGAGATCGGTCTCATCCAGATCCGCCTCAATGATCAACCGATCCGACATGACGAAGACATTTGTTGTCGTTGTCACCGTCTGGCCCGGCACCACATTGCGGGAAATGATCATTCCATCCAGCGGCGCCACCACCGCCGTCGGCTTGTATACATCCTTCCAGAATTCCAGCTCCTTCTCCCCCTTCGCCCGCGCCGCATCCAGCATCGTCGCCCGCTCCGAGGAGCTCATCCACAACAGCACCTGCCCCTGTTTCACCTTCATCCCCATCTCCGCCTCCACGGTCTCCGCGCGACCCGCGGTGCTGGGGATGACATCAAGCTTGTTCTCGGGCTTGACCGTGGCGGTGGCCAGTACCGTCTGGCGCACTGTGCCACGCGTTACAGGCGTCGTCTCCACTTCGGGCGCCGCACTTGCGGACCGCATCCGCGAGAACATCACGACAAGCCCCACGATCATGACAACGATAGCAATGAGAAGCAGCAGCAGTTTTTTGGAATGACTCATGGTATGGCTCCGATCCCGCGCGATTGTTCCCAGTTGGCCTCCGCCAGCACGGCGTCGCGGCGGGCCGCCAAGGTCGTGCGTTGTTGGCTAATAAAAGAATTGGTGATCGTTTCGAAATCCTGAAAGGAAATCAGCCCGTTGCGATACTGCTCCTGCGCGATGCGCGACCGCAAGGCCGCCGCGGCCAGCGCCTCTTCCGTCACCTTGACCAACTCCACGCCATCCACCAGCGCCTTGTAATCCTCCGCCAGCGAGAGCGCCGTCTGATCGTCCGTGCTGCGCAGCGTGGCCAACGATTGCTGCAAGCTCGCCCGCGCCGCCTTGACATTGAAATAGGTCGATCCCCCATCGAAAATATCCCATGTCGCCGACACCCCCGCCGACCAACCGCTGTACTTCGGTACAAATTTAGAATCCTGTCGCGAGGCGGTCGCGCTCGCATTGATCTGCGGATACAGCGTGCTCTGCGCGATGGTGATCCCGGCCGCCGATGCATCTGCCGAGGCGCTGCTCTGGAAATGCGCCGGAGTCCGCAGTGCCAGCTTCTTGAAATCCGGATTCGTCTCGATCTCCGCCGTCACCAGTTCGCCCACTGCTATGACCGGTCGAATGATCAAGCGCCCCATTGTCGTCTGCAGTTGCCGTTGCGACACCTCGACATTGCGCTGGGCCTGACGCAACTCGTATTGGGCTTGGGAGAGATTCGCCTTGCTCAAAAGCAGCGAGCCCTTGTTTTCCTTGCCGCTCTGGTAAAACATCTCCACCAACCGGTAATTGAGGTCGCGCTGCGCCACAATATCCTTGGAAATGCGCACCAACTCCTGCGCGAAGAGCAACTGCGCAAACGCCGTCTTCAATTCATAACTGACCAGCGATTTTTCTCCCGCCAGACTCGCCAGCGCCACCCGCGCCTGCGCCTTCGCCTGATCGACCCCGCCCTTCGTCTTGAACCCGTCAAAGAGCATCTGGTTCACTGTCGCGTCGGCGGAATATTGCGAGGAATACTCCGTCATCCCGCTGCCCGACACACTGCTGCCGGAGGCATTGGATGGTTGATAGCTGCGCGTAAAACCAGTGCTGACCGTAACCTGCGGAAAGAATTGGGAATAACTTCCCTTGCGCACCGCCTCGGCATTCTGCCACCCATGCCACGACGCTTCGATATCCGGATTATTCTTCGAAGCCTCACGGACGCAATCGGTCCACGTCAGCTTTTCCGGCACCGCCTCTTCTGCACGCAAAAGCGCCAACCCCAGCCACGCATAGAGTGTGATCAGAAGAACGGAGAGGATAAGACCGTGCCGATTCACAACGCGCCATTATCCATTCACCAGCGAGTCCGTCGACTCCGTTTTACTCGCGCCGGACAGCCCCAAATGCAGATCCACCAGCGTTTCGATGTAGCGCATGCGATGGCATGGAGTCATCCCCATCTGCAATCCCATGACAAAGTGGATCATCGAACCAATCAACATGTGCGCCTGAATCATCGGCTCCGCCATGGTCAGACGGCCCAGGTTGATTTCTTCCATGAAATAATTCCCCAACGCTTCGCCCTGCACGATCGGCGGCGGACGATGCGGCATCTTTGCCGGATTCGGCATCGGCACGCCACTGGCGCGCAAACTCAGCATACGCGGAATGGCCACCTCCATCTGCTCCATGATTCGTGTCGCGGCGGCAATCAGATTCTCCCGGACCGTGTTCGTCCCCGGCGCTTCCGACAGATCATCGATCCATTTTTGCTCCTCCTCATAATCGCGCATGGAAGTGAGGAAGAGTTGCGCCTTGGTTTTGAAGCGCTTGAAAATCGTTCCTTCCGAAACCCCTGCCTGCTTGGCAATGAGCGCGGATTGCGCCTTGAACCCGTGCAGGAGAAACATCTCGCGCGCAGCTTTAAGGATGACTTTGTCGTCGATGGTAACAGGTCGGGGCATGGTAAGTGAGCAATCACTCATTAACATTTATCCAGTATTTGTCAAGGATCGTCTTGTTGACGCTACAGTGACTTGCTCAAGTCGTCGCCTTACCCTACTTACCGCTCTATAGCAGCACAGCAGGACAAAACTCTTTCTCTCGGGCAACTGGACTTACATCTTTAAGCGATTAGCAGTTAAGGGTTCATTTCAGCCACTTCCAACTCACCGCACGCGGCTGGGTCATGCGGTGTTCAAAATCAGTTTATTGCGGCGGTGGGAACATCAACCGCCCGAGCTTCAAGCTCGGGGGTGGCATGGTATCCACCAGATCGAGAAACTTCTGGCGGCGCTCCAGCAATAATGTCTTCAACGTCACCTGCTGCGCGGCCGTCAACTTCAATTCCTGACTCATATGGTCGAGCGCTGGTTTGATAATGGTGAAAATCGCCAGTCCTTCCAACGGTCCGGCAAAGGGCCCCGGCCCCCGTCCTTCCGGGCCATGACCGAATCCACGCTGACCGGGTTCAGGCAGAGCGGGGAGCAGCTTGCGCTGTTCCGGCGTCAACATCGCCTCAAGCTTGGCGCGAAAATCCGTTTCGATCGCCTTGAGTTTCACCTGAAACGCCTCCACCTCGGGCCGGATCTTCTCCATCTCTGCTTTCATGGCCGCAATCTTCTCCTCGGACATCTGGAACCGCTTGCCCTCCCGGCCACCCCAAGGTGGCCTATGCGGCGAGAATTCCTCCAACGCCCCAAACGGAGGAGGCGGCATCAAAAGATGTACCCGCTGCGTCCAGATTCCCGTCCCAAAACCAATCGCGAAGACTGCTAGCGTCAGCAAAAAAATACGGAGTGTGTCTTTCATAATCCTCGATCAATCGCCAGCGTGACCGTGGACAATGATTGCCACTGGGTCAAATTTTGTTCCGACTGCTGATACGACATCCACGTCACCGTCAGGCTCGTGCACAGGAAGCACAACCCCAGCGTCGCCGCCATCACCCTCATCTGACGCCGCGCCGTGCGCACCTCTCCCGCCCGGGTAATCACACGACGACTGAAGTCCGCCGGCAACTGTCCGGCCGCCTGCTGACTCAATTCCGACCACGTAGAGCGTTCAGGTTTCATAGGGCAACAATCGTTTCAATTCCGTTCTGGCGCGAAAGAGCCGTGATTTCACCGCCCCCACCGTACTGTTCGTCATGGCCGCCAGCTCCTCGTAGGACCATTCCCGTTCCTGCAAAAGCACCAACAATTCCCGCTGGTTCGGCGGCAGCTCCTGCAACGCCACCGCCAAGCCTTCCAACCGCTCGGACCCCGGAGCCACCGGCGTCGACACCTGTTCGTGTTCCTCGAGAAACGGCACGAAAAAGCGGCGCAATCGCTCGCGCCGATAATGATCCAGATACACATTGCGCGCCAGTCGAAACAGCCACGCCTCGAACCGGTCGGCCTCCTTCAACTTCGGCAACGCCAGCACCATCTTGATAAAGACCGTCTGCGCCAGATCCTCCACCAATTCGGAGCGCCCGCTCATCGCGTACAAGAAGGCCGCGATTCGCTTCTGATATTGTCGAATCAACCCGTCCTGAGCATCCATGTCGCCTTGTTTCGCCCCTCGGATCAGAGAGGAAAGGTCTACCGCAGCGTCTGAGCTCATGTGCTTTCATGCATTCTACTAGGCAAGACGCCGCTCAGCACGAAAAGTTGCACTCACTTACAAAAAAATAACCAACCCTGTCGCACCCGCTATTTCGCTCGAAGGAAGCCTGTCAATCCGTTAGACTTACAAAAATGCCTCTCTACCTCGTCATGGGCGTATCCGGTTGCGGCAAAACCACGCTGGCGCAAAGGCTGGCCGAAACCGTCGGCGGTATCTGGCTCGACGCAGACGATTTCCACTCCCCCGGCAACCGCGCCAAAATGGCCGCCGGGATTCCCCTCACCGACGAGGACCGCTGGCCGTGGCTGGATGCGCTCAACGAGGAATTAGGCCGCGCCGAGGCAGCCGGAGAAACCCTGTTCCTGGCCTGCTCCGCCCTCAAGCAAGTGTATCGCGACCGGCTCGCCCGGGGACTCTCCAGCCTGAAAATCATCTACCTCAAAGGCTCGATGGAGTTGATCCACTCCCGCATCGCCCAACGCACCGGCCATTTCATGCCGGCCACGCTTCTCGCGAGCCAATTCGCCCTCCTCGAAGAACCCACCGATGCCCTCGTCCTGTCCGTCGATCAACCCGTCGAAGACATGGTGCGGGAGTTTGTGCGAGCTACGCACTCACAGATAGAAAGAATCTAACGCCCCCTTGCCCGATCCCTCGACTACGCTCGGGATGACGGAGTATGAATGCGAACGTCATTAAGCGATTTGCGAAGTAAATCAGCTATTGGGTCCAGCGTCACGCGGGTCATCCCGAGCGTAGTCGAGGGATCGGGCAAGGGGGCGGCTTTTATATGACAATAAATCCAGCACCAATCGCCATCATCAAACAGGCAGTAGATTCCAGCGCTTATTTCTTCTTCGCTGAGCTCTTCCGCACTTGTTTCTCCGTCTTCTTCTGGAGCATTTGTATGAGCCTCTCGTCCTTTACAGGCCAACGTCCTTCATACTCGTTGACGCAAACAGTGCAGTACGATGCCTCTCGATCTGTGTTATCAAAAAAAGTCCAAGACTTGCCAGTCTCCTTGGTCCACGGATAAGCACTCAGTAACACCTGATCGCTTAACACGATCCTTAATGAGCTATTCCTTTCGTCAACCCATGCCTGCGTGACCACAGTCCCGTTTATAAACAATCTCAGGCATTCAAAATCCTCTGGAACAGGATAACAGGTATCAAACAGCAATTCCTTTTTCTGGTTATGCAATCGCACCTGACATTGCAACCATACCGAATACTCACCCCGTTTCCGGTTAGGATCTGCCAATCTTTCCCGACCAAAATCAATCGTCATTCCAGCCGGACCGATCAGCACACCCCATGCTTTCAATCCCACCAGTCTTTCAGCAAATGCCTTCGCAGGATGATTCATGCCCTTCCTTTTTTCTGTCGCGCCCCTTTGCATGAACAGAGTGTGCGCCTGAAGTCAATTCAACCGCAAGCAGAAGACCGCACAAAAAAACACCCCCGCGGCCTTTCGACCACGGGGGTGATTTTTTTGCAATCACTTCGCTTAGGACGAAACCGGCGAGGACGCTTCGTTGGGGCTGGGGGTGAAGGTCAAGGCACCATCCTTGACTCCCACGACGACCAACTGCATGCCCTTGAAGGTGCCCTTGAGCAATTCTTCGGCGAGCGGATCTTCGAGGTAACGCTCCACCGCGCGGCGCAGCGGACGCGCGCCGTAGGCGGGATCGTATCCCTTTTCGATGAGGAACTCGCTGGCTTCGGGCGAGAGGCGCAATGCGATTTCGCGCGCGGCCAGACGACCCGCCACCTTGGCGACTTCGATGTCGACGATCTTCGTCAGATCGGCCTTCGTCAGCGAATGGAAGACGATCAGGTCGTCCAGACGATTCAGGAATTCCGGTTTGAAGACCTTCTTCGACTCCGCAAGCATCTTCTCCTTCATCTCCTCGTAATCGGCTTCATCCGGCTTCACGCCGAAGCCCATCGAGTTCGTCTTGCGCGCGAGTTCGGCGCCGACGTTCGAGGTCATGATGATGATCGTGTTGCGGAAATCGATCTTGCGGCTGAGGCTGTCCGTGACCATGCCGTCCTCCAAAATTTGGAGCAGGATGTTCCAGACGTCCGGGTGCGCTTTTTCGATTTCGTCGAAAAGCACCACGCTGTACGGGCGGCGGCGCACCTTCTCGGTGAGCTGGCCACCTTCCTCGTAACCAACGTAGCCGGGAGGCGCTCCGACCAGGCGCGAGACATTGAATTTCTCCATGTACTCGCTCATGTCGATCTGAATCAGCGCGTCGGCCGAACCAAACATGTATTCCGCCAAAGTCTTTGCGAGGTGGGTCTTGCCCACGCCGGTCGGACCGAGGAAAATGAACGAACCGATCGGACGCTTTGGATCTTTCAGATCCGCGCGGGAACGGCGCAGAGCCTTCGCCATGGCTTGAACGGCTTCGTCCTGGCCGATGACCTTGCCCTTGAGTTCGTCGCCGACGCGCAACAGCTTGTCCATGTCCTTTTGCTCCATGCGGGAGAGCGGGACACCGGTCCACTTGGCCACGATCTGCATGATGTCGTCTTCGCCGACGTACACTTCCTGCTCGTCGCGGCGCGTGCGCCAGTCGCTGAGAACCTTTTCCAGACGATCCTTGGCTTCCTTCTCCGTGTCGCGGAGTGCGGCGGCCTTTTCAAAATCCTGCGCCTTGATCGAGGCTTCCTTGCGGCCCTTGATCTCTTCGATCTCGGCCTCAATCACCTTCACATCCGGCGGACGCATCGTTGCGGCAATGCGCGCGCGCGATCCGGCTTCGTCCATCACGTCGATGGCCTTGTCGGGGAGGAACCGGCCCGTGAGGTAACGATCCGACAAGCGGGCCGCGGCGGCCAACGCTTCGTCGGAAATCTTCGCCTTGTGGTGCTCCTCATACTTCGGGCGCAGTCCCTTCAGAATCTCGATCGATTCTTCCACGCTCGGCGCTTCGACCATCACGGTCTGGAAGCGGCGTTCGAGGGCGGAATCCTTCTCGATGTACTTGCGATACTCGTTCAGCGTCGTCGCGCCGATGCACTGCAATTCACCGCGGGAGAGCGCGGGCTTGATAATGTTGGACGCATCCATCGCCCCTTCCGCCGAACCGGCACCCACGATGGTGTGCAATTCGTCGATGAAGAGGAGGACGTTCTTGGCCTTGCGAATTTCTTCCATCACGGCCTTGATGCGTTCTTCAAACTGACCACGATACTTCGTGCCCGCCACCATAAGGGCGAGATCCAGCGTGATCACCTTCTTGTCGCGCAGCAATTCGGGAACATTGCCCTGGATGATCTCTTGTGCGAGACCTTCCACAATGGCCGTCTTGCCCACACCGGCTTCACCGATGAGGACGGGATTGTTCTTCGTGCGGCGGCACAAAATTTGAATGACGCGCTCGATCTCGTTCTTGCGGCCGATGACCGGGTCCATCTCTCCCTTGCGGGCGAGGTCCGTCAAATCGCGGCCAAACGCCTTCAGCGCCGGAGTCTTCACGTCCTTCTTGCCACCGGGACCGGGTTCGCCCTCACCCGAAGCGCCGCCACCGCGCTGCTGGCTTTCGCCCGTCTCTTCCTCGCTGCCTTCGCCGGAAGCGAAGTTCGGATCGAGTTCCTTCAGCACTTCATTACGGGTGCGTTCGATGTCGACTTCCAGACTCTTCAACACGCGGGCGGCCACGCCGTCGCCTTCGCGCAGCAAGCCGAGCAGGATGTGCTCCGTGCCGACGTAGCTATGATTCAGCGCCTTCGCTTCCTTGCCCGCGAGGGCGAGGACTTTCTTCACGCGCGGCGTGTAAGGGATATTGCCCGACATCTTCGTGTCCGGGCCGGAACCGACCTGTTTTTCCACTTCGATGCGGACGGTCTCGAGATCGAGTCCCATCTTCTGCAGCACATTGACCGCCACACCCTGCCCCAGCTTGATCAAGCCGAGGAGCAGGTGCTCCGTGCCCACATAATTATGATTGAAGCGATCCGCTTCCTTGCGGGCCAGGGCCAGTACTTGCTGGGCTCGAGGTGTAAAGTTATTCATTGGTTTTCTTTCTTCCCTTCTTCTTTCGCGGGGGTTTCAACGTCCAAATCTTTGACGACCGGCACCGGCCAGCTTTTCAGTCTTTCGCGCAGCAAATCGGCCCGCAGGCCATCGCGCTCCTCCGTGGAGAGCTTGCGCTCGTAGTCCTTCTGCAAATGCGCCGGTTGCGTGCAGATAAAAAGTTCATCGATTTCGGCCCGGTACGGATCGGGCAACATCCAGAGATCCACACCCAGACGTAACATCGAGAGCAGGTTCAATGCCTCTTTCGACGACGTGGAATAACCGTGCAGCATGACGCCGTACGCGCGGCCCACTTCATTGGCCACCGTGCGCGCCTTGTCCTGCAACAGCTTTTGCCGGGCATTCTCCTCGTGCTCGATGATCTGCCCGATCACTTTGTTCAATTTGTCCACGATCTGTTGTTCCGATTCCCCGAGGGTCATCTGGTTCGAGACCTGAAAGAGATTGCCCAACGCCTCCGTGCCTTCGCCGTACAGGCCGCGCACCGCAAGACCGATGCGATTCACCGCCTTGATGATTTGCGTGATCTGCTCGCTGAGGACCAGCGCCGGCAGATGCATCATCACCGAGGCGCGCATCCCGGTCCCCACGTTTGTCGGGCAGGCGGTCAGATAACCGATCTGCGGCGAAAACGCGAAGTCGAGCGAGCTCTCCAGTTCCGTGTCGATTTTATCGACCATCTTCCAGAGCGCCTTGAGCTGCAATCCGGATTTAATCGCCTGAATGCGCAAATGATCTTCTTCGTTGATCATCACGCTGAGCGTGCGGGGCTTGTTCACCACCAAGCCGCTCCCGGCATTTTTTGCCGCATGTTCGCGACTGATCAAATGCTGCTCGACGAGCACCTGCTTTTCGAGCGGCGTAAAGTGGTCCATCGAATCATTGATGATCGCACTGCTCATCTCCGGCAACGTCGCCACCGCCGGTTGAATCACCCCAAGGATCTTCTCCCGCTCGGCTTTTTTTGCCCAGCCAGGGAAAGGATATTTGTCCAAATTACGGGCCACCCGCATCCGGCTTGTAATGACGATGCGATTACCGCCGCCCTCGCCGCGAACCCATTCGCTGGAAGACTTTAACAAATTGGTGATTTTCACTGCAGTTCAAAATAAGGGTGTTACGCAGAAAATGCAAGTCAGGCGACGCACTATTCAGAAGGTATCGACCCTTTTTCTCCGCGGCTTAAACCCTCTGCTCAGTCGACATTCTGATCTTGTGATACAACTGAGTCCATTATATCCATCATCTTTTTACGCAACTTGCTTTTTTGCAGTCACTTTTATTAATCGGAAGCGTCCTTCTATTGACTTCATTTCTCCGACTTAGTCTACAAGTTCACTATGGTTATTTTGTAGTTCCTCGCCTAATTCCCATTGCAGACAACTCTAATTCGAAGTATCTCTATCAACTTTATGACACACCTCGATAAACTTGAATCCCAATCGATCTATATTTTCCGCGAGGCGTACCATTCCTTCAAGAATCTCGCCATGCCGTGGTCGATGGGCAAAGACTCCAACGTCCTCATCTGGCTCGCTAAAAAAGCCTTCTGCGGCAAGATCCCCTTTCCGGTCCTCCATATCGACACCACCTATGAGTTCCCCGAGATGCTCGAATACCGCGATTGGGCGACCAAGCATTACGACCTGAACCTGATCGTCAAGATCAATGAAGAAGCCCGCGCCCGCGGCGTCGGCTACGAGACCCACGACCCGGTCACCGTCACGCACGAACTCAAGACCGTCGCCCTCCAGCAGGTCATGGCCCAGTATAAATGGGACGCGCTCGTCACCGGCATCCGCCGCGACGAGGATTCGACCCGCGCGAAGGAGCGTTACTTCTCCCCCCGCACGGCCGACTTCGAATGGGACTACAAGGATCAGCCGCCGGAATTCTGGAACCAGTTCACCACGGCAGTGAAACCCGGTGAGCATGTCCGCGTCCAGCCATTGCTCGACTGGACCGAGATCGACATCTGGTACTATATCCAGCGCGAACAAATCCCGATCCCGCAAATGTACTACGCCCGCCCCGGCCAGAACGGCAAGATGTACCGCTACCGCTCGCTCGGTTGCTGGCCCATCACCAAGACGGTCGAAAGCAATGCCACCACCATCGAGGCGATCATCGAGGAACTCAAAACCACCCGCACCTCCGAACGCGCAGGTCGTGCGCAGGATCACCACGAACGCAACGCCATGCAGAAACTCCGCGCAAAGGGGTTCATGTAAGACAAAAAGTTTTCGGTTTTCAGTTGTGTGCTTCTGGAAGTCAATCGTTGGCATGGAAGTCCCCCACTGAAAACTGAAAACTCTTCTTCCCCCACTGAAAACCAAAAACCTCGAACTGAAAACTTTCCCCCTCATGTCCACCACCGCACCTGAATCCCAACGCCTGAAAATCGTCATCGTCGGCCACGTCGACCACGGCAAATCGACCCTTATCGGCCGCCTCTTCTACGACACTAACTCGCTGCCCGACGGCAAGGTCGAAGCGATTCAAAAAGCGTGCGAAGCCGAGGGCATGGAATTCGAATACGCCTTCCTGCTCGACGCGCTGCTTGAGGAACAAGAGCAGAACATCACCATCGACACCACCCAGATCCAGTTCCGCACCGCCCAGCGCAACTACGTCATCATCGACGCGCCCGGCCACAAGGAATTCCTCAAGAACATGATCACCGGCGCGGCCAGCGCCGACGCGGCCATCCTGCTCATCGACGCCCATGAAGGCGTGCAGGAACAGTCGCGCCGCCACGGCTACCTCCTCTCCCTCCTCGGGGTGAAGCAGGTCATCGTTGCAGTCAACAAGATGGACCTCATCGAATTCAACGAGGAAAAATTCCACGCCTTGCAGAAGGAATACACCGCGTTCCTCAAGCCCCTCGGCGTCACCCCCTCGCACTTCATCCCCATCTCCGCCAAACACGGCCATAACATCACCAAGGCCAGCGCCCAGCTCGCCTGGTACAAGGGACCGTCCATTCTCGACGCGCTGGAAAGCTTCTCGCTGCCGCCGTCGCAAGACAATCTCCCGCTGCGCTTCCTCGTGCAGGACGTCTACCGCTTCGACGAACGCCGCATCATCGCGGGCCGCATCGAGGCTGGGAAATTGAAGGTCGGCGATGAACTCGTCTTCTGGCCCGACCGCAAGCGCAGCAAAGTCAAATCGATTGAAGCGTGGAGCGCCAAGGAACCCGTCACCAGCGTCACCGCCGGACAATCGGTGGCCATCACGCTCACCGAACAAATCTTTGCCGAACGCGGCCAGATCGCCTCGCACGCCGACAACGGTCCCGTGGAAGATCGCGAAGTCACCGCCCGCATCTTCTGGCTGCACGACGAACCGCTGCGCCACTACGGCAACTACACCCTCAAACTCGGCACCCAGTCGGTCGAGGCGCACCTCGTGACGATCAACAACGTCATCGACTCCTCCACCCTCACCACCTCCAAGGAACCGAGCGGTCTCGTCGCCAAGAATGAAGTCGCCGAAGTCGTCCTGCGGACCCGCAAGCCGATTGCCTTCGACAACCGCGATGTGGTCACCGAGACCGGCCGCTTCGTCCTCATGCAGGGCAGCCGCATCGGCGGCGGCGGCATCATCCACGGGGCCGAGTACAACGCCAAAACGCCGGACATCATCAAGAGCGAGAATATTTACTGGAGCGAAGGCGAAGTGACCCGCGAGGATCGCATCACCCACTTCAACCATCGCGGTGCCGTCATCTGGCTCACCGGCCTTTCCGGTTCCGGCAAATCGACCCTCGCGAAGGCGCTGGAAACCACGCTCTTTGTCCGCGGCATCGGTGCGTACGTCCTCGACGGCGACAACCTCCGTCACGGCATCGCCTCCGATCTCGGCTTTAGTGCCGCCGACCGCACGGAAAACATCCGCCGCGCCGCCCACGCCGCACGGTTGCTGGCCGACGCCGGACTCGTCGTCATCACCGCCCTCATCTCCCCCTTCGCCGAGGACCGCAACAAGGCCCGGGAAATCATCACCGAAGCGGACATCCCCTTCGCCGAGGTCTACGTCAACACCCCGCTCGAAGTCTGCGAACAACGCGATCCGAAGCAGCTCTACGCCAAGGCCCGCGCGGGCGAGATCAAAGGTTTCACCGGCATCGATGCCCCCTACGAACCGCCGGTCAAATCGGAGCTCGAACTGCCCACCGACAAATTGACCAAGGAAGAATGCCTCGCCCGGTTGCTGCACGTCGCGCAGGAAATCTCCAGCGCGGATTACCCGGACAAGGAAGAAGAGAAGAGTCCCGGAGCGAGTATTTAGAGCCTTATAATAAAACTATAGCCGCTGGTGCCTTTCAGTAGGGCAGCTCGATGAGCCGCCCTACTGAAAATCGATGCGTGACCGACGCAGAACAACGCTCCCGCCCCCCAAAAATCGTCGCCACCCTTCAAAAATGTCGCACACGTAGCTCACGCAGCAAACCTAACGCAAACGTCTTGAGCCGTTTTCTGCTAGAAAGAGAGGCATGCTCGGCCTCTCTCCCGTTCAAATCGGCCCTTTGAGATCTGAAATCTCTCCCACGAATCGGGACCAAGAACAGAATGGAGACGTTGGGAGCGCTTCGGAGCGCGAACTCGTTTTTTTCCAGCCCAACGGCAGCTCCTATGTACCAACCAATGCCGGCCAAATCGTTTCAATCGCCCGTTGGTTCGCCACGGTCGCATCGACAGGAATCATCACTGCGGGATGGTCAAACCGCGCGCAAAACTTCTGCGTCCACCGGGCATACTGCTCCACCGAATAAGCTCCACACAAATCCCCCGCGATGACATTCGCCTCGGTCCGCAACAGCCGGATCGCTTGCGCCACCTCTTCCGGAGTAAACAGCCCATTCTCCCAATTCGTAAACGCCTGCACGGGAGCGAGGCAATCGATGTCCACGCTCACATAGACGTTCTTCCCTTTCCAGAGGGCCACCTGCCGGGTGAATTCCTCCAGCCAGTTCGCACGGGTGATGCAGCGGTAACGCGCCTGATCCTTGGCTTTGAACCGTTCCGCCCACGGGCGCACGGTCAGCTTTCCCGCCCGTATCGCGGCCTGATTGGCAAACAACCGGTTCGGCCACGAGAGCTCGAAATTGCCGCAGCCCCACACTTGCCCCTCCTCCACCAGCGGACTCTCCAACGCGCGATTCACCCACCCCCCGCACGCCCAATGCGGCGGGCGCACGTCCCAGTCGGGATGATTATCAAAGGTCAGCAACACATACGGCTCCGTCACCTGCCGCTGCCAGAGCGCACTGAGATGATGGAAATCCCCCGATCCGAACAGCGTGAACGGCGTCAACTGCGGCTTCACCCACTCGTAAAACGCCTCCATCTCCCCCGCCGGGCTGCAGAACCGCAAGCGCGGTCCCCACGACCGGGCCGAGACCGTCGGCCACTCCAACGCGCGCGCCACATCCGCCAACGCACCGTCCAAATCAATATGCTGCCACATCCTCCGCTAGTCTTTGCCACGACGGAGCATCCGAGGCAAGGGGTGAATTTTCATTTATATCTCCAACCGGGACTTGCGCTTTCACATAAAATTGGCAACCCTACCCTTATGCCGGAAATCGCCAACTACGTCAGACAGGGAGCCATCAGGGTCACACCGCGGGTCGTGCAGAACATCCTCAAGCACATTGGTATGCTCAAGTTGGAGTTCACCCAGGCCAATGACCCCAAGTTCCCCCATCTCGTGGATCAACTGGAATTCCTGCTCGATTTCGTCGAGGATTTCAATGACGGCAAGCTGCCCGACGCTCCCTACGTGGGAGTTGCCGCCGCCGCCTTCGCCATCATTTACGCCCACCGCAAAATCGACATCATTCCCGATTTCGTTTCCGACTTCGGTCACGCCGATGATTCCGCCATCGTCCGTGCCGTACTCATCAATTACGAATTCATCTTCCAGAAGTACGCCAAGTCACGCGGCATAGACTGGGCCACCATCTCCGTCGATCGCTAACGCGGTCCGCGTCTTCGTCTCACATCCATGGAAACCGTCACCCACTTTATCGAGAGCCTCTATTCCTCCGATGGCCTCAAACACCTGATCGCCACTGGCGGGCTCTGGCTCCTCATTGCCATCGTCTTCTCGGAAACCGGGCTGCTGGTGGGCTTCTTCCTGCCAGGTGATTCGCTCCTCGTTACGGCGGGTGTGATCGCGGCCAGCATGACTCGCAACGGCGAACCAGTGCTCAACGTCTGGGAGGTCAACTTCGGCCTGATCGCCGCCGCCTTTGTCGGCGACCAGCTCAATTACTACATGGGCCGCCGCACCGGCATGGCGATTTTTGACCGTGGCGACTCCCGCTTCTTCAAAAAGAAGTACGCCCAGGAAGCGCACGATTTTTACCTGCAACACGGTGGCAAGGCCATCGTCATCGCCCGTTTCCTCCCGATCCTGCGCACCTTCGTTCCCTTCATCGCCGGGGTGGCCACCATGCCCTACCGCCGCTACCTTGCCTTCAGCATCTTCGGCTCCAGCCTCTGGGTTACCTCCCTCGTCTGGCTCGGCTACAAGATTGGCCAGACTCCCCTTGGCAAGCAGCTGCACTACGTCATCCTCCTCGTCGTCGGCATCTCCTTCATTCCGATCTTTCTCGGCATTCTGAACCGCTACCTCGCCTTCAAGCGCAAGCAGGCGGAAGCCGCCAAGACCGCTCCCGAGACCGCCTCCAAGGCTCCGTAACCCCACCGTTGCCTCCACCCCCCCGGCAACAATTCCTATTGAGTGTGCCGCAAAATCCGGCACACTCCATGGTTTCGCTTTTCCTTACTTCATACTTAGAACTTAGTACCCAGAACTCTTCCTATGGCCGATAAAACTGCAATCACCCCCACCCGCGATCAGAACTTCCCCGAATGGTATCAGGAAGTCATCACCGCCGCCGACATGGCGGAAAACTCCGAAGTCCGCGGCTGCATGGTCATCAAGCCCTGGGGCTACGCCATCTGGGAACAAATCCAGAGCCAGCTCGACGCCAAGTTCAAGGCCACCGGCCACAAGAACGCCTACTTCCCGCTCTTCATCCCCCTCAGCTACCTTGAGAAGGAAGCCGAACACGTGGCCGGTTTCGCCAAAGAATGCGCCGTCGTCACCCATCACCGTCTTGAAGCCGGACCCGATGGCAAACTCCGCCCGACCGGCGCGCTAACCGAGCCCCTCATCGTGCGCCCGACGTCCGAGACCATCATCGGCGCGGCCTACGCCCGCTGGGTCCAATCCTATCGCGACCTCCCGATTCTCCTCAACCAATGGGCCAACGTCGTCCGCTGGGAAATGCGTCCCCGCCTCTTCCTGCGCACGGCCGAATTCCTCTGGCAGGAAGGCCACACCGCGCACGAAACCTCCGACGAAGCGGTGAAGGAAACCGACCAGATGCTCCATGTCTACGAAGAGATGGCCCGCGAGCACCTCGCGCTGCCGGTCTACGTGGGCCGCAAGTCCGCAAGCGAACGATTCCCCGGCGCGGTCGACACACTCTGCATCGAAGCCATGGTGCAGGATCGCAAAGCCGTGCAGGCAGGCACATCGCATTTCCTCGGTCAGAATTTCGCCAAGGCCGCCGGCATCAAATACCTCTCCCGCGAAGGCAAGGAAGAGCACGCGTGGACAACCAGTTGGGGCGTCAGCACCCGCCTCATCGGCACGCTCATCATGGCCCACTCCGACGATGACGGTCTCATCCTCCCGCCGCGCGTCGCGCCGACCCACGTGGTCATCATCCCCGTCACCCCGAAACCGGACACCAAGGACGCCGTGCTCGAAGCGTGCAACAAGCTCGCTGCCGAACTCCGCGCCCAGAAATTCCATGGCGATCCCGTCCGGGTCGACGTCGACACCCGCGACATCAACGGCGGCAACAAGAATTGGGAATGGATCAAGAAGGGCGTTCCGGTCCGCGTCGAAATCGGCCCGCGCGATCTCGCCGGTGGCACCGTCTTCGTCGCCCGCCGCGACAAAGGCTCCAGCTCCAAGACCAAGGAATCGCATCCCGCCGCGACCTTCGCCGCGGGCATCTCGGACCTGCTGCAAAACATCCACGACAGCATCTACGAACGCGCCCTCGCCTTCCGCAACGAGAACACCAAGGTGATCAACTCCAAGGAAGACTTCTACGCCTTCTTCACCCCGAAGAACGCCGACAAGCCCGAGATCCACGGCGGCTTCGCGCTCGCCCACTGGAACGGCTCCGCTGACGTCGAAGCCAAGATCAAGGAAGACCTCAAGGTCACCATCCGCTGCATCCCCTTCGACAAAACTCCCGAGGCGGGCACCTGCATCTTCACGGGCGAGCCCAGCCAGCAGCGCGTCATCTTCGCGAAGAGCTACTAGCGTGAGTCGAGCCGACGGCGCACGACATGCGCCGTCATCGGCCACTGAACATGGAGACACTTCTACCGTTTCGCCACGATGGTAACTTCGGCGAGCATGCGCACGTTCTTGCGATAATATTCGACGATCACCTTGGTTCCCGGCGGCACATTGCGGACTAGCGCGGTAAACTCATCCACACTCGTTCCCGATGTGATCGTCACCCCGTTGAAATTGGTGATTACATCGTCCAGCTTCATCCCCGCCCGGCTGGCCGGAGAATTGAAACCGATTCCCGCCACGCGCAAGCCCCCGCGCCCCTCCGCACCCACGCCAGCGATCGGCTGCGGTCGGACGCCGAAAAAGGGAGCCCCTTTCGCCGTCGGCGGCTCCGGAACGGACGACATCTTCGGTTCGCTGGGCGCTGATGAAGCAGGAGGGCCGGATGGGCCGATAAGCGGCGACGGTTCGGTCGCATCTCGCGCCACCTTGGGCTCTGCCACTTTCTTCGCTCCCACCGTGTAAAAATAAAAGGGCTCGGAATAACCTAATTTGCGGCCGTCCGCATCAAAACCGTAGATGGCAAACTCATAGCGGCGATTCAAATGCACTTCGTTCGGGAAATTAAACTCCTGACCGGGCGTATCTTCCGCCCCCGTGTCGAGCCGCTCAAACTGGGGCAGGGATTGTTCCGCCCAAGAAAGATGGTACCGCACCGCACCGCGCAAGGGCGCCCAGCGCAAGATCATATCCGACCGGCGAGTGGTCGCCAGATGCTGCCGGTTCGGCGTCAGGATCTGGAGCTTCTTGACATGAACCAACGAATCTTCGGATGGCAGGTAGCGGATGACCCCCTCGCTGTTGATAAAAAAGCTGGGGCCGTTCGCACCCCAGTAGACATTTTCCTTCGCCGGCATGACCTCCGACCGAATTTGATAACCACCGGGCGGCAGATCGTTCGCAATGTGAAAGGTCGACCCATCCTGCACAATCATCTCAACCACGGGAGTCTGCTTGTCGGTGGTCAAGACCACCCGGACAGGAAAGGCGTCCTCCTGCGCAAACTTGATCTTACCTGAAAAACGGAAGGCGAATGTCCCCTCCTGCTGCCCGGCGGCCAGTTGCGCCGTCGCTCCAAATTCAGCTGCCCGAGCTGGCCTCTCGACCGCAACCCACGCGCTCAAGGTCATGCCAATCAATCCTGCCATCCAAAGTGTCCACCTGCCCATAATGGCCAAGCTAGAGAAAAAGATCCCACCCTTCCAGAGCAAAAGGAGATTACCGCAAGAGAATGAATCCCGCGACGCCACCGACCAGAATCAAAATCGCTGGATTCATCTTCTTGCCATAGTAAAGGACAATAAAAACCGCCGCGGCGATCATGACAGTGATCCAGTTAATGATCGCTGTATGCGCGATCGCCACAATGCCCGCACCCATAAGCCCCACCACCACCGGCCCCATGCCGACCGCCCCCGCCAGTCGCCCCGGGCTGTCCTTGCAGTAATCCCAGATGCGCGTCGTGGCCAGTCTGCTCAGGCTGCACGGCAGGAAGAAGCCAACAAACGCCAGCAGCGCACCCGCGTACCCGTGCACGTGGTAACCGATCACGGAGACCATGAGCATGTTCGGACCGGGAGCGAGTTGACCCAAACTATAAATGTCCCGGAACTGGTCCGGCGTGATCCAGCCGAACTGCGTGACCGTGAGTGCCTTCATTTCGGGCAGGATGGCGGTGCCGCCACCGACCGCGAGGATAGACAGCAGCGCGAAGACGCCGAGGAGTTGAAGGAGGACCATGATTATTCCCCTCCCTTCTTGTCGAAGGCCGTCTTGTCCGGCTTCAATTCGCGCGCCGGATGCGGACGATACAAATAAATCGCGAGCGGCCCAACGGTAAGCAACACGAAGACGAGCGAAACATGAAAGATCGAGACCAGCACCAGCGTGAGTACCACGAGGGAAATATCGAGCGCGTGCTCGAGCTGCTTGTGACCGATCTGTAACGTGACCGCGAGCAGCAAACCCACCGAGGCCGCTCCAACCCCCTTGAGGACACTGATGATCGCAGGGTTGTGATGATTCTCCGCATAGACAATACCGAGAATCATGACCAGTGCGGAGCCGGGCAATGTCATTCCCAAAAACGCCACCACCGCCCCAATCGGCCCGCGTAACCGGTCGCCCACAATGACACTCATATTTGTCGCATTCAGGCCCGGCAACGCTTGCGAAATTTCCAGTGCCGCAAGAAACCCTTCATCATCCAGCCAGCCTTTTTTCGCGACCAATCCATTCCGCAAATAGGCGACCACGCCGCCACCGAAGCTGGTGCCGCCGATGACAAGAAACGTCCAGAAGATTTCCCACAACGGCACCCGCACTGGAGCCGCCGCAACGGCCGTCACCGTTTCGTTTGCCTCGCCGGAAGGGAGATCACTCATGATGACCCGCAGGCTTGCCGCCGAGACCGTACACCATGGCCGTCTTGGTTGCGCCAAGGTGCACCCACTCGGGCGCTTCGGCCTGCACGGCGCAGTAAAACTTTTCGGAAAGCTTTCTGGCGTGATGATGCAGTTCTTCCTTGCGGTGGAACTTCGCCTGAAACGCAAACTCGCCCACCAGCGACGTCTCCGTCGCGCGGTTCCGCCAGATGGAAATGGTCGCTTTCGCCGCGAACCCGTGACCGAAATGGAATTCCCCCACATCCACCTGCACTTCCTCGACCGCCACGCGATTCACCAGCTCGATCCTCGTTTTCGGAGTCACATCGATTTTCTTCATTACAGGGAAAACCCGCGTGATATCCTCCAACCCCTGATCGAGCACGATATTCGGCGAGATCAGTTCGCAATTGTGGGAGTACAGGCTGCGCATCTGGCCCAGCTCCGTCTTCACCGGCAGCAACTCCTCCTTGAACTTGATCTTGTGTTCACCCTCGAGGTGCGGATGAATGTCCGTCTCCGCCGCGATGGTTTCGCTGGGGTGCCGGAATTTCACCGTCAATTCGTGATCCGTCTCGGGCCAGCCGTCCTTGTAAAACGTCCGCTTGCGCAGAATGAAGGCGTTCTTGTAGAGATCGTAGTTCTCCGTATCGTAAAAAAGGACTTCGCGGATCTTGTGATGAAATCCATCCGGGTGGGTGACCACGCCGACGTCGAATTTCTTGCCGATGTGATGAATCACCTTCCAATAATGCTCGAAACCCTCAGGCCGGGTAAAATGCTCCGGTTTGAGCAGAATCTTGTACTCACGATAATGAACGTGGTCCAGCGGATGGCCGTCCGAGTAAACCGTCTTGTGCGCGGTCTCAGTCATAGTGATCCGAATCGACTCAAGCAGGTTGAGCTTGAGCTCCCTCCACGCGGATCATAGGCAAGAGGCTTCGACACTGTCAATCGAACGGCATGTCCCGCACGTGCAGGCCCGATCCGGCGATCGGATCGTGCTCCACCGCCGAGTGCGACACGTAATGCCCTTCATGCAGGGTCATGTGATGCTTTTGCACAAGCCATTGATACCAACGATAGGCGCAGATCGCCACGATGGCCACCACCAGCACGAGAAAAGCCGCCGTCACCGCCGTGTTGATGTAATTATTGACCTGCAGGTGCTCCCAGTCAGCCAATTGCTTCGGCGTGCCACCCGCCGCGATCCTGGCCCCATAATCCCGCGCAGCGGCGAGAAAACCAAGGCGTGGTTCGGGGCTGAAGATTTTGATGTAGCCCGCCGACATGGTGACAACAAACAACCAGACGAGCGGCACAAACGTCACCCAGAAATAGCGCGCCTTGCCCATCTTGATCAGCAACGATGTACCGAAGGCAAAGGCAATCACCGCGAGCAACTGATTCGCAATGCCAAAGATCGGCCAGAGGCTGTTGATCCCCCCCAGCGGGTCGACCACGCCGAAGTAGAGGAACCAGCCCCACGCCCCGACGAACAGCACGCTCGACACCCAACTCGAATACCAAGGCCCATGATGCCCCAGCTTGGGCGTGATATGGCCCAATAAATCCTGCACCAGAAACCGCCCCACTCGCGTTCCGGCATCAATGGTAGTCAGAATGAAGAGCGCCTCGAACATGATGGCAAAGTGATACCACAGAGCCATGAACTCCCCCTTGCCAGCCACCTTCGCGAACATTTGCGCCATGCCCACGGCGAAGGTCGGCCCACCACCCACGCGGCCGATCATCGTATGTTCGCCAAGATCACTCGCGAGATCCTTCATCTGCTGCTCGGTCACCGGGAATCCCGCGGCCGTCACCGTTTGCACCACTTGCGCCGCCTCGCCCTTCATGTTGATCGCGAAATATTCACCCGGTTGCATGCCGCACGCCGCGATGAGCGCCATCATGGCTACCAGCATCTCCACGATCATCGCGCCGTAACCGATCGTCCGCACGCAAGATTCACTCGTGATCATTTTCGGCGTCGTCCCCGAAGCGATCAGACTGTGAAATCCTGAAATCGCCCCGCAGGCAATCGTGATGAAACAAAACGGAAAAACCGGACCCGCGACGACCAGCCCCGTGCCGTCGATGAACTTGGTAATGGCCGGCATTTGCATCGTGGGAGCAATCACCACGATGGCCACCGCCAGCACCAGCACCGTGCCGATTTTCATAAAGGTGCTCAGATAATCCCTCGGGGCCAGCAGCAGCCATACCGGCAGCACCGAAGCGGCGAGCCCATAAATGATAATCGCCCACGCCAGAGTCGTCCCGTTGAGATTCAACAACGAATCCGCCAGCGGAAACCGCGCGTGATATTGCCCCAGCCAGACACTGACGAGCAGCGCGATCACACCAAAAAAAGTCACCCAACCGATCCGGTTTGGACACACGAATCGCAGCGACGAACCCATCACCATCGCGATCGGCACCGTGGCCGCAATCGTGAATACGCCCCACGGACTTTCCGCCAGCGCCTTCACCACCACCAGCCCGAGCACCGCTATGATAATCACCAGAATCGAGACCATGCCGATCAGCGTGATAAATCCCGCGAGTGGTCCGATCTCCTCCTTCATCATCTGGCCGAGCGATTTTCCGTTGCGCCGCATCGAGGCGAAAAGAATCACCGCGTCATGCACCGCCCCGCCCAGCGTGGCACCGACGAGAATCCACAGCGCTCCCGGCAGATAACCAAACTGCGCCGCCAATACCGGACCCACCAGCGGTCCCGGCCCCGCAATCGCCGCGAAGTGATGCCCGAAGACAATCCACGAATTCGTCTTCACGTAATCCTTGCCGTCCTCATGCACACAGGCGGGTGTCGCCCGTTGCTCGTCGAGCACGAGCACTTTCGTCACCAGCCATTTGCTGTAAAACCGGTAGCTGATCGCAAAGACACAAACCGACGCCACCACCAGCCACAACGCATTCACCGGCTCCCCGCGCGACAACGCCACGACGGCGAGACACCCCGCGCCGAGCAAACTAATAAAGGTCCAGAGAAGAATGGAGAACAGGCGCGACTTGGCTGAAGTACTCATAACGTGGAATGAGGTCACAGGCTGGCACTGGAACCACGAGGAATCAATTCACAAGTAAGCTTGTCGGTCAAAAATTGGAAATCTTTTTCATTGCCACGCGACGCTCATTCCGACGATCAGTTGAAATGCCGCCGACCTTGGCTAGTCTATGGTATGGAAGCCAATACGACCGCTGGTAAGGAGATTGTGGTTCTCGGGGCGGGTTTCGGGGGATTGACGTTTTGCCAGAGATTCGAGCATGCGGGGGCGCATGTAACGTTGATCGACCGGCAGAATCATCATTTGTTTCAACCGCTTTTATATCAGGTGGCGACGGCGGGTTTGTCTCCGGCGGAAATCGCGCAGCCGGTGCGGTCCATTTTGTCGGACAAGGAGAATGTCACGGTTCTGCTGGATGAGGTGTTGGGCTTTGATCTGGCGAAGAAAGAAGTGGCGTTGAGTCACAAGACAATGCGGTACGATTATCTCGTGATCGCGTTGGGCGGGGTGACGTCTTATTTCGGTCATCCCGAGTGGGAGAAGTTCGCGCCGGGCTTGAAATCGATTGATGATGCCTTGCGGATTCGTCGCGAGATTTTATTGGCGTTCGAGCATGCGGAGCTGGAGACCGATCCGGAGCGGGTGAAGCAGTTGCTGACGATTGTGGTGGTGGGCGGTGGCCCGACCGGTGTGGAGTTGGCGGGAGCGTTCGCGGAGTTGGCGCGGCATGTGTTGCGGAGCGATTTTCGGCATATCGATCCATCGAAGGCGCGGGTGGTGCTGGTGGAGGCGGGGCCGCGCATCCTGGGGCATTTGCCGGAGGATTTGAGCGCGAGCGCGCAGCGACAGCTGGAGGCGCTCGGCGTGGAGGTGCGGACTTCGACGCGGGTGACGGATATTCACGCGGAAGGGATTCAATTAGGCATGGAATACATCGCGGCGACGAACAAAATTTGGGCGGCTGGCGTGGGGGCGTCGCCCCTGACGGCAAAACTCGGAGTGCCGTTGGATCGGGCAGGAAGAATTCAAGTACAGCCAGATCTGAGCGTGCCGGGTCACGCGGAGGTTTTTGCGGTGGGCGATGTCGCAACCATTATCGATGCGAACGGCCGGGTGGTGCCGGGAGTGTCACCAGCCGCGATGCAGATGGCGAGCCATGTGGCGAGGGAGATCGAGAATGAACTCGGCGGTGGCGAAGGTATTCGCGCTCGGTCCCCGTTTGTGTATTGGGACAAGGGAACGATGGCGACGATTGGGCGTTCGGCAGCGGTGGCGATGATCGGGCCGGTGAAGTTCTCGGGCTTCATGGCGTGGCTATCATGGCTATTTGTGCACCTGATTTTTTTGATCGGGTTCAAGAACAAATTCACAGTGATCGTGCAGTGGGTGTATTCTTATTTCGCGTATAAACGCGGGGCGCGCCTGATCACAGGCAAGTCCGCGTGAGGCGACCGCACACAACGATGGTCAGTTGGCCGCGGGCGCGGAACTGGATGACTCAGTGGTCGAGCTGTTGATGATCGGGACTTGCACCTCCTGGAGGAGCCAGAAGGGAGGCATCCAGGCAGGATTGCTGTAATAGAGAACGCGAGGCGGCCCGTTTTGGGTGAGATTGTTTTGCTTGAGATAATTCTGGATTTCCGTGAAGCCTTTTTTGAAGTTCTCGAGGGTGTAGGCACCTCGCAGGGAGTAGCAGGCAACGCTGACAGTGGGTTGGTCGGTCATGGCCAGACCTTTTTCCTTGGGGAAGGCAAAATCCTTTTGCGTGTTGAGGATAAGATGAACCAGCATCCGAGTCTTGGGCTGCGGCGGTTGATTCAGCCAGTCGGGATAGGTGACGACGATGGGCCAGCGAAGTTCGTTTTCGATGCTGGCGACGTAGCGGGCTCCCTGACGGAAACCGCGCTCCCAATCTTTTTCGACGGAGCCTTCGATCTCGGCTTCGATGGCCGGGTAGCCGGGAATGGTGCGGACGACGATCTTGCCGGGCTCGACGTTGGGAAGAAAATCGTCGGCACGGAGAGCCGGACTCACCAATGCCATGAGAAGAAACGCCGCCGCGGATCGAAAGAATAGGAAACGTCGCATCATTACCTCAGCGGATGTTTTTGACGCCAGAACAGATAACCGCCGTAGGCAAGCGAGAAGAGCGCCGGAACGAGGAACGGCGGCCATGTGCTGAGCGCGAGGAGATGGGGGCGGAAACCAAAACCGAGGAGAAGCAAGAGAACGCCCAAGACAAGAAAGAGGGCGGCGCCGTTGTGTTTGTGAGAGTTCATGGTTTGGGTTAACTCCCTGTTTCCCTGTCAGGATTTTTATTCGAGAATTGTGCCGACGGGGAGGGAAAACCCATTGGCAAACTCGGCGGCGGACATGCGCTTTTTCCCTTCGAGCTGTACCTCGCGCAGGAGAAGCCCGCCTTCTTTTGCGGCGACGAGAATGCCGTGTTTGTCGACGCGAACGATCTCACCCGGAGCGCCCTTGGCCCGGCGGGAGATGATGGTTTGAAAAATCTTGAGCATGCGCTGGTCCTTGCCTTCGGGCACCCAGGTGTAGGCACCGGGCCAGGGGGTCATGCCACGAATATGACGGTCAATCTCACGCTTGGATTTATTCCAGTTAATGCGACCATCCTCCTTGCGCAGTTTTTTCGCGTAGCTGGACTTGGTCTCGTCCTGGGGAATGCGTGGGGCGGTGCCATTCTGGACCAGCGGCAGGGCCTTGATGAGACCGGTAGCGCCGAGTTGGGCAAGTTTGTCGTGAAGGATTTCCGCCGTATCGTGCGAACGAATGGGCGTGCTCTCCTGCAAAAGGATGTCGCCGGTATCGAGACCTTCGTCCATCCACATGATGGTGACGCCGCTTTCTTTTTCACCCTCACAAATGGCCGCGTGGATGGGAGAAGCGCCGCGATACTTCGGCAGCAGCGAGGCGTGGATGTTGAGGCAGCCGTATTTCGGCAGGTTGAGAATCTCGCTGGTGAGAATCTGCCCGTAGGCGGCGACGACAATGACGTCGGGCTTGAGGTACTTGATCTGCTCGATGGAAGCCTTGGCCTTGATTTTGTCCGGCTGAAAGATTTTCAGGTGATGCTTGAACGCTTCCTGCTTGATCGGGCTCGGGGTAAGCTTCTGGTGGCGGCCAGTCGGGCGATCGGGCTGGGTGACGACAGCGAGCACATCATGGTCCGGGTGATTCACCAAGGCCGTAAGTGCCGGGATGCCGATTTCTCCAGTGCCGATAAAGACGATGTTCATGCGTTCTATTTCTATCGTGGGCTGCGCCAATTCCTCGGGTATCACCTCCACCCGACGGATTTACAACGTATCGAAGTTGGAGTCTTGCGCAAGTCGCAACGTCCAAACGGCGCATTTTTTTGGTTTAGGTCTCTTTCGCATCCGGGTAGGATAAAAAGCCTTTCAGGTTCCTAAAAATCATTTGCCAGATGTGCAGACCCGCAGCATTGTGACTGCACCCAACATGAAGCGTTTTTTCCGCATCGTTCTGTTACTCATCCTGATTGTCAGCGGCGTGTGGTGGGTGACGAATCGCCAGAAGGCGATCACGGCTGAGAAGATGGCCTTCAAGCCGGCGAGCACCTACACGCCCGTGACCGAGCCTCCCGTGTTGGCAAAGGATATTCCGCTACTACAGCAGGTCAACCGCGAGTATGTGCGCGTTTCGCAGGCGGTGATTCCCAGTGTGGTCAATGTGCTCGCCTCGCGTCCAGCGCAACCTTCCGTCGATCTGGATGGCGTGCCATTCATGCTGCCTTTCCCGCAAGCACCGAGTGCGCCGCAGACGCCGTCGCGGCCTGCGAAACCCGGCACGAAAAAGAAGTCACCGACGTTGCCAAAAGAGCCATCCGTCGGGTCCGGCGTGATCATCAGCAAGGAAGGACACATCATCACGAATTGCCACGTCATCAAGGACGCGGATGATATCATCGTCTACCTGCACGACAATCGCCGGTACAAAGCGAAGTTGCTGGCCTCCGACGAACTCGCCGATGTGGCGGTATTGAAAATTGAAGCGGAGAATTTGCAACCACTCGTATGGGGGGATTCCAGCACCGTGCAGATCGGCGAACAGGTTTTCGCGATTGGGAATCCGTTCGGCTTGAGCGAATCGGTCAGCCTCGGCATTGTCAGCGCCAAGGGACGCAATCCGAGCCGGTTTACCACCGGGGCGAATTCGAACAGTTACGAAGATTTCATCCAGACCACGGCGGCGATCAATCCGGGAAATTCCGGCGGCGCGCTGGTGAATATCCAGGGCGAACTTATCGGCATCAACACAGCCATCCAATCCACCTCGCGCGGATTTCAGGGCATCGGTTTTGCCATCCCAAGCAACCTGGCACGGTTCGCTTTCGAATCGCTGATCAAGAGCGGCAAGGTCACGCGTGGTTATTTGGGCGTGACGATTCAAGAGCTCAGCCCGAACGATTTGAAATTCTTCAAACTCCAGACCGAAGCCGGCGCGCTTGTGACCGAGGTGGAGCCGTCTTCGCCCGCGGGCAAGATCGGCTTGCAGGCCGGGGATGTGATCGTTTCATTCAATGCGTCGCCCGTGCGCGATCCCGCGGAACTGCGGCTGGCGGTCTCGCAAACTCCCGTGGGCAAGGAAGTGCCAATCGGAGTCATGCGCGATGGCAAACCGTTGACGTTCACCTTCAAGGTTGCGGAGATGACTCCCGATGTGTTGAGCAAGCTGGATGCCCCGGCGGAGGAACCGCCTTCTGGCCCGGCAATGGAACCGCTGGACAATTTCCTCGGCGCGTTGCGCGTGGAAGATCTCACCCCCGCCAGTCGGCGGACGCATAAGCTCAAGCCGACCGTGTCGGGCGTATTGGTGACGTCGGTGGAAGAAGGCTCCGTCGCGGAAGCGGAAGGAGTCCACCCCGGCGATGTGATCGAACAGCTTCGCATCGAAGGGCAATACGTCAGCACCCCGGTGCCGGACGTGAAAACCTTCTATGCGCTGGCACGCAAGCTGAAGAAAGAGCAGGGCGTCCTGCTGCTCCTGCGCCGGGGCCGGGTCACAACCTTTGTGGCGCTGACACCAGAGTCGTAAGCGCGCCTGGCTCTACCCGCACGTTCGCTTTCCTCTATCAAGTCGTGGTGTGGTTTGCCCAAGCACAACACGCAGTCAGAATTGATTCCCTCAACTTCTTGTATTATCAAGATTAATACCCTTAATTAGAAAAGCGATCTTAAAGAACGCTTTCCCTCTTTGCTCATTCTGGTAGCCTCTCACGGCAGGATGGATCTTTCCACACAAGCGGGGCAGGAAATTTTGGCGGACATCGAGCGCAATACGAGCTCAGTCCGGGGGTGGCGCAACTTGATGTTGCTGTGTTTTGACCAGAAAGATATCGAGACCTTCAAAACGTTGCAGATCATTTGCGACGGATTGGACAAACTGTTCGATCAAAAGAAGCAGGAAGCCAAAAAGGAATTCGAAGCCGCAGTCAAAGCCATCCGCGAATCCAAGTTGAAAGCCGGGCAAAGACGGCTGCCGAATCCGATTATCACGGCCATTCCCCTGACCGATGTGCAGCGGGTGACGTTCATCAAGCTGGCGCGCACGCCCAATGCCTCCCTTCTGCTCGACAAGGTGGCACAATTTTATCTGGAAGACTGGAATCTGCCCGAGTGCGCGCAAAAGCATCTCGAACGCGCACTGAATTTCGAGCCCGAGGACCAGCATGTCATGGACTCGCTGGCCAAGGCGGTGGAGGCACTGGCGCGGTCGATCCCCGCCATGCAGACGGCTCCGGCCACGGCTCCCTCGCCAGAGCATGCGCGGGTATCATTCAATGATACGATGCGCATCAAGCTGCCCACGCTTTTACGCAAGGCCTCCGGACCGCTCCCGGCGGAACGCTCGCAAACGCTGCTGAAGCATCACCTCGATCACATCAACGAAAAGCAAGCGTCGCGCGGCCAACAGGCAGGATTCAAAACAGCCAATCTCGGCTCACTCCATCAACAGTTGCGCACGCTGCAGTCGAAAATCGAAATGATCGAAAAGCGGACGCACATCGAACCGCCCGCCGTTCAGACCAAGGAGAAGCCGGAACCGAAACGGACGGCGCAGATTGAACTGCCCCTGCGCGCCCCCGAAACGCAATCGCCGGCAGAACTGATCTCGCACAGTCTGGCAGCGGTTCACGAGGGCCGGCTGGACGAAGCCGCCTCGCTCTGCCGCCGCGCGCTGGAATTGAACCCGGATCAGCCGTTGGTTTGGCACACATGGGCCACGATTGGCTTGGGCTATTTTGAGGAACGGGAAATGGACAAGGCGATTGCCGCGTTCAACGAGGCGTTGCGGCTCGAACCGAATGCGGTGGAGTCATGGTTCAACATGGGCGTCGCCTATTCGGAAAAGGGCGATGTCGAAGGCGCGCTGCGCTGTTACCTGCGCTCGCTCTTCCTTTCGCCGGAAAACCCCAAGGTGCGCTGCAATCTCGGAGCCGTGTATTTCCAAAATAGTCAATTCGATCACGCCGAGCAGTGTTTCCGCGCGGCCATCGGCATTGACGCCACCTACGCGCGCGCCTGGGATAATCTCGGAGCCACGCTCAGCGCCCAGGGAAGGCTCGACGAAGCCGCGACCGCCTGCCGCAAGGCAGTCGAAATCAAGCCCGACTACGCGGAAGCGTGGTTCAAGCTCGGCACCATCCTATTCCAACTGGAGCAAGCAGACGAAGCGCGGCAGGCCTTCGAACAAGCATGCGCCTTGCGCCAGGATTTTCCCGCGACATTTGTTTATCTCGCCATCCTCGACGCGCGCCGCGGAAAATTCGACGAAGCGGAGATCGCCTGCAAGAAATTCACGTTTCTGGGCGGTGTACCCGGCCTCGACTGGATGGCCTGGCAGGAACTGGCCCTTGCGGGATTGCAAGCCAACCGGATCGAAGAAGCGCTGGCGGCGGCAAGCCGCGCCACGGAACTGCAACCGGACGAGCCGGAACCATGGTTCACCCAGGGCGTGGCGCAACATCACGCGGGACGCTTTGCGGAAGCCGAAAAGGCCTACGCACACTGCGTTGAAGTCAAACCCACCATGGGATCAGCCTGGTTTAATCTGGGAGTGATTCGATTGGAGCTGAGAAACCTGGCCCCTGCGGCAGTAGCCATGGAGCATGCCGTGCAGTTGGAACCGGAAAATCCTTCCGCATGGTATCAACTGGGCCGAGTGCGGGAAGCCCTCGGACAAGTGGAACCCGCAGTGGAGGCGTACCGGAAAGCGGTCGATCTGGACGCCGCGCTGGTGGATGCATGGCAAAATCTCGGCGCTCTGCTGGAAAACGCGGGCCGTCACGACGAAGCGGAAGCGGCCAAACAAAACGCCCTCCTGGCCCTGCATCCGCAACAAGCGTAGCGCCGGGGTGTGAGGTCTTGTCGAAAGATCCGTTCGCGGGTACTGTGCACGGTCAACCTGCCGTACACCGAAACCCACAACCGAACCCCCTCCCTCACCCATGATGTTTCCCACAGGATGGATTTACGACGCCCTCGCCATTGGCGGCTATTTTGCGGTCATTCTCACCATCGGCCTATGGCCACGCAAACAGGGCACACTGGCGGACTTTTCGCTCGGTGGTCGTGAGATGCCGTGGTGGGCGGTAACCGCCTCCATCCTCGCGGCGGAAATCAGCGCAGCAACATTTCTCGGCGGACCGGAAGAAGGCTTCAGCAAGCGCAATTTCACCTACGCGCAACTCGCCATCGGTACCGTGCTGGCGCGTGCCATCGTGGCCTATATTTTCATCAAACCGTACTATGAGTACGGCGTGGTCTCGATCTACGACTTCCTGCGCATCCGTTTCGGCAACACCACAAAGAACGCCGCCTCGGTGATCTTTCTGCTAACGCGCGTATTGGCGAGCGGAACGCGGCTCTATGTGGCGGGGGTCATTGTCGTCATTGGCATCGAATACGTCACCGGCATCAAACCCGATGCCGCGACGGAGGTGGCCATTTATATTGGCGTGCTGTCGGCGCTGGCGCTGCTAACAACCATCTACACAGCCATCGGCGGCATCAAGGCGGTCGTCTGGACTGACTTCATTCAGGCCACCCTCATGTTCAGTGCGCTCGGTTACGCCGCATGGGCCCTGCTGGCGAGCATTCCCGGCGGCTGGTCAGGCGCGCAGTCTTATCTGCAAGCGCCGGGCGATCTCGCCTTCTGGAATTTCGGCGTGACGGAAGGCTCGATCTGGAAGCAGGTCCGCTATGTGCTCGAGGAGCCGTACACGATCTGGAGCGCGCTGATCGGGTCAACGTTTATCACCATGGCGACGCACGGCACCGATCAAGACATGGTGCAGCGGATGTTGACCGCCAAGGATTATCACCGCAGCCGACTGGCCGTGATCTGCTCGGGGTTGATCGATATCCCGGTGGTACTGGTGGTGCTGACCGTAGGCATTTTGCTCTACGTCTTTTATCAAACGCACACCGATCCGAATCTGCCCGGGAAAAACATCTTCGCGTACTGGATCGTGCATCAGGTGCCGCCCGGCTTTCGCGGGCTGATGGTCGCGGGCGTGCTTTCCACCGCGATGGGCTCTCTGAGCACGGCGCTCAATGCGCTGGCCACCTCGTTCGTGAAGGATTGGTGGATGCCATATTTCGGCAAGACCGCGGCCGATGAACGCGCGCATGTCCGCGCGGTGCGGTGGAGCACGGTGGGCTTTAGCGCGTTGCTGGTGCTGGTGGGAGCGTTAACGGCCCGCGCCGTAGTGATTTATCCGGACGCGCGCATCATTCCGATTGTGCTGGGGATTTTCGGGTACACCTACGGTTCGCTGCTCGGGATTTTTTTGGTGGGCCTGATCACGAAAACGCGCGGCAACGATGCCGGAAATCTCTTCGCGATGGCAGGCGGATTTATCGTCGTGGCGGTGCTCAGCGGCCTGCCGAATGACCTCTGGTTCGCGGTGACGCATCAGACGCTGGCCAAGCCGGACTGGATGCCGACCATCGCGTTCCCGTGGCGCGTGTTCTTTGGCGCCATCACAACCATGGCAATCGCGTTGTGTTTTGCGTCGAAGACGGAGAAAGCGCGGGTTTAACGAATCGTAAAGAGTCGGGCGTAGATATTTCCGTGTTGTAGGGCGCTTCGGTGAAGCCCCTACAGTTTGGAGTCAGGCGCACACGAGCCGGGCGGAAGTCTCTTCACCAAAGAGCCGCGTAGCGGTTGTTATTGAGCTTCCAGAATTGCAACTCGCCGTGGCTGTCGGCGCAGAGCTTCGCGAGCACCTTGCCGGCGTTTGTGTCGGGTCGGACGAAAAAGCCGAGCGCATTGAGCTGCGACTGGGAATTGTACTTCTGCCGCAGATTGCGCGCGAGCGAAAGCAGCAGTTGATCCTGCGCATTGAACTCCCCATCGGTCAGCAAAAGAACCGTGTCGGCTTTCTGCGCGAGGGCAGCTTGATAACCGGCAGGAAAATCGGTGCTGCCACCGCAGGCGGTATCAGATTGCAGGAAGCGCATCGCCATCAGCTTGGATTCCGGTGTGGCCGGAATGGCCTGATCATGGAAAGAAACCACCTTCTCGGCGTAGAGCACGATATTGAACTTGGTGCGGCCATCGAGTTGCGCGATCAACTTGCGCAGCTCCTGCGTGGCGAGATCGACACGGCGCACGCCACCGACGGCTTCATACATGCTGCCCGATTTATCGAGAAGAAAAATCACGGTGCGGCGGGCAGCCACCATGTCGACCGGCGCCGCAGGCTTGGCCGTGGTGGCATGCAGGGAGGCGAGACGGTCCTTCAGAGAGGACTCGCTATTGTTCACGGTGGCAAGAACAGGCAGGGATTCGGGCGTTTGATCGCGTGCCGCAAGAGTGGGTGCCGGGGTGGGCTCGGGAGTTGCAGAAGCCACCACGGTGGTGACTTGGAATCCCTCCGCATTCAAGAGGAATGGCGCAGGAGCGGGGCGCGGAGAAATGTCCGCAGTCGTACCCATCGGGACCGAGCGGAGAAGCAGGAAGCCAACCGCATGAACGGTGGCAGACACGGCAAGAATGAGCCAAAGGAGACGTCGATTCACCTGCGAGAAAGTGTCGCAGATTTTAACCTAAAGTCACGGTAAAACTGACGTTAGCAATTGTTGTAATAAGTACTTAGAAGTATTAGATCGGCAGAAAATGCCGAGTCGATCTTTAGCGTCGACCCATCATCATCGGGGAACGGACGATGCCGCTTTCGGCTTTGCAATAGCGCCATGGCGCATTATTGGGCAGCATGCGGCAGGCGGTCTGGCCCTGCCGGCGTTCGTTTTCCGATGGGAACGAAATCACGAGATGCGAGCGAGCGCGCGTGACGGCGACGTAGAGAAGACGGCGTTCTTCCGCGAGATCTTTCTCGAACTGCGCGCGCGGGTGCGGCATCTGCGTGGAGCCCGCTCCGATGAGCCAGACATTGTCCCATTCGAGCCCCTTGGCAGAATGGATGGTGGAAACGGTGATGGCGTTGTCGGGATGAAATTCGTCGGTCTTGCGGTCGATGGCGAAACCGTCAAGGAAGGTGACGAGATCACCATCCATTTTCTCCATCGAGTTGACCAGCGCGTTGATCGTGCCAAGCCGCTCCTCGGCTTCCTTCGCGTAGTTGGCGAGGATCAAGGGCCGGATGCGTTCCTGCAGCATGAGTCCCATTTGACCGAGATTCGGGGCTTTGCGGATTTCCCGCAGCCAGACGGGCAGATCGGCAGCGGCGCCGGGCCAGACGCCTTCATCAAAGAGGCCGTTCTGATGCGCCAGGATCGCCTTGGCCGCAGTGCCTTCCCCGATGCCGGGGAATTGCGTGAGCGCCCGCAGCATGGCAATGCGGTCATGCGGATTGTGGACGACGCGCAGGAAGCTGATGAAATCCTTCACCTCGGCGGAATCGGCAAGGGTCTGCCCGCCGTATTTCTTGTACGGCACCTGATGATAATTCAGCGCAATTTCCAGAATGGTGAGGAAGCGCGAGGACCGGGCCAGCACGGCATATTCCTTGGGCTTGCGACCGGCGAGAACACCTTCCTTGACCCACGCAACGAGGCCGTTGGCTTCATCCTGAGGGGTGAGATACATGCGGTAGTCGAGCACGGCTTCGGAGCCTTTGGCACTGCGCAGGGTAAGGGCCGCTTCTTCCTTGGAAACGATATCATTGGCAAGGTCGAGGATGGCCTGGCCGCTGCGGTAGTTGTCCTCAAGGCGCAGGATTTGTGCGCCCTGATGTTTGCGCGGGAAGTCGACGATGAGGCTCACATCGGAACCGCGAAAGCCGTAGATCGATTGGTTGGCATCCCCCACAACGAGGAGATGCTCGGGATTGAGTCCATCGAGGATAAGCTGGTTAAGCTGGTTGTTATCCTGCATTTCATCAACGAGAACGTAAGGCCAACGAGCGCGCAACTTGGCGGCGTATTCGGGGTCGCGCGCCATGCGTTGCGCCCAGAGGACAAGCAGATCGTCGTAGTCAACCACGTTGGCGGCGCGCTTGAGCTCTTCGTAATTGCGGACCACGCGCACGGCCTGGTCCATATAGTTGCCGCCAAAGGTGTCGGCCAGCCGCGCTTCGAGATCCGCGCAGGTGTTGCGAACGAGGGAGTAATTGGAGTGCAGCTTACCGGGGGAAAAGAGCGGCGACTTGGAATCAACGCTGCATTGCTTCAAGGCGGATTTCCAGATCGATTGCGCTTCCGATTCGTCGATGGTGGTGAAACGGCCATTAAGCAACCCGAAACCTTCCGCCGACTGGCGCAGCAGAATACTCGCGACGGCATGGTAGGTGCCCACGGTGAGCGTATCGTGATTGCCCCGCTTGGGGACGTTCGAGATCAGCCGCTCGACGCGATGCGCCATTTCCGATGCCGCCTTGCGGGTAAAGGTAATCATCAGGATCGAACTGCGGGGCGCGCCGTTACGGATCAGGTCAGCCACCCAGTGCACGCTCGTGGCCGTCTTTCCCGTACCAGCCCCGGCGAGGACAAGAAGACGCTTTTCGCGGGCGGCAACAACTCGGGCTTGGGCGGGATTGAGATGCATGGAGGAAACGGGAAGGAGTGGAAAATTCGACTGCTTTTCGGGCACGACAGACAACCGTCCGAAAGCTCATTGGGCAAGACAAAATCGGGAAAAAATTTACCGACACCTGAGTCGCGAGTGCGGGCGGATTGCGGCGGATAAATTCAGGTCAAAGCCCACCTTCGACGCCTTGGCGAACCCGGAAAAAGCATCACCCTGCCGCAAAAAATATCGCACACCTAACCAACGTAGCTCACCTAAGACAAACGCTCCCTCTTATTTCCTGATAGAGTTCATTGCAAAAGTAGGAATGGAGTGCGCGAAAGCTTTCCCCTTGAAAACTCAAATCCCCAACTTCAAATGCAATTTGGTCTACAGCGACCGCGACACCCAACAGAGGTGGTCGATTCTTGTAGCGCATTGTCGACGCTCTTTTTTTTCGGGCGATGACCGACCGGGTTCCAAAGTCACTCTGACAAAAAAGACATGCCATCCGCCCTACGAATTCCACTCGTGGAGAGGCGTTACTGGGTCCAGCGTCACGCTGGGGCGAAACGCGCCAGGATTTCCGGTGTCAGCGTCAGTTTTCCGCCGCCCGCATTATCCCGCACCTGCTCCAGCGTTCGCGCGCCCGGAATCGTCACCGTGATACCCGGCTGCGCCACCGTCCACGCCAACACCAACTGCGTCGGCGTCACCCCCAGCTCTTGCGCCGTCTCGCGGATGCGCTGCGCCAGCGCCAGATGCTTCGCGAGATTCTCCTTCGCGAAGTGCGGCCGCTGATGCCGGTAATCGTCCGCTGGTGGCAAATGATCCGCCGTGTATTTGCCCGTCAACATTCCCTTACCCAACGGCGAATAAGCCATGATCCCCACCTTGTGCGCGAGGCAGAATGGACGCCGGTCCGCCTCGATCTGGCGGTCGATCATGCTGTAGGGCAATTGACTCACCGCCACCGGTACATGCTTCAGCGCCGCGCCGAGCAGATCATTCGAAAAATTGCTCACCCCGAACCAGCGAATCTTCCCCTCCCGCTTCAACTCGTTCATCACCGACGCTGTCTCCTCGATGGGTGTCCGCGGGTCCGGCCAATGCGCCAGATACAAATCAATGCGGTCCGTCTTCAATCGCCGCAACTGCTGCTCGCACCGCACGCGGATGTGCGCCGCCGTCAAATTACACGTCCGCTCATCGATCTGTTCCTCGGAGAAAAGCGGTCCCACCTTCGTCACAATCACCGCCTGGTCGCGTGCCTTCAATTCCTGCAACGCCGAGCCGAGCAACTCCTCCGCCATCCCGCGACCGTACCCCTCCGCTGTGTCGAACAAATTGATCCCGCTCTCCAGCGCGACGCGAACCACCTCCTGCGTTCCCGCCCTGTCCGGCATCGCATCCGGCGCAACCGTCACCCCATACCGGCAATCCTTCCACGACATCGTGCCAAGACCAATGACCGAGACTTTCAGATCGGAACAGCCCAGAGTGCGCGTTTGCATGGATAAAAAACTATCACCTCGTATGGATTGATTCCACTACAACTATCGCAAGTCATCGCCCATGTTCTCTATGGATTGTGATTCTTCACAGATGTTACTATTATCAGTGAGAGGCTTGTAAAACGCGCCGTAAAAAAACCACCCAACAAAGGGGACCGCAACAACCACCGTCCACAAAAGTTTCTTCCCGAAACGTTCGCGGCGATGTAGCACCCAAATCCGCGCGATCAGACACAAACTCGCAAATGCCCAAACCGCACAGGCCAAAGTAGTCATCACTCGTTCGCTCATTTTGCCTCCATTTTACAGATCGACGCCACTCGCCCAACAACCGTATCATTCGCTGGTTCTTATGTTCGTCAAGCTCTCCGATATCGTTCACTACACCGACAAACTCCTTCGCTGTGCCGAAGTCAAAGACTGGTCCGGCGCGAAGAACGGCCTTCAGCTCGAAAACGATGGCCAGATCACCCGCCTCGGCGCGGCGGTCGATTCCCATATCGGCGTCATCGAGGAGGCCGTCAATCGCGGCGTCGATCTCCTCCTCGTCCACCACGGTCTCTACTGGGGCGACGTCACCCCGGTCACCGGCGCGAACTACCGCAAGCTCCGGCTCGCGATGAATCACAACCTCGCCCTCTACGGCGCGCACCTTCCGCTCGACCTCCACCCGAAGCTCGGCAACAACGCCCTGCTCTCGAAAGCACTCGGCCTGACTCCCTCCAAGGGCAAACCGTTCTTTTTCGAAAAGGAGCAATACATCGGCTTCAAGTACGAGACCAAGTTCACCCGCGACTCCCTCGCCAGCAAGCTCACCCAAGTCCTCGGCCACGCCCCCACCATCCTCCCGCACGGCCCGGAGAAAATCCGCAAACTCGGCATCGTCACTGGCGGCGCGGGCGGCGATCTCGCCAAGGCGGCAGCGGAAGGCATCGACACCTTCATCACTGGCGAAGGGCCCAATCATTCCTTCGGTCAGGCCCGCGAACTCGGCATCAATGTCTTCTACGGTGGTCACTACGCTACCGAGACCTTCGGCGTCAAAGCCCTCGCCAGCCAGCTCTCTGATCACTTCCAGATCCCGTGGCAATTCATCGATGTCCCGACGGGACTCTAACTCCGGTGACAAAGAGGAAACTTTTAGTCGTAGCACAAAGTTTCACTCGACCTTCAAGGCGGACTTGGCATAACGGGCTCTTGGTTCATTCGGGAAATTAAACTTAAAAGGGAAAAGGATAAGTTATGTCGTCGACCGGGCTCACATTGGACAACCTCACGCTACCCAAGGAAAAAACCTACTTGGGGATTATTGCCGTCATCGCCGGAGCCATATGGCTGCTGCTGCTCTGCCTCATTTTCCCCATCTTTTTCGGTCTCGGTTTTGCCCTGCTCATCTGGCTCGCCAACGGCTTGCTGATTGCCCGCCTCAAATCCGAATCTGTTAAGGTAAGCGATCGACAGCTGCCGGAATTGAATGCCGTCTTCAAGGAAGTCTGTAAAAAGCTTCAATGTAACGGCACACCCGAACTCTACGTCCTGCAATCAGGCGGCACTCTCAACGCCTTCGCCACACGCCATTCGGGTCGTAATTTCGTGGTCCTTTATTCGGACATGGTCGAAGCCTACGGAGTCAATTCCGATGAGATCAAATTCATCCTCGGCCATGAGATCGGCCATATCCACCGCAACCATTTGCTCAAGCTCATCCTGCTGGGTCCCGGCTTGTGGCTCCCGCTCGTGGGCCATGCCTATAGCCGCGCTTGCGAAGCCTCATGCGACCGCTACGGTGCCTATGCCACGGAAAATATCGATGGAGCCTTGCGCGCCATGATGAAACTCTCCGGAGGAAAAGAGGCCGCTCGCGCCATGAACCCCGATTGTTTCGCGGAACAATACCATCAGGATCGTGGCTTCTTTATTTCCTGGCATGAATTGATTTCCGGCTACCCCACTCTCTCGCAGAGAATGGCCAATCTGGTTGCCATTCGCGACAATACCCAAATGCCCCGCGCCGGACGCAATCCCTTGGCTTACTTATTTGCTTTCTTCAGCATGGGTAGTTCGACCAGTGGTGGCGGTGGACTGTTGACCACCATCTTCGTGATTGCCTTGATGGCTGGTTTAGCCTTGCCCGCTATTGAAGGAGCCCAAAAAAAAGCTCGGGAAGTGCAACGTCAGGCGGAATTACACCAGCAACAACAAAGCTTGCTGGATGAAAAGAGTACGCCAGCCAATCCCAATACTTTGCAGCCACTCGCTACGGAATCGACCTCCGAAACAACCCCGGCTCCAACTGCTACCAACTAGCGGCGGCAGATCAGGCGAAATGACGGATGCAGGTGCCTTGCTGTATGGCGGTTCGGTGAACCGCCTCAGCGGTACCCACTTACGCTACCCTTGACGTAAACAGCGCTCTCTCGCACACTGGCAGCTTCACTTTTACCCAAAGGATTTTGATTTATGAAAAAGACTGTCGCTTTGATCATCCGAGACGGCTGGGGCATCAGCCCCAACGGTCTCGCCGCCGCGCAAAAAGAAGGCAACGCCCCCCTGCTCGCCAAGCTGCCCTTCCACGATTCCGTTTATGCCAAATATCCCCAGAGCCGCCTCAGCGCCTGCGGCACCGACGTCGGTCTGCCGGAAGGTCAGATGGGCAATAGCGAAGTCGGCCACCTGAACCTCGGCGCGGGCCGCATCGTTTATCAGGATCTCACCCGCATCAATCTCGCGATCAAGAACAACGAACTCGGCAAGATCCCGGCGCTCGTTGACCTCTTCAAGACGCTCGTCTCGACCAACAAAGCCCTGCACCTCTGGGGTCTTCTCTCCGACGGCGGCGTGCACTCGAGCGAAGAACACCTCTACGCCCTCATCGCGGAAGCGAAAAAAGCCGGCGTGAAGGACATCTACGTCCATGCCTTCATGGATGGCCGCGACACCTCTCCGAATAACGGCGTCAAATACGTCGCCGCGCTCCTCGCAAAAATGAAGGAAATCGGCGCGGGCAAACTCGCCACGATGGTGGGCCGCTACTACGCCATGGATCGCGATCAACGCTGGGACCGCAACAAGCTCGCGTGGGATCTCCTGTTCTCGGGCAAGGGCGCTTACGCCGCCGACCCGATCAAGGCGATCGAAGGTTACTACGCCGACGGCAAGACGGATGAATTCCTCCCAGCCACCGTCTGTATCGAGCAGCCCCGCCCGATCATCCAGAACGGCGATGGCATTCTGTTCTTCAACTTCCGCTCCGACCGCGGTCGCCAGCTCAGCCGCGCGATCCTCGCGGACAAGTGGGACAACTTCGACCGCGTGGTGCACCCGAAGGTTCACTTCGTCACGATGACCCAGTACGACGCCACCTACGGCGTGCCGATCCTGTTCCCGCCGCAAAGCATGAACAACATCCTCGGCCAGGTTGTCAGCGCCGCGGGCAAAACCCAGTTGCGCATGGCGGAAACCGAAAAGTATCCGCACGTCACCTACTTCTTCAACGGCGGCGTGGAAATCGCCTACCCCGGCGAAGATCGCGAGATGGCCGCTTCCCCGAAAGTCGCGACCTACGACTTGAAGCCCGAGATGAGCGCACCCGAGTTGACCGACAAGGTCATCGCCCGCCTCGACACCGGCAAGTATGATCTCTTGATCCTCAACTTCGCGAACCCGGACATGGTCGGCCACACTGGCAGCCTGCCCGCCGCGATCAAGGCCGTGGAAACCATCGACGCCTGCGTAAAGCGCGTGGTGGAAAAGCTTCTCGCCATCGGCGGCTGCGCCATTCTCACCGCCGATCACGGCAACTGCGAACGCATGATCGCCGAGGACGGTACGCCGCACACCGCCCACACGACGAACCTCGTGCAGTTCATCTACGTCGCCGCGAATGCGGACAAGGCCAAGATGGAAGACGGCATCCTCGCGGACGTCGCCCCCACCCTGCTCTATCTGCTCGGCGTGCCGAAGCCTGCGGAAATGACCGGCCACAGCCTGATCACCATCAGCAAGTAAAGCCCAGAGGGGGACTTCGGTCCCCCTCGCTCCCACCCGGGCAGCCGGCGGGTTACCCTCCCTCAACATCTGCGTTTGCCAACTCGCATTAAGGGAGTATTACAGAATGAGGCACAAAAAAACTCCACCCTAGGATTTTTATGACCACTCCCACCACCAGACCGGCCCTCGACCTTATCCGCCGTCCGCGCCGCAACCGCCTCTCTTCCGCGATTCGCGATCTCACCCAGGAAACGCGCCTCCTAGTCACTGACCTCGTCGCCCCGCTCTTCGTCAAGGAAGACTCCGGAGCGCCCGAACCGATCGCCAGCATGCCGGGCCAATTTCGCTATAACATCGCCGACCTCGTCAAGGAATGCGGCCACCTCCAGAGCCTCGGCATTCAGGCCGTCGCACTCTTCCCGCAAATCGCCTCGGAACACAAGGACCCGCACGGCTCCTATGCCCTCGCGCAAAAGAACGTTCTTTTCGCCGCGATCAAAACCGTGAAGGACGCCCACCCGGACCTCGTCATCATCTCCGACGTCGCCCTCGATCCCTACACCGACCACGGCCACGACGGCTTGGTCGACGCGCAGACCGGCATTGTGATGAATGATGCAACCGTCGAGATTCTCTGCCTGCTCTCCATCGAACTCGCCAAATCCGGCGCAGACATCGTGGCCCCCTCCGATATGATGGACGGCCGCATTGGCGCGATCCGCACCGCGCTCGACGAAACCGGTTTCATCAATCGCGGCATTCTCGCCTACTCCGCCAAATTCGCTTCCGCCTACTACGGTCCCTTCCGCGACGCCGTCGGCAGCAAAAAATCACCCGACGCGCCGCCGCTCGATAAACGCAACTACCAGCTCAACCCCGCCAACGCGCGTGAAGCCATGCTCGAAGCGCGGCTCGACGAGGAAGAGGGCGCGGACATGCTCATGGTGAAACCCGCCGGACTCTACCTCGACATCATCCGCCAACTTCGCGACCGCACGGCACTTCCCGTCGCCGCCTATCAGGTCTCCGGCGAATACGCGCAGATCCACGCCGCCGCCGACCGCGGCTGGCTCAATCTCGCCGCCACCCGCGACGAATCACTCCTCGCCATCAAACGCGCCGGAGCCGACATCATCCTCACCTACTTCGCCAAGGACATCGCCCAAACCCTCGCATAGCAGGGCTGAGCCCTGCACCCCGCTCAAGGAGTTCATACCTTTGGGCGAGAGTTGAGACCACTATTCCAGAACCCTCAGCAAATGGCGAAGATTCCCTTTGATGGGAGTGTAGGGGCAATGCCCCCACCCTCACGGCTGCACGTCGACGGGCGTGCCGATCTTGATCATCTTGTAGAGTTTTTCCGCGTTCCAGTTACAGAGCCGGAAACAGCCGTGTGATTGCGTGCGGGAAATATCCTCCGGCTCCGGCGTACCGTGCATGCCATAGCCCGGCAGACTCAGACCGATCCACATCGTGCCGACCGGATTATTCGGACCGGGAGGAATGATGATTCGCTTCGTGATTCCCTCTGCCGTCGCCACCTCGGGAAAGAGATCCGGACTGAACGTATAGTTCGGATTCGGCGCGTAGTTTTTCACCGTCAATACCCCGTTCGGTCGCTTGTTTTTATCCTTCGCGATGGAGCACGGGAAGCTCGCTAAAATCCGACCGTCCGCATCGAGCGCCTGAATCGTTGTTTCCGCGAGCAAAATACGAATCGAAGCGGCCTTCGGCAGCGGCGCCGCGGGGAATACCTTCGGACCGATCACTTCGGTGCCCACGGCGATCTCCTTGATGTCCGGATTCAACGCCTTGATGTAAGCGCGCGTGCAGTGGAATTTCTCGCCAAGCATTTCCCAACCGTCGTTATACCCGAGGAACGGCACTTTGCTTTTTTCCAGCCACAATTTCGGCGGCGGCGCAATGGTCGCGATATCCGCTTCGGTGATGACGTAATTGGTAAACGGCTCGCCCGGCTCGCCGATGCGCGCGCGCGTGTCGGGATCGAGTTGACTCGTCACCGGCAATCCGTTCGCTTCCTGAAACGCCTTTAGTGCCCGCTGCGTTCGCATGCCCACATCGCCATCCACAAAGCCGCAGGAGAAATGCATCCGTTCCAAAGCGACCTGATAGGCCGCGACCCGTTCGGTCGTGAGCTTCTCCGGATCCTCCGGCAACGCGCGCAAGGCGGGTGGTTCGGCGGGAGCGGGAATCGGTTTGGGCGTCGGCGTCGGCAATGGTTGCGGCGGGGTCGGTTCCTTGACCGGTTCCTGTACGGCGGGAGAGGTGGTCGCCACAGAAGGAGCCGGGGCTGGCGTAGGCGCGGGAGCCGGGATGGGAGATGGCACCGGAGTGGGAGCGGGTGGAGGCACCACGACCGGCGGTGTGGGCGTCGAAAGAGTTGCCGTGTCCGGTTTAGGCGGAACGGTCTTCTTTACTTTTTTTTTTCGCCGCCCCCCAGATCGAATACTTCGGCATCGGGGTGCTGCGTGGTCAGTTGCTTGAGTCGCTTTTGATTTTCGCGCTCAGCGGTCGATGGCCCAGGTCGTGGCCAGACGTACCAGAGAATCGCCCCCAGCAGCAGCACGACAAACGCGCCGATCAATACCACGCTCAAATCGAAAGAGGAACCGCCACCTCCGCCACTGGAGGGTTTACGCTTGCGGGAAGGTTTGGCTGGAAGGCGTTTATTCGCCATGGCCGAGAGCATAACGCTCTTTGGCCACTTGCCAACGGGAAAAAATAATCGTGAGCGGAATGGAGAAGTCCGCAGATTTCTCCTCCCCTACGGCTCCAGTGGTCCGAAGAGCTTGGCGCGTTCACGGGCCTTTGCGGCCGCATCCGCATGACCGAGTTGCTCCTCCACGCGGGCGAGCAGTTCGTAGCGACGGACGTTGGCGATGGCGAACAGGTCATTCTCCCGCAACAACGGAGTCGCGTCATTCACGCGCCCGGTTTCCATCAACGCTTCGGCCAGTAGGGTAAACCCAATATCATTCGCCGTGTGGCGCGGGAGCGGGTCCAATAGCGAGATGACCGCCTTCCATTCGCCGCGCTGCGCCAGCACGGTAGCGCGAAAAAGCAGACTGGCCGGTTGGTTCTCCGGTTTTTCCGCCAAGGCATACAACGCCGCGAGGGGCTCGCGCGAAAGATACGGCGGTGCAGTCACCATTTTGCGAGCGACCTCCCAGAACAGAAACTTCGATTGCCACAGTGCGGGCAATTGCATGAGCTGGGTAAACGCGAGTTTGTTGCAGCCCCGGCCCATGGAATGCAGCGTGAGCAACTGCCGGTAATAGAGAAACGCGCGGGAGGGAAATCCGTTCTGCTCGTGATTGCTCACGAAGCGCTGCGCAATCGATTCGCAGGTCATTTCGGATAGCTCTGGATGCGCCTCGTTCGGCAGCCAGACCGAACCGTCGGGCGCATAGAACACGCACCGCCACCCCTCCTGCCGCAGATAGTACGGCCAGTTATAGGCCATGTTCGCGACAATGGTAATATCGGGTTGATAGCGTCTCAGCAACACCGGCAGCGAGGCAGGCTGTTCGCTCGCCAGCCCGATCTCGTGAATCATCGACTCCGAATATTTGCCAAAGCCCGTATCGCAATAGGTCTGCCCCTGGTTATAGCCCACGTATTGCAGCCAGCCACCAAACTCGGAGCGATGGAAGAGCCGTCCATTCAACCCCTGCTGTTTCATCCACTCCACCGCATTGAGCGGCAATTCGGTTTGGCGCTGATTCCAATCTTTCCACCGTGCCACCGGCGAAAGAGTCGAGGTCGGGCGCAACTCCTCGTTCAGGAGCAGCAGAACTCCAAGCAACAAAACCAATGCGACCAGAAAGGGCCGTATCGACGAGGTCATCGAGACAGGAATCGCGGCGGCCTCGCGCTCCCGTTTGCGCGGCTCGAAAACAATCGCGCTCAGCGCAACTCCGGGCGCGAGCAGGGCGAAGATCGCGAGATGCCGTTCGCTGGTGAAGGTCGCGCGGAAAAAGAACAGCGCGAGAATCAGAAACGACCACGACAGCCCGCCGCGAAAGCGCAGGCAGGCCAGCGCAATCAGCGCGAGCTGCAGCAACATCACAATGACCGTGAAATCGAATGGATTAAAAGCCAGCGGCTGCATCTCCGTCACATACGCGCGGATCAACTCGTTCCCCTGATGATAAAACGGCAGCCACAGCCGCGCAGGACCATACGGTGTGAAGAAACAGGCCCCCACCACCAAGATCGAGATCTTCGCCCAATGCAGCGTGGCAGTACGAGGAAAACGTCTTTCGCTCCATGCGGCACGTAGAGTCATCTCCACGCCAAATCCCACCACCAACGCCGGGCCCAGAATAAATCCGCTATGTGCATTCACCCACAAGACCTGTCCCAGCACCAGCGGCCAAAAGGCTTTCCAGCCTTCCTCCCGATGGAGCAGCAGAAAGGTCAAAAAGAACACGAGCCCCAGTGACGTCGCCAATTCTGGCCGCAATGTAAACCGCCCCAGGCTCAACACCACGCTCAGAAACAGCGAGGCTCCGAGCAAGGCCGTGGGGAAATGAAGCCGGCGTCCGGCACGAAAATAGAGCGCGTAGAGGAGAACAAGCAATCCCGCGCACAACGTCGCCGCGCCCACTTCACCAAAGCGCCACGCCAGCCAGATCACCCCTTGGTAAAAAGGATACTCATTGATCAGCGGCGCGTGGAGATTCGGGTAGTTGAATACATCCTGCCGCAGGAACGCCCCATGGTGGATCATCCAGTCCGCTTGCGCCAGATGCCAACCCAGATCCGGCGCGGTGATTTGCGGCGCGAAGCCATAGAGAGCCACGCAGGCATAGAGAAGCCATTCGAAGCTATGAATCAAAACGGTTTGCGCCCGTCCAAGGACGAGCGCAAAACCTGAGAACGAGCCGGACTGCGGGGCCGGGTCCATTCTCCCCCTTACTGCGATTGGGCACCCAACTGATTGATGATGCCGATGAGCGGGAGGAAGAGGGCGATAACGATCGTACCGACAATGACGGCCAGGAATACGATCATCACCGGTTCCAGCAAGCTGGTCAAACCGGCCACGGCATTGTCGACTTCTTCGTCGTACACGTCCGCGATCTTGATCAACATGTCAGGCAATTGACCGGTTTCTTCGCCGACCTGAATCATGGAAATCACCATGGGCGGAAACACGCCGGAAGCCTCGAGCGGGGTGACAATGGTTTCACCCTCCTTGACGCTGTCGTGCACCTTCGCGATCGAATTCGCGATCACGATGTTGCCAGCTGTTTCTTTCGTGATGTTCAGTGCTTGCAGGATGGGAACACCGGAACTGACCAGCGTACCCAGTGTACGGCTGAACCGGGAGATCGCGGACTTGCGGACCAGATCCCCAAGCAGGGGAGCCTGCAGCTTGAAGCGATCAATAAAGAGAGCGCCGAACGGAGTCTTGGCAAAAACCTTGTAGGCGATGACCACCACCACGAGGCCGACACCGATGAGGATGAAGTTATCCTTAAATCCCGTACTGACGGCGATGACGAACTGGGTTAGTCCCGGGAGCGGCTTGCCGCCGAGCATGTCGGCGAAAATCTGCTGGAACTTCGGCACGATGAACACCAACAGGAACGCCATGATCGCGACAGCAATGAGGAGCACCACAATCGGGTACACCATCGCGGAAACAACCTTGCCCTTGATCTTCTCGGACTTTTCCTGGAACTCGGCCAGGCGGGTGAGAACGATTTCAAGCACACCACCCAATTCACCGGCCTTCACCATGTTGACATACAACTTGGTGAAAATCCGGGGATGTTGCGCCAAGGCTTCGGAGAACGTACCGCCGCTTTCCACCGCCGTGGCCATGTTCGTCATGGCGTTGCGCAGGACGGGACTCTTTTCCTGCTTGATCAGCGTATTGAGCGCTCGCAGGAGAGGCAGACCGGCGTCGATCAGCGTGGCCAACTGCCGCGTGAAAACGGTGAGCACCTTACCGCTGACAGAACCACTCGATTTTTTGCCCTTGGCCGGAGCCCCGGTGACCGATGCGGCCGCTTCCGTTCCCGCCTCGGCGATGCGGGTGGGGAAAAAGCCCATCTTCTTGATTTGTGCTGTCGCGTCGTTCGTATCCGCCGCGTCGATGGTTCCGCTTTTTTGTTGGCCGCGGGCGTCAACGGCGGTGTAGGCGTAAGTGGGCATAATGGGGTAAGGTCAAATCTCAAAAATCAAATTTCAAAAGCGGCCGAACGAATCTGGGCTTTTTCCATCAACCTTCATAGCTTTTACTTTTGAGCTTTGAGTTTTTTTACGTGTATTTCAAAACTTCTTCAATCGTGGTCTCGCCATCAAATATGCTCCGCAGGCCATCCGCTCGCAGCGTCGTCATTCCCAGTTCAATCGCTTTCTGGCGGATGACAATGGAGGGGGCCCGCTGGCTGATAAGCTCGCGGATTGGTTCCGTGATGTCCAGCAATTCGTAGATACCCTTGCGGCCCTTGTAACCGGTGTTGTTGCACTCGTCACAGCCGCGCCCGTAGTAAAATGTCTTGTCGCCGATCTCATGCGCCGCGAGGCCGATCTGTTGCAAAATCGCCTCGGTCGGCTCGTATGGCGTCTTGCAGTTCGGACAAATCTTGCGGACAAGCCGCTGGGCGAGAATTCCCTCCAGCGTGGATGAAATCAGGAAGGGCTCCACACCCATATCGATCAAGCGCGCCACGGCACCGGGAGCATCATTCGTGTGCAGCGTGGTGAAGACCAAGTGTCCCGTCAACGAGGCCTGGATGGCGATCTGAGCCGTCTCAATGTCACGCGTTTCACCGACCATGATGCGATCCGGGTCCTGACGCAAAAAGGCACGCAGTACGCGGGCGAAATTTAATCCGATGCTTTCGTTGATCGGGATCTGGATGATTCCCTCGATCTCGTATTCCACCGGGTCCTCGGCGGTAAGCAGCTTGCTGTCGGGCGTGTTGATGCGGCGCAGGCAGGAGTAAAGCGTCGTCGTCTTGCCGGAACCGGTCGGCCCTGTCACGATGAAAATGCCATTCGGCTTTTCAATCGTCTCGCAGATGTAATCAAAAATGCGCTTCGGCATGCCGAGCGTCTCGAGGTCGAGATTCACCACGGAGCGGTCCAATACACGGAGCACCACGCTCTCGCCAAACTGCGTCGGCAGCGTCGACACACGCAAATCCACCTGGCGTCCCGCCATCGTGGTCTGAATACGACCATCCTGCGGAATACGGCGCTCGGCGATGTTCAGGCCCGCCATGACCTTGATACGCGATGTGATCGCGACGGACAGATGCCGCGGAGGCGGTGACATTTCGTACAGAGCACCGTCAACACGATAGCGAATCTTGAAATCATGCTCGAACGGCTCGAAGTGAATATCGCTCGCCCGCGCCTGAATCGCCTGCGCCACCACCGTGTTCACGTACTTGACGATGGGAGCGGCGCCTTCGAGATCAGCCGTGACGTCGATGCTGCCGTCTTCCTTGACCGTAACTTCACCGGCCAGTTGCGCCAGCAAATCCTCCACCTCAGCCTCTTCGGAGCCGTAGTACTTCTCCACCAAACCGCGAATCTGGTCCGGCGCGGCGACGTAAATCTGAATATCCTTGCCCGTGGCGAAACGCAGATCATCCGCAATGCGCGGATCGAGCGCATCGACCAGGGCCACCTTCAACAACACGCCGTCAAATTCTAGCGGCAACGCCCCGTGCACACGCGCTGTCTGCGGCGGCATCATGCTGAGCAATTCCGGCGGGAATTCGATGCGGGAGAGATCGATCACCTCCGTGCCGAGATTCTGCGCGATGGCCGCGTAGAGCTCGTCCTTCGACATGATTCCGTAGTCCTCGACGACTTCCTGAATCCGCTTGCCGGACCGGGATTGCTCGTCGCCGAGTTCCGTGAATTGTTCCTCGGTGATGTAACCGTTGTCTTTGAGGAAAGAAAGGAGCAGGGACGGATTCATGGCGGTATCGTCAGGCTTTGTCGCCCATGGTGGCGGTAATGACTTCCTCCGGAGTGGTCATACCGGAGAGAACCTTGCGCAAGCCGTCTTCGCGCAGGGTGCGCATGCCGAGATCGCGTGCCCGCTGGCGGATCGCCATGACGCTCATCTTCTCGTTGACCATGCGACGGATTTCATCGTCGAGCACGCAGATTTCAAAAATACCCATCCGGCCCTTATGCCCGGTGTTGCGACAGTAATCGCAACCGTGCCCGTGCATGAAGTTCGCCTGGGCCAGTTGGTTGGCATCGAGGTTAAGGGAACGAATCTCCGCCTCGGTCGGTTGATACGGTTCCGCGCACTTGGGACAAATCTTGCGCACGAGACGCTGGGCCATGATGGCCCGCACCGAGGAGGCGACGAGGAACGGCTTTACTCCCATATCCACCAGACGGGTGACCGCGCTGGGCGCGTCGTTGGTGTGCAGCGTGCTGAAGACGAGGTGACCGGTCAGCGACGCATTGATGGCAATCTGCGCCGTTTCCAAGTCACGAATTTCACCGATCATGATGATGTTCGGTGCCTGACGCAACATGGCGCGCAACGCAGCGGCGAAGGTCATGCCCACGTCGGCATTGACCGGCACCTGGTTAATGCCCGAAAGCTGGTACTCCACCGGGTCTTCCACCGTGATGATCTTGCGGTCCGGCTTGTTGATGTAATTCAGACACGCGTAAAGTGTCGTCGTCTTGCCCGAACCCGTCGGCCCGGTGACAAGGAAGATGCCGTCCGGCAAACCGAGCACCCGCTCCATGACCGCCTGGTCATCGGACAGGAAGCCCAGTTCCGGCAAGCCAAGCACAAGACTCGATTTGTCCAAAATACGCATGACGATGCTCTCGCCGTGATTGGTCGGCACGGTCGAAACACGCAAATCGATCGATGTCTTCTCGCCGACGCGCAACTGGATGCGACCGTCCTGCGGCAATCGCTTTTCCGCGATGCTCATGTTCGACATGATCTTGATGCGGCTGATGATCGCCGCCTGCAATTTCTTGGGCGGGTCCTGCATCACCTGCAGCACACCGTCGATGCGGTAACGCAGGCGCAACCGCTTTTCCAGCGGTTCGAGATGAATATCGCTCGCGCGCATGCGGTGCGCTTCAAGGATCATCAAATGCACCATCTTGATGATGGGCGCGTCGCCTTCCGTCGCATGATCCGCGCCTTCTTCACCGGCCTTCCCGGCGTGAACCTGCAGTTCATCACCCTGGTAACCGCTGATCAGCGAGTTCACCGCGTCATCAAGGCTGCCGTAGTAACGCTTGATCGCATCGTCGATCTGCGCCTTGGGCACCACGATGCTTTCGATATCGAGCTTCAGAACATTCTGCAGCGTATCGATGGTTTCAAAATCGTAAGGATTACTGATGGCGAGGCGTAGCGTACGTTCGTCGCGCTCCAGCGGCATGACGCCATAGCGATAGACCAGCGGCTTCGGTACAGACTGCACCGCATCGTCCGGAACGCTGTCGATGTGCTCGATGACAGGCAACCCCGCATCGTTGGCCATCGTGTGCAGCACATCCATGTTGGTGATCAGCCCACGACGGACGAGCTCCTCCACGGGACCGTGGCCATTGAGCTTGGCGGCTGAGCGCGCGGACTCCGCGTCCGTCGGTTCGATCAGGCCGTTGTTAATTAGAAGTTCGAGGATGTAATCTTCGTTAGCTAGCACGTCTCTGTTGCCTCGAAGGTCAAAAGTAATGCACGCAACTATCGCTGCCAAGCGTTTATTACTATTTTTTATACGAAATTTCCATCGGCATTCCCAAATTGATATTTGATCCCTGATCAAACAAACCGATTTCTCCTCTCAAATAGATCACTTTCGCCTTCTCTTTTCGTCATCCTCTCGATCTTCGAAACACAACGTTCCCCGCGCATCAAAACGCGCCGCGCTTGCGCTGAAGGAGAGTTTTGCGCGAAAGAGCGCTGCGACGGGTCAGAGCCCGTCTTGCGGTTGGAGATGATAAGAAACAATTTGGAGTGCTGCCGCAAACAGGGAGAAACCTGCGCACCCAACTAAAAAACCGCGCCTGCCACTTGGGCCAGTCGCGGTTTTATTAGTTAAGTAAAAATAAGCCAATGCGTCCCCTCCGCCAAGGGGATGAGGACACCACAGGATTATTGGTAAAACTAGACCGCCTTTTCGCCGGTCTCTTCCGTGCGGATACGAACAGCGCTTTCCACTGGAAGCACGAAGACTTTGCCGTCGCCGATTTTGCCGGTCTTAGCCTGCTTGAGAATCGAGGCGACGATCGCTTCGACCTTGTCGTCCGTACAGACGATCTCGACCTTGACCTTGGGCAGGAAATCCACCGTGTATTCGCTACCGCGGTAAATTTCGGTGTGACCCTTTTGACGACCAAACCCCTTCACCTCAGTCACCGTCATGCCTTCGACTCCGAGTTCGTTGAGACCCGTTTTGACTTCTTCGAGCTTGAATGGTTTGATGATGGCTTCGACTTTTTTCATATTCGTTGTTTCTTTCTATTCTACGTCCTACCAACCCTAACGCCAGGGGGCAAGTTTCCTGTGCGATTATTTTACAAGCAGCCAGCATGCCATCTATCGGTTTCAATATAAGATTTATGAATGAGAATCTTTCGCCTCGACTCCAACTCCCTGACGCATGCGCTGTGAATATGATTGCCGCGAGCTCACTAGTTCTTTAAACCATATCCCCTATGTTGAAAGCCGGTATCGTTGGTCTGCCCAATGTGGGCAAAAGTACTCTTTTTAATGCCCTCACCCGCACCCGCAAGGCGCAGGCGGCGAACTATCCCTTCTGCACCATCGATCCGAACACCGGCGTCGTGACCGTGCCGGACGAACGTCTCGCGGTTCTTTCCAAGATCAGCGGTTCGCAAAAGCTGATTCCCGCTGTGATCGAATTTGTCGACATCGCCGGCCTAGTCAAAGGCGCCAGCCAGGGCGAAGGTCTCGGCAATCAATTCCTCCAGCACATCCGCGAAGTCGACGCGATTGTCCAAGTCGTCCGCTGCTTTGAGGATACCAACATTCACCACGTCAGCGGCAACATCGACCCGATCCGCGACATCGAAGTGATCAACACCGAGCTCGTGCTGTGCGATCTCGCCACCGTCCAGAAACGCAAGGATCGCTCGACGAAGGGTGCCCGCGGCGGCGACAAGGTCGCCAAGGCCGAAGTGGAACTCTGTACCAAGCTCGAACCGCATCTCGACTCGGGCAAGCCCGCCCTCACCCTCGAGCTTTCCGACGATGAGAAAGCGCTCTTGAAGACGTTCTTCCTGCTGACCTCGAAGCCGACCCTCTTCGCCTGCAACGTGGCCGAGGGCGATCTCGCCACCGCCGATGACAACCCCTACGTCAAGACCGTGCGCGAGTACGTCGGCAAACATCACGACACGGAAGCCGTGGTCATTTCCGCCCAGATTGAATCCGATCTCGTCGACCTCTCCGAAGCCGACGCCAAGGAATACCTCGACGGTCTCGGCGTGAAGGAGTCGGGCGTGGGCGTGCTCATCCGCGGCGCCTATCACCTTCTCGGCCTGCGCACCTACCTCACCACGGGCGAGAAGGAAACCCGCGCGTGGACCATCCACCAGGGCGACACCGCCCCGAAGGCGGCCGGCGTCATCCACTCCGACTTCGAACGCGGCTTCATCGCCGCCGAGTGCACCGCTTACGAAGACCTCGTCCGCCTCGGCTCCTTCGCCAAGGCCCGCGAAGCCGGCAAGCTCCGCATCGAAGGCAAGGAATACGTCGTCAAGGACGGCGACGTCCTCGAGTTCCGCTTCAACGTGTAAGGGGGCTCACTCCTACAGTGAAGATCGAAGAAGTGGGGCGCCAAAGGGAATGATTCCCTTTGGCGGAGTATAGGGCAGAGCCCCAATCTCGACATTTGGAAATTGCCAATTATCCTCTCGTCATGGTGCATCTGCTGGAACGCCTGCAACAGCGTGCGGAACAATTCGGCCCGGCTTTCTCGCCGGAAGCCGTGCAGGAACTCCGTCAAGCCGCCTCGCAGCAGCACTCCCTGATCGGCACCATCCTCGACAAACATCCCGTCGACGAAACTGGCTTCCTCTCCGCCGTCGCCGCCGATTACGGCATGCCGTGGTGGGAAGATTCGAAAGCCACCATGCCCCCCGAGCTGCGACAGAAATTCCCCGTGCGCCTCGCCTTGCGTCATCATTTATTACCCGTGCAACAGGATGAGACCGGCATCTGGCTGCTGACCTACGACCCGTTCGATTACCTCGGCCAGCAACTCGTCGCACAGGCGCTCGGCTCGAATGTCCGCTGGGCCATGGCCACGCGCAAACAGGTGTTGCAGGGCTTGCGTCAGGGGTACGGCGTCGGTGCGGAAACGTTCGAAGAGATTTTGGAAGGTCGCGCCGGGGAGGAATTCTTCGACCAACTCGCGGAGGAGACGAACAAGATCGACGAGGAGGACAGCGAAGCCTCGGTGGTTAATTTTGTGAATCAGATCATCCGCGCCGCCATCGCCGAGCGCGCAACCGACATTCACGTCGAGCCCCTCGAGGATGATCTCCGCATCCGCTACCGCACCGACGGCGTGTTGCACGAAGCGCCGGTTCCGCCGCAGATCAAACTCCTGCAGGCGTCCGTCATCTCGCGCTTGAAAATCATGGCGCATCTCGACATCGCCGAGCGCCGACTCCCGCAGGACGGCCGCATCAATCTCGAATTCGAAGGCAAACACATCGACGTCCGCGTCGCGACGATTCCGTCCGTCACAGGCGAGAGCGTCAGTCTCCGTTTGCTCGGCCAGCAGAAATTCACCTTTGAACTCCTCGGCCTCGAAAGCGAGGACGAGGCCCGCATCCGCAGCCTGCTCGCGATGCCCAACGGCATTGTCCTCATCACCGGCCCGACTGGTTCCGGTAAATCGACCACGCTCTACACGCTCCTCTCCAGCCTGAACGTCAAGGAACGCCGCATCGTCACGATCGAAGACCCGGTCGAACACAAGATTCCCGGCGTCATCCAAATCGCCGTCAAACCGGAGATCGACCTCTCCTTCGCGCGCGGATTGCGCAGCATTTTGCGCGGCGATCCGAACGTGGTGATGATCGGGGAAATGCGTGACTTGGAAACCGCCGAGATCGCCATTCGCTCCGCGCTGACCGGCCACCTCGTCTTCAGCACGCTTCACACCAACGACGCCATTGGCGGCATCACCCGCTTGATCGACATGGGCATCGAGCCATTCCTCGTATCCAATTCCGTCCGCTCTTTCATCGCCCAACGGCTCGTCCGCACGCTCTGTCCGCATTGCCGCACCCCCGCCAATTACCCGGAGCATTATCTCCGCGAGATCATCTTCGACCTCCCCGAGGGCGCCACGATTTACAAGGCCGCCGGTTGCGAACAGTGCCGCCACACCGGCTACCAAGGCCGCATGGCCATCTTCGAAGTCTGCATGGTCACGCCGCAGATTCAGGAGATGATCACCTCCCGCAAATCGCCCAACCTCCTCCGCCATGTCGCCCTGCAGGAAGGTATGCGCACCCTGCGCATGAGCGGCTTCTCCAAGGTACTGCGCGGCATCACCACCATCGAGGAAGTCATGCGCGTCACCGCCGCTGACTTGGATGCGCTTGATGAATAAACTCCTTTCAAACGCACACCGACGCTACGCGCCATCCCTCTCGAAAGAAGGGACTCCTGCCTGCAAAACCCCGGAGCAGCCCATACCGGTAACGACAAGTATCACGAGTCGCATTACTGGGCGTAGACTCAGCCTGCTATGAGCACCTTTACCTATGTCGCCCTGCGCCGCAATGGCGAGAAGGTCACCAGCGAAATCGAGGCCGCCAACCGCACCGAAGCGTACCGCAAGCTCGATCAGGAAAACCTGCAGCCGATCTCGCTCACTCTGAAGGCCGACGTCATCCTCCCCGGCTCCAGTGGCAAGCCCGGCAACGGTAAAACCGTCACCGCCGAGAAATGGAACGGGGTCTCGGTCAAACTCAGTCACGTCCAAGTGATCGCTTTCACCGAGGAAATCACCGACCTGCTCGAAGCCGGGTTGCAACTTGAACAGGCGCTCAAGGTGATGGAACAGCGCTCCGAAGCTTCCGCCATCAAGACGGTTTCCACCGCCTTGCGCCAGCAGGTGCGCGAGGGTGCAAATTTCTCCACCGCGTTGCGACGCGTCAGTCCGAGCTTTGGCGAACTCTACTGCAATCTTGTTTCGGCAGGTGAACTCAGCGGTGCCCTGCCCCAGATTTTAAAACGGCAGTTGAGCTACCTGCAACTCATCAAGGAACTCCAGGACCGCGTCACCTCCGCACTGATTTATCCCTCCGTCATTTTTGGAGCAGGTCTCGCACTGGTCATCATTTTCATGACCTATTTGGTCCCACAATTGACTGTCTTGTTCAGCAAGACCGGCAAGAGCCTCCCCTTCGCCACCCGCGCGCTCATCGGCACCAGCAATTTCCTCACCCACTACGGCTGGCTCGTCGCGCTCGGCGTGGTGGGCGCGATCGTCATCTTCCGCGCCATCATCGCCAAGCCCGAGGGCCGACTCTGGTGGGACCGCACCAAGTTGAAACTGCCCGTGATCGGCTCCGTGCTCAGCGCCCGCTTCTACGCCCAGTTTTCGCAAACGCTGGCCACCCTCACCACCAACGGCATCCCGCTGCTCAACGCCCTGCGCCTCGTCAATGCCGCCACGCCGAACGTCTACCTGCGCGGCCTGCTGGAAGGTGTCGCCAATGCGGTCGGCGAAGGCGCGCCGCTCTCCCGGTCTCTCACCCGCACCGGGGTGTTTCCTCCGGTGTTGATTGACATGGTCGGCGTCGGCGAACAGACCGGCGATCTGCCCGTCGCCCTCGAACGGGTCGGCACCCGCTACGATAAGGTGCTCAACAAACGCATCGAATTCATGACCTCACTCGTCCAACCACTCGTCATCATCATGGTGGCCGTCGTGGTCGGTCTCGTCGCGTTCTCCATGATGACCGGCATCTTCCAATCCGTCTCCGGCCTGCGCGGCAAGATGTGATGGAGGCAAGTCAAAAGTCAAAAGTTAAAAGTCAAAGCTAACTTTGCGGACACCTGGTCTTGCTCACTGCGAGATGCTTTAATGACAATGACAAAAACTTTTTAACATTTGCGCTATAGTTTTGACTTTTATACGCCACGCTTTACTCCCTGCGATTTTCCTCTATACATCAAACCGTACTTTCATGAGCCGATTCGCGTTATTATTGGCCTTGCTGTTGGGGAGTGTTGCCAGGGCGGCCAACGCCGGGGAATCATATGTCCATCCTCTCCCCCTGCCCGCCCATGTGACCGCGCCGGAATGGCTGCAAATCCGCGAACCTGAACCGGCCGTATCCTCCACCTTCGCCTCGTGGGAATTCGCCATCAAGGCCCCCGACAATACAGGCGACCTTGCCGTCACGTTTTACTTCACGGAAAAGGAAGGCAGTTTCCTAAAGCTCTACTGGCAGGGCACGGCCGAAGCGGAAACCCTCTGCGATAATTTGTACGACGGCGTCGCCATGCCGAACCAGAAAACCATTCTCATCCCCAAGTCGGTAATTCGCTCCGGCGGCACGCTCACCGTCCTGTCCGGAACCAGTGACACCGGCATTCAGCGCGTGGAATGGAACTGGGTCACCCCCACCACCATCGCCGTGGTCGACGCCGCCACCGCTCCGGCCTTGCTCCGCGCGGGCAATCAACCGCTCCGCGCCGAGGAGATCAGCGGCAACGAACATGTCCCCACCAGCGACCGCATCCATGGCAACGCCGTCTCCGCCGTGATTCAGGAAGAACCCGTCCGCATCGAGCAGGGCGTGGAATTCCTCGCCTCGTTGGAAGCCGTTCCGCCGCTCGCGCGCATCGAAGTGCAACTCCTCGGCGTACCGCTGAATCGCAACATTGCCGTCTGGATCAATGGCATACCGGTCAATCAACTTTCCCTCGACGTGCCCGACCTCTCCGATCCCGGTTACCTGCCCCCCACCGAAACCTCAGCCCCCGTCTATGTCGGCTGGCGCAAAGGCACGGTCTTCGTTCCCGCCACCGCCTTGCGCGAAGGAGAAAATCTCTTCCGCTTTGCATGGATCGAGAACGACCCCACCGCGAGCGTAACGACGCCATTGGCCTTGAAAAATTTCTTGCTTCAGCTGAACTTTGATGCGGCGCCCATCGTGCCGACCGCAACGAATCTGCCGTAAGGAGTTCCTATGACTATGCCTGCCGCCTCCCCTTTCTCACTCCATCGCCATGTCCGTTCTCCCCGCACCCGCCGCGGTTACACGCTGGTGGAAATCATGCTCGTGCTCTCCATCATCGCGGTCCTGCTCGCCGCGGGTATTCACTACATGGCGGGCAATCTCGACATCGCCAAGGAAACCCGCGTAAAGGGCGATCTGCAGACCATCACCGTCCAGCTCCGCACCTACGAGATGCAGAATTTGTTCATGCCCTCCACCGAGCAAGGCTTGCAAGCGCTCGTCACCATGCCGACCAGCGAACCCAAACCCACCCGGTGGCGTCAGCTTCTCGAAAAGGACGCCCTCATCGACCCGTGGGGCAGCCCCTACAAATACGCCAATCCCGGCAAGCACAATCCCAGCAGCTTCGACCTCTATTCCATCGGTGCCGACCGCACCGAAGGCACCGCCGACGATTTCGGCAACTGGAATGCTGACGCCAACACCAGCGGGAATTAGACGGTTCGCCCGCGCCCGGATCCCGGACCGCGCGGCGTATACCATCCTCGAAATCTGCCTGGTGCTTTTCATCATCGCGCTGATTGTCGGCGCCTCCATTCCCTTCACCGGTGGCCTCATCGCCGAGCAGCAACTGCGTGAACCGGCGCGACAGATTGAACTCCTCGCCCGCACCGCAAGGCATCTCGCCACCCTGCAACAGCGCCCCTACGTCCTCATCCTCAACGCGGACCACATCATTCTCCAGCCCTACAGCGCCGCCGATCCCCTCGCCCCGTTCCAGATCGATAGCACCGCCGCAACCGCCAATGCCTCCAACTCCCCTCTCGTCAGCACCAACAAAACGACCATCACCACCACCTTTTCCACGGCCAATCTAAGCTCCACCAATAACGCCGTCTCCTCCTTCGACGACGCCCCCGTTTACACGCTGCTCGATCCGGTCACGCAGGAGTACGAGATTCCCGAGAAAGTCACCTTCACCGTGCGCGGCTGGCAGGAAAAGGACTGGTATCCCCCCGAGGATCGCACCTGGATCTTTCCACCGACCGGACTGTGCGAACCGCTGGAAATTCGCGTACAAAAAGGCGAAGCCTACATCGAGAACACCTACGATCCCCTCACCGGCTCGATCAAAAGTGAACGGTTCTATCTCCCATGAACCGCACCTATTCCCACACTTCCCGCCGCGGTTCGCTTCTGCTCGAAGTGATGCTCGCCATGGGGATTTTCTCCGTCGGCATCGTCGGCTTCGCCCTCTGCCTGCACAAGACCATGGAGACGGTCAATTACAGCCGCAACGAGATCCGCATCCGGCAGGAACTCCAGACCCGATTGCAAGATTTGCGGCAAGGCCGCTTCACTGTCGAAACCAAGAACGAGCCACCCGACGCGTTCGGTGTGCAGTACACGCACGAGATCACACTCCTGCAAATCGAATCCGACCGCAAAACGCTCCTCAACAATCTCTACGACGTCAAAGTCACCGCCCGCTGGAAAGAAGGCAACGAAGAGCAGGAACGCTCCACGGAGGTCTATGTTTACCAGCCCTGACGCGGCATCAAAGTCCCCTGTAGGGCGGTTCTGTGAATCGCCGCGGCGCGATACAATCGCGCCCTACAAGGCAGAGAACTTACAGTTGCCTAAAGCGACGCGCATCGCGCGTCAGCTACCGGGTCCAGCGTCACGCTGGCAGCGTCACGCTGGCTTCACCCTGCTCGAAGTCATGCTCGCCATCGGCATCCTCGCCCTCCTCATGGGTGTCATGCTCGCCCTTGTCGAAAAAACCCTCGAAGCCACCGTCACCCTCGAGCAGGAACAACAACGACTCCAACAACGGCAAGGCGTTCTCGATCTCCTCCGCACCACATTTCGCACCCTGCCCAACGACGTCCAGATGATCAGCCGCCGCGTCAACGACTCCGCCAACGGCACCCAGCAGCAAATCGTCTTCGCCAACGCCCCCACCGTCCTCTCCTGGGGCAACCCCGACGAAATGCTTCACAGCTCCGTCATCCTCGGCACCCCCGCGCAAACCGGCGGCGGCCTCAACATCTCCATCAAGCACGTCCCCCCGCCCGACATCGATATCGCGCCCGACGCCACGCCGAATTACATCGGACTTCTCCCCGCCGAAGGTTCCGCACAGGACACCGCCCTCTGGCTGCCCCTTCTCGAAAACATGAAGAGCGTCCAATGGCGTTTCTTCGATCCCCGCACCGTCAACTGGCTCGACGACTGGACCGATCCCAACACCCGGCCTGCCCTCATCGAACTCCAATGGCAATTCCTCGACGAGACCGCCCTCCAGCGCTACGTCTTCTGGCTCCCGCCACTCACCCCCAACGCCCGGCCCAAATTCACCCAGCCCGCCGCGGGTCGCGCCACCACCACAAACCCACCCACCGGAGGTCAACCCCAACCTCCGTCCAGCCCAACCCCCGCCCGATGAGAACCGCCCGCTTCTCTCCTCATCGCCACCGTGGATCTGCCCTGCTCATTTCCCTCTGGGCGCTGGCCATACTCTCCTTCGCCATTCTGGGGGCCGTCCAAACCTCCAGTGTCCGGCTCGATGAAGACCTCGCCCGCCAGCGTGAAGCCCGCGCGATGGAACTCGCCGAGTCCGGCCTCGCCATCGCCTCGCATCCCAACGTCCGCCGTGGCGAATCGATCCTACAGAAAGAATTTCCCCCCTATGAAAGCTTCCACGCCGATCTCGGCAGCGAAGCCGCCCGGGTGCAGATCAATGCCTGCCTCGCCGACTCGAAAAAGCGCCCCATCCTCGAGCGCCTCTTCTACCTCTGGGGACTGCGCAATGCAGAGATCGACCTCGTCATCGACAGCCTCGCCGACTGGGTCGACGCCAACGACATCAAGCGGATCAACGGAGCAGAAAGCGCCGAGTACACCACCGACGGCAAGACAAACTACCCGCCCAACCGCCCCTTTGAATCGGTCGAGGAAATGGCACTCGTGAAAAACATGAATCTCCTTGAGAAAGTCAAACCCGACTGGCGCGACTACTTCACCGTCTGGAGCGACGGCAAGATCGACCTCAACGAAGCCTCCGCCGAAGTCATCTCCGCCGCCTGCAACATCTCCCTCGGCCAAGCCCAATCGCTCGTCAGCAAGCGCAACGGCCCCGATGCCCATTCCAATACCCCCGACGACGTCCGCTACACCGATCTGAACCAGATACGCATTGCGCTTGGCATGGCACAACAAAACTTCCAGTCTGTCGCGGAGCATGTTACGCTCGAATCGTCGCTCCGTCGCATCACGAGCACGGGAAAGGTCGGGCCGTACCAGAAAACCATTTCCGTTCTTGTCCGCGTCAGCAACCAAACGATCCAATATTACGAATGGCTGGAACAATAACCACCGCGCCCACGCCGTCCACCCCGCTACGTGCCCCGCAGCCGGGCGCCACGCCACGCCGTGGCCGCAAAGCCGCCGAGCGCCGCTTCATCGTGCCCGGTGAAAGCGAGTGGGAAATCTGGGCCGGCTCCGACGCCGCCTCCAGCCACTTCGTCGCCACCGTCCCCAGCCCGAAGCAGGCCGACGCCGTCACTGCCCTCGGCCTCCCCGCCCGTGAAGTCGTCACCCTGCCGATCTGGCTCGCCACCATCGACCGCGCGCTCCTGCCGGAAATGGTCGCCCTGCAGTGCGAGAAACGCGGCGTCCTGAACCGTGCCCGGCACGACAGCCCGTTCGACTTCGAAGTCGTCGCGCAGGAAAACAACGAATCCCTGCTCCGCGCCCAGATCCTACCCCTCACCCTTTCCCCAGATGTCTGCGCCGAGGAAGTCGAACACTTCGACCTCGCCTGCCGCTTCGCCCCACTGCCTAATCAGGCGCTCCTGCTCTGGCGCGAACTCGGCGTGCTCTGCGCCGCCATCACCCGCCGTCACACCCTCGTCTACGCCGCTTCCCTCGGCGAGGAACAGATTCAAGACAGTGTCATCTCGCAACTCTTTCGCCTCCTCTCCATCGCACAAAGCGAACGCTGGATCACCGGCACCACCGAGATCGTCCTGCGCGGCACCTTTAATTCCGCCGAGGAAGCCACCGTCCGCACCGGACTCAATCTCCCCGTCCGCCGCGAAGCCCGCCCCGCGCCGTGGCCCACCAGCAAGCCCACCGCCCTGATCCCCGACTCCGTCCGACAATCGCTTCTCCTCCGCCGCAAATCGGCCACGCTGCAAAAACGCATCGCGATTGTGGCTGGCATTTACCTCCTCGCCGTCGCGGTCTGGAGCGGTTACATCGGCTGGCTCACCATACAAACCCGGAGCCTCTCGACTCAGGTCGCCGCCACCGCGTCGCAGGTCCAGCAACTCCGCTCCACCGCCCTGCGCTGGAATCTCCTCCAGCCCGCCATCAGCCCCAGCCATTACCCGGTCGAAATCCTGTACCGCTGCGCCAACGTCCTCCCCAAGGAAGGCATCCAGCTCACCCTCTTTGAACAACGCGGTCCCCGGCTCATTCTCTCCGGCGAATCCAAAGGCACCGACAGCCTCGGCACCGTCAACGCGCTCCTGAAAGAGCTCAAGGCCAACAAGGAACTCAAGGATTTCACCTGGACCATGCCGCAGCCGCTCATCCGTGACAACGCCTGCAAATTCCAAATCGAAGGAACCCGTGCGCCCGCTCACCCCTAAAGAAAAGCGCCTGCTCATCCTCTTCCTCGCCCTCGTCTTCATCGTGGGCAACCTGATCGGTCTGCCCTGGCTCAGCGACCAGCAAAAAAAGCTGGGCCGCCAACTCATCGACCTGCGCAGCCAACAGGAAGTCGCCACCTCCTGGCTGGGAGAAAAAGATCTCTGGACCGAACGCAAGGCCTGGCTCGACGCCCACCAGCCCAAGCTCACCTCCAGCGGCGACGCCAGCTCGGATTTTCTCAAGCTCCTGCAAGACACCGCCCGCCAGAATAAAATCAAGATCGTCGACCAGAAATTGCTCGAACCCGAGAAACATCCCGGTTATGAAGCCATCTCGGTGCGCATGACGGTCAATGGCAACATGGAAGCCATCGCCCGCTGGCTTAGCGCCATCCAGCAACCAGACAAATTTCACGCCGTGCTCAAGTTCAACCTCAAACGCGAAGGAGAAGGCGACAACATGCGTTGCGACCTCGACCTCGCCCGCTGGTACGCCCCGCCCTCATGAACTGCACCGGCACCACCTCTTTCTCCATGATCTCGCGATGGGCTGTAGCGCGCTTCGCTCACGTGTCCTACTCTCTCTCAACGAGTGAGTACAGCGTCACGCTGCTGGCACGCAGTGCCGGGGTGTGTGGTCTTGTGGCAACCGCATGGATCTTGCTTACGCTCCCCTCCTCCGCTGCCGGTAACCTCCCCGAAGGCTACCCCGCCACCCGCTACGAATCCCTCTGGAAACGCTCCCCCTTCACCCTCTCCTCCATCACCGAGGATCAGGGTCCCACCAGCGCCTTCAGCGAGCGCTACAGTCTCGGTGCCGCCTACACCGTCGGGAAGAAAGACTACGTCATCGTCGTCAACCGCAGCAATCCGCAGGAACGGCTCACCGTCAGCGCCGAACCCAACGAACAGGGGCTCACCCTCCTCTCCATCAGCTACGACAACGCCGCTCCCATGAAGACCACCGCCGTCATCAAGCAAGGCGAAGAAACCGGCCCCATTTCGTTCGATGAATCGCTCATCAAATCCACCGCGACGGCCGCCGCCAATGCCGCCATCCCCATGCCTCCGCCACAAGCCCCCCGGCAGCCCACTTACACTCCGGGCACACCCGGCGCTCCCACGCGCCGGATCGTGCGTCCGCGCATCATCGCCCCGCCGCCGGGGACCACCTCGACTCCCACCCGACCATGAATAACGTTCGCACCATCCTTCTCATTTTGACCGGCGTCAGCCTCGCCACGCTCCTGCCCTTGTCCCTCTCGGGACAGCAGCCGGCCAATCCAGTTCCGCTGCCCACGCCGTCCAACACCGCCCCGCCAGAATCCATCGCAACACCCCGCACGATCACGCCTCCGCCCACCACGACCATCACCCCCGGGGATGACGAGCCGGTCCCGAACCTCCTCTTCCCAGGCAGTCCCGTCGAGGAAGTCATCAACAAATATGAATTCCTCACCGGCAAACGCGTCATCCGTGATGCCACGCTCGCACAAGGAGTGAATATCAAGATTCAGGTCATGACCCCGATCAAAAAGAGCGAAGCCATTCGCCTGATCGAAGCCACGCTCCTGCTCAATGGCATCGCCTTCACCCCCGGCCCGGACAACACCATCAAGGCCCTCAACGTCATCGGCGGCGGTAAAAATCCCCGCAGCGAAGGCGTCCCCGTCTACGCCAGCCTCAGCTCCCTGCCGCCCGGCGACCAGATCGTCAGCTACTTCATGTCGCTGCGCTACATCAGCGCCGCCGAGGCCGCCACGGTTTTCCAGCAACAGGTCGCACTCCACCCGCCCTACGGCGTGGTTGTCCCGGTGCCCAATGCGCAGGCTCTGATCATCACCGAAAGCACCAGCGCCGTCCGCCAGCTCGTGAAGATCCAAAAGCTCATCGACGTTCCACCCGCCAAGGTGGTCAGCGAATTCGTCACGCTCCTGCGCGCCGACGCGGAGAAAGTCGCCGACGTCCTCACCAAGATGCTCGAAGCGCGCCGCAATAATCAGACCGCCCTCGGCCAACCGCCCGCTCCATCGCCCGAATTCGCCGACGACAGCGGCCCGAACGAACGCAACATCGTCGCCGGGACCGTACAGTTGATCCCCGATGCCCGCACCAATCGCATCCTCGTCGTCACCCGCCCGATCAATTTCAGCTATATCAAGGGCCTCATCCAGCAATTCGACGAAGCCGCCACCATCGCCGTGCCATTCGAACGCCCGCTACGCTACGTCGCCGCCGCCGATGTACTGCCCGTCCTGCAAAAGGCACTCGCTGAAACAAAGGAAGACGCCCAAGGCACCACTGGACAGGCCGGACAAAATAACCAGAATCGGCAAACCAACAACCGCAACAGCAATAGCAGCAGCGGCAGCAGCGTGGTGGACGATATCCAGAGCCCCACCGCCGACACCACGCCCGAGTCCGTCATCGTGGGCAAAACCAAGATCATCGCCGACAACCGCGCCAACTCCATCCTCGTCATCGGCCCGCCCGAAAGCATCGCCCGCGCGGCCGAACTCCTCACCAAGCTCGACTCGGCCCCACGCCAGGTCTACCTCGCCACAGTCATCGGCGAACTCACCCTCAATGACGACAGCGAATTCGGCATCGATTTGCTCCAGAAATTCAAGGGCTCCAACCACGGCAACGTCGCCTCTCAGGTCAATAACAGCGCCACCACCAAGCTCGACCCATCCTCCCTCACTACAGCCGCCGTCTTCCCCGCCACAGCGGGTCTGAGCGTTTACGGCTCGATCGGTTCCACTCTCAACTACTACGTCAACGCCCTCCAGACCAGCAACCGCTTCAAGATCCTCTCGCGCCCATCAGTCTACACCTCCAACAACAAAAAAGCCGTCATCTCCTCCGGCCAACAAGTCCCCGTGCCCGGCTCCACCCAAAGCACGGTCAACACCGGCACCACCAACAACACCGTCGTCAGCGCCAACGTCGAATACAAACCGGTGGAACTCAAGATCGCCGTCGTTCCGCTCATCAACACCAACAAGGAAGTCACCCTCCAGATCGCGCAGAAAAACGACACCATCGGCGCCACCTCCAACATCGGCGGCAACGAAGTCCCCGCCATCAACACCCAGCAGTTCACCACCTCCGTCACCGTGCCCAACCGCCAAACCGTCGTGCTCGGTGGCTTGATCATTAACAACGCCAACAAAGACATTTCGGGCCTGCCTTGGATCAGCAACATCCCCGTCATCGGCCTCCTCTTCAAACAAACCAGCAAGAGCACCAGCCGCCGGGAAATCATCATCCTGATCGAGCCGAATGTGATCGAAACCCAGGAAGAACTCGCCGCTGCCAGCGCTTACGAGAAAAACCGCACGGTCGTCGGCGACGAAGCCTCGAAAATGAGTGCCGATCCCGGTGTATTCGTCCCCGACCCGAATTTCCTCAATGAGAAAAAAGTGAAGAAAAAGAAAGACCCTTCATCCAAAGCGTCCACCACCACCATCTCCAGCACTACGACCACCACCAGCGGTCCCGCCACGAATCCGTAGGATAAAAAACTCAAAGCTCAAAAGTAAAAAGTCAAAGCGACAGCTCAAAATGCAACACTTTTTGGCAACGAGGCGTTTCAGTAACCGCTCCGTTCAAAGCTTTGACTTTTGACCTCTAACCTTTGACTTTTCCACCATGATCACCCGTCGCGAATGGATCACCGGCCTCGGCGCCAGTGCCCTCCTGCTCAGCCTTCAAGGTTGCGAAACGAAAGCCAAACCCGCCCGCTTCGTCTACATCACCGACCTCCACAGCATCAATGATTGGGGGTGCCCCGACGCCCTCACCCTCGTCAGCGACCGCATCAATCGCCTCAATCCCGAGTTCGTCCTCATCGGCGGCGACCTCGTCCATGGCGGCTTCCGCTCAACCCCCGAAGCGATGGAACCGCACTGGCAGGTGGTCCTGAAATTCCTGAAATCGCTCAATGTCCCGTGGTTCGCCGCCCCCGGTAATCACGACCTCGTCGGCGCGCAACATCCCGATTTCTCCACCAACCTCCCCGACCCGCGTCAGAGTTTCCGCGATAAAATGGGACTCACGCAGACCGCCTACCACAGTCACGACATCGCCGGGCACCATGTCATCCTCCTCGACTCCGTCCAACCCGTCGCCGGCAACAAATGGGGTTACGAAGGCCGCATTCCCGACGAGCAAATGCAGTGGATTCGCAATGATCTTCGGAACGTCCATCCCCACACGCCCATCATCGTGGTCACCCACATGCCCATCCTCAGCGGCTACTACCAGACCGTTCTGGGGTCGACCACCGCGCCACCTCCCAGCCTGACTCTCGTGAATGGCATGGATGTGATTCGCCTCTTCGACAAACACAACCTGCAACTCGTCCTGCAAGGCCACCTCCATGTCGACGAAATGATCCGCTGGCGCAATTTGACCTTCATCACCGGTGGCGCCGTTTCCGGCAAATGGTGGGGTGGCCCCAACCACGGCACACCCGAAGGCTACGGCCTTGTCACCATGACCTCTCCTCACCCGGACTGGGACTACCGCACCTACGACTGGAAAGCCCAACGGCAGGGCTGAGCCCTGCACCCAGTAACGCTTCGCCACAGGTTGGCTCCTCGCCGAATCCCATTTTTCGGGCGCGATTACACAGCGCCATGCCGTTCAATTGGCAATGGCAATCTCAGGCCGCCAGCGTCATCAATCCGAGAATAAGTGGCAGATAGAGCAACGAGCCCCAGAACAAATGCCGCGCCCGCTGATTATCCGATTGCTGAAAAAAACGCCACGCCAGCCACGCGAACGCACCGCTGCATAACGCCGCGCCCAAGCCGTACGCAATCCCGTGCCGCAGCCAGAACGCCGCCAGCAAACTCACCGGCACCAGCATCATCGCATACAAAAAACTGTGCGTCGCCGTGTGCCGACCGCCCACATCGTTCAAAGATAGCATCTTGAAACCGCCCGCCGCATAATCCTCCCGGTACAACCACGCGATTGCGAGGAAGTGCGGCATCTGCCAGAGAAAAAGCACCGCGAAAAGTTCCACACTCTCCACCGTCAGCGAACCCCGCGCCGCCACCCAGCCCAGCACCGGCGGCAACGCTCCGGGGATCGCGCCGACCAACGTGTTCAACGGCGTCTGTTTTTTCAGCGGCGTATAAACCAAAACGTAAATCAGCAATGTCGCCGCCCCAATCGCCGCCGCCAGCCCGTTCACCAACGCAGCCAAATAGAGCGTGCTCACAATGGCCGCCGCCACCGCCAGCACCACCACCTCATCCGCCGCAAGCCGTCCCGCCGCCAAGGGCCGGTTCCGCGTCCGCTTCATCCGCGCATCCGCGTCGCGTTCGAGGTATTGATTCAGCGCCGACGCCGCGCCCGCCAGAATCGCCGTGCCGAGCAGTGTGTGAAAAAGTTTTTCGCCATTAAAAAAGCCCTCGGAGCCGAGAAAAAAACCAGCCAGCGTGGTCAGCAACACCAGCAGCGTCAATCGTGCCTTCACCAGTTCCGAAAAATCACTCGCCAACGCCCGCCACGAGACGCTCTCGACCGCCACCGATTCCGCTGCCACAGTTTTCATTCCGTTCGTCAAACTATCGCATTAGAGGCGTTTTATGCAACCATAGTATTACTAATACCTCGATTATCGTCCACCCGGTCCGGGTTCGACTGGATCCGCCAGGTCATGGCCCCCAGCATCGCCCCGGCGAGCAGCGTCAACGCCCCCACCACCACGTGCGCGGTGGCGACATCGGCTGCCTTGTTCGACCACACCGTTGCCGCGCCCAGCACGAATTGCAGCGCCACGAGTCCCGCCCAGAACATCACCATCCGGCGCAGGACAAGCGGTGTCTGGGGCCGGCGCGCTTGGTCGGCGCACACCATGATGGCCAGCAAAATTGCAATCGCCAGTGTCCGGTGCGTGAACTGCACGGCAATTTGTTCCGTCGTGGTGGAGAGCATTCCCTGCTGATGCCTGGCCTCGTTGATCCGCTCGACCGACGCCGCATCGAATGGCGGAATCACCTGCCCATATGCCAGCGGGTAATCAGGAATCGAAAGTCCCAGATGCGCGTGACGCATCCGCGCACCCAGCGCCAGTTGCAGATAAACCACCGCCGTAATGACGATCACCAGCCAGCGCCATTTCACCGACACCGATCGCGGCGAAATCGTCTCCGCCGTTTCCGCCCACCACCGCGACGTCGCGAGTGCGAGAAATCCGATCAGCACGAAAAACGCCTGCGCCAGGCACGCATGCACAATCCCGATTTCATTCTTCAGCAGCGTCACCCGCAACCCGCCGAGCACGCCCTGCACAATCACCAGCACCAGCGCGGTCCAACCCAGCCGCCGCATCCACGCGCGCGGCTCCTGCCACGCCAACCCCACCGCGAGGACAATCGTCAGCATCCCCACGCCCGACGCCCACAGCCGATGCAAGTGCTCGTAGAAAATGCCTCCCACCCATTTGCTGATGGGAAAAAGAAACATATTATAGCCAAACGTATTCGGCCAATCCGGCACCGCAAGACCCACGCCGTGACTCGTCACCAGCCCGCCCATGCCGAGCAGACCGAGCGTTGCCAGCAGGGTCAACAACGCCCAAAAATGAATCCAGCGCGGAGGAAGCGAACGTGCAGCCATAAGTCGTTCATCTTAAGCCTCACTACCGCAAAGGTCAAAAATCAAAACCGCTGCCGATCATTAGATTTCTACATCCTACGAAAACATGCTCTTATACTCCTTCAGCCCGCCCCTTTTCCCTAGCTATAATCTCCAACCGAAGCTACCTTACTTCCGCTTATGTCTTGCTGTGCAACCCCCTCAGCACCAACATCTGGATGTTGCGGTAGCCCGACTGACACCACAGCGATGTCCTCCAGCGACATCCAGTGGCTGCGCTTCGGCATTGCCGGTTTGGTGGCAGCACAGTCGATGGTGCTCGGTCTGGCCATCAATCTCTCGCCCCCGCTAGGTCTCGCCCGCACGGTCACGCATACGCTGCTTGGCTTCGGTGCTGCCGTCGTTTTCGCGCTGGTCGGCGGTCCGGTTTGCCGCGAAGCGTGGGCGCAAGCCCGCGCCCGCCGTTTCGGCATGGAACAACTTTTCCTCATCGGCATTCTCGGCGCGTTTTTCGCCTCGCTCGTCACCAGCTTCACCGGACAGGGCAGCGTCTACTACGAAGTCGTCACCATCCTCCTCGCGATCTACACCTTTGGCCGGATCATCGGCGACAACCGCCGCGCCGCCGCATGGGAAGCGGCGAAGACGCTGGAAAAAGAATTCAGCCAGTGCGACCGCCTCACCGCCGAGGGTCGCATCGAACGCGTCGCCGTCTCCGTCGTGCAGCCCGGCGACCACTTTCGCGTCACGCCCGGCGAAGGCATTTCGCTCGATGGCCGCGTCGTGCGCGGCGTCGCATTCGTCCGGCAAACTCCGCTCACGGGCGAAGCCTTTCCTGTCGTGAAACGCCCCGGCGATAAAGTCTGGGCCGGCAGCCACGTCCTCGACAGCGCGCTCGAAATTGAATCCGACACCGACGGCACGCAACGCCAGCTTGACCGCCTGCTCCAATCCGTCGCCGACGCGCGCCAGCGTCCCACCCATTGGCAGGCGGAAGCCGACCGCCTCGTCGGCTGGTTTCTGCCGACCATCCTGCTCCTCGCTCTCGGCACGTTTGCCTTCTGGACGCATCACTCCGGCTGGGCCGCCGGATTATTCAACGGCCTCGCCGTGATTCTCGTCGCCTGCCCGTGCGCGCTGGGACTCGCCACGCCGATCGCGATCTGGAGTGCGCTCAACTCCCTCGCCACGCGAGGCATCGTCGCCGCCTCCGGCGACTTCATCGAGAAACTCGCCGCCGTCGACACTGTCGTGTTCGACAAAACCGGCACGCTCAGCGACGAAGAATTGCATCTCGTCGATTTCATCACCGCTCCCGGCCTCGACCGCGCCCAACTGCAAAAGGAGATCGGCGCCGTGCAATCGCAGAGTCGCCACCCGCTCGCCCGCGCGTTTTACGGCTGGGCTGGAACCGATTCCCTGCCCGTCGAAAAACTCGAAACCCTCCCCGGCGTCGGCGTCACCGCGCTCATCGACCACCACACACTCGCCATCGGCAATGCCTCTTTGCTCCGCGCCGAAGACGAACCCATCGCGCGCGATCTCCGCGCCGCGCTTCTCACCCATGCCCCCCGCCGCGCCTCGCACGAAGTGTTCATCCAGCGCGACGGCACGCTCGTGGCACTCGCCTTGCTGCAGGAAAAATTGCGCGAGACCACGCAGGTCACGCTCGAACGCTTGGCCAGCATCGGCGTCGCGCAGGAAGTGATGACCGGTGATCGCGCGGAAAGTGTCGCCCATCTCGGCCTGCCTCCGAGCCGCACCGGACTTTCCGCCGAACAAAAAGCAGGGCTGGTCGCGGACCTCCAACGCGCCGGTCGTCGCGTCCTCTTCGTCGGCGACGGCATCAACGATTCCCCCGCCATGGCGCAAGCCCACGCCAGCATCGCCCTCGCCGCCGGGGCCGGACTCGCCCGCGAAGCCGCCGGGGCGCAACTCTACGGCAACGACCTCACCGCCGTCCCCGCCGCGCTCGTCATGGCCCGGCGCGTGCGCGACGCCCTGCGCGGCAACATCCTCTTCGCCATCACCTACAATTTGATTGGTGTCGCCCTCTGCATGGCGGGCCTTCTCCACCCGATTCTCGCCGCGATCCTCATGCTCTTCTCCAGCCTCTCCGTCACATGGCGCGCGCTGCGACTCGAACAACTCCTCCGCTCCCTCAACGAACGCGACGCCACCGAAGCGTGGGAAGAACTCTCCCGCGGCAGCGTGACGCGGCACCCAGCAACGCTTCGCCCCAAGTGGTTTTCCTTTAACGGGGAAGCTTTCAGCAACGAGGACTCCCATCAGCTGACCGCCTGGTTCTTCGCCCTCTCCCTCATCGCCCAAGGGCCGCTCATCGCCTACCTCGCGCAACTCCCCCTTCCCACCTCGATCACCCTCACCGTCGCCGCGACACTCGCCGGTGTCCTCACGCTTCGCTTCTGGTCCCGGTGGCAAAGTTTGAACGGGCAGATGACCCTTGCCATGCTCAGCGCCGGATCACTCGGCATGCTGCTCGGCTGGTGGATCGATGCCGGCATGCAGCCCATCGTGGCCGCCGCCAGTCATAGCTGCTGCCACACTGCCAGCGGACCGTGGTGGCAACCGCTCGCCCCGTGGACCGGCATGAATCTCGGCATGATCCTCGCCTCGCTGCCCGCGATGGTCCTCGTCCGCGACCGCCAGATTCCGCTGCTCGACTCTCTCCGCAATCGCTGGATTCACGCCCTCTGGGGCACCGTCGGCATGTGGCTCGGCATGGCGCTTTCCGGCTACGTCATGGCGTGGTTCCCCAAGCTCGAACCGCAGCCCCAATTTTTCCTCTCGTTTGCCGCCATGACCCTCGGCATGCTCCTCGGCATGTTCGCCGCCTGTGCCCTTTGGAGATTTTTGGTCCTGCGACAACACACTTTCACGACACAATCATGACTACCCCTTTGACCGAAGCCCAACGCCGCCAACTCATCGCCGACCGGCAAAAAGCGTCCGCTACCTGGGCCATCATCCACATCCTCGGCTCGCTCAAGCTCGCGATGTTCCTCCTCTTCACCATCGCCCTCGCGGTGGCCATCGCCACCTTTGCCGAATCCCATTTCGACACCGCCGTCGCCCGCCACTACTTCTACCGCGCCCCGTGGTTCAGCGCCTGGCTCATCGTCCTCTGCATCAATCTCGCCTGCGCCGCCCTCACCCGCTGGCCGTGGCAACGCAAGCACCTCGGCTTCGTCATCACCCATATGGGCATCATCACGCTCCTCATCGGAGCGATGGTCGGCCGCCTCAACGGCTTCGAAGCGTTTGTCACCCTCCACAAAGGCACCCCCGTCAAACGCCTCATCACGCAAGACACCATCCTCACCGTCCAAAGCGCGCGCGATGGCGGACTCGACCGCATGCTCTTCCCGGTGGAAATCCATCCACCCAGCGAAAAGTCCCCCCGCCAAATCTCCCTCCCCGACACCGCACTCCAACTCAAGGTCGACGGCTATTCCACCCAGATGATGGAGATCAAACAAATCATCCCCTCGCCCTCCCCCGCCTCCCCGGCCGGGGTCGCGCTGGAATTCCACAGCGGCATGATGGGCCAATCGATCCCCATTGGACTCCTCCTCCAGCCCGAGGACGCCAGCACGTTCGACTTCTTCGGTCTCGCGAAAATCCAGTTCCTGCCGAAGCTCCCCGACGCGAACGCCGACAAAAAGAAAGCGCCCGCCACCCTGGTGGAAACCCACGTCGTGCTCGCCGCCGCGCCGGATCAACCCATCGTTCATAGCGCCACGAATAAACCCAGCGGCTACCGTCTTTTCCTCGGAGCGGAAAATCCTCCCACCTCGGCCGACGTCCCCGTCGACCAGATCAAGTTCATCGTCGTGCTGCGCTCCCCCCATGGCGAAGACCAGAGCTGGCCGCTGAGCACCGTACTGAACAAAACCACCACCTTGCCCGATGGTGCCTCCAAGATGGTCGTCGCCGGATTCTGGGCCGACTTCGCCATGCGCGAGGGCAAGCCGGTCTCGCTCACGAACCAACCGCTCAACCCCGCGATTCTCGTTCATCTCCAGATCAACCCCGCCGCACTCACCCCCCCGAGCCGCCCCACGCTCACCCTCGCGCCGGTCGGCAAAGACCAGATTGCGTACCAGATCGTCAAGCAAGGCAAACTCACCGGTCAAGGCACCGTCAAGGCTGGCGACTCCTTCCCGCTCGGCTGGGCCGATTGGCAAGCCACGGTGAAGACCGTGGAACCGCAGGCCGAGATTCGCCGTGACTACACCCCCGCGAAATCCGCTCCTGCAGCCGACAACAAAGACGATGCCACCTCGCCCCAAGGCATGGCCCTCGCCAGCTCCAATCTCCCCGGCATTCGCGCCCGCCTTGTCGCGCCCGATGGCCGCACCGGCGAACCCCGCTGGATCGCTTCCGGCACATCGCAAGTCATTACGCTCGGCAACGAAGTCATCCGTGTCGGCTTCGGACTGAAACCGATTGCCCTGCCGTTCTCCATCACGCTGGAAAAGTTTGAAGTCCCCCGCGACGAAGGCACCACCACACCCGCCAACTTCATCAGCTCCCTGCGCTTCGATGATCCCACGATGTCCGCGCCCCGCTACGACACCGCCATGATGAACACCCCCGCCATGCATCCCGGCGATTTCTGGCGCTCGCTCCTCGGCTGGAATTACAAATTCTCGCAGGCGCAATGGAATCCCGACGACCTCGACGAAACCACCCTGCAAGTCCTCTACGATCCCGGCTGGCCCTTCAAGTGGACCGGCTCCCTCATGATCTGCCTCGGCATCGCCGTGATGTTCTATTTCAAAGACCCCAAGCGCCCCTCCCAGACGTAATATGAAATCTCCAATCTCCAATTTGAAATTCCTCCCCCTTCTCCTGCTCCTCGTCGGCTCCGCCTTCGCCGCCGACATCGTCCCCGACGACGCCCAGCTCGCGCAACTCGCCGTGCAGGATCGCGGCCGCAAAAAACCCTTCACCACCCTCGCGCAGGAAAGCCTCCTCACCCTCACCGGCAAGAGCGACTACCAGCCCACCGAGGTCAGTCCGAAACAAAACGCCGCCACTGTCCTGATCGACCTCTGGATGCAGCCCGACAAGTGGGAACGCAAACCGCTCATTCAGGTCAGCTACCAACCGCTCGCCGTCGGCGTGATGGGCCTCCCCGCGAAGCAAAAACTCTTCTCCTATCGTGAAATCGCCGACAGCGTCCCGCTGCGCACGCTCCTCACCGACCTCCAACGACAGCGCATGCGCACGCCCAATGCCGAACTCACTCCCTTGCAAAAACAGGCGCAGCAACTCGCCGAACGCGTCCGCCTCTACGAGAGCTGGGCGCGTGGTCAGGTCGCCCTCGTGCCGCACCCCTCCAAAACGGACGGCATCTGGCTTCCCATCCAGGACATCGGCAATTACTACAACGACGCCAGCGGAGCCGCCGCGCAAAACGCGTTCGTCGCGATGCGCGAAGCGTGGCTGAAGAATGACGCCGCCACTTTCGACACCGCCGTGGGCAAACTCAGCAAGCAACTCGCAGCGCTCTCGCCCGGCGTTTATCCCACGCCGGACGAACTCGCCTTCGAACGCTTCTACCAACACTTCCATCCCTTCCGCTGGGCGTGGATCGCCTACGCGCTCGCTGCGATTGTACTCGGCGTGACCTCCGGCTGGCTGGAAAAACCGGGCTACAAACTCGGCTGGATTTTGATCCTCCTCGGGTTCGGCTTCCAGATTTTCGGCTTCTACAGCCGCATCGCCATCGCGGGCCGTCCCCCGGTCACGAATATGTACGAGACCGTGGTCTGGCTCGCCTTCGGCACCGTTCTGTTCGCGATTATTCTCGAAGCCATCTACCGCTGCCGCTACTTCCTCCTCGCCGCCGCGCCGGTCGCCGTGCTCTCGCTCGTGCTCGCAGACGCACTGCCCACCGTGCTCGACAGCTCGATCAATCCTCTGGTCCCCGTCCTGCGGAATAACTTCTGGCTCATCATTCACGTGCTCACCATCACCCTGAGCTACGCCGCCTTCGCGCTCGCCATGGCGGTCGCGCACATCGTCCTCGGCAAGATTCTCGCCAACCCGAAGCGCAACGACCTCGCCATGCTCCACAATTACCTCTACCGCACGCTGCAGGTCGGCGTCCTCCTCCTCGCCACCGGCACGATTCTCGGCGGCGTCTGGGCCAATTACTCCTGGGGCCGGTTCTGGGATTGGGACCCGAAGGAAACGTGGGCGCTCATCGCGCTGCTCTGCTATCTCCTCGTGCTCCATGGCCGCATCGCCGGATGGTGGGGTGGATTCGGCCTCGCAGTCGGTTCCGTCGTCTGCTTCCTCGCCGTCCTCATGGCCTGGTATGGCGTCAATTTCGTCCTCGGCAAGGGACTCCACAGTTACGGCTTCGGCACCGGCGGCTACTCCTACGCCCTCGCCTTCGTCATCGCCGAACTGATCTTCGTCGCCCTCGCCATTTTCAAAAAGCGGCAGGTCTGAGCCCAGCACCCACTAACTGGCGGCACTTTGTGCCGCCACCCCTTTGCGGTCTTGGCGAGCTTTGCGAGAAATCCGCCCTTCGCTGCAAAAATATCGCACACGCAGCTCACCTAGCAAACCTAAGGCAAACCTCCTTGCCCGCTTCCGTGCTATAACTCTCCCCATGCCCGCTTTGCGCCCCTTTGAAATCTCCCATCCCAAAATCGCGTGGTCATGGCAACACGAAGACGACATCCAACAGAGTCGGTCGCTTCTTGTAGCGCAATGTCGCCGCGATTTTTTCCGCGCCCGGACGTCCCCTCTTTTCTATCGTCTCACGCATTCACCCATGATTTAATCCTACCGTCATGACTCTCTCTGAAATCATCCGTTGCACCCATTCCGAAGCTGGCGAAATCGAAACCGCCCTTCCCTGCCAGCTCACCACGCTCCGCCCCGCCTCCACCCGCAACGGCAAGCCCTACCTCGATGTCGAATTCTCCGACGGCACCGCCTCGGAAAAGATCAAGATCTGGCAGGACTCCAGTGCCTACGACCAATGTCACGATCTCGAAGCCGGTGACTGCGCGCAGCTCGAGGGCCGCTTCTGGCGCAATCAATTCGGTCTCAACATCGACAACCTCCGCGTCCGTCCGCTCACCCACGAGGAGGAAGCCGCGCTCTTCAGCGGCACGCCCGAGCGTCAGGCCAAGCTCGCCGCGGACATGCTCTTCATCGACGACACCGTCGCCGCACTGACCGATCCCCGCCTGCGCCTGCTCTGCCAGACATTCCTCACCCAGTTCGGAGAACGCTTTCGCCGCGCCGCCGCCGCCCGCAGTTATCACCACGCCCGGCGCGGGGGCCTGCTCGATCACACCTCGCAAATGATGCGCGCCGCCGTCGCCCTGCGCGCGGTTTATCCTTCCGTAAATTGGGATCTCGTCATCGCCGGGGTACTCTTCCACGATTGCGGCAAGCTCTGGGAAAACGACTACGAACCGCAGGGATTCAACAGCCCCCTCACCACCATCGGCGAATTGCTCGGCCACATCACCATCGGCATCGAACTGGTCAACCGCCTCTGGCGCACGCTCGACACCGACCCCGTTTTTCAGGCCACCGGCACGCCGCCCAAGGAATCGGTCCGCGAACACCTCCTCCACCTCATCGCCTCGCACCACGGCCAGCGCGAATTCGGCGCGCCCGTCACACCCCGCACGCCGGAAGGCTGGATGCTCCATTACATCGACAACATCGATGCGCGGTTTGAAATGCTGGCCATGACCTATTCGGAAAAGGGGCAAACCGCCCCCGGCATCTACGAACATCGCCCGCCGCTGGAAGGCCGCGCCATCGCGCCGCTCCCGCATTGGACGGAATAAAGCCAGGATTCGGAAACGATTTCTCCCGACCTAAATCATGTCCGGAAAAATCTTGAACTGCTCGTGGAAGTCCGACACGAAATCCTCGTAGGCGTAACTCGTGCGGCGACGCTTCTGCCACAGCAACGCGGTCGATTCCATCTCGGCCCACGGCACATCGCCCAGCAACGGTTCGCCGCTGTAACCGATCCCCATTTCCTTGCAAAATTGATTGGCCGAAACCAGCGCGTGCGTCAGCAACGGCAGCTTGTGTGCGTTCGGCCCGAGCGGACGCTCATGCTGCGCGATCGCATCAACCATTTCCTTCGGAAAGAGATTATTGTTCAGCCACACCTCGACCAGCTCCGAGTGTTCCATGCCGAGAATCTCCCGCTCCACCCGGGACAAATGCTCCTCATCCCGAACCGCTTTCTCAAGCGCGCAGAAGTATCCAAAGGGATAAAGCTCCGCAAGAATGATCTTGCCAATATCGTGCGTCAACCCCGTCACAAACTCCAGTCCGTTACGGCGCAGGTTGAGCGCATCATACATGAAATCCATCACCAGCCCGACGGCCAGCTGATGATTCCAGAGCGGATACCAGTCGAAATTCACCGAGCCGCGCATCTCGTAGTGAAAGGCAAAATACGTCAGTGCCAGCGTATTCGCCCGCACCAGCCCCAGCGTCTCGATCACATTCTCGTCATTGAGCTGGTGATCCTCCGCCGAGCCCATGAACTTGGCCAATCCATAGGCGGCTTCGTGAAAATTCGGCACCTTCTCGAATGCCGTCACGATGTCCTCTTCACGCCCCTTGCCCGGCTGACAAAGCTGGTGCAACGTCTTGATCATCGGATCGATGTTCAACGGTTCCGTGCGCGACTTGAGCGCGTCGAGAATCCCCTCGCGCGTAATATTGATATTCGCATTCGTCCCGGAGCTGCTCCACACCTCCGTGCTCTTGCGCAACAGACCGTGCAACGATTCGATCGAGTAATGCGAACGAGGCACCACCAGCGGCTTTGGCGGTTTGACCTCCACGATCTTCTCGTAATGCTCATAGGTGAACTGCTCGACGTTCGCCAACGCAAGGGCCAGTTCCTCGTAATTCTGAAAGCGGTTGCCCGGCTTGCGCTCCATCATTTTCTGGATCAGGTTGATCCAGCCCGGCTGCACATGAGCCTCATAGGCGGCGGCGACCGGGAACGGCTTTTCGAGATGCCCCCACACGATGTCTTCCACCGTCGCCCCGTCAAACGGCGGCAGTCCCACCATCAGATGATAAAGCGTTGCCCCGAGGGAATAAATATCGGTCCGCTGGTCGGTCGCCTCACGCGTGATCTGTTCCGGCGCCACATAGGCCGGGGTGCCGAACGCTTCGCGCTCCCCTTCGCCGAGATCCGCCTTCCCCAGTTTCTTCGCGAGACCAAAATCGGTCAGCATGACCGTGTTGCTCTGGTCGATCAGGAAATTGGCCGGCTTGATGTCGAGGTGAATGATGTTCGCCGCACTCGCGGCAGCCAACGCCCCCACTGCCTGGTTCATGAACCACTGCGCTTCCGCGGGAGAGAACCGGCGATGTCCCTCAATCCAGTCATCGAAGTTTTCCCCCTCGATGTACGCCATGGCGTAAAAGGCAATCTGAGTTTCCACACCGATGTAATAAATCGGCACAATATTCGGATGCCGCAACGCTGCCACCGCGCGCGCCTCCTGCTGGAAGTACTGGATGTACTCCTCGTCCATGGCAAACTCGGGCCGCAGAACCTTGATGGCCACGTACCGTTCCAAGGCCGGTTCAAGCGCCTTGAAAACGGCCCCCATGCCGCCTTGGGCGATTTTCTCGGTGACAATGTAATGCCCGAGATGCGTCCCGGGCATGATGTCGTGATAATTCGTAGGCTCTGACATCGCGGTAGCTTTATTGGAACAAAATCAGACAACGGACGGCAATCCGAATATTCAAGAAACTGTCGAATACTTCAAACCGGCCTATTGGGGCGATGTCACCGCCACCTCCATCGAAGGATTGGCCGGGGCCTGTGGAGGCCCGTACGCTTGAATCAACCCCTCCGTCACGGCATCCGCATATTCCTGGAAAATGCTCCCGTATGGCTTTCCGTCAAAAAGTTTGGTCCCCTCGTAATCTCCCGCCAGCAAGCGCCGGTACGTCACGGTCTGGTTCATAAAGTAGGGTTCCGTGCATACGACCGGCCCGGCGTAATTCCGGTTTGCGGCCAGATTGCGCGCCACCACGTACCCTTGCCCCAACGGAATCAACCGCGTGGTCTTGGAATCTCCATACCTCACCGCCGGGAATCCAGTCTTTTGCTTGAACGCCATCGCAATCGCACCGGCCACTTCCGCTTCCACGCCGCTCGCATCTTCCAGCAATTTGCCCACCATCTGGCGGCGTTGATTCACATCGGCCAGCTCCTCTTTCGTATAGCTGCCATGAACGAAAAAGATATTACGATTGATCGGTGTCAGTCGACCCCGGCCACTGTTCTGCGTGGCATTAAGATAAAGCGTGATTGTAATGTCCGGCTTGAACTCGCGCCGAATCTTGTTCCCCCGTTCGGGGATTTCCGATCCGCGGTAAAACAACAGATCCGCCACATCCTGCACCCGCTTGCCAATGTAAGCCTTCCGCTGCTCCAACGTCTTGTTCGCCAGCTTCGCCGCGAGCTTGGGATTCTTGTCCATCAGCACCTGCACCGCCTCAGTCGTGAAATCCTTGGGTCGAAAGGGCGTCACCGGCTCCGTATCCTCCCGGACGAGAAACACGGTGGCTCCCAGTTCGGTCAGTTGCTTCTTAAGGATATGCGCCGTGATGATGTTGAGATCCCCCTCGTTCACCGGCGCGCTGCCGCGATAACGCGTGGAACGGTTCTCCACCTGCGCCCATCGGCCACCGATATGGCCAGGATCAATCGCAATGCGCAGATCCGAGAGCGGCTTGCCCGGCGGCTTCGGCAAAGCGCGAATCTCGGCCGGCGCCCGGAAGGCCTTTGCCACTACCGCGCGACGCTCCGGGTCGGGGGCGAACTCAAGAGTGAAAATCGGTATTTCCTTTTTCGAAGGGGAAATCCAAAACACGGCCCGCTCATCTGTAATCTCGATGTACGGGCGAAGGCCATCGAACGGATCATACAAGCGGTCGAGCTTCTTTTCGAACTCTGCCCGGGTAAGGCTTCGCTGCCAGGGCTGCAGCGTGAACCATGGATTTGGCGTTTCCACCTCGGGCACGGTATATGGCTTCGGCGGTGGCGCCACTGGCTTCTCAGCCTGCGCGGGTTGGACGATGGCAGGCTTGCATCCCGGTGTGAGTAACACCGCTGCGACAATCCCGGATGCAACGACCTTCCGCAAAAGCATGCGATACGTTGGGTAAACTCCTCGAAAAAATCAAGGCCTTTGCCGTCGAAAAGGAAAGCGTCCCGTTTACCGCTTCCCCCGCACCGGACGATTATCGATCAAACGGGTCGTTCCCACCCAAACCGCCGCGCACAAACGCCCGTTGGCCAGCTCCACATAATCGAGCTTTATCCCCACCACACGGCGCAAGGCCTGCCGCAACCACGCCTCCGGTTGCTTCTGTTGGCTCGCCAGCCGCAACAGGCGGGGAAAGGCCAACGCTCGCTTCCGCTCCTCGGGCGAAAGATAACGATTGCGCGAACTCAATGCCAGCCCGTCCGCATCGCGCACGGTCTCAACCGGAACCACCTTCACCGGCACATCCAGATCGCGCACCATGCGCTCAATCACGTCCACTTGCTGCGCGTCCTTGCGCCCGAAGTAGGCCCGGTCCGGCAACACAATGTTAAACAGCTTCAGCACCACCGTGGCTACTCCTCGAAAATGAATGGGCCGCGAGACGGCACAGCGGCCCTTCGATTGCACCGTTTCCTCCACCCACGTCGAGAAATCCTCCGGATACAAGCTCGTCGGGGCAAACACGGCATCGACTCCGGCCGCGCGGCACAAGGCCAGATCTTCCCGGCGCGGACGCGGGTATTTGTTCAAATCCTCCTTCGGGCCAAATTGCGTCGGATTCACGTAAATGCTTACCACCACGCGATCATTCTCCCGGCGCGCCTTCTCCACCAAAGTCATGTGCCCACGGTGCAACGCGCCCATCGTCGGAACAAAACCGACGCTCTCGCCGGCGCGATACCAGCTTTGGCTGAGTTGTTGCATGGCTCGCGAACTGGAAACAATTTTCATAAGCCGCCACTATAGATCGCCGCAGCCCGGTTGCGAATCGATTTTCAATCCTCTATTGACCCCTCTCCAGCCCGCGCTAATTTGAAATTTATGACCACCCTGCGACTTCGCTCTCTCGCCGGTCTCTGCCTCCCGGCGCTCACCTTTCTTTTCGCCAGCAGCCTCAGCCTGCACGCTCACCCGGGCCACAACGTCTCCGGCTTCGCGCCCGGGCTCGCCCACCCGCTCAGCGGACTGGATCACGTTCTTGCCATGGTGGCCGTGGGTCTCTGGGCCGCACAAATTGGCGGTCGCGCCCGTTGGGCCGTGCCCGCCACGTTTGTTGGAGCCATGACCCTCGGCGGCATTCTCGGGATGGCAGGCATCCCAGTTCCATTCGTTGAACAAGGCATTCTCGTTTCTGTCTTTCTGCTCGGATTGCTCATCGCGTTCGCCGTCCGGCTGCCCCTCGCCGCAACCGCCCCACTCGTTGGCGTGTTTGCCCTGTGCCACGGTTACGCTCACGGCGCAGAAGCCCCGGCTCATGCGTCCGCCCTTACTTACTCGCTCGGCTTCATTCTCGCCACCACCACGCTGCATGCAATCGGCATTGGGCTCGGCGTAATGATTCAACGCTTCTGCAGCCCGGCACTCGTCCGAGCAGGCGGCGTGGCCGTGATCGCATTGGGTGGCCTGCTGTTGACCTCCGCTCCGGTGGCCGCGGCACCGCTGGACAAACCGTTGCAATCGGTCATCGACCCTTACCTCGCAATCACTACGGCCTTGGCGAGCGACTCCTTCAAGAACGTTCCCGAAAGCGCCGCCGCGCTGAACAAAGCCGTCGAAGCCAATGCGAAAATGCTCCCGCCCACTCTGCCCAAGGAAGCCACCGCCCTGACCCAAGCCAAGGATATCGCCTCGGCCCGACTCGCACTTAAACCACTGAGTGCCTCGTTGATTTCCGCACTCGCCGCGCAAAAAACCAAGACCGGAACTCTCTATGAAGTATTTTGTCCGATGTCCGGCTCGTGGCTGCAATCAGACAACAAGAAAGTCCGCAACCCCTACGACGCCACGATGAGCGAGTGCGGCGATTTCAAGCGTACGTTCTAAAATAGCGCTTGCTAGATATCGATAACGGGACCGTTGCCCGGCGGCGGATTCCGCGGCGGCTCGCGACGAACCGTCTTGGTCTTGAAATTAGCTCCCAGCAACATACTCACCAGACTGATGATGATCGAACCGCCCAGCGCGGACCAGAAGCCCGGTACGTGGAATCCTTCCACCACCGAACCAACGAAGTAGAGCAAAAGGGCATTGATCACCAGCACGAAAAGCCCCAGCGAAAAGACCACCAGCGGCAGCGTGATCAACAACAAGAGCGGTCGCACGAATGCATTCACCACGCTCAGCACCAGCGCCGCCACCAACACATCCGTCCAGTGCGCGTAGGTAATACCCAGAAATGACAGGTGCGCCGCCACAAAGACCGCCACACACAACACCATCCACCGCCAGAAAATTTGAAACATCGTTCGTCTCCGGTTACTTGAAGTTTTTGTAATATCGCACCACCCGGGGGCTGATGCTTGTAAAAAGTTCGTAGCTGATTGTTTCCGCCCAACGCGCCATCTCGTTGGCCGTGATTTCCTCCCGGCCCTGCCGACCGATCAAAACCACTTCGTCACCGGGTTTCACCGCCCCCGCGCGACTGACATCGACCACGATCTGGTCCATCGTCACGCGACCGCGTAGCGGACAGCGCTTGCCATGGATCAAAACCTCGGCTCGGTTCGAAAGCAGGCGATGATAACCATCCGCATATCCGACCGAAACCACGGCATGCGTTTCCGCATGGTGCAACCGATATGTGGCCCCGTAGCTGATCGTCCTTCCCGCAGGGACATAATCCACGTGCGACACACGGCTTTTCCACGTCAATACCGGACGCAGTAACCGCTCACTCTCGGCAGTTGGACCCGCGCCATAAAGAGCAATCCCGGGCCGCACCATCTCATAATGACTCAGCGATGGAATCGCCGAGAAAATCGACGGACTGTTCGCCACGTGCGCGCATAGCTTGGGAAAGACCCGGCGCACGCGATCGAAATTCTGCCATTGCCGCTTTGTCAGCGCCGCATTGTCATCCGAACACGGGAAATGCGTCATCACCCCTTCCACACTGAGACCCGCCAAAATCCGCGACAAGGCAATCGCAAGTGTCGCCTCCTCGTGCCAGATGCCGAGCCGTCCCATGCCGACGTCCACCTTGAAATGCACCCGCGCCTTGCGCTGCAATTTGCGCCCCACGGCGGCCAGTTGTCGGGCTTCATCGAGAGAGGAAATGGCCAGGACAAAACCACGTCGGACCGCCTCGGTCATTTCGCCGGGCAAAACCGCACTGAGAATCAGGATCGGTTGCTTGAAACCTAGTTTTCGCAGCCCCATCGCCTCGCGTAAATTCGCCACGCCGAACCAGGTTGCCCCAAAACGGGAGCATTCCCGCGCAATGGGCTCAACACCATGCCCGTAAGCGTTCGCCTTGACGATTGCCATCAGGCCCGTGCCGCGCGGGATCGCCTTTCGAATCGCCCGTAAATTATACCGTAACGCGAAGGCGTCCACCTCCATCCAGCAACGATCCGGAATCCCACTCATGCGGCCACCATCGGCTCGCGGAGATAAATCGGCTCCAGTTCGCGATGCCGCACCCATTGCGGCAGATCGGGCGGCAGCAACAAAAGATCCCGCGCGCGCGGGTAAGTCCGCTGGGAAACGCCGGGAATAGCTTCCGCGCTCACCGCGAGCGTCACTTTACCGAGCTCTGCCTCCAATTCGTCCCGAGTCAAAATGAACGATTCCTTCTCCATTTTTCCCCGGTTGAAAATCGTGCCGTAAAATTCTCCACGCCGCGCGTCGGCAAAGACACCAAGCCGAGTCACCTCAGAATGTTGCGCCGCGATGGAAAACGCACTGCAGATACCGTGTACCGGCACCCGCTGCACCAACGCGATCGCCTGCGCCGCCGCGAGCGCCACGCGAATGCCGGAAAAGGAACCGGGTCCGATGCCAATAATGATGCGCGCCAAGGCGAGCCGGGGCAGACCGAGTTGCATCAGCGCATTGAAAATTTGCGACGAGTGCTGCTGCTTGCCTTCAAAAATAATTTCCCGCACCACGACGGAGCGATTCCCCAACGCGAGACTGCCGCGGCTCGTCGAAGTTTCAATGGCCAGTTCCAACATGATCGCAAATACTATTCCTCCACACCGCGCTGACCAGAAAGAACTATGCGCTCGCGGAAACACCGGGACGAATCAGCCGCTCGTTCAAGCTCGCCACTTCGATGGTGAAATGGCGCGTATTGGCCGGCAGGAGAGGCAAAACCCGATCGGGCCACTCAATCACTGTCACGCCATCGGAAGGGATATAGTCATCCATCCCGGCCCGCAAGGCATCCTCAACCGACTCGAGCCGGTACAAATCGAGATGATAGAGAGGCAGACGCCCCCCGATATACTCATGAATAATCGTAAAGGTCGGGCTCGTCACATCTCCATCAAAGCCCAGCCCCTCGGCCAGTCCCTTGACGAGTTGCGTCTTGCCCGAGCCGAGCACACCATACAGCGCAATGACATCCCCAGCCCGGCAGGTGTCCGCCCATGCCTTCCCGTAAAGCTGAGTTGCCTCAGCGCTGTCTAAAATGATCGAATCCTCCGCCGCCATGTAAATCTTTCCTCGTCTTGGTTAAGGCACCAATGCAGGTCAGTGCAAGCGGAAAAGGCCAGCGCCGCAGAAGACGTTTCGCGTCCCGCGGTGACACAGCGAACAACAACTCGTAATCCTCCCCACCCTGCAACGCCTCTTCCACGCTGATTCCACGATTGCATGGCACCGCTTCCAACTCCAATCGAAAGCCCACTTTCGAGGCTTTAGCCAGCCGCGGCAAATCCGCCCCCAACCCATCGCTCAAATCCATCATGGCCCGAGCCAGTCCGTTCCGGGCCAACCATTGCCCTTCTTTCACGCGCGGCTCGAAGCGCAGATGCTTCCCAGAAATCGTTCCACCGAGCCGGCCCGTGACAAAAAGCAAATCCCCGGCCCGACCTGTCGCCCGCAGCACCGGTTCATAGCCTTTCGTCTTCCCCAACAGACTGATCGAGAGAAAAAGCCGATCCGACCGCGTGGTCTCTCCACCAACCAAGGCCACGCCATAGTGCCGCGCCACTTTTTCCAATCCGCGATAAATGCCCCGCAGCCGGACAACGCTCGTATGCTTCGGCACACCGATCGTGACCAGTGCCGCCCAAGGCTCGCCCCCCATCGCCGCAATGTCACTGATCGCGCGGGCCAATGCCTTGCGTCCGACGAGCACCGAATTTTCCGCCGGCGTGAAATGCACCGACTCGACCACCGCGTCAGTCTTGTACAGGAGCCACTCGCCTTTGCGTCCACTCTCGAGCACGGCGCAATCATCGCCCACACCCACGCGCACACCCCGTCTGCCGCGCCACTTCGACGTCAGCAAACGGATGAGACCGTTTTCGCCCAGATCAGACAGTTGCATACTTGATGACCAGCAGCACGCCGGCGCTGACGAAATTAAAGCACATATGAATGCCGACGCATAGCGCGAGTGATCCGGTGATTTCATAGGCTGCCGCGAGGACCAGCCCCAGGACGAACAGCTGCGGAAACGTCATCGCGTGAAAATGAATCGCCGCAAAGATCGCCGCCGTCAACACCCACGCGATGCCGACCGGCAGGCGCAACTTGAGTAGGGGATATAGAAAGCCGCGAAAAAGAATTTCTTCCGACACGGGAGCCAGAATGACCGCGAGAAAAAGGAGCCAGCCGACCTTCCAGGGACTCCCACTCTCGAGCAAAAGTTCCACGGCGATCTGCGGCGCCATGTCCCAATGAAAACGCGCCGCCAACTGATCCATCACCCACGAGACCGGCAGAAGCAGCCCCATGACCACCAGGTAAGTCCACAACGCCAGGCCAACGAGCTTACCCCACGAAAGACGTTCACTACCCCACTGCACGCGAGCGTCAATCCCATGCCGTCGAAACAGCCAGATCACCCCACCAATGGAAACCGCCGGAAAAAACCACGCCCCCACAGGAATCACCATCAACCAGCTCAGGATAAACAGCAGCAGCAAGGCATCGCTGTCCGGTATCTTCAGCGGCTGGACCCGGGTGAAAGTCAATTCCCCACGTTGGCGCAGCCGCCGCAATACCATTCCCATCGCCATCAACGAGATCAGCACCAGTACCACGATGCCCATCCAAAGGAAAAGAAGCGCGGGATGGGCCGCGAGAAAGCCTGCCAGTTTACTTTGAAGTTCCACCGGGCCATTCAACGGAAGCCACCCGCTCCCGACAAGCGCAATCCGGCGGCATGACTCACTCGCGCAGCATCAAGCCAAAAAGATAACCCAGCAGGGCGGTAAACGGCATCGTCAGAACCCACGTCCAGATGATGCGCTCCACGATACCCCAGCGCACCGCGCTAAAGCGCTTCGTCGCCCCCACACCCATGATCGAAGTGGAAATAATGTGGGTCGTCGACACGGGAATTCCCATATGGCTCGCGCCGAGAATCACCAAGGCCGCGCTCGTCTCCGCGGCGCAGCCATGCACCGGCTGAAGACGCACGATCTTATGCCCCATCGTCTTGATGATGCGCCACCCCCCCGCCGCCGTTCCGGCAGCCATGGTCATGGAACAAATCACGATGATCCAACTGGAAATCGTGAAATCCGGATGCCGGAGAAAACCGAGCCACTCCGGCAGTTGATCAAACTCGCCCGCCCGGGTGCCCGTCACCAGAGCCAGGGCTATGATGCCCATCGTTTTTTGCGCGTCATTGGAACCGTGGCTGAAGCCCATCAATCCCGCACTGACCAATTGCATCTTGCCGAAAATCGACTTCGAAGTCCGCGGCGTGATCCACCAAAAGACGATGATGATGAGAAACATCAAAAACGCCCCGAAAATAAATCCAATCACCGGAGAGGAGATCATCGGCAGTACCACTTTCGGCCACAGACCTTCGTGCTTTCCGTTACTGATTACGTTCCACTTGAGCGCCGCCCAGTTGCCATGCGATGCCGCCAACGCCGCACCACACAAGCCGCCCACCAATGCGTGGCTCGAACTCGATGGTAACCCGTACCACCAGGTAATCAGATTCCAGACAATCGCCGAGAGCAAGGCCGCCAGCACGATGCCCATCGTGATGTATTGCGTATCGACCAAACCCCGGCCGATGGTCGTGGCCACCGCCGTGCCGGTCAACGCCCCAACCAGATTGCAAAGTGCCGCCAGCGAAACCGCCTGACGCGGCGTGAGCACCTTGGTTGACACCACGGTGGCAATCGCATTCGCCGCGTCGTGAAAACCATTGATATATTCGAAAGCCAGAGCCGCGATCAGCACCAGCAGCAGGATGATCATGATGAGGTCGTTCGTTTAGGAATTCTTCAACACGATCTGGAACACCACATTACCCGCGTCGCGGCAACGGTCGACCGCCTTCTCCAACAGGTCGCTGATGCTGAGCAACAGGATGGCTTCCTTCTGTCCCTGCCCGTTGCGATGCTGCTCGCGCAGAAAATCGAGCATGATCTTGTCGGCCTTGCCTTCCAGCTGTTGCAGGCGGGCCTTCTTGTCCCGCATGCTGTCCAGATGCGGATTACGGCGCAATTCCCCCACCATTTCCACGAGAACCGCCGCTGCTTGTTCGAGCAAAATCACCTGACTCTTAGGCCAGTCGCCCTTGATCAATTCCGGAGCAATCAAAAGACGATCCCCCACCTTGTTCACCGTCTTGGGAATGCGCGACAAGGAATGGGAGAGGGATTCGATGTCCTCCCGCTCCAGTGGCGTGACAAACGTCTTGCAGAGCAACTCGGTGATTTCTTCAGTGATCAGCTTGTCCTTGCGGCGATGCAACACGCAGAGATCCAGCGCCTCGGCCACCTTGCCCTGCTCCACCTGCTGCACAAGCTCCACCAGCGCCTGGGCACTCGTCCGCGCCTGCGCGGCACTCGCTTCCAGCAATTCGAAAAACTTCTCATCCTTCCCCAATATTTTCTGCAACGAAATCATAATTCCTTTTCTCTTTTCTCAATTCAGCCATGGCCCCTCACAACGGATCCCCTCCATACGCCACACAATAGACACCTGATTGTAACAATAAAATCAGCCCTTTCCGCAAACTGATTTTTTATTTCACCTGAAAATGAGACGTCCGCCGGACGTTACTCACATTCCCGTGAACAGATGTGTCGACAGGAAGTAAAGCTTTCCCGTCTCCATGTTTAACGTCTCCGGCCCCACGGCAATTTTAATCCGGCTGATGTCGCTCTTGCCGAAAATACGCAACAACTGACCAAAGCTGAAGGTCGGCCGCAAACGGACCACTTGCGCTTCCTTGATCTTCGCCCGCTCCTTGGCCTGAGTAATGGCGTCTTCCATATATCCAAGCCCATCGACCAGCTTGGCCTGTCGCGCCTGCTCCCCGGAAAGAATACGGCCATCAGCGATACCAGACTTCAACTCGTCAACGCTCAGCTTGCGTTCCTTTGCCACCAAGCCGACGAATTTATTGTAAGTGCTGTCAATCATCTCCTGTACGAGCTTCTCCTCCTCAGGTGTCATATCTCGAGCGCCATTGAGCAGGTCCTTGTAACGGCCCGACTTGAAAGTGACCGCTTTCACTCCAATTTTCTGTATCAAATCCTTATAATTGAGTGTCTGCAAAATGACACCAATACTTCCCGTAATGGTCAAATCGCTCGCCATGATGTAATCGGCGCCCACAGCCACATAATAACCGCCCGAAGCAGCTACAGATCCCATATAGACCACCACAGGCTTCACCGCTCGGGTTTTAACCACCTCATGATAAATAATATCGCTTGCATTCACCTCACCGCCGGGAGAATCAATATGCAGCACGATCGCCCGAATGGAATGATCTTCCCGAGCCTGCTTTAACTTGCCCACCGCATCTTCCACCATCGATTCCCCAGCCTGGCCTTGAATCGAGGAACTGATCACGCCAGTCAAATCAATCAGGGCGATTTTATTGTCGCTGCCCTCGGCACCCTCAACGAATTGCTCCTCAAAAACCGGCTCACTCTTCACATGCACGCGACCGGAACTTTTGCTCGCCAACCCAACCATCAAACCGAGATTAAACAGCAAGCTCACCACCAGCAGCACCGCCCCCACAGCAATCAGGCAACCATGTAGACGCGATTTCATTGCCACCCAGCATAATCACTTAAAGTGCCTCGGCAAGCTTGCCGATAGGACATTATCCTTCCTACTTAATTGAAGGCCCTGTTTATAAGAGATTTTACTTGAACACCGCATACTTAGGTTTATATCTCAATTAGCCGTGAGAAAAATAGCCATCACATCTCCGCTCTCCCACTGCTTCCCTGGCTCCCGTCTTGCTTCTTCTTTCGCTTTCGTCTCGCACGAAACTCTTTTTTTAAGAAAGGAGGTGAAATAATACCATGCTAACCAAACTCGTTATCCGCGCGAAGAATGCCTTCTGGCGCTTCAAGCAAAATAAGTCGGGTCAGACTCTCGTCGAATACGCCTTGATTCTGGCCTTCATTTCGGTGGTGGCCATCGTGGTCCTTCAAGCCTTGGGCTCCAAAGTGACCAGCGTTTTCTCGACCATCAACTCGAAACTCGACCAAGCTCAGTCCGGCTCGTAATAACGCGGGCGTAATAGCCAAAGAGTCCAAACCTCTTTGGCTATTTTTTGTTCTTTTTCTTCTTTAGCAATGTGAAATTTTAGGCGACTCTCAAAAATAAGACTTTATAATCACTGAATACACTCCATAGATTGTTTCCGTTCTCTACATTGATTTACACACAATCACTTTGATGCAAGAACCCACGAAAGCTGCCACGGAATCCGTTCGAGTGGTTGCGACCACACACCCTCCTGCCGAACCCAAAGCTCGGCGGGAATAAAAACGCATGATCCTCAAAACCAAGCAAAGAGACAGAATGAGATCAAGCGCTGGGGCCGCTGTCGGGGTGAATCAAAAAGGAGGTGATTGATTCATGACACGACCCGCGCTGGCTCTTGCGACCAGGAGGCGATCCAGTAGGAGCGGAAAAGCCGGTCAGACCTTGGTAGAATACGCCATCATTATCGCGCTGATATCCATTGTTGCGGTGGTAGTTCTCCAGTCTCTCGGTACCAAAGTGACCCAACTCTACAGCACGATCAACTCCCGGATCGATCAGGCCAATTCTTCTTCGTAACCTCCTGACGATCCTCAAGCGGACAAGGTCTTCCATAGCCTTGTCCGCTTTTTTTTAAGTGCGCTTCAGGCAAAAAAACGTCATCGTTCGTCACGATGTCATCCCCTGCCAAATACTGGTTTCTGCCCGGAATCGCCGCCATGCTCTTTCTGGTTGCGCTTCCGGAACTTTTCCGCAGCAGCAATGACTTCCTGAAGGATCCAGCCACGGCCCGCCACCTGCGTGCGGGGGAAATCATGATTGAACAAGGAGCCATCCTTCAAAACGATCCCTTCGGCGTGGATCAGCCACCACGTCCGTGGGTGGCTTTCGAATGGTTATTTGAGGTGGCCGTAGCAGTGCTGGTTCGCGCAGGAGGACTTCCGCTGGCCTATGCGATTGGCTTCCTGCTTTTCGCGCTGTTACCGATTCTGCTGTGGCGCTTTCTGATGCAGCAACAAATCTCGCTCCCCGTGGCACTGCTCTATTCATTGGGTGCCAGTCTTGTCTTTCGCTCCCACCTGCTGTTGCGTCCGGTTTTATTGACCTATCTCCTGATGATCGTGGTCGTAGCGTGGTGGTACCGGTATCGTGAGGCACCGGACAAATGGAGCTGGGTGGTGCTGCCGTTGATTTTTGCTTTTTGGGCCAATATCCATGGGGGATTCGCCGCAGCCCTGCTGTTTCTGGGACTCAGCATTCTGGGTCGGCTCATCGATTACCGCATCCAACGACGCCCAGTTGATCATGCCATGATGACGTGGTTAGCCGTGCTGGTAATCTGCGCGAATGCGACATTGCTGACTCCACATGGCTGGCGATTACATCAACTCATTTGGGAAATGGTATTTCATATCAAGAGCTTTGCCTACTGGAACGAATTTCGCCCACTTCAATTCATTCCCCTCACGCCACTCGCCTTGGCTTATCTCTTTATTATTGGCGTCCTGGCTCTCGGCCGTTTATCGGCCCACTCCATTCGTTGGTCGTGGGAGCTCCTTTTACCCCTGATCCTGTTTCTCTATTTCGGCATTAAAGTCCAAAGACATGTCATGCTCCTGCTCGTGGTGGCCGCCGTCCCGGTCTGCCGCAACCTGGATGCCTGTCTGAACCTCTTGATTTCACCCAGCCTGCGACAACGTCTGCAAAGATGGGCCGAAATCGAACGCCATAATCTGAGCCATCTCTGGATCATACCTGCCGCTGCCGCAATTGTTATCCCGTGTTTTCTTTCCGGTCCGGGCGCAAAATCCCTTCGCGTGGGAGATCAGAATATTTCTGCCGCAGCCATCGAATTCATCCGCGCACATCGAAGTCAGTTCCAGAGGCCTCTCGTCACGACCTGGAATGCGGGAGCTCTGGTCTATCATCTCGCCCCCGACTTTCGTATTACCTTCGATGACCGTACGGAGTTCTACGGCGACGCCCGCTTAAAGCCCTACATCGCGCTGCTTTTTACGAAACCCGGATGGGAGAAAACATTACGCGAGGGCGCATACGATTCCATTATTCTGGATCACGATTTTATCCTCGTCGAAGCACTGCGCCATGCACCGCAATGGCAACTCGTGTACGAAGATCCATACGCCGTGATTTTCCTGCCGAAACCGTGACCGGTTTCGATTCTCTATTGACCCAGGAACTTCTTTTTCAATTTGGTTTGATTGACGATGATCTTGTCTTTGACTTTTTGCTCGGCCGATTTGCAGGGATCGAATGTCTTGTCCAGCATTGCGTTGATTTCATTCCACGCGGCATTCACCTCGACTGCGTCGCCACCGGACACATTATGTTGCGCCCAGATCATGGCGCAATCCGCCGTCGCAATCGAACCTTTGACGTGAATCCCAAGCTCTTCCAGAGCCGACATCGCCACCAATGATATCAGCGACAATAAAAGAGAATATTCCACCAGCGTTTGCCCTGCCCTGGAAATCCGTCGCTTGCCGCCTTTGAAAAATTGCCTCTCCATAAACATCCCCCGAAGCCCATCCTAAATTTGAGCCCGCTCATAAATCAATCTTTTTTATAATCGAAACGCTTCTCAAGGTGCCGGGGGGTTCTCGGTCACAGCTTCAACCGTCACATTATCAAACCAGCACACTCCGGGAGGATGATAAGCGAAAAGCATGACTTTGAATTCCACAACACCGGGGCGATGTTTTGTAGGATGGAAAAGCCCGGTGAAATGCTGCCACTGGCCTCTGCTCGCGCAGGGAATAACCCCTTCGTAAAGGCGCTTCTTTTTTCCCGCCAAATCGCCATAACCTCGAAACCAAACCTTGGCCTCCGTACCTTTTTCCGACCAGTAATCAAACGACACGCGATAGGCCTTGCCCGGTTCCACCGGAACCGCTTCTGAATAAAGAGAAAGCCCGTAAGTATCCGAGATCGCATTCTTTTTGGGATTGGGAAAGACCCACTGCAGGACGCCAACCTTGTTGCAGTTCGCAACAAAGACATCTTCGGGAATCGAGGTATCCATGCAAATCGATTTTCCCGATCCAACCGGGGAGGCTGCCCATTGAACGCCCAGTCCATCGGGCAAATCCCAGTGGGCAGGCTTTTGAGGATTGGCAGGATCGGCTTGCTCGAAATCACCGTTCACTAACAACGATTGGCCCCAAGCCACGCTGGACATCAGGTAAACGATACCGAGGAGAAATTGTATTTTCATTTGTCAGGAGTCGGGGTTGAGGTTTCGCTCAAGGAACGGAAATAGGCGCCGGTCATTTCTTCATAACCAGCCGGCACGCTTTCCGCTTGCGTGTCGGACAGGTCTTTCGGCGCACTCGCTTGGGTCGAATTCATCTCAATACGGCTGACGCGATTACCGCGATAAGCCGTGCGAGTCGCGGCCAGGGCATCCAATGCCTGATGATAACCCTGATAGACCGCAATGCCATTCTGCGCCTTAGCGGCTTCCTCAAATTTCTTCATCGCGTTGACCGCCGTTTCGAGATCTCCAGTAGGTCGTCTTTGTTTGCGAAGTTGCACCGCCAGCGACTCCGCCTGTTGCCGCAATTTACTTTGTTGTTCAGCCAGACGCCTCAGCTTTTGCTGTGCCGGTGGCGGCAAAGAGCCGCGCAATCCCTCCTGCCCTGCCCCGGCCAGCTTGCCACCCCCAGTCGCACCGCCTTTGGTATCCTTGGATTTATCGTCCACGCTCCCTTGTTCGAACGGTGTGGAATTCAACCGCGTGGGTGTCTCGCGTCCACCTTTGCCATCAGCTGTTTCCTCGACCATCTGGCCGCTGCTTTTTCCACTGCGACCTTCTCCCGAACGACCTCCCACTTCCATATTGTTCGGCAGTTGATTGCCAGTGACGCCCCGCGCGCTCATGTTTGACATCGGCCCATCCCCGGTGCCCCAACCGGCTCCTTTGTCGAGGGAATCCATAAAAGTACTGGAAACATCCTCCACATCCGCCCCCATCTCCTCTTCCTTGTCGAGGAGTTCTCCAATAATGTCCTCCAGTTGCTTGGGTAACTCGGCCATCGGCACATCGGTTTGTGTGGCGGCCTCCTCCATGACCCATTTTTTGTAATCGGGAGTGTTCATCAGCCATCTCTCCAGATTCTGCTCAAGCTCGGCCGCCTTCTCCAAACCCGCCTCCTCGCGAGGCACGGCAATCTCGATCTTCTTCTCGTACAGTGCCGCCGCCGCTTTTTCCACCTCCTGATACACCTCGTTTAACTCACTGACCAGTTTTCCGTCGGCAAAATCCTGCAACGGCAATTTGCTCAGATCCGTCAGCTTCTCCTGAAAATACGCCGCGTTCTTCGCTTCTTCCCGTGCCAGGTCGCCAAGGAGCGCTTCCTGTTCGGCGGTCAAATCCTCGGGTCGAAGTTCCTTCAGCGATTTCGTGGCTTGAATGATCCGCTTCTGGTCATCCACAAATTTCTTCACGTCGTCCTGTAACTCTGCGATCGCCTTTTCCGCCGTGATGGGTGGCGGCGAGGAATCGCCCGCGACTTTACCCGCCTTATTCCGTGCTGAGTCTTGCCGGTCGCTGGCCATTTGCCCCAAAAGTCCGATCAACTCATTGAGAATGTACCCTTGCCGTTTTTGCAGCGCCTCGAGCTGTCCCGGCAGCTTCTCTTTGGGCATAGCCGTAATCTTGCCGATCTGCTCGAGAGCTAATCCCATCTCGCCATTCACTAACATTTGGATTTTCACCCCAAAAGCCTTCGCTTCCGCACGCTTCGCCGACTCCTCCATTGCCAGTTTACCGGAAGCTTGCGCCGATTTTTGCGCCGCAGTCATCACGTCGCGGTGGCGTGGCAGATCTTTCGCCGCCAAGGCTTCGGCCAGATGGAGCGTCACGTTATCGGTCAACCCATTGGCCCGGGTTTGCTCGGTAATCACACCGCGCAACAAGGTGAACAGCTTCTCCAGCGGATCGCCCGCCGGCACGGACAAATCTTTTAAACCGGTCACCCGAATCAAAATCGGTCGCGAGGTAGCGCGTTGTTTCGCCGGACTAAAATCAGTGGCTTGCGACGTAACTAAAAAAGCCGATCCAGGCGTAAAAACAGAGGGATCGAGTGCCAATACATGGGATTCCGCGGTCGGCTCCTTTTGTCCCGGTGGTCCCACCAGTGTCCATTGCTTGATCACCTTCACCGTCGCCGGATCATCGCTACGCGCAACCAGCAAGGCGATGGACGCCACGCCGTAATCATCCGTCGCGCGAATAGTCAGCGACAATGTCGCACCGGGATTGACCAGACGATTACGATCCTCGGTAACGAAATCGACTTCGGGAGTCTGATCGGGGATCGCATTGATATCGCCTTGCGCGAGTGTGCGAACCGCTGCCTGTTTCGATGTGGTGGCACTGATCTCATAGTGCCGCGATTGATTCACCAACATCGTGGTACGCCAGCGATCCTGCGCTTTCGTTAAATTCTGCTTCTCTCCGCGATCGGACCACATCACCTCCGCCGCACTGGGGGCAAGATCGAAGATCGCGGTGACGGTTGAGCCCAAAGGCACGCTCAAGGCCATCGGCGGTCCCGGTTGTTGATAGGGTTTCAATCCCGTATAGGACGGAGGCACGACTTCGAAGACGGAACTCTTCAGTCGTGGCAAAGCTGTCACCGCCACTTCTACTGCCGCGCTGCAGGAATCATCGGCCCAGACACGGAAGCTGAACGGCCGATTCACCGCAGTGAATGCAAAAACAAACTCACCCTCCGTTTTGGTCGACAACATCGCGGCCCGATCCCCGGTGCTCATCGCGGGTTCGATCGTTTGCGTGCCTTCTTTCCAGATCAGTAATGGCGTTACGCCCCGCATCGGTTTACCGCCACGAAACCGCACCCTAGCCCGAATCTCCAATTTGTCTCCCTCGACCATGACAACGCGACCCGAGGGAGTGACCTCCACTTCCCAATTGCCGACCGGCGGCACATCGGCCAATGGCAGAAAAATACGCGTCACGCCCGTTGTCATGGAATGCGGGAACGCCACCGTCGTCACCAACCAAACCGCCACAAGCAGCCCCAATGCCACCAGCCATTTCTTGAAAGGAGCAGTCAGCCACAACGATTCCGGCGCCACCGCATCGAGCACAGCCCGCGACGTATTCAGCAGCGGGCGGATAAAGCGGCGCTGTTCCTTCTTCGGCTTGTGCTTTTCGAATTGATACGCGTTGATCAGGACGTTGCCGCCGATACCCTGCCCCTTCTCCAGCCACCGGGCCGTGCGCGCGGCTGAAAGCGGACGCCTCCAGGGAATCCAAACGCGCCGGTAAAACCCAATGACAATAAAAACCAGCAGAACCACCGCCAAGGGCAAGCGCAAAGCCGTCGGCAAGCGCAGCCAATAGTCCAGCCCAACCAAGATCAACAGCGAACCGGCGGAAATAACACTCCACCAGACTGCACCTTGTAAAACCTCGGCCCACTTCAAGGCACGCGCCGCCCGCTCCAACGATGCCGTAGCCGCTTCTCCTTGGCGACGAGTCATGGCGTGCCGCCTTTCGTCGTCGCTTTCACACGGTCGAGAAGCATCGCGTCGGGAATGATCGTCGGCACCGCCTGTGTAGCATCCTTGCGGCCAGTGGCCAACGGCACGCGATTCAAGAGCGTCGTTTTCTTTTCCTCGGCATCGTATTTCCAACGCAGTACAGCCAGCGTCCACGGTTGCTTGTCCTTGCTGAAACTATGGGTCTGGATCGTGCGCCGCATCAGCACGAGCGAGTAGACATTCCCTTCGTCGGGATCATAAAAACAAGCCAGCAACTCACGTGCGTCATAAAAATCCTCCATCTCCTTCGAAGCGAGCGACGCCTTCACCGCTTCTTCCGTTTCCGCGTGACGCTTCTCCGGCCAAGCCACGCGCACGGTGGAAGCGATCTGAATTGAGTAGAGAATCCGCAACGGATCACCAAAAGGAATGATCCAGACTTGACCACTCGCCGGGGTCGCATTGAGCAACGTTAAATCGGGAAGCGAGAAGACGACGATCGCTTCGATCCCCTGAAGCGTGGGCAATCCGAGATCAATACGACAGGAACCCATCCCCTCCTTTGTAGAAGAGTGAAGTTGTATTCGCGACGGGTAGGCCACATCTTCTATTTTTTGTCCGACCTTGCCGGTCAATTTCGCCAGCAATACCACCTTCTCATTTTTCTCCGCATTTTCGATATAGAGCACGGTTGTGTACAGATGCCCCTCGAGCACCTTGCCATCACGCAAAGTCACTTTGGCTTTCAGATAACGCACCGGATAAATCTCACCGTTCTTTTCCTGCTTCGCCTGTCCCGGCTCGGCGAAGGTGAAACCCTCGCGCATCTCTTCCTTCTCGGGAGTCATGACGATTTCACTGACATCTTCCAGACGGATTGATGCCTGCGTTTTGACTTCAAAGAGACGAATATCCTTCCCCGGTGTCAGTGAAAGTGCGCCCTCTTGCTTGCGCCCATCCGACCACTCCACCACACCCGGCACGGCACTACACGCCAGTCCCGCGCCGGATAACCAAGCGATGAAAAAGAGGATGCGCCGTTTCATATCAGGTTCAGCCTCCGCCGCAGCAACCACTCCACCACCAAAATTATCAAAATCAGGATCAGAAACCCATTCCAAACGTCCACCAGTGGCCACGACTGCGAGGACTGTGGCGAAAGCATTCTTTCGCGCAAGAAAACCTGCACCGATTCCAGTTCTTTCTCCGGCGCATAAATACCCTTCGCCCGCGTCGCGAGATCGCGCAGGTATCCTTCTTTCAATTCCGGGTTGGCTCCCTCCTCCACCAACGGCTCCACCGCGAATGTCCGTTCGTAATTCTCCACGGCCTGCGACCCGGCATAGGCGGCCAGCTTGAAAGTAAAATCGCCGCGCCGCGCGAGCGCCATCTTCGCCGTGTATAATCCCGCCTGTCCGATTACCGGCGCGAAATTGATCTCGCGATTTCCGTCCGGTGTCATCAACGAGGCCACCAACCGGACCGCTCCCGACTCCGACGCTCCCTGCACGCGCACCTCCACCGTAGCCTGTTCGCCGGGCCGATAATGTTCCCGGTCCCAGCGAATGCCCAATAGCGATCCGCCTTCCATTTTTTGCGTCAGGCCACGGATCGATTGACGCCAGAATTTTCCATAAAACGTTTTCAGTCCCTGACCCGCCGCCGCCCAACGCCAGAGCGTATTCGTCGCCACGCCCAAGACTTGTCCCTTCCCGTAGCGCTGCATCGCCACAACCGATTGCGTCCGATTTCCATTCGTTACCTCGAGCAAACTCACCGCGCCGGGACGCAGTCCACCGGGTTGATTCACACTATCGAGCGAGCCACCACCGGAAGCTGTGAGACTCTCCTTCCAGCCATTCATGAAACCGATCGTCGCCCCGGTCGCCACCGCGACCGGAAAACTGCCTGTGACCAAAGGACCTTCGTTACGTGCGATCGCCCACGGAAACAAAGACCCCAACTTGCTCTCGGCATAACCGCCGCGACCAAACGACATTTCGCCACCGAGAAAAATCAGCGAGCCGCCGCCATTCACATAGCGGATCAACGCCTGCTGCTGTGGCTCGGTCAACAGATTCGCCTGAAACGACCCCAGCATAATACAATCGTAACGCTTGAGAATTGCATCGTCCGTCGGAAGGCCACGCTCCAGATCTTCGAAGCCGGTCCGATCCCCCTGCACGGTGAACTTGTCTTCCTGCACGCGATACATCGCCGTAAAGGCCACACTGGAATCGGAAGCCAATTCCGCGCGGAGGTATTTATAATCGGCTCCAACTTCCTGCGTGAAATAGAGAACATGCAAAGCCCGGCGCTGCACCTGCACCGCGACTGGTCGCACGTTATTGACCAACGTCAACTCATCCGGTAACGCCGGCACGCGCACGCGATAACGGAACACGCCACCGGCCGCCGCAGTTCCTGCTGGTTTGATATGGAAGGAGACCGCCGTGCGGAGCGATTGCAGGTTCGTCGTCCGGCTGTCCACCTCGACCCATTTCTTGTCTCGCCATTCTTCCAGCGACACCTTCAAAGCGGCAAGAGCTTCGCGCGAGCGCGTCAGCGTTCCCGGTCGCGCATACACCTCCGCTTCCAGATCGAACTCGCTTCCCTCCTCAATCGACGCGGGGGCCGTAACCGAACCAAATCCGAGATCGTTCCATGTCTCCGGCGATGTCCCGACTCCCACCACGGCAAGCGGTATCGTGGGCACCGTCGGAATCTCCGCCGTTTCGTCGCCACCGTCTGTAATCACCACCACGCCGTCGGCTCCCGCCAATGTCCCCTGCTCGTTCAACGCCATCACGACAGCCGCCAGATCGGTCCCGCGCACGGCGTCGCCTTTGGGTTTATAACCGGATTCGTGCACCGACGTATCGAAGGGCAGGACTTGAAGTTGCACATGGCCCGGAGCCGCCGCCGACAGTTGCTCAATCACGCGCCCCGCCCGCTCTCGTCGCGCCGTCGAGCCCTCATCGCGCAAATCCATGGAGGTAGAAATATCCTGCAACACAATGACCTTGGCCGGGGTCGCGTTCCACTGCGCCGATTTCCAGGCCGGATCAAGCAACGCGAGGAGCAGCAGCGTGATGAGAATGATTTTCGGCGACAGAACGGTCCAGGCATGCTGCTTCCCCTGCCTGACCGCGAGGCGGCGAAACAGCAGATAAAGCAGCGCCCCCGCGCCGAGCGTCAGGACGGCGAACATCACCGGCCCGAACGCCGCATTCCACTCCAGCGCATTCATCGCGTCACCGCCGGTTGTGTTTTGCGCAGCGCCTTGCGCTTCATCGAAGACGGCACGAGCGAGTCGAACAGCTTGCGCCCGAAGTCGCTCCCCCGCTCATTCGCGAGCCACGTCTCCGCCAGTAAAACCAACAGGGCCAGCGCCAGCAGCACTCCCATCAGCGGACGACTCGAACGCCCCACGATTCCCTCGGGCGAGGCATTCTCTTCTCCCGAAAGCGCCACCACATCGTGCGGCACATTCTTCAACAGCGGCATCGACCGTCTCGAAAGATATTCCGGAGCGGCCTCGTCCGCTGCGCCATGCAACGTCACCCATCGCGTCTTGTCCTTTTGCTGAATCTCGTAGACGCCACAGCGGGCCAGACCACCGAAGTCCTCCGGCTTGCCCTGCCACTGCAACGCACTTCCGGCCAAGGATCGCACCGTCGCGCTTTCCTTGGGAAAACTAAATGGAATCATTTCGCCCGCCGCCAAACCTTCGACCGGGATCGTCTCGGTGCGTTCTCCGAAAACCAGATTCTGCATCAAGACGACAAAGCCCGGCTTCAACGGCAGTGAAGACCATTTCGACGTGAACGCCATCCCGCTCGCATAAATCCAGCCCTTGTCCAACGGACGTTGCGCGAGCACCGTCGCACCGCCGACCGAAGCCAGCAGCGGCTGCCAGCTCTTCTCCAGTTTAAGCGGACGATAAGCAAACGCCTTGAGCGTGCCGAACTTCGGCTTCCCCTCCGCATCGCGCAGATCGCGCCACACCGGGGCATCCGCCTGCAACGCCACGAGCGATTCCGATTCTTTCATTTGGCGCAACGCCTCCGCTCCTGCGCCCACCCACGCCGCGACCGGACGCGCCACCGTGGTGCCCAGTTCAGGAGCCGCGATCAGGAACAACGTTCCGCCCTGCCGCACGTAGGTCTCCAACGCTTTGACCGCCACACCGTCCTGCGGCCAATCGTCCCAGGTGATTGCCACGGCCAGCGGTTTGACCGCGAGTTCAGCAGCCAGTCGATCCGCACCGACCGCAACAGCTTCGATGCCCGACAACTCCGCATTGCCGCCCGGAGCGACGGCAAAGGGCAAGGCGCCGAAACGCTCGCGGCTTCCCACAAATAAGGCCCGTTGCGCAGCCGAGCACCAGAAACCCAAATCCGCGCGAGTCGCGCTCGGAGCGACATCGCCTTCGATCCAGATTCGCGCCCAATGAAAACCGGTGGTGGCGAATGAAAAGGTGAGACCGACGGGAACCGATTCCCCCGCCGGAATCGAAACGTCGCGCGAAACGTTTTTTCCGGCATCATCCGTCGTATTGATCCGTACCAGTGCGGTCTTGGGACCATGATTCCGCAAGGCCGCTTTCACGGCAATCGCGCGTCCCGTCGGCAACGCCCGGTTCGGCAACGGTGCCATTTCCAGCGAAACCGAACCCGACGTCAGCGCCGGAGTTTCGATGCGATGCACGACCACGCGAACATTCTCCGGTGGCGTTTCCACTTCACCACGGCTCCAGTGCGCCTTTTGCAGATCGGTGACGACATGCAACTCCCGTACCGGTTGCTTGGCGGAAGACAAGAGAGCGAATGCGGCACGGATTGACTTGGCCACATTGGCCGATCCATCCGTTGGCTCCAGTTTACCCAAGGCTTCGCGCAGCGCCGCCGGGTCCGGATTAAATCCCCCCGGCACACCTGCTTGGGAATCCGAAATCATGAGTTGCACCGCCGTCGCATCGCCCGCCTGAGCCGAGGTCGCGATCTTCTCCGCCACGCGCGCCGCCACGATCAGCTTCGGATTTCCATCCGCACCCACGGCGGCCATCGACGCGGAATTATCAATCAGAACCACTCGCGCCACGCTGCCACCCGAACCCACTTCGAGCCGGGGCCGCATCAAGGCGAGCACCACGAGTGCAATGGACAGGCAGCGTAGAAAGAGAATCAGCCACTCGTGAATCTTGCGCTTCGCACTCAACTTCGGATCGATGCGCATGAAAAACATGAGCGAAGGAAACTCGCGCACCTGCCGCCGTAACCGGAAAAACAAATGGAACAGCACTGGCAATGCAATCGCCGGGAGAAACCACGCCACCGCCGGATGGGAGAAAAAAAGCCCCATTTAGCTCGCCGCCCGTTTGGCCAGCGCCTCCAGCATCGACGTGCGGGTATCGACCGTAAAGTAGTCCGCGCCGCAACCCGCGCACAGGCGACTCATTTCATCGAGATACCCCTGCACGGAACGCGAGTAGTCCGCACGAATCTCATCGGCTTCGATCAGCAGTTTTTCGTCCGTCTCCAAATCCCGCAGTTCCACCAGTCCCTGCATCGGCAGGGCAATCTCCGCGCCGTCGAGCACATGATACACCACGACTTCATGGCGATTGTGTTGCAGATGCTGAATGCCCCGCGCCACCTCCGCAGGCGGTTGCAGCAGATCGGAAATCAAAATGACGAGGTGCCGTTGCGTGAGCAATTCCGCGGCCTGATGCAGCGACTGCTCGATATTGCCCCGGCCCTGCGCGGTCATCGATTCCATCTCGAGCAGAACCGGACTGAGCGTTTCCGTGCTCGCGACCGGAGCGAACCGTTTGGTCACGCCGTCATTAAAATAGGAGAGCGAGGCGCTGTCCCCCTGCACGACGAGAAGGTAGAGAAATCCTGCGGCCAAACTACAGGCGTAATCAAACTTGGTGACCGGCCCCAGTTGCTGGAAATTCAAACTCGCCGAAGCATCCACCAGTACACACGCGCGGAGATTCGTCTCATCCTGAAAGCGGCGAATCATGTAGCGATCGGTCTTCGCGTAGACCGCCCAATCGATCAGGCTCGGCGCATCGCCCGGCGCGTAATCCTTGTATTCGGCGAACTCCACCGAAGCCCCGAAGTTCGGCGAACGGTGCAGCCCTTGAATCGTCCCCTGCATGGGACGGCGCGAAGACAAGCCGAGTCCCCGAATCTGGTCCGCCACGCGTGGCGGCAGGTATTTGAAGTTTCGCGCCGAGGCCATTGCGACAAGTCCCCGTGAGCGTTATTCTCCCGCCGCGTAATCGGGTTCCGGCACCGCCTCCAGAATGCGGCGCACAATCTCATCGGAATCGACTCCCTCGCTGCTGGCGGCGAAATTGCAGAGCACACGATGCCGCAAAACCGGCAATGCATACTCGCGCACGTCGTCACATGAAACGTTCAACCGGCCATTGAGCAACGCGTGCGATTTGGCGGCGAGAATGAGATACTGCCCCGCGCGCGGTCCCGCTCCCCAGCGCACCCAGCGCGAGACAAACTCCGGAGCGTCCGGCGCATCGGGCCGTGTCGCGCGAACCAGCTTGGTCACATAGGCTCCGACATGACGACTCACCGGCGTTTTACGGACCAGATGCTGAAACGCGATCAGACTGTTGCCGTCCAACACCCGCTCGACTTCACGGGCGGCGTCCTGCGTCGTTTCCATGATGATGCGCTCTTCTTCCTCCGCCGATGGATAACCCACCTTCACGCAAAACATAAAACGATCAAGTTGGGCCTCGGGCAGCGGATAGGTCCCTTCCTGCTCGATGGGATTTTGCGTCGCGATGACGAAGAACGGCTGCGGCAATTCGTGCGTCACGCCCGAGGTGGTCACGCGCCGCTCCTGCATCGCTTCCAAGAGCGCCGCTTGCGTTTTGGGCGGCGTGCGGTTGATTTCGTCCGCAAGCAAGAGATTCGTAAAGATCGGTCCCCGCTTGAAGCGAAATTGACGCGCGTTGGTGACGGGATCTTCCTCCAGCACGTCCGTTCCGGTGATATCCGCCGGCATCAGATCGGGAGTGAATTGCACGCGCTTGCACTGCAGTTCCAGCGTCCCCGCCAGCGCCCGTGCCATCAAAGTCTTGGCCAAGCCGGGCGTGCCGACGAGGAGACAGTGACCCCGCGCAAAGAGTGCGACGAGGATTTGCTTCACCACCGCCGATTGCCCCACGACCACTCGCGCCATCTCGGACGTCACCCGTTCCTGCGAGGCGTAGAGTTGCGCCACTGCCTCTTCGGGGTTGGAAATTTCTTCACTGCCACCGGGGAGGGATTCCAGCGAGGTTCGTTCGCTGGAGAATTCAAACTGCGTGGCCCCGATGGCAAACCGCGCCCCATGCTCCAGCCGCAACTCGGGACTCACCCGGCCATCCAGCACGAGCGGCGCGGAATCGTCGTAAGCCCGGGCGAGCCAGGTCCCGCCCTCCTTGGAAACCACCGCGTGTTGCGGTTGCGCGGCAGAGTCGTTGAGGATGACGTTGCAGGAGGGATCGGAACCGATCACCAACACCGCCCCATCGAGAGGAACTTCCGAGACATGGCCATGGGCCGTGCGAATAATGAGTCGTTCAGTCATAAAATCTTCAAGTCGGCGAACTCTCCCCGTTTCATCCCGTCAATGCGTGGCCGCATACATCAGGATATTCACACCCAGCGGCGCGGCGGTTTCGGACCGGTACGCGAGCGCCATCGGGTATTCACTTTCCACCCATCCGGCCTCAATGTCGATCGGGCTGTAGATGACCCGCAGGTCTCCATTCAGCGCGACCCCTTCCAGCTTCGGCACCTTCACCCCGGCACCATAACGCATCGCCACGGCGGGAGTGTAATCGGCATCCTGCACCTTGCTCACCATGCTGAAGATGGGATGCGAAGTAGGCACCGGTTCCAATTTCGAGTTCGGCAGGATGCGGACCAGTTCGCGACGCACCGCCGCATCGAAGACGGACAGCCCGAGACCGTTATTGATCAGCAGCGTGCCGTTGCGCTGCAGAAACGCCCGTAACGACGCGACCGCCTCGTCGCTGAAATGGAAATCATCGAGCCCGGTGAGATAGAGAAACGACACGTTCGAAAGATCATCCTTGCCGGGAGTGACGACGACGCGCTTCAAATTCACCCGCAGCGACGTGCCCGCGCGCAACTTGGTCAGCAGCGTCACCGCATTGTTCGGATGTACATTGAAGGAGCCGTCATGTTCGATCTGCGCAAAGACAAATTCGTCGGTCGGCGTTTTCTCGTCGATACCCGCAAACAATTCCGGCTTGGCTTCCTCCAGCCCGACGCGGTGGTAGCCGATGGCGTAGGCCACCAGATTGAGTCCCAACGCTTCGGAGGACGGCACATCGTAGAAGGCCGCCTGCGGCAGTAACGGCACATCGTGATTATCCCAGCCGCAACCGAGTCCATACTTGGAGATCAGCACACCGATGCGAGACCCGACGTAAAGTCCCTCGAAGTACGGCTTGTCCGATTTCACCACGGGCGAATACTTCACCGTTTTCACATCACTGACCATGTGATAGATCGGATGATCGGAAGGAATGACCCGGAATTTCACCTCGGGAAACGCCTGCTGCATGAGCGCCCGCGCCGAGTCGTAGAAGTAGGGGGAACCCGCTACGGAATCAAAGACGATCATGCCGCCCTTGAGCACATAGGAACGCAGGAGCGCGAGGCTTTTCTCGTCGAGCTTCAGCGAGCGCGTGCCACTGAAAAAGAGAACCGCCATCTTGTCCGGGTCTCCGCTGAAGGACGAGAGCGTGACTTCTTCAAAGCCGTACTGCAAACCGAGCTTCGTCTGCACCTTGGAGAAGAGCTGTTGCAAATCAGCGGGACACAAATTCCAGTCGGCGATTTTGGTCGTCACTCCCTGCCCATAGGTGAATGACCCCTGCTCGCCCCAGACGACTTTCCCAAAAAGCGGCGGAGGCGTGGGCGTGCGGTTGCGCTCGGTGCGGCGCAGGGGCGTGGCCGGCAGCGGCAGCGGGGGAAACGCTTCGCCGCCGGAAATGCGTTTGGGCGGCGCTTCCGGGGGTTTGCCGAGCGGGACAAACCATTCATTCTCCCCGGCTTGAGCCGACAGAAATCCGGTCAGAATCAAGACGACCGCCAGCCTGCGCATTCGATTGGCCATGTCTATTAAACCCGTTAATGAGTAAAAGGTTGCTACGAAAGCGAATCTTTTAATCATTTTTTCACTTCGATTTCGGACGGCCACTTCCCCTTGGCCTGAGCCGTGGATTCGCTGTACGGATACTTTTCCACCAACTCCTTCAACGTCTTACGGGCGAAATCGCGTTCCCCTTGAGTAAAAGCAAGGTCCGTGAGGCGGAAAAGAAGTTGGCTGCGTGCCCCAGCCTCGGTGAGGACGGGCAACAATCGACGGCCCCAGATCAACGCCACGAGATTTTCTCCACGCTCTTGATACAAGCGCAGCCGGCTCAATGCCACGTCCGAGGCAAGTTTATCCATCGGCGACTGTTTCTCCAAGTCATCCAGAGTTTTCTCCGCCGATTCAAAATCCTTCTTTTCGATATAGACCGATGCTTGGTCCACCTTCGCCGTACGCCGGATTGAACTGCGCGCATCCACCCCCGTCGGTTCGACCGTCTGGGCGAGATAAATCTTTTTGGCTCCTGCCACATCACCCGCCGCCAGGGCAAGATCCCCGCGCATCACTTCCAACGCTTTGCGATCCTCCGGCGATAAAGTCTGTGGATCAATTGCATTGAGCCGCGCCCGCGCGTCGTCCACGCGATTGGAAGATTTCAGCATCACCTGCGCCCCTTGCAAGCGCGCCTGATTCGCCAACGTCTTCGTCGCGGCCGTCGCCTTCTCGCCCGTCGCCCGGTCGATCAGCGCCTCATAGTAAGGCTCCGCATTCGCGTACCGTTTCGCCAGACCGCCGCCCAGATACGCCGCCGCGCGTTGGATCGTGACGAGATCCGCGTCAGCAAAATCGACGAGTCGCGCCGTCACCGCCGGAGTAATTTTCACCAATGCGTCCGTATCCTCGAAAATCGTAAATAATTCCACCACGCTCGGCCAATCCGCCGCGCTGATCGTCGCCGGATCTCGCGCCAGCACCGCGTCGCGGTGGAGCGGATTCAACTCCGGCTTGCGCGTGGTCAATTGCGTCCAGTTCGGACGCACATTGACTGGCAGGGTCAACGTCCCGATCTCGCCCTGCGCGCCGGTCACGCTCAACTTCACCTGCCTCACCCCTGGCTTCAGGTAGAGATGCTCCACCCGCGAACCGGTCGCCGTCGTACCATCGTCAAACGACCACGTGCACGTCCACTCCGGACGTTCGCGATAGAAGCGGAATTTGATCAAGATGAATCCGCTCTCTGTGGCGTCCGCCGCTGTCACACTCTGTTCCGCAATTTCCCAGTCGAACCCGACATTCGGCGCGGTGGGCAAAATCAGTCCCGTGGAATTCGCCAATCCCTCGGGAATCAATTCGTACCCGGCCACATGAGCCGTCGTGATCGGGCGAAAAAATTCACTCCCCGGCCGCACCGTCACCCACCCTGTCGTCGGCGTCTTCACCGCCATGCAGCACACCAGCGGCGTACGGCCGTCGGGCCGGTACCAATAGGCGTTGTAATATTCGAGCTTGTGCGGCCCCGCTTCGAGATCGACCGCGCTACGGAACTGCCCCCGCGTGCCCGGCCAGACCGCATGCTTTCCCGGCCACTCGACGACAAGCTTGCCGTCGACGAGAATGAATGCCGCATCGGTGGAGATGGCTGCCATCTCGTACTTTCCCGCCGTGGGCGCGTCGAACCAGCCCTGATAATAGGAAAAGAGATTGGTCTGCGGACCGTGCCGATGGCCACCTTCAAAAATAGTCGGCAAAAGCGACCGCCCCAGCACCTTGGTGCTTTTCCTCCACGCCGTCAGCATCTCATCGAGGCGATTCACATTCCGTCCATCCCCCGCCCGCGTCTCAAGCACCACCCCCGCTTCGGGAGTCCAATTCGGGTCGGCCGGAGCCGCGCTCGATCCGATATAAACAAAATAACGTTTGGCCTCCGAAGAAGAATCAAACACCACCGTGGCCACTTCGCCCGGCGCCGACCAGAGCCAGCGCGCACCCACTTGTTTGCCAGTGGTGTCATAGACCGTGACCGGAAGCTCGGCCCAACGGGAGTCCGGCAAGCCCACTCGCACCACGGCGACGCGGGCTTTCTTTTCCAGCTGATTGATGTCGATCACGAACCGCGCCGGAGCACTCATCACCTGCCATGGAGTGGAATCGGCCGCCCAAAGGGAAAAAGACGCAAAAAGACTCAGCCCGAAAAAGGCGCTTCGTAGTATTCTCCCAAATCGAATGGAGCTCATGCCATCATCCTGGCTCGAACCCGCAAGCCATGACGCACTCCCACTCCTCCTCTTTCAGTGCCGCAATGTCAATCCCGGAGAATCAGGGAATGGAGCTAAAATAGATGGGCGAAGTCTGTGATAGCGCGCTCATCGCCGCAATCATCTCCTGACCTTCCACCGACGCAGGCGCACGTCTCTCGACCGGGACCGGAGACGCCACTGCAACGGCTCGCACTGGCGACACGCGATTTCGCCCCGGCGGTGGCGTCAAACTCGAGACATGAGCACAAATCGACACGGTGGTCGACGGCGAAAAAAATTGTCCCCACGCACGCGGAGTCATTCCATTCATCCTCAGTGGCCGGTAGCGCTCATTGTCCATGCCCCAATAACGGCCGGATTCATCCCGATACACGACAAAGGCATGAATCCCGGATTCCCCGGCGTTTTTTCTCCACGCATAAGTGATCAAATGCACTTCAACTCCAACACGATTCAAGCGCGCATAGAGTTCCCGCGCAAAGGGCAAACAACTGCCTTTGACATGCTTGCCCGGCAAATCGTCCGCCACCGCCCGGGCAAAAATCGAAAGCCGATCGCCTTGGATATCCGCCCGCGTGGGAGAAACCCCTCCGACACAGCTCCCCACCACTAACGCAACCCAACCGAGGAACCTAAACCAAATGGGAGCTGAGCGGACGCGCATATTAGGGATTTGGAAATGATTAAATTTTATCTAATATATACCTAAAATTACGCTTGTCCTGAATTATTTAATAATGTTCACAATTATTAGCATAATTAAATAGACTACTCTTCTGATTAGGCCTTTTCGCGCCGCTAGTTTTAACTCGTCAGTCTCATGGAATCATTTAGTACGTTAGCCTATGGTTCTCTCTTCCGCTCCTGCCGTGCCGTCGATTCAAGTCGCCGATTTCCTATTCAAGCTTCAAGGTGACTCATCCCACTTTCAGTCCTCTCTCACCACCGAGGAGATCGAGCCGGATCTGCACCTTGTGCATCTCACGCTCACCTCCCAAACACCCGTCACACCTCAACCGCTGAAGCTCACGTGGAGCCAGCCGATCGTCGACATCCAGGGCATCTGGTTTCCCGGTTGCAACGCCAAGCGCTGGCTCACGCTCCCTTGGGAAATCTCGGTCCAATCCAAGGCCACGCGCGAGGCGCCAGTTGTCAGCCTCTACAATCTCGCCGGAGCCAACCGCCTCACTTTCGCTTGCTCCGATGTCCTCAATCACATCGAAACAACGGCCTCCATTCATGAGGGAAATGCGGCCTTTTCCTGTCATTTTCATTTCTTTGCCCAACCGACCGCTCCGCTGCGCGAATACAAGGTCACACTGCGCATCGACCGACGCGCCTTGCCCTACCACCGCGTCCTCAACGACGTCCAATCGTGGTGGGCCTCGCTGCCGGGCATCACCCCCTCGCCCGTGCCCGATGTGGCCCGGCTGCCGATGTACTCCACGTGGTATAGTTTTCACCAGGAACTCACCGATGCGGAAGTGGAACATCAATGCCGCCTCGCCAAGCAACTCGGTTGCGACGCCGTGATCATCGATGATGGCTGGCAAACCGAGGACAACAGCGGCGGCTACGCCTACTGCGGCGATTGGGAAGTGACGCCGAAAAAATTCCCCGACCTGCGCGCGCACATTGACCGCCTGCATGCCTTGGGTATGAAAAGCCTGCTCTGGTTCTCCGTGCCGTTCGTCGGCCCTAAGACCCGCGCTTACAACCGGTTCAAAGGCAAGTACCTGATCGAAGATGAACGTCTGCATGCCGCCACGCTTGATCCCCGCTTCCCCGATGTGCGCGAATACCTCATCGCGCTCTACGAAAAAGCCATTCGCGACTGGGACCTCGACGGCCTCAAGCTGGACTTCGTCGACCGCTTCAATCCGACCGCGGCCAACTATAACGACGGCGTCACCGGCCGCGACATCGACTCCGTGCCCGAAGCGGTCGACCGCCTGTTGCGCGACACGATGGTCCGCCTGCGCAAGTTAAAGCCCGATGTGCTCATCGAATTTCGCCAAGCCTACATTGGCCCCTTGATGCGTAACTACGGCAATCTCTTCCGCGCTGCGGACTGCCCGAACGACGCCATCTGCAACCGTGTCCGCACCATCGATGTTCGCCTACTCTCGGGCAACACCGCGACGCACTCGGACATGCTCATGTGGTCTTTGCAGGAGTCCCCGGAAAGCGCCGCGCTCCAGTTCCTCAACATCCTCTTTGCCGTGCCACAAATCTCGGTGAAACTCGACCAGATCCCCGCCAGCCATCTGCAAATGCTGCGCTTCTGGATCGGCTTCTGGCGGGAACACCGCGACGTTCTGCTCGATGGCACGCTCGAACCGCTCTCACCCGAACTGCAATATCCCTTCATCGTCGCAAAGAAGGCTTCGCAATGGATCGGCGCATTCTACGCCGATGTGGTCGCTCCCCTATGCGAACCGTTGCCGCCGGAGCTCTGGCTCGTCAATGCCGCGCATCAATCACGCGTCGTGGTCGAACTCCCCTCTGCCGCCGGAGCGTATCAAATCGAAGAATACAACGTCCTCGGTGAGCTCATCGAAACCCGTAGCGTTACGCTGACCGCCGGGCTACACGCGCTCAAGGTCAGTCCCTCGGGTCTGCTCCATTTGAAACGCAGCTAGTCCGCTTCAACCACTAACGCGCCCCGCAAGCCCACCATCTTCGGATGGTCGGGCAAGCCAAACTCGCGCCGTAGCAACATCGGGTGCAATACCCGCACGCCCTCCGCGCCGATCTTGCCCGGCTCCAAAGCCAGATGCGACGCCATTGCAGGAGATTCGACCTCATTCAGAAAAAACACCTTCACCCCGAGACCTCGCAATGCCTCCCATACTGCGCGATGAATGGTCAGCACCCCATCGATCCGCTGGCGGCGAACACTCTTCCCGAGTGCAGTCGCGCCTAGGAGCGGTTCCAGATAGAGAGCCGACTGCCCAACTCCCCCGCACCACGCGCTGTACCCACCGATCCAACGATGATTCGTGCGCGTCTCCAGAGCCCCCTCTACCGCCAACGCAATCCGTCGGCACCCTTGCCCTCGCAAGGTCTGCGCTCCATCCATGGCGCCTTGAAAATAATCCATTGCCACGGCATGCAACGCCGGTTCATGCACCAGTGCCCCGATGGATACCGCAGCAAATTGCGACCAGTCCCAGCCATCGAACTTCCACGAGACATCTGACGGACCGATCAGCACGCCGTGAAAGCCGCGATGAAAAAGCAGACGTCCCAGCCGTCGCCGGGCCGCCGTTTCCGTGGGCAGGCGAAACGACTCCACCCCGTATCCGAGCCACGCGGCCTCCTGCTTGACTCCTGCCAGCACATTCGCGCTGTACGGCGTGCCATCACAATCGATGAATGCCAGCCCATTTCCCTGCCCACTTCCCGCGCGATTCGTCCGGTAGGCCGCGAGCGCCGACAGGGCTGGATCAGGCTGATACCCCAACTCAGCGATCGCCTGCCGCACTCGCGCGACCGTTTTCGCCTTCACCACTTTCGTGCCGCGAACAACTCGCGAGACCGTCATGCCACTCACTCCCGCCACGCAAGCCACATCGGCCAGCGTGGGACGTTTTTCGGGAAGAGGAGCGGCCATGCCTGAAAATATAGCAACGACAGGCTTCAAAAAACAGAAAAATGTTATTGTAAACATTTCTACTCGCTTGGCCTCGATCCAAACACAGCCGATACTGCGTCCATGAGCCAACCTCTCACCTCCACCTCACCGGTGCCGCAACTCCCCCAATCGGTCAGCGGTGTCGTTCCCGCCTATGCCCAAATCGCCGACTTTGGCCCCCCTCGCAGCGAAATCGGCGTGGGTTGTATGATGCCCTGGAATGGCCGTCTCTACATTCTCAACTACTCTTCCCACCGCCGGCACACCGGAACGGGGACAGGATTGCGGGTGATTCATGAGGATTTCGTGATGCACCGGCACCCCGCCGCCGTGGACGGTACCTATGCGAACCGCTACGTTCACGCGCCCAGCAGCCAGCTCATCATCGGTCCCCACGTCGTCGACACCCAACACCACGTCCGCACCGTCGAGGGTCTCATCGACATCCGGGTCTGCGGCACCTCCACTCACCTCACCGATCCGGAAAATCTCGTCTATGTCCTCGGCATGGAAGGCGAACTCTTCGAGCTTAATGTGCATACGCTCGCGCTGAAGCAAATTTTTCAACTCACCAAAGAGCTCGACACCCCCGGCGAGCACAGTTGCCACTTTAAGGACTGCTATACCCATGCCGGACGACTCGTGGTGGTGGAGAATAACTACGACGAAGAGGATTTTCTCGGTCGTGGCCGCAAGGGACGTCTCGCCGAATACGACGGCACGAAGTGGACCATCATCGAACGCACCGCCTTCATCGGCTTGGGCGGCCTTGGCCATTTTGGCAGCACCATCTTCGCCAACGGATGGGATCGCGCCTCGGCTATTCTCAAAGTCTACACCGCCGCAGACAAAACGTGGCGCAGCTATCGCCTGCCCAAAGCATCGCATTGCTGGGATCATAAATGGCAAACCGAGTGGCCCCGCATCCGCTCGGTCGAACACGAGCGCCTGCTCCTCGATCACCACGGCATGTTCTATGAACTCTCCCCGTGGGCTTATGGCAACCGCATCTTCGGTCTGCGCCCGATCTCCACACACCTCTGGGTTCATGGCGATTTCTGCACATGGAAAGGCATGCTCGTCATCGGAGCCGACAACGCCAGTGCCGACGGCGGCGGCAATGTCCTCTGCGCCGAGCCGCAATCCGCCGTCTGGATGGGCCGGACGGAAGATCTCTGGAAGCTCGGCAAGCCGACCGGCTGGGGCGGTCCGTGGTGGGAAGAGCCGGTGCAAAAAGGACAAGCCTCCGATCCGTATCTGATGACCGGATTCGACAAAAAGTGTCTCCACCTGCATAGCGACGGATCAAGCGCTGCGTGCTTCCGCGTGGAAATCGATTTCCAAGGCGACGGTCACTGGATGCCCTATACCACGATTACCACAGGTGATGGCGGCTACGTTTACCACGCCTTCCCCGAGGGTTTCAGCGCCCATTGGGTTCGTGTGGTGGCACTCAGCGAGACCCGCGCCACGGCGCAGTTCCATTACACCTGAAGAGGCGTGATGGCAGGAAATGGGGTGCTAGGAGCCTGCAAGCTCTAATACCACCCCACATCCCGGCGGGCCAATTTCTTAGCCTCTTCCTTGGAATAGCCTGCGTACAGATATTGGCGGAAGCGGTATTCTTTATAGTCGACCATCTCCTGATATGACTGAAGACTCCTCCCGCGTTCTCCTGACCGAAATCCATATTCATAGGAGTTCCCGTTGCACATACTCCCACTGGATGACGAGGACGTCGTTGAGCACCCCGTCAAGCCATATAGTATCACTCCACCAACCATCCCATACCTGAACACCAGCCCCAGAATCTGCATACACCTTTAGACGCTGCTCGCTCCAGCCCCCTTTCAATCTTTTTCGCGTTCACAACGATTCTTGTCTCTCGCCAGCGGACGTTTTACCCTATCCGCTTGCACTCGACCCTTTCCCCTGCCGATGCCAAGCGCATCACCTTTTTCTATGAACGCTGGCGCGCCCTCGGCGGCGGACTTCTCGAGACCGCCAGCACCACGTTCCTGCTCCTGATCGCCCTCCGCCATTACCACGCCGATTCCATTTCGAAAGCAATCGTTGCCGGAGGCGGATCAGCCGGTCTCCTGCTCAGCCCTCTCCTCGTTTACATTTCGGGAAAACTGCATTGGCGCGCCGCCACGGCCGCCACGTGGCTGAGTGTGATCGGTGCCGTCGGCTTTCTTCTCGCCGCCCTGCTACCGTGGCTGCCCGGCTTTGTGACGGGTTCCGTGTTGGGCATGATCTGCCTCGCCATGACGATTCCGATGCAGACCCAGATTTCGCAGGATAACTATCCCGTGAGCGAACGAGGCTATCTCTTCTCCCGTACCGTCGTGCTGCGCATCCTCGCCGCCGCTGTCTTCAGCGAACTCATCGCGCGCGCCCTCACCGATCATTTCAACCGCTTTCCCCTCCTCATGCTCGCTTATGCGGGGGCCATGCTGGCCTCGGCTTATTGCTTTTCGCGTTGCCCTTCGCGGATCATTCCCACTGAGGAAGGCATCAGTCCCTTGCAAGGGCTGCGCGTGCTCAAGGAAGATCCGCAATTCCGTACTACATTGATCGCATGGATGTTCATGGGCTTCGCCAATCTCATGATGCTCGCCCTCCGCGTGGAATACCTCGGCAATCCCGTTTACGGCCTGACTCTCACCACCGGCATGATCGCACTCATGACAAGCATTCTCCCCAATATCGCCCGAATGGTCATGAGTCCCGTCTGGGGAAAACTGTTCGACCGGATGAACTTCTTCACCCTGCGCATCGTCCTCAATATCGGATTCGCCATTGGCATCGTCACCTTCTACACCGGCAACAGCCTGCCCGGCCTGATCACCGGAGCGCTCATCTTCGGAGTCTCCGTCGCGGGCGGCGACGTCGCGTGGAGCTTGTGGGTCACCAAGTTCGCCCCTCCGGAACGGGTCGCCGAATACATGGCCGTCCACACTTGCCTGACCGGATTGCGCGGCATCATTGCCCCCCTCGTTGGCTTTCTGCTCCTCAGCCATTACTCCGTTCACATCATGGCACTCTTCTCGGGCGCGCTAATCCTGATTTCATGTGTCATTCTCTGGCCCGAACGCAAAGTCGCCCGGCCCAACCCACACGCCGCGCCACTCACAGAAGACGTGACCGACTAGTAGGGGACGGATTACTTGGCAGGATTGCCAAGCCGGTGAGCCGGATAGAACAATAGACCGTTAGAAAAACGCAACCCCGGGAAAGGCAACTCGGTCAGGAACCTTTATGGTGGATCGTGGCGGAAATTCCCCCCGCACGACACAACCATGCCTGATTTTGCTTTTCATCGACTCATTTCAAGAAAAGACGACCGCATCATCCGTGCGCTTGGACTGGCCGCACTGATGGCTCTCACATCCATAGCAACCTCGTGGGCAGATACGGATTACACCCGCCTGACGAACGAGATTAAACAGCGACTGGACAAGACCGAAGCACTCTATCGCGAGAAGAAAAACGCCGAGGCGAAGGACATGGTGCAGAGCGCCTATTTCGAGATCTTTGAAAATCTCGAGGACCCCATCCGGATCAATATCTCCGCTCAAAAAAATTTCCAGATGGAATCCGCCTTCGGCGAAATACGCCGCATGATCGGCGAGAACAAATCCCCAGCCGAAATCGCCAGAAAAGTACCATGGCTCAAAGCCGAGCTGGACGGCGTACTACCCACCCTCAAAAGCGGCCACACACTGCAGGGGGAAGAAGCACACGATACCTACACCAATTCCAAAGTGACGGACCAATGGCAGGCAAGCCTCAAAAAAATCGAGGATCTACTCGCGGAATCCATCGTTCTTTACCGCGGCGAAAAATGGCAGGAGTCCTCGGAAAAGGTGCAGCAAGCGCAATACGATGGGTTCAAAAATACCGAACTCGAAATGGCCATCCGCCGTCACCGTTCCTCCGAGAAGGCAGCGAACATCAATACCCGGTTTTCAACTCTGATCGCATTGACTTCGAAACCCGGTCATTCCCCTGCTCGTCGCGATAACCAACACAATCACCACCATCCAGTAAAAGCAGCCCCCAATCCTGTTAAAAATTCTCCCGCTCCCAATCCACGCAAGACAACGCTAAAGAATGACAACGTAACGAAAGCATCTCCCCACCCCGGAAGCTAAGTTTATGCCCGTGTTTCGCTCCACCTACCTGAAAGCTCTGTGGCATGGGTGGAAATGATTCGAGATTATTCCATCCAGGAGGGTTCCTTTCAGGCCGGCATGGGAAAAATCTTCAGCAGGTAAGGATGAGCACTTTGGTGAGATCACGGCGGGTCTCAACTCCACGCCCAAAGAAGGATTCCTCAACCACTGGATGGACGTCATACGCAACGAGTCATTTCCCATGCCCATGTGGATGCCCATGTGGATGCCCATGTGGATGCCCATGGATACCCATGGCATTAATACCGGATATACCCTGAAAGCCACCATTCCCATTCTCGATCTCCACACCCTGCGCGTAGGGAATGAGTTTCACCGCTTCGAACTCGACGATACCTGGCCCCAAGTTCCCGGCTCCAGCATGGTGATGTCGCCCAACACGTTCGTGAACATCAATAACGGCGAGCGCAACCGTCTGGCCTTTTTCGCTGAATGGGAAACCCAGTATAACGAACAATGGATGACCCTTTTCGGCGCTCGAAACGACACCGTGTGGATGGATACCGGCAATGTGCAGGGGTATTCCGCCATGTATGCCGCCGATGCCAACGCATTCAATTCTCAAGACCATGCGCGTACTGAAATCAATTTCGATCTCACGGCCTTGACCCGTTACGAACCAGAAAAAAGCAGCACATACGAGATCGGCTAAGCCCGTAAAAGCCGCGCTCCAAGTCTCTACGAACGCTATGCCTGGTCCAAGGTAAAGATGGCCGCCGAGATGGTCAATTGGTTCGGAGACGGCAACTACTACACCGGAAACCTCGACCTCAAAAGTGAAGTCGCACATACCTTCAGCGTCACCACCAACTGGCACGACAGCGCTCGCAAAGATTGGGAAGTTGCCGTCACACCCTATTATTCTTACGTCAAGGACTACATTAACGTCGACCGCTTTGGCACCATCTACAGCGGCCAAAGCGTTCGCTCACAGCTCCTCTTTGCCAATCATGACGCCCAGCTTTACGGTGTCGACTTAAAGTGGAAAAAACAGCTCTGGAACAATGACACTTTTGGTCATGGCCAAATCCGTGGCGTGGCCGGCTGGGTTCGCGGTGAAACCCTCGACGGCGACGACCTTTATCACATGATGCCGCTTCATGCCACCGTCGCCCTGGAGGAAACGCTCGGCCGTTGGACCAGCGCCATCGAGGTTCAGATGGTCGATTCCAAGACCGAAGTCGATGGACTACGCAACGAACCGACGACACCCGGCTACGCGTTGTTAAACCTCCGCACCGGCTACCAATGGCCCCATGTACGACTGAACGCCGGGATCGATAACGTGATGGACAAGTTCTACTACCAACCACTGTGCGGAGTGAACTTCGATAACTTCCAAGCCAGCAACTATAATGCGCCGCTGCAGTCCGTGGCAGGCGCGGAGCGAACATTTTATAACAGCCTGACCATCCAGTTCTAAAAAACGCTCGCGGAACCGCCCGAGAATGAAAACGAGAGGGAGAGACGAAATCCCGCAACGCGACATTCGTCCCTCCCTTTGCCAATTCCATCCTCACCATAGCACAAAAGTAAACCGCCCCAACCTGCAGTCCGGTAAATTCTTTCCAAAAGCGCTTGCACCCCGCCCCCAGCCTCGCTACAAAAATAGTCCCCTCTATTGCCGCGTGGTGCAATTGGTAGCACACCAGATTCTGGATCTGGGTGTTCTAGGTTCGAGTCCTAGCGCGGCAGCCATATGATAATCAACGACTTAAAATTAGAGTCGTGATTTGCATAACGAATCTGCATAACAAATTCGATTTGGTTCAGCTTCATTCAACATGATTTTTGCGCATGGTGGCAGCTTATTTATCGAAGCTTTGCATTATATCGACTAAATAAGGGACTTCATGCAGTTCTCGACGCGAAATTACCATTGTTCCGTTCTTCTGTAGGAACCCTTTCGTCACTCCTTCAGGTAGAGGATGACTCGCGACGGCAAATGAAAGTAAAAATCCGCCAATGACCAATCGCCAACATTGGTAGCCATCAATCTTAGCAGGACTTGGAGCGAAAATTACGTTGGCAGGTTTATTTCCAAGCATGACTGCAGTAAAGAGGCATCCATACTGCCATGGCTCGCCCGGATTCTCGTTAATCAACATCATGCGGAGCATTTCTTGATGAATATTAAGATTGCCCACGCGCAGCTCTTTAATAGACGTCACAGATGATCGCCAAAGCAGTGACATTAAAAAAAGCTTCAACGGACTATATTGGAGTCCTTCCATAATCAGGAGATGACCCTCCCGCCTGCCGCGTAATAGAGCATCTCCATAAATGACGCTTGCGGCATAACCTTCCCAGTTTGAGATTTTTCGTTCACATTCTAGGCAGAGCAATTTTTCGGATAAACTTCGTCGAATCACCCTTTCTGGCGACTTTGCGCTAAGGACATGGTACTCATGATCTGGCCCATAAAGTTTTGAAAATATAAACTCGGGTACAATGTGAGATTTGCATAGTCTTCTCTCTTGTAGACAAAGTGCACAAGTGCTCATTTTTAAATTCCAGCTAAGGCCGGATAAGAGGGGGGGATTAAATCGCGAATTGAGTTTCTAGCGATAAACCGTTGAAGGATGCTGGTGGTATGAAAGCTAGACTAACCGTTCTGTGTAGCAGTCCAAGAATAGATTGCCAAATCAACAAAGCAATCGACGAGCTGGTAAAAGGAAAAGTTTTTTTTGTATGGAGATTAAGAGAATATTTCGACAGTTTTACTCCATACCTTAGAGCACTGCATTAATTGCGGGCACACACGATTTTGATGGTAAATGGATGTTATCGGAAAAAACAAACAGCTCCTTTCCTTTATACGCTTTCGCTGCGTTATACTGTAAATCGTATATAAAGCTATTCCGTTTTTGATAGAGTTTGGCGATTTGTGGGGAGTTATCGTAAGAAACTAGCCATGGATGCTTAAGCTCTTTTTGGACAAGCTTAGCCAAACGTACATGATCCTCCTCTTTATAGTAGTTAAGGTAAAGGCGATCTGCCTTATTAAAATATGGAGGATCGCAATAAATCAGGGACTTTTTCGGCAATTTAGAAACATGCCGCTTTAAAAAACGTTCGGCATCCCAGTTTTTTAATGTGATGTCATTTCTCTTTGAAGCAATCGACTGAATTCTACGAATGAGTTCCCCTTTAGGAAATCTAGCATCAATCTTCCATCTTCCATCTTGATTTATTCCACCGATAACACCAGCAGAGGCAATCCCGGAACGATTGCATCGATTGAGGAAAAACATGCTGAATCCTAAGTCCAGTACATCGAATTCATCAGGTCTACTAAAGATTTCTTTCTGTCGCTTCCACTCTGCTATCGTCAGCGATGCGCCAATAATTCTTCGGCAAAATTCCTCCGTGTGATCTAAAATAGATCGCCAAAAGGCATATACTCTAGGGCAGCTATCATTTAAATGGATATGCGAAACTTTATTTTCAAGCAAAAGAGCGATCCCGACACCGGCCCCGCCTGCGTAGGGCTCCGCATAATGGCCGCTCACTAAATTATTCTCTTCCAAAACCTCTACGACAAAAGGTGCCAATTTTTGTTTGCCGCCCGGATAGCGCAATGGGGTTCGCAAGGCACTCATTAGCTATTCATTGCCTCCAGCAATGGAAATACATTTGAGAAAAGGGCGCTTATGTGCGTATCTTTGACCGAAAAACTTTTATTGTGTACTAATTGATTCATAGAAGTCACCGACAACATGCCATCGCTCTTAGCAAGTTCGGACATAGCCCCATGCAGTTCCTTCTCTCTTTCTTTATTATTCAGAGTCAGGTGTGTTGTGATATTTCTCAGCATATCCTTTAGGGATAACTCTCGTCCCTTATTGTCGAGATGAGGTAACTTATTCTCTCCGCTAAACGCCTTAGCCGAGATTTCGAACATGCTACGCAATACAAAGCAGAAGGCGTGGGGATGTACCCTGATATCGAGTTTCAAAATCTCATTTTGCAGAGTTACAACCTTCTCCCTATTTTTCCCGCGAACAACCATGCTTCGCAGTTTCTTTTTTACTGTCCGCACGTCATCTGTTGCCGATGCTCTCGGCTTACGAGGAGTTTCATCATCTTTCTCGCCTTTACTTTTTGCTGCGCTCTCACTGGAGTTTCCGTCGGCACTCGATTCGCTTTCTTTTTCATCTATAGATTTGCCGGGCTCGTCATTTTTCGAAGTCTTGGGCTTACTAGGGAATCCGTACTGTTCAGCAAAATCATTTTCCTCATCACGAATATGCGAAAAACTTAAGAGGTCGTATCCGATTTGCTTGATAACTTTATCAAGAGGCTGCCGATATTTATCGATATTGGGATACTTTTCTGACAGATCTTTAGCAGATTGATATCCGCAGCGAGGAGCTAGATTCTTTAAGGCCTCATCAAGTACCGTAACGGAATAGCTGCCACTCCAACGATCGATTTCTGTCTGAGATAAGTCGTTCGTTTTTTTGAGATATTTTTCGAGAACATCCAGTCCAGGCTCAGTAGCCTTATTTTCATCTCGATTATGTCTAGCTCTAGCGATCGACTTCCATCCATCTCTTCCAGCTTGCTGGCTTTTGCCATGAGTTAAGCTAACGATCTTATCGACAATATGCGCTTCTTTTTCCAAATAGACAGCACAAGCTATCGATTGATTGGTGCCTTTCCATTCTTTGGTCAAACCTTGAATTTTAGATTCAAGGTCTTCGGGAATGTTAAATGTGGATCGTCTCACGTACCCAAATATCAACTTAAGTGCGGCGACGCGCCTATTGCCTTCTTTTACGATATTGAGAAGAGTTCCTTTTTGGTTTTTTCTTAAAATTAAAATATTTTCTGTCGGCAAGTATCCATCTTCCAAAATGCTACGCATTACGGCCCAAAAGCGATCAGGGCTAAGAGAAATCATCGCGGAGATTGCCTCCGACTCATTCTTTTTAGGAACCGTCCGATAATTGTGCAAATCCAGCGATAAGTCTTTCACCGCCAGCATTGTTGTCGTGGGCATAATTTGGAATAGTGGCAAATTGGGACAGGGAGTAAAGCACTAGCTCACGTCGTGGCACGAGACGCCTAGATTCGTGTGCCAAAGAGTATTGCGAGAGTAGTCGAAACGCCAGCCCCCAAACAACGAACTTGGCTTAAAGTACGTATGAAGTGGAACTCAAGTATGCGCAGGATGTTGTCTACTGGACTAGGCGAGAGGCTCGAATAAGGCGGAAACCGGGACTTTTAGGGCTTTGGCTATTAGGATTATTTCGTAATCCCACAATCCGCGCTTTTGGGCTTCAATCAAGGCCAGCTTCCCTTGACTGATCTCCCAGCCGAAGGCTTCCAATTTGGCGGCAAGTGTGACCTGAGACATATAAGGCGTTTGACTCATCCTAATCTTGCGGATGCTGGGGCCAACCACATTGCGAGCATTCTTACCGGCTAATCCGGCTAAATACTTTGGCCCCGCAGGGCCTCGCTTATGTTTCGCGGGCACGTCAGCATGCTGCCAAAGGAATTTGGCCCACATGTATTCGATTGCCGTATATTTTATTGCGGAATATTTGATCAGTTAATATCCTTAATCCATCAACAAAGAGGAGAAGGGCTGGATGAAAATTAACAGGTTACTTTGGGCAATTATTGGATACGCCATTATCACGACAGGATTCTCTGCCGGAGTAAATGACACCTATGATGAGTTGCAAACCACTGACGGCATTACCTACAAATCTTGCACCGTTACCAAAGTGGAGCCCGATGGGCTGACCGTCATGCACAGCGAAGGGGCAGGCAAAATCCCATTCGCAAAACTTCCAGCCGACATTCAGCAGAAGTATAACTTTAATCCTGCGGCTGCTGAAACCTACGCATCAGAGCAAGCAGCAAAGCGCAAGGCTCAGATTCAAGCCAATCTTGCTGCGCTGGATCAGTCATACGATCAACGGCAGAAAATGCAGGCCAAAGAAAAGGAACTGCAAAAGAAAAGAGAGCAAATGCTCGCAGGTAAAGCGGCTCTCGTTGGATATGTGCTTTCTAAAACTAAAGAAGGCGTCCTTGTCCAGTGCGATGTGCGTATGGCAGAGGGCGATAGCTTGGCAAGCATTGGTGGTGGCGGAAACGTCAATTTGCCGACGCCCTCTGGCCTAGATGCCCCAGAAGTTTATGGACTGTTCTTTTTGAGAAATCATCCGTCGCAGTCGACGCTTGTAGACAAAGATTCGATTTCAATAGTTGCCTATCCTGATGGAACCTATACGTACAAAAGCGCGATAGGGGCTGTTAATACGGTTAAGTGCTACACGGCGAAACTACCCTGAGTAGCGAGTGGTTGCTTATAGGAGAAATGGAATGCAATTTTCTTTGCTGATAAATAATCGTAGGTGCTTGGACTCTCGTTTGTTGTTAACGGGTCTATTTTTTGTGTTGGCAGGAATAGGAGGGTTGGCCAGTACCATTCCATTGAACCTCTCCACGCCCACCATGCTAGTTCTCTCACAGGTGCCTTCTGTGGAGGCTCCCATGATTCCGAAAGAAACGACGGAATCAAAGGTATCCGCAGATGCGCAAGATTTCTCGATTGATGCTGTAACCAAGGAGGAAATGCCCAAGCGCGTATCGTTAAAATCTGAACAATCATTCCCGATCTCGAACGGCGCGGGGAGTGTTACTGTACCCGTAGGTCGTCAAGTGGAGGTCATTGGCCTTAAAGAAGAGATTTTGACCGTTAGCTTTTTGGGAGGGCAAAAGGAAGTTAATTACAAGGAAACCAATTTTGTTGATGAGGTAAAGGCGATTCGTGCTGAAAGAATTAAGACTGCAGCCGCAAAGAAAGCTGAAGAGCAAGCTAGAATCGAAGCCGAAAAAAATAGGCTTGTTGAAGTGGAGAAAACTAGACCGAAAAGAGAACTAGCTAAGTTTATGAAGACAGTCGAAGCGGTAGATCAAAGCGGTGCGTTGTTTAGTTCCGCTTCGGTAGATGAAGGACGTTTGATTTTAACAGTCAAATCAGGCTGGCATTACCAGCCCTATCAAATACGTCTTCAAGCCGCTCAAAATCTATGGAAGCTATGGGCTACGATACATTCGCCCAACGAACCGGATAAAGCGCGTCTTAGAATTGTGGACATTAACGACAACGAAGTTGGAGGTTCTAGAATTTGGGCGGGGTCGCTTATCTGGGTAAAAGAGTAGTTTCTATTGCATCGGCGCTATCCAACTCTAGAGGCCATCGGAATTGCAACTGTTGCAAAAAAGCATAGATGCTTGTTGAGCTTAAGCGTAAGTAAGTATTGAGGCTCTTTTGTATAGGCATCCTAAAACTGCATCAGCTCGATCTGGGCTGGTAAGGCCTCGAGATCGCATCTGTTCCTTGGATTCTAGAATGATTTGCCCCCGGCTGTTAGGGAATGCTTCTCGAGCGGTTAGCTGTGAGAACAATAGAGGGTCATCCGGCAGTATTACTTCGCCGCGCTCAATTTTACGCACGCCAGTCATCCAGATTTCCGCTCCTAAATTGGCGTAAGAGTGCGTGTCTTTGGCCGGGGTGCCGTTGTTGATTCTGCGAACTGGCCAACCGCTTTCTTTTAAGCGATCACACATCGGAATTCCCAAGCCGCTCCCATCGCAAGCTATCTGTGACGGTTTCAATCCGTGCTCTCGAAAATGCTGGATGAATTTTCCAATGCTGCGCATGGTATCGCCGTCCTTCCACGCCGCAGCAATCACCACTTTATTGCCTCGTGCAATGGCTAGTACGTTCTCATCTCCTCCAGCAGCAAAGTCGCAGAAGGCGTTGACGATACCGGGCTGATATGGCGGCGGTTCCCGTAAACATCGCTCCAACTGAGCGATCGACAAAGGACAGTACAGTCCGTCTTGCTCCATAAATTCTGCAAAAATCATCGAGCGAACTAGCGGGGAATCGGCTCCATGCTTTTCTATCTGTTCATTGATCCAAGCTGGGGATAGATGTGGACAGTCCTGCGCTGTTACCGTGTGGAGCCTGTAGTGCTTCCTATCACGAGTAAAAGCGCGATAAAAGGCTCCTTGTGGGCCGCCGGGACTGCTCATTACCAGCGTTCTCTGTGGCTGGCACCGTTCAATGGCCTCGAAGATCGAGTCAGGCACGCTTTTCGCCTCATCTACTATCACCAATAGATGATCGTTATGGAAACCTTCAAAATTACCCGGTTCATCAGTGGAGAATCCCAGAATACGACTTCCATTTGAAAATGTAACTGAGGCTTCAAGAAATTCCGCTCCTGTAAACAGTTTTGCATACGAACGCAATACCGAGAACATCTGCTCTTTCACTTGCCGGAATACCCCAGCCGTCGCCACTACCAAGCTATTGGGGAACACGCTGGCATGCCACAAAGCCATAGGGGCACCGATACGTGTTGTTTTCCCCGCTCCATTACATGCTTTAACCGCGACTGCCCCGGTTTTGTCCAAATCATGATAGATTGCGTCAAGCCAAGGATACGTTGGAAGCTGTAAGATTCCCCTAACGAATCCATAGGGGGTTGACAGCAGAAACGATTCCTTAGTTTTGTGCCTGATCATATTCTGCGCGGGCACGAGCGATTTCCTCCATCAAAGCAGTAGGAATTGCAAATTGATGCTCAATGCTGCCTTGATGGGATAGTTCTACGCGATTCTTGGCAAAGTGTTCAGGAATGACATGCTCCAGCCACCATTGCGCAGCCTTCACGTCGCCGGACTCCATTGCCTTTCGAACAATCCGAAGACGATGAGAGACTCCCCTAGCTATCGCCTTTGAGATGGCATCAGAAAACTCAGGAAATTGTCGCCTCCAATCGCAGAATGTCTCGTAAGAGATACCTGCCGCAGCGGCGGCGTGACATAGAGGAAGTCCATCTTCAATCGACTTGAGAAGACTAGCCTCTAGTCGAGGAGTTCTTTTTGTAGGTCTACCTTTTCGTGAATTAGTCATATTTTGCAACTGTTGCAATTTTTCGCAGGTCTTTAATAGCCCTGTATGGGAGCGGGTGTTTCGATTTCCGGTAGAACATTTTCCCATTGGAAGTTCTCTACCCGCAAATGCGCCGCAGTCATGCGCTTTCTCCAGTCACGGGCTGTTCTGCTATTGATGCTAGTGAGGAATGATTCAATAGGGGATTCCAGCCCAGCAGCGAGAACTCGATTCTCCAGATTGGCGAGGCCTTCGTAGATGTTATTGGAACTGTTTACAATAACCGATGGTGCAAAGGTCGTCATGATTTCACGAAAAGCTTGGTATCCGAGCGCAAACCGAAGTTGGGTAACGTCTTCTTCACCATTAGCCAAGTATCTTTTCAAGCACTTGCCTCGTAGCTGAACTTCGACACGCACAATATCCCCCGGCCTCTTCAACTCCTTAAACCGCTTGTCGTACATGATGATCCGCTTATCGCTATAGTCCCATGAAGCGGAGCGTTCACTAAACTCGCGTCTCTTAATCTGGCACCGAGGAAAGACACAGTGCCTATGCGCTCGAATTAGGGAAGCGGGTGAATGTTGGAAGTGCCAACACAAATCTACTCGTGTGAAATAGAGGATAGGGGAGGAGGTATCTGCAATACCCCCTACTATATCTATCAGATGCTCGAGTGCCGTATCAATCTGCTCTTGATTTTCAATCAGTGTCGCGTTTTCTCCATGAATTATGCGAGGTAGGGACACGTTAACGGATGTTATGTGGTTCCCATGACCTTGAATGTGAATGCCAAGAATTTGATGGTATGCTGTGAAGGTTATGCTGGTGCAACCTTCCTCGTCTCCATCAGGAACAGGCAAGTCTCTTGCTATTCGGGTAAATAGCCAGTATTCGCCGGTCATAGAGGTAAGCTGCCAATAACATTTGAAGGTAATAGTATCGATCATAAACATACTCTTTGTTGTATATGGGTGGATTTACGTTGTTGGTGTGGGTGCTACTAGGATTTAATAGATGCCCCATTCACTTGCCGCCTTCGGAATGGGCCAATAGATAGGCCCGCAGGCTCGCAATATGGATCAAGCGGCGGCCTTTGGCTCGGCCCGGTTGACGAAGATTAATGGAGCGGACACGCCCTGCCTTGATTAAGGCAAAGAGATTTGTCCGCCCTATATTTGACCAGCGGCATGCTTCTTCGATACCGAAGAATTCTGGTTCCAGTGAATCCACGGCGCAACCCCTAGCTGCGTTCGCGGTAAATTGATCGAGTTTGCTTTTATTTGTTTGCATCCTCCAAAGATAGGATGAAAGAAATATTAGAACTACGAAGTGATTGAGAGACTACTACCCGGATTTCTTAGGTCTTCCAGATTTACCCATGATTAATGGAATCCCGTGCTCTTTGCAAAGAAAGAGCACCGTACGCTTGTCTATAGGAAGTCGTAGTGGAGGAGTGCTGACTCTCTCCCATAACTCTGTGCAAGTCGGGTATCTACCAAGCTCCTTTTTTAAGGTTCCCATCATGCGATAAATCTGTCGCCAGTTATTATTTTCCGTGCTCTTGAACCTAATAGCGCGGCTGAGCTTTAAAAAGAAATCGTCGTCACCTTTTTTAATCGCCCCGATCATTTCTATGATTGCTCCGTGTAGGGTTTCCAAGTGCAATAGCCTATCATACATTCTACTGTCTTTTTTGACGGGGAGAGTTTTGATAGGGGGTAATTTAAACTCAAGATCGCTCACATCGTCAAAGGTTCTGATTAATTCCAAAAAATACTCTTCTACCTTCGCTTTAGATATGGCCTCTCGATCCTCTGCTATATAATTATCGTCCTCGCGAGATTCCAATATTTCTTCTGGAAGACGTTTTAGTAGGACATGGCGAAGTCTTTTCTTCCGATGCTCGTAGTAGTCGTTGGGTTCTTTCATGTGATGTCCGGTAGCTTGTTGAGTGCTTTTGCAATATCCTCATTGCTCAAGTGAGTGTATGCGCGTGATACTGCCGCCGATTCATGACCGATAATTTCACGAGCCAGCGCGTCAGAGACACCCGCTGCCTTTAAGAAAGTCACGGCTGAATGGCGTAGGGAGTGGAAGGAGATTTGCGACTTTTCTCGTTTAGCATTTCTGCCGTCCTTCGCCTTAACGTGGGTGCGAGCTTTTGCCATTCCCGTATCTACCAGTAAATTGTAAAATTGCCCCGACAGACTGCCAGCTTTGTACGCTGCGGCCTTCGATGGGAATAGGAAGGCGTCAGGATTATCGGAAGACTCGAGTGTTGCGATGAAATCTTGCAACGGTTTCACAATTGGCAGCACGATTCTTCGGCCTGTCTTTTGAGTAGATAGGGCAATTTCATTGCGTTCCGTGTCAACATTGCGCCAAGTAAGGCGAGCTAAATCGCCTAGACGTTGACCAGTATAAAGGCCAAAGAGGATCATTCCTTTCCATTCATCATCGCCTTTCTCGCGAAGTCGCTTAATTTCGGCAATGGTGAATTCCCTACGTGCGCTAGCTCCCGTATTCTTTAAGATGGGAACCTGCCCGGCAGGATTGGCCGTGAGAAGTCCTTGCTTCAAGGCATCGCTAAAACACGAGCGAACCGTTTTTAGCGCAAGATTTACACTCGCACGAGACAGTCGCTTTGCCTCGGTGTCTCGCCATGCGGCAATAGTCGTTGCGCTGATGCTGGCGATATCTTGTTCAAGGTGCTTTGCCGCATATTTGCGGAAGCTCTCGATGATGTCTGTGTATCGCTTCAATGTGCTGGGGGATGCTTCCACGCTCTTTGTTTCCAACCAGCGGTCTAGCCAAACGCCCAATTTAGACTCAGGCAAGGTTTCCTTATTGGCAACGGCGAATACCTCGGCCACACCTCGTGCGATGATGTCGCGGGCCTTTTCTGGCGTAAGTAATCCGCGTCTAGCCTCCCTTACGGCTCTTTCCCATTCCGTTGCAACGGCACGGGCCTGTTTCTTATCGGCGCATTTGGTCGATTTGAAATGTCGTTTGCCAGTATGATCGGTGTAGGCGGCGAACCAAAAAGGCCTGCCCGGCTGTTTGTGAAGAGACGCCATATCTGCATAACAGAATTGCATAACATTCGCCGTAATTCAATGTCGTTCTTTCTAATTCGTATAGAGTAAGATGCAGAAATAAAAGGGCTATAAAAAGTATTCTAGGTTCGAGTCCTAGCGCGGCAGCCATTTTCATTTTCTGGACTAGTCGCGCCAGCGCCGGACAATTCAAGTCCATCCTCCTCATTATCAGTGTATTGCGAGTTCGCGTTTTGGAGCGACTTTGTGACAGGGCGGGTCAGGGATTGACCCTTCCGGGACAAACTTTGTGAGTCTATTTGTGAGTCATGCGGCTTGGACGCAGTACCTGTGAATGAGGGGAGCTTCAAGACGGCATCTGATGTCGGTAACAAGCCTAAGTCGGTGTAAATGTTTGCCGTGAGCCGCATATCGCTATGACGCATGACCTCCATCGCCACACGTGGCTGCGTGCCCGCCAGAGCGAGATAGGTAGCGAGCGTGTAGCGGAGCGAATGGAAATCGGCGCGTTGACCCTGCGCATTGACATAATCAATCTTGGCGGCTTTCAAGTCGGCTTTGAACTTCACCATGCGGCTCGGGAATCACCCGGTCATAGGCAGTCGGTCAACGTCTGTGTAGATGTTTGCGGATAATATTGGGTCGCTTTGCCGCATCAATGCCTGAGTTACACGAGGGGCCGTTCCACTACATTGCAAATTGGTATTAAAGGTATGTCTTAGCGCATGAAAGCCTGCACGACGCCCTTGAGCATCAATGTAAGGGATTTCAGCTATCCCTAGCATCAGGCGTCCACGGGACCACATCTGCCGTCTGCCCTAGGAAGGAAAGTAATTCATCTCGATGTTTTTTTATTTCTAGCTCGTACGCTGGATTGCCAATTCGGTTATGACGCTCATAGGGGTCTTTTTCCAGATCGTAGAATTCGTCCGGCTCAGTCAATCGCCAGACGTATTTATAGCGCGCAGTTCGGCACATGAATGCCTTGCCATGCGCGGCGGCGGATTCGTTTTGAATGGATACGCGGGGCCAATAAAGATTACCGGGAATATTGGCGCTCAACTCTGCGCAATGCGGTTCTCTTTCCAATCGTCCGCCCTCACAAAAAACAGCGTCGCGATGTGGCACATCATTCAGGAATTGTGGAACCAGCGAGCGCCCAAAATGCGTATAGGGAGGTGTCAATCCGGCCAGGTCATAGACAGTAGAGGGAATATCCACTAACTCCACCAGGCCAGTGCGAATGCCCGGCCGGATATTGATTGATGCTGGAGGTTTAATGATCAAGGGAACTCGAGTGAGACAATCTTCAAATAAGTTTTGTGCCTTTTCCACCAATCCATAATCGCCCGTATAATCGCCGTGATCAGAAAAGAAGAAGAGTGCCGTGTCATCGTAAAGGCCGGCCTTTCGCAGCGCATCAACGATACGTCCAAACTGGTCATCCACACGTGAGCACATGCCGTAATAGGTGGCGCGAAGCTCTGTCCACCATGCTTCATCGCGGTCTTCCAAATTCTGACGCTGACGGATCGCTGCTTGTATCATCGGCTTCCCCTCAGAAAGAGAATCAGGGGAGACTCGTGTTGGCATGGTTTCGCGTGGAATACTATTATAATAAGGCTCTTCCACACCATATGGAGGATGCGGGTATTCCAAAGTTAGAAACAAGCATAATGGCTTGTCTGACGAATGATTGGCTATGACTTGCTCTGCCTCCAATACATGACACCAGTCGGCGTCTAGGTAAATGTCTTCACCTGCATTTTTAGCCAGTCGTCCCACGTAGAAGGAGTAGTCCTCCTGCGATGGTCGCCATGATTGATCAACATGAAGATTAGCGTGGGCCGGTTCAGCATGATGACGAATGTGGCAAGCGCCTGCGACGTCCCGAGTGAGATCATTCTTCCCCCCCCACCACACTTGCCACCCGGCTTGTTTCAAATAATGAAGCAGGCAGGGCTCTTCCTTTTTAAGGAGATGATCCATGGTTCGATGCCCCTTGGTATGGGGGTACCACCCAGTCATGAAACTGCAGCGGCTGGGAGTGCAGACAGGATTTTGGCAGAAGGCGTGACGAAAAGAAATAGCCCCCTCATCAACCAACCTATCCAGATGGGGAGTTCGTGCACTTGGATTACCTAAGTGACCTATGACATCCCCACGCCATTGATCTGGAATGAAAAAAACGAAGTGAGGAGAACGCGTCATCGGAATCCTAAATCCGCTATTTGCACATTCTGCACCGTATCAGATATGATATAATTAAGCCTTTAAAATCAAGAAAATAAGACTGGTATCCAAGGATACATAGAGCAGGTCAGTGCAACGGACAAACTATCGGGAGCCCAGTTCCCTCTCGAGATCCGCAGCCAATTCACGCAACGCGGCTTCCAGCTCGTCAGGATCGCGATCGGGGAATGCTTCCATTCTCAAGACCAGCGCAACGGTTAGACGGGGTTGGGAGATAAAGGGTTCCCGAACTACAGTAGCCAGCGAGACATGACTTTCGCTGGATTCCCTCATGTTCCAGGCAATTCCAGTTTTGCGTATTCGGCGAAGTTCAGTCAGAAATTTGCGAGGATTACGATTCGTATAGGGTGTGATCGGCTTGTCACCAGGCTGCGGAGCATAATGTCGCCACAAGCGACGATCCTTTTGAGCGATCAAAGCCTTCCCGGCCGAAGAAGCATAGGCGGGACCATGTGTCCCCAGTCGATTCGTATTGCCTTCGTCTCCGGCTGCACAGATGACATAGGTATCACGCCGCCCCATCATACTGATGTAGACGTTGCAATTGAGGCGATGCGCGGCAGCGCGCAGATGATCGTCCAATCGCAGGTTGCGACCGAAGTTCCACGCAATCTCATGGACAAAGTCGAAGATATCAGCGCTAAGAGTGTAGCGTCCAAGGGAATCGATTTTCTGGACAAAGCCCAATTGCACGAGCGATTGAAGCAGCCGATGCACGGAAGATTTCGGCATCTTTAGAGTCTTTGCGATGCCGGTGACGCCAAGGGAATGCCCCCGCTGCACCATCATCCGCACAACGGCGATGCCCTGCGTGAGAGGTGTTTCCTTCAATAGTGCCGCCGTCATTTTTCGAGTGTGCCTCAACCGTATTCAAATATCAATATTGTTAGATTGCCTGTTCCACTAATAGAACGGAAGTGGCCTCTGCCCCCGGACGGCACTTGTTACGCAGTCAGACTGGGGACATTATATTTACATGAAGCTTGCCTGCCACGAAATGGAAACGTCCTGTCTGATCATTGGGGGCGGTCCCGCCGGATACGGTGCGGCCCGCGCGGTAGCCAGAGAGGGATGTCCGGCAATCTTGGTTGAGCGGCATGGCTTTCTCGGAGGAATGGGAACGGCAGCGGGTTTGAGTTGTTACCTTAATCACCGAGCAAATCAGGTAGACCTCTCAGCCTCGGTTTACCGGGAATTTGTCCAGATGCAGGAAAAGCTGAACGGCCATTATTATGACGCACTGGCGCAGGCTGATTTTTTTGATCCAGAAATCGTTAAACACACGATGGAATCGGCCCTCCTGAATTCCCCGGTCACGCTTCTCTATCATCTTCTTCTCTCTTCCGTCACGCAGGGAAAAGACGGATGGGTGGCGAGCTTCGTCGGGAAAGGGGCTATCACTCGCATCCGCGCCCGCTTTATTATTGATGCCACAGGCGATGGAGATGCGTGCGCGCTGGCTGGAGCAGAGATGACCCACGGTCGTCGTATGGACGGAAAAACGCAACCGATGTCGATGGTGGTTCAACTGGGCGGCTTTCGACCTGCCGTCTGGAAGGCCGCCGGACATCGCCTGGTGGGAGGTCGATACGCCACTGAGGGTGACAGCCTTTCCGCCGAAATTGCCCGCGCTCGGGCCAGCGGAAAGTGGACAGTCCCGCGGGAAAATATTGCGATGTTCTGGTCGCTGCCGACCGATCCAACACGAGTCGTCATTAATGGAACGCGCATCACAGGATTGAACTCTTGCAATCCCGTTGAAACGTCTCAGGCCGAAATCGAAGGCAGGCGGCAGGCGCGGGAAATACTTTCGCTTTTTCAAAGTTCCGTGCCCGGATTTGAAAAATCCTTCCTGTTGCAAACCGGTCCCCAGATCGGTGTGCGTGAATCGCGTCGGATTACCGGTCGCGCCACATTGACAGAATCAGCAGTCCGGGCCCGAGTCATCCCCGAATCGTCCGTCATGTTATGCGCCTATCCAATTGATGTGCACGATCCAGACGGACACGGCACCCAGTTTGAAAGCACACGTGACGGGCATGTGTATGGAATTCCATGGGAATGCCAGCTCCCTGTCGCGCTTGAAAATATCGCCGCTGCAGGACGCTGCATCAGCGCCACGCACGAAGCGGCCGGCAGTTTTCGCGTCATGCCCACCTGCATGGGTCTTGGCGAAGCGGCTGGAACGGCAGCAGCCCTGGCATACCGGAAAGGCAAGCGTTTACACGACATTACCGGAAGCGAAATTCGATCCCGGATGGATGCGGCGCGCGCCGCAATCGGCGCACCAAAACTGGAGCGTCTCTTTCCGTTTGAAAAGCGTTCGGAGGCGGTATCTGCCGCGTTGTTTTCGGTATCGTAGCCATTTTCATTTCGAGGACTCCCCAAAAGCTCATGAATACTAATAATCTCGCACTCAGAAAGTCTGGGTTGCTGCCATTGCATTCCTTCACAAAACTCCTCACCGTCTTCTTTTGCTTTGCGGCGCTCCTCTTGCCTGCGACCGCAGCGGATTTACAGTTATTGATCAACGAAGCGATCAGTCGCGGGGAAAAAAAGATTGTCTTGCCACCAGGGGAACATCGATTGGCCAAGGGGCTGCAACTCAAGGGACTTTCTGGAGTAACACTAGAAGGCACCGGAGCGACATTGATTTTCACAAATCTACTCGATGGCGGCATCCTCGCACAGGATTGCACGGAGCTGGTGCTGCGCGGATTCACCATTGACTTCGATCCCCTTCCCTTCACTCAGGGCACGGTTGAAAAAGTAGACCCAGCCACGTGCGAAGTAACTTTCACCGTGCATGATGGGTACCGCGACCTCGAACCGCTCTTTCTCAAGGGGCGGGCCCACGTATTCTCACCTAAAACACTTTCCTGGAAAACAGATGCTCCCGATCTGTACGCCACGGAGGCGAAAGCTTTGACTCCGCGACAGGGCATGCTGCGTTTCGCCAAGGAAAAGCGAGAAGAGTTCTCCTCGATTTCGCCGGGTGATTACCTCGCGCTGGATTTTCGCAATTCGCGCGGCATTCGTATCCAGAGATCGCAGGGCGTCCGTTTGGAAAATCTCACTTTTTGGAGCGCTCCATCGATCGCCGTGGTGTGCCGCTACATGGATGGGGAAAACTTTTTCCGCTATAAAATCGAACGCGGCCCGCTACCGCCTGGAGCGACGATCCCGCGTTTACTATCCACCTCCGCAGATGGCTTGAATTATGCCTACGCGCGAACCGGGGCGATTATCGATAATTGCGATTTCTCCTTTATGGCAGACGACGGAGTGAATCTACACGGAATCGCTTTTTACGTGGCAAAGGTCGAGGGGAATACACTCTATCTCCTGCGTCCCTATCCCGCGGAAGGATTCGACTCCATCATCAAACCGGGAGACGAGGCACTGGGACTGGACAGCAATTCCTTTGACGTAAAGGGACGCGGCAAGGTGACTCAATTTGCCGTCAAACCACACACTCCCGATGAATACGTGAAGCAAGCCACCCAGATCTGGAAATCGAGCGCGGTCGTAACAGGCAAGGTGACCGTCTATCAACTCGATCTGGCCGCACCTCTGGCGATCAAAGCCGGAGACTTTCTCGAAATTCCCGCGATTGCCGGGCCGAATTACATCATCCGCAACAGCCGTTTTCACGATCACCGGGGACGTGGCCTGCGCTTGATGAGCTCTTCCGGATTGGTGGAAAATAATGTCATTGAGAGCACCAAACAGTCGGGTATCAGCATTGGTCCAGAATTCACCTTTGCCCGGGAGGCAGGCTGGGTTCATGATGTGATCATCCGCAATAATACTGTATCCCGCTGCGGTTTCGATCCGTGCATGCAGCGAGCCGGGGTTTATGCGCCCGGCGCCATTTCAATCTTTCATCGGGGAGAAACGCCTTCGGCTCCGCTGCCGGAAATGCGCCACCAGAAAATCGTGATCGAAAAAAACCGAATTGAGGAAAGCGGCGGCTCCGCCATTCATATCAATCAAAGTCGCGACGTCAAGGTAACCGGCAACACTATTCGCAAGGCCAATCTTAAAAGCCGCCCCGGGGCAGGCTCCACTTACAAGCTCACGACGGACAAGCCGATCAACGTCGACAATTCAATGGATGTTGTTATCGACCCAGATCAAATTGCACCATGAAGTGTTTCTACACTTATCGGATGATTGTCGCCGCAGGAATGTTTGCGGTTACCCTGCCTTGCTTCGCCGCCGATTCGGACTCGCACCGGGTAACAGTCGATCCGAAGAATCCCAAGGCATTCGCCACCTTGCGGGAAGCAGTCCAGACTTTGAAGCCCGGAGATACGCTGTGGATTGCCTCGGGAAGCGGACCGTATCGGGAGCCACTTTTCATTGCGGCTTCGGGCACCGAAGCGGCCCCGATTGTGATCGAAGGCAATGGCAATGAAATCACCGGATTCGACCCTCTTGTTTTTACCGCAGACGCCGATGGCACGCAGACGGCCGTGGCCAAGGTGAAATATCCATTCGTACTGCGGCACCAAGGCAAGCGGGTTCTCGAGGATGCAGCGACCGGGCAATTCACCGGTGGAATTTCCTATGATAGTAATCTCGGTCGACTGACACTCGCTCCCGGGACATCTCCGGAGGGATGGGAAATTTCCACGCGACTCTTTGTTGTCCGCATTTTCAATGTTTCTCATCACACCTACCGGAATTTATCCGCCACCGGGTCCCTCAATGACGGCTTCAATCTGCACGGCACCGGAGACAAGTTGCTCTTTGAACATATTACCGGCAGCCAGAATCTCGATGAAGGGTTCTCCTCGCACGAGACCATAAACAGCGAAATCCGGCAGGGTGATTTTTTTGAAAACGACAATGGCGTACTTAATGGGCAAAAAACCAATACGATCCTGAGCCAGGTCGATCTACACGACAATCTCGGCATCGGCATGGGATTTGGAGGAGAAAGCACCGTGAAGGCGGAGAATGTCCGAGTCTGGGGTAATGGCATGACGCAATTGGCAATGCGTGCTGGAGTGATCGCCCGATTCAAGAATGTTCAAGTGTATCAATCCGCACAGACCACACGCCAATGGCTCTCTTACATGGAATCGGCCAAAGATAACAAACGTAGAACCGCCATCATCGACAAGAATTTTTCCTGGGAGGAAGAAAAACCCCAAATTCTCGATCAGAGCGCCCCTTGAACTTCGCCCCCTCCATATTGCGCACTCGCCCCTTCCGCCAAGCCAATGCCTTTGGCCTCATCGAGTTTATGGTGGTGGTGGCCATCATTGCGGTACTCAGCACGCTGATGATGCCATTTCTCCAGTGGGCGCGGCGTTTGGCCGAAACCTCCACCTGCTCGTCGAATATGAGGCAGATCTATTTCGGTCTGAACGGCTATGCCCAGGAAAATAACGGCTTGCTCCCCCTATCGCTCCAGCCCGATCCTGCCAGCGGCTCCAGCGGCAGTTCCGTTTCGTGGCAAGTACTGATCATGCGCCAGTTGAACGTTCAGTTTCCGAACCGCGGCGATAAAAGTATTTTCATCTGTCCCTCATGGAGAACGACCTATCCCGTGCCAGCCTATCGCACCTACGCCTTGAATTTAACCGGCGGTTCGCCCACGGCCAATCCACCGCGTTTCCTCACCCTAAGCGCTCCCTCCCAAACGGCGCTCCTGGTTGAGAGCAAGCATGAAGGCAGTGGAGCCGGTTACAACGCCCTGAGTGGCAGCATCGAGGGAAATGGCGGCAAGGCTCGGCTGGAGGCGCGCCACAACAGCAAAATGAATCTCCTGACCGCCGATGGTGCCGTCATTTCCCTGACTACGACCGACCTTTCGATCGACGATCTCCTTAACAACATTCGCAAATAGAATCATGATGAAACATAAATACGCTGTAGTTGGAACCGGTGGACGCATTCCGATGTTTATTGACCCCATTGCCGGCTTGTACCGTGACACGAGCGAATTGGTCGGCCTCTGCGATCTTAGCGCAACCCGGCGTCGCTGGCATCTGCAACGTTTGATTCGTGAATATGGAATCGATCCGATTCCGGATTATGCCGCCGAGGATTTCGATGTAATGCTCAAGGAGCGCCGCCCCGATACAGTTATCGTCTGCGTACCCGATTACCTGCACCACGACTACATCGTGCGCAGCCTGGAGTTCGGAGCCAATGTCATTTCCGAAAAGCCACTGACGATCGATGCGGAAAAGTTCGCCGTCATCGACGCAGCCGTCCGGCGCACAGGCCGCAGTGTGCGCACGACATTTAACTATCGTTGGGCTCCAGGCGCCAGCAAGGTACGACAGCTTATTGCCAGTGGAGCCATCGGAACGGTGAAGCACATCGACTTCGAATATATGCTCAATACCTCCCACGGCGCCGATTACTTCCGCCGCTGGCACAGTTACAAGAAATTCTCCGGCGGCCTGCTCGTCCACAAGGCCACGCATCATTTCGATCTCATCAATTGGTGGATCGATGCCATTCCCGAAACCGTGTTCGCCATGGGAAATCTCGTTTTTTACGGCAAAGAAAATGCCGTCGCACGTGGTCAGGAAGCCCTGACCCGTTATCCTCGCTATACCGGAGTTCCAGAATCGGAAGGAGACCCGTTCCGCATGAATCTGGAAGGCGACCCGACGCTCAAAGCACTCTACCGCGATGCAGAATCCGATAGCGGTTATCTTCGGGATGAAAATGTCTTCCGCGACGGCATCACCATAGAAGACTCGATGAGCGCCACCGTCCGGTACCGCACGGGAGCGATGTTGAGCTACTCGCTCAACGCCTACTGCCCCTGCGAAGGATTCCGCGTCTCCATCTCCGGCGACGCTGGTCGCCTAGAGTATGCCGAGCGTCACGCGGCGCATATTATTACCGGGGATCGCGAACTGAAAATCGAACCAAATGCTTCGCGCGGCGCTTCCTTGCGACTGCAAAATCTTTTCTCCGATCCTCAGGAAATTCCCGTTCACATGCCCGAGAGCGGTCATGGCGGCGCCGATCCGCTCATCCAGGAGCAGATATTCTCAGCCAATCCGCCGCCGGAACATCTCGGCCGCAATGCCGGTCATGAACAAGGAGCGGCCTCCCTATTGGTGGGGGCAGCCGCCAACCACTCCATGAAAATCGGCGCCCCGGTCCGGATCACCGATCTGTTCAATCTCCGTCCGGAATGTCAGCGGCTGAGCCAATTAATCTAAGCATCCAGCCTTTACCCCAAAGCCCAGGACAACCACATCAAACCTCACCCTTATCCTGTTCCATTAATGGAACGCTGATATCGCTTCCATCCGAGTCTCTCTTGAGAAAGCATCCTTAAGGTTGTTATTATTAATATCGCCTTATCAGGCACACCACCAAAATGAAAACACTCATCCTAGCCTCCCGCAAACATCTCACTCTTGCCATGCTGTTTTCGACCACGCTGTTAGGTGGACTCGAATCGTCGACTGCCGCGAACTATACCTGGAGCAACGCGGGGACGGACTGGAACAGTACGACCAGTTGGACGGCGGGTACGGGAACTCCGAGCGCAGGTGGCGACGTGGCGATCTTCAATACCACGGCAGTCACCAACCCCAATCTGAGTGCCTCGATGTCCATCTCGCGAATCACGGCCAATAGCTCGACCGCCGCAAGCTACACGCTCTCCAGCTCCAATAACGCCGTGCTGACCTTGGGCAGCGTTGCCACGGGAACCAGCGCCGCGATTAATTACACACCCGCGAGCGGATCTTTCACCATCGATGCCCCCATCGTTTTGGGTGCTGCGGCCAATTCGACCCAGAGCGTCAACGTCAATTCGGATAATGGAACCGTGATCATCAATGGACCGATTTCGAGCACGAACCTCGTGACGCTCCAAAAGTCGGGCACAGGCCGACTGGTGTTGACCGGCGCCAATTCCTATACAGGCGGCACGCTAGTGAGTGCGGGCACGCTGGCGCTGTCCGGTTCGGGGAACCTCGGGACCGGGACTTTGACTCTCGCCTCCACGGGCACCCTGGACATCAGTGCCATCAGCGGCTCGTCCTACTCGCTGACTCAAACTGTTAACGCTTCGGGTACCGTGAATGCAACCGGCAAGACATTGAGTGTCGCGAGTAGCGCACTGAACGTTGGTGGCGCTTCCGCAGTTTCCCTCTTCACAGTCACCGGTGCCTTGAGCCTCGGCAGCAACAATGTCACCAATCTGGAAATCACCGGAATTTCAAGTTTCGACCAGATCGACGTGAGCAATCTATTGACGCTCGACGGATCGATTGTAGTGACCAGCTCCTATACCTTTGCACTGGGTGACAGCTTTGACCTGCTGGACTGGGGCACACTGGATTCGAGCGGATTTAGTGTCTCGTCAGATTTGTTGCTGCCAGCACTTTCCAACGGCCTCTCGTGGGATACCTCCGCCTTTCTGACTTCCGGCACCGTATCGGTGGTTCCCGAGCCGAACATCCCGGCGCTCATGGGCCTGGGAGTTCTTCTGCTCTGGGGAGCGATGCGCCGCAGGCAGTGCGACTCGGTGTAGAACGATGTTGGAGAATCGCCACAGCCGTCCGCGATTCCCTGCCATTCTTTTACTAAGCCACATCGAGAATACGGTACCTATTCGAAGGATATTTTATGCATTGGTTGGACTGGATTCTGGTGGCGATACCCCTGACTCTCATCCTGGGTATCGTTCTTTATACCCGCCGCTTCATGCGCAGCGTTGCCGATTTTCTCTCGGGAGGTCGTCACGCTGGACGCTACTTGCTCACCGTCGCAAAGGGCGAAATGGGCGCAGGCGCGGTGGTTTTTGTCGCCAGTTTTGAAATCATGTCTCAGGCCGGCTTCACACTTGGATTTTGGCAAACGCTTCAAACTCCACTCGCCCTGATCATCTCCCTGACCGGTTTTGTCATCTACCGCTATCGCGAAACCCGCGCGATGACCTTGGCCCAATTCTTTGAAGTTCGTTACAGCAAATCCTTTCGCGTCTTCACCGGCTTCCTTGGATTCGGAGCGGGCATAATCAATTTCGGCATCATTCCTGTGGTGGGCGCTCGCTTTCTCACCTACATCCTCGACCTTCCACCCACCGTTGACATTCTCGGCAGGTCTTTGTCTACACCAATTCTCCTCATGGGAATTCTGCTGAGTATCACACTTTTCATGACACTCTCCGGTGGACTGATCTCCCTCATGGTGGCCGACTGCCTGGAGGGCATGATCTCGCAGGTGCTCTATCTCGTCATTATATTCGGGCTCGTCTATCTGTTCGACTGGCAGGATATCTCGCAAATTCTGGGAGATCGTCCCGCTGGCCAGTCGCTACTGAACCCGTTCGATTCGCTCGGCAATCAAAATTTCAATCTCTGGTACGTCCTCATGGGCATGTTCATTTCCGTCTATGGCACCATGGCATGGCAGAACCAAAGTGCGTTTAATTCCGCCGCCATCTCGGCTCACGAATCCCGCATGGCAGGCATCCTCTCCCGATGGCGAGAACTCGGCAAGGCGGCCATCACTCCACTCTTGGCCGTCTGCGCGATGACGTTTCTGGCTCACCCCCAATTCGCCGCCCATGCCAGCGGGGCTCATGCGGAGATCTCCCGAATCGCTGACATCAAAATGCAAAATCAGATGACCATTCCCATCGGGGTAGAACACATGCTGCCAATGGGAATACGGGGCGCGCTCTGCGTGATTCTTTTAATGGGCGTCTTTGGCGGGGACGGCACACACCTACACTCCTGGGGCAGTCTTTTCATTCAGGATGTTCTGATTCCGTTGCGCAAGAAGCCGCTCAGCCCGAAGGAGCACATCCGCTGGCTCCGCCTCTCAATCATCGGCGTGGCCTTGTTCGCCTTTGTTTTCGGTAGTCTCTTCCATCAGATGGAGTACATTCAGATGTGGTGGATCGTCACCATGGGCATCTATGTCGGCGGTGCCGGAGCCTGCATCATTGGAGGTCTCTACTGGAAAAAAGGAACGACAGCCGGAGCCTGGGTCGCCCTGCTCACCGGCTCCACCCTATCCGGCGGAGGCATACTAGCCCGGCAATTCATCGGTGATCGTTTTCCACTCAATGGGCAACAAATCTCATTCCTCGCCTGCCTGACCGCCGCAGCGCTCTACATTGTCGTCTCGCTGCTCACCTGCAAGGAAGACTACAACATGGACCGCATGCTACACCGGGGCCGATACGCCAAGGAGGTTTCCAACCCCGAAAATACGGAATCTACAAAATTCGCCTGGTCGAAACTGATCGGCATCGATAAAAACTTCAGTCGGAGTGACAAGTGGATTGCCTGCGGACTCTTCTTCTACAGTCTCTTCTTTTTTGTACTTTTCGGCATCGTCACCGCATGGAATTTGATCTCACCATGGCCCCTCGCCTGGTGGTCACTCTACTGGCACATCAATGGAATTGGACTACCCATCTTCCTCGCCGTCGTCACTGCCATATGGTTTACCTGGGGAGGCCTTCGCGACATGCGGCTGCTCTTTACCAGACTCAAGAACGAGAAGATCAATGCCCTGGATAATGGCATGGTCGTGAACAACCAGAATCTCGACGACACGACCGATAACCCCGCAGCTCGGGTGGAAAAAGCTCCCATTCCTTGAGCAAGAGATCCCTGATCTCAAAATAGAGCCATCGTCCTGAAGCCGATTCTGGAAGCAATGGACATCTATCGCGAAATGCGTTCTGCAGCAGTGCGAGATTTGCTTTGCTCTGTCGCGACGCGTTCGTCCAGATTCTGATGATTAACGACCGAGCCGTCATCGAGATGATTCACCTTCTGCGTATGTAATCTCCGGAATAGCTGTCGGATATCCAACAGTCCTCCCCATGTAAACCAGATTCCCGTCACCACGCACATGACAATGGGAACCCCAATTCCGGCAACATGCCAATAATCCGACCATACCGCCACCGGCCAGGGAGACAGGAGGTTCCACGTCGTACCGACGACCATCACCGCAAACCAAAGCAAGCTCCACCCCAAAAGACCGCCTGCGATCCATCGATCACTCAAAGAGAATTTTTCATCAATGCCAATCAACCTACTCCACGTAAACTTCCGATCGTCCGCAGCCACCGTTGCCGACTCCTTGGAATCCGTAGGGTCCGCATATTTGCCGCGATGCAACAGCTGCTCCATATTGTGATCCTCTCGACAGGTCAAGAGCGAGACCACCACATACAACAACAAGGAAAGCAGCGTGGCAGAAAAGGATATCTGCGTCCCGTTAAGCGGAAAATCGTCCCTCCAGATTTGCCGTGCCACAATGCCGCCCAGACATAACAATGAACCAGTCAGGAGCGCAGTCCACGCTCCCGCCGTGGTGCCTTTCTTCCAATAAAGTCCGCCAATAATCGCAGCGCCCGCTCCACCGACATAAATGGCTGTCGTGGCCTGCCACCACATGGTGATGTATTCGGTCTGCTGAAAAAGCATCCCGAATGCGAAGGCAAACAGTGCGACACCAACAATCGCAAGCCGCAACACCTTAATGTGCTCCTTGGGCGTAAAGGGTTTGCGCCTGAGTGGAACCAATACATCCTGCACAAAAATACCGCCCCAGGAATGAAGATGAGTCGAATCTCCTCCGAAAATTCCCATGATAAGAATCGCGCACAGTAACCCTTTGATCCCGGTTGGCAGGAAGTGGGAAATCGCGATAGGGACTTCCATTTGCTTTTGAATTTGCGGATCAGAAATCGCCTGCATCTCCTGATGAACGACAGTCGATTGCGCAGCAAAATCGGGATGCTGCAGATAGGTGACGGCGCAAATTCCCAGCAAGGTGACCACCGCGACCTTACCAAACTCCCTCCAGCGTCCGAGAATGCCCCCCATCACGGAGGCATGTGGTGAGATGGCCGCCGAATTATAAGCACTCGCGTTCTGCCACGCCATGGTACCGTAAACTCCCACAAAAGAAGTCATCAACACATACCAGATATTGAAGTCCTTGATGCTTCCCGAATCGAGGGGATTAACCATGGATTCACCAGCCGGACGATTGACCAAAACATCCTGAATCTGCGACCAGCTAAAGATCATGAGCAAAGCCGCAATAATGATCAGATAAAAGATCTGCGATAGAATGCCCTCGACACAATCAGTCACCATCATGGTAATCAACCCTCCAGACAGGGTAAGGAAAAGCGCCACACTCAGGAAAAATGCCATCAGGGGAATGTAGGTGGGAACACTGAAAGTCCCCACCGTAAAGGTCGCAGGCAACCCAAGAAAATAAATCATGCAACGCGAGCCAACCGCCGGAATGATTCCGAAATTCATGATGCCAGCAAGAAATCCCAAAACCCCGGCAAAAACACGGAATCGCTTGCTATAGCGCAGCTCGAAAAACTGCGCCAAGGTCATAGCCCGCGTCTCTCGATAGCGATAGATCACAAAACCGGAAATCGCCACCAGGATCGTAATTGGCACACTGATCCAGCTCCACCAGACCAGGGTAAAACCAGCCCGGGAAATCACTTCGAACAAGGCCACAAAAACCACCGCACCCGCCTGCATTTCCCCACGAGCTACGGCAAGCAGATAAGGACCAGCCAGACGGCCTCCCGACATAAAGTCCGCCACACTCTTCAGATAACGCTGCGTGTAAATGCCGATACCAAAAACAAGCAGCACGGGCAGAAGCAATAAGGTCCAGTCGAGAAAATGCATAAGATACCTGTTGAGTCCAAACCTCTCTCCAACCGCCTGCAAAGAGGCGGTTGGGGAGGATCCTCACTTAAATCAGCTCCGAAAGCTTGACCGCACCGGGGCGCAATGTAACCAAGTCTGCAATCGTCACCTCTTTCCCGGATTCCATACTGCGATTGGCCGCAATGCCCACCAGGATCGATGCAGCCCCCTGCTCGTGGCCTGCCGAACGGCCCAGGACATCGTGCGGCGGATTCTTTTTAAAGATTTGCTCTTGAAGCAGCGGATCGCCTCCGCCGTGTCCGCCGGACTTCGTTTCAATCGCCACCTCATACGGAGGCTTGAAATGAGGAAACACCTTGAGCGACTGGCCTCCGGAATGGGAATGCTCGTCATTGATGACCTTGCGGCCATTTTCATCGACCAGATGCGGACCGTGATTTTCCTCATACTCGATACGGCCACGCTCACCAGTAAAGGTGACGCGATAGCCCTCATAGGGACTGAAGGAATTCAACGTATAATTGAGTAAAGTTCCGTTCCGGTAACGAACCATCACGTTCATGACATCCTCGATGGTGATGCCGTCGCGGAAAACATTTTGATCCCGGATGTAACCACTTTCAGCCTCCGCATCAAGGTAAACGTGCGATTCATAATCCGCATCATCCACCACCCAATCCCCATAGCGAAACGCAAAAGGATCTTTGTTCGTTTCCATCTTGTGATAACGCGGATATGCCGTATACGCCCCATCCCCACGCCGCACGGCATTTTCACGACCGTAGAAAAAGAGTCCGCCACGGGCGAAGACAGACTCCGGGATCGAATCAATCCACCAGTTGATCAAATCAAAATGGTGGGTCGACTTGTGGACCAGCAGTCCTCCAGAATTTTCTTTCTGCGAGTGCCAGCGACGATAGTAATCAGCTCCGTGACTGGTATTGAGCAGATACTCCATGTTGACCTGCCAGATTTTCCCGATCACCCCGGAGGCCACAATCTCGCGCACTTTTGAAGCACCCGGAGCCCAGCGGTAATTAAACGTCACGCGCACGGAACGCCCCGTCTCCTTGACCGTCGTCAGAATCTGCCCGCATTTCTCGGCATTGACTGTCATCGGCTTTTCGCTCACCACATCGCAACCGGCCCGCAAGCTTTCCTTGATATAATAGTCATGCTCCCGGTCGATGGTGCAGATCACCACTGTGTCAGGCCGGGTATCGCGCAGCATCAGGTTAAAGTCCTTCGCAGCATAAACCGGCACCCTTTCGTAGCCGCGGGCCGCCACGCGTTCGCGATGATAGGTCGCACGCTGAAGACTCGCGTCGCACAAGCCGACGATTTCCGCCTCCTCTGAATAAAGATCGGCCACGGGATCGAGAAACATCTTCACACGGCACCCCGTGCCGACGTAGGCGAAGCGGCGCTTTGTTTTCTTTGTGTCCGCCATTGCAGGAGAACTCGTCGTATGGATTTGAGCTATTTTTTGCGTCATAATAATAGGGAGTTAGCGTTTATAGTTTAGAATGTAGGTTCGCAGGAGATCTCCCTGCGTTTTGGGAATCGTTTCCACATGCCCGTCGAGGAAAAGCATGTTCACACACTCGTCATGTCGAAACTCGGCCGCCGACTCATAATCGTTCTGACCAAAGACCGAACGACCATCCCCTTCGTTCGCTCCATTATCGACAGAGTCCATGATCAGGCCGACTCCGCTCGGCTGCGTATAGTTCGCCAGTCGAACAGGCACCGTGCCATCCGTGCCTGCGCCATTCATTGCATAGGTACGGCGCGCCTTCTTACCCGCATAGGTCTGCATGGCAGAGGGGCAGAGAAAGACATTCTTTTGATTCACCACCGGAAAACTCATTCCGGCATAGACCTGTACAGCGATCATCCAGGATACCTTGGAGCCGTTGACATCGTTGTTTTTTCCGGCGGGCAAAAGTCCATTATTCTCGTTTGCGTAGTTCTTCAAGACGAGGTCAATCTGCCGCAAATTATTCGTGCACACCGTCAACTTCATCATCGAGGAGAGCTTGCCCGTTCCCGCAAGAGTCAGACCGGTCAAGACCGCGACCAAAGAGACCGTGATCATCAACTCCACGAGAGTGAAAGCATTGGGGATGGATCGTTTCATGGGGATCGCATGGAAGTGGTCGGCATCGATTCCGAAATGGCCACATCTCCTTCTACAGCGGCAGTTGAGGATTTCTCGTAAGTAACCAGGGCTACATCACGCTTGGACTCCTGCGAGGTCATCCATTTTCGCTTTTCCCACGCAGGTTTCACCGCTACGACATCGCGGCAAAGCACGCTCGCCGCCATAAAGTAGATCTGGCGCATGCCATTATTCCAGGAACGGATGCGAGTGAGTTCCCCCCGGCAATTCAACAAAGCCAAACCCCATCCGCTATTATCATACGTTTCCACATCCGACGCGACCATGGAGCACGAAGCGACATTGCAGAGACCATTGTCGTTTTCCCAAAAGCGACCCTTGCGAATGACGCATTCGATCTTGTCGTGAGCCGAAAACCCTTCGTCCAGATTCTGAAAGGCTTCGACATTCTCAAAAACAAGATCCGTGCCCGTGCCATGCAAGTTGTAACCGTCGTTCAAGCCACCGCTGGCCCGGGTATTGCGGTAAAGGTGATGCGATACATTGCAAATGCGAAAGACCATCTCCCGCGCGGAAATCTCCCAGCCATCCGGTTCCACGCCCGGTTCCAAAACCAATTTTCGTCCCTCGTCCGCAAGCGAAGCCAGTGGCAAAAACTGGCCGCTTTCCGCATTTTGGAAAACGCGTTTCCCTCGAAAAGAGAGCACCCCCGGAAAAGCCAGTGGCTGAGCGTTATTAACCCACATGGCGCCCTTCCTTTCGAAACCCTGCACATACTTCAATTCAGCAAAAAAAGTCGTGAGATCGCACACCCACCGCTCTCCCTCCTTCTTAAACCGGAGCGACTCAAATCCCGTCACCACCTCGCCGTTTCCGTCAAAAATCACCGGACGTCCCGCCTCACCTGAACGCGAAATAAAAACCGTTTCGCGATAAGGTCCGCTGCCCTTGGCCAGCCGGATCGTATCACCAGCCATCACCTCTTTTGTTGCCGCTGCAATCGTCGCATAGGAGGTGCCGCCGCGCTGATCCACCTCCAACACTCTTCCCGGCGCGGACGGCCTCACTGCAGTCGTCGTCTCCAAACCGCCGGGCTGCGCGACCGAAGGATTCGCCGTCGTTGCATTCGGCGCGGCCGGAAACAAAAAGAAGTTAAGCGTCATTCCGGCTGCATATTTGGAAGGATCTTTAGACAGCGACTGAAAACCCTTCCCACCCGCATAGGCATTCATCGGTCCCACGTTTAATACGACGGAATTCTTTTCTCCTTCCGCGACGAACTGGAGCAGAAAGCAATAGTCACCCGGATCCAGCGGCACCGAATCGAATGCAATCGCCAGCCAGACACCCTTGCGCAAGACCTCACCAGGCCCCGGCAGTTTGCCCTCACGCACCGCAATGACCTCGCCAGGACCAACTCCGTTCGGCGCGGGCCGCGCGAAAATCAACCGGAAAGGAGCCAGAGTCGGAGGTTTGGCAGCGCCGGCATTGATCAGGAGGGTCAACCGCTCCGCCTTGAAGGCCTTTTCCACGTGAAAAAACTGACCCATGTCACGACGACCTTCCAACGTCCAGTACCACCGCAGCCCATCCTTATCCTCGGCACGATAACTGCCGACTGCCGCGCCTTCCGCGGGCATATCCTGAAGAACTGAAGTCGTGGCCTCCCCGGTGGACTGCCCGCTGGCAGGGCCAGTCAGAAACAGCGCGCAAAGGAAGCAAGCAAATGCCGGATAAAGTTTCATGGATTCGCGGAAGTGCTGGCCGTCGCCGTTTCCGTCTCGATTTTATTATCGGTCACCTCTGCCTGCGCCTGAATAATCGAAATCGATGAGGAACTCGTCAGCGCGTATTCCTTCGCGGTTTCCGCCGTTTGGGAGAGATTAACCCGGCGCAGAGTATTGCCCGTGATTTTGACTTTCTTCGCCGCAACCACGCTAATGCCACTCACCGAGCAACCGTCGATTGTATTTCCGGAAATCGTGATGTCCTCGTTCCCCGGATAATAGCGCGTATCCATTCCCTGTGGCAGGACATGCGCAATGATCGCGATCGCCCCGGGCGAATAACTCTCCGGCGAAGTAATATTGAGACCCTGCCCAACATCGATAATGCGATTATTCCGCACCGCGATGTTGCGACACCAACCCGCTTCGCGCCAGTAGGCGAACTCCGGACCGACCGTGATGGCAGAACCCTTGATCCGCTCAAACCGGTTGTTCTCCACGACCCCGTCGTTGCTCATCAGGCGCAGTCCGCGCCCCCGATGATCATGAAAAGAAGAATTGCGGATGACAAAATTGGGAGCGCTCGTCGCGGGGATGTCGCAAAAATCTCCCGCCGCCACACCGCTGACCGGTTCGACCAGTCGAATGCGATAAAAGGCCGCCGTATCCGATTGGCGAAAAGTCGGCCAGATTTTTTTTGCCGTGGCCTGCCAGGCTTCGCGATTTTCCTCCGCCGCAGCCGCGGATTCCACCCGCGCGGTGGCGGTAATCTGGTAGCTCGGCTCCTTCAGAAAACGAATCTCATCCCCCGGCCGGATCAACGATTCAAACGTATCGCCTCGCTGAGGACGCATGGAAAGAAACGTGCGGTCATCAATCCATTTCAGAACAGGCAAAGTGACCCCATGCAGGTTCACCGAATCGTCGCCCATATACGAAAATTCGCACCCGTCCATCACCGGCCCCTTGCGCGTATACGCCGCATTAAAGGCATCCGCACAGGTGGAGAAAAGCCGCTCCTGCGTCGCCCCTTCGGGCTTGGGACCAGGAACAATGCGAACATTTTTATAAACGCCTGAGTCCTCGCAAAACCGAACCAAAAATCCAAGCGCCGGAGCCGCATGCACCGTCACATCTTCAAACGCGATTCCCTTGCAACCCTGCTTCATGGTGATACCGGCAATCTGCCGGATGTTGAAGACAACGCGGTCCCCCACCTTGATCATATCGCGGCCCGTCTTGGCAAAAAAGATACGTCCGGTGCGAGGCGTCAAAATATCGATCTTGATCGCATAATAATCCGGCGAGCCCGGCTTCCAACGCGGGGCGTCCTTCTCAAACAAATGGACCAAACGCCGTTTGACGTATTCTTTCGTCACATCCGCATAGCCCGCGTGAATCTCAAATTCGGCCACGCCCTCTTTGGCATCATAGGCCGTGATGCTTCCCTGAGTGAACGGCAGCGGATCATAGTCAAACGTGGCCCCAACCACCTTGACGTTCTCGCTCTGGAAAATCTGGAGAACTGGTGCGTCCTTATTCGTCGCGATGAAGGTGACACCCCGCGCTTCGATCGTCGTATTCTTCACCCCACGCAGAATCAATCCCTCATTGGGCAGACGATACCGCCCCGGTGGAATCGTCAATACCGCAACAGGGTGATCGCTCAAAGAGCGAAATGCCGCACTCGGATCAAAGGCTTTTTCCTCACCAAATACGTATTTGGTTGAGATCAGGGAAAGTAGACACACCGCCCACACGACTTGCTTCATATATTCAATTAGTTAACTTCCGCTAGGAACGCTGGTTACGCAAACGCAACCCGGCAATCAAGACCATCCCGGCTCCCATCAGCAGGGCCGTGGAGGAAGGTTCCGGCACCACCACCCCCTGAACATAAAAGTAGTAATCCGATCCCTGCTGAGCAAAGCTTGAGCCATCCTCAGTAGACCAGACGCTCCCCCCTGTGTAGCCCCCCGACGTCACGGCGCTAAACACCAGATTGCGCTTAACCGCTGGCGACGTCCACGACAGCATCAAGGTGTAGTAATACTGCCCCTGCAACGTGAGGTCCGTCAGGTCAAAATTGAGCCATTGCCCAGCTCCCGTTCCCGCCGCCATCCCACTCGTAGGGAAAATCCCCGTCTCGCTCGTTAACAGGGTTCCAATGGAATTCAAGGCACTGCTTTGGTAGATGCTCACCGTGAATTCCGCGCCCGGATCACCACCCTGAATATTCCCGTTGAGCTGCAGTCCAAACGATTCCAGCGTTATGCTATCCGCCGTGTAAAAAGACTGGCCGACATCCCGGCGTACCGGTGTCGCAGTGGTATCATTTTTCCACACATAACCACCATACGTTCCCGTACTAAAACTGGTGAGGACATGGGTGGTAGGCAGGGTCGTTCCCTCCAGCGAAAGCAAAACCTCCGAACAGGCTTTTTCCGGGGTGACAATACCAGCAATAACGACAATAACAGCGATGAGACACAGTTTGATCATTAGCAATAATGGATTCATTAATCGAGCTCCTTACCTAATTCGAATTGGGTTATCCAAAGTATCTATTATGCCCCTGTTTCTTGCAAGAAAAATATCGCCTTGACCCCTTGGAGGCGTGGATTGCCCCTGGCGCGTCCCGAACTTAACCCTTCTTCGGGGCGGGCCCGCTCGATTCCCGAGCTATAAAGCTGCCCTTGATCTTCACTTCCACTGGCTTTCCCCGCTCTCGGGCAGGCAATGCCAACTGCGTCGAGAGCAATTCGCCGACCTGGGCGATGACCGCGCCGGGGTGTTGATCCACCGTGGTCAGCGTCGGACGCAACGTCTGCGCGACGTCCTGATTATTAAATCCTGTGATCGAAATATCCTTCGGCACGGAAAGACCCGCATCCTTCACGGTCTGAATGGCGCCCAGAGCAATCAAGTCATCCTGACAAATAAACGCGGTCGGTCGCGGCTTCAGCGACAGCGCACGCGCCGCCATCTCCGCTCCCCCCTTGATCGGACTCTCAAAAGGCGACGGATACTTGTACCAGGAGAAAACCTCGTCGGGGTTCAGTCCCCGCGCTATCACCCCTTCCGTCAATGGCGGCCAGCGCCAGATATTGTCCGGCGAAATCCCCAGCAACGCAAACTGACGATGCCCCAGATCAAGCAAATGGTCGATGATCTCGCGCATGGCCTTGTGACGATCGAGCATCACCATGGGAACCTCCTGCGGCCACCAAGGATCGACGCTGACCAAGGCCATGGAGCGTGTCGCCTGCCGGATCTTGGCGGAGGAAAGCATCGAAAAGAAAATCACCACGCCATCCACACGAATGCGGCGAAAATCCTCCAGCACGCGCTGCTCATTCTCCGGATCATTCAACGACGCTTCCAGCAGGCTGCGGAACCCGCGGTTGCGCAGGTACTCCTGAAGTTCAAAAACCTTTTGATCCAGAATCGGGATATTAAGCCGGCTGAAACAGATGCCGATCATGCCGATGCCACGACCACGCAATCCCCGCGCAAAGGGATTTGGACGGAAGCCCAGCTCATCCATCGCGGCAAGCACACGCTTGCGGGTTTCCTCGCTGATGTCGTGGTGTCCGTTGATCGCCCGCGAAACGGTCCACTGCGAAAGCTTCAAATACTTCGCGAGATCAGCCGTGGAAACAACGGAAGGCTCCGGTCCCTTTTTAGAAGAGCCGCTCGGCCCGGGTGAATCCAATGCAGGCATACACCCCATAACATACAAAGCCCGCTGGAGGTGTCACGCTCTTGCTTCGCCTCCACACGTACCGCCCCTGCCGAACCCTATTTAATGGATACGGCACAGCGCATGGCGCGGTGAACGCCGCCGAATGATCCCGGCCACGGCAATTCCACCAATCAGCAACACCCACGTGGAAGGCTCCGGCGTGGCTGAAGCCGAAAGTTCTTGGAACGTAAAAACAATGGGAGCTCCCATGCCCGAAGTAGTGAATTGAAAACCGGCCACGTCATTGAAGGCCGCAGTCTCTTGAACAAAGGTCAATGTCAAACTCGAAGAGAGCTCTCCAAAGGACGCCGTCGTGCCGCTATAGAGTCGATATTGATCGAAGGTGCTATTAAAAAGATATACGGAGAAAATAGACTCGGGATTCGCTCCACTAAGCGTTCCCGTCAAACTGATATAGGATAGTCCCGTGATATCCACGGGATCGAACGTCCCAGCCAGACTCTCGCCTGAATCGGTACCTTCCACACTGACCGTCGTGGGGCTGACAGTAATGGTAGAAAACGAGGAACTACCGCTATCCACAACGAAATCCGTTTCGCTGAAATTGGTAAGCACCACCGCGTGCGCGGCAGTGAAGACGGAAAAGAACAGCAGAAGAGCTGCCAGGGTTTTGCTTGATTTCATATCGATTACTCCAGGTTGTAGGGCAAGGGTTGAGAAAGAGGACTGTATCCGGCCTGTGCGCCGAGACGTTCCAGCGTGACCGCAGAGCCCGCCGGAATGGATTGATTATTCGCAATGGGCGAACCTAAAATCTGCTTGCGCCAATTCGTGCCATCATACCAGTAAGTCGCGCTCAATCCGTTGGTGGTGATTTTCACTTTATCCGAAGTATTGGCGGAGCTACTGGCGACCCAGGCGGGAATTTGCTGGATGTTGGAATTCGCCAGAGTGGTCGCGACAGGCCAGTTCTGTGCCAGAATCGTCGTGCCGGAATTTTTCACCATGGCCACGCGGGCGGTCGTCGATACCTTTCCGGGAATTACCAACGTGAAACTCGTCGCGGCAAGTCTGCCGTAGAGTATGCCGGTATCGGGACGGATCGGAGTATTAGTCGCGTCGGGATTACCGGCAATCGATTGAGTCCAGCGGTTCAACGTCGTGCTGTAGTAGTAAGTTTCAAGTACGCCGTTAATGCAAATCATCACATTGTCCGCCGTAGCAACAGTCGTCCCGCCAAGAACGCCGCTGGTCGAGGGGGTGCCCAGCAAACCGGCCAAAGTGTAGCAGCGGTAAATCTCATACTTGTCGCCCGAGACGATTCCCACTGCAGTCAAATTCGTTTGCACCGCATCCTTGGCATCGATCGTGACCGTGGTCGCCGTATTGGCCGTGGTGGTGGAAATCAAAAACGTCCTTCCGGTCGCGGCTCCACTGGTGATTTTGATGAGATAGGGAGAAGCGACGGCGGACAGTTGCCCCGCCGTCCAACCCGCCGAGGCATCACTGATCGTATTCGCCGTGACCGCTGAGATAGTACCGGTGATCGGGCTGTAATCCGTGGCTGATTCATAGAAAGGAACCGAAAGCCCGGTGACTTTTTTGGCCGTTCCCGTACCCGCCTCGACCTTCAATGTGAGATAGCCCACCGGCATCGTGGATTGCTGCGCGTGTGCCGGTGCGAGGGAGAAAAACAAAGCGGCGGCCATCCCCGCAGACAACACGGCCTGGCATTTCTTTAGAAGAGCATATTGAGTGTCGCGTGTGTTCATTGATTCATTCGGGTTGAGTGGTTCAGGCGTAGGATTCCGACATCACTTCCATGATTTTAGCCGGAGGCTCACGGTGCATCGCCAGCCAGGCCATGCCGCGCAAACCGGGATTCGCGTGCGTGAAAAAATGTTTGTAACCTGCACAAAGGTAGTTCAGGCCGGGATCGCCATCCGGCGTCCGGATAAAACGGTTCTTCGGGCATTCGCCATGACACGCAAACTTCACCGCACAGTCGCGGCAATAGCGGGGCAGCGACGCGGATTTGTTCCGGCCAAACTGGCGTTGCGACTCGCCCTGCACGATGTCGCCCAGACTTTGATCTAGCAGGTTGCCGATGCGATGACGCGGCGTGACAAAGTGATCACACGAGTAGAGATCGCCATTGTGCTCCAGCGCAACGGCATCGCCGCAGTTCTCGCGAAAAAGACACAAACTCGCAGCCTGCCCCAACCACACCCCCAACGCGACGTCAAAGAGCTGCACATAAATCTGACCGACATCCTGCCGCACCCAGTGGTCCCAGATCGCGGTCAAAAAGGTGCCGTAATCCTCCGCCAGCACGCTCGCCTCGGTCACGGTTTCCGTTTCCCCGACGCGATCCACCAACGGGATGAATTGCAAATGCGTGGAGCCGATCTCTTTCAGGAAATGGTAAACCTCGAGCGGTCGGCGCGCGCTCTCGCGATGCACGACAGTCAGCGTATTGAATTCCACCTCGTGACGTTTCAACACTTCCAATCCACGCATCACCTTGTCAAAGGTCGGACGCCCGCCCTTATCCACGCGATAGAGATCGTGCAGCTCGCGCGGCCCATCGATGCTGAGACCGACCAGAAAGCCCTCGCGATGCAGGAACTCGCCCCACGCGTCGTCAAGCAACACGCCATTCGTCTGGAAGGCATTCCGGATCGTCCGGCCTTTGCCATACTGCTTCTGCAGGGCGACCGCCTTCTCAAAAAACTCCACACCCATCAATGTCGGCTCTCCCCCTTGCCACGCGAAGAGCACCTCAGTCCTCACCGGCTGCGCAGCAATCTGATCGCGCACATACGCTTCCAGTACCTCATCCGACATCCGCATAGCCCCGGGCGGATAGAGCCCCTCCTTCTCCAGATAGAAGCAGTACTTGCAATCGAGATTGCACTTCGCCCCGGAGGGTTTGGCCATGATGTGGAACGGATTCATGCGATTGATTTCGAGGCTAGGAAGCGGCGGACCACTGCACGCGGTAAAAAGCCTTTTCATCGGTGAGCGTATCGCCCATCACGATCAGTCCATTGTTCCCGACCGCCACCGAACCGGTATTGGTCCACGTGATGAGATCGGTCGACTTCTGCATCTGGTAGTTTGTGTTCAGGCGCGACAGGAACGTGAGCTGCGCCTTGGCCTGCGCTCCCAGCTCAGGATCAGTCCAGCGCACAATCTCGAACTTCATATTCTCCGGCGCAATCGACGCCGCATACGCCCGCGGGGCAAGGCGCGTGGACTCCATCGTCGCGAGCTGGTTCATCAACGTCGTGCGCGCCGCGATGAGCGTACTGTCATTCTCCGGCGTCAACGGCGGCGCTCCCTGCGATTCGGCCCAGAGCGAATGATTGTTCAATTCGAGCGGCAGCCCGTAGGTGGAATTATAGTCCGCCCCGGTCGGCCGCAGATCATAGAACTCCTGCTGATCCGCCGCCGGAGGCACCGCACCCGAGCCATCGAAATAACGCGCATACTTGTACTCCGTCGTGCGAATCATCCGGATGCGATTCGGCGGCGGCACCGCGCCGGTTGGGAAATTCGCGGCGTCCGACCCAGCATAGATATCGTCGAAGGCGAACAAGATATAATCCTGCACCGGCGGCGCGGCAGGGTTCAACACGATGCTGCTGTAATCCACTCCCGCGAAACCCTTCGATTGCCAGTTCGGCACACCGAACAGCGAGCACAACGTGGGCAACAGATCCACATGCGACACCATGGCAGACGTCGTCTGCGGGGTGGAATAGAGCGTGGGATTTGAAAAGATGAGCGGCACCCGGATGGCTTCGTCGTAAGTGACAAACGTCTTTTGCCGCAAGCCACCATGAGCGAGCGCCATCTCGCCGTGATCCGAAGTACGGACGATCAGCGTATTGTTCAAGGCCGTCGTTCCGGCTGCACCGGCGTTGTCAAAAACCGAGAGCAATTCCCCGATCTGCCCGTCGATCTTGCTCATCAACCGGAAATAGAAATTCAAATACTTCTGCTGCGTATCCGGAGTGACCAGCGGCCCCATGCCCACGGCCATGACCGCCTTCAACGCCGCATGCGCCGTCGGCTTGTAATTCGTCGCCAGATTTTCCGTCACTGTCGGCGGCAGCGAAATCGGCGGCACCGTATCCTCCAGCCACGTGTCATCGTACCCGCCCTGAATATAGGCCGGCACCGTCCCCACAGGACTGCCAACCGGCACGCCCGGATAACCCAGTACGTCGTGCGGATTGACGAAAGACGCGATCAACACGAACGGCCTGCCGGTCGGATTTTGAATCCGGTCCTGCAAGAAAGCCTTTGCGTCGTCGAGATACCGCTGATCGTTATTGGCGTAGCCACCTCCGAAATTCTTCAGCTGCGTGTCGCCGCCCGCATCCGGCGAATCCCAACCCTGGAAACCATAGCGCGACACATCATCTTCGATGTATTCCCCGTCCACTCCGTCCATGCCGTGACTGAGATGCCACTTGCCCTTGTAGATCACATCATAGCCCGCCTCCAGAAAGCACGTCGCCAGATTCGGCAACGATGGATCCATCATCGGCTCGATCGAGCTCTGCTGCATATCCTCCGTCAACGTCCAGGGGGATTGCGTCTGGGGAGGATACAACCCCGTGAACAGCGAAATACGAGACGGCGTGCACATGGCGCTCACGCAAAACGCCTCGGAGAAAGAGACGCCATTATTCTTGAGCCGGGTCAGATTCGGCAGATTCGCCTCCTCCCAACCCGCAGGCAGCCACATCGGCCGCCGCTCCTGGTCCGTCATGATGAGCAAGAGATTCATCTGCGACGGCAACTGCGCGGCCCGGGCCTTCTGCGTCACAAGCCCGAAGAACTGCGTGCCGACGGTCGTCGCGACGAGTCCCTTTAAAAATTCCCGCCGGTTTGGTGTGCTGGTAATCATAGAGGTTCGCGTGGTTGGATGGAGTGGATGCGCTATTAGTTCTTGTTTATTACGCACCACGCGGCTTATATCACTTTTTTCGTGACGAAGGAGCCGACAAAAGTGACGAAGCGGACGCCAGGCTTTCTAGGCGATAAATGGCGCAGAATTTTCCGATTTGGACTTTTTCGTCACGACGTTTGCGCTCAGAATCCGCGCATGCTCTCGCGCACGATCAGCTTCTGGCGCTGCCAACTCATCGGCTGGACCATTTGCATCTTCGCGACCTTCCCTCTGAAATTCGCGATCTTCGGCAATTTCACCCATGCCTTGGCCGCGACATTTCTGCGGGAAGGCATCGGCTTTCTCCTCACGCTGGGACTCTGGCGGATCTATCGGCGGTGGAATCGAGAGGCGTTCACCACACCCCGGCTCATTGCTGCCATTTTGGGGATGTCCATTGCCACCGCAGCCGTTGAAACCCTCCTCGTGCTGCTGATCCAATATCGTTCCCCGCTCCTGCCTCCCCACTCCCGCTCGCTGATCTTTCTGGTGGGAACCTTCTGCTACCGCACCATGCTTTTCGCGTTCTGGAGCCTGCTTTATTTCTGGATCAAGGACTGGAACGAATCGCAGACACGCGAGCGGCGTCTGGCCCAGACGGAGATTCGCCGGCAGGAAGCCGAACTGCAAATGCTCCGAGCCCAGGTCAATCCGCACTTTCTTTTTAATGCCCTGAATACGATTCAATCGGGCTTGAATCGCGACCAGGAGCCCTTGAAGAAAGTGGTTCTCGGCCTCGCCGACTACCTCCGCTATTCGCTGGCCAATCAAGACCGCCCGATGGTGCCGCTCGGCGAGGAATTTGACGCCATCCTGCAATACCTTGAGGTGGAAAAAGCCCGATTCCGCGGCGATTTAACCATCGACGCGCACATCGACGAAAGCGCCCGTCATCTCCCCGTTCCCGGCATTATGCTTCAGCCCCTCGTGGAAAACGCCATCCGCTACGGCTTGGAGGATTCGATTCGCCCCCTGCACGTCCACATCGCCGCGTGCCGCGGAGAAAAAGGGCGCCTCGACATCACCGTGTCCAATACCGGCCACTGGATCGAACCCCGCGGCCGCCGCGCTGACGGCACCGGTGGATCGGGGCTGGACACCCTGCGCCGGCGACTGGCTCTTCTTTACCCCGGAAAGCATGATCTCAAAATCAAAAGCGAAGCGGACCAAGTCACCGTCACGATACGCTTGGAATTGGAGGTGGCCTGATGAGCCGCACGATTCGCACCTTGCTGGTGGACGACGAGCTTCCCGCGCTGGAACTCCTGCGCGAACTCTTGTCCGCCCATCCGCAAATTGAAATAGTCGGCCAGGCCCGCAACGTGACCGAAGCCGCCACCCTCGCCGCCACGCTCACACCGGACCTCATCTTCCTCGATATTCAGATGCCCCGCGAGGACGGCTTCGCCCTGCTCCCCCAATTGCCACAACCCACATCCATTATTTTTGTCACCGCCCACAACGAGCACGCCGTCCGGGCCTTCACGGTCAACGCGGTTGATTATCTGCTGAAACCCGTCCATCCCGACCGCCTCCGGCAAAGCCTGGCCCGGCTGGGAAAAGAAACGACCCCGACCGTTCAGGGTTCTGTGACTCTGGAAGACAACGTGTTCTTCAAGACCGATCGCGGTCTGCAAGTCGCGAAGATGAAAGCCATCACCTACATCGAGTCGGAGGAAAACTACACGCGCGTCCATCTCCACGACGGTCGAAATTATCTCCTGCGCCGCACCATGGCCGAATGGGAAGCTTTGTTGCCCTCGCAAAAATTCCCCCGGCTCGAACGCTGCCTCATCGTGGGCCTCCACGCCATACGCGACCTGCAAGTGCAATCGCGTGAAAAGGCGCTCCTCTATCTCACGGGCAGCGAGCAACCGATCAACCTCGCCCGCCGCGCCTCCTTCCGCCTGCGACAGCTCCTCGAAGAGCAAACCTAGGCTTTTCGCAAAAATTTCGCACACGCAGCGAACGTAGCTCACCTAACGCAAACGTCCGACGTGGTTCCATGCTATAACTCGTGCATGCCCACCGCACTTTCCCTTAAAATCTCCAATCGGAAATGGGAAATCTCCCGTCGACACCGACCGCGACACCCAACAGAGACGGTCGATTCTTGTAGCGCTTTGTCGACGCTCTTTATTTTTCGCACCGCTTCCCCTCATCTCCCCTGCCTGACTGATTGACAAACCGCTGAAAGCAGCGACGTTAACTCCCGCCATGGCCGCCGATTCCTCCCTCCCCACCAACGCTCTCGCGGGTGAAAAATCACCCTATCTCTTGCAACACGCACACAATCCCGTGCAGTGGATGCCCTGGGGCGAAGCCGCTTTCACGCGAGCGCGCACAGAGAACAAACCGATCTTCCTATCCGTCGGTTACTCCACCTGCCACTGGTGCCACGTGATGGCACACGAATCGTTCGAGAACGCGGAGATCGCGGAGATTCTCAACACCCACTTCATCAACATCAAGGTCGACCGCGAAGAGCGCCCGGATGTGGACCGGCTCTACATGACCTTTGTGCAAGCCACCACCGGACAAGGCGGCTGGCCGATGAGCGTCTGGTTGACGCCGGAACTCAAGCCCTTCGTCGGCGGTACCTATTTCCCGCCCGAAGATCGCCACGGGCGCGTGGGCTTTCCGACCTTGCTGCAACGGATCGCGAAAGCGTGGGAAGCGAACCGCGACGGCGTGATCATTCAGGGCGGCAACATGCTCGAAGCGTTGCGGCAGAATACAACGCCGTCCGCGACCACCGCCACCGCCGCTCCAGATGAAAAAGCGTTGCAGCGCGGTTATCAGATCTTCGCCCAAACATTCGACAGCGCCGAAGGCGGTTGGGGCAGCGCGCCCAAGTTCCCGCGCCCCTCGGTCTTCGCGTTCCTCCTGCGCGAATACGTGCGACGCGGTGCCCACACGGCAGAGGGCCGGCATGCGGCCGAGATGTCCCTCTTCACTCTCGAAAAGATGGCCACTGGCGGAATGCACGATCATCTCGGCGGCGGCTTTCACCGCTACTCCGTCGATGAATTCTGGCATGTACCGCACTTCGAAAAAATGCTCTACGATCAAGCGCAACTGGCCGTTGCCTATCTCGAAGCCGCGCAACTCACAGGCGAAGCGTCCTATGCCGACATCGCCCGCGATATTCTCGATTACGTGCAGCGCGACATGACCGATGCGCTCGGCGGCTTCTACTCGGCGGAAGACGCGGACAGCCTGCTTGTCTCGGGAAAACCCGAACACGCGGAAGGCGCGTTCTATGTCTGGACCCAGGCGGAAATCGACGCGATTCTCGGCGCCTCCGATGCGGCCCTCATCCATTTCACCTACGGCGTGCGCCCGGAAGGCAACGCGCCCGAGGGAGCCGATCCGCACGGCGAGTTCACCGGCAAGAACATCCTGCTGCAATGTCATCCCCTCACCGCCGTCGCGGCCGAATTCAAAATCTCCACCGACGAAGCCGCGCAGCGATTGGAATCGGCACGCCGCAAACTCTTCGATGCCCGCGCCCAACGGCCCCGCCCTCATCTCGATGATAAAATCATCACCGCATGGAATGGCCTGATGATCTCCGCGTTTGCCAAAGCCTTCCAGATTCTCGGCGAACCGTCCTACCTCGCCTCCGCTCAACGCGCCGCCGCCTTCGTGCGAGACCACCTCACCGCGGGCACCCCGGATCAGCTCCTGCGCAGTTACCGCCAGGGTCCGGGCACGGTCGCCGCGTTTGCCGATGACTACGCCTTTTTGATCCAGGCGTTGCTCGATCTCTACGAAGCCGACTTCGACTCGGCGTGGCTCGACTGGGCCGTGTTCCTGCAGGAAAAAATGAATGCGCTGTTCTGGGACGACACCCACGGCGGCTACTTCAGCACCAGTGGCGCGGACGCCAGCGTTCTGCTGCGCCTGAAGGAAGATTACGACGGCGCGGAACCCTCGCCGAATTCCATCGCCGCGCTTAACCTGCAACGGCTCGCCTCCATGCTCAGCCGCAACGACTGGCGTGAACGCGCTGCGCAACTCCTCCGAGCGTTCTCTGAGCAGATCACCACCTCGCCCTCCGCTGTACCGCAACTCCTCGCCGCGCTCGATTTTTCACTCGGCAAAACCACGCAAATCGTACTCGCCTCGCCCTCGGAAGATGACACCGCCCTGCTACCGCTCCTGCGTGAAGTGCATGGCAAATTCCTGCCGCGCAAGGTGGTGCTGCATGCCCGCGATACCTCCTCGTTGCGCGAAGCACCGCTGATCGACGGCCAAGCCACCGCGTTCGTCTGCGTCGACTTCGCCTGCCAGTTGCCGACCAACGATCACGCAACCTTGCGAAAGCAGCTCAGTTCGCTTTGACCAGCTTCAGTTGCTGCTCAAACAACTCGGCAATCGTCTTCTGAATGGAGGGTGTGCTGAATTCCGGTCCCCCGTGCTTCGCACCGGGAATCACGATCAGTTGCGACTTCACCCCGGCTTTTTCCAAAGCGGCCTGCAACCGCACACTCTGGTCTGCAGGCACCACCGGATCTTTCTCCCCGTGGACAATGAGAAAGGGCGGATCATCCGGACTCACATACGTCACCGGACTCGCCGCAGCGGCCTTCTCGGGAATTTGCGTCGGAATGCCACCGATCAATTTCGACTCCGGCGAATCCGCCAGCGCATGCCGTTCGTAACCAGGCGTCCCCACCATGACCGCCAGATCGCTCGGCCCAAAAAAATCGCACACCACCTGCACCCGGCTGGATTGATCCAGATTTTCCCCGCGATCAAACTCCTTCACATCGCCGCTCGTTCCCAGCAATGCCACGAGATGACCTCCCGCCGAACCGCCCCACGCCGCAAAATGCGCGCCATCGAGACGATACTCCGCCGCGCGCGCCCGCAGCCAGCGAATCGCCGCTTTGCAATCCTCGATCTGCGCGGGAAAAACCGCATCGCCGCTCAGGCGATAATTCAAACTCGCCACCGCATATCCCTTGTCAACAAAGCCAGCCCGCAAGGGAAGACATTGCTCCTTGCTCCCATTTTGCCAGCCGCCGCCATGCACCCAGACGATCACCGGCCACGGACCGGCCCCCTCTGCCGGCACATACAAATCCAACGTTTGACGCGCCGTCCCATTCGGCACGTAGAGCAAGTCCCTATACGCTTTCACTCCCATCGGCACGGGAGCTAACGGACGCGCTGGCTTCGATTCCTGCGCGCCCGACATCAAGGGGCAAAACACACCTAATAATAGAATGAGAAGATGTAATTGCTTCATGAGTAATACTGATTCAAACCCCAGTGGTAAAAGAAAGTTGCGTCTGGGCAACTTTTGGATCATACCAGTGTTCCATCCACTATGAGCAATCCCGCCTCCACACCTGCCAAGCCGGCTGATTCGATCAGTTGGAAAAACATTTCCGTGTTATTGATCATCTTCACCGCCGGGGTTTTCACTGGCGTGGTGACTCAGTATGCGGATCGTTGCCCATGGCTCAATCCCCAGGTCAAGGTGACCGAGGAACGGCCCAATCGCCATCAACTCGCACTCAGCCGTGAGCAGGGCCTTTATGTCCGCAAAGTGCGGGAGTGGAAGAAACCCTATCAAGACAAGATCGATGCCGTGCTGACGCCCGAACAGAAAACCCAGCAGGAAACCCTGCGACGCGCGCATCCGATGGACCCCTCTGGCACGGAAGCCGTCTATGATGGCCCGATGGGTCCGGATGGTATCCCGATGGATGGTGAGCCTTACTACCCGGTCCGTCCCACCAAGAGCGAAAAATTGGTGAAAACCCTCTCCGGTATTTTATCCTATCAATCCGAACTGGATAAGCTCACGCAAACCCTGAAACTCACAGATAAACAAAAAGCCGCCGTGAGCAAGATCATGAGCCAGCGCCGCGATGATTTCCTGAAATTCATCGACCAGAATCCGCCCCCCACCAAACCGAGCCGCCCGCTCACGCAGGAAGAGATCATGACGATCGAGATGGAAGTCGACGAGATCTAGCACTTCCCGGATTTACAAAACACACCCCCCGATGCTCTGGCGTCTGGGGGTGTGTTTTTTTGTCCGCGTCGAATCAGCTCTCAAATCAATGGCGACGAGCAGCCCATGCCATGCGCCTCGGCCACGCCCTTGAAAGTAATATTGCCGTCCTGGATATTGATCCCGTCGACCAACTCCGGCAACGCCTGGCACGCTCCGGAAACGCCGTGGTCAGCGATTTGCTCGATATAGCGGTACGTGACATTCGTCAACGCCTGCGTGGCGGTCCGGGCATAAGCTCCCGGCATGTTGGCCACGCAATAATGGAGCACCCCTTCCTCCTGGAAGACCGGCTTGTCATGCGTCGTCACCCGCGACGTCTCGGCGCAACCGCCCTGATCGATCGCGATGTCCACGAACACGCTGCCCGGCTTCATCAACCGCAGCATGTCACGGCGCACCAACCGCGGAGCCCGCGCTCCGGGCAACAGCACCGCCCCGATCAGCAAATCGGTCGTGGGCAACAAGGACAGCAAATGGTCCTCATTGGAATAAAGGGTGTGCGTCCCGTGCATGGTGATGTCGAGAAAGCGCATCCGCTCCACATCGACCTCGAGAATGGTCACATCCGCACCGAGCCCCGTCGCCATGCGCGCCGCGTTTACGCCGGACGTCCCACCGCCGAGCACCACCACGCGGCCCGGCAACACCCCCGGCACGCCGCCGAGTAGAACGCCCTTGCCGCCGCGATGTTTGGAGAGAAAGAAGCCGCCGACGATGACCGACATACGGCCCGCGATCTCGCTCATCGGCTCGAGCAGGGGAAGCCGGTGCTGGCGCTGCACCGTCTCGTACGCAATCGCCGTCGCACCCGAAATCCGCAACGCATCGGTCAACGGCCGATTCGCGGCGAGATGCAGGTAGGTGAATAAAATTTGTCCGCTACGCAGGAGCGCATATTCGGCCTCAAGCGGCTCTTTCACTTTCACCACGAGCTCGCTGCGCCGATAAATTTCCTCCACCGCATCGGTAATCACCGCCCCGGCCTGCACATAATCCTCGTCGGGATAGCCGGAACCCAGTCCCGCGTTACGACCGATGAGTACGGTATGCCCGCGCTTGACGAGTTGGTACGCGCCCGATGGCAATAAAGCCACACGATGTTCCTGTTCTTTCGTTTCCCGCGGAACGCCTATGATCATATGTTCTTTCTATCGGACAGTTTCGGCCGATTTTGAGAGATGTCAAAGCCCACCCGATTATTCTATCATTCCTCCATGTCCTCCACTTCGAAAATCGTCATCCTCACCGGCGCGGGCATCAGCGCGGAAAGCGGGCTCAAAACCTTCCGCGATGCCGATGGACTCTGGGAGAACTACTCCATTGAGGACGTCGCCACGCCCGACGGCTGGCAGCGCAATCCGAAACTCGTGCTCGATTTCTACAACCAACGCCGCCGCGACGTGCTCGCCGCCCAACCCAATGCCGCGCATCGCGCCTGCGCGCGACTGCAGGACTATTTCGACACGGTGGTGATCACGCAAAATATCGACGACCTGCACGAACGCGCCGGCAGCCGGAACGTCCTCCATCTGCATGGCGAGATTGTGAAGGCCCGCAGTTCCGTGGACCCGGACTGCCTCGTGCCGATGACCGGCGACATTCAGCTCGGCGACAAATGCCCGCGCGGTTCGCAACTACGCCCACATGTCGTGTGGTTCGGTGAAGCGGTGCCGATGATGGAAGAAGCCGCCGCCGAAACGCGCACGGCAAGTCAGCTGATCGTCGTTGGAACCTCCCTGCGCGTTTATCCCGCGGCGTCGCTGGTGGAATTCATCCGGCCCGGCACGCCGGTCACGGTGATTGATCCCGCACCCGCGATGGTCTCCGCACGGAACGTGACCACGCTTCCCGGCAAGGCGAGCGAAATGCTCCCGCCCTTCGTGGAAAAATTAATCGCGGCGCTTGGCCGGACGTGACGGAGGCGTCGGGGGTTTCGCGGGCTTCACAATCTTAGGAGGCCGCGCCAACTTGGCCGCTTCCTTCGCCGCCTCGCGCGATTTCTTGATCGCGGCCGCGCCCTTCTTGGGCGAATAACCACCCACGAGCGGACCGAAATTTCCCGGCAATTGCGATTCGAACTTCACCCGCGCGCCAGTCACCGGATGCGGAAATTCCAGTGCGCAGGCGTGCAATGCCATGCGCTTGATCGGGTCGTGCTTCGAACCGTATTTGTCATCGCCCACGATCGGACAACCCGCCTCAGCCAGTTGCACACGGATCTGGTGACGGCGCCCCGTCTCGAGCGAAAGCCGCACCAGCGAATACCGCTCGTGTGTCTTGAGCACGCGGTAATGCGTGATCGCGAGCCGCGCCTGGCCGCCCGCTTCCGTGACGTAAACCTTGCCGGGATTCTCCTCGTTGAGATATGAACGGAATGTGCCCGTCTCATCCGGCAACTGGCCCTCCACAATCGCATAATAACGTTTGTCGGCCTTGTCCCAATTCAACTGCAACGCGCGCTTGGCCTGCTCCGTCTTGGCGAATACCATCAACCCGGAGGTGTCGCGGTCGAGGCGATGCACGATCCAGACGCGCGCGCGGGAAAACCGGTCTCCCTGTCGCAGGTAATCGGTGAGGTGATGATATACCGTGTTGTCCTGCACCTTCTCGCTGGCAATGGTGAGCAGGCGATCCGGCTTCTCGATGACGATCACCGCGTCATCCTCATAGCAAATGCGGATGCCAGTGGAGAGCTTGGTATTCGGCGTCGCAAAACGATCCGTGCGGATCGCGACGACATCGCCCGGCTTGAGCGGGTGATTGAATTGCGAGATCACCTGCCCGTTGACCGTCACCGATTTGAATTTCAGCCACGTGCGAATCTGTTTTTTCTTCACGTCGGGCCATGCCGTGAAAAGATAGGCGAGAAGTTCGGCGGGCTGCTGGACGGTGGACGGTTGCGGCATAGGAGTGAGCAGGTTACCCATTCTTCAGGAGAGGTCAAAGCCGGGGGTGAACAAATCGCGTTTTGTTTGGAATTTCTCTCGATCCCTATTCGCCCCCTCATAGCGACAATGTTGGGTAAATTGAAGCCAATGAATCTTCCGCAACCCCGCACATCCCCTATTTTACTCTGTTGGATTGCGTTTCTCCTTGCATCTGACAGCCTCTTTATTATGTTCTACAAATATACAAATAAACGATTATGACCACCCTCACTTCGCCTTCTCCTCTCTCTGCCGCCCAGCTGGAATCCAAAATCTATGGTTGCTGGATGGGTAAATCGATCGGCGGCACGCTCGGTCTTCCCTGCGAGGGCCGCACGGAGCGGATGTCCTATTCGTTCTATGATCCGGTTCCGACCATCGCGCCGCCCAATGACGATCTCGAGTTGCAACTGGTCTGGCTGCGCATTGTGGAAAAAGGCGGCGCGTCGCTCACCCGTCGCGATTTCGCGGACGCGTGGCTGAAGTATCTCCACTACATGTGGGACGAGTACGGCCGCTGCCGCTGGAACCTGCGCCGCAATGTGCCGGTTGATGCCCTCGGCGCGTTCGAAAATCATTTCGCTTCCGGCATGGGCTCTCCCATTCGCTCGGAAATCTGGGCCTGCCTCTTTCCCGGCGATCCCGCCAGCGCTGCCTACTACGCCGCGCTCGATGCGTCGCTCGATCACGACATCGAAGGCATCTACGGCGAAGCGTTCTTCGCCATCGTGCAAAGTCTCGCCGCCACCGGCACCAATCTCACCAATGCGATCAGCACCGCCTGGCAGCAGCTTCCCACCGACAACGAATCGGCTCGCGCGATCTCTCTCGTGATTACGCAACACCAACGTAGCCTCCCGGCGTGGCAAACCCGCGATCTCCTACTCGCGCAGCACGACAACGACAATTTCACCCATGCGCCGCTCAATGTGGCGCTCGCCGTGTGGGCTCTGCTCTACGGCAACGGTGATTTCGAAACGAGCATCCTCCTCGCCGTGAATGCCGGGTACGACACCGACAGCACCGCCGCCACCGTGGGAGCCACGATTGGTCTCGCGCTCGGCATTGAAAATCTCCCCGCGAAGTGGATGCAACCGATCGGCGACGGCGTCTATCTCGGCCCCGGTGTGATCAATCTGGAAGAAGCTCCCACCACTTTGAAGGAACTCACGCAGAGAGTCGCCGCGCAGGTGGGCAAACTCGCGCCGAAATCATGGTCCGATCTCGACTGGTCCAACACCGCCGCGCAGGTCGATCTGCGCTCGCTCCCCGGCACCATCACGATGCGGCCGACCGGCATGACCGTTGACCTCCCGTGGGCCAATGGCGAGCTCCCGCAGTCGGTCAAACAATCCGGTGGCGCGGAATGGATCTGGAACAAGTCCACCGCCGAACCGCGCGAGATCATCTGCCTCGCCCGTTCCGGCGCAAAACTCTTTATCGATGACCAGCTCATCGTCGACTGCCCCGCCCATCTGCCCTACGTCCCGGCCACGCACCGCTCGCCGAAAGGATCGCGCGTGCGGGCCGATCTCGGGGCTGGCACCTATCGCGTCCGGGTGGAATTAAACTCCCACAGCGGCGATCAGGAGGCTTCCGTCATCCTCGCCTATCCGAATCTCCATATCTGCCCGTGGACCGCGCAGGAGCTGCCTCATGCGGCGCTGCTCCCTGCGTGAGATAGGCCGTCCCGCTCTCAAAAGCGCAAAAGATATAACTTATTCCGCATAGAACGGAATCGATGCCGTTGGCCAAAAATACCGAGGTGAGGCATAGTTGAATCATCGATTAACACTCCCGATTCATACTATGCACCCCACCACTTCCACCGCCGTCACGCTGACTGAAACCCTGACCACCCCGATCGAGTACGCGGGCGATGTGCTCGTCATTGGCGCCGGTAGCGCTGGAGTCGGCGCTGCGCTGGCCGCAGCGCGTTCCGGCATGAAAACCACCCTCGTCGATCCCGCCGGTTTTATCGGCGGCACACTGGTGAGCGGCATCCCCATCGGCGGCAGCCACGATGGCGAGAAGCAGGTGGTCAAAGGCATCTTCCATGAAATGTGGGAGCGGCTGCATGCGCTCGACGGCTGCGACGATCATCCCGACCAGACGACATGGTTGAACATCGATCCGGAAAAGCTCAAGATCGTCCTCCTCGAAATGCTCGGCGAAGCAGGCGTGCAATTGCGCCTGCATACCTTCTTCTCCCGCGCCAGCATGAACGGCTCCTCGATTAATGCCGCCATCGTCGAGGGCAAGGGCGGTCGTCTCGCCCTGCAGGCGGGCATGTATATTGATACGACCGGCGACGCTGACCTCGCCATCTCCGCAGGCGTTCCCATCGCGAAAGGCCGCACCCTCGACGGCAAGATGCAGCCGATGAGCCTCATCTTCGCCGTCGGCAACATCGATCTGGATCGCTTTCAAAAATGGGGTGGCTACGGAAAACTGGAATCCGTCTGGAACGAAATCTCCGTCCGCGAACACTTCCGCAACCCTCGCCGCGGTAATCTGAGTGGCATGTGGGGCTCGCCCGCACGGCACGGCGAACGTGCGTTCAACGTCACCCGCGTCACCGGTCTCGATGGCTCCGACGCGCACACGCTTTCCCGTGCAGAGGTGGAAGGCCGCCACCAGGCGTGGGAGTTCCTGCATGATTTCCTCCAGCCGCACATCCCCGGATTCGAAAAGGCATTCGTTTCGTGGACCTCTGCGAAAATCGGCGTGCGTGAGACCCGGCGCATTGTCGGCGAATATGTCCTGACCCGCGACGACATCTGGAATTTCGTCAAGTTCCCCGATGCGATCAACTGCGGCTCCTATCCCATCGACATCCACAGCCCGACCGACGCCACCACCGAATATCCCACCGACCATTTCTACGGCGGCAAATACTGGACCATCCCCTACCGCTCCCTCGTGCCGTTGAAAGTCGACAATCTGCTCGTCGCTGGTCGCTGCCTCAGCGCCACCCACGAAGCACTCTCCGCTGTGCGTGTGATGGCCAATACCATGGGCATGGGCGAAGCCGCCGGATTCGCTGCCGCGCTCGCGCTCCAGCACAAAACGACACCGCGCCGACTCGATGCCCGGCTGGTGCAGGATGCCATGCTCCAACACGGAGCGTGGCTCGGTGATGTCGCTGCCGTCGCGACGGTGTAACCGCCCTTCGGTCATGCCATTGACTGGCAACATATAACTAGAGATAGATCAGCACTGTCTCTCGGCTTAAATCTCTTCGAATATTGGATTGAAGAGCAATCTCTGAAAAGCGTGAGCGTGCGCGCCTCTCCTACGCGCCTTCTTTTCACAAAATCTGTAACTCACTCCCAAAAAGATACTTCCTCCGCCTCTGAAATTGTTGCGCAATATTAGAATCGACTCACCGCTCCTTTTATCATACCACCTCATCTATGTTCACCGATCGCTCCACTCTCGACTTGAACGGTTCCTGGTCCTTCGCTTGGAGCCTCACTCCCGCCGAACCCACCACCATCGCCCAACTCGAGCAGAGCGGGCTGCGCGCGCTGGACTGTCAGGTTCCCGGCAACTTCGAGCTCGACCTGCAAAAGCATGGCCTCATTGAGGAGCCCTTCCACGGCATGAACATCACGGGCCTGCGTCAGTACGAAGGTGCGCATGTCTGGTACTTCCGCACGTTCGATCTCCCACCGCACCCCGGCACAACGCCTGTGCTCGTTCTGGAAGGCGTCGACTGTTTTGCCGAGGTCTACCTCAACGGCCAGCACATCGGCTCCTGCGCGAATATGCTCATCGCGCACACCCTGCCGCTCACTGGCGCGCGCGCGGAAGGCAACGAGTTGCTCATCCACATCCGCCCGGCGGTCGAAGAGGCCCGCAAATTCGACTACCCGCCCGGCCTCAACGCGCTCGGCAGCAACTACGACGCCATTCACGTCCGCAAGGCACCGCACATGTATGGATGGGACATCATGCCGCGCGCCGTCTCGGCGGGACTGTGGCGTCCCGTGCGCATCGAGTATCTTCCCGATGAGCGAATCGAAACGCTCTTCCTCGACACGATGAGTTGCTCGGCCCGCGAGGCCCGGTTGACGCTTCATTTCCGCGCCCGGCTTGGCTCTGAAGTGGCCAATAAATACGAGCTCGAAATCACCGGCTCCTGCGGCGACTCCACTTTTCACCAGAAAACCGTCGTCCTGTTCGAGGCAGGCCGCGCCTTCGTCGAGATCTCCAATCCCCGCCTCTGGTGGCCGCGCAACCGCGGTCCGCAATCGCTCTACAATGTCACCGTGGTTCTCCTGAAAAACGGCCAACCCATTGACCGCGCGCAATTCCGTCACGGCATCCGCTCGCTCGAACTGCGCCGCACCAGCACCACTGACAACACAGGCAATGGCGAATTCTGTTTCCTCGTCAACGGCGAGAAGGTCTTCATCCACGGCAGCAACTGGGTGCCCGCCGACGCGTATCATTCGCGCGACGCCGAGCGCATTCCCAAGATTCTCGAGCTCGTCCTCGACTCCGGCTGCAACATGCTCCGCTGCTGGGGTGGCAATGTCTACGAGCCCGACTGCTTCTTCGATTTCTGCGACGAGCACGGCATCCTGATCTGGCAGGACTTCGCCATGGCGTGCGGCTACTATCCGAAGGACGACGCGTTCTGCAAGGTGCTCGAAACCGAAGCCCGCGCTGTCGTGCGTCGTCTGCGCCAGCATCCCTCCCTCGCGCTCTGGGCCGGGGACAACGAATGCGATCAAGCCTACTACTGGATCAAAGGTGCTTCCCCCGAAGCCAATCGCCTCACCCGCGAAGTACTGCCCCGCGTGCTGCAGGCCGAGGACCCACGCCGTCCCTACCTTCCCTCGTCGCCTTACATCGATGCCGAAGCGCTCAAGGCCGACGAATCGCGTCTGCCGGAAAATCATCTCTGGGGTCCGCGCGATTACTTCAAGAGTCCGTTCTACGAACAATCGCTCGCCCACTTCGCCAGCGAGATGGGCTATCATGGTTGTCCCTCGCCTGAATCGATCAAAAAATTCATCTCCCCCGCGAAACTCTGGCCGCCCGGCAACGACGAATGGCTGCTCCACGCCACCTCTCCCGTTCCCGGCGTAAATTTGTACGACTACCGCATCGAGCTCATGAGCAATCAAATCCGCGAGATGTTCGGCCGCGTTCCGGACAACCTCGACGATTTCGCCTTCCAGAGCCAATGCGTGCAGGCCGAAGCCAAGAAGTTCTTCATCGAACTTTTCCGGGGCGCGAAATGGCGTCGCACCGGGTTGCTCTGGTGGAACCTCATGGACGGCTGGCCACAATTCTCTGACGCTGTCGTTGATTACTATTTCAACAAGAAGCTCGCCTACCACTTCATCCGTCGCGTGCAACAACCCGTGCTCGTGATGTTCCGCGAATCGCGCGGCTGGAATCACGATCTCGTCGTCTGCAACGACACGCGCGACACCCTCGACCTCCGCTACACCGTGCGCGACCTCGCCCATGACAAGATCATCGCCGAGGGCCAGTGCGCCGCAGCGCCGGACGCCGTCACGCTCGCCCAGGAGGTCCCCTACACCCGCAGCGAAGCCCGTTTCCTCGTCATCGAATGGAGTAGCGCGCAAGGCAAGGGCCTCAACCATTACCTCTCTGGTAATCCGCCGTTCGACCCCACGCACTATCGCCAGTGGATTTCCCAAGTTTACGGGCATTAGGCTCCATCGATCACGATTCCAGCGCTGATCTGGTCCATGCCGGATATCACTTATGTGAAATCAGGCATGGACCATTCACTAGACCGAACATCACAAAAAACTCCCACCCATATCACAAATAGATGCTTGCATCGCGATTGATACAATTTCATCATAGAGTGTCTTTTTCTAATTTTTATCCAGGCTTTATATGATCATTACGTGCAAAAAAGAGATCCCCCCGCGTTGGATTTTCTTCTCGATCCTCCCCTGGGCGTCGTTCGGTTACACGTGGGGTGTCGTGGGCGTCGCGTTTCTTTTTTCGCTGAAAAAGTTCGTCGAGAATCCCGCAGGTCTCACTTTTATTCTCAGCCTGCCGACCTTCCTCTCCATCCTCTTCGGCCCCTGCGTCAGTTTCATCTCCGATCGCATCTGGACCCGCTTCGGACGACGCAAGCCCTTTATCGTCACATCGTGGACCGGCATAGCAACCTGCCTGATTCTCATGCCGCTCATGCCCAACTTTTGGGGATTGGTCGCGGTCTACATGGCTTATTATTTTTTCAGCGACCTGAACACACCGCTGGAGCCGCTTAAGCAGGAGATCATTCCGCCTCACGAACGCGGCCGCGCCACTGGTGCCATGCAATGGTGCACCAACCTCGCCGGCGTGGTCTTCTATTTCATCGCGCTGGGCCGATTCGATGATGTCACCTTCATGGCCGGCGTGCCGTTCGTCGGGGAAGATGTCATCTACTGGTCCGCCGGATTGCTCCTCACCGTGATGCTGCTGTTGATCATGCTTGGAATCAAGGAAATCGACCAGAAGAGCAAACTCGTCGGCCAAAAGCTCACACTCAAAAACTTCTTTGGCGGCCTGCTCGATCCCGAACTGTGGCCGGTCTACATGCTCGTCTTCGGCTCCGCCACGCTCGCGGCGGGACTCGGGCCACTCGGCAATCTGCTCTACACCGACCAGTGGAACTACACCAAGCAGGACATGGGCATCAACGTCGCCGTTGGCGGCGTGCTCAACATGTTCATCATTGGTCTGCTCACCATCTTCGCCGACAAGCTCAACCGGATGAAGGCGTATCGCACTTTGATCTGCATCTCCGTCGCGCTGAACTTCAGCTATTTCTGCTACGTCACGTTCGTCCTGCCCGATCAACGGCCTTCGCTGGTGGAAATCATCGCCTTCGGCGAAACCGGTTCCATCATCGGTCTGCTCACCAGCATGGTCTACGTCCCCCTTGTCTACGATTACATCCGCCGCAATAAAATGGGCACCTACTTTGCCGGTGCGGCTCTCGTCACCCGGGTCACCGGACTCGTCACCCTCAACGGTGTCGGCCTGTTCATCTGGGCCTACGCCCTCCTCTTCCAACCGCCTGCCGGGGAAATGGCCCGTGTGGTGCTGAACGGCGATCAGAATCAAAAAACCGAAGTGCGCGCAGAACTCCGAGCGAATCCGATCTGGACCTATCCGCAGGACAACAGCAAAGCCCCTGCCGCCAATATTGAAGCCAACGCCTGGCAGGCCAATGGCACCGTCAGCGATACGGGTCGCGCCTGGGAAATTCGCCTGCGCAACAAGGAGAGCGAAAAACTCGCCAAGCGGAAGGACGAGTTGATCAAGGAACGGTCCATGCTGATTTCCGAGGAAAAACTGCTCCGCGACAAAGCGTTCAACCAAACACGCAAGAATCAGACTACGGCGGCGTCCGAGACCACTCAAAAAGCAGACGCTAAGAGCACCCGCATCGCCGAGCTCACCAAACAAATTGACGGAATCGACGCCACGCTGGCCGAACGCGCGAAGAAGTTTCAGACACAGGTCACCACCGCGCTCGCTTCCCGGCTCATCACTGACGGCGATCAAGTCCTCGGCGCCAGCACCAAGCAAGCAGTCCTTGTCGAACTCGCCACCAACAAACGCCCCGATATTCACGAATTGGAACAAGATCTCAACGATCTGCGTCAGGAATTCCCCAACCTCATCGATCTGCGACCGCTGAAGCGCGACACTGGCTACGGAATTGCGGTCAGCGCCATTCTACCCTCTGGAAAGAATGAACTCGTCCTTGCCCGCGAGCTGCAGGCTGCTGTCGAACGCGTTTCTGCGTTGCGACAAAAGGGACTTTTCACTCCCGGCACGGCTCCTCTCAGCATCCGGCAGCTTCCCGCCTTGGCGCTGAATTTAATGGTCGTGGAAAAGCCGGTCGATGACTACGTCTCGCCCATCACACGCGTGGTCAATGTGATCCTGCGCCTCTTTGACGCCGTGCCCAGCCCACAGCGCCGCCTTTCCGCCACGGCGCGCAACCTGCGCACACCCGCAGACATCAACCATGTGCGCGTCGATGCCGGCACGGCACCCAAGACCATCACCGTCACGGCGGTGATTCCGGTCAACGCACCTGCGGCCACGGTGGTCAACGACCCCATCAGCCTGCGGATGCAGTCCTACTTTGGCGCGCAAAATAACCTGCTACCCCAAGCGCGCGCGTTCTACGACCGTATTGAAAAATCGGCTGCCCTGCAACGCATCACGGTGGCCCGGCCGCTGCTGACCGCCGAGTACGCGCCGATGAAGTACAATTATATGTCCGGCTACATCTGGATGCTCCTGATGGGCCTGATCGGCATCACCATTACCATGGTCTTCGCCCGGTTCGAAGCCAAAGGCCTCATTCACAAGCGCGGCGTCGAGGAGGCGCAAGCATCATGAACCCCTCTGATCATCCATCCGATCCCATCCCCAACCTCACTTCCACCTCGCAGGCATTTCCCGTCCCGGGCCATTACGTGCCTGCGCACTCGAAGCGCAAATTGCTGATGATCGGCTACGGTCTCCTGCTCTTTGTACTGGGCCTTTCCCATATCTGGACGCCGCTGCGTCTTCTCACCTTCGGCAAGCGCGCCAAGGCTGAGGTTGTGTCCGTTGTCAAAACCAAGGAGGGGCTTCCAGATCTCATCCTCACCGACGACGCCCAAATTCAAGCCAAGCTGGAATCCCATGACCGCAGCTACGTGTTCTGGAATGAATTCCAATTCCATACCGACAATGGGGAACTCATCCGCGTCCGTGCCTCGGTCGGCAGCCAGCTCAAGCCACTCTACACCCTCACCGATCCCGACGGCCTGCCCACCACCGACCTCGTCTATTATGATCCCGCCCATCCAAAGACCGTGGTCTTCCCCCTCATCATCAGCACGTGGTTTGCCTCCGGCGTTCTCATCGTCGCCGGACTGGTCTGCACCCTGATCGGCACGACGCTCTACTACTGGTCACAAAAGCCCATCGAACTGCCGCATATCCAGACGGAGAAGTAGACCACTCTCTCCGTCGAAAAACACCTCTGGCGAAGCGCCCCCCGGGCACAGGGCTCAGTCCTGCCGTCATGCTGGCCTAGGCCAGCACTTGCTTCAACTCATCCTTCGGCACCCGCTTCGAGAAGTCGGAGAAACTCTCCGCCGCGCTCGTGCGATGGCTCTGGTAGTAGTGCAGCAGCTTGCCGATGGTCTTGTTCACCTCGGTCGAGGGGATCTTTCCCTTCAGCAATTCATTGAAGCGCGCCCCCTCACCCAGCTTGCCGCCGATGAACAGGTCGAACGCCTCCGTCTGCACCCCGTTGATGCGCGTCATCGCGCCACGGAAACCGAGATCGGCGATCTGGTGCTGGCCGCACGAGCTCGTGCAACCACTGAAATGAATGCGGATCTTGTCCTGGAAATCGGCGCATTCCGTTTCCAGCTCTTCCACGAGCCGGGTCATGCGATTCTTCGTCTCCACGATCGCCAGATTGCAGAACTCCATGCCCGTGCAGGAGACGCAACCCTTGCGGAAATTAGACGGCTGCCAGACGAGCCCCGCATCGTCCAGCTCGCGCTGCAACGGCTTCAGGTTCTTCTCCGGAATGTGGAGCATGATCAAATTCTGCTTATTCGTCGCCGCGATGCGATCCAGTCCGGGCGCCGCATACTTCTTTGACAACTCCGCCACCTTGCGGATCTGGTGCCCGCGCACGCGACCACCGGCAAAGCTGATGCCGATGTAGTACAAGCCCGCCTGCTTCTGTTCCTGCACGCCGAGGTGATCACTCTCCGGATCGACTGGGAAGTGAAACTCGCTGTGGCGTTCCCACGTGCGACCGGAAAGCTCTTCCATCTTCGCCAGCACTTTTTCCGCGCCCCAATCGGCGACGAGGAACTTGAACCGCGCGCGATTGCGCTTTTCGCGAAAACCGTAATCACGGAACACCACCGCCGCGTAGTGGACGGCGGACAGCACATCCTCGGGCTTGAGGAAAATCGGTAACGTTTGCGCGAGGTGCGGCGCGCTGGAAAGCCCGCCACCGACCTTCATGCCGAAACCGGCTTCGAGCTTGCCATTGACCGTGCGTTCGAGACCGAACACTCCGATACAATTGATGTCGGGCTGGCTGCAATGAATGCGGCAGCCGGAGATGGAAATCTTGAATTTGCGCGGCAGATTCGAGAACTCGCGGTTATCGGTCATGTGCGCGTTCACCTGCTCCAGAACCGCCGTCCCGTCGATGATCTCGTTCTTGTCGATGCCGGCGACAGGGCAGCCCGTCACGTTACGCGTATCGTCGCCGCACGCGCCGGAAGTCGTCATGCCGACAGCCGCCAGTCGCGAGAAAATCGTCGGTGCATCCTGAATCGTCAACCAATGGAACTGCAGCGTCTGGCGCGTCGTGATGTCAGCGAAACCATGCGCGAAATCGTCCGCGATATCCGCCATGACCGCAAGCTGCTCGGAATTCATCTGGCCGCCAGGGATCTTCGTCCGCAGCATGAAATAGCCCGATTCCTTCGGCTTCTGGCGGTAAAACCCGTACCACTTGAAACGCTCGAAATCACCCTCCGGAATCGCTTGAAATCCGAGCTCCGCGTAGCGGTACAAATCGTGGATGACGTCCAACCCATCCTTCTCCATCTTGATCAATTCCTGAGGGGTGGAGCCGGGGGTGAAATTGCGGGGCGTAGAAAGGGCGGGAGTGCTCATATTTGAATGCTTATAGACTTAATGGGGTTTTAATATCGCCGAATCTCCCGCGCTTTCAAGCGCCTTTTTAGACTTTCTTTAAGCCGCTGTGGTGGAAGTAGTAACAGGCTGAATATTCAGTCGCGCGTCACTCGCGAGCAGTTCGCCCAATGCGGGCCAATGCACTTCGTCGATCTCGTTGAAGGCATTCAGATAGATCGCGACATGGACCGGGTCAAAGCCCTTGAGCAGGCCGTCGATAGCCTTTTGCAACGCCGCCTTGTCGGGGACCGGTTCGAACGAATTCGCGCAGCCGATTTCGTCATGCGCAATACCGAGGGAATCGAGCCACGCACAAAGCATCGGCACCTGCGTGTCCACCAGCCACGTGCTGAGGATGTTGAAGCTCAACGCTTCGAGCTGCGGGCGGGAAAGAAGCTGCGTGAAGGCCGCGTGACGCTCCAGCTTGGGCATCTCCATCACCTTCACGGAACGCAAGCCGATATTCGGAGCGACGATATCAACCGCCGTGCGGTAAAGTTTCTTGTTGTTTTTCTGCGTGTGCAAAAGGATATCATTGGCCAGTACCGGGCTGATCTGGCTCCAGAGGGGATGGGTCGGCATAAGACCCGCAACCATAGCCAGCGCCACGGCCTTTGAAAATGAAATTGTCTGCCGAAATTTACCGCGATCCCAACCCCGCCCGCATGGCCCGCTACTTCCTCGGCAAGGCGCTGATGGTGCGCACCCCGGACGGCCTCTGCGGCGGTCTCATCACCGAGACCGAAGCTTACGGCGGGGCCGAGGATAAAGCCTGCCACGGCTACAACAACCGGCGCACCGCTCGCACGGAAATCATGTTCGCCCCCGGAGGCCGCGCCTATGTCTACCTCTGCTACGGCATGCATGAGATGTTCAACATCGTCACCGGGCCCGCCAATGTGCCGCAAGCCGTGCTGATCCGCGCTGTCGCCATCACTGACGGCATCGAACTCATCGCCCGGCGTCGGGGCAAGATCGCCCGCAAACATTGGGCCAGCGGCCCCGGCCGTGTCACCGCCGCACTGGGCATCACGCGCGCACACAACACCCTCGACCTCACCGGAGATACCATTTGGCTTGAGGATCGCGGCATTGTCGTGCCTCCCCGCCAAATCCAGAAGACACCCCGTATCGGCATCGACTTCGCCGAAGAATGGATCGACAAGCCGTGGCGCTTTGTGTGGACGCCTTAGCAGACTCGCACTTAACTTAAAGTCCGCAGAGCATCCCTTCCACGTCACGCGGACTGATGCTTGATCTCGTTCCAGACTACATCCATTTCTGCCAGTGAACAGTCCTCCAGATTCTTGCCTTGAGCCGCCAAATGCGCCGCCATCCGCTCGAACCGGCGTTGGAATTTTTTGGTCGCGTCAGAGAGACATTGTTCTGCATCCAACTTCAAGTGCCGCGACAGATTCACCGTCGCAAATAACAGATCTCCGAGCTCATCCGCCGCCCGCTCTTTGTCATGCGCGTCAGCTTTCAACTCCTCGATTTCCTCATGCACCTTCGCCATGGCACCGGCCGCGTCCTGCCAGTCAAAGCCCACCTTCGCCGCCTTCTTGCTCACTTCTGTGGCCCGCATCAGGGCGGGAAGCACTTTGGGAATGCCGTCGAAAGGCCCCTTTCGCTCCGGCTTTTCCTGTTTCTTGATCGCCTCCCAATTTTTCAGAACGGTCTTCGTATCCGGTGCGTTCACATCGCCGAACACGTGCGGGTGACGCCGCACCAGCTTGTCGCTGATCCCGGTCGCCACATCATCGAAAGTAAACTCACCCGCTTCGGCCGCGAGCTGGCAATGAAACACCACATGCAGCAATACATCGCCGAGCTCCTCCTGCAAATGCTTCGCATCGCCACTGTCAATCGCCTCCAGTACTTCGTAGCATTCCTCCAGCAACTGGGGTTTGATGCTCGCATGCGTTTGTTCTTTGTCCCACGGGCAGCCATTTGGAGCGCGCAGAGCAGCCATGATTTCGCGGAGACGGTCGATGGGCGATGGGGAGGACATGGAATTACAAGTCAAAGCGTAACGGTCAAAACTACAACTCAAAAAGAAATCTTTCGGACTTACCTTGCCCAATCAAGGAACTGAACACCCTGCCGGCGACAGTTCCCTATCCCTGCGGTTCCGAGTCCTGCAAGTCGCGGAAGAACGTAATCAGACCGGAACGAACGTCATAAATTCCGCCCTCAATAGCGAGCAAGCCGGTTTGTTCCAGCTCCGTCAATATGGGACTGCGCAGGCGGACTTCCTCGATCATGTGCCGCACATTGGCGCGAGCCACGGCATCGACAAACTCCGGATTGTCGGAGGTGCGCGGCTGGATACATTCCGGGACATGAGCGATGACCGGCTTGATCTGGTCGAGAAGTCCGGTCAGTTTGCCCAGACATACGCAATCGATGGCGCCCTTGACCGCGCCACATTCCGTATGGCCGAGGATAACGATGACCTTGGAGCCGACGACTTTGCAGGCATATTCGAGGCTGCCGATGACGTCGTCGTTGATAACGTTTCCGGCCAGTGAGATGGCAAAGATGTCGCCAATCCCCTGGTCAAAAATGATGGTGGAAGGAGCGCGGGAATCCATGCAACCAACAACTGCAGCTATGGGGTATTGCGCGCGCGAGGTGATCTCAATGTCCTTGAGATGGTCGCGATCACGGGAGCGGTTTTCGACAAAGCGGCGGTTGCCCGCGCGGAGCTTTTCGAGAACTTGTTCAGCAGAGAGTCGATGCATGGTATTCAGGATCGCTTTCGTGTTACTGCAGAAAGCAACCGGAGAAAATCTAGAACAAGCTGAATGGATCACAAGCCGATTCCATCGAATCGAATCGGCCAGCATCAGCAGGGATTATACCTCGATTTCCCTTCGCATTCCGAACCTAATTCCCTCCCTCTGAAAAACGAAACTCCCGGGCAAACCCACCCGGGAGTTGGAAAATTGAAAAAAATGCTAGTCGATGAAGGTGACCCGGCCCGTGGCAACATCATAGAGGCCGCCGACGATCTTAATCGATCCGCCCTTTTCCATTCGCGCCAGGATACCGCTGTCCTCGCGGACCTGCGCCACCATGCGGTGGACATTGGCGGCTGCCACGGCGTCGACAAACGCATAGTTCTTCGACGTACGTGGCTGGATCGAGTCCGGCACCTCGTCGATGGCAGGATCAATCTTCTCCAGTAGTCCGGTCAGGCTGCCGAGTTCGACATGATCGATTGCCCCTTTTACGGCCCCGCACTCGGTATGACCGAGGACGAGAACCACCTTCGCTCCGGCAACCTTGCAGGCGTATTCAAGACTGCCAATAATATCGCGATTCACGACATTGCCCGCGATGCCAATGGCAAAGAGGTCGCCCACCCCCTGATCAAATATCAAAGCCAGCGGAGCGCGGGAATCCATGCAACCGACGATGGCGGCAATGGGGTATTGTCCCTTGGCTGTGAAATCCACGTCGTGAAGATGATTGCGATCACGACGCTGGTTTTGAGCGAAACGTTCATTGCCTGCCTTCAGCTTTTCCAAGACACGTTCCGGCGTGAGCGCGGCTTGCTTTTCCTTGGTCCGAGGACCGGTCTCGGCTGCGGGAAGTGAGGTGGCAAGCAGCAGGAAGGCACCGACCATGAGAAGCCCAGCATGGGCCAAGGAGTGGATTCGTTTCATGTTTTCCTTTCGAATTAAGGTTCACTGACGGAATCGTCCGACCTGCCAAGCAGGTCGCTTCGGGGCGACTGTATGCGATGGCAAATCCGAGGCAACAGAATTTACATTTAAGAGCCTGAACATTTTATAGTGAAATTCGGCGCCATTCGTTTATGATGAGGTTCTATGTTTGTAGACCGCGTTCGAATTCTGGCCCGCGCCGGCAAAGGTGGCCGGGGAGCCCTCAGCTTCCTGCGGGAAAAGAATATGCCCGACGGCGGCCCCGATGGGGGTAACGGCGGCAAGGGCGGCGACGTGGTGGTCGTGGTCAATCCCCACCTGAACAATTTGATCCGCCTGAAGTATTCCCCGCACCAGTACGCGGGTAATGGCGAGGGTGGCGGTCAGCGCCAGATGTCGGGCAAGTCGGGCAAGGAATGCGTCATCGAAGTGCCGCCGGGCACGGTGGTGAGCCGTCTGCCCGATCCGGACATGGAACCAGCCCAACCGGGGGATCTGCAGAGTGTCCCGACTCCCGATGAAAAACTGGAGATCGTGGCCGATATGATTTCGCCCGATCAACGCTTCGTGCTCTGCAAGGGCGGCAACGGTGGTCGCGGCAACATGAATTTTAAGTCCTCCGTCAATCAGGCTCCGCGTCGTTATGAGGAAGGCCGCATCGGCGAGAGCGGTCAGTACCAGTTCGAGCTGAAATCGATTGCCGATATTGGCCTCGTCGGTTATCCGAACGCGGGCAAATCGACCCTGCTCTCGCGCCTGTCCAATGCGCATCCCAAGATCGCCCCCTACCCTTTCACCACGCTGCAACCGCAAATCGGCGTGATCGAATACAGCGATTATCAACGGATCACGATGGCAGATATCCCCGGATTGATCGAGGGCGCCCACGAAGGCGTCGGCCTCGGTCATGAATTCCTCCGCCATATTGAGCGTTGCCGCCTGTTGCTGTTTGTCATCGACATGTCGGGCAGCGAAGGACGCGATCCGCGCGACGATTTCGCACAGCTGCGCAAGGAGATCCGGCTGTACCAGGCCGATCTGGCCAAGCGTCCCTTTTTGGTCCTCGCGAATAAAATGGATCTCCCCAATTCCGCGGAAAACCTCAAGGCGTTCAAGCGCAAGGTGCGTTATCCCGTGCTAGCATTATCCGCGGAAAATAATGATGGACTAGACCCGCTGCGGGAAAAATTACGCGAGGTTCTTACTGCCTCTGAAACGTGAAGCCCCTGCTCCTCCTGATTCTGGCCTCGTTCCTCGGATTGGCGAACAGCTTTTCCGCCAGTGACGCCGCCTTGATTGGGCCCGCCACGCCGCCACGCATGGCTGGAGTTCCGGGCAAGGCGGACATCGTTCCTCTTTCATTACCGCAGTGTGTCCGGTTGGCACTGGAGAACAATCTCGACATCGCCGTGGAGCGGCTCAACCCGGTGATCTCAAAAGCGGGCGTCGTTTCCGCACAAGGTTCCTTCGATCCGTACGTGCAATTGGACGGCAGCTACACGGAGAATAATCAACCAACAGTGATCGATAGCAGCAACGGCACGGGAAACAAAAGCGGTCAGTATGATTTCAGCCTCAACCAGCCGTTGCCTCCCGGAACCATCGTAAGTCTGGACACCAATAGCGAAAACACGACCACCACAACGAATAATTTCCAGGATCAATATCTCAGCTTCATCGGAGCCCGCCTGACCCAGCCGCTTTTGCGGGGATTCGGCACCGACGTCAACCTCGCACCGATCCGCATCGCCCAGCGAGGACTCAAAGCGGCGGATGCCGCCTTCATTTACAAGGTCGAACAAATCATCACGCGGGTAAGTTCGGCTTACTATGAGTTACTTTATACGCGTGGCAATGTGCTGGCGCGGCAAAAAGCGCTCCTGCTGGCGGAACAACTATTAAAAGACAACAAGGCCCGAGTGGATATCGGCACGATGTCACCGCTCGACGTGTCACAGGCCAATGCAGAAGCGTCAACCCGCCGAGGCGAACTTCTCGTGGCGGAACGCGCGGTCTTGGATCAGGAAAACACACTGAAGCGACTCATTACTTCAGACGTCATCACCTGGCTCAACAAAAGAATCACGCCAACCAGCGAGCCGCCCGATGACTGGCAGCCGCCGCAGGTGATCAGCAGCATCGATACCGGTTTACAAAATCGCGCAGACCTGACCCAAGCCAAGGAGCAGCTGGAACAAAGCAATATCCAGGTCACGCTCAACAAGAATCAGATTCTGCCCACCCTCAACGTCAACGGCAGCTACGGCTATACCGGCCTCTCCAGCGACTTTGACCGCAGTTACAGCCGCGCCACCTCGGGCGATAACAGCGCATGGTCCATCGGCGCACTGCTCACCATCCCCATCGGAGACCGAACGGATCGCGGCAATCTCGATGCGGCGAAGGCACGCAAGGAGCAATCGGTTCTCAACGTCAAAAAAATCGAGCAGGACATCATCGTCCAGATCGACAACGCCGCCGGTCAGGTACAAACGAATATCGAGCGCGTGCGGGCCGCCCGCATCGCCCGCCAGTACGCCGAGGAAACACTGAATGCGGAAGGCGAAAAGCTGGAGGCAGGCCGCAGCACGAGCTTCGTGGTACTGCGCTTGCAACGCGATCTGACCGATGCGCGGGTGACGGAATTGCGCGCCATCGCGGATTTGCAAAACTCGCTCGCGGAACTGACCCGCGTGCAGGGAATCTCATTGAAGGAGAATAATATTTTCCTCGAGACAACAGCGATGCCGAAGGGAATTCATTAATCTCGCCAGTATAACTGGCGAGGTAGTTCTAAGTACGAAGTTCTAGGTTTTGGCTGGCAGGCAGCAAAAATCTAGTACTTAACACCTAGAACTTCCTCTTCAGCACTTCTGCATCAGATACCGGAAGCGCGTGCCCAGCATCTCGGGGTGAAGCAAGGTCTGGAGTTGGCGAATTTCTTTAGGCGTGTATTGCCGCCGTTCTGCTTCCGCCTCGGCGACACGTTCCATGAGGAAGTGATGCTGGTCCACGAACTGAACGGTCTGGAGTCCGCACGCTTCGCCGGTTTCGATGAGCATAGTAAAATCGATGTGGGTCGTGAGATCCTGCTGCCCCACGGCGGAAAGCGGATCGTCGCTGCGCTGGTGGGCGCGGTAACCCTGCAGTGTTCCCTGCGCTCTCTCCGGAGCATAAAGTAATTCGCGGGGAAAACCGTAATCGACGGTTAGCACGATGCCACGTTCCAAGCGGGCCGCGACGATTCGCATCCATTCGGCAGCGCGAAGATTGATCTCGGCGAGGTAACCCTCCAGCGGCGGAATTTCCAGCCGCGCAATTTCGGCAGTCAGCTCGCTCGACGCCGCTTCCTCCACAAATGCAAAACGCTCTTCGGCCCACGTCACGAACCGCTCACGCCACTGGCCAGCGCGATGAACGACCTGCCGCACGGGAAAGCTGTCGATCAGTTCATTGGAGAAGACCGCGCCAATGATCGATTTTTCCGGCAACTCGCTCCAGTCGCTCGCCCATCGCACTTTTGTTTCCAGTCCTGCTTCCGCGAGCTGCGTCCGCTGACGTTCGCGATTCGGCGCAAAGGGTTCGAGGATGCCGTAATCGATCGCCGCGAAGAAATCGGGTTTTACCACGCGCGCCCAACTGAGCAAATCGACCGCGAATTGTGCATCCATCGCCCCCTGTTCGATAAGTGTGAACTTTTCCGTGCGCGCCAGATCTTCGATCCACGTTTTCCAGAGACGGCGACCAATCATTTCGCCATAGAGCGCACCAACGCTGACGTTGGTAAAAAAATCACCGGCGCGCCCGGTAGGTAGCGCAGAGGCCGCGGCGTAGTAACCCTGCCTGGGATGGTAGAGCGCCAACTCCATGAAGCGCTCGAAGAAGATTTTGTCACCGCAACGACTGATCTCATTGCGAATTTCTACTATTAGCTCATTTTTAAGAGAGCATGTTGCGTCTTCTACCGGGGCTGTGTAAGGTTCGGGCATGACTGAATTGGCATTCAAACCGATTGTACCGGCTGAAGGACTTTGCGCCATGCATCTTTTCTATCACGTGGATAGGGCCGTCTGGCAAGCGCTGTCTGGACCGCAACAAGAAGAAGGCAAAGCCCGGCTTGCCACCCTTATCGCCGAAGCACGTGGCTGGGAAAAATTTCAAATCCTCACCCTGTCCATCCTGGCCCGCGCCGACATCGGTTTCATGATCGTCGGGCCGGATATGCATCAAGTGAATGCTCTGGAAAAGAAAATCGCCAGCGCGCTCGGACCAAATGTGTTGCGTCCCGCGTACTCGTATCTTTCGCTGACGGAGAAATCCGAATACACCACGACGGAAGCGGAGTATGTCGAGGAATTGCGCACAAAGGAGAACTTGGAACCGGGCACCCCGGCCTTCGAAGAAAAGCTGGCGACGTGGAAGGAACGCATCAAGTACTATACGCAGACCCGGATGTATCCGACCCTGCCGGATTGGGAATATTTCTGCTTCTACCCGATGAACAAGAAGCGGCTACCGGGCCAGAACTGGTACGCGCTCGATTTCGCCAAACGTCGCGAGCTGATGCTTGGTCATGCGCGGGTGGGCCGCAAGTATTCCGGCAAAGTGACGCAGCTCGTGACCGGCTCGACTGGTCTGGATGACTGGGAGTGGGGGGTGACCTTGTTCGCGCATGATCCGTACGAGATCAAGTCGATCGTATACGAGATGCGCTTCGACGAGGTCAGCCACGGCTACGCCGAGTTCGGCCCGTTCTATAATGGTTTGCGACTGGAATTGCCCCAGATCTTTGAGCGACTCGCGTTGTAGTTTTCCGTTCGATGTTTTCGGTTTTCAGTTGTCCGGAATTGGCGTTTTTCGGGCAACTGAGCGACTTCAAGGTGCGGTCCTAGTGTCCCACCATCTCCCCCCCTTTTTTCCCTGTAAATACCGGGTTGACCGTATCGGGACTCGCCCCCTATACATACACACTATGCAACGCCATATTATTCACACCCTTTTGGTTGTTTTCATTGCCGTCGCGGCCGGTTTGACGGGCTGCTCGAAGTCCAGCGATGATCACCTGAAGATCGGCATCGCCGGCGTGCGCACGGGCACCGACGGATCGATTGGCGGCGCGATGATCAATGGTTCGATCATCGCCGTTGACGAGTGGAATGCCAAGGGCGGCGTCCTCGGCAAGAAAGTGGAATTGGTCATCCGCGACGATGAAGGCAAGCCGGACAAGGCCGTCTCGGTCGCGCGCGAGCTCGTCTCCAACGGCGTCGCCGCCGTTATCGGCCACTTCAACAGCGGCTGCACCATCCCCTCCTCCCCGATCTATAACGAGGCCAAAATCCTCCAGATCACCCCCGGCTCGACCAATCCCAAGGTCACCGAGCAAGGTTTTCCCGCCCTCTTCCGTATCATTGGCCGAGATGACCAGCAGGGCACCATCGCCGCGAAGTTCATGCGGGAGAAATTAGGTCTGACCAAGATCGCAGTCTTGCACGACAAGACGGCCTATGGCGAAGGCTTCGCCAACGAAGTGAAGAAGACTTTCCTCGCCAATGGCGGCCAAGTGGTCGTCTTTGATGGCATCCCGCGCACTGAACTCGATTTCCGCGCCAACATTGCTGTCATCAAATCCTCCGGCGCCCAAGCCCTCCTCTGGGGTGGTATGTATAGCCAATCCGGCCCGCTCTATCTTCAACTACGCCAGGCTGGCCTCGATATCCCCTTCGTGAGCGGCAATGGCACGATCGATCCCAACTTCCTGGACGCCGTCGGCGCAAGCGCGAGCAATATCTACATCACCTTTGGCCCCGATTACGAGAATCTCCCGGCCGCCCAACCGTTCATTAAAAAGTACCGCTCGCTCTACGGCAAGGAAGGCGCCTACTCCGTTTACGGGTACGACGCCGCCAATGTGCTGCTCGAAGCCATCCAGGCCGCTGGTTCCGCCGATGCGGCCAAAGTCGCGGCGGTGCTGCGCGAAAAGACCTTCAACACCGTTCTCGGTCCCGTCGGCTTCGACGCCAAGGGCGATCTGAAGCAGAGCAACGACATCCTGTGGACCGTCAAGGACAGCAAGTTTGTCCCCGCCCCCTAAGGCAAAAGATGGAGGCACGGAACGGAATGAATGGAATCCATGGAGGAATCTCAAGCACATCTTTTTTAATCCTAAGAAAAAGCTCCGTTCCTTCCGTAATCAGCCTCTAGAAAAAGATATAAAACCAACCGTGAGCCTTCCCCCACCTGACATCATTCTCGGCGGCCTAGTTCGAGGTTCCATCTACGGATTGGTGGCTCTCGGCTACACGATGGTCTACGGCATCCTGGGAATGATCAATTTCGCTCACGGCGAAATCTTCATGATCGGGATGTTCACCTGCGTTTTCGCCCTCGGGCTTCTCTCTACGCTCCTCAGCACGACCACCCTCGTCAATCTCCTCCTCGCCACCCTCGTGGCCATGATCTTCTCCGCCGCCTTCGGCTACGCGAACGAACGCATCGCCTACCGCCGCCTGCGCAAGGCCCACATCCTCGCCCCCCTCACCAGCGCCATCGGTCTTTCCATCATCCTCCAGAACTTCGTCTTTCTCACCGTCAGCAAAGACAACATCAGCTTTCCTCGCGTCTACTCCGACCAGCTGAACAAAGTCGCCTTCACCCTCGGTGGCGTACACTTCAATTATCTTCAGTTCACCATCCTCGGCACGTCTCTCGTCTTGATGGCAGCTCTCTTCTTCTTCATCCACCGGACCCGCTTGGGCATCGCCATGCGCGGCACGGCGCAGGATCAACTCATGGCGTCGCTTGTCGGCATTCCGGTCAATAAAATCATCGCCCTCACCTTTGTCCTCGGCTCCTCACTGGCGGCCGTGGCGGGCGTGATGGTCTCCATGTACCAGAGCGTCGCGGGTTGGAACTCCGGCTACATCTGGGGCTTGAAAGCATTCACCGCTGCCGTTCTCGGAGGCATCGGCAACATCCCCGGCGCTGTGCTGGGAGGCTTGATCATCGGCTTGACGGAAGACATCACCTGCTATTATTTCGGCAGCAACTGGCGTAACAGCGTCGTCTTCCTCATCCTGATGATCGTCCTCATCATCCGACCTCGCGGTCTCCTCGGCGAGCGTGTCGCCGACAAAGTCTGAAGCCTCCTATGTTCACACGCCTCCGCAATTACATTCTCGGGTTCCTCGGGCTGGCGTTCATCACCTTTCCCTTCCTCTGGCTCAGTCTCAAATACAACTACGCCACCGGCAATGTCGCCACCGTCCTGAATTGGGCTCATGGCGTCAAATTCTTCAGCAATCTCACCGTCGCCTTCGCCATCGTGGCGATCCTGATGGCACTCCACTACTCCAACAAAAAGTGGAACTGGTCCCATCCGATTCTCCTCACCCTGCGACCGCTCGCCCCCCTCGTCGAGCAACCGTGGTGGACACCCTTTCTCATGGTCGTCGTGCTGTCCGCCGCCTTTTATCTCGACCACAAATCGCTCGGACTGGGCTGCATGCTCGGCATCTACATGATTCTCGCCCTGGGCCTCAACATCACGATTGGCTTCACGGGACTCCTCGTTCTCGGCTACGCCGCGTTCTACGCCTTCGGGGCCTATCTCTTCGCCCTCGCGCAACAATATATCCCCGGCCTCCAATGGTGGGTCGCTTTCCCTTTCATCTTCGTCCTCGGCTCGGCACTCGGCTGGGTCATCGGCCTGCCCTGCCTGCGACTGCGCGGCGATTATCTGGCCATCGTCACGCTCGGATTTGCGGAAAGCTTTAAGGAGCTCATCGGCAATCTCAATCTCACCGGCAGCGACATCGGCCTCAGCCTCTCCGCCCGGTCCATGGTCAAGGCAATCCCCGGCCTGACCGTTCTCCAGACCACCTACATCATCGTCACCGTCTTCCTCTTCGTCATTCTCTTTGCCATTCGTCGCCTCTACCTCTCTCCTATTGGTCGCGCTTGGGTCGCCATCCGGGAAGACGAAGTCGCGGCCAACTCGATGGGCATCGATGTTGTCCGCATGAAACTCCTCGCCTTCGCCATCAGCGCGGGAATTGGCGCCGTCGCCGGCATGCTCTTCATTCTGTACAGCAGCTATATCAACCCCGCCACCGCCGCTTTCGAGCAATCCGTCATCATTCTCGCCATGGTCGTCCTCGGCGGACTCGGCAGCATCTACGGTGTCATGCTTGGCGCGGCGCTTCTCTACCTCATCCCCGAGTTCCTGCGCGACTCTCAGCTCATTCAGGATTTCAGCCCCAATTTTTCCGATTACCGACTCCTCATCTTCGGCGCCATCATGGTCGCCATGATGTTACTGCGCCCGCAGGGACTCCTCGGCAGCCACCGTCATAAGCACGAAATCAAGCGCGATACCTGAGATGAATCCCCTGCTGCACACATCCAAGCTCGGCAAGACCTTCGGAGGTCTCAAGGCCGTGCAGTCGATCGATCTCTCCGTCGCGTCCAATCAGATCCTCAGCATCATCGGCCCTAACGGCGCCGGCAAGACCACCCTCTTCAACTGCCTCAGCGGCATCTACAAACCCGATGACGGAGATGTCTTCTTTGAAGGCATCAACATCACCGGACTGAAGCCGTATCAAATCTGCCATCTCGGCATCGCCCGCACGTTCCAAAATATCCGCCTCTTCCCCGGCCTCTCCGCCTTGGACAACGTCATGATTGGACAATTCCACCGGCGACGGCTACATCCACTGGCCATGCTTTTTCGCAGCGAGAACTACCGCAACGAAGAAGCGGTCGGCTACGAAGCCGCACTGGAACTCCTCGACTTCGTGGGCCTCTCCGAGGTCGCTCATACTGGCGCTCGCAATCTCGCCTACGGACTGCAACGTCGTCTGGAGATCGCCCGCGCCCTCGCCACCAGTCCGCGCGTCCTGCTTCTGGACGAACCCGCTGCCGGCATGAATCCCAGCGAAGCCGAGCACATGGTGGATCTCATCCAACGCCTGCGCGGCCGCGGTCTCGCCATCATTCTCATTGAGCATCACATGAAAGTCGTCATGCAAATCTCCGATCACATCATGGTGCTCGACCACGGCGAAACCATCGCCACCGGCACCCCGGAAGAAGTCCGCAATGATCCCAAGGTCATCGCCGCTTACCTCGGAAAGGAAAGCTGAATGAATGCCGAAAGTTTTCCGTTCGAGGTTTTCGGTTTTCAGTTTTGGGAAACGACACGCTCTTCGTCCCATTCACGATCCCCCTACTTCGAACCGAAAACGTCGAACTGAAAACTTTTCCCAGCCATGCTCCGCCTCTCCAACATCCATGCCGGTTACGGCTACAGCGAAGTGCTCAAAGGCATCAACCTTGAACTCAACGCCAGGGAAATCGTCACGTTGCTCGGAGCCAACGGCGCAGGCAAGACCACTACGCTGCTGACCATTGCGGGAGTGGTGCAACCACAGTCCGGAAAGATTTTCTGGAATAATGCCCCGCTGATCGCCTCGTCACCCGACGAAGTGCTGTCCCATGGCATTTGCCTGAGCCCAGAGGGGCGTCACATTTTTCCGCGATTGACCGTGCTGGAGAATCTCCTCATCGGCGCGTACCGAATGCCGTCCTCGCACCATCAGACCAAGCTGGACCGCGTTTACAATTATTTCCCGCTGCTCGCAGAGCGAAAAAATCAGCTCGGTGGAACTCTCAGCGGCGGCGAACAGCAGATGCTTGCCATCGCACGCGCGTTGATGAGCGAACCCAAGCTTCTTCTTCTCGACGAACCTTCGCTCGGTCTTGCGCCGCAAATCGTGGCGCGTATTTTCGAGATCATCAAGGCGATCAACCGCGAGGGCATCCCGATTCTTCTCGTGGAACAGAACGCCCGCGAAGCGCTCCGCATTGCGAACCGCGGTTATGTGCTCGTCACCGGCCAGATCGTGCTCAGCGATACCGCCGAGAATCTCCTGGCCAGCGACGAAGTCCGTCGGGCGTACCTCGGCGAATCGTAATCGGCCGACTCGGCATCATTATTCCGAAGCCGACAGGTCCATCCAATCCCCCTTCCACCACGTAGGCTTATCCATAGCCGGAGTGATCGCTGGTGAAGACGGTTTTTTTCCATCCGGTGATAACCGTGGGTGAATAGCAATTGCTGCCTTGAGCTGATGGATTGACGTGAGGCCTTGAGTGATACAAGGTGATGGCTGTTATGGGACTCGATGAACGGCTCAAGGCGGTGGCTGTTACGTTGGCGCATCTTCCGACTGCGCCTTATCACGAACATCAGATCCGGGCAGAGGCCATCCGGCAGCTGCAAGGTTTACCCCACTTGAAATTGCGGCAGGATCGCTACGGCAATCTGATCGCCCACTACCGGAATCGGCCCCAGCGCGGACAAGCCCTCGCGCTCGTGGCGCACCTCGATCACCCCGGCTTTTCCATTCCGGACGCCGCCTTTCGCAAAAAGAAGTGTGCAGAGTTTCTAGGCGGCGTCGCGCCAGAGTACTTACAGCCGCAAAGCGTCTTGTTCTTCAACCGAAAAAGCCCCGCCCCGCTGGGCGTCTGCACACTCCAACGCATCGACTGGTCACAACCGCAAAAGAAAGCGTACTTCAGCGAATCCTTTCCGAAGGACGCCGAGTTCGGCATGTGGGATTTGCCGGTGGCTCGATTCACAAGCGACCGCTTCATCAACCGTAACTGCGATGATCTCGTGGGCGTGGCAACGATTATGGCGCTGCTGGCCGATCTTTCCCGTTCCGGCGCGCGCGGTGAAGTATACGGCTTACTCACACGCGCGGAGGAAGTCGGATTTCACGGCGCTCTCGCCAGTCTGAGGATGGCTCCGGCTCTACCCCGCATTCCAATTCTCTCGCTCGAAACCAGCAATGCACGCGGCTTTGCTAAAATCGGCGCGGGTCCAATTCTGCGCGTGGGCGATCGCACGTCGATCTTCACCCCGTCCGTCACAGCGTGGATGCAAACCGCCTTGGAAGAGATCAAAAAGAAGCAACCCGACGCCGCGTATCAACGGCTCCTCATGGGCGGTGGTACGTGCGAGGCCACGGTTTTCCAACAAGCCGGCTATCCTGCTGGCGCGCTCTGCTTGGCGTTGAAAAATTACCACAACATGGGACCGCGCAGTAAGATCGCCGCCGAGTCGGTCTCGCTTGCCGATTGGCAGGGACTCTACCGGCTCCTGCGTTATCTCGCGACGGAGGCGACGCCTTATCGTGCTCCCACCGCACGGCCAAAGCTGGTCGGAAAACTCGCCGCAATGCAGAAAGAAGCGTTGCCGAAGTTGCAGGCAACGAAGTAAATCGAAGTACAGTCGTTACGCCCGACACGACGGGCAAATATCGGCGAGTTCGCAGTGGGCGCAATCGGGATTCTGCGCCTTGCAGCGGCGACGACCATGAAAGATGAGCCAGTGCGCGAAGAGGGTCCATTTGTCCTGCGGGATCAGTTGCATCAGGACGGGTTCAATCTTTTTGGGGTCTTCATGCCGGGTTAATCCGAGACGTTGGGAGAGTCTCGCGATGTGCGTATCAACCACAACGCCGACGTTGATGCCGAAGGCGTTTCCGAGCACGACATTGGCCGTCTTGCGGCCCACACCCGGCAACGCGTGCAATTGCCCCATGGTGTGCGGCACATCGCCACCATACTGGGCTACGAGTATCGCGCAGGCCGCGCGGATGTTTTTCGCTTTATTGCGAAAGAGGCCGATGCGCTTGATATCCTCTTCGAGTTTTCCCTCGGGCGCGCTCGTATAGTCAGCGGCCGTGCGGTATTTTTTAAAGAGCTCAGCCGTGACGATATTCACCTGCACGTCGGTGCATTGCGCAGAGAGCATTGTGGCGACGAGCAACTCAAGCGGGTTGGTGTAATTCAACTCGCAATGGGCGTCGGGATACGTCCGCGCGAGACGCTTGCACAACTCTGACACTCGCGCGGCACGATCCATATACGCCAACCGTCGCCGCTATTTCGCGGGCAAGGCAGCCAGACGCTCGTTGGCTTTGGCGGCTGAGGAAGTCTTGCCGTACTTCTTTTTGATTTCCTCGTATTGCTTGCGGGCATCGGCAGGCTGATTCGCCTTTTCGAATGCTTGACCGGCCTTCATCAGCGCGGCGGCGCCGATTTCCGGAAGTGCATCGCCAAAGTAGGCTTCCGCTTTCAGATAATAACCCGAGGCATTCGGCTTTGTCTTGTCCGCCGTGGGAACAAGCAAGCCTTCCTCCGCCAGAATGTCACCCATTTCGATCATGGCATTCGCCTTCAAATCGGAGGGCGCACGCTGGCTGCGAATGACCGCCTCAAAATTCGCTTTCGCTGTGGCGCCATCTTTCAGGGCATGAGCAATCTGACCGAGTCCGAATTGTGCTGTGGCCGCCTTGGGGTGCCAGCCGTATTGTTTGACCAGCTTTTCGAGATTTTCCTTCGCTTTCGGATAATCCTTTTTGGCGAGCGACGCGGAACCGAGTCCGTAGTAGACCTCCGCCATGGTGCGAACATCCTCCGGATTCGAATCCGCCTGCAACTTGGTGAAGAGTGCCACTGCAGCATCCGCTTCGTTGTGCTCAACGAGGAGTTCGCCATAACGACGCGCATCCCCCGGAGTGAATGGCACATTCGGATTGGACTGCAATACCTTCTTGTATTCGTTATAAGCATCGGCACGGCGACCTTGTTCATAGGGCACAGCGGCTTGCAGTAATTGCACGCGTGCCTTCGTCGCCTGATCAGTGATCTGGGCAGTGATATCGGTGAAGAACTTGCCAACCTGATCGTTCGCAAGCAGCCCGTATTCGGCGCGCAGAAGCGCGAGATCGAGCAAGCCCTGCAATCCGTAGGAGGATTCCTTAGCCTCCGGAAATTCCTTGAGGAGCGTCACGTAGGCCTTCTCGGAAGCTTCAAGGCGGCGGCGGACTTCTTTCTGCTCGTCCGGCGTAATGCGCGTATAGGCACCATACTCGCGCGAAGCACGGGACCACATGTCCCCCTCGCCCCAAGCAGCGAATCCACCCGACGTTTCATCCTCGCCCTTGATCAATTCCTGGTACATCTTGGCGGCCTCATCGTACTTCTTCTGACTCGCCAGATATTGAGCAACGGCCACGCGCGCCGTGGTAGCTTCCTTGCTCTTGGGGAAGGTCTTGTACACTTTTTCGTAAGCGGCCACCATCTCCGGCATTTTGGCCTCGCGCTTGTAAATGGAAGCGATGTAGTTGAGCGCAAACGGAGCCGAGTTATCGTTGGGGTACTTTGCCGCGACTTCCTGCAACGCCTGCAAGGCGGTCGGATCCTTCTTACGGTCAAGCACCATGCCAATATAGAGCGCCGCCGTACCGGTGGTCTCTTCCTTGGGATATTTCTGCACGTAGGATTTCAACTCCACCAAGGCGGGGTCAAGCTGGTTCGCAGAGAAAAGCGCGAGACCGAGTTGGAAATGCGCGAGCGGGGCAAAGGTGCCCGCTTGGGGATTGTCTTTGACCGCGCGAAAATTCTTGGCGGCATCGTCGTACTTTTTCACCGCCATCTGCACGGCACCGAGGGTAAATTGCGCTTCCGGCACAGTCGGGCTTTTGGGATTTTTCGCGACGAAATCGCTGAGAATGGTAATCGCCTTGTCCATTTCACCGAGACTGCTCATCGCGGAAGCCTGCCGCATCGCGGCCTGATCGGCATACTTGCCCTTGGGGAAATCACGCAGGCTGCGGGCGTACTGGTCGTACGCTTCCTGGTACTGCTTCTCACCCATGAATGTATTACCGATCTGGAAGCTGATGATGTCGGCGTCCGGATCACCGGGAAAATCCTTCAGGTAAGTGTCGAGACCGGAATTGGCTTTATCCACCTGCTTTTGCAACGCATAGGACAGGATAGTCTGGAAACCAACATCCTTCTTGTCGGCCTCATCGGTAACATGGGGTTTGAGCCGGTGCAAAATCACGCGGGCTTCATCGTACTTGCCGAGGAGAACGTAACATTGCGCCTTGCGTATGGCGGCCTTGATTGCGGAATCCACGCGGCCTTCCAAATCGACCAAGCGGGATTGCTCGCGTGTGCGTAAACGGCTCAGGCTTTCGCTCAGTTCCTTGTTGCCCGCCCGGCCCGCTTCCGCGATCTTCGCACGGATCGAGTCAATCTTCGCTTTCTGGCCTGGAAGCAAATCGTCGCGGCGGCGCACCTTGTTGTATTCCGCAATCGCCTTGGCGTAGCCTTCTTTTTCCGCAAGATAAAAGTCGAGTTCTGCTGATTCGAATCGCGCGTCATTCGCGACAATGAGGCTGTCCGCGTCGGTGATGCGGCCATAGACTTCCTTCGCCTTGTTGGCCCAAGTTTCTGCTTCCGACCGCTTCTTGTCCGTCAACGCCTTCGTTGAACGCGCACCGTAAGTACGTGCCAACCAGAAAACGTAATCGGCCTTGTTCACGCTGCTGGAAAACTCGGCGATCAGCGCATTGAAATCCTTCTCCGCGTCGTCATATTTACCGAGGAAGAAATTGGCCAGCGCCCGGTTGTAGTAGGCATCTTCGCGAAGGGGAGATTTGGCAAAGCCGTTGATTTGCTCAGTGAAGCTCGCCACGGAAGCATTTAATTTGCCCTGTCGCGCCTTCTCATCATTTTGCAACGTGCCCGCGAGGCTCAGTTGAGCCTGCCCCATGTAGAAGAAAGCACGTTCGCGGATCTCTGGAGGAGTTCCCTTCTCGGTCAATTTTGTCAACGCTTCCACGGCCTCGGCATACTTGCCGCTATAGAGGTAGGCCAGGCCCAACTGCAACTTGACGTCATTGATAATACTGGCGCTCGCAAAACTCGTGGTGATCTTCAGGTAATTCTCAATGGCCTTGGCGTAGTCCTCCGCTGCATACGCTTCGTTACCTGCCTTGAAGAGATCATCAGCAGGTCCCGCGCGAAGGGTCATCACCGTTGCCAGAACGAAAAACAGCGCAAAAGTAATTTGTTGCTTAAACACATCTGTGAGTCTGCGGGGATTTTGAAATCGAATAAAGGAAAATTCACCCAGTTTGGATGAAAATTTCAGCCTGTCGGCCCCACCTCCTCTTCTCCGCATTAGCTTTCGCGGGATCCCTATTTCAAAAATAATATACCTCCCGCAACTTTCCCCACGACGGCGGGTTGAATCCACTATGCTCAATCGTCTTCCCGATGCGCAGTGGAATTACGAGACAGCCGCTCACTTGTTGAATCGCGCCGCGTTCAGTGGCACTCCGACCGAGATCGGCGCTTTGGTCGCTGCCGGGCAGGACGCCGCCATCGCCCGGCTGGTCGATTACGAAAAGATCCCGGATACCACCCCCGCCCCGGACTGGGCCAAGCCGGACCCGAACCGCCTTGAACTTATGCGCCAACTGCGCACAGCGACGGAGGAGCAACGCCGGGAAATGCAAAAAAACATCCGCATCGAAGAAACCCGGCAACTGCTCCAACTCCGCGACTGGTGGTTGCGGCGCATGGCCTTCGGTCCCCGCCCGTTGCAGGAAAAGCTGACGCTCTTCTGGCACGGGCATTTCGCCACAAGCATTGAAAAGGTCAAAGATCCCTACCTGATGTGGCTGCAAAACGACACCTTTCGCAAAAACGCGCTCGGCAGTTGGCAAAAGATGCTCGTCGCGGTGTCGAAGGACCCCGCCATGCTGCTGTGGCTCGACAACGCACGCAGCACGAAGAACAAGCCCAATGAGAACTACGCTCGCGAGGTGATGGAGCTCTTCTCGCTCGGCGAAGGGCACTACACCGAAAAAGACATCAAGGAAGCAGCCCGCGCGCTCACGGGCTGGGATCTCACGCCCGACCGGCAAGCCTTCCGGGATGTGCCATACAATCACGACTTCGGAGACAAGGTCTTCCTCGGACTCAACGGCAAACTCGACGGCGAGGACGTCATTCGTCAGATCACGAAGCATCCGCAGACCAACCTATTCATGACCGCGCGGCTCTGGAATTTCTTCGCCGGAGAAATGCCCAACCCCAAGCTCAATGAAGCACTGGCGGCGGCCTTCTCTGAGAACAAGCAACAATTCGGTCCCTTCCTGAAAGTGATGTTCGCGAGCGAAGAATTTTACAGTCCGCGCGTACGTCACATCCAGGTCAAGAGTCCCGTGCAATGGCTCGTGAGTAGTTGCCGCCTGCTGGAACGCGATCTGCCTCCGGCCCCGATTGCGAACAACATGCTGCGCACCCTGCGGCAGGAACTCTTCGCCCCGCCGAATGTAAAAGGTTGGGACGGAGGTATTGCATGGATCACGACGAACAGCCTGCTCAACCGTTACAACTACGCCGCGTCGCTCGTGGAAGGGACCGCGCCACCGCCCTCGGCCACCGGAGCGAAGAAAATGGAGATGATGATGGATCGCATGGCGGAAAATGCCGCCGCCGGGATGGGCCCCGCCACGATTGCGAATCTGTTGCCGCCCGGCGATCTCGGCAATGCGCAGAAAGCTGTCACGACACTTACGAACCGCTTCATCCAGGGACCGCTCAAAGAGCAACGCGCCCAAGCCCTGCGCGACTACATCCAGAGCGCGCCCGCGCTCAATGAATCGGTGCTGCGGCAAGCGGTGCGCCTGCTGATGAGCACGCCGGATTATCAACTCGCATGAAAACACTGGAACTCATCGCAAAGCTCAGCCTCCGCTTCGATGCTGTTTATCGTCTGGCAAAGCGACGGCACGCCTCGGCCCGTCGCGCCCGCCCGCCCCTCTCCCGCCGCTTTCTCTTCCCATTTCCTACCGCAAACGATCACGAACCGAGGCCTCGCCATGAACTTTGATCCGCTCTTTACCACCCGGCGCGAATTCCTCCGCACCACCGTGCTCGGCGGCGCGCTGGCGTGGACCGTGCCGTCCTTCATTGCGCAGACTTTTTCCTCGCTGCACGCCGAAGCGCTGAATTCCGCCACGCAAACCGCCACGGGCAAGGATTCGCCAATTCTGGTCATCATTCAACTCGCAGGTGGCAATGACGGGCTGAACACGGTCATTCCCTACAGCAACGATTTTTATTACAAGGCGCGGCCCACTCTCAACGTGCCGGGCCGGAATCAACTCGCACTGAATGATCAGCTCGCCCTGCCCGCGACGATGCCGGAGTTCAAGGCGCTCTTTGATGAGGGCAATCTCGCGGTCATCAACGGAGTCGGCTATCCGAATCCGAACCGCTCGCACTTCCGTTCGACGGAGATCTGGCAATCGGCCAGCGACGCCGAACGGGCCGAGATGCACGGCTGGATCGGGCGCTACTTCGACAATTGCTGTCAGGGTGCCGATCCCACGGTGGGCATCGCGATCGCGGGTCAAACCCCACAAGCATTCGTCGCGGAACGGCCCACCGGCATCAGCCTCGATAACCCTCGGAATTACCGCTTCGTCAGCAGCAGCAACAAGATGAAGGGTGTCGTCGATAACGAGGAATACTTCTACCGCCAGCTCAACAAAATGGACACCACGCATGGGGGTGAGCCAAACATGGCCGGAGGCAACGGCGGCGAAGTCGAACCCAATGCAGGCGGCAGTATCGGTGCCGTCGCGGGCAGCGTGACCACCTCCGGCTCGAATCTGGATTTCCTGGAGCGCACGGCGATGGACGCGCAGATCAGCTCGGACAAGATTCGCGCCATCCTGAGCAAAACCACCACGCAGTCCCCCTATCCCAATTACGCGCTCGCGAACAATCTGCGGATGGTATCGCAATTGATCGCGGCGGGAATGCCCACACGGGTCTATTACGTCTCGCTTGGCGGCTTCGACACGCATACGAACCAAGCCGGAGCGCATGACCGCCTGCTGACCGAGCTTTCCCGTTCCGTCAGCGCGTTCGTTGCGGATCTGAAAGCGCAGGGGAATTTCGATCGTGTGATGTTGATGACCTTCAGCGAATTTGGCCGCCGCGTGGCCCAGAATGGCAGCGGAGGCACCGATCACGGCACGGCCGCACCGATGTTCCTGATTGGCCCCAAACCCAAGCCGGGCATCATCGGCGAGTATCCCAGCCTCGACCCGAAGAATCTCGATCAGGGCGACTTGAAATTCAGCACCGACTTCCGGCGCGTCTACGCCACCATTCTCGACAAGTGGCTGAAAGCGCCCTCCGAGAAAATTCTCGCCCGCAAGTTTGAACCGCTGCCGCTCGGCTTGGCCTAATAGTTATTAGGACTGACATAGACCCGCCCCATCAAGGAGAGCCCCACTCAGCTCTTCTTGTTGCGGCGAGCCGCAACCCACATCAATCCGAGTCCCATGAAAGCGAGCGAAGCGGTGGCCGGTTCCGGCACAGAAATCAGCAGCTGGGATTGCGAGAGTTGCGAATCGGAAAGACGCACCTCATCAAGCGTTCCCTGCCACGTGGAGGCGCCAAAACCATCCACACCAATGGAAATCGCCGATGCGGAATCATAGAGAGTGGTTACCGTGTGTGTTTTCGACACAATCTGCAGCGCCGAACCGAGAGTCAAATCCTGAACATAAAATGTGACTCCGGACGCCGTAAGGTCGGAAAAATTAACCGCCACAGCAACATAATAGTCGTGACCAACGGTCAACGAAATCCCGGAATTAATCGAATCGAGTCCATTGCTTCCCCACGTACCTGCCGTACTCGCAAATTGAAACAACAGTCTGCGAGCCCCTTGCCCCGAAGCTTCTGAAGTGGCTAAAAACGCCCACGAACCATTCGTTCCATTCGCCCCCTGACTGGCAATAATCTTGGTCGTGTTATCCGTATTCGACAAATTCACGTACGATTCGACGGTGAGGGCAGAACCGATGGCCGTATCGGCCAAGGTATAATATTTCTGAAAATTCTGAGTAGCTCCCGTGCCCTGAATGCCATAGCCATTCGCCGCACCTGTCTGTGGAATCGGATCCGAAAAGGCGGAGCCCGCACCCGTTGATGGTAGCAAATAGGAAAGCGGCGCCGATCCTGACGCCCCTGCCAAAGTCAAGGTCCGGCCATTCCCGCTCGAGTCACCCGTCACATCCCCAGATTCAAAACGATAGTAACCGATCGTGCCCGCATAGAGAGGAGAAGCTACGACCGCAAGAGCGAAACAACCCATCAACCTGATCCATCGAGAAGATATTTTCATATTATGTTTTATAATAGTAAACGCATTTTTCCTAGCAGCCCTAGGGGTGTTCGTGTGCCTATTTTTGTTCTATCCTCTCATATAAAAATTGTCAACGATTTCATTGCAGCTGAAATTTAATATTCAAAAACAAGAGAACTGTTCACTATTACTATACAATATTAAACGCGTTTAGATAGTCTCCCTACCGGATGGGGGCGTTTATTCATTCAAAGGAGAGGAATGCGCTCAGAAACCAAAGGCCTATCAGCGCGCCGCCGAGAATAGCGGTCAAGCCTGCAAAAGAAGATCGAGGAGAGGCATAGAGCCCCTCCTCTCGTACTTTATGGATGTGAAACTACACCTTCGCGGTTTGCGCGGGAGTGACGGGTGCATCGACCCACTTGCCGTTTTCACGGATGAGGTCGACGAGGCGGTCGACCGCTTCGTCGGTGGGGATGTTGAACTTCACCGGGGTCTTGCCGATGTAGAGGTTGATCTTGCCGGGAGCGCCGCCGACGTAGCCGAAGTCGGCATCAGCCATTTCGCCGGGTCCATTCACGATGCAACCCATGACAGCGATCTTGACGCCCTTGAGGTGGTTCGTGGCCGCGCGGATGCGGGCGGTGGTGGATTGGAGATCGAACAGGGTGCGTCCGCAGGAGGGACACGCCACGTAGTCGGTCTTGAAGATACGGTTGCCCGCAGCCTGCAGGATGTTGAAGGCGAGACGAATGCTGGCGCCCGGACCGGGTTCGGAGCGGATGATGATGCCATCGCCAATGCCGTCGCAGAGCATGGCACCAATGTTGGTGGCAGCACTGAGGAGTGTCTTGAGCACGTCGGGTTTGTCGCCGGGAGCGGGCGGGTTGAAGGTATCCTTGAGGAGGATCGGGTGGCGGGCCGGGATCTGCGCTGCGAGGTAACGGTAGGCCACGATGGGCGAAAGTTCGCAACCATCCTTAATGGTGACGAGGACCGGTTCGCGAGATTCAGCGAGGAACTGCAGTGCGGAGGAATCGGCAGGATCGACTTCCACGATGTGCGCGTCTTCGCAGGCAAAGTCGGGGAAGAGGTCGCCGAGCTGGGCGCGCTTGGGTTCGAGCGCCTGCCAAACGTTCTTGGTCGAGGCCACGCGGGTGGTTTCGTTGCCGCCGATGAGGCTGCCGCCGGTGACGATGGAAACGGCTTCGCGGCGGGCATACTTGAAGGGGTCAAAGCTGAGGGGCGGTTCCTGCGGCGGGCGCTTATCCTTAGCGTGCTGTTGTGAGAGTTCCACGAGGGCGCGGGCCACGGGAATTTCATGCACGCTGTCCTCAGTCAGCGAGACGCGGATGGTGTCGCCCACGCCGTCGGCGAGGAGCGCGCCAATGCCGATGGCGCTCTTGATGCGGCCGTCTTCGCCGTCGCCGGCTTCAGTGACGCCGAGGTGGAGCGGATAGTTCCAGTCCGGACCTTCCTCATGCAGGCGCTTGGCGAGCAGGCGGTAGGCGTTGATCATCACCTTGGGGTTGGACGACTTCATCGAGAAGACGAAGTTGTGATAGTCGTACTTGCGGGCGATGCGGGCGAATTCGATGGCGCTTTCGACCATGCCTTCGGGCGTGTCGCCGAAACGGTTCATGATGCGGTCGGAGAGCGAACCGTGGTTCGTGCCGATACGCATGGCGATGCCACGCGCCTTGCAGATGTCGAGCAGCGGTTTGAAGGTTTCCTCAATGCGGACGAGTTCCTCCTCGTATTCCTCATCGGTGTATTCGCGGGTGGCGAACTTTTTCTTGTCGGCGAAATTACCGGGATTGATGCGGATCTTCTCGACCCACTTGGCGGCTTCGAGCGCGGCGTCGGGTTTGAAATGGATGTCTGCGACAATGGGAACATCGCAACCGGCGGCGAGAAGTTCCTTTTTGATGTTCTCGAGATTGGCGGCATCCTTCACCGTCGGCGCGGTGATGCGGACGATTTCGCAGCCGACCTTGACCAGATCCAATGTCTGCTTCACGCAAAGCGCGGTGTCCATCGTGTCGCAAGTGAGCATCGACTGGACGCGAATCGGATTGTTTCCGCCCATGGCCACCTTGCCAACCTGGACGACCCGGCTGACGCGGCGTTGAGAATGATACGGATTGGCGGTATAGACGGGGGAAGACATAAACTTATTGGGGCGTAGTGGCGGTCGTTTTGGGGGCGAATTTTATCGGTTTATTGGAAAAGTTCCAACGCAAATCCTGTACGTCGAAGAAGGTGACGTAGAGCATAAACCCAATGATGAGCATGGCACAGGCGGTCTGGAGCACTTCCAGGACCTTGACGTGAATGGGCTTGCGGCGAATCCATTCAATGATGGCCAGCAGGATATGACCACCATCGAGCACCGGCAGCGGAACCATGTTCACGATGGCGAGATTGACATTGATGAGCACTGCAAGCCACAACGCCTGCCGCCAGCCTTCCTCGCTACGGAAGAGGATGGCCATGACATTCATGATGCCGATGGGGCCCTGCATGTGGGAAGCGTTGACGTCAGTGTTGCGATTCACCCACGCCTGAATGGTGCTGACGACCGCGTAGACACTGTTATTGATCTGATCAATCGGCGACGGGTGTACGATCTTCAAATGACTGGCCCAAGCGATGCCGAGCATCGGGTTGCGCAAGCCTTCAGGTTCCGCCGGAATTTCCGGTACAAGCGTGAAGGTGAGCGTCTTGCCGTCCCGCAAAACAGTCAAAGGCACCGGCACATTCGGGCTGCGCGACATGAAACGTGAAATGGCCGCCGAAGTGTAGATGGGTTCATCGGCCAGAGCCACCACGATATCGCCGGGCTTGAGCCCACCCACTTCAGCAGGGCTGTTGGGCATGACTGTCTCTACCTTGATTTCAGAATCGGCAGGTAGGAAGGTAATTTCACGCAACGGCTTGCGCTGCCAGAAAGCCTTCTTTTCGTACTGTGCCTTGATGTCGAGAGCCACCACCTGATCCCCGCGGCGCACGTTCATGCGAACAACGTCCCCCTCGCTGGTGATCATGCGCCAGGTCACGCTATTGCCCATGCCAGCAAATTTGTGGATGGGATAGCCATCGATATCGAGCACCACATCGAGCGGTTTCAGCCCGGCCTTGGCCGCTTCGCTGCCGGGCTCGACGTAGCCGATCTTGCACTGCGCCTCAAATTCATTCACTGGACGGCCGACGACGAATACGATGCAGGCAAATGCAAAGGCGAGCCCGAAGCTGAAGAGCGGTCCGGCGAACGCCACGATGATCTTGTCCAGCGGCGTGATCGGAGGAAGTTTTTCCTTCGGGGTCTGCCCCTTGCCTTCGATGGTTTCCATGTCAGCCATCTGCGGCAACGCGACATAGCCGCCCGCCGGGATGCTGCCGAGGCAATACTCCACCCCATTGATTTTCTTTTTCCAGATCGGCTTGCCGAACCAGATGGCGAAGCGCTCCACCACGAGACCACGCCAGCGTGCTGCGAGGAAATGGCCCAACTCATGGACCAGAATGAGGACGTTAAAGAGGAATACGACCTCGGCTAGAATCAGGATGAAATGCAGGACGCTGGATACCATAGTGGCTTATTTTTTGAGTAATTTCCGGGCCGTTTCGCGCGCCCATGAGTCAGCCTTAATGATAACATCAAGGCTGGGATGCGCAACCAACTCATGCTTCTGCATGACTTCTTCGACCAAGCCCCAGATCCGGGGGAAGGATATCTCGCGGTTCAAAAAGGCGGGCACGGCAATCTCATTCGCCGCATTCAGCACCGCCGGGAGGGTACCACCCCGTTCACCTGCCTCGCGAGCCAACCGCAGGGCCGGGAAACGGTCCGGGTCGGGCGCTTCAAAGGTCAGACTCCCCTGCTTGGCTAAGTCAAGCGCATGCAAGCTGTTAGGCATGCGATCCGGCCATGTCACGGCATATTGAATCGGGAAACACATGTCGGAGTGACTCAACTGGGCCAGTTGCGAGCCATCGACGAATTCCACCAGCGAGTGAACGATGCTTTGCGGGTGAACGACAACATCCACTTGGGAAATCGGCACGCCGAAAAGCCAGCGCGCTTCGATCATTTCGAGCCCTTTGTTGAAAAGCGTGGCGGAATCGATGGTGATCTTGGTTCCCATCTTCCACGTGGGATGCTTGAGCGCCTGCTCGGGGGTGACTTTCTGGATTTCCTCCTTCGTCGAGCGGCGGAACGGACCTCCTGAGGCGGTGAGAATGAGGCGGCGAATGTGCCGGTGCGGTTCACCCGCGAGGCATTGAAAAATCGCGTTGTGCTCGCTGTCGACGGGCAGAATCTTGATGTTCTTTTTCGCCGCCGCCGTGGTGACCGCTTCGCCGGCCATCACAAGAATCTCCTTGCTCGCGACGGCGAGATCCTTGCCCACCTCGATCGCGGCCAGAGTGGGAGCCAGCCCCGCCGTGCCCACGATCGCCACGAGCACCATGTCGGCATTCGCCCAAGTGGCCAACTTCTTCAATCCCTCGGGCCCGGAGAAACAGGCCGTGCCTTCGGGCGCACCGGCCTTGAGCTTGCTGAAATTATCTTCGTCATACACCGCGATGGCAGCGGGCTTGAATTCGCGAGCCTGCTCCAGCAGGACATCGACCTGACGATTGGCCGCGAGCGCGACCACTTCCATGCGATCCGGGAGGTCGCGAGCCACCTTCAAGGCGCTCAGACCGATCGAACCCGTGGAACCCAAAATAACAACGCGTTTTCTCATGATTGGAAGCTATTGAAAAAATAGAGGTAAAAGTAGAGGACAGGAGCCGTGAAAAGAATGCTGTCGATGAGATCGAGAATGCCGCCGATACCCGGAATGGTGCGGCCGGAATCCTTGATCGCGGCGTCGCGTTTGACCACCGACTCGGCCAAATCGCCGACGGTGCTGGCCACAGACAAGAGCAGACCGAGGATGATGCCATCCACATAATCGAGGCCGCAGACCTTGCCGGGACAAAGCCAGAGGATAAGCAGACTCATGCCGAGCGAGGAGAGAATGCCGCCGACGAAACCTTCCCATGTCTTGCCTGGGCTGATGTGGGGACACATCTTGTTCCGACCGACGAGTGATCCCACGACGAACGCGCCGACATCGGCAAACTTCGTCACCGCCAGAAGATAGATCAGCGCGTACTTTGTGGTCTCGGGATGTCCCGGCCAGAAGGAAACGCGGCAAACGTAATTGAAGAGATACGGCACGTAAATGACACCCATCACCGAGAGCGCCACGGTGACAATGGGCGTATCCAGCTTGGGCCGACCTAACACCATCCGCACGAGAACGCCAATGATGCTCAGCACAATGATCGCGCTGACACCGACCCAGGAATTGGCCACGTTCGGATTGAGGATGAGAAACCAAAGGGAATTCAGGAAGAGGAGCAGGCCACAGAAAACGCCCCACTTTTTGTACACGCGAAGTCCCTTTTCGCGTTGCGCGAGATAAAACTCCCATTGGCCCAGCAGGCCAAAGACGGTGATGATCGCCCAACACGAAATCTGCGAGAACAGCCCCGTACCAGACAACACCAGGGCCAGCACGATCGACCAGAGGGCCAGCGAGGAAAAAGTGCGGCGAATCAGGACGCCAGAGGGAATCGTGCCGGGCATAAAATTGACAAGTGGTTCCACGTTACGAGCTCACCGCTCCAAAACGACGTTGACGTTTGGCGTAATCCTCCAGGGCGCGAAAAAATTCTTCGCGACGGAAATCCGGCCACAGCGTAGAGGTCACGTAAATTTCCGTGTACGAAAGCTGCCAAAGTAGGAAGTTGCTCAGGCGCATCTCGCCGCTGGTGCGAATCAATAAATCGGGATCGGGATAATAACGCGTATAGAGATGATGCTTGAAGACGTCGGCGTCAATCTGCGCGGTATCAAGATGGCCCAGCTTGACCTCGCGGATGATCGACTGGACCGCTTCGATGATTTCCACACGGCCGCTATAGCTCAGGGCCAGAATCAGGGTCAGTCCCGTATTCTTGCTCGTCGCTTCGATCGAGTCGTGCAACTGGTCCTGCGCCGCCTTGGGTAGATCGGTAATGCGGCCAATGGCCTGCAGCCGGACGTTGTTGCGATTCAGCTCGGGGACTTCGTCCTTGAGGAACTTGGCAAGGAGCTTCATCAACGTGGAGACCTCGGTCTTGGGCCGACTCCAATTCTCCACGGAAAAAGCGTAGAGCGTGAGATACTTCACGCCCACCTCGCCCGCCGTGCGGACAATCTCGCGGACCGAATCCACCCCGGCGCGGTGCCCCTGCACCCGCATCATGTTGCGCTCGCGCGCCCAGCGGCCGTTGCCATCCATGATGACGGCCACGTGCTGCGGCACCTTGGTCAAGCGAGGGGCGGACGGTTGGCCCGTCATACCATGAAGGTTTGCTCGCGTTGCGCGCCCACGGAAATGATGCGCAGCTTGGCTCCGGTGAGATCCGCAATCGCCTTGAGATACTTCTGCGCGTTGACGGGGAGCTTGCTGAACTTGCGCACATCGCTCGTCGGCGTCTGCCAACCGGCAAAGGTGCGGAAGACCGGCTCGCAACGAGCCAGCATATCGATGTCATTGGGCGGAAACTTGATGGTCTTGCCGTCGAGCTTGTAAGCGACGCAAACCTTGATCTTCTTGAGCGTGTCGAGACCATCGAGGTTGGTAACGGCGAGTTCATCGATGCCGTTAATCATCGCCGAGTAGTGTGTCGCGACCGCGTCGAACCAGCCACAGCGGCGTTCGCGGCCCGTGGTGGCGCCGTATTCGCGGCCCATGCCGTGCAACAGATCGCCGAGCTCCTGCGACTGCGAGGGCAACGGCCCCTCACCCACGCGCGTGGTGTAGGCCTTGATCACGCCGATGACGCGATCCATCTTGTGCGGCGGCACGCCGGAACCGGTCACCGCTCCGCCCGCCGTCGTGTTCGACGAAGTGACGAAGGGATAGGTGCCGAAATCGATGTCAAGGAAGGTGCCCTGCGCGCCTTCGAACAGTACGCGCTTCTTGCGCTTGATCTGGTCATGCAGCCAGATGACGCTGTTGGTAATATACGGGGCGAGGAACTTACCCGCTTCGAGATACGCCTTGTTCACCGTGGCGTAGTCGAGCGGTTCGCCACCGAGGGACTTCAGGATGGCGTTGTTCTCTTCGATGCGGGCCTTGAGCTTCTTCGAGAAAACCTTCGGCTGGGCGAGATCGATCAGGCGCAGTCCCGTGCGGGCCGCCTTGTCACCGTAGGTGGGGCCGATGCCACGCTTGGTGGTGCCGATCTTGCCAGCGCCGCGGTGATTTTCGCGGGCTTCATCAAGACGGCTATGGTAGGGCAGAACGACATGGGCCGTTTCGCTGAGAAGGAGCTTGCCCTCGGTGCGAATGCCGCGCTCGTGCAGACCCTTGATTTCCTTAACGAGAGCAACCGGGTCAACGACCACGCCATTACCGATGACGCACTTGCGGCCGGGGCGAAGAATGCCGGAGGGAATGAGGTGCAGGACGAATTTTTCCGTACCGACCTCGACGGTGTGCCCCGCGTTGTTGCCACCCTGGAAACGGACGACGACGTCGTTGTTTTCCATCATGACGTCGATAATTTTTCCTTTGCCTTCATCGCCGAATTGGGCGCCAATCAAGATCGTATTCATAATAGTTTCTGAAAAAGTGTTTCTGGTTTTGAGAGGGGTTCGACCATCAAACAGCCGCGCACAGCCTTTTTGGCCACGCGCGGCTTGGTCTTAAGTCCGCTAAGTCCGTTATCTTGTCTAGCGACCGATGCTCGAGTAGTCAAACCCGAGCGCCTTCATTTTCGCCGGATCCAGGAGATTGCGACCGTCAAAGAGCAGCGGGCTGTTCATCGCCTGCTTGATCTTCTTCCAATCAACCGTCTTAAAATCGGTCCATTCGGTGGCCACAATGACCGCGTCGGCACCCTCCGCCACCTCTTCCGCCGTGGCGGTCAATGTGACGCCGGGAAGCATCGGGGCGGCTTTTTCCATGGCCTTCGGGTCGTAAGCGCGCACCTTGGCGCCTTCCTTGACCATCTCTTTGACCAGCTCAATGGCCACGCTGGAACGGACGTCGTCCGTGTTACCCTTGAAGGCAAGGCCGAGCACGCCAATTTTCTTGTCGCGCAACACCCAGAGGCTTTCGCGAATCTTGCGGAGGAATCGCTCGCGCTGGCCCCGGTTGATTTCTTCGACCTGCTTGAGGAGTTTGAAATCGTAGCCGAGATCGTCCGAAATGCGGATGAAGGCAGAGAGATCCTTCGGGAAACAGGAACCGCCGTAGCCAATACCGGCATTGAGGAAGGCACGGCCAATCCGGTGATCGGCACCCATGCCCTCGGCGACCTTTTCCACGTCGGCACCGCTCGCTTCGCAAATGGCGGCGACGGCATTGATGTAGGAAATCTTGAGCGCGAGGAAGCTGTTGCTGGCGTGCTTGATCAACTCGGCAGAATTCAAGTCCGTGACGAGAATCGGCGCATTGAACGGCTTGTAGATCTCCGTCATGATCTCCGTGGCCTTCTCGGTGGAAGTGCCAAAGACGATGCGATCGGGCTTCATCAGGTCCGCCACGGCAGAGCCTTCGCGGAGAAACTCGGGATTGCTGACGACGTCAAATGTGACGCCCTTCTTGTTGTAGCGATTGATCGTCTGCGCAACCTTTTCACCGGTCTTCACCGGCACGGTGCTCTTGTCGACAATGACGCGGTAGTCGGTAAGCACCCCGGCAATTTCGCGCGCGACAGCTTCGATGTAGCTGAGATCCACACTGCCATCCGGTTGCGGCGGAGTCGGAACGGCAATGAAAACCACGAGGGATTTGTCGATGGCGTCTTGAATCGATGTAGTGAAAGAGAGGCGCCCAGCGGCCACGTTCTTCTTGATGAGGTCTTCGAGTCCGGGTTCGTAGATGGGGATGCGACCGGCGCGAAGCATTTCCACTTTCTTGGCATCGTTATCCACGCAGATAACGTTGTGGCCAACTTCGGCAAAACAGGTTCCGGTCACGAGTCCGACATAGCCGGACCCAATAATAGCTAGATTCATTGTACGGGGTTGGTAGTTAAGTTAACAGAGGGGAAAGCTTTGAGCGTCATGGAAAGATAAATGGCGAGTTCGTTCTGCCGGTCATTGAGGTAACGCTCCTTGAAGGTGATCGCCATTAACCAAGCCGAAAGATCACGATAGACGGTGTAGGACTGTTCCTGCAAGTGCCCACCGTCCGCCTCGAAAGCGTGATAGGATTGGAACTGCCAGTGTTCGTTCAGGCGGTAGAAATTGGTGAGCGTGTAGAGATTGCTGTTCGGGAAAAGATCGCTATCCGAGATGTAACGATTACCGAGAGTGAATTTGTAGGAACGGGTGACTTGGAAACTGATATCATTGTTATACTCGCTGTAGCTTTCGTCGACCAATGCCCATGAAGTCTGGGAGTTGAAGGTCAACCATGGCAGCGGCTTGATCTGCATATCACTGAAAAGATTGCTATAGGAGCTGTTGCCAGCCCGGGTAAAATTCTTGTCCACATCGAGATCCGCGTAGAGCACCCAATCCACCAGATCCCAATTCTGCCCATCGCGCTTGGTCTGAATTTTGTTACGCACGCCATGGCGAACCACCGCCTGCCGGTCAATGGAGTCAATCGAGTTATAATCGGGGAAATTGATCGGAGCAAGACGCGTGGAAGCAAGGCGATCATCGAAACCGCGAATGTCATCGGGGCTGGCACCAAACGCCTTGGGAATATATTGCGCGTTTACAAACGGTTCCGCCACGTGACGGATACCATAAATACCCAGATCCTTGTTTTCCACATCCGTCCAGACACGGGAAACTTTAAAGGAGCTTTCCACACCAAGATTCGGCACGAAACGCCCCCGAGGATCCTTCCGCTGATCGCCTATACTGTCGGGACCACTATCCTTATAATCCCCGATCGTGCGATTATCGTCAGACCAATATGTACCACGAAGGCCAATGCGTGGCGTGACGTTCAGCCAGTTGGCATACTGCTTCGGATAGAGAATCTGGTGAAAGGTATCGTAACGATACGCGCTATAGCCAATCTCAACGGGCGCCGTACTCGATGTTCCAAAACGCCGGGTAAAGGAGGTCACTGAACTTTCTCCTTCATAGGAAATTGGAAGGTTCCCGATCTTCTGTCTCTGGATCGCCAATTGAAGTTCAGGTTTACGTTCGACTGTCTCAAAAAAATTATTGAGCTGGGCACGTCCCAGAAGAGTCAAAGTGTAGTGCGGGCTATACTGGACAAGACTGACATAATTATCCGGCTGCCGCTCCTGCTGATACTCGTTTTCAAAATAATCGAGCGTGACATACGGATCGCTCCACTTGTTGATGTCCGATACCATGCTTAGGTCGGGACCAACCACCATGTTATTCTTGAAGCTAACCCGATAGCGATTGTCACTGTTGACGTCCGGATAACGGTATTTTGCATCCGGACCGCTATTTAAATCACCGCCCGCTGAGTAAAGATTATCTTGAGCATAGTAACTACGGAAAAGCGCCTTGTTGGCATCGTCCTTTTTGTATTCCGTATCGACCCCACCAGCAAATCCACGTTTCTCGCGCACGTCCAGATGGACGGTACCCTTCAAGCGCTTATCCCAAGCCCAGTTGTACTTGTTGTAGAAGTACGGGCCAAAGGCGGAATTATAACCGGCCGTCCACTGGTAGGCACTACGCTGATCATCCAGCGGCTGCGCGTAGATCGGCAACCAAAGCACCGGGACACTGCCAATGTAGACAGAAATATTCTTCATCACCACAACGTCATTGGGATAAAGCTCTATCGTCTGCGCCCGCATCTTGTAGGCAGGCACCTCGCGATTATCGGTCGTAAAGAAGCCGTTGCGGATACGGTAATGATTAAACCCGGGAGTGATGACATCTTCACCCGCGACAAAAGCCGGAAAGGCGGCCCCACGAAAATCAGCCGATTGGATTTCCTTGGTCTCGAAGTTGTAGATCATCGTGTTGCCACGATACACTTCGTCGCCACTGTAGATGCGAACATTACCCTTGCAGATGGCAGTCTTGGTTTTGGAATTGTACGTCAGGCGGTCGCAGTAGACGACGTCGGACTTGGTGCGAACCACCACATTATCTTCCGCCGTAGTGATTCCACCAAAGAAGGTGTTTTCTCCATCGCAGGTAATTTCGATCGGGGTAGCCGTCGAGGTGCCCTCACCATCAGGAGCCGAGTAGGCGGCTCCCGTGCTCAGGACAAAAAATAAGGCTAAAATTACCCACTTCAAAGCAGCCTTGGTCTAGCAGTCCAAATGACCCATGCCAATCACAAAAAAGTGAGGATTTTTTCATCAATTCCGACTCCACTCCAACATGCGCTGCAATGGAATACGCGCTTTTTCACGCAATTCACTTTCCATGATCAGTTCCGGCCCTTCAGAAAGGAGGGTTTCGTGCAGCTTTTCAAGTGTGTTCATCTTCATGTATTTGCATTCCGCACAAGCACACCGGTCCGTCGGCCCAGCAATGAATGTTTTGTCCGGCAATTCGCGCCGCAAGCGGTGCAACATCCCAGCTTCGGTCACAATAATGAAGGCCTTGGAAGCGTGATCGCGACAGTAGCCGATCATTTTCTCGGTTGAGCAGACCTCGTCGGCCAGCAACCGCACGGCCCGGGTACATTCCGGATGCGCCACCAGCGGGGCTTCCGGGTGTTCTTGCCGAATCTTGATAATGCTTTCGTGGGTAAACTCGATATGCACATAGCAATTGCCCTGCCACATGCGCATGGGACGACCCGTTAGCTGCGTGACCCACTCACCCAGATTTTGGTCCGGCACAAAGAGAATCTCCCGGTCAGCGGGAACCTGACGCACGATCTTTTCGGCGTTGCCGGAAGTGACAATAACGTCGCTGAGCGCCTTCACCTCCGCCGAGCAATTGATGTAGGCTACGACGTAAACACCGGGGTGTCGTGCCTTGTAGGCAGCGAGTTCCGAGGCCGGGCAGGAATCGGCCAACGAACAACCCGCCTCCATGTCAGGGAGCAAGACTTTCTTGGCCGGGTTCACGATCTTGGCTGTTTCGGCCATGAAATGTACGCCACAGAATACGATGATATCCGCCTGTGTCGATTGGGCTTGGTAGGAAAGGCCCAGCGAATCACCTACAAAGTCGGCTACTTCCTGAATTTCCTTCACCTGATAGTTATGCGCCAAAATGACGGCATTCTTGCGCTTCTTCAACTCCAGGATTTCCTGCTGCAACGGATTCATCATTTAGTTATATCAGCCCATACGGCAGTCAGGTCAAGTATCGGTCGTAGATTTCTGACGGCAGCCCTCTCGAACAGAGAACAATGCCCCTAGGCGAAGTCGTCAGAAAAGTCCAGCATTGCGCTGGTAATTAGGCAGCCTGATCGCGATCCCGGCCCACCACTTCGGGTAAACGGCCGGTGACCATCGCATTCGGATTGAGCGGCCGCGGCGGCATGAGTCCTTCCGCATCGGGGATGGAGCGATGAGCACGCACATCCTGCGCATGGCAAAGTTCCATGAGGTAATTCGGCGTCGATTGGAAAACGGTGCGAGCCGGGAATTCCGTCTCGTGGTGGAAATAAAAGAACAGGCTCTGCGCATGCATCTGGCGAGTCAGCAGCTCGCTCAGTGAAGCGCCTTCGTCTTCCACGTGAATGATTTCTCCGTCCAGAAAATAGAGACGTGGCCCCGGCTTTTGTCCTTCTTCCAGCATCAGGAGACCTGATTGACGCTCCTGATAAAGAAACTGCACAAGCGTGATGAGCTGGAATTCGTTCAATCCGCCGAAAAGCTTCACCCGCCGGTCCAGTTTGCGCGCAGTCGGTATCGGAATCAGACTCGTTTCATTACTGGTTTCAATATCGGCAGGTTTTTGGCTGCAGATCTGCAACTCATGCGTCACGATCTTGAAATTTTCCTCGAAATTCATCAGGCGCTGCGTCACCGGCTCTTCGTTGCAAAAGGTGCCGTGTGTACTGGCTAAATCAATGAGGACAAATTGTTTGCCGTTGTATTTGAGGAGGGCGTGTTCGCGGCTGACTTTGTAATCGTCCAGCACAACGTTATTTGTATCTAAACGCCCGATGGTCAGCGTGGAATTCGGAACCATTTCGTACAAGGTGACACCGTCTACCAGAAGATAGGCCGACTGACTGTCGTTTTGCTGTTGTAGCTCCATGGATTCTATTCGCGGCTATCTTGTTAATCCACCATTAACCCATCGTCTGGAGGGTTCTTTACGCGGGGGGGATTATAATGAGAACTTACCCTATTAGGCAAGGCCAACTTTCACCCCTCTAGCAAAAAATATTCTAATATTTGCCGTTGCATGCCATTGATTAAGAAGTATTTAAAACCCCTGAAAGGGTTCCAGTGTGATACAGTATAACCGGGCCATAAAAAAAACCGACGATCTTTCGATCGTCGGTTTTTTTATTAGAGAACGTAATAGGCTATACTAGCTGATCAAGGCCTGGGGAAGAGTCGGCATTTTACCGCCGTCCGCCCCTTCTTCCGGCTCTTCCTGAATCAACGGCTCACCCACTTGTTCACCCAACTCTACGAGTCGGATGCAGCGGTGCGTGTTGAAACCAGTACCAGCCGGGATCAGGTGACCCATGATGACGTTTTCCTTGAAGCCACGCAGCTTATCGATCTTGCCCAAGGTGGCCGCATCGGTAAGGACGCGGGTCGTATCCTGGAAGCTCGCCGCCGAGATAAAGCTCTCGGTTTCGAGCGACGCCTTGGTGATGCCCAGCAGCACCGGGGACGCTTCCGCAGGCTTGCCGCCCTTGGCTTCGACCTGACGATTCTCCTCTTCGAAGATGAGTCGGTCGATCTGTTCGCCCCAGAGGAAGCTGGTATCTCCGGGTTCGATGATCTTCACCTTGCGCAGCATCTGGCGGACGATGATTTCAATGTGCTTGTCATTGATTTCGACGCCCTGGAGGCGGTAAACCTCCTGCACTTCGTTCACCAGGTATTCCTGCAAGTCTTGCGGTCCGCAAACCTCGAGCACTTCGTGCGGGACGACGGGACCTTCGGTGAGCTGCTGGCCCTTCTTGACCAAGTCGCCCTTGTAGACGATCAAATGCTTGGACAGCGGGATCAGATGCTCTTCCTCGGAACCGGAATTCGGATCGCGAATGATGAGGCGCTTCTTGCCGCGGATGTTGCCGGCGATTTCGACGATGCCGTCGATCTTTGCAATTTCGGCAGCATCCTTCGGGCGACGGGCTTCGAAGAGTTCGGCCACACGCGGCAGACCGCCGGTGATGTCCTTGGTCTTCGCGACCTTTCGCGGTGTCTTGGCCAGACGTTGACCGGCCTGTGCCTTGATGCCTTGCTTGACTTCGATGTGCGCGCCGGCAGGAATCGAGTACGAGGCGGTGACTTCGCCATTATCGTCGAGAACGACGATCTGCGGATGCAAGTCTTCCTTGTGTTCGATGATGACGGTGCCGACCTGCTTGGTGGCTTCGTCGAGTTCGCGCTTCATGGTGACACCTTCGATGATGTCACGGAATTCGATCTTACCGGCCTTTTCGGTCAGAATGGAAACGTTGTACGGATCCCATTGGACGAAGATTTCGCCCTTCTTGACCCGGCCACCCTCGTCGACCGAGATAACGGAACCGATCACCACCGTGTAGCGTTCAAGTTCGCGGCCATCTTCGGCATGGATGCTGATGGAGCCGTTCTTGTTGAGAACAATGTTGGTACCTTCGAGCGATTTGACCGTGCGCAGATCGGTGAACTGCACAATACCATCGTTCTTGGCTTTGATCTGGGGTTGCTTGAACACCTGCGAGGCGGTACCACCGATGTGGAAGGTACGCATCGTCAGCTGCGTGCCGGGTTCGCCGATGGACTGGGCGGCGATAACGCCGACGGCTTCGCCGGGCTTGGCCAGACGGTTGGAAGCGAGGCTGATGCCGTAGCACTTCGAGCAGACGCCACGCTTGGTTTCGCAAGTCAGCACGGAGCGGATATGCACACGCTCGACGCCGAGGCGATCAATCGCCGCAGCCTTGTGTTCGTCGATGACTTCACCGGCACCCACGATGAGCTTTTTACCCACGGGATCGATAATGTCGTCTACGGAAACGCGGCCCACGATACGTTCGGTGAGCTTGACGATTTCGTCTTCGCCCTCGTAGATGGCCTTGACCCAGATACCGTTGACGGTGCCGCAATCCTGCTCGGTGATGATGACGTCCTGCGCCACGTCGTGGAGCTTGCGGGTCATGTAACCGGAGTCGGCGGTCTTGAGTGCGGTATCGGCGAGACCCTTGCGGGCGCCGTGTGTCGAGATGAAGTATTCCAGAACCGAGAGGCCTTCACGGAAGTTCGACACGATGGGGCGTTCGATAATTTCACCAGAGGGCTTGGCCATCAGACCGCGCATACCGGCGAGCTGACGCACCTGCTGGCGATTACCGCGCGCACCGGAGTCAACCATGAGGTACACCGGATTCAATTCCGGACGGGCCTTGTTATGTTCCAGCGTGCGGAACATGACGGACGAAATTTCGTCGGTCGCCTGGGTCCAGATATCAACGATCTTGTTGTAGCGCTCACCGTCGGTAATGGCGCCGGAACGGTATTGCTTTTCCACGACCGCGATCTGCGTGTAGGCGTTGGCGATAACCTTTTCCTTTTCGGCCGGGATGATCATGTCATCGATACCGATGGAGATACCGGCCCGGGTCGCTTCGTCGAAGCCGCGCTGCTTGAGGCGGTCGAGGGAGTCCACCGTGGCCTGGTGTCCGGCGATCTGGTAGCATCGGAGAATGATTTCGCCGACCTGCTTCTTACCGGCATTCTTGTTGTAGAAGCCGATTTCGTTGGGCCAGATCTGGTTGAACATGACGCGACCGGCAGTGGTCTCGATCATCTTCTTGTTCTTGTCGCCGAAGAAGGTGTCCTTGCCGAAGTCCGGGTTGCGCATGAGGATCAGATCATGCGTGGAGATCCACTTTTCCGCGTGCGCGAAGAGAACTTCTTCCGCGTCGTTGAAGAGCTGGAGGCGGGGCTTCTTCTCGGCATGTTCCTGCAATTGCTTGCGCGAAACCTGGCTGAGGTAGTAGCAACCCAAAATAATGTCCTGCGAAGGCGTCGTGATCGGCTTACCGCTGGAGGGTGAGAAGATGTTGTTGGGCGCCATCATGAGCATGCGGGCTTCCAACTGGGCTTCCACCGAGAGCGGTACGTGCACGGCCATCTGGTCACCGTCGAAGTCCGCGTTGTAGGCGGTACAAACGAGCGGGTGAATACGAATGGCCTCGCCTTCGATCAGAACCGGCTCGAAAGCTTGGATCGAGAGACGGTGCAGCGTGGGGGCGCGATTGAGCATCACCGGGTGCCCCTTGGTCACTTCTTCGAGGATATCCCAAACGACGGCTTCTTGGCGTTCGATCATCTTCTTGGCGCTGCGCACGGTGTGCACATGACCCATTTCCTTCAAGCGGCGGATGATGAACGGTTCGAACAACACGAGCGCCATCTTCTTGGGAAGACCGCACTGGTGAAGCTTGAGCTCCGGTCCGATAACGATGACCGAACGACCGGAGTAGTCCACGCGCTTGCCGAGCAAGTTCATGCGGAAACGTCCGCTCTTGCCCTTGAGCATGTCGGAAAGTGACTTCAACGGGCGATTGCCCGCACCGGTAACGGCACGACCATGGCGGCCATTGTCGAACAACGCGTCGACCGCTTCCTGCAACATGCGCTTTTCATTGCGGATGATGACGTCGGGGGTCTTGAGCTGGAGCAAATTGCGCAGACGGTTATTGCGGTTGATGACGCGACGGTAGAGATCGTTCAAGTCAGAGGTGGCGAAACGGCCACCTTCGAGCGGAACGAGCGGGCGCAGGTCGGGAGGAATGACCGGCAGCACTTCGAGCACCATCCATTCCGGACGCATGCGCGTGCCGGTGAAGCCTTGGACGAGCTTCAAACGCTTGGCGATTTTCTTGCGGGTCTGCTTGCTCTTGGAAACCGCGAGCGTGGCGGCGAGATCCTTGGCGGTCTGCGCGAGGTCGATGCTGCGCAGGACGTCGCGAATCGCTTCGGCACCCATCTTGGCGAGGAATGAACCTTCACCGTACTGTTCGATCGCTTCACGATATTCCTGCTCGCTAAGGAGCTGGCGAGGAGTGAGCGGCGTCTTGCCCGGATCGATAACGAGGTAATCCTCGTAGTAAATGACGCGCTCGAGCTGGCGGGCGGTCATGTCCATCATGAGACCCAAACGGCTCGGCATGCACTTGAAGAACCAGATATGTGAAACGGGCACGGCCAGTTCGATATGGCCCATGCGTTCACGGCGGACGCGGGCGAGCGTGACTTCAACACCGCAACGATCGCAGATCACACCCTTGTACTTGATGCGTTTGTATTTGCCGCAAGCGCACTCCCAGTCCTTGGTCGGACCGAAGATGCGTTCGCAGAACAAGCCGCCCTTTTCAGGCTTGAAAGTACGGTAATTGATCGTTTCGGGGTTCTTGACTTCGCCCTTGCTCCAAGACCGGATGGTGTCCGGCGCGGAGACGGAAATACCGACTTGGTCGAATCCGACCGACCGCTCCAAACCCAATACTTCGCGTGCTGTTTTCTCGTTCATGTGCTGTCTCGTGATCTGAGTTGTTGTGCCCTGTCTGCCTGCTATTAAAATCTTACTGCTCTGCCTTTTTCTTCCAGTCGAGGTTTCCGGTCCCAGTTTTACTGAAAACCGAAAACCTCGAACTGAAACTTTCTAGGCTGCTACATCCGTCTCGCTGGCGCGGGATTCGTTTTCGCTCTCAGGAACGAAGCCAATATGGTCGCCAACTTTGACGTCGAGACCGAGGCTCTGCATTTCCTTGATGAGAACGTTGAACGATTCCGGAGTACCGGCTTCAAGAGAGTTGTCGCCTTTGACAATGCTCTCGTAGATGCGGGTACGGCCAGGGACGTCGTCCGACTTGACGGTGAGAAGCTCCTGCAGCGTGTAGGCCGCGCCATAGGCTTCCATCGCCCACACTTCCATTTCGCCGAAGCGCTGTCCGCCGTATTGCGCCTTACCACCGAGCGGCTGCTGGGTGACGAGGGAGTACGGTCCGACCGCGCGGGCGTGAATCTTGTCGGCAACCAAGTGGCTCAGCTTGAGCATGTAGATCTGGCCAACCACGACGCGCTGGTCAAAGCGTTCGCCGGTGCGACCATCATGCAGGTAGCTCTTACCATCTTCATCGCGACCTGATTCCTTCAGGTAAGCGCGGATCTGCTCTTCCTTGATACCGTCAAACACGGGAGTCGCCACCTTGAAACCGAGCGCCTTTGCGGCGATGCCCAAGTGGGTTTCCAACACCTGTCCGACGTTCATGCGGGAAGGCACGCCGAGAGGATTCAGCACGATTTCCACCGGAGTTCCGTCCGGCAGATACGGCATGTCTTCTTCGGGAACGATCTTGGCCACGACACCCTTGTTACCGTGACGACCGGCCATCTTGTCACCGACACCAAGCTTGCGCTTGCTGGCAACGTACACTTTGACCTGTTTCACGATGCCGGGATCGATATCGTCACCGCTCTCTACGCGGTCGAGTTCGACTTCCTTCTCGTTCTTGAGCTGCTCGAACTTGTTTTCGAAGCTGCTGATGATTTCACGGATCTTGATGCGGATCGGGCTCGGGTCGATTTCGATATGATCGTAAACCGAGGCGAGTTTGCGCAGCAGAGTCTTGGTGATCTTGCGGTTGGCCGGGATGATGATCTCACCGGTCTCGGCATTGACCACGTCGAGCGGAATCTTTTCGTTGAGCAGGATGTTCGACAGCGCCTGGGTCAACTCTTCCTTGAGCGCGGTTTCCTTTTCGGCGAACTTGTCGTGGATCGCCTTGGACTGGCGCTTGGCTTCCGTCGGGGTGAGCTTCATGCGCTGCACCTTGGCGTTGCCGCTGGTAACCTTGACATCCATGACGATGCCGTAGGTTCCGGAGGGAACGGTCAGTGAGCTGTCCTTCACGTCCGCGGCCTTTTCGCCGAAGATCGCGCGGAGGAGACGTTCTTCCGGGGCGAGTTCGGTTTCGCTCTTGGGCGTGATCTTGCCGACGAGGATGTCGCCGGGCTTGACTTCCGCACCGATGCGAACGACGCCGTCGTGGCCGAGGTTCTTCAACGCTTCATCGCCGACGTTCGGGATGTCGCGCGTGATTTCCTCAGGTCCGAGCTTGGTGTCGCGGGCGCTGATTTCGAATTCTTCAATGTGGATGGAGGTGTAGATGTCCTCCTTCACAATCTTCTCGGAGAGCAGGATCGCGTCTTCGAAGTTGTAACCGTTCCACGGCATGAACGCGACGAGCACGTTGCGGCCTAGGGCAAGTTCACCGTTTTCAGTGCAGGGACCATCTGCAATGACCTGACCCTTGGTGATCTTCTGCCCCTTGGCGACGAGCGGCTTCTGGTTGATGCAGGTTCCCGCGTTCGAACGCATGAACTTGCGCATCTCGTAGACGTAAACGCCTTCTTCCGGATCATGCTTGAGCTTCTTCTTGCTGTCGGGCATTTCGCCATCATCGGTGATGATGATGTGGGTGCCGGTGACGCTGGCGACCTTACCGGCATGCTCGGCGACAAGCACGGCCTTCGAGTCGCGCGCGACACGGCCTTCCATACCAGTGCCGACGAGCGGCGCTTCGGTGCGGATGAGCGGGACGCCTTGACGTTGCATGTTCGAACCCATGAGCGCGCGATTGGCGTCATCGTGTTCGAGGAACGGAATCAAGCTGGCCGCCACAGAGACGAGCTGCTTGGGGGAAACGTCCATGTAGCCGACGCGTTCGGGTTCGACTTCGAGGAACTCGCCCTTGAAGCGGACCGAGATCTTCTCTTCCGTGAACTTGCCGTTCTTGTCGAACTTCGTGCTGGCCATCGCAACGATGTAATTCTCTTCCTGATCGGCGGTAAGATAATCGATCTCGCCGGTCAAACGACCGTCTTCCACCTTGCGGTAGGGCGTTTCGAGGAAGCCGAATTCATTGATGCGGGCAAAGCACGACATGGACGAGATCAGACCGATGTTCGGTCCTTCCGGCGTCTCAATCGGGCAAATACGGCCATAGTGGGAGGAGTGAACGTCGCGGACTTCGAAGCCGGCGCGATCACGAGAAAGACCCCCTGGTCCAAGGGCCGACAAACGCCGCTTGTGCGTGAGTTCGGCCAGAGGATTGGTTTGATCCATGAACTGCGAGAGCTGACTGCGGCCGAAGAAGTCGCGGATGACCGCAGAGAGCGCCTTCGGGTTGATCAACTTCTGCGGGGTCATGCCTTCGGTGTTCACGTCAAACAGCGTCATGCGCTCCTTGACAAGACGTTCCGTGCGGGCCAGACCGGTGCGGCACTGGTTCGCGAGCAATTCACCAACGGTACGAACGCGGCGGCTGCCGAGGTGATCGATATCGTCCGTGGAACCTTCGCCCTGGCGCAGGCCAATGACGTACTGGGTCGCGGCAACGATGTCTTCGTTCGTGATGATGCGGGTGTCGAGGTCAACTTCGAGCGTGAGCTTCTGGTTGATCTTGTAACGACCGACGCGGCCGATGTCGTAGCGCTTCGGGTCGAAGAAGAGACGCTTGAGCAACGCTTTCGCGTTGGTCACAGTGGGCGGATCTCCGGGACGCAGGCGACGATAAATATCCTTCAACGCCTCATCGGTATCGTGAGTCGGGTCCTTCTTGAGGCACTTGATGATCGTGTCGTCGTTCTTGATGTCGATGACGCGGACATTCTTGATGCCGAGATCGATGACCTGGCGGATGACAGCCTTGGTCAACGGCTCAAACGCACGGGCCACGACGACGTCCTGATTCGCGGAGTCGCGAATTTCGGCGATGAGCACCTTGGTGCCGATATCTTCGTCTTCGAGATCGTTGCGGAGCTTGAGATCCTCAATGGTGTAGAAAAGCTTGATGATTTCCTCATCGCTGCTGTAGCCGAGGGCACGCAGGAACGTGGTGACGAGGAATTTCCGGCGGCGCTTGCGACGATCCAGGTGGACGTAAAGCAAATCGCTGGTGTCGTACATGACCTCGAGCCACGAACCGCGATCCGGAATGATGCGATAGGAGTAGAGCACCTTGCCGTTGGCATGGAGGCTCGACTCAAAACAGATGCCAGGAGAACGGTGCAACTGGCTGACGACGACGCGCTCGGCGCCGTTGATGATGAAAGTACCCTGGGGCGACATCAAGGGCAGTTCGCCCATGTACACGCGCTCTTCCTTGACGTTCTTGTCTTCACGCAAGCGGAAGGTGACGTAGAGGGGGGCGGCAAAGGTCTGCCCTTCGCGGATGCATTCGAGAGCGGAAACCTTCGGGTCGCCAATTTCGTATTCGGCGAATTCGAGCTTGATCTTCTCGTCGTAACTTTCGATCGGGAAAACCTCGTTAAAAACGGCATGCAACCCCTCATTCTTGCGCTTGCTGACGGGCAGCTCCCGTTGCAAGAAATCGCGGTACGAATTGACCTGAACTTCGATCAGGTTCGGCACTTCGATCGCTTCCTGCAATTTGCCAAACGAGATGCGTTCCATGGTGTTTGACGATGGCATAGGTGGTTGCTTTTCTTTCTCGGGGACGGTTTCTCTTCTTGTGTCTTCTGCTACAACGAGGGAAGGCTCCCTGCCCGCGAACAGGGAGCCAACCCTAAACTAACTTACTCTAAACTATTTAATTTCAACCTTGGCGCCGGCGGCTTCAAGCTTCTTCTTGATTTCTTCCGCTTCTTCCTTGGTCACGCCCTCGCGAAGGGGCTTCGGGGCGCCTTCAACCAGAGCCTTGGCTTCCGCCAGGCCGAGGCCGGCGACCGCCGCACGAACTTCCTTAATGACACCAATCTTGTTGGCGCCCGCTTCCTTGAGGATCACATCAAAGGAAGTCTTCGCTTCGGCGGCAGGAGCCGCGGCACCACCAGCGGCGGCACCGGCGGCCGCAACGGCCACGGGAGCAGCGGCGCTGACGCCCCACTTGGTTTCGAGTTGCTTGACGAGTTCGGCGGCTTCGAGAACGGTCAGACCGCTGAGCTGCTCGACGATTGCATTGAGGTCAGTTGCCATAATGCTGAGTTTTCTTTCTTGTTATCTTTGCCTTACCTAGTGTCCCGCACCCGCGGGACAATTAACTCCGAAGGGCTTCGGAGCTAGAGTAAGATCTTGTTTGTTCTGCCCTTGTTACGAACCGAGGCTCCCTTGCTTCCAAGGAAATTTCAGGCGCTTTCGGTTCGCAAATCTGTTTCGTATATTTTTTCCAATCCGCGATTAAGCGGCCGGTTGTTGCTTTTCGGCGTTGGCCTTGAGCACCTGAGCCACTTGCGAAGCCGGGGTGTTGAGCAAACGCACCAGCTGCGAGGCCGGAGCGATCAACGTGCCGAGGATCTTGGCCAGGAGCACTTCGCGAGAAGGCAGATCAGCGAGCGCCAAGATCTGGGCCTTGTCGAGGAGTGCGTTATCAAGGATACCACCCTTGATCACAGGCTTGGTGAATTCCGCAGTGAAGCTCTTGAGCACCTTCGCGGCGGCGCATACGTCCTTTTCGCCGAGAACCACTGCAGTCTGGCCTTGCAGACCGCCGAGTTCGGGGAGGTTCGCGTCCTTGAGGGCGCGACGCAGGAGCGTGTTCTTGACGACGCGATATTCCGCGCCAACGCCATGGAGGCGCTTGCGGAGCTCGCTCAAGTGGTCAACGCGCATGCCAGCGTACTCCGTGAGGAGGACGAAGGGCGAGGCGTTCACCTTGCTCTGGATTTCTGTGATGATGGAATTTTTTTCGGGGCGCATAGTAGTGAATGGTTAGCGTTTTCTCCGAGAGTTTAGGCCGACAGAAACGGCGCGATGTCGATCTTGATGCCAGGGGTGAACGTGCCGGAGAGCACGATGTTCTCAATGAACTTGCCCTTGGCTGTGGCCGGACGGGAGCGGATAACCCCTTCAATGACGGCGCGACCATTATCAATGATGGCTTCAGGGCTGAACGAGATCTTGCCGCAGGTGACGTGCAGGTTCGCAGCCTTGTCGAGCTTGAACTCAACGCGACCAGCCTTGCATTCCTTGACGGCCTTGGCCGTGTCGGCAGTGACGGTGCCAGTCTTCGGATTCGGCATGAGACCGCGCGGTCCGAGAACCTTACCGAGCTTACGCACTTCGGTCATGGCGTCCGGGGTGGCAACCGCGACATCGAAATCCTGGAAACCTTCGGTGACCTTCGTGATGAGGTCTTCGAAGCCCACGTACTCCGCACCGGCGGCCTTGGCCGCTTCGGCGGCAGCGCCCTTGGCGAACACGAGTACGCGGACGTTCTTACCCGAACCGTGAGGGAGGGCCACCGTGCCGCGAACCATTTGGTCGCTCTGTTTGGGATCGACGCCCAGCTTGAACGAGAGCTCGATCGTCTGGTCGGACTTCGTGGGGGCAAATTGTTTGAGCACGCTGACAGCTTCTTTCCACGCGTAGACTTTCTTTGCGTCTACGAGCTTGGCGGCGGCTTGATACCGTTTACTGCGTTTGGTTGCCATATTTATCTCCTCGTGGTGCTAGCGGGCGACTGGCGCCCTCCCACCTCTGTTTTTTCTACCGTACGGTACCCATCAACCAAGTTGAGGGCACGCGCATTTCTAATGATACAAAACTAGTCAACAATCTCGATACCGGCCTGACGGGCCGTGCCCGCAATGATGCGGAAAGCAGCTTCGTCGCTGTTGGCATTGAGATCCTTGCGCTTGATCTTGACGATCTCCATGACCTGCTTCTTGGTCACCTTGCCGACCTTGGTGCGATTCGGCTCCTTGGAACCGCTGGCAATGTTGGCCATCTTCTTGAGCAGGACCGCCGCGGGGGGCGACTTGGTGATAAAGGTGAAGGTCTTGTCCTTGTATACCGTGATGACGACGGGAAGGATGTTACCCGCGTCTTTCTGCGTGGCGGCGTTGAATTCCTTGCAGAACGCCATGATGTTGACGCCCTGTTGACCCAGCGCGGGACCAACGGGAGGCGCCGGGTTAGCGGAACCTGCCGGGATTTGCAGACGAATGGTTGCGACGACTTCTTTTGCCATAAATGATATTGGGACCCGGCGGTTTCTTGCCCGCTCGAAGCCCCCTCCTGTGTGTGTTTAGCTTTTCTCCACTTGCCAATATTCGAGTTCGACCGGGGTGGAACGGCCAAACATGCTGACGGAAACGTGCAGCTTACCACGTTCCGCGTCAATTTTCTCAATGATACCTTCCTGGCTTTGGAAGGGACCGTCGCCAACCTTGACTTTGTCGCCAATGTTGAAGGCGACCTTGGGCATGACCTTTTCTTCGCGTTCACGCATCTGGCCAAGCATCGCGTCCACTTCGGACTGCGGCATGGCGATGGGCTTTTCGCCGTTGGCAAAACCGATGACGCCATTGGTTTCACGCACGAAGTACCAAGTGCGGTCGACAATCTTGCGGTTCTCGTCCTGCAGCACCATGTGTACGAAAACGTAACCGGGATAGAGCTTGCGCTCAGACTCGATCTTTTTGCCACGCTTGACTTCCGAAACACGCTCCACGGGGATAATCACCTCGCGAATGAGATCAGTCATCTCTTCGGCCTTCAGACGCTTTTCGATGCTGTCCTTGACCCGCTTTTCCTGGCCCGAGAGCACGTGTAATGCATACCACTGGGCGGGAGGTCCCGAGGGAACTGGCGCCGGTGTGGAGATGCCCTCATCACCTGTTTCAATCGATTCCGTCATAAAATTTTAGGCGTTGGTGTGGAAGCGGGTTAAAAAGCCAATCACCCTCACCAGAACAAAATCCGAGGCCGTGACAAAGCCGGCCAGCAACAGGGTCGAAACAACCACCACTGTCGTGGAGTCAATCAATTCCTTGTAGCGCTTGAGCCCGGCTTGTTGCGGGTCCCATGGCCAGGAACATTTCGCCAATTCGCCACCCACTTCAATAAAGAAGGTGCGGATACGCGCGGCATGCTTCACCAGCAATGCCAGGAGAATCACCGTAGCGACCGCCAGCACGATGGCCATGAACCAATGTTCCTGTAAGTACTTCATCACTTTCTTCTTCTTATCAACCCAGGGCAGGAGGGACTCGAACCCACAACCGACGGTTTTGGAGACCGCTACTCTACCAATTGAGCTACTGCCCTTTGTTGGTTGAGACTGCGGACCGGAACCGGCGATTTCCTGACTGAGCAGGTATCACCGGTTCCGGTTTCCGTTATCTTTTTTACTATCTAAACTAGCTCTGCACTTCCGTCACGCGACCGGCGCCGACCGTCTTGCCACCTTCACGGATGGCGAAACGGATCTGCTTTTCCATGGCGATCGGAGTGATCAGCTCGACGTCGATTTCGACGTTGTCGCCGGGCATAACCATTTCAACGCCTTCCTTCAACGTCACCACACCAGTCACGTCCGTCGTGCGGAAGTAGAACTGAGGACGGTAACCCTTGAAGAACGGAGTATGACGGCCGCCTTCTTCCTTGCTCAGGATGTAGACCTGAGCCTTGAACTTCGTGTGGGGCTTGATCGAACCGGGCTTGGCGATAACCTGACCACGCTCGACGTCATCCTTCTTGGTGCCGCGCATGAGCAAGCCGACGTTGTCACCGGCTTCAGCGGAGTCAAGAAGCTTGCGGAACATTTCGATGTCGGTCACGGTGGTCTTCACGGTGTCGCGAATACCAACGATTTCAACTTCTTCCATCTTCTTGAGAACACCACGCTCGACACGGCCGGTCACAACAGTGCCGCGACCTTCAATGTTGAACACGTCTTCCACCGGCATCAGGAAGGGCTGATCCTTCGGACGCTCAGGAACCGGGATGTACGCGTCCACCGCGTCCATCAGGTCGATGATCGACTTTTCGTATTCGGCGTCGCCTTCGAGCGCCTTGAGGGCGGAACCCTTGACGATCGGAATCTTGTCACCAGGGAATTCGTACTGGGTGAGGAGCTCGCGAACTTCGAGTTCGACGAGATCCAAGAGTTCCTTGTCGTCGACCATATCAGTCTTGTTCATGAACACCACGAGAGCCGGAACGCCGACCTGACGAGCCAAGAGAATGTGCTCGCGGGTTTGCGGCATCGGACCATCAGCAGCACTCACCACGAGGATAGCGCCGTCCATCTGCGCCGCACCCGTGATCATGTTCTTGATGTAGTCCGCGTGTCCGGGACAGTCGACGTGAGCGTAGTGACGCTTGTCGGTCTGATATTCAACGTGGGTGGTGTTGATCGTGATACCACGTTCTTTTTCTTCAGGGGAATTGTCGATCTGATCATAGGCACGAGCTTCAGCCAGACCCTTTTTCGAAAGAATGCTGGTGATCGCCGCGGTGAGCGTGGTTTTCCCGTGATCCACGTGACCGATGGTGCCGATATTGACGTGCGGTTTACTGCGATTAAATGATTCCTTTGCCATTGCTACTCCATGTTCACGTCCCGGAAAACTCTGCCGTTTTCAGAGACAATCGTTGTCTTAAGTATCTCTCTCCTTGTTTCGTACCTACTGGCTCGCTCATCCTTACGGACGGCTCGCCTGCCCTGGCGAGCCCATGACCGGGCTTGAACCGGTGACCTCGTCCTTACCAAGGACGTGCTCTACCGACTGAGCTACATGGGCTTAGCCATAGGCCATCGTCCAAAGCCAGAATCGCGCGAGTCTCCCCAGGCGTCTTCTTCCCACCTTTCTCTCTCAACCAGACTCCCTCATACATCCTGAAGTCTCTGTCCTGAAAAAAAGGCAAAGAGACCACGCCTGAATGTCAAACTCGCAAGAGTCCAAATTCAGGTATGATCTCGCTTTGGGCTATCAGTACTAGAGAGAGCGTTTTGGCGTGTCAATGATTTTTAAGTTTTTTTTCGCTCTTTCGTCTCTCTTTTTAGAAAAGAGAATAGTTCAAGGCTGACCACTATTAGATCCCGTGAAAACTCCGCACTTTCGTTCATATTATCTTGCAGCCGATCCATTACCCCATTATAAGAAAAAACCAGATGGCCCAACAACTAGCCGATACGAGCATTGTCATTGTGGAAGATGATGTGCTGATTTCCCAGTCTCTGGTCGATTACTTTGGCTCGCGAAATCAGGTCCACACCTTCAACGCCGCTGAACTGGCTCTGGAAGCCTTGCCGCAACTGGGCAAGGTGGACATCTTTATTATCGATTACCGTCTGCCCGGCATGAACGGCATCGAATTCTTCAAGCAGCTGCGCTCCACGCATGCCCAGAGCAAGTTCATCTGCATCAGTGGTGAAATGAGCCTTGAGCTGGCGCAAGACGCCCATCAACTCGGCTTCGACGCCCTGATCCTGAAACCTTTTGACTTCACCATCCTCGAGAAGAACATCCTCAACCTGATTACCGCCTAAGAAGGCACTAGAATGATGATGGGCTACAGGGGAAAACGTGAATTCGACGTACTATGAATTCCCCCGCTGAATCAACCGAATCGAAGCACGTGATCATCGTGGAGGATAACACCACGACCAACGATCTACTCTGCGACTGGCTTAAGCCGCACTTTCACGTCACCGGCTATCTGGATGCGGAAGCCGCACTGAAAGGTCTCTCCAATTCCAGTCCCGGCCAAGTGGTATTCGTGGTGGATTACAATCTCCCCGGAATGAACGGCATCGATTTGCGTGCAAAGCTAGGTGAGAAATTCCCCACCGCGAAGTACATCCTGATCAGCGGACTCTTCGACGAAAAACTGCTCCATGAAGCCCGTCAGGCCGGTTACGACGCAACGCTGCCGAAGCCGTTCCCAATGCCCACGCTCTTCAAAAAAGTGCAGGATCTTTTCGCGCTTCCCGCCTCCCAGCCGAATCTCGTCGAGAAGATCAAGCAGCAGCCTGCGTGATGCTGGCTCCTATTTGTTGCCATTCGTGGCGAGAACGACGAACAGCTATTCCCTGATGGGACTCTTAGCAATGATTCCCGATAGAGTCGTCACGAATACCATAGGTTTTCTATAGGGCGCTTCGGTGAATCGCCCTGCAGCAAGGTCCCTGCAACAGTCGTTTTATTTGGAGCTGATCTTCTGCTTCCCCGCGCGCAAGGGTTTCGTCTTTCCGCCGGCACGAAATACGCCGCGCAGTCCTTTGGGCAATTCGATCTCGGCGGTGAGCTTGCCCTTCGCCTGCCACACGTTCACGCGGATCGGTCCCAGCGGATGGGCCAGCTCACCGGAGGCGGATTCCAGTTCGCCGAGTTGCGGGGTGATGGTCACCGTGTTAAATCCGAGACCGCCGGGTTGGATGCCGACCACGCCGGTCAGATAATGATAGAGGGGATGCGCGCTCCAGGCGTGGCAATCGGACCGGGTCTGCCCAAAGGTCTCCGGCGTCGTGCGAAAGCCCTCCTGCACCCCTTGTCGCCACGAAGCGAGCCTCGCGTAGAAAAGATCCGATCGGCCTGCGGCCAAACTCGCTGCAAAGAAGTAGTGCGCGAAGTAGCAACTGCTGCGGAGGAGATCGGAACGGGTCTCCATTCCCTTCCAGACGCGCGCCCGTTGTTTCGCGGTAAACACGCCCGCGAGCAAGGCGAGACATTGCACCTGCTCGGAGTAGCTCGTGTGCGGCGCATCATCCGCCAACAGCCCGCGTTTCTCGTCCCAGAACGTGCGCATCAATGCCTGCTGCGCCTCGCGTTGCCAACGACGAAAATACGCGGCGAGCTCCAGTTCCCCGGCATACGTTTCGAGTTCGGCCACATAGCCCAACACCAAGGCCCAATGCGCTTGCAACCCCGCATTGCGGCCACCGGGTTCACCACCTGCCGCGACACCGCCGGGTTGGAAAGTCCAATCGAAGAAATTCCAGCCCTCCAATCCGCGCAGCACGCCGTCCGTGCCGACGTGTTGATGAAAGAGGTCCAGAACAGCACGGACGCCGGGCAATCGTTCGCGGATGAAATCAGGTTGTCCCCGCCAGCGGGCGAAGTCGTACACCATGGCCACCCACCAGAGCGCAAACGGCGGGATCAATTGCCCGCCGTTATTCGGATGCGCGCAGGCCACGATGCCGGAGGGATTCACGCGTGAGGAATCGTACAGCGCGAGCGCGTTGCGCGGGGGGCGCGTGTCGGTCGTCAGCGCGTAAGTGAGCAAACATTGCAGTCGTGTGTCGCCGACATACATCAATTGCTCATAGTATGGGCAATCGACGTAAGTCTCGTGCAAACACATTTCGAGCGTCCGACGGCTGATCGCGAGCACTCGCTCCAGCTCCGGGTCGGACGTCTGCCAACGACTCTCCACCCGCAGCGGATAGCGGGTCTCGTAAAAAGTAATTCCATCGAGCGTGAGCGCTTCCGCGCCGGTCTCGATCTCCAGTTGCACATAGCACCCGCATCGCCACCAGAGCGGACGCCACGAGCGATTCGCCCCGCCGTCCACGATGATTTCATCACTCGGCCCCAGGAAGCGACTCTCTGCCGCCACGTTGCCGTGCCGCTTGTCATCGCCCACCGGATCGCGCAACGCCTCGGCCCAACCAAGCGAAATTTTACTGCCCGTGCCACCGCTCCATTTCAACTCGGGATAGGCGCAGAGGTAATCCTCCAGATCGATGAGCAGCTTTATCTTCGCCTTCGCCGGGATCGTGACCGCTACTCCCTTCTTTAGAAATTCGAGCCACGCCTTCGCGGCAATCGCGTCCGATTCCGCGCGGAAAAGGCGAAAGCGTTTCCATGGGCGATTGAGCTGCGGCGGCAATGTCGCTGGCTTCAGCCAATGCTCGGGCCGGGTCGAGTGGATCTGAAATCCGTGATACCCGCCCGCACCTTTGCCCGCCGCGATCCAGCCCTCGCCCGCGCCACGCTCCCAGCCCCACGGCGTCACCCGCGCATCAAGCGTTTCGCTCGGTCCTGACCCGATGGCTGTGCCTGCCGCCGGTCCCATGTCGCGAAACGTGCGATCGCGCAAGGGGAGAAGCTCCCACGGCCCCACACCCGTCGCCACTTTCGCCACAAGATCAGGTTTCTCGGGACAACAGAAGAAGCCCGGCCGGATCGATACTTGTGCCCAAGGCTGCAGCGGACCCAATGCCCACACGCATGCAACGAGCGTGTGCTGGCCGGGCTTTAAATCAACCGCATACGATTCATAGAACCACTGGCTCTTATCGCCACGCTGCGCGCCACGGCCCAGCCATTCGCCATCGAGATAAAGCTCGTACCGTTCGTCCGCCGTCACATGCAGCCGGTCGCGAGTCTGGACCTCTGTCCTGAACTGACACCGGAACGCCGCCACCCACGGCTTGCGCCATTCCTCCGGCGGCACCACCCACGAAGCGGGCCATTGGCTCGTGGCTTTCCATGGCTCGGAAGCAGAGTAACACGGGACGTTTTCAAACGGAGGCGAGGTCAAGGTAACGCGCATAGCGTGAAAAAAGGGAATTTTTTAACTTAAGTAAAATCAACCTTACTCAAGGCCGGTCAGGTGCCTTCGGCAAGCGCAAATAGAGCCGGTCATTACCAACGTCCAGCACTGGCCCCAACCGCGCCACCAGATCAAACGCGACCAAGCCATCCAGGGCACCAAGCGAAGTCGCCGTCTTTTGCTGAAAGATCTCCATCTGCACCGCCGCAATCGGCATGGCCGGAATGATCCGCGACGCCAACGACAGCCGCGTCGGTACCAGAGTCCGTCCCATAGTCCCCTTCCCATCCATGCCGCTCGAATAAAGCCGTTCCGGCCCCATGGCGATGCGCGCCCGCATGGCGAAATCGAGGCTCACCACCGTACTCTGCGCCCCAGTGTCGAAGATGGCGTTGGCAGAGACGCCATTGATCACCATTGGCAACAAGTAATGACCATGATCGAGACGCAAGACAGTTTCCACATATCCCTGACTGCTCAGTTGATTGGAAAGCGTGTACGTCGCAGGGCGCTTGGGATTAAACGCAAAAAAGTGCGGCGCATAGCCCAACACCACATTGTTCACCTTCATCGTCATCAACCCAAGCAAGCCGTCGAAGTCGTTGCCGAATAAATAGGGATAATGAAAGGTCGAAATCGTGACCGGCGATTCGGTCAGTTCCACCCCGCCAATGGTGAAGCTGTCGATCTTCGCGAGACCCGCTTTTTCGTCCGCCACGCCATTCGTACCGCGCGCCGAACCGATATCGCGCTCGACCGGAATTTCACACCGCTCCGCCGCTTGCCGACTCAAGAGCGTGTAAGGGGCTCCCGTGTCGACGAGGAGTTTGAGTTCGTGGCCATTGATCTTGACCACCACCGAAACGCGGCCGTCGTTGAATCGTTTGTAGACCTTGGTGGTGGTGAAGCCCTCCGCCTTGAGCCACTCCAGTAGATCATCAGCCCTCCCACAAACTGTCCCAAGGATGAGCCCGCCCAAGGCCCAACCGATCCCGAGCCAACGTAAGGAGATCCCGCCCATGACGGAAGCCATGATGCGCCTCCGGGAAACGAACGCGAGGCTAATCCTTATTCAACATCGCGATGCACCGACGTCGGCGAAAACGCAGGCAGACAAACCGCAATGTATTCCGCACCCTCGGGTTCCGGAGTGCTGTACTTGACCCATTCCCCCGGATGAGTAATGACCGCCTGCCCAGCCCGTACATCGAGGACGCCTGCCTTTGTAGTCACGCGAAGCATTCCCTTGAGTACGACTGTGTATTCGGTAAATTCCGGCGTCTGTCCCGGCTCCACCCAACCGCCGGGACTCTTCATCCGAGCAATACTGATCGTGTCAGTCTGGCTATTGACCCGACCGATGTACTCTTCAATCCTCTTGGGCTTGTTGCCCGCCGCTTCGATAATCGTAGGAGCCGGAATAAGTTGAGGCATTGTCGCCTTTCGCTCGCACTTAAATGCTAATTAAGGAAGGAAGCTCAGCATCACGCGGCTTCGATTTTCTGCACGCGTCGTTCGTGGCGACCGCCTTCAAAGGGCGTCTCCAGGAAAAGCTTCACGATTTCCAAGGCTTGCTCCTCCGTGACAGTTCGCTCACCGATGGAGAGACAATTAGCATTATTGTGCGAACGCCCCCAGATCGCCGTGTCGCGGCTGAAGCACAAGGCACAGCGCACGCCCTTGACCTTGTTGGCCACAATGGCTTCGCCGTTGCCGGAACCGCCCAGCACGATGCCGCGTTCCGCTTCGCCCTTGGCCACCGCTTCCGCCGTGGGCCGGATGAAGTCCGGGTAATCGCAAGCGTCGGTGCTATGCGTGCCGAAGTCTTTCACTTCGTGCCCGAGCTCCTTGAGCAGGACGATGATCTTTTCCTTGTAAGTGAACCCGGCGTGATCGGAACCAATGGCAATTTTCATAATGAACCCGTGCAGGATGTTCATGCGGACCGGAAAAGTCAAACCAACGTGACGCTGGATTCGGTTTTGAATTTTTGGGTTTTGACTTTTATCCCTGCTGCCGGAATGATTTCCGCTTTCCACCCACCCTCCTCCCCGTTTCCCCAGCCCCCTCCGCATGAAAACGAATCCCATCATCTCCCTCATCGCCAACGGCGACCTCCGCGCCAGCGCCAACCAGAAATGCGAAGCCGAACAGGCCGCGATGGAAAAAAAGCTCGCTGCCGCCCTGGCCGCCGAAGGCTACACGCTGCAGCGCGCCCATAGTTACGACTGGGAAAAGCAGCACGGCTTCATCGACAGCCAGAAGCATGGGCTCGAAGTCTTCCGCACCATTCCTGAGGAGGCCCCACTCATCGTTGCCGAATCGGTCTGGCAATACAGCCAGCATATTCTCCCCGGTCTGATCACCCACAAGGGACCGATCCTCACCGTCGCGAACTGGAGCGGCACCTGGCCCGGTCTCGTCGGCATGCTCAACCTCAACGGCTCCCTGACCAAGGCGGGCGTGGACTACAGCACACTCTGGAGCGAAGACTTCACCGATGACTTCTTCCGTTGCGGACTGCGGCAGTGGCTGAAGAAGGGCAAGATCAAGCACAAGATCGACCACGTCGAGCGCTACAAGAAATTCGACATCCCCGCCGCGATCAAAAAGCTGGGCCAGAAATTCGCCCGCGAAGTGAAACGCCACAAGTACCTCATGGGCGTCTTCGACGAAGGCTGCATGGGCATGTACAACGCGATCATCCCGGACGAGGTTCTGAGCAAAACCGGCATTTTCAAAGAGCGCCTCAGCCAATCCACGCTCTACGCGAAAATGCTCACCGTCTCCGATGCCGATGCACGGGGCGTCTACCAATGGCTTCTCGATCGCGGCATGACCTTCAATCTTGGCCCGGATGAAGCAACTGATCTGACGGAAAATCAGGTTCTGCAACAGTGCAAAATGTACATCGCCGCCGTCCGCCTCGCCGATGAGTTCGGCTGCTCCACGATCGGTATTCAATACCAGCAGGGACTCAAGGATCTGACCCCCGCCTCCGATCTCGCCGAAGGCCTGCTCAACAACGTCGAACGGCCTCCGGTCTTCCACGAGACTTCCGGCAAGGAACTCTACAAGGGCGAAGCGCTTCCGCACTTCAACGAAGTCGACGAATGTGCCGGCCTCGACGGACTGATCACCTACAAACTCTGGAAGCTGCTCGGGTTTCCGCCGGAAAACACGCTGCACGATTTGCGCTGGGGCCGCGATTACAAGGACAGTGAACTCGATGCCTTTGTCTGGGTATTTGAAATTTCCGGCGCGGCCCCACCCGCTCATTTCATCGGTGGCTATGGCGGGACGACGAGTGAGCGCCAGCCCGCGATGTATTTCCGGCTCGGCGGCGGCACAATGAAGGGAATTAGCAAACCCGGCTGGATTGTCTGGAGTCGCGTGTTTCTCGACGATGGAAAACTATGTTACGACACCGGGCTCGGCGAAGTAGTGTCACTCCCACAACAGGAAACTGAGGAACGGTGGGCCTTAACCACGCCGCAATGGCCGATCATGCACGCGGTGCTTCCCGGCATCACCCGCGACCAGATGATGGCCCGGCACAAGTCGAACCACATCCAAGTCGTTTACGCACCGGATAAAGCTGGCGCCTACAAGGGTCTCCTGGCCAAGGCTGCGGCCATGCATGAACTCGGCCTCGAGGTGTGTGTGATGGGGAAGTTCTAAGTACTTAGAACTCACCCCAATCGGCGACGGAGATTCTTCACCACTTGCGCGACGGGAAACATCCAGTGGAAATCCTCGCGGCGATATTGCATCGGCGGATAGGCCGGATTGTAGCTCGAGAGCGTGATCAGATTTTTATCGAGCTGTACGTGCATGATCTTGCACAGAATGCCCTCGTTTTTGAGATTCGCCACGACGATCTCCCCGTTGGTCGCGGCGATGCTTGGCAGTAAGATGGCGATGTCGCCGTCTTCAAAACGCGGTTCCATGGAGTCTCCCCTCAACCGCACCGCAAACGCCCGATCATCCGTTACCTCGCTAGCCACGGAACCTTCCCACTCATCGGGCATTTGCTGGAAATCAACCGCCTGCCCCGCCTGCGCCCAAGACAAAACTGGCAACGACCGCACCCGGTTCTGATATCGGTAGCCCGGAAATTCCGTGACATTCGGCGTTTCTTCCACCAAGTGCAGACCTGCCGGATTCGACAAGGAACCGGGACCGGGACCAAGCCCGGCTTTCCGCTCCTCAATCTCAAACCGCACCCGCGCTGCATCGCCCGGCTTGCGTCCTCCCTCGAGCTGCGAGAGATAACTACGCTCCAATTGAAGCCGTTGCGCCGCCTCGGTCTGATTGAAACCAAGCGTATGTCGCCACAGACGCAATCGTCGGGCGAAATCTGTTGTTGACGCATTCATCGTATGAATGTGAATAACCTATTACTTTTTGTTGACAAAAGCAACTCTAATAACCAGTAAAACCACAAATCTGGCTTCTTTAGTCAACAAAAAGAATATGAAAGTGCTTATGCAACTTTTTTCTGTCTGATACGTCCAGCCTGATACCCACCTATGGCTTTGATTCCCAATCTTGGAAAAGCCTTCCCCCTCTTCCTGATGGCCACGCTGGCCGTGAACCTCTCCGGATTTGGGGTGGAGGGAAACTACCCCATCGTCGATACCGCACAAACGAGCTGTTACGACCAATCACGCGAAATCCCCTGGCCACATCCCAATCAGCGTTTTTACGGCCAGGACGCCCAATACCAAGGCAACGGCCCTTCATACCTCAACAACGGCGATGGCACCGTGACCGATCAGGTAACCGGATTGATGTGGCAAAAGACACCCGGCTCGAAAATGACATGGGATGAAGCCGTCGCCTCGGTGGAGGCGTTCAATGCGCAAGGACTCGGTGGCCATCGCGATTGGCGCTTGCCCACGATCAAGGAACTCTACTCACTCATCGAATTCATGGGGATCGATCCACGTCCCGATCTCGTCGCTACAACCGGACTGGTTCCCTATCTCGACACGGACTACTTCGATTTTCAATACGGCGATCCCTCCAAAGGAGAACGAATCATCGACGCGCAATACTGGTCGAGCACCAAGTACGTCGGCACCACGATGAACGGTCACCCCACTGCGTTCGGTGTCAACTTCGCCGATGGCCGTATCAAAGGCTACGGGACCGACCCGAACGGCCCTCCCGGACGACGCCAGGCGAAGACCGCCTTCGTCCGCTACGTGCGAGGCAATCCGGCATACGGCCTCAATCACTTCACCGATAACGGCGACGGCACCATCACGGACTCGGCCACAGGCTTGATGTGGACCAAGGCCGACAGCGGTAAAGGTCTCGACTGGGAATCCGCCCTGAAATATGCCGAATCCAATCGCACGGCCGGTCACACCGACTGGCGTCTCCCCAATGCCAAGGAATTGCAGAGCATCGTCGACTATACCCGGGCACCGGACGCCACCCAATCGGCTGCGATCGATCCACTTTTCACCATCAGCGAAATTCGCAATGAAGGTGGAGAGCGAGATTATCCCGAGTACTGGACCAGCACCACCCATTCTGCCGGTCCACGCAACGATACCGCCGTCTATATTGCCTTTGGCCGCGCCCTCGGCTTTATGGGCATGCCGCCCGGCAATACGAGCAATCTGCGCTTGATGGATGTCCACGGTGCTGGCTCCCAACGCAGCGATCCGAAGGCAGGCAATGCAGCCACCTTTCCGAAAGGACGCGGTCCGCAAGGAGACGTGATTCGCATCGAAAACTATGTCCGCTGTGTACGCGGTGGAGCAACCCTGATCAAGACTCCGCCCGTCAACCAGTCCGCGCGCCCAACCCGAGCCCCCTTTGTTCAGGACAACGAACCGCTCCGCGATTAGCGATCAGCGATTCGGCGCGAAAAGCTCCATGTTATTGATCACCTTGTCGATCTGCTCCGCATGGCCATTCCCTGAAACGCAAACCACCATCCCGGCACGGTTCTTAAACACATAGCGAAGCAATTCCCACTTCGTGCCGTCATCCCGGCCGGATTCCACCAGCAAGCGGACACCCGCGATGCCGGACTTGGTATAAAAATTCGTGCGTTCCAGCTCCCGCGTGTACCCCCCCGAGGCATAGCGATTCATCCGCTCGAAGTACGCGCGGATATGCGCATCGAGCGAATTAAAATCATACTCCCACAACGCCACGCTGATCGTGGTGCTGCCATGGCGTAAACGCGGAAAGCACATGCTCGCCGCCGAGTCAGGAAACTTGCTGGCCGGAATGATTTGCCAAAATTCATTCGCTGGAAGCTCGAAGGCTATCTTTGCCTTCGGGATTTCAACGCGTTCCGCGTGAAGTGCGACGATCCACAGCGGAGCCAAACCAATAAGTAGGATTCTCCACATGGCTGATGCCCCCTACCTCACTACATCGGAAGGATCACCCGAAAAATCAACAACCAAAAGCGGCGCGCACCGCGCGCCAGCTACTGGGTGCAGGGCTCAGCCCTGCTAGATTTTGATCGGCTTGCGGATGGTGACGTGCACCTCGCGGAGCTGCTTTTCCGTGGCCGGAGCGGGCGCGTTCATCAGCAGATCGCGCGCGTTCTGGGTCAGCGGGAAAGCGATGACTTCGCGGATGGTCTTCTCGTTGGCGAGAAGCATCACGATGCGGTCAACGCCAGGGGCGATGCCACCGTGGGGCGGCGCTCCGCACTTGAAGGCGTTGATCATGCCGCCGAATTTCTTGTCGACCACCTCGGGACCGTACCCGGCAATTTCGAACGCCTTGTACATAATCTCGGGCACGTGATTACGAATCGCGCCACTGGAGAGTTCAATGCCGTTGCAGACGATGTCGTACTGGTAGGCCTTGATCGTGAGCGGGTCCTGATTGAGCAACGCGTCCATCCCGCCTTGCGGCATGGAGAACGGATTGTGACTGAATGCGGCTTTGCCGGTTTCCAGGTCCTTTTCGAACATCGGAAAATCGACGATCCAGCAGAATTTGAAGACGTTCGGATCGATGACATCGAGCTTGGCCGCAATATAATTCCTCATGTCGCCGAGAAGCTTCGCGGCGGTCAATTCGACCGGGTCCGCCGAGAAGAACAGGGCCGCGCCAGTCTTCGCACCAGTGCGGGCGAGGAGCTGTGTCTTGGCCTCTTCGGTAATGAACTTGGCGATCGGGCCCTTGAGCGAGCCGTCGGGTTGGACGGTAATCCATGCGAGGCCGACCGCGCCGAGGAGCTTGGCCTGTTCCTGCAATTCATCGAAGAAAGAGCGAGGCTTGTCGGCGATGTCCGGCACGGGCAGCACGCGAACCGTCTTGCCGGCGAAGGCCTTGAATTCGCTCTGGGCGAAGAGGTCGGTGGCATCGCTGATGGTGAAGGGTATGCGCAAGTCGGGCTTGTCGGAGCCGTACTTGAGCATCGCTTCGGCAAACGGAATGCGCGGGAACGGCGCGGGTGTGATCTGAGCCGTGCTGAACTCAGTGAAGAGTCCAGTCATGAGGTTTTCCATCGCAGCGAAGATCTCGTCTTGAGTGACGAAGCTCATCTCGACATCGAGCTGGTAGAACTCGCCGGGAGAACGATCCGCACGGGCGTCTTCATCGCGGAAACACGGAGCGATCTGGAAGTAGCGATCGAAACCGCTGACCATGAGGAGCTGCTTGAATTGCTGCGGAGCCTGCGGCAACGCGTAGAATTCGCCGGGGTGCAACCGCGACGGCACGAGAAAGTCGCGCGCGCCTTCGGGCGAGGACGAGGTGAGAATGGGCGTCTGGAATTCGTTGAAGCCCATCTCCGTCATGCGGCGGCGCATGCTGGCAATGATCTGGGAGCGCAGGACAATGTTCTTGTGGATCTTCGAACGGCGCAAATCGAGGAAGCGGTACTTCAGGCGAGTGTCTTCCGGGGTGATATCCTCGGGGAAAACATTCATCGGGAGCGGCTCGGCCTTGCTGAGCAGTTCGTACTGCGTGACGAACACCTCGATCTCTCCAGTAGGGAGATTCGGGTTCGTGCTGCCTTCGGGACGGGGCTTGACCGTGCCGACGATCGAGACGACCGATTCCTTGGTCATGTGGGCCAGTTCGCTCTGGAACGGGAGTTCCGGCGGCACAACAATCTGGGTCAGACCGTAGTGGTCTCGCAAATCGATAAAGAGAACGCCGCCGTGATCGCGCTTGTTGTGAATCCAACCGGCCAGGCGCACTTCCTGGTCGACATTGGCTTTGCGCAGTTCGTTACAGCGATGAGAACGGTATTTAGACATAAGGGAAAGCCCTACAGTAAACGGGCAAACTCCCATTGTGAAAAGCATAAAAACCAGCGTGACGCTGGCACCCCATAGCTGGTGTGCGAGGTGCGCCGCTATTTAGCTTCTAAGCACGGCCACGAGACTCGCCAACTCAACGACATCCTGCTTGCGATCGGCGAGGGTCTTGACGGCGACTTTGCCGTTCTTGATTTCCGCATCGACGACGATGGCGTGCGTGGCCCCGCGTTCTTCGGCAGATTGAAATTGTTTGCCCATCTTGGCGGGGCTCAACGGCATATCGGCCGCAATCCCGGCCTCGCGCAAGGTTTGGAGGACGCCCGCCGCTTCAGCGCGGAACGCTTCGTCGGGAATGACCACAAAAGCTTGGATTGAGGCGGTCGAGGGTTTGAGCAGTCCCTTTTGCTTGAGGAGTTCGGTGAGCACCACGTCGCCCATGCCAAAGCCGAGCGCGGGGAGATCGACTCCGCCCAAGTTGTTGAGAAGATTGTCGTAACGACCGCCGCCCGCGATGGCGCGGAATTCGCCGCTGCGGTCAAACGCTTCGAAAACGACGCCGGTATAATAGGCGAGACCACGCACGACGGTGAAGTCGCGCTTCACATAGTCGCCGAGACCGCGCGCCTTGAGACCGTTCTCCACGATGTCGAGGCGCTCGCTTGCGGCGCCGTGCTCGAGGATGTTTAGCACTTCCTCGGCGAGAGCGCCCAGAAGTTCGGTTGTTTTCTCGCGGGGCTGGCGCTCCGATTTATCAATCGCTTGGAAAACCTCGTACCATTTTTCTTCCGGCACTTGCTTGGACTTCAGGAAATCCACCCAGAACTGGCGGTCGCTCAGTCGGATGACGAAATCCTTCTCATTCAGGCCGAAGGCGCGGAGGGTATCGATGCAGAGAGCAATCAACTCCACATCCGCTTCCAGGCTCGCTTCGCCGATCAGATCGCAATTGAACTGGTAGTGCTCGCGCAGGCGACCGCGCTGCATGCGTTCGTAGCGAAAGACTTGCGGAATGGAAAACCACTTGATCGGCTTCTTGTAATCGCGGTGCTGCGCGGCCACCATGCGGGCCAACGTGGGGGTCATCTCCGACCGCATCGCCACGGCGCGCTCGCCCTTGTCGACAAAATGGTAAAGCTGGCCGACGATTTCCTCGCCCGACTTCTTGGTATAGAGTTCGAGTTCTTCGAGGGGGGGGCCGTCGTATTCGACAAAGCCGTAACGCTGGGCTGTAGAACGCCATGCGGCGAAAACCGTATTACGCAGGGCGCAATCCGCCGGGTAGAAATCGCGAAACCCGGGGAGTGAGGGCATGGAGAATGGTTACCGTAAGTCCAGACGAGCGAAACGAGGCTCGGGGACTAGGGATTCTCGGGCTGATCCGAGGCAGGCTTGGAAGAAAGATCCTCGGAAAGTTTCATCACTTTCGCCTTCATCTCCTTACCGGCCTTGAACTTGACCACGGCACGCGGCGGGATAGGCACATCATTCTCGGGCTTGTTGGGGTTGCGCCCCACACGCGCCTTGCGGAGTTTGACTTCAAACACGCCGAAGTTACGGAGTTCTACGGACTGCCCTTTTGCAAGGCTTTCCGTCAGGTAATCCAACGTCTTTTGAATGACGTTCAGGACATCCTGTTGCACCATACCCGTTTCATTGCTGATCCGGATAACCAAGTCTCTTTTAGTAAGGTTCGGCATAAACCTGTGCAGATTAAGAGCTAAGCCTGCCCTTTTGGCAAGTACAAAAATTCGATATCGCGCATATTGTGATGATATAATCTCGGCTTAAAACAAATGCTTCTTAAGAAAGGAAATCTGATCACTCACGACGGACGCAAAATTGTCACCGAGATAGATCTGAAAATGGGTCAGCGGATAGCCTTTCGATTCGCCCCGGGGGGCGCGCTTCGCCGCACGGTGTGCGGACTCCGGAATCACTTCTGTATCGGCTTCGCAGACGCAAATCAGGAGCGGACACAAAATCTTTTCGGTCTGCGTGATGGGGCGGTAAAACGGAATCCGAATCAGCGTGCGCGCGGTGATCAATGGCTTCCATTCCGCGCCGTGACCACCGGCTTTCGCGACTTCCAGATAACCCTCCAGCGCCCCGGGCCGGTTCAACGCCGCGAGGCTTCCCGGTGCTCCCACCGTGGCGACGTAGAAGGGGGAAAGTCCCAGCAGCCCGCGCAGTTGATCGTAAACGCCTGCCACCGTGAGCCGGAGCGATTGCCAGACGCTGCGCATCTTGAGTCCATCCCCCACTCCATCGGTGAAGGGACATTGCGCGACCGCTGCTGCGATTTGGGGATGCTTCGCAGCGAGGGCCATGACGTGACCGCCGCTAAAGGACGAGCCCCACACGGCGACGCGCTTGGGATCAATCTCGGGATGCGCCCAAGCCCAGTGGAGCGCGGCTTCGTAATCAGCGAGTTGGCGCGAGATGGAAACGAGCAGGCGTGGCTCGCCTTCACTGTCGCCGAAATAGCGGTAATCAAAGGCCAACGCGGCCATGCCCGCCGCCGCAAACGCTTGGGAATATTGATCGAGACGATGAGAGCGAATACCGCCGAGACCATGCGCCAGGACGACGCACGGATACGGTCCCGGCCCGTCAGGACGATAGAACCAGCCCGCGCAACGCAGCCCACCGCTTTCGAACGTGATGTCTTCTCGTGGCTTCGGCATGGCAGGAACTCTATACGTCCGTTCGGATAAATCCAGTACAGCGTGCTTATGGGGCTGGAGTGGCCCGGGTCGTCGTTTTTTTCGCTTCGTCGAGCACCTTGACGATTTTACGGACAAAATCCCGCAGGACCGGCATACCTCCCTCGACCACCGTGCTGTGATTGAGACCGCCCATTTCGTAAAACTCCACCTGCGTATTTCCCAAAGCGCGCAAGCTGGCCGCGAGAAAGTCATTCTCTTCTACGCGCGCCTTGAATTCGATGCGGCGATCGCCAGTGATGAGGCAAATCGGAGGCAGATCGGCCGCCGCGTAATAGAGCGGTGCATATTGATCGATGAGCGGACGGAATTGTTGCCCCTGGTCTCCGAGGATTTTTTTTACATGGAAATGGGTCGTTACCTGCGCACTGACCGGAATCAGTCCGGCCAATTGTCTGTTCGAAACGCTCTGCGCCGCAAGCCAGCGCGGATCCATGCCGATCATGGCCGCGAGATAGCCCCCTGCCGAATGGCCCGCCACGAATACCTTCTTCGGGTCGCCGCCATATTTCTCGATGTGGCGCAACGTCCACGCCACCGCCGCCGCCGCATCTTCCAGATAGGCGGGGAACTTTCCCTGCGGTGACAACCGGTAACCAACTGCCACCAGCGCAATCCCCTCGCCTTTCAACCGGGGAAAACTCCGCTTACCTTCCGTCAAGCCACCCCCATGAAACCAGACCACCGTCGCGAAGCCGGGTTTGTTCGTGGGATAATAAAGATCGAGCTGGCATTGTGCCCGTTGGTAATCGCCCGCTTTTTTGAGAGCCGACTCGTCATAATAGGAGATCCCCTGCAACACGGATTCCGCCGGGGCTGTTGTCGCTTCCTGTGCGAAAACCATCCCACACGTCAGCATGAACGCCAGTCCGCAGCGCAGGATCATGACCTGAAAAAACGTCTCGCCAGATATGCTCATCACCTTCAATCCCACACCTGCTGGGAAAGAAATGCAATCGCAGTTTTGCGGGAATTCCTAAAAGCGTGTACCCTCTTCCATCCTGCATGCCCACCCCCACTTTCACGCTCACCGCCACGCAGATCAAGGATCAGGCCCGCGCCTTGGGCTTTGACCTCTGCGGCATCGCGGCGGCGGTACGTCCCACGCAGGCGGACTATTATCAGCAATGGATTGCCGATGGGCGCCACGGCGAGATGGGTTGGCTGGCGCGCGATCCGCAACGCCGGACCGATCCACAACAGGTCCTGCCCGAGGCGCGTAGCGTGATCGCGGTGGGACTCAATCATTATCAGCCCGCCCCCACACGCCGCGGTCGCATCGCCACCTACGCGCTGGGCGAGGATTACCACACCCTCTTCGACGAGAAACTCGCGGCCTTTCAGAGTTGGCTCACCGCCAATGCGGGGGGAGCGCACAAATTCTATGCCGACACCGGGCCCGTGCTGGAAAAGAATGTCGCCCAACTCGCCGGGCTCGGCTGGCAGGCGAAGAGCACCATGTTGCTCAACGCGAAGTTCGGACCGTGGTTGTTCCTCGGCGAGATTCTCACCACACTCGACCTCGCGGCCGATGAACCAGCCCGCGACCGTTGCGGTTCGTGCACCCGCTGCATCGATGTCTGCCCCACGCGGGCCATCACCGCGCCGTATGAACTGGATGCACGCCGCTGCATCTCCTACCTCACCATCGAACTGAAGGGCTCCATTCCCGAGGAACTGCGCCCGCTCATCGGGGATCACCTCTACGGCTGCGAGGAATGTCTCACCATCTGTCCGTGGAATCGCTTCGCGAAGCAATCGCAGGAATTGCGCTTCGCCTCCACCACCTCAACGCAACTCGACCTCCGCGATTATCTCGCGTTGAGTCCACAGGAATTCAAACAACGCTTCGCGGGCAGCCCCATTCTGCGTGTCAAACGACGCGGGCTGTTGCGCAATGTCTGTGTCGTCCTCGGAAATATCGGCACAGCGGACGACCTGCCCGCTCTCCATCAGGCTCTCAACGATATCGAACCGCTCGTGCGCGAACATGCCGCGTGGGCCGTTGCACGCATCGAGCAACGAGTCAATACCTGAAGCTAAACACCCCAAACTGAACGAAGCGCTTCACCGCTTCGACATTTCCAGAGCAAAATATTCGTTTACCACGGTCCGAACAAAATCGGTCGTACTGATGCCGTAATGACGAGCCTTGGACTTCAAAACTCGTTTTTCCTCCGGGCTTAAGTCAACTATTATCCCGCATGAACTATTGGATTTCTTGCTTTTTCCGCTGGTTTTCACGGTAATGCCTCCCTTAGTTGCCCCTCGAAACCTCCGAACTGCGAGGCGGGTAAGTTATTATTTTACCTTACATTATATCTCGATCACATAAATTAACGATCAAAGATAATAAAGTCAACTCCTGCTGACTCATTTATTGCAATTACATCGGCACGAGTGCTGAAAAACTCTTGCTTCATTTTCTTCTAGCCGGAATGATGAACCTCTTATGGCGGACGCTGACAAAATGGAAAAAATTGTCGCCCTATGCAAACGGCGCGGCTTCATCTTTCAATCTTCGGAAATTTACGGGGGTCTCAACGGAGCGTGGGATTACGGTCCTCTCGGGGCCGACTTGAAGCGTAACCTGAAGGACTTCTGGTGGAAGAGCATGACCCAGTACCGCGATGATATCGTGGGCATGGATGGTTCCATTCTGATGAACCGCGCCGTCTGGCGCGCCAGCGGCCACGAAGCCACTTTCTCCGATCCGCTCGTGGAATGCTTCGTCACCAAGAAGCGTTTCCGCGCCGACCAGATTGATCCCCAGTCCGGCACCGTCCATTGGTTCAAGGGCGCCGAAGCTCCGGAAAAGAGCTGGACCAGCGACAAACCCTTTGCCGTGCTCGTCCGCGAGGGTGAACATTCGGAAAAGGCCAAAAAAGTGGCCCGCGAATTCTACGCCCAAGGCACCGGCTTCGAATCGAACAAGATCATCAACCCGATTGAAGACCGCACCGAGAAGGTCACCGACTCCACAGCGTTCAATCCGGAGAATGGCGCGCAGCTTTCCGAACCGCGCACGTTCAACCTGATGTTCAAGACCTACGTGGGCCCGGTCGAAAACGACTCCGCCATCACGTATCTGCGCCCCGAAACCGCGCAGGCGATGTTCGTCCAGTTCAAGAACGTCCTCGAAGTCGCGCGCAAGAAGTTGCCCTTCGGCATTGCCCAGATCGGCAAGTCGTTCCGCAACGAAATCAACCCGCGCAACTTCATCTTCCGCTCGCGTGAATTCGAGCAAATGGAAGTCGAATTTTTCGTCAAGCCGGGTGCCGGTTTCGAGTGGCTCGAAAAGTGGAAGGAAGACCGCCTCGCCTGGTACGAAGCGATCGGCATCCCCCGCGACAAGATCCACGTCAAGACCATCTCCGAAGCCGACCGCGCGTTCTACTCGCAGGGCACCTATGACCTCGAGTACGAATTCCCCTTCGGCATTCAGGAACTCGAAGGCATCGCCTACCGTACGGACTATGACCTGAAGCAACACGCCGAAGCCAGCGGCAAGCCGCTCGAATACTTCGACGAAGAGACCAAGACCAAGTTCCTCCCCCACGTGGTGGAGCCCAGCGCCGGCGTCGACCGCACCATCCTCGCCCTCCTCTGCGAAGCGTACGATGAGGAAGTCGTCACCGACGAAAAGGGGAACAGCGAAACGCGCGTCGTCATGCGTTTCCACCCGCGCATGGCCCCGATCAAGGTCGGCATCTTCCCGCTGCTCAAGAACAAGCCCGAACTCGTCGCCAAGGCCAAGGCCGTGCAGGAGCTGCTGCGTCCCTACATGACCACCTTCTACGACGAAGCCGGAGCCATCGGCCGCCGTTACCGTCGCATGGACGAAGCCGGAACACCGTTCGGCATCACCATCGACTTCGAGACCCTCGAAGGCGCAAAGGACGGTGAGTTCGCCGGTCAAAAGGATACCGTCACCCTGCGCCATCGCGACTCGATGAAGCAGGAACGCATCCCGATCGAGAAGCTCACCCACTACCTCACGCCGAAGATCCGCTAGGCAGGGCTGAGCCTGCACCCCGTAGCTGGCGGCACACGGTGCCGCCGCTTTCGGAAATCGGTAGATCCAAGAGCCTTAGTTCCTTTAAGTACTGGATGCAGCGTCACGCGGCCGGCGGGGCGGGACGAATTTCGCGTACCGCGCTCCGGACGTCTCCCAACGTCTCCACTTTTCCCAAGTGCCTGATACTCTGGGCGAGTCCTTCCCACGCACACGCAAAGTGCTAAGGTATCCCGCCCGTAGAGAAATTTCCGACCGTTCATGCCCCCATTTAAGCACACCCTGCCCCGGAGCGTTTGCGTTAGGTGAGCTATATGAGCTGCGTGTGCGATATTTTTGCGGCATACCGACCGATTTCCACTCGGCATAAGCCCTCCTCCTCCTCGTTCATCCAATCTAATCCGTCATTTTCTTGCCCCCGAAACTGAGTCCGCTCAGTATGGCAGGCGCTCTGCATTCCACTCATTCTCTGGGAGAATCACGTTGTAGAGTCATGAACACGGATAAGACGGGGACAACTAATGCGCCAGACAAGCGATCGCAGGGGCAGGGGTGAAGGGATTCCAAAGCGGTCTCAGAATCGCTCACTCGTCATCGGGCAACAAAACGGGAACTCCGGTCGCCGTATCATCGCGCTGCTCTTTCTCGTGTGGGGTCTCGTTTCCACATCAACCTCCATTCGCGCCGATTCGTTGGACACCCCCTCCTCTTCTTTTCTGGATGGCTTGGTTTTTGATGTCGTGGCGGCCCTTGAGGCCGACCTCGCCTCCGCCGCGTCTCCTTCCATCACATCGGTAAGTCTGGATTCGGCCGCACCGGGCACGACCATTGTATTGACGGGTTCGAATTTCGGCTCCAATGCGGGCGCCACGATCGTCCGATTCGGTGCGGTGCGAGCCGAAATTGTGTCCCTGAACGACACGAGCCTTGAAACTATCGTCCCCGTTGGGGCCAGCTACGATTTCATTTCCGTAACGTCCGAGAATGGAAAGACCGCTTATTCGGCCAAGCCCTTTATCCCCAAATTTTCTCCTGTCGCCACGATCGCAGACCGGTCCTTTGGGCAACAGAGCTCCTATCCACCAAGCCCCACCAAGCCCGCGCTCGTCAATCTCTCAACCGGGTATAGTAGCAGTCCCACGATGGGCGTGAAGATCTGCGATCTGGACGGGGACGGGAAACCGGACATCGTCGCCGCCAATCGGAACAACGACAACGTGATCGTTTTCAGCAATACCGGCACCTATCCGTCGGGAGATCTCGCAACATCTTCCTTCGCCATCGTAACAACAATCAGCACGGGGACCAGACCGACGGACCTCGCGATTGGCGACCTCAACGGCGATGGGAAACCAGATATTGTCATAGCCAATTCGAGTGGCAATTCCTTGAGCCTCCTGCAAAACACGAGCACGCCCGGAGCGATTTCTTTTGCTCCCGCCATTACCTTCCCCATCCCCTATCAATCTTATGATCTGTTTTCAACCCCAAGCTCCGTGAAGCTGGTCGATATCGATGGGGATGGCTGGCTCGATATCGCCATGGGCGGGCTCAACGTCGGAGTCTTACGCAATAAAGGGCTCGGCGGCACCTTAAGCACCAGCTCTTTCAATGCCGCGGTGAGCTTCTACTTGAACGCCAGCCCGGTTAATGATTTCGCTGTCGGAGATCTGGATGGCGATGGGAAACCGGATGTCGCTGTCGCGACCTATTTCGCAACGGTTTTCATTCTGCAAAATACTTCAACACCGGGGACGATTTCTTTTGCTCAGAATATTCAGATCCCCCATTCATCAACGCCCTACGCGTTGGCCATTGTCGATCTGAACGGAGATGGAAAACCCGAGTTACTTTCGGGAGGCAATTCCTTGTCTCTCATTCCGAACCAAAGTCAGCCCGGCCCGCTGTCAGCGGCCTCTTTCGGATCGCGAATTGATCTCGGCGGTTTTCTTTATGTACGGCGCCTCTCCGTTGGTGATTTAAACGGAGATGGCCTTCCGGACCTGGTCATCACCCGTGATTTCCCCGGTGGAATCAATGTCTACCTTAATGGAGGCACCGGAAATGCCGCGACGACGCTTACCCGCATGGCAACACTGAATATCCCGACTGGCAACTACGGAATTGACATGGCGACACGGACTGCGATCGGGGATCTAAATGGAGATGGCAAGCCGGATTTGGTCGTTGATGGCTCTTGGGGTTCAATTCTGGTGTCGCAAAATTTCGGCGTCCCGCTCACAGCGACCTCATTCTCCATCTCACCGACCAGCCCCTCGGTCACTTTCCCTTGGTATCGCGCCACAAGACTTTCGGCGAAACAAGTGATGTCCGATACCTCGACGGTCTACGTCACAGGCGGAGCCAACTGGACCTCCAGTGCCCCCTCAGTCGCAGCCATTGATAGCTATGGCCTGCTCGTCGGTGTGGCGATCGGCACAACAACGGTGCAGGCGAGCTGCGATGGACTCCCGGCACAGGCGACCGTCTCCGTCCAGTCCACCGCCTTCGGTCGCAATCCGGGGAATCCCGACGGTCAATTCTTGCCCTCTATTTCCAATGGAGGCTTCATCGGAAGCGTCAAAGCCATGGCGGTGCAAACCGATGGCAAGGTGATCATTGGCGGAGTATTCTCCATGGTAAATGGCGTTGCCTGCAACAATCTGGCGCGCCTGAATGCCGACGGCAGCCTCGATTCCAGCTTCGCGATTGGCACGGGCCCTAATGGTGCTGTGAAAGGTCTGGCGCTCGATAACGCGGGCAACATTCTGGTCGTTGGTGCGTTTACCAGCATCAACGGAGTCACGCGCAAGGCCGCAGCCCGACTCACCCCAAGTGGTGCCGTGGACACCACCTTTAATTTCAATCTCACCACAGATAGCTCCTTGCAAGCCAATGTCATTTTAGTGCGTCCCAACGGTAAAATCCTCATCGGTGGTTACCATCTCGAGACCGCTGTCAGTAGTACCCCCTCGTTCCTGATCCAACTGAATGCCTCGGGGACTCTCGATTCAACATTCAACGCGGTTGGAAGCTCTTCGAGTGAAACCAACACTCTCGCCCTGCAGCCGGATGGTTTTGTGCTGGTCGGTGGCAGCCTTGCCCGCACCGGCTCCACGGACCCCTTCTGTCTGGCACGATTGGACCTAACGGGTGCGTTCGATCCCACCTTTCAGATCGGAATCGAGAGCAGCCGCGTGTATAGCATCGCCTTACAATCCGACGGAAAAATCGTGGCAGCCGGTGACTTCTCCTCCGTCTTCGGCCAAAGCGTCAAATTCCTCACCCGCCTCAACGCCGACGGCACATTGGATAGCTCCTTCTCGAACACTTCCTCCGATAACACCTCGATCATCCAAGCTGTCGCCGTGCAAAAGAATGGGAAAATCGTCTTTGGGAGATCCTTCGATACGAAACGTCTCGACGCCAATGGAGCACCTGATCCCAGCTACGTGACAAGCTCCAAACCAGATTGGGCGATTAGCACCATCGTCATCACTCCCGACGAAAAAATCTGGACCATGGGCGGCAACTCCACCGTCAATGGCTTATCCACGATGGGCATTGCCTGGTTGCATGGCGATGTTTCCACACTGCAAGGTTGGTACACCCGATATTTTACCTCGCAAGAAGCCAGCAATCCCCTGATTAGCGGTCCCGCGGCCCAACCGCACAACGATGGCGTTGCGAATGTGATGAAATACCTCTGCCACATTGATCCGAGCGCGGCGCTGGGGGAAGCGGACAAGGGCGCCTTGCCGGTGACGAGTGTGATCGAGCAGGACTCGAAGGAGTATCTGACGCTGCAGCATCGCCAGAATCCGGCGGCATCGGATTTGAATATCGAGGTGCAGGTGTCGACGGATTTGAAGACCTGGCAGACGGTGACGCCAGACAATACGCAGACGGTCGGCACCGATCCGCTGACGGGCGACCCGATTATCCAGTATCAAGTCGATACACTGGGCGCGGAGCAGAAGTTCATCCGGCTGAATGTGACGGCTCCGTGATCGGACAAGCGGGAGGTCGATCTCCCGCTACGCCGTCTGGGCGAGCGGCAAGCGCAATTCGGCACGGACTAGTTTGGCCTTCTCGTCGTAATGCCATTCGCAGCGGCCCCCGTGGGCGCGGGCGACGGCGTGGACGTAGGAGCAGCCGAGACCGAGGTGACGGCGTTTGGTGGTGTAGCCGGAGAGCTTGCCCCATTGGTCGATTTGTTGGGGGGCTTCGGCGACGGGATTTTCGACGATGAGGACAAGCTGGCCGGGTTCGATGCGGCCTTGGGGCAGGGTCGCTCCATTGCCGGCGTCGACGGCATTGGTAATCAATTCCGCGACAGCGAGCTTGATTTGGAGCGAGTCGATTTCAATGGTGTCGTTTTCGCCGAGGCCCGCGACGAGTTTGGCTTGGGGCGCGATTTGCGGCCAAGCTTCGAGAAGCGACATCGGTTGCAGCCGGGGCGCGGGTGGGTCGAGCCGTTCCCGGACGCCACGCAGGCGGTCGGCCATTTCCATGGCTTGCTTCATCAAGGGAACGGTTTCCGCCGTAACGCGGGGGTCCGGCCAGCGCTCGCGCAGGTCGGTCAATTCGAGGACCATTCCATTGATCTGGTTGCGCACGTCGTGAATCAACGCGCCGACCAGCTTTTTAAGGCTGTCTTCTCTGGCTGACATATAATGCTTAGATTCTCTTATGCATGGAGTATCGACTTGAAACAAGCCCTCTCTCCAGTACATTGCCTCTCTTAGTCATCGCACCCCAACCGTAAAAGAAAATTGATTATGCATCAGGAAGCCAAACGACTCACCTACCTCGACAATAACGCCACCACCGCCATCGCCCCCGAGGTATTCGAAGCCATGGTTCCCTACCTGACCGAACTTTACGGCAACCCCTCCAGCGCCTACGCCTTCGGCAAGCGTGTCGGGGCGTCCCTGATCGCCGCGCGTGAAAAGGTGGCGGCCCTGATCAATGCCGATCCAAAGGAAATTTTCTTCACGAGCTGCGGCACCGAATCGGACAACACGGCGATCTGGTCCGCGTTGCGCACGACGGGCAAGAAGCATCTCGTCACCACAGCGGTCGAGCACTCCGCCATCATGAACCAGGGCGAGTACCTCGAAACGCAGGGTTACAAAGTCACGTGGCTCAAGGTGAACTCCGAGGGCGAACTCGACCTGAAGGAATTGGAAAACTCGATCCACGAGGATACGGGCATTGTCTCGATCATGACGGCCAACAACGAGACTGGCGTGATTTTCCCGATCAAGGAAATCGCCGAGATCTGCCACAAGAAGGGAGTGCTCTTCCACACCGACGCCGTGCAGTGCCCCGGTAAAATCAAGATCGATGTGCGCGACACGAACGTGGATTTCCTCTCGCTCTCCGGTCATAAACTGCATGCCCCGAAGGGCGTGGGCGTATTGTTCGTCAAGCGCCGCACGAAGCTCCTCCCTTACGTGGTGGGCGGCGGTCAGGAACGCGGCAAGCGCGGCGGCACGGAGAACGTGGCGTCGATCGTGGGTCTCGGCAAGGCGGCGGAACTTTCCCTCGCGAGCCTGAACGACGAGCAGACCCGCGTGCGGGCGTTGCGCGACAAGTTCGAGAAGACGCTCGAAGAAAAGCTCCCGAATATTTACATCAACGGCAAACGCGATGCGCGCCTGCCGAACACGTCGAACATCGCGTTCGACTTCGTGGAAGCGGAAGCGATCCTGCTGCGCCTCGATCTGGAAGGCATCTGCTGCTCGTCCGGTTCCGCTTGCACGACCGGCTCGCTCGATCCGTCGCACGTTCTCAGCGCGATGGGCCTGACCCCGGCGCGCGCGCGCAGTTGCGTCCGCTTCTCGTTCAGCCACTACAACACCGAAGCCGACGTCGATTACGCGCTGAAGGTGATCCCCCCGATCATCGAGAAGCTGCGCGCCATGTCGCCCCTCAACCCGAACCACACCGACAATCACGACTACGACGTGGAAGCGGCCCGTGAGAAGGAAGAGAAGTTGATGGCGGAGACAATGGCGAAGATCAACGAATAGCCGGCGTCACGCAGCCCAGCGCGCGAAACAGACGGGGAGGACTTTCTCCGGCGGCAACGCGGTCATGCAGCGAAAATCGAGCGGACATTCGCGGAGAAAACACGGACTGCACGGGACGTGCTCGCGCAGGATGTCGGTGCGCGGACCGAGCGGTGAGGTGCGGCGCGGTTCGGTCGAACCGAAGATCGCGACAGTCGGCACGCCGAGCGCGGAGGCAAGATGCATCGAGCCGCTGTCGTTGCACAGGACGAGACGCGAGCGGGTGAGTTCGGCGATGAAGTCTTCGAGCGTGGTCTGGCCCACTTTATTTTCCACGCCGGGACAGAGCGTGGTGATCTCGGCGGCGCATTCTTGATCTTTCGCCGCTCCGAGCAAGACCACACGGGCGTTGTGCTCGTTGATGAATTTACGCGCCACTTCGGCATAGTACGCGGCGGGCCAGCGTTTCGCCGGGCCGTACTCCGCGCCGGGACAAAGACTGAACTGTGGTTTCGCGTCAGCAGAGATTTCCAACTTGGGAACGGTCAGCGCCGGAAACGTGTCGTCGTCATTCGCCCCGAGCGCGGAGATGAGGTCGATGTAGGCGTACTGGAGATGTTGGCGCTGAAAACTGAAAGCCGATTTTTCGACGACGTTCGTGAGTAGCCACGCGCGGGCGTGACCGGGGTAGCCGATGATCTGCGGGATGAGCGCGAGGGTGGCTTCGAGCGCGGTGCGCAGCGAATTGGGCAGGAGCACGGCGGAACCGTATTTGCCCTGGCGCAACTGCGAGGAGGATTTGATGAAGGAGCGCGGTTTTTCGAGTGGGATGACCTGATCGACAAAGGGACACGTGCGCCAGATCGCGGCGATCTTGGCCGGAGCGGCGACGGTGAGAGGTTCCGCGCCGAGGAGGGTCTTCAGATTGCGCACGGCGGGCATGGCCATGATGCAATCGCCGAGCCAGTTGGGACTGCGGACAATCACGGGCGTGCGCAGGGTGAAGCCCTTGTTCGTCACGCTGGGGTGCGATGGCGGGAGATCCGCAGAGGTGGGTTGTTCTTTAATTTCAGAAGCCATCGTCACCATCCAATCAAATATAGACGAGTAATGAAATGCTTTTTGGCAGCGTGACGCTGCACCCAGAAAAAAAACTTCACTGCGCCAGAGATCGGATGGAGGAAGAGAAGTCCGCAGATTGACGCCGATTTTTTTGGATTTCGGTTTCTGACGATCGACATTGCCGAGAAGCCCCGACCGAAAGCTTCGGCTACAACAGAGATCCAGATCGGGCGTGAGGTTACTGGATGCTACGCCACGCAACAAAAAGCCCGCCCCAGAGATGGGACGGGCTTTAGTTTGGTTGAAGGCTGACAGCTGATCGCTGAAAGCTTTCTTCCAATTAGATTTTCAGCGTGCTGACGCTCTTGGCGACATGCGCGGCGGAAGCTTGGAGCTGGCCGAGTTCGTCGTTGGTGAGGTCGAGCTTGATGATCTTTTCGACGCCGTTCTTGCCGAGGATGGCGGGAACGCCGACGAATTGGCCCTTGATGCCGTATTCGCCGTCGCAGTAAGCGGCCACGGGGAGAACGCGCTTTTCATCGCGAACGATGCTCTGCACCATCTGCACGGTCGAGGCGGAAGGAGCGTAGTAGGCGCTGCCCTTTTGGAGGAGCTTCACGATTTCGGCGCCGCCGTTGCGGGTGCGCACGACCATCGCGTCGAGCTTGTCCTTGGGGATCAAGGCTTCGATGCTGATACCGGAAACGGTGGAGTAGCGGGTGAGCGGAACCATGTCATCACCGTGTCCGCCGAGCACCATGGCGTCGACGTCGCGGGGGGAGACTTTGAGTTCGTCGGCGATGAACCAGCGGAAGCGGGCGCTGTCGAGCACGCCGGCCATGCCCATGACCTTGTTCTTGGCGAAACCGGTCTTGGCGGCCACGAGGTAGGTCATGACGTCGAGCGGGTTGCTGACGACGATGACGATCGCGTTCGGGGCGTACTTCTTGATGTTGTCGGCGACGCCACCCACGATTTCCGCGTTCTTGGCGAGAAGGTCATCGCGGCTCATGCCAGGCTGACGGGCCAGACCGCTGGTGACGACAACGATATCAGAACCTTCGTAATCGGCGGGGCTGTTGGTGCCCTTGATGAGGCTGTCGAAGCCTTCGATACAGGCGGACTGCATCATGTCGAGAGCCTTGCCCTGGGGCATGCCTTCAACGATGTCGTGCAACACGACTTCACCGAGGTTCTTTTCAACGAGACGTTGCGCGGTGGTCGCGCCAACAAAACCGGCACCGACGACTGTAATTTTCATTCTAGATAATCTCCTGTGTGGTATAATGGTTAAGATTAGAAAGGCTAATTTTATTGAACCCGGGGAAGCATGCAAGCATCAAACCTGACGATTTATTGCTATAACATTTTATCTAATGGAGTAGCAAGCTCCACTAATGTGGAGACTACCGCCACGGCTGCGCCTTCTGCGGCGCCGCAAGGAAGTATCGGCGCGTTGCTGGCCTCGCGCTGGCTGGAGTTGGCGACGTACCGGGAGATGGTGGAGCATTTGATCACGAGCACGATCATCGTGGGGATCGCCTTGCTGATCGGTTTCATTCTGGAGACCATCGTGCGCAGCACGTGCCGGATCGCGCGCGAGCGGCGGTTGGGCCGTCCGTCGCAACTCAAGAAAATCGATACGCTGCAAAGCATCCTGCTGAGCGTGGCGCGTTACACGGTGGCCTGCATTGCGGTGTTCAAGGTGTTGCTCCTATGGGGAGTGTCGTCGCAAAGTCTGACGGTCGGCGGCGCGATTGTCGCAGGCGCAGTCGGTTTCGGTTCGCAAGGTTTGGTCCAGGACATGATCACGGGCTTCGGCTTGCTATTCGAGGATCAGCTGCAGATCGGCGATTTCGTGCAGATCGGCGACAAGACCGGTTTCGTGCGCGAGGTGGGCCTGCGCGTGGTGAAGCTGGAAGGTCTCGACGGCACGGAACATATCCTGTTCAACCGGACGATCACGTCGGTGAGTAATCTGAAGCCGCCGGTGTGACATACAGCATGACTCACAACGCAGAGGCGTTTGAATCTGCGGCCTTCCCGTCCCCTTTTCTCTTAATTCCGCGGCGCCCACTTGCGCTTGGGGCGCGGCGGGAGTTGCTGGGTGGCGATGAGGCTGAGGCAGTCGGCGCTGATGTAGGTGCGGAGCCGCTTGAGGAGCAGCGGGGAGAGATCGACGTTGTACGGTTTTCCGGCGTCGAGATCGATGTAGCGGCCGTTGTCCTTGGTGCAGTGGAAGCGCAGCGGAATCGTGCCGGAGTGATCGAGGAGCAGGTCCTGCAATTCCTTCCAGCGTTCGGAGGTCCACTGTTCGAGTGGGACATTGACGGTGAGTTGACGGAACAGTCCGCGCGCTTCTTCGAGGCCCCAGATCTGGTTTACCTTGAGCTTGGGTTGTTCGTCGCGACGGTCAACAGAACCCGCAATGATGACGACTTCGCCCACCGCATAGGAACGCGGCAACGCGGCGTAGCTGTCGGGGAAGAGGAGAATTTCGGTGGAGCCAGTGTGATCTTCCACGATGAATTTCGCCCACGGACGCTTGTCCTTTTGCGAGAGGCGCACTTCCACTTTGTTGAGGAGGCCCGCAATACGTGTGTCGACGTCGGCATCGAGATTGGCGAGACCTTCAATCGTGGTCATCTGCAACGCGTGTAACTCTGCGGCATAGTCGTCGAGCGGGTGACCGCTGATGTAAAATCCGAGGAGTTCTTTTTCGTAGCCGAGCCGTTCGGTGGTGCTCCACTCGGGAAGTGATTTGCCACTGCGTTTCGGTTGCGGGGAATCGGTCGCGCCGAAGACATCGAGGAGCGACCCCTGGCCGAGTTCGCGGTCGCGCGTGGCGACACCGGCTTGCGCGAGAGCGGCGTCGATTTCGCTGAAGAGCTGCGCGCGCGTTTCGCCGAAAAGATCCATCGCGCCCGCCTTGATGAGACTTTCAAGGGTCTTCTTGTTCATCGAGCGTGTGCCGACGCGCAAGCAAAGATCGACCATGCTGGCGAAGGGGCCGCTCTTTTCGCGGGTCTCAATGATCTGCTCCACGGCGGCCTGACCGACGTTCTTGATGGCAGAGAGTCCGTAGCGAATTGATTTGCCGTGGATGGTGAAAGTGGCGCGGCTGGCATTGACGCACGGCGGGAGCACTTCGATGCCGAGCGCCTTGGCTTCACCGACGAAGACCGCAATCTTGTCGGTGTTGTCCATATCGTTGGACATCAGCGAGGCCATGAAGTGGACGGGATAATGGGTCTTCAACCAAGCGGTCTGGAAGGCGAGGACGCCGTAACAGGCGGCGTGCGCTTTGTTGAAACCGTACCCGGCGAATTTCTCGAGCTGATCGAAAATGTGGCCCGCTTGATCGGCGGGGATGTTGTTAATCTTGGCCGCGCCCTCGGTGAACATGGCGCGCTGCTTGACCATTTCCTCGACCTTCTTCTTACCCATCGCGCGACGGAGCAAGTCCGCCTCGCCGAGCGAGTAACCGGCCAGCAAGCTCGCGGCCTGCATAACCTGTTCCTGATAGATGATGATGCCGTAGGTTTCCTTCAGGATTTTTTCGAGGAGCGGATGATCGTACTCGACCTTGGAGCGACCGAGTTTGCGATCGGCGTAGACCTGGATGTTGTCCATCGGGCCGGGGCGATAGAGCGCCACGAGCGCGATGATGTCCTCGATCTGCTTCGGGCGGACCTGACGACACGCGTTGCACATACCCTGCGATTCCACCTGGAACAGGCCGGTGTTTTGCGCGCGGCTGAGGAGATCGTATGTTTCGGGATCGTCGAGCGGAATTTCGCTCGGGGCGATTTTCTTGCCCTCCGTCTTCTCGATCATGTCGAGACAGTCCTGAATGACGGTCAACGTTTTCAGGCCGAGAAAGTCCATCTTGAGCGCGCCGACTTCGGTGAGCCCGTCCATGTCGTACTGGGTGACAACTGCGCCGCTATCGTCCCGGGTGAGCGGGACCGAATCGGTCAAGTCGCCAGAGGCGATCACGACGCCCGCCGCGTGGACGCCCGCCTGTCGGGAGAGTCCCTCGAGGATCAACGCGTAATCGATCACGCGCTTGCTGCCTTCTTCCTCGTTGTAGGCCTTGAGCATGTCGGCGATGCCGCGATAGCCCTCGGCTTTCACTTCGCCCTTGTCGTCGTACTTCGGGTTGAGCGTGAACTTCGGATCGAAGGGAATCATCTTCGAGAGACGGTCGCCATCGCCGTAGCTCATGCCGAGCACGCGGGCGACGTCGCGGATGGCGGCCTTCGCGCCGAGCGTGCCGAAGGTGATGATCTGCGCGACGGACTTTTCGCCGTACTTGCGCCGCACGTACTCGATCACCTCGGGCCGTCGGTTGTAGCAAAAGTCGACGTCGATATCGGGAGGCGACACGCGTTCGGGATTGAGGAAGCGTTCGAAGAACAGTCCGTAGCGCACCGGATCGAGATCGGTGATCTCGAGCAGGTAAGCGATCATACTGCCCGCCGCGCTACCACGACCCGGACCGACCGGAATGCCGTTGCTCTTGGCGTAGTTGATGAAATCCCAGACGATGAGGAAGTAGCTGATGAAACCGGTTTTCTCCAGAACCGCGAGCTCCATGTCGAGACGATCCTTCATCTCCTGGCTCGGATTGCCGAAGCGCTTGATCAAGCCTTGCTCGCAGAGGTGCCGAAGATAACCGGAACGGGTCATCCCTTCGGGCGGATCGTACTCGGGGTAATTGTTCAACCCGAGCTGCATCTTCAGATTGCACTTCTCGGCGATTTCGAGCGTGTTGGCGAGCGCCTCCGGGCAGTCCGGGAACAGCGCGGCCATTTCCTCGGGCGTTTTGAAATAGAATTCAGGCGAGGGATAACGCAGCCGCTTTTCGTCGGCCTGATGCGAGCCGGTGCCGATGCAGAGCAGGATGTCGTGCGCTTCGCTGTGCTCTTTCTTGATGTAGTGGACGTCATTCGTCGCGACGAGCTTGAGACCGAACTTTTTCGAGAGTTGCTTGAGCTCGCGGTTGACGATTTTTTGCTGCTCCAGGCCGTGGTCGGCCATCTCGAGATAGAAGTCGTCCGCGCCGAAGATCTGCTTGAAGTCGTCGATCGATTTTTCCGCCGCTGCCATGTCCCCCGTGAGGATGGCTTGCGCTATTTCGCCCTTGATGCAGGCGCTGGTGCAGATGAGTCCCTTGCGGAACTGGGAGAGGATTTCTTTGTCGATGCGGGGCTTGTAGTAGAAGCCTTCGAGGTGCGCCGCGCTGACGAGCTTGATCAGGCTGTTGTAGCCGTCGAGGTCCTTCGCGAGCAGGAGCAGATGCGAGGAGGCGTCCTTGCCGGAACTGGATTTCTTTTCGAGACGGCTGCCGGGGGCGAGGTAGACTTCGCAACCGATGATCGGTTTGATGTCGGCCTTCTTGCAATTCTTGATGAACTCGATCGCGCCGAAGAGATTGCCGTGATCAGTGAGCGCCACGGCGGGCATGCCCATTTTTTTCGCGGTCTTGGCCATATCCCCGGTGCGGCAGGCACCGTCGAGAAGGCTGTACTCGCTGTGGACGTGAAGATGGACGAAGGAGGCGGACATAATAAAGGAGGCGAGCGTTAAGTTTTAGGTCCGCATTCGCGTTGTGCGAGAAATTTTGTGCAGGAATGCATCGAAAATTTCGTTCTACTTCGTATGCTGCAGGTTATCGATGGATATTACTTACTGGAACCGGGCTGCGGCCTGTTACGACGACGATATTTTCTCCGTGCTGCGCAATGACCGCAACGGCGTGCTCTTGCGCGCGATGGAGCGAGTGGCGAATCCGCGCGGCGTGGCGGGCGATCTGGGCTGCGGAAGTGGCATCATTTTGCCCGAAGTGGCGCGGCGGTTCGGGAAGGTGCACGCGATTGATTTGTCGCCGAAGCTGGTGGAGATCGCGCGGGCGTCGTGCCGCCGGTTCACGAATATCGAGTATGGCGCGGCGGACCTGAGCCGTCGCGGGAAAGCGCTCGCGGCGTTGCCAAAGCTGGACGTCGTGGTGAACGTGAATGTGCTCATTGCGGAGTCGCGACCGCTGCGCGAGGCGATTCTCGACAACCTGATCCGCGCATTGCGACCGGGCGGTCATCTCCTGCTCGTGGTGCCGTCACTAGAATCGGTTTTGTGGACCGCGGCCCGCCTCGCGGAGTGGAATCGCCGCCGCCGCACGCCCCGGTTGCCGGACAAGGTGCTGGATTCCAAGCGGGCCAGGGAGGGCATTGTGAAAATCGAGGGCGTGCCGACGAAGCATTACCTGCGGGAAGAGCTGGAGTCGGAGCTGAGTCAGCGCGGATTGAAGCTGTGCGCTCTCGAAAAGATTGAATACCATTGGGATACGGAATTCGATGAGGCGCCGAAATGGATGGGAACCCCGTTCCCGTGGGACTGGATGTGTCTTGCGCAACGATCCAAGAAATAACGTTTGGGCGGCAGTTGACACGATTTTTTGAAACTTTAGGCTCTAAACAACGTTCTACTATTAATCATACCCTATGAAATTCGCCCCGTTGTCTCGTTTTTCCGTTCCGATGCTTTCCGTCGCCGCGTTGACCTTGCTGGCTGGTTGCGGCAGTGATTACCAGAAGCCGAGCTATGTTGACCCCAACGCACAAGGACAAGTCGCCGGCACCGGCATTGAATCCCAGGATGTGAACGCTGCCGCGATGCAGGCCGCGCAGTCGATCATCAATATCCGCGAGATTGCCCAGGCAGCACAACCGCCCATTATCATCATCACTCCGGTGCAAAACAAATCGAGCAGCCCGGTGGACACCTCGCTTTACACCAGCATCCTGCGCGACACGTTGCTGAACAACACGGGCGGCAAGGTGCGCTTCATCGACCGCACGACGGCGGGTTTCAACCAGCGCGAACAGCAGATGCAGGAAGCGGGTGAAGTGGGCGGACCGGCGGCGGCGAATCGCGCGGCGCTGACGTATAATTATATCCTCACGGCGGAATTGCAGGGCATCGCGATGAACAGTTCACAGGGCCAGAGCGACTACTTCCGGATCGCCTTCAAACTGGTGAACAAGAATGACGAGCTGCTGTGGACCAATGCCTACCAGATCAAGAAGGAAGGCAAGGAAAGCGCAGTTTATCGCTAGCAGCCGAAATAGTTCTAAGTACGCATTTTAGCGTATTCTTTTATCATGCACACACCCCGGCGCTACGCGCCACCCCTCTTATTAGAGGGGACTCCTGCTAGTGAGACTCACCGTTGCCGCCGTCGGTTGCTCGGTAGCACTTGCGTTTTGGCGGCAGCGTTGCTGCTGACCTCCTGCGCTTCGGGTCCCAAGGGACCGACCGTGCAACAGATCGAAGCGGCGCAAAAGCAGGCGGTGGCAGATGGGATTCCCCAGCCGTTGCAGCACATGTACATCGATTTGCTGACGGACGGCGAGCGGCAGTATGTGCTCAACGCGATGCGGCTCGGCCTTGCCGCCGAGCGGTCGGGGTACTCCGATCTGGCGAAGCGCGTCTTCGATCAGGCGATCAAACGCGTGGCCTCGCTGCAGGCCGGGGCGGAACAGGCGGAGCGCACGAAGAGTAAATTCGTGGCGGATGAGGAAAAATGGTTCAAGGGCGAAGCCTACGAACGGTCCGCACTCTATCTGTACCGGGGCATTCTTTACGCGGCGGATGGCGATTGGGGCAATGCGGCGGCCTGTGCGAAGCGCGCGCAGGTGGAGGACATCGCTTCGAAGGAGCAGGACTCGGGCGACTGGTACAGCGCCGAGTGGCTGTTGGCGTTCGCCTCGTTGAAGCAAAATGATCCCGGTACCGCAAACGACGCGCTGGCTCGTGGTGCGAAATTTCCGAATCGCCAAGGCAATGTCCTGCCTCCGGCGGCAGAGGACAATGTGCTGATCGTGGCCGAAGCGGGGCAGGGTCCCGGCAAGGTGGGGCTCGGTGAATATCACGAAAAACTCGCGTTCGTGCAGGGCGACTATAAGACGACGAAGCTCGAGATCGATGTACCGTCGCAAGCGCCCGCCACCACCGCGGCGACGGACAGCGTCTACGTGCAGGCCACGACGCGCGGCCCCCGCAAGCTCGATTACATTCTCAACGGCAAGGCGGAATTCAAATCGGCCACCGACATGGCGGGCAACGCGGCCATCGTAGCGGGCGCGGCCACGGCGATGACCAGCAACAACGATACGCAGACCATCGTGGGTCTCGGCTTGGTCGCGGCTGGTCTGATTTCGAAAGGCGTCTCCGCCAGCGCACATCCCGCCGCCGACACGCGCACCTGGGATAATCTGCCGAACTCGATTTTCCTGCACTCGTTCCGCCTGCCGCCGGGAACCCATCAGGTGGTCCTGAAGGCATTCGATGCCAATGGAAAAATAGTGAAGCAAGAGACCCTTTCCGTCGTCATAAACCCACAACCGAACCTTACTGTCATATGGACACAACTCCCCTGAACACCCATCATTCCCACAAGAAGCTTTCTGTCACCTGGTCGTTCCTGCTGCTGCCGCTGATCGCGCTCTTTTTCGTCTCATGCGCGGACGGCCCCACCATTCCTCCGGGCAATGCGAAGAGTCCCGAGACGGCGGGCGCGCCGGTCGTGCTGCTGGATGAGGACATGGACGATGACATCGCGGTGGATCAAATCCGCTCCGGCCGCACCTCGAACAATCTCTTTGCGGTGCAGGCGAATATTCGCAACCGCACGGATCACGACATCTCCGTGCAAGTGCAGACGCTCTATCGCGATCAGCATGGCAATGCGCTGTATTTCAGCGCCGGGGAGGAAACGCCATGGACGACGATGGTGATCACGGCCAACAGTACGACACCGTACCGTTCGCAGTCGCTCACGCCGCAGGCCACGCAATCGACCATCCGCATCCGCTATACCAATCGCCCGAAGAAGGATTAAAGACAAAGTTCGAGGTTCGAGGTTTTCAGTTCGAAGTTGGAACGCGCCCACTCCAACTTCGAGCTTTGGCTCCAGGCAGGCGCGCTGCTTCTTCTCAAATATGAAATCTCAAATTCTCAAATGGTCGTGCTTGGTCGCGGTCTGTGCCGCGGCATTATCCGTTGCGCAGGCTGATTCCGCTCCGGGTAATGGCGCGGTGTCTGGGGCTTCAGGCAATGTGCGATTGAACAACGCTTCGCCGATTCCAAACGGCAAGGAAGTGGTGGATCAATTTCGCGATGCGTATGCGAAACAGCAGAAGCCGCGCATCCTCCTGTTTGTGAATCGCGAGCTGTTGCCCTCGGCACGGCTCGAAGCGAGTGGCCGGACGGAAACGGTCACGCAGGTGAAGGGCGACGCTGTCGATGGCGGCAACGGGACGTCGAATATCCAGATCGGCAACAACACGCAAACCAGCGGTGGCGGCGGAATCGTGATCAATCCGCGCCAGACCGGGACAGGCGGCGAGAAGAAGGAAACGACGACAACTTACAAACCGGGTGACAAGACGAATCTCGGTACGCCGAATCTGAGCGAGTTTGATGCGCGCCAGTTGGAGGAGGGTTTCCGCGCGCCTTATTTCTCGGCGGGAACGCGGTTCATCGACCAAAAGATGGCGGCCTCATTGCTGCGCCACTTCCCAGTGATCGGCGAGCGGTTCCTGACGCCTCCCACGACGGATGCGGAGAAGGAAGCGCAGGCGGCGCTCAAGCAAAGCGCGGACATCGCGGTTGAATTGCTCGGACGCCATTACGACGTGAGTTATCCCACTCCCGCGGGCGATACGACAATCCATCGACTGGACCTCGTGGCAACGGCGTATGATTTGAAAAATCCCGGCGTCATTCTCGGTCAGATCAGTTCCGAGTCGCTCTATGGGTTCAACCAGCCCGGCGGCACGCGCCGCAACGTGTCGGATCGCGAGATCATCGACCAGACTGCGCTCGCGCTCATGCAGCAGTTGACCGGAACGATGGGCAGCAAATAACTCGGGTTCATGGCCGCAGGCAATGGGAACCATGCTCAGTTTATGAAACTCTTTGAGTAATAGCTGTAAATGGATGTCGTCGCCCTTCTGGCGGATGGGGCCTATGGTAGTGGAGAACAAGGAAGCACCTAACCCTCGAAGCCCACGACTATGACCTCCTTCAAACTCATTTCTACCAAGCTGGCAACGCTGCTGGCGATCGCGATTCTGGCCAGTCTCTTCACGATGACGTCGCAAGCTGCCGTGCTCTGGTCCGAGACGTTTACTGTCAGCGCTGCTGGCAACTACGATACTTACAATTCGCACGCGTGGGTCGCTAACGATAAGCTCCTTCAACAAAATGTGTCGAGTACCATAAACCCTTGGACTGGCACGGCCACGGACACGGTCGCCATTGCGGGCAGGACGGATCGCCTCGGCACCATTGGCATTGCGGCATTTTTTAATGCCGATACGGCTTCAGGTACGATCACCAACATCTTCAAAACTGGTATCAGTGTGACCAATCCCGGGACGCTGACCTATGACGCCATGAAGGGAGCCACCACGGTGACCGGTTCGTTGCAGTTGATGGTGCAGGTGGGCAGTCAATGGTATGTGAACGCCACCTCAGTCACTCCCAGTGGCAGCGGTAGTTCCACCGACTTCAGCACGAAGGCAACGTCTTACACCTTTGATTTCACCACCGCCACGAATTCGACCTGGTACACCTACACGCCAGCGGTCACAGGCACGTATGCCTTGGGTTCCTCGCTGACGCTGGATATCTCTCAGCAGACGATTACGGGCATTGGCTGGTACGAGACACTGGGTACCAGCTCGGCCTTATACGTCGACAACATGGTGATCAACAGCATCCCGGAACCGACGACGGTGGTGCTCTTTGGCTCGGGCGCACTGGGATTGTTCTGGCAAGCCAAGCGCCGCCGTCATTCTTGATTTTGAATTGTTAGTTCGCCTCGCGCTTTGAGGGCGGCTCCGGGGAGTCGCCCTTCTTTTTTAGGAGAGTGGACTTGCCGCAGACCATTGGCTGCCGGGCAAAAAACATGAGACGAAACCGGGTGGGTTCTGGGCTGATTTCTCGACAAGCTCGAAATGACGGAGTGGGTAGAGTCAATCAAAGGACATGACCACGCACGCTACCTGATCGTTTCAGCAAAAAGAGCTACTCCCCTCTTTCTTAAGCTATGATCCATGCATTTAATGATTGCAATGGAGTTTAGATTCTATTATGTTCTACAAATAAACAAATATGTTTGCGTATTGCAAAATACGCTGTAATCAAAGCGCTTTAAGCGGCATTTCAATAGAACAAATCCTATGAATATCACGCAAATGTTCGGTTTTGGTTTGATGCTTTTTTTGACATGGGGTGCCACGACACAAGCCGCAGAAGGCGAGCAAACGTGGGATTTGGAGACGGGCGCGCTGCCGTCGGAAGCGACTTTCCGGTTCTGGGACCCGGCGAAAAAAGCGTTTTCCATCGAAGTCAGTGACAAGGAGAAGACGCCGGAAGGCCAACGGGCTCTCGAGATTACGGCCGTACGCGAGAGTGATTCGAAGGACGAATGGAAATGCCAGTTGATGATGATCTCCACACTGCCCATCGTGAAGGGCCACACTTACCGGGTCCGTTTCTGGGCGCGGGCCACGGAGCGGGGCGTCACGGAAGCGATGGCGAATTTGAGCGCGGCTCCCTACACCGAACTCGGATCGAAAGCGCGGCAGGCCTTTCGGCTGGAATCGAGCTGGACGCTCTGCGCCTTCGAGTTCACGGCGGATCGCGATTGGGAGGGACGTCTCACCGTGCCGCGGATCCTGTTCAAGGGCTACCCGGTCGGTGCGAAGATTTTCGTCGGGTCCGTTTCCGTGCGCGATTCCTCACGGGCGAGCACGCTGGATTTCCGGCCTGTGGCCAACTTCGGTTTTGCAGACGCCAAGGCGGCGGATGGCGTGGGCGGCTGGTCGGATCAGGGGCCGGACAATGACTTCGCGGAATTCCCGGTGCGGCAAAAACTTTTTTGCGGCATTCCCTTTCAAATCGTGGACCCGGCGCAAAATCAGGGTAAGGCGATCGTGGTGTTCGACAGTCCGGCGCTCAAGACGAACGTGCGCCAGATTTCCCTGCCGGTGAGCGAGACGGCACGCGGTCGCAAATATCTTTATTTGTTGCAGACCCTTTGCGGCTACGCCAAGAGCGGAGAGGAACCGGTGGGGAAAATCATTTTCACGCTCGAGGATGGCACCGTGCAGGAGCAACCGGTAGTGCCGAGCCGGGACCTGGCCGATTGGTGGCAGCCGAAAAAGTTGTCGAACGGCCTTGTTGGCTACGTGGGGCGCAACCATTCTTCCGAGGTGGGTGTGTATCTGTCCCGCCATGAAATGCCCAGCAAGCCGGTGACGAAGATCACGCTTGAGACCACGGCGATGAAGCAATGGATCGTCGTGGGCGCGACGTTGTGCGATTTCAGCGCGGAAGAAGTGCAGGTACCGGAAGAGCGCATCGTGGCGAATGAACAATGGAAGGCCACGGACATGGCGGATCTCATGGTCAAGTCCGGCAGCGCGCTCGATTTCTCCGCGCTCGTCACGCGCGAACCCGCTGGCACGCAGGGACGCCTGACGGTGAGTGCTCAGGGCCGGCCCGTGTTCGAAAAGGCCAAGGACAAGCCGGTGCGCTTTTTCACCTGTCCGGTCCTGCCCGATCAGGTGCTCACGGCGAAGACGGCGAAGACCCACGAGGACATCGACCGCTATGCCGAGGCAATTGCGCGGCAGGGCTACAACATGGTGCGGCTCCATTTTCTCGATGCGTACCTCATGGGCACTGTAGCCGGGAACGGGCCGGTGCCTAAAATGGACCCCTCGTACTTCGATGATCCGGCGACCATTCCCTTCGACGCGACCAACTTCGACCGCATTCTTTATTTCGTCTCGTGTCTGAAAAAACGCGGCGTCTATATCCTGCTCGATCTCGGCACGAACACGAGCGGCTATACGGATGTCAGCCCATGGCGCAACAACCTGAAGCCGGGCGAATATCCGCTCCGCCTTTTTGTCGATTCGAAGGTCCGGGCCAACTGGCGCGCGGGGAATCTGAAGCTCCTCACGACGGTGAATTCCTATACGGGACTTCCCCTGGCAAAGGACCCGATTTTGACCGCGGTAGTTTTCTACAACGAACAAAACACCCGCTTCACCTACGGATCGAAAGGCAACGATCTCGGCGAGACATTCTATCCTGCGTGGAAGAAATGGGTGCAGGCCAAATACAAGACGCTCGACGCCCTGCAAAAGGCGTGGGCGGGCGCGGAGAAATTGCCGTCGCCACTGACCTTCGACAACGTGCCGATCATTGATGAAGCGCGTTACAACACCGGCGGCCCCCTCGGTCAGGACATGGCCAAGTTCATGGTCGAGCTCAGCCGCGACCTCACGCAATGGTACGAATCGGTCGTGCGCGCAGCGGGTTATACCGGACTCACGGTTCAATGGGATTTCATCCTGCGCCAGAGCGAACTGCCCTTGCGCGCCATGATGCCGATTGTGGTCATGCACGGTTATCAGGCGCATCCGTCCGATTGGGTGCGGCCCGGCTCGACCATCGACCAGAGCAGCTCGCTCACCTACGGCGGCGGCTACTTCCGCTGGCTCGTGCCGACGCGTCTGCTGGATCGTCCCTTCCTCATAAGCGAATACGGTCACACGTTCTGGAATCGCTACCGCCACGAGCAGGGACTCTTCTTCCCGAGCTACGCCTCGCTGCAGGACTGGGATTGCATCGCGCTCAGTCACATCCCGGCGCATCTCTGGCCGAAGGCGATGGAGTCGTTCAACAACACCGGCAACGACCCGATCAACCGCGCTTCCGAAGTCATCGCGGCGCTCGCCTTCCTGCGCGGCGACGTAGCGCCCTCGACCCACACGGTGGAATTTCCCCTCACGGAAAAAGAGATCTTCGACAACGGCAACGCCTATGCCCGCGCGTTCAACTACGATCTGTCGATGCTCTACACGCTCTGCAAGGTGGGCGTCAGCTACACCGGCACCCTCACGCCCATCGCGCCCGGCGCGAAGGTGACGCCGACGTTGAAGATCAAGGCGAGCGACGGCTCGACATTCAAGGATCATGGCGCGTTCGGCACGGTGGAGAGCGATGCCAAGTCCGAGACTGCCCTGGCCCGCGCGGTGCGGCAGGTGCGTGAGAGCGGCATCATTGATAAAACCAACATCACCGATGTCGCGAAGCGGCTCTACCAGAGCGACACGAAGGAACTGACCCTCGGCATGGACGGCGACGGCATGCTGACCGTGATCACGCCGCGCCTCGAAGGGGTGGCCGTGAAGCAGGACAAGCCGCACGTGTTGAAAAATCTGACCGTGAATGCGTGTTCCGTGCCCGCCATGGTGGCGGCGGCGTCTCTCGACAAGACGAAGAGCCTCGACACGGCGGAGCGGATCATCGTGGTGTTCTCGACGGATGCGCTCAATAGCGGCATGCGGTTTTCCTCCCCAGCCCGCACGACGATTCTCGACAACGGCAAGCTGCCGGTGCTGACGCAGGTGGGCAAGGTCACGGTGACGATTGCCAATCGCGCGTTGACCAAGCCGGTCGCCTACGCGCTGAAATTCAACGGCGAACGCGGCGACAAATTGCCCGTGACCGCGGAGAATGGACGCATCACCGTGACGATGGACACCGCGAAGCTGGCAATCGGACCGAGCCCATTTATCGAGATCACGAAGTAAACCACGCAAAGGGAGAGAGCGCCCCTGCGCGCTCTCGGCCCCGGATCGGGAGCTCCACTACTTGCGCGCCTTCTTCGCCGCCTCTTCTAGCGGCTTGACTTCCTCCGGAGCCACCGCACCGGGAATAATCAGGACTCCGTCACTGATTGTTTTGTCGATGACCGGGGCGTAAACCACCCGCCCATTCAGAAAAAAGACCAGAATACGACCCTGGTTATCCGTCGTCACCGCATTAATCACGATGCTGCCATGCTCGCTCAGAGTCAGGCGTAGCGCCACGCCGCCGGATTCCGCCGGCGCCGATTCAATCTTGACGACATCGCGCTCGGAAAGCTCCGGCTGTGCCCGGACCATGATTTGCTTCGGAGGATTCAACAAGGTTACCGGCAAAATCTGCGTCCCCGGCGCGCCTTGCTCCACGGTCTGCACGTGCACGCGGAAAGTCGATTGCGGCGGCTTGGAGCCCGCCACGCCCACCATGAAAATTGCCGTGAAAAACAACGCACCCAGCAGAGGTCTCAAGACTCGATCTTGCATGCCCCCAAAGTATCCAAGCCCGCCGCAAATAGCAAAAAGTTTGAATTCACCCCCGCGCTTGATAACCTCGCCCCAATGACTCGACTTGCCACGTTGTTGCTTTGCCTTTGTACCCTCCCCCTGCTGGCCGCCGAAGTGGACCCCAGCAAGAACACCGTACCGGACAAGTTTGTGAACCCCGGCGCCAAGCGCTTCAGCATTTTCTCCGGCGACCCGAAGCGCATTCAACGCGCCAACGCCATCGATTTCGCCGACATGGAGACCAAGATCGAGGTCACGCCCAATCCGCTCTCCATCAAAGCCGCCGAGGAATCCCCCAGCGGACGCCCCAGCATCAAGGTCACCCTCACCGTGCGTAACAAGGGCAAGCGCACCTACACCCTCTCCTTCCCCAACTCCCAGCGCTACGACATCAGCGTGAAGAGCGCCTCCGGCCAGATCGTTTACACCTGGTCCGCCGACAAGGAATTCGTCGAAGCGATCGGGACCATCCTCATCAATGCCGGCGACATTATCAGCTATTCCGAGACAGTCGCCCTCGGTGAATTTGCCGCCCCGCCCGCACCGGGAGCCTATACCGTGGAAGTCGCCATGAGCAACTACCCGGAACTCTCCGCACGCACGCCGATCACGATCAATCCGTAGGCTTTGCCCCGAGTCGCAAAGAAATACTCCAACTTGCTTGGAGTCAGTTGCGAGACCTATGGCTGCAGGAGAGGGCACGGCCCTCTCCACAAAAATTACGAGATTGCCGCGGTATCCGAGCTCAGGAAATCGCCTTCCACGATGAGCGGCGCCATCGTCGCTTCCTTGGCCTGAATCTGCTTCAGGATGGCGTTGAGTTGTTCGGTGACCTGCTGTGCGTAGAAACGGACGAGACCGATGTTCGTCTTGTCACCAAAGATGGTCACGAGCAGACATTCGCAATGGAGCGCGCTCATCAGAATGTGCTGGCCCTGACCTTCATGATAGAGCGCACTGAATTCGGATTCACCGAGACGCTTGGCGAGTTCGTGCGTGGCGGCAAAGGAACCGGCGGCGAGAGCGGAAAGGATACTGAGATCCAAGCTGCCGGTATTGCCCTGCTGGGCGAAGAGATTGCCGCCTTTATCCACCAGAGCCGACCATTGGGCCTCGGACTTCTTGATGAATTCATTGAGCAAGTTTTGGATCAGAGCTTGATCCTCGGGGGTGAGCATTCCGATACCTGTCATATTTTTATCCTCTGATCTTTACGATGCGACGGGGCTACCCTGCTGGGGCGAATCCGGCAAAGGTTGCACAATGGAGCTGGAGTCAGTCTTGGCCAAACCTGTCACATTCGGGTTCGGGGTCTTGGAGTACTTGGCCAACAAGAGTCGGGCGGCCGCGTTGAGTGTTTCCAATACACCCTTGCCGGTGGAAGCAACCCCTTCAAAAGCCAGCGCCCGGTTGGCCCGGTTGTTGAAGGTGTATTCGAGGTAATTGATGGGCGCGGCATTCGGGATATCGCGCTTGTTGTACTGCAGCACATACGGGATCTGCGCCAGGCTGAGGTGATTCTCGATGAGATTCTCCTGAAGATTGGCGAAGGATTCCACATTGTCCGCCATCTTGTCCCAGTGCGAATCAACGCAAAAGACGATGCCGTCGACGCCCTTGAGCACGAGCTGCCGGGTGGTGTTGTAAATCGCCTGACCAGGCACCGTGTAGAGTTGGAAACGGGTGGTGAACCCCGGCAGCGTTTTCGTGTTCAGTGAGAGAAAGTCGAAGAAGAGCGTTCGGTCCGCATCTGTGGCGAGCGAAACCAATTCGCCCTTTTGCGCGTGGGTAATCTGCTTGTGGAGTGTAACGAGATTCGTCGTCTTCCCACACAAGGCCGCGCCGTAATAGACGATCTTGAGCTGAATCTCGCGACTGGAATAGTTGATGAACGCCATGAATTTGATCTCTCAGCATTATTGATGCCGGGAGGCATCAATACTCGACAAGACATACCTTGCAACTTTCGTGTAACGGCGCGGCAGTTGGCGGCGGCGTGACATGATCACGAGGTAAAGCTTGTCGTTGCGGAAGATATGGTAACTCGTTCCCTTGGTGGGAATGGAGAGTTCATTCGTCTCACGACCGGAGAATTCCTTGAAGGAACCATTGAGTTCCGACAGCATGCGCGGCACGAAGGCCATGACGGCGCTCTTTTCCAAGCCCGCCGGAACCTTGCCGACCAACGGCAATCCACTGGCCTGGCCGAGGACGCAACCGGTCACATCGGGCCATTGGCTGATGCGGTCGGTGATATCCTTCAGGCCCACTTCCTGATCGGCGGGGAAACCCAGCACTTCGTTGACCGAGCCGAGCAGATCCTCCGTCGTGACTTCCTTGCCGGTCAACAAGGCGTAGGCCGCCTTGGTGATGCCCGGAACTTTCAACAAATCTTCGAGACGGCGGAACGGCCCTTGATTGGCGCGATATCCGACAATCGCTTCGGCCAACAACCGGGGGCAACCCGACGCGGCCAATTGATCGACGCTGCACGTGTTGAGATCGACCGAACGCGTCGCCGCCTTGGGAGCAACGGGAGCAGGAGTGGGTGTTGGCGCGGGAACGCTGGGAGCGGCCACGGCCACCGGAGCTGGAATCGCCTGGGCGGGCGGGGGTGGAACCACCACAGGAGCAGGAGCCGGGATCGGAGTCGGTGCCGGAGCTTCCTCGACTGCGGGAGCGGCAGCCACCGGAGCCGGGGCAGGCGGAGGCGGCACGGCCATCGGGGCCGGAGGTGGAGGCAATACGGCCGGTTTCGCCGCGGGGGGCGGCGGAGGCGTGACCGCTCGCGGAGCGGGCGGCGGAGGCGCAATCGGAGTAGGAGTCGGGGGCGGCTTGATCGCCATCGGCGGAGGGGGCGGCATCGGGGCTGGGATGGGAGGGGGAGGGGTGGCCGCCACAGGTGCAGGTTCGATCACCGGCTCGGGTTCCGGCACCACCGGGGCGGGCGGCAGCGGAGGAGCGGGCGGAAGAGCCGCCGCTTTTTCTTCGACCGGCTCAGGAACGACGGGACTATCCTGCTTGCCACCCTCGCCGAGTTCCGCTTCGGCGGCAGCCAAAAGTTGCTTCATTTCTTCGCTCAAACCACCCTCGGTAGCGGCAGGCGCTTCGACAGGAGCGGGAGCCACCGGGGCCGGCGGCGGGACAATCGGAGCCGGAGGCGCGGGAGGCACCACGGGAGCCGCAGCGGCAGGAGCCACCGGAGTGGGAGGCGTCGGCGGACGCGCGCCGGGCCGAGGCAACGAGATGCTCGGCGGACGGGGGCCGGAAGCCGACTTGAACGGGGCCGGAGGCGGCACCGTGGGCGTTACGGGCGGTTTGCCTGCCACAGGGCGCGGCAGCGGGATCGTCGGCATGCCTTCGGGAAGAGGCTGCGAAGCCACTGGAGAAGGAGGCGCGACCGGAGTGGTCGGCGCGGGAGGCGTCGGAGCAACCGGGGCCGGTGCGGCGGCCGCTTGCTTTTCCGCTTCCGCCTTGCGCGCGGCTTCCGCCTGCTCGCGCAAAAGTTCTTCCGTGAAGGGATCGGCCATGTTGACCACGGCGGCATCTACTTCCTTTTGATCGGGACGCAACGCCAGCATATCCGGCGGAATGCGCATCACTACATCCATCAGCGGCATCGAAACCAGCGTACCGAGGTGCGGCGCGATTTCTTCCTGGGGGCGAACATAATTGCGCGGAATCGCCGCGACGAGCTCCTGCACCGCAACTTCCACCTTGCCCGAAGGGAGCTGCGGCAAAATCAAACCGAGTGGCAAGGAGACATCCTGATCCGCTTCAGGCAACGCTTCAAATTCCGCCATCGAAATCGCGCGAACCGACTCCGGCAGCAACCGCACAATCATGCCCAGCGGCAAACTCAAATTACCCGCTGGCATGTTCGGCTGAGCACCCGCCGCATCCGCACTGCGCCCGGGAAGCACGATCCGTTGCGTTGATTTTCCACCACTGATCAATGCGGGCTTCGCCGGCTTGAGACCGCCGCTTTTCGGCAACACCATCGGTTGCGTCGTCGCCGCACCGATATTCGTGCGGGCCGGAACGGGAGTTAAGCCAGGCTGTAATTTCGAAGCGGGAGCAGGAGCAGGAACCGGCTTAGGTGCCGGAGGTGCAGGCGGCTGCTGCGGGTTTTTATCTTTTTTCCCGAATAAACCACCTAAAAATCCTGAGCTCATGATCGTGTATGATTGCTGCCGCTTTACGGTCTTGTGTTTGAGCCAAGATGGTGCACTCTTTATGGGTAGATGCAATCCGAATTATTGAGAATTAGAGACGTAACCCATAATAAGTCCAAGCTCTAACAATTATTCGTCATTTTAGTCGATTATGAACGGACCTTACGGAGTTGAATCCAATGGCCAGATGGGCCTGCCAGAAATCATCCAGATGTGCTGCCAGGCCAACCGCAGCGGGCAGATCACGTATCGCGCACTGGAGAAAGCTGGCATCATTTTCCTGCAACATGGGCAGATCATCCACGCCACCGCCGATGGTTTCGAAGGAGCCGAGGCCGTCTTCCGCATGCTCTCCTGGCCTGTGGGTGCATTCAACTTCGATGAAGCACTCCTTCCGAACAAGCGCACAGTCACACAAACTTGGGAGCAACTGCTTTTCGAAGGTGCCCTCCGCGCCGATCAAGGCACTCCCTCCGCACCGATTGAAGTAGGCGGCAACAATGTCGCCGTCGCGCCCGTCATCATGACGCGCATCCAGGGTGGCCAGCCGAAACTCACCGTCATCGAAGGCGACGAGATCGGACGCAGCTTTGAGTTAACCGAGGAGTACACCCACCTTGGTCGCGTGCTCAACAATGAGATCACCCTGGCCTATCCCGCCATCTCCAGCCGCCACTGCATGTTCATCCTCAGCGGCAGCGACGTGATCGTACGCGACCTTAATTCCTCCAACGGCACCTACGTCAACGGCGCGCAAATCACCGAGGTCATCCTCCAACTTGGCGATCAGATCCAGATCGGCCCCGTCATCCTCAAATTCGAGTCCTCCGTCAAACGCCCCAAGTTGCGCATGCCCAGCCCGACCGAACTCGAACCCGTCGAAGAAAAAATCCCCTTCCACAAAAAAACCGCGCCACTGCCCAAACCCAGCGGAGCCCCTCCCGCCTCGGACAACACCTACCTCACCGGCAACCGGCCCATTGTCTACAGTGATTTGCAAAAGCCCGACTCGGGCCAGAAAAAGACCAACCCCCTGCTGGTCATTCTCGTCGTTTCGATGATCCTCATCATCGGCGGCGCCGGTTACGTCATGTTCTTCATGAAGTAGCCAACCAGCGTAACGCTGCCCCCGTGATGGGAGGGTATTTTCAATTTGGATAGGTGTACTCTTTTCACACACACCTCCTCAAATTGGCCATTGGCAATTTCCCTCGCATCCTCTAGGCTTACCCTTCCGGCATATGACCTCCCTGTTTAAAACCATTGGCGACTTCCTGCGACAACACGACAAATTTGCCGTGTTCGCCCACATCCGCCCCGATGGCGACGCCTACGGTTCCACCCTCGCCCTCACCCTCTGCCTCCGCGCCATGGGCAAGGACGTTCTCGCCTGCAACGCCGACGGCATGATCGAGCGCTACCGTTTTCTCCCCGGCGCGGACACCCTCATCGCCACGCCCGTCGAAGCCGTCGAAGCCGACCGCAAGATCATCGCCCTCGACACCGCCGACCAGATCCGCCTCGGCAAAGTCTTCCACGGCTGGAAGCGCACCCCCGACGTCAACATCGACCACCACATCAGCAACGCCGGATACGCCCCGCTCAACTGCATCATCCCCGACGTCCCCGCCACCGCCGAAGTGCTCTACGAATTGATCCGCGCCGAGAATCTTCCCTTCAACGCCGACATCGCCGCCAATCTCTTCGTCGGCCTCTCCACCGACACCGGCTCCTTCCGCCATCGCCAGACCACGGCCCGCAGCTTTGAAATCGCCGCCGACCTCGTCCGCGCCGGAGCCGATCCCACCGACCTCGCGCAGCAATGCTACTCCAGCTTCACCCTCGGCCGCCTGCTCCTCCTGCGCGAAGCCCTCAACGACACCCAGTTCCTCGACGACGCCACCATCTCCTACTTTCACCTCAACAACGATATCTACGCCCGCACCGGCACCAGCTCCGAGGACACCGAAGGACTCATCGAATCGATCCAGATGGTCAAGACCGTCGAAGTCGCCTTCATGATCGAAAAGACCGACGAAGAATTCACCCGCGTCAGCCTCCGCTCCCGCGGCAAGGTCGACGTCCAGCAAATCGCCTCCAAATACGGCGGCGGTGGCCATCGACTCGCCGCCGGTATCCGCAGCAAACTCCCCCTCGCCGAACTCGAAGTCGGCGTCATCGCTGACATCCGGAAAGCACTCGCCGCGTAGGCCGTGCTCCGCTCGCTCCAGCAATTCCACTTTACCCCCGACTCAACCCGCTTTAATAAAAACTCCCCTTCCTATGGACATTGACGGCGTACTCCTCGTAGACAAACCCACCGGCTGCACCTCCCACGACATCGTTGACTTCGTGCGACGCCGCTTCCAGTTCAAAAAAGTCGGCCACTGCGGCACCCTCGATCCGCTTGCGACGGGATTGCTCATGCTCGTCATCGGCAAAGCCACCAAGATCCAGGACCTCCTCATGGCGGAAGACAAGGCCTACATCGGCACCATGAAACTCGGCCAAGTCACCGACTCCCAAGATTCCGACGGCAAAGTGACCGAGGAAAAACCGGTCCCCACCCTCACGCAGGAACAAGTCGAAGCCGTCATGAAGGAATTCACCGGCGACTTCTACCAGATTCCCCCGATGGTCTCCGCGCTGAAAAAACAAGGCGTCCCCCTCTACAAACTCGCCCGCGCCGGAAAAACCGTCGAACGCGAACCCCGCCTCGTCCACATCAGCTACTACCGCATCCACCACTGGGCCAGCCCCGAACTCAAATTCGAAATCGGCTGCAGCAAAGGCTTCTACGTCCGCACCTACTGCCACGACATCGGGCAGAAACTCGGCTGCGGCGCCCACCTCATCCAACTCTCCCGCATCAAGTCCGGCAACTTCACCCTCGACCGCGCCATCAGCTGGGAAAAGATGCAAGGCCTCAACACCGCCGCCGAACTCGCCCCCGCGATCCTCACCCTGCCCGAGATCTCGCGACTGCGCCGCGCGTAGCGAGTGGAAAAGTACGAGGTATTAAGTTCTAGGTACTAAGTAAAAGCTTGAGAAGAAACCTCCTCCCTACCTAGAACCTAGTACATAGAACTCAGTACTTCTTAACCCCACTGTGAGCAGCCAACCGACAGTCCTCCCCCTCCGCAACCAGCCTGCGCGCCCCGCGCTAACCCATGTCGCGATCGGCGTGTTCGACGGCTTCCATCGCGGCCACCAGCAAGTCGTCGCCCGGCTCATCAAGGACGCGGCCAATCCCGCCGCCACCGCGATCATCACCTTCGAGCCCCACCCGCTCGAAATCATCGCCCCCGAGCGCGCCCCCAAGCGACTCACCAACGCTGACCAAAAGCGCCAGCTCCTCCTCCACGCCGGAGTCGCCGAAGTCATCACCCTCGCCTTCGACCCCACCACCCGCGAACTCTCCGCCGAAGCGTTCCTCAACGAACTCCTCCGCGTCATTCCTCACCTCCGCGCCATCGGCATGGGTCCCAACTGGTCCTTCGGCAAAAACCGCCAGGGCAACGCGGAACTGCTCACCGCCGTTGGCAAACAAAAAGGGTTCAACGTCCACGAAGTGCCCCCCCTCCTCATCGAAGGCCAGATCGCCAGCAGCACCCGCATCCGCGAAGCCATCGCCGAACGCGACTTCCCCCTCACCGCGCTCCTCCTCGGACGACCCTACGCCATCGCTGGCCGCGTCATCCGTGGCGACGGCCGCGGCCGCACCATAGGCTTCCCCACCGCCAACCTCGGCGACATCACCCAAATGATCCCCCCCTCCGGCGTCTACGCCTGCACCGCGCGACTCGCCGACCGCACCGCCCGCGCCGTCCTCAACATCGGCACCCGCCCCACCGTCAACGCCGGTTTCTCCGTCGAAGCCCACCTCCTCGACTTCACCGGCGACCTCTACGAACAGCCGCTCGAACTCGCCGACTTCCACTTCCTCCGCGAAGAAAAGAAATTCGACTCCCTCGACGCCCTCAAAAGCCAGATCGCGCAAGACATCGTCACCGCCAAGGGCTGAGCGAAGCTAGTGGCTTCGGTAGGCGCAAGCCTCCTACTTCGTACTTAGTACCTAGAACCCAGTACTTCAGTGAAAATGTCGCACACGTAGCCAACGTAGCAAACCTAACGCAAACGCTGCGGCGCAATCTGTGCTTAAATACTCGCATGATCCGGCTCCCTTTTGAAATTTCCAATCTCAAATCAGCGCTTCTCGCGCTGGCCTTCAGCGCAGTGCCCCGGCCCTCGGAACCAGAGGAAAGTGGAGACGTTGGGAGATGTTCGGAGCGCAATCCTCTTTTTTTGTCACCGCCATCCGGCCCGGGATTGCCAAAAGGACCATTTCGCGCCACCCTTACTCCCATGCGACGGGGGTATTCAGCTTGGGTTGGTGTCGTACTGGCGGTTCTTTTCACCGGCAGTTATTCGTTATCTCCGGCTCTCCACGCCGCCAGCAAGTACACCATGCCCGACCTCGATCAGGAAGAGAACACCTGCTTCCCCGCCGCCGCGTCGAATATCATCTATTGGTTCGGCGAAAACGGTTACCCCAACCTCCTCCCCGCCGCCGTCACCGGGGAGAACCGCCACCGTCGCCTCTTCACCAAGCTCCTCGTCCACTGCAATGTCTCCTACCGACTGGGGACCAAATTCGAGGTCATGACGACCGGCCTGAGTAATTTCTTCAAGGAGCAAGGCTACAACGATGTGAAGGTCAGTTATCGCGGCTTCGGCGGAGCCGCCTTCTCCGGCCCGGAATGGTTCGAGAAAAACGGGCAGGACAATGTCGGCTTCATCCTTTGCATCGACTACGTCAAAAAGACCGGCGACCGCGAGTATTCCGTCGCCGAATCACTCGGCCACTGCATCTCTCTGCTCACTTATAGCGATAACGTCGCGGTCATTCTCGACCCCGCCCATAGCGCCGAAGAACGCGGCCGTTACACCTTCCGTTTCCAACCGGTCCGCAACGCGCGCCTCACCGATTCCCGCGGCACCTACGCGCTGCCCCTTGTTTACGAATTGCCCGGCGCGCCGCTCGGTTTTCGCCCCGCCCAAGCGGCGATATTAACCGGGGCGATTTGCATCGAAATGCCACCCCTCGCCGTCAGCCCGGGCCCCACGCAAGCCGTTGGCCAAAAGCCATAAGGAAAGCCAGATTCGCTACTTAATGCGAGTGAAGCATCTTTCTCATTTGCACAGGATTACATAATTCCCTTGATTCCGCGCGAACCCGAAGCAAACTAGTACAAGTATGTTCAAGCCGACTTGGGTGCAGTACACTTGGGACCTCACCTCCCTCCCCACCAACGCACCGACCTTGGAAAGCCGTTACGTCGTCAATTCCGCCGTTCCCGCCGATGCTGAATTGCTGGATGCCGCCATCGCCCGCTCCTTCTCCATGGAGCAAGCCTGGAGCAATCACATGGCCCTGCGCATGGCCCAGATCCGCCGCGCCATTCAGGACGATCTCCCCACGGGCAAAACCAATTTCATCGTGATCCGCCACGGGGCCCGCATCATTGCGGCCTCCGGCATTCGCGAAAACCCCGAAGTCACCATCAACTTCGTCACCGGCGTCTGCGTCCTCAACGAATACCGCTGCCGCGGCCTCGGCACGTTCCTCCTGCACGAAAGCCTCCGCCAACTGCACGACAAGGGACTCAAGACCGCCCACGTGATCACGAAAAAGGGCGTCACCGCCGAGCGTTTCCTCTACCCCAAATTTGGCGGCAAAGCTACCACTCCCCCCGCGGAAGCGATCAAGGAAATGGAACTTTCCCCCTCCGCTTTCTTGTCGAAATAGCACCTGCTTACGGTCATGAAAACCGAAGCCTTCGATGTCGTCATCATCGGAGGTGGTAGCGCCGGTTACGCCGCCGCCCGCACCGCGGCTTCCCACGGAGCCAAAACCGCCGTCATTGAAGGCGGCGAGGAAATCGGCGGACTCTGCATCCTACGCGGCTGCATGCCGTCCAAGTCGCTCCTCGAATCCAGCCATCGCTGGCACCAGATCCTCGAAGCGGACGAGTTCGGCCTCGAAGTCCGCCCCGTCCAGCCGCATCTCGACCAGATCGTCGCCCGCAAAAAGAAGCTCATCCACGAGTTCGCCTCCTACCGGCAAAACCAGCTCGCGACCGGTCCCTTCACCTTCATCCGCGGACTCGCCCGCTTCACCGATCCGCACACCGTAATCGTGAAAAACGGCAACGAGGAAACCGCTGTCACCGCAACGGCATTCATTCTCGCCACCGGCTCGCGCATCGCCGACGTGAAAATCCCCGGCCTCGCGGAAGCCGGTTATCTCACCAGCGATACCGCGCTCAATCTCACGAAGCAACCGAAGAGTCTCATCGTCCTCGGCGGCGGCGTGGTCGCGGTGGAGCTCGGCCAGTTCTACGCCCACATCGGCACGCAGGTCACTTTCATCCAGCGCAGCCCGCACCTCGTGAAGGACAACGACGAGGAGGTCAGCGCTACGCTCGAAGCCGCGTTCCGGGATGACGGCATCACGCTCCACACCGGCACGAAACTTCTTCGCGCCGAGCATACGGCTGACACTAAAACGGTCTTCTTCGAACAGGGCGGTGAAACCAAACAGGTTCACGCCGAGGAAATTCTCTATGCGCTCGGCCGCGTCCCGGCGGTCGACGGACTCGATCTCGCGACGATCGATCCCGCCTTCGCCGATGGCCGCGTGCATGTGAACGAATCGATGCGCACCGCAGCCCATCACGTCTTTGCAGCGGGCGACGTCACCGGTCTCCACGAAGTCGTTCACATCGCCATCCAGCAGGGGGAAATCGCCGGGTACAACGCCGCCATGCTCGCCACGAACACGGAGCGACCCGACAAACAAATCGATTACCGCCTCAAGGCCGGCGTCACCTTCACCACACCGGAAATTGCCACCGTCGGCCTGACCTGCCGCGAGACCGCCGCCAAGGGCATCAACTTCGTCAGCGCCTCCTATCCCTTCAATGATCACGGCAAGTCGATCATCATGGGCACGAAGCACGGCTTCGTGAAATTGCTCGCGGAAACCAAGCGCGGTGAAATCATCGGTGCCAGCATCATTGGCCCGCACGCCGCCGATCTCATTCACGAGATCATCGTGCTCATGCATTACCACGGCACCGCCGCCGACCTCGCCGCCATTCCGCACTATCACCCCACCCTCGCGGAAATCCTCACCTATCCCGCCGAGGACATCGTCGACCAGCTCGCCTCCGACTCCCGCTAGCGCAGCCAGCCGCAGTAAACCACGCCGAGCAAACCGAGCCCGAGCACGAGGCGATACCACGCGAAGATCAGGAACGTATTCGTGCGGATGTAACTGATCAACCACTTCACCGCGAAGAACGCAACCACGCCGGAAACCACGAATCCAATGGCGATATCCAAGAGTTCCCCACTGCCCGTATGCGCCAGCTCGTGGCGGGCCTTGAATAACTCGTAAGCACTCGCCGCGAACATCGTCGGAATGCCGAGGATGAAGGCGAACTCCGTGGCAGCGGAACGCGATTGCCCCAGCAACATGCCAATGATAATCGTCGCGGCCGAGCGGGACGTCCCAGGAAATACCGCCGCGAGCAATTGCGCCAGCCCCATCGCCACCGCGATCTTCCACGTCACCTCGTCCACCGGCTTGTGATGCCGCAAATAATACTCCGCCGCGAACAGCACCATCGCGCCGATGTAAACCGCCCACGCCACTGGTTGCACTTCCTTCGGCAACTTTAAACCGAGCTTCGACGCCAGCAATCCACCCACCACGGTGATGCCAAAGGCAGCGCCGAGCTTGAGCAAATAATCGCGATTCTCCGGCTTCAGCGAATGCCGGGCCAGCTCCACCACGCGGTTCCAATAAATGAGCAGTACCGCCGTGATCGCGCCGAGTTGAATCACCACATTGAACGCCTCCGAACGATGCCCCAGCCACTGCTCCGCAATTAGCAAATGGCCCGTGGAGGAAATCGGCAGAAACTCGGTGATGCCTTCAATGATACCTAACAGAACAACCTGAAGAAAATTGATCACGCGCCGTAGCGTGACGAGCTTTTGCCGCGATGCAACCTTGTTTTTTCAAGGGTTTCCGCGAGTACCGGTGTTTCACTTCCGACCGTGATTTGTAATTTGAGCTTTTCGATTTAACCCCTAATTTAGATTATGCCCATCGACCCCATTTGCGGGATGACCGTTCCGACTTCCTCGCCCTGGCACACTGAGCGCGACGGAGAGACCGTCTATTTTTGCTGCAAGGGCTGCCTGGATAAATTCCAAAGTCAAGGCACCGCGCCCAAAGCGGCACCGGAAAAGAAATCGTGCTGCTGTTGCGGGGGCGATCACGGTCACTCGCACCACGGCAAAACTCCCGCCGCGATCCATGCCGCGCCCGGCACCGTGCTCTACACCTGCCCGATGGACCCCGAGATTGTGCAGGATCATCCCGGCGATTGCCCCATCTGCGGCATGGCCCTGGAACCGATGTCCCCGACTGCCAGCAGCACCCATGAGGACGCCGAGTTGCGCGCCATGTCGAAGCGGTTTTGGATCTGCGCCGCGCTCACACTACCGGTCTTCGTCCTCGCCATGGGTCCGATGTTCGGTTGGTACGAATTGCAAGGCACCGCGCGGTTGATCTCGCGCTGGACACAAGGCGTGCTCACCTTCCCGATTGTGCTGTGGGGCGGCTGGCCCTTTTTTGTCAAAGCGTGGAAATCGCTCCAGACCGGCGCGCTCAATATGTTCACGCTGATCGGTCTCGGCACGGGCATCGCGTTCGCCTACAGCGTCGTGGCTCTTGCCGTACCGAGCCTCTTCCCCCACACGCTCGCGCACAACGGTTACGTCCCGATTTATTTCGAAGCCGCCGCGATGATCACCGTGCTCGTCCTACTCGGCCAGATGTTGGAAATTCGCGCCCGCCTGAAAACCGGCCAAGCCTTGCGCGCCCTGCTTGACCTCACGCCGAAAACCGCCCGCGTGATGCGTGACGGTCAGGAAATCGACATCCCGCTCGAGGACGTCGCCAAGGGCGACCAGCTCCGTGTGCGCCCCGGCGAAAAGGTTCCCGTCGATGGAGCCATTCTCGACGGTTTGAGTACGGTGGATGAATCGATGATCACGGGAGAATCGCTCCCGCTCGAGAAAAAAACCGGCGATACCGTCACCGCCGGTACATTAAACCAGTCTGGCAGTTTCCTGATGCGCGCCGATCGCGTAGGCAGCGAAACACTGCTCGCCCGCATCGTCGAACTCGTGGCCCAAGCCCAACGCAGTCGTGCGCCGATTCAAAGTCTCGCGGATCATGTGGCCGGTCTCTTCGTCCCGGCGGTGATCCTCTGCTCCATCATCACCTTCACCGTCTGGATGCTCGTCGGTCCCGAACCGCGGCTCGCCTACGCGTTAGTCTCCGCCGTCGCGGTGCTCATCATCGCCTGCCCATGCGCGCTCGGCCTCGCCACGCCGATGTCCATCATTGTGGGTGTGGGCCGCGGTGCGCGGGAGGGCATCCTGATCCGCAACGCAGAAGCGTTGGAAAATCTCGGCAAGATCGACACGCTCGTACTCGACAAGACGGGCACATTGACCGAAGGCAAACCGAAGCTGACGGAGGTCATCGCGCTCGACGGCTTCAGTGAGTCCGAAATCCTGCAACATGCCGCCGCGGTGGAAACCGCCAGTGAACATCCTCTCGCCCATGCGATCGTTACCGCCGCGCGCACCCGCTTCAGCGGTTTGCGACTAGCCACGAATTTCCAATCGCACCCCGGCGGTGGCGTGGAAGGCAAGATCGGCTCGGTTCATGTGCGCGTCGGGAAATTGGACTTTCTCAAACAACATCACGTCTCCGGTACCGATTACGCCGATATCCCCGCCCTGCAAACGATGCGGGCCAATGGCCAGATTATCGTCCATGTCGCAGTCGACGGCAAACTCGCCGGTTGCCTCGTCCTTGCCGATCCGATCAAGGAAACCACCCCGGCGGCACTCGAGGCGTTGCACAAACTCGGCCTGCGCATCATCATGCTCTCAGGTGACAACACCAGCACGGCCGAGGCCATTGGTCGTCAACTCGGCATCGATCAAGTGGTCGGCAATGTCACACCCGCCGACAAGCATGACACGGTGAAAAGACTCCGTGCCGAAGGCCGCCGCGTCGCGATGGCCGGAGACGGCGTCAATGATGCACCGGCCCTTGCCGCCGCCGATGTCGGTATCGCCATGGGCACGGGCGCCGATGTGGCCAAGGAAAGCGCAGGCATCACGCTCGTGAAGGGCGATCTGCGCTCCATCCTCACCGCCATTCAATTGAGCCGCTCAGTCATGACCAATATCCGCCAGAATCTGTTCTTCGCCTTCGTCTACAACTTCTTGGGCGTTCCCATCGCCGCAGGCGTGCTCTATCCGTGGTTCGGCATTTTGCTTAACCCCATGATCGCCGGGGCAGCCATGAGCCTGAGCTCTGTCTCGGTGATCAGCAATGCGCTGCGACTGCGGCAACGCGATTCCGCACCCAGATAATCCTCCGCCCACGATCTCACTCGTAGCGAAACGTTACTGGGTACAGGGCTCAGCCCTGCTCATGCTGGCTCGGTCCAGCTTGGGAATGGGTCCGGCAATTGCGCCCAGGCGGAGGGCCCGAGTTCAATCTCGCTGTCTGTCAGCAGGCATTCATTCAACTCGCGCGAAATGCGATCCAACGCCGCTGGCTCTCCCAGCAATACCAGCTCCTGCCGCCGGTCTCCGTATGGCTCGCGCCAACTTGACTCAATGCGAGCCAGAAGCTCTTTGCCTTTGGGCCACTGATCGCGCGGTACGGCGGCCCACCAATGACCGCCCGGTCCAGAGGAGCAACTCGTATTCGTCAGCGAAAACCCGCCCACGATGTCCATCCGCGTCGCCAGCCAGAAAAATCCCTTCACCCGCCAGATATCGGGCCAGTCACCGAAACACAAATCGTGAAAACGCTGCGGATGGAAAGGACGTCGCGCGGAAAAGACCTGTGCCACGGTCGACGTCACCAGTTCTCGCGCCTGCGGTGGTTCCGGCAAAATCAATTCCTGCATGAGATGCTCCGGCGGAATCTCGCCAAAATGCGAGTCGACTAACAGCGCATCCGGTCGCAACGTCTGCAGATACTCGCGGCATTTCTTTAACTCTGTCGGATTCAGCAGATCAATCTTTTGCAACGCAATCATTGACGCCTCATCCGCCGAGGCCGAGATCGTGCCATCGGGAGATTTTCCGAGAACCTCCTGCAACAACTCCAGCGCATCGATCACGCAGACGACGTTATGCACGGAATCCAGGGCATCGACCGCCGCCGTGACAGAGCAACTGCCACTCAGCTCGATGAAGAGATGGTCGTAACGATTCGCGGCCGCGCATGCATCCACCAAGCGCATCACTTCGTCCGGCCAATAACCGTCCTCCTCATCTTCGCGCACTTCATAGATCGCGTCATCCTTGCGATCCAGCGCCGCGCTCAAACCGCGAATCAGGTTGGCATCAAAATTGAAGGATGTGGGCTGCACCACGATAAAAGCGAGAGCGCCGCCGCGATATTCGGCCAGCAACTGCTGCAACACCGTGGTCTTGCCCGAGCCATGCAGGCCGCAGACGATGGTGACAGGCACGCGGCGCAGGGCCGCAGAGGGAGCGATCATGCCACTAGAAGTAAAAGGACGCCGCCAAAAGTCAAAGGCATAAGAGCCATGACAGTTTGACGTGACCTATTGCTTCTGGGTCTGTTTCGACGCCGGCTCCTGTGTTTGCTTCGTCAGATCCGGCACTTCAAAGTACATGTAGGCGCGATATAGTGCATCCCCCACCTTGTTCAACTGGCGCTGAATATCGTCCATCGTCTGACTCACGCCGCGACTGAGAATATCATCAATGCCGTTGTAACTGAGCTCCGAATGCAACCGACCCGTAAGCTTCTCCGCATCGTTGGAATAAGAGCCTTCCGGCGCACCGGAAATGCGCCGCAAGCTGCCGTCCAGCTCGTGAGTGCAGAAACGGATCGAGCGCGGAAAATTCTGGTTGAGCAGGAGAAACTCCAGCACTTTGCCCGCCTCGATCTGCGCCACGTAGACCCGTCGATAGGCGGAATGCGCGCTGCAGGAACGAAGAATCGCGGCGAGCCGTAGTGTCTCCGCGGCCCGGTCATGATCATCCTTCTTCGGCTGGAGCACCTCTTCATTGGAATCGAGAATGCGTGTCGTCTTGTCGATGCGCTCGATATATTTCCCCACCTGAATGAAATCCCATCCCTCGCCATGCGTCATGGTCGCATCGGTGATACCCTGAAACAAATGCGAACCGGAACGGATATGCTTGAAGAATTCATCGGCACCTTGCTTGAGAATCTTCTTCACCGTCAAACCCTGCAGGCTCAGATAAAAGCGGTTCAACTCCTCCCACATTTCGTCGGAGATTTGCTCGCGCACATGACGGGCGTTCTCGCGACCGGCCGTCACACACTTCACGATGGAATTGTGGTTCTCCTGGTTAAGCGTGAGAAAATCAATAACCGTTTCGCTCGACGCTTCCTTGTAGCGGGCATAAAAATCGCGCTCGTCTCCCGTACTGCGCAGCACCGGCGTCCACAGTTTGCGGATCAAGTCCGGCTCACGCTGCGGTAGATCCAGTACATGTTGCAAATTCACATCCAGGATGCGGGCGATGTTTTCCGCCCGCTCCATGTAACGGCTCATCCAGTACAGGCTGTCGGCTACACGTGAAAGCATATTAGTGTTCCCCCCGCAAAACCCAGGTGTCCTTACTGCCGCCACCCTGCGAGGAATTCACCACGAGAGATCCCTTGCGCAACGCCACGCGCGTCAATCCACCGGGGACAATCGTGATCTTCTCCCCATACAGAATGTAGGGACGCAAGTCAATGTGCCGCCCCTCAAACGTGCCATCACAGAAGCTCGGATGCCGCGACAGCGCCAGAATCGGCTGCGCGATGTAATTGCGCGGGTCGGCCTGTACCTTTGCCTTGAAGTCGGCCAGTTCAGCGCGCGTTGCCTTGCTGCCAACGATCATTCCGTAACCACCGGACTCGTTGGCCGCCTTCACCACCAGCTTCGACATATTCTCCAGGATGTATTTGCGATCACTCTCATTCGAACCGAGATAGGTGGGCACATTCTTCAAGATCGGTTCTTCGCTCAGATAGAACTTGATCATCTGCGGCACGAAATAATACATCGCCTTGTCGTCCGCGATGCCCGTACCGATCGAATTCGCCAAGCTCACGTTACCCGCGCGGTAGGCGCTCACCAAGCCCGGCACGCCGAGCACGGAATCCTTCCGGAACACTTGCGGATCAAGGAAGTCATCGTCAATGCGGCGATAAATCGTATCCACCTGCTGCAGACCCTTCGTCGTACGCATATACACCCGCTCATCCTGCACCGTCAGATCGCGCCCCTCCACAATCTCAATACCCATCTGACGAGCCAGGAACGAATGCTCGAAATAAGCGCTGTTATAATAACCCGGCGTCAACAATACCACGTTCGGATTGCCCTTGCTCGGCGGCGCAATGTACTTGAGCATGTTCAGCAGCTCTTCCGGATAATGATCCACTGGACGCACGCCCACCCGATCAAAGAGATTCGGGAAAGCGCGCTTCATCGCCTGCCGATTTTCCAGCAGATACGACACCCCCGAGGGACAACGACCGTTATCCTCAAGGACATAATAGGTGCCGTCTCCATCGCGCACGAGATCTGATCCGCAAATGTGGATATAAATATCCCGCGGCACATTGAAATTCATGAACTCGGGACGGAAATGTTTCGCTCCGTAAACGAACTCCTTCGGAACGATCCCCTCCTTGATGATCCGCTGCTCGTGATAAATATCGTGCAGAAATTTATTCAGCGCGATAATCCGCTGCGTCAGCCCCTTCTCAATCAAATCCCACTCCGACGCCGGAATGATGCGCGGCATCAGATCAAACGGGAAAATGCGCTCCGTACCCCGTTCATCGCTATAAACCGTGAACGTGATGCCCTGCCGCAAAAAGGAAGCATCCACCGCCTGCCGCCGTTGCTCAAATTCGTCTGTGTCCAGTGCCTGAAAGCGCTTGAACAACTCCAAATAGTGGGGCCTCACCTTCTGAGGCGCCGTAAACATCTCGTCAAAAAATTCCTCCGGTTGGTATTTGTCTAAAAGCGCCATGGCGTCAAATCACCCTTCTGCTCAGTCGTTTATGACTTCATCTTGTTGTTGCACTCCCTTACCGCCAGCTAAAAACGTACCACTTTTCCGAAGGAGTCGCAGACACCTTCTTCTCAAAACAAATACTACCTTAATCTACCTTTTGACAACAAGTTGCATATTGCCTTAACCCCGATCCTTTTTATTAAAAATTACCCATCGGTTTATTTTTCACTTTAAGCTTGCGCCAATCAGCCTCTGCCACGAAGATTCCCAATCAATTTCGATTCATTGCGTCGGCGCAAGCCGATGCAAGGGATGAAATTAGCTTTGCGCTCGTGGCGAAATGGCAGACGCGCTAGATTCAGGTTCTAGTGGGTAACACCGTGGAGGTTCGAGTCCTCTCGAGCGCACTCTTTTTATATCTTCCTCTCTATAAATAGTTTAATATTTTAGAGCTTCTAAAAATAGGCAAAATAAGAACAATAGTAAGAACCTGCCGTTTCCAGTTTAAGGCTGTAAAATAGGGTAAACACTATTGAGCCAGCCTCACACTACAAAGGCGAACGTCATATTTTTGCGGATGTCGCCGAGTGCGTTTGCCACTACAGGAGGAAGAGGGGGCAGCCCCACTCCCCCACCCCTTAACCGGGTATATGTAATGATTCTTTAGAGAGTCCTACGCCAGTCTACTTTTTCAAATCCTCGGCGATGGTGGCGAATTGCTCCAGAGCGGCTTCGAGGTCATCCGTGATTTCTTGGGCGATGATATCAGGATCGGGCAAGTTGGCGGAGTCTTCGAGGGCGTCATCCTTGAGCCAGAAGATATCGAGGTTGACCTTGTCCCGCTTGATAAGCTCGTCATAGGTGAACGACTTGAAACGCTCTGACTCTTTGCGGTTGTGGCGATTCTTGGAGTTGTAGCACTTCACAAACTCATCAAGGTCACTCCGTTTGAGAGTGTTTTCCTTGAGGGTGAAATGTTGATTGGTGCGGAGATCGTATATCCAGAGCTTTTGTGTCCATGGCTTCTCCTGAGCTGGTTTGCGATCAAAGAAAAGGACATTCGCCTTCACGCCTTGCGCGTAGAAGATACCCGTAGGCAAGCGCAGAAGCGTGTGAACATCGCCCTGCTTTAGCAATTCACGGCGGATCGTTTCGCCAGCACCACCCTCGAAGAGGACGTTATCGGGCAAGACGACAGCGGCATGGCCGTGTTGCTTGAGGATGGTGAAGATGTGCTGGAGGAAGTTGAGTTGCTTATTCGAGGTCGATGCCCAGAAATCATCGCGGTTGATAACGAGTGATTCTTTCTGCTGCTCCCCAGATTCATTGACGATGGTAACGCTGCTCTTCTTTCCAAAGGGCGGATTGGCCAACACCATCTCGTACTCGCCATGCTTCCCGGCCAAGGCATCCTTGGACACCACTGGCATGTCAGCGTCTGACTCGCTGCCGACACCGTGCAGCAAAAGATTCATCGCGCACAGGCGGGTGACGCTATCGACCAACTCGACGCCAAAGAGTGTGCCGTTCTTGAGTTTCTTCTTTTGCGATTTATCGAGTTCGTGATGCTTCACGATGTAATCGTGCGCGGCGAGGAGAAAGCCCCCAGTCCCGCAGGCTGGATCGCAGATGGTGATATCAGGACTGGGAGCCATCACCTCAACGATTGCCGCTATCAGGGCGCGAGGGGTGAAGTATTGACCCGCACCACCCTTAACGTCTTCCGCGTTCTTTTGGAGCAACCCTTCGTAGGCGTCGCCTTTTACATCGGCTTCGAGGCTTGACCACACTTCCTTGTCGATAAGGTCAACGATCAAGCGACGTAGCTTGGCCGGGTCTTGAATCTTGTTTTGCGCCTTGCGGAAGATGACGCCCAACATGCCGGGACGCTTGCCCAGCTCTTCGAGCGTATGGCGGTAATGCGTTTCGAGATCATCACCATCCAACGTAATCAACACATCCCACCCAAACCCCTTGGGAATGGGCGAGGGTTTCTTGAATGGTGGACGCGACTGTTCATCCGCCATCTTCAGGAAAAGCAGATACGTCAACTGCTCGACGTAATCCCCATACGAGAGGCCGTCATCCCGCAAGATGTTGCAGTAATTCCAAAGTTTCGGGACGAGTGTTGATGCGGTCATGGTGGAGAAGTTGGGCTAGCCGAAGGGTTGAGTGGCCAAATATCATTTGCTATCGCGGAAAGTTTTGTATCTTTGATGAATACAGATTTTTTAAAGGGGTCAGGATTTACCTTCTTTTCATTTTGTAGAATATGCCTAAGACGGCGAATTACCATTTTGCCGTGCCTATAACGAACAGGATTTGAATCGTATAATTTCTCGCACTCTACACACAGCGTACCAACATCCGGCGATTTATCCTCTTTGCGACGTTTCGCTGCCTCGATAGGGTTTCGCGAATTTATAAAGGCCTTTCGAGATTTTTCGGCAGATTCTGTGGTTGCTCGTTCGATTAACTCTCTAGCCGTAGCTGCATCGATTGAAGGCTCTAAAAAGTGAAGGTGATCAGGGTTTAGAAAATGCGATTCAGCGTCAGTTCCTTCAGTTACAAAAACAAATGCTTGGCGTGCGTCCTTTTTAAGGTCGATCTCGTATTTCGCCACTTCGTCATCGGTCAGGTAATCGCGATCCCGATGGAAGACAATCTTAGCAGCTGGAGCATGCGCTCGAATGAAACTTGCTAAGGCGAGTGCGGTGTCGAGCTTTGTACAGCCCTTATATGGCCATAGCTCTGTCTCACTCAAATTGAAATCCGATGAATCTAAAAGGGCTTTTATGCATGAAACATCATCATCCTCCGTTAGGACTACACATTTCGTCTTTCCTGCTTTTAAAAGATCACCTCTGTCTAACGCGCCAACATCCATCAAAACCTCAACATCAGAATACTGATCGTCAGGGACACGTGTTCCACTGCGAATCCAGTGAATTCTCGCGTCATTTTTCAGAGCGTCAAGAAGGTGTCTCGAATGCGTGGAGAGAATAATCTGAAAATCACGTTGTTCAGCAATTTCAGCGAGAACAGTGGCGAGTCGTCTTTGATTGTTTGGGTGAAGATGGGCATCGGGTTCGTCCAATATCAAAAGACGCGGCTTGTAGAGATTGACATAGGCGAGAATTTGAATCGCTTGCAGTATGCCTGTTCCTGCCGCATCAATCGGAAGCTCCGCTAAATTCGAACTTATAGTCGCGTTGATGTGTTCGTCTTGTTTAGACAGGAATCCGACTCTAATGGTGCGATCTGGGAATATGCGCTGAAAATCACCAATGAATGATTTCCATAATACTTTATCCTGCGATAGCAACCAAAGGATGTTGCGGAAAACGCTGTTTGCATCGCCTCTGGCTGCTGCCTTTCTAACTAATACTTCAGATCGATGCTCTTCAAAAACAGGAATGCCTGCTAGTCCCGGAACGTAAACCGAATAAGGCGGACTCATTGGCTCCAGCATTTTTCCAATCTCAATTCCAGTAACGGTACATTTGATGAACTCCCCTCTTCCTTTGTCCATTGTTAAGCGGCAACTTGGAGGCGCCAACCGAAGCACGGGCGTGCTAGAGGTTGGCAAAGGCGGCAATGCCTCTCCCACCATAGTGACTTCAACGCCATCAAGCTTTTCTCCAAACCATCTGTTATAGACGAGAGAGGGAATGTCCTTAAGCGGACTATATACGAGGCGACTTTGAGGGAATGATTCACTCAGCTGCCCTCCTTTCCATTTAATATTGAGTGTTTTTAATGTTTGCCCTACTGACACAGCAAACTGTAACGCTTGAAGAATGCTGCTTTTACCAGAATTATTCGAACCAATGAGTATGTTAATACGCTCTAATGGGAGTGTAATACTTCGGATATTTTTAAATCGTTTGATCGTGATTTCAGTTAACATGCGACTCCTCTACTGAACACTTGCTGGAGGATGGATTGGCGGAGACGGGTGGCGCGTTGGAGATTGGCGGAGACGACGGCTTCCAGTTCGTCGATGACGCTGAGGCGGCGTTCGACTTCAGCCACGATGCGTTTTTGTTCGGCGAGGGGCGGAAGTGGAATGGGCATTTCACGAAAGATTGGTATTGTCAATCTGAGACGAGTAGTACCAAACGCGACTCCGATGGAGAAGTGACGGGCGTTTTCGCTATTGAAATAGTGCATCAAGTATCTTGGTGAGACAGCTGATTCGTTAACAGAAAGCTTAATAACGTCAGGCGTCACCATCGCTGGCCCAACGTTTTTTGGGTAAATCGCACAGACTCCGGGAGGCTCTCCAAGCTTTGTGATCAGCAATTCTCCACCAAAGACGGAATATGGACGAAACAGCTCCTCCCATTTGCCTACATCCATAAAGCCCGGCTTATGCGTGAGGTATCGCCCTGCTGAGACATGACGCAGAAAGATGATAGGTATCCCCGATGGGCGAAAATCGCGGGCTTTAAAAATTGTTCCGAATGGTCCGGCGCATATTGAGTTATCATCGAATGTGGCAAGCTTGTCGGGTGATGCCCATGTCCAGCCTAAGGGTAACGGAGGCAGATGGGAGGTATCAGCCGAATCAAATTCTTTGTATTTGCCGCGACCTTGCCATTTTTGGCGGCGCTCGGTGAGGATGCGAGCGAGGAGTTGTTCTCCGGTTTCGTAGGTGCGGCCTTCTTTGCGAGCGAGTTCGTGTTCGGTGGGGACGAGGCGACCTTCGCAAGCAGCTTTGAGAACGGAAGCGCGATAGCGTTTGAGATTGGCCTGTACTCGCTTTAATGCCGTCACCCCGGCATCAAGTCGGGTGAATTGTTTTTCGATTTCCTTTACAATAGCTGCCTGCTCATCTTCTGGGGCAACTGGAATTTCAAACTTTAAGAAAACGGGGAGCTCCAAGCTCTGTACGGTAGTTCCCGTTTTTGTGCAGGTGTGAAGAATCTCTTGCTCAAATGCTTTTAAAGCCAACGCGAGGTAATCGGAACGCACCCCCTCAAATGGCATGACGGCTTTGAGGTCTTGATTTAAGGCAACTTGTCTTTGGGTCACTGCTACCGGAAGGGTATGCTGTAGAATGCCACTACGAACTACTAATAGAACGCTTCCAGATTCGACCAGATTGGTGGCAGAATGAGCTACGGCTTCTGGAGTTATATGATCCTGAGCGTCTAGAATAATGTCGCACTTCATATCCTTGGGCGACACCCAAGGAATCTTGCCATTGGTCCAAAACTTCGGATTGGCTTTGCTGGGAGTGCCACCACCGAACCAGCGACCAACTTTGCCAAGGGGCATCTTCCTCCACTTTTTAGCTAATTCAGTCACGCTGCGAGCACCTCATTGAGTTCATCGAGTAGCTTGGGGAGTTGATCGCCGAAGAGTTGATGGGCTTTGCCGAGGCCACCGCGTTGGCTGAAAGGGGCGTAATCGAAGTCGTCCGGTTCGATGCTGAGGCTCGTGGCGATGTGATCGCGCACCAATTCGAGCCACGCCTGTTGATCGGCGCTGAAAGTAATCCCGGCTTTGGCTTTGTCCATAAGCCAGCCATTAAAGCGTTCCTGAACCGATTCAGCAAAGGGTTTGAGCACGGGCTGTTGTTCCAGCGAAAAGCGGACGAGCGAAACGAGATCGGCGAAGCGTCCGGCTTGGGTGCGGCCTTTGACCCGGTCGGGATTGGTGGCGACGTAAGCATCCCAGAGGCGGTCTTCCGTCCATGTGGCGTGATTGTCGCGCAGCTTCTTTTCGAGTTCCTTGAGCATCGGCTCGGTCAATCGCTGGGCATAGGGGCGGCTGTAGAGGATTTGCAGCGCGGTGATTTCGGCGTGGTGCTGCTCGATATACTCCTTGAAAGAGCGGAGCAGACCAGCGGCCTTATCTTTTGCGGCGGCATCGAATCCCGCTGAGATCACCGTATCCGCCGTGACGTTGTCGATGGTTTGCTCGGTCTCCTGCTTCACCTTGGCGATGAGATCGCGCAAGACGGGTTGATCGAACGGGAGGCAGGCGGCATCGACGAGCTTTTTCTTGGTCTGCTCGAAGAGTTCCGGGGCGACTTCCGATTGGGACGCTCCCGGTTTGCCTGTGGCCTGTTCCGCAATGATATCGGGGTCGAGAGCACGAAGTAGCGCGGCAGAGAGTTCGGCAGGCGATTTGCCTCCAGCGACGTCGGTGATTTCTTGGCGTTGCTGCGCATCAATGGCACGGTCGAGGCGTGCGAGGCGTCCTGCGAGCGTAGTAATGGCGTCTTCGTCGCGTTTCCCAAGGGCAATGCCTAGCAAAAGATTGGGCATGGAGACGGTGGGCTTGCGCTCCAGCGGGCGGGAATCGGATTTATCGCTCTCGCAAACGCCCACGGCATCGACGATGACGAAATGGGTCTTGGCGTGGGCATCGGCTCCGCTCACGGCCTGCAAGTCGGTAGGAGTCAGCACACGGGTGCCACGGCCTTTCATCTGCTCAAAGTAAACACGGCTGCGGACATCGCGCAGGAAGAGGAGGCATTCGAGCGGCTTGATATCGGTGCCAGTGGCGATCATGTCCACCGTGACGGCAATGCGGAGCTGAGGTGAGGTGCGGAATTCCTGAATGAGGCTCTCAGATTTCTCGTAACGCTTGGTGTCGGCGTTGTACGCCTTGTAGGTGATCTTTTTGCAAAAGTCGTTGCCCTTGCCGAAGACTTCCCGGCAGAGGTGGACGATGTCCTCGGCGTGGGAGTCGTCCTTGGCGAAGATGAGCGTCTTGGGAATCAAGGTGCGATTCGGGAAAAGCTCAGGAAGCGCACTGCGGAAGGTTTCGAGCACAGTGCGGATTTGATCGGGAACGACGACGGAGCGGTCGACTTCCTTATTGGTGTAGACGAAATCCTCATCCAATCGTTCCCAGCGTAACTGACGAGTTTCCTTGTTGCGGCGATCAACATAGAAGCCCTTCTCCACTTTGCTCCCTTGCTCGGTGACTTGGGTGCGGATGCGGTAGACATCGTAGCCGACGTTGACGCCATCGGCGACGGCTCGCTCGTGATTGTACTCGGTGACGAGGTTCTGATTGAAGAAGCCGATGGTCTGCTTGGATGGTGTCGCGGTGAGGCCGATGAGGAAGGCGTCGAAATACTCCAGCACCTGCCGCCAGAGGTTGTAGATGGAGCGGTGGCACTCGTCGGTGATGACGAAGTCGAATGCCTCGATGGGAATGGACGGATTGTAGGCAACGTCCTTGGGGCGAGAGTCGGCAGCGGCGAGTTCAAAGCCGGATTTCTCGTCGATGTCCTCATCAAGCTCCGGTTCACCCCGCAGGATGGAGTAAAGCCGTTGGATGGTGCAGATGGTGACCTTGGCAACGGAGTCGAGCTGGTTCGAGGTGAGATGCTGGATGTTGTATAGCTCGGTGAATTTGCGCCCGGTGTCGGGGGTGATGAACTGGTCGAACTCGCTCTTGGCCTGTCGCCCGAGATTGGAGCGATCAACGAGGAAGAGCACACGACGCGCTCCAGCGTACTTGATGAGTCGATAGGTGAACGCGCAGGCCGTGAAGGTCTTCCCCGCACCTGTGGCCATTTGAATGAGCGCACGAGGCTTGGCTTCCGCGAATGACTTTTCGAGATTGGTAATGGCTTCGATTTGGCAATCGCGCATGCCATTGGTCACGAGCGGATGCGCAAAGGGCATTTCACCCAGCAGCCAGCGGAGCGTGCTCTTGTGGGTAAGCCATTCAGCCAAGGTCTCGGGACGATGGAAGGAGAAGACTCGGCGGGAACGAGGAGCCGGATCGCGTTCATCGCGGAAATAGGTTTCGACTCCAGTGGACTCGTAGAGGAACGGAAGCTTGTCGAGATCGGCTTGCTTGAGGAAGTCGGGCAGGTTGGCAGCATATTGCCCCGATTGTTCCGCTACGGCTGATAGGGTGGTGCCAACCTTCTTGGCTTCGACAACGCCAACGGGCTTGCGGTCAACCAAAAGGAGGTAATCGCAGCGACCTTCCTTAAGCGGGACTTCCCGAATGGCTATGCCTTGGCCTGCGCCAAGATTCAGGGTCTTGTAGTCCTGAATGATCCAGCCCGATGACACGAGAAGCTCGTCGATTTTCTGACGAGCGTGACCCTCTGGAGTATTCCCTGTGTCCGTTGGCATTACAGGGGCTTAAATTAATCCCCCTAAAGGAAATGTCGAGAGGGGAAGTTGATATCACCCGCATCCAGCTCAGTATGCGTTGCTGAGAGCTGTATAGCGTATTGAGATCATTTCCAACCGAGAATTGCCTCGACGCTGGTTCTCAGCCTCTGAGCGATAGCATGCAACTTAGCGAGAGTGACCGACTGTTCCAAATTCTCAAGGCGATGGAGAGTCGAGCGGCTCATGCCCAACCTTGGCGCAAAGTCCCGATAGGTTTGCTCGCCACGCCTTGAGCGCAAGAACTCAGCCACTTTTTTATCATAAGGCGATGCTCGCATGTCCCAAAAAATGGGATTTACTTGTCCCGAAATACGGGACATTTTATCAATTCATGTATCGCCTCCTTATCCTTATTATGGCTACCTGTGTGCTGTCGGCCTGTTCAACGACCACGGCTTACACCGACAAGAAATACTCAGCAACGCCTTCAAATCGTGATATCGAAGTAATCAATAGAAGCGGCAGTGGTGATTCAAAGAAGTACACCATTCTCGCAGAGATTAGGGCAGACCCTATCGAACACGATAGCACCGATATCAAATGGTTTAAGGAACAAGGGCGCAAGGTGGGAGCGGACGCCATTACCGTACCGGAGCATAACAAGGTAGGCTTCCTCGTAAGCTATGCGGTTAAGTACAAGTAATTTTGATCCTACCAAAGCAATGGGAAACTCTATTTCTGCATGTGAAGCCGCTGAATTTTTATTAAATTTTTGCGAGCGTCAATTGCAGCACTCTCGTGCTATGTCAAAAGAGTTGGGCTATTCGGCTCCATTTTATCGACCGTCCCGATTCATGCGTTTGTGATTGGGTCCCCTGAAACTGGTCCAGATTGAGTGAGAGGATTTAACCTGATTGACCTGCTCCCATTTTTTAGGCCAGGGGCAGAGTTATTTTCGGCGGGGTGGTACGGTTCGTTGGGTTGTTGGCCAC